>Ga0080064_1000038_pt1 | contig 398170 bp, 400 predicted proteins | sample Subgrocontami54m_FD_69260 | JGI IMG/M metagenome (GOLD analysis project Ga0080064, IMG submission 69260) | Subsurface groundwater microbial communities from S. Glens Falls, New York, USA - GMW46 contaminated, 5.4 m (SPADES assembly) (version 2) ... | reverse complement strand
AAAGTGTATAAAAAGGGGATACTTGTCATTGCGCGGAAAGATCCCGTCGCCGTCATTGCGAGGAACGGCAGTGACGAAGCAATCTATTGAAACCGAGATTGCTTCACCCTCAACGGGTTCGCAATGACAAAAGAAATACTGTCTTTGCGAGGCCGGAGGCCGAAGCAATCTGTAGACACGAACCGAGATTGCTTCGTCAGTCACTGCGTTCCTTCCTCGCAATGACAGAGGGGGCTTACTCTTGCGGCGTCGTAAACGAGTAGTAGGCGTCAGCGGTGCTCTTGCCTTGGCTATCGGTGGCGACTACTTCAAAGAAGATGCGCGTATTGGGGCCGGCAGTGGTAATTTCGACTTCGTGGCGGCTAGCCAACGTGTCGGCGTGCGCTTCACCACCGTTGCCGGCGGCGCCGTAGGCTAGGGAATCACCCCAGTTCACTTTGCCGGTTGTTTGGCGTGATGTTTTCCAAGAAATGACGACGCGGCGCGCCTCATTGGTTTCAATGGTGACATCAGTAATCTTCAGCGGCTGGTCATGGGCGCCACGCAACGTTTCGCTTACCAGTGCCGCGGCGAGTTTGCTCCGAGTCACGGCCAGGCGCAGTGGTGTGCCGAGTTGTTCCAGGCGTGCTTCGTTGGTTTGCGCCAACTCTAAGCGATTACGTCGCGCGGCGACCAAGATGCTATAGCTACGGCTGGCGAGCTGCCGAGCGCCCACAATAGCTTCGCCGACGACACGAGGCAGCCCGCGTAATCCATCCAGCAACGCGCTGCGCTCGCTCTGCACCCGCTCGGCAGTAGCGGCCGAGAACTGTTGAGTATTTTCTTGTAGGGTAGCAATTTGGTTGTCAGTCAGGCGGGGGACTTCTTCTCGCACACGCTCACGGAAGGTCTTGTCGGCTAAGAGCCGTTGTTCGCCCAGCGACACAAACAGGGCGGCCAAGCGGTTCACTTGTTCATTGGTTACTTCCGCCAAGTCGCTGCGGAGATTGGTTTCGACGCCACTACGTGCCACCGCGATATCCGACGCGCTTTGTTTGAATAGCTGTTGGAGTGCGAACAGCTGATCGGCGCCAAAGCCAAAGGCCGCCGCCAAACGGGTTTGGGCGCGATTGAAGAGCAGGGCGATGCGCGTCCGCGAGGTGTTCACCAGCCGAGCTAAGTAGCTATCAAACTGGTCAACCATATGGTCGGGAATAAACTGTTTTAAGAAGGCCAGTAAATTAAAGTTCTCACGGGCGCGGCGGGCTACAGCTTGTTTACCCAGATTTTCTAATTGTAATGATTCCGGTGCGCGTGTGGGTGTTTCGCCGCGTTCGATTTGTTCGATCACTTCCGCAATAGTGGGGGGCACAATGGACAGCTCCTTCGTTAACGCCGTCTGCTTCGCGCCGGTCGAAGTGCTGCTAGGGGAGGTAGACGATGTACCGGGGCTCTTCGGGCTGACACTATCGGTTGAATCATCAGAGACGTTAATGGTAAACGAGCGAATATCTGAATCGCCCGTATTGCCGCCAAAATCGGTGGCGCGCGCTTTCCAAGTATATGAACCATTGGCGAGCCATTCGTCGTTCGTGATCGTGACCGACACCGTGTCTTCCGTGGCCGTGACGGTGGCGTTGGCGAGGGAAGAAACTGACCCGCTCGACGGGTTGCCAAAATTCACCGTTTTCGCACTGCCGCCAGCGGGAGTAACAATCAGCGTGTAGGTATCAATCCCGTCATCACTATCGCTGGCCCGGCCAAAAGTAAACGTGGGGTAGATGGTGGTGAGGGTCGCGCCGTCGGCAGGTGTTTTCAGTGAAGGCGAGGAGGGTGAGGTGTTAGCATTGGTACTCACCGTCGCGGTAGCCGTCGCTGTCGACGTGCCATCGCTATTACTAGCTGCCATTTTGCGGGTATATGATGTCCCCGCCGTTAAGCCTGTTTCGGTATAGCTAATCGTACCGCCAGTTGCAGCGCCCGTAGTTGAGGTAATAGTCGCCACCGTGGTGCCGGCGCTGTTTTGCAAGATCCAACTGGTTTCATCGTTCGAGTTATCTGTCCAGCTCCACGTAATACTAGTGCTGGAAGCCGCCACGCCACTAAAACTAGATGGTGCGGTGGGTTCCGCCGGAGTGGTGACACTAGCCGAGGTACTGTAGCTTGAGTTACCCGCATTGTTATACGCCACCACTTTGCGGGTGTAGCTGGTGCCTTTGGTTAGTCCCGTCTCCGTATAGCTTGCCGCGTTGGCAGTGGCGATGGTGGCAATTAACGTATTGCTGGAATTGTATACCTTAAAGCCAGTTTCGTTGCTGGCGTTATCCGTCCAGCTCCAGGTGATGCTGGTTGAAGAAGCCGCCGTGCCGGCAAAACCGGAGGGAGCGGTGGGGATGGTGTCTCCCGTGGCCGTGGCGGTATCACTTTGCGTATCCGTGCCATCTTGCGCATCGGTGTAGCTGGCGGTAATGGTCACGCCATCCGCACAGGTTAGTGTGCCGTTATTATTGGCGGCCGAGCCAGCGTACAGCGCCGTCGCCAAGCCACCAGCGTAGCGGAAGAGCTCGGTGGCCACGCCCGTTTCGGTGAGCGTCACCGCTTCGCTATCCGTGGCACAACTAATCGTCACCGACAGCGTATCCGCACTCCCACCGTTTACGTTACCGTCTTCATCCGTCAGTGTGATATATATGCGATCCGTGCCCATGGAAAAAATATCATCGATGTCGTAGCTACTATCTGCCATATAAAAGGCTGATGACGCATCTTTAACTTTGCCGGTGCCTTCCGTAATGGTGCCAGCATTGGTAATAGCGCCATTGCTGGTCAGGGTAAAGGTAGAAAGGCTCAACGTGCGCCCCGTTGCAATGGAAATGAGCGAACTCACAATAAAATCACTGGCACTGGTCACCGTGCCAGAACTACCACTAATGGTTAGTGTTCCCAGCGTGGTGCCCGAGGCGGGGTTTAAGGTTTGTGTCGTGCCATCCAGGGTCAACATGCGTCCACTGGCGTTAGCCAGCGTGCCTGAATTGACGAAGTTACCGCCGACGGTGAAGTCAAAACCATTTAAATCCAACGTCGCGCCGCTGCTGATCGTCAGATTGTTATTCGCATCCACGGCCGCGGCCAACGCCACCGTGCCGGTACCCGAGAAGGTTACATTGTAGTACGTGCTGCCCAGACCCGTCGGAAAACTGCTTAACGTGGCGGTATTATCATAGCTGGTGGTACCAGAATTCGTGTCGTTGGTCAGAGTTGCTGTTTCCGTGCCCAGTAAACGTAACGTCGCGTCATTAGCATAGGTGCCGGTCACCGTTAGATTCTGCCCATCAATGTCCAACGTCCCGTTGGTTAACGTTAAGTTGCCGTTAACGGCTACCGCACCATTAGGTTCCCACACGCCGCCACTGCCATCAAACGTCAGATGATAATAGGTATTGCCATACGCCAGCGCGGTAGTATAGCTGCCCGTGCCGTCATATTTCACCGTACCGGAATCCGTGTCTTTAGTGGTTATGGTCACCGCTTCGCTGCCATCCAGTAAAAACGTGCCGTTATTCACCAGGGTGCCGGCGGTCACATTTTGGGCGTTCAAGTCCACGGTGGTGGAAGCATCAATCGTCAGCGTGCCATCAATATCTACGGCATTCGTCGTAAATTGGAGCGTCCCGCCGCCACCACCCTTAGTAATATTTTGAAAATCTTGCCCCGTTCCCGTGCCACCACTGGTTAGTGTTTGTGTGCCAGAGCTGGCATCAAAAGTAACGGTGCCAGTCCCTGTGTATGTCCCTCCATTACTCCAGTTACCACCCAAGGTGATGGCATTACCACCATCCACAAACGTTCCCGCGCTCACCGTGAGATTGCCATTCACATCTAAGGCCGCATTGGCGGTCCAGGAGCCAGCGCCATTAAAAGTCAGGTGATGGTAGGCATTGCCCATCTTGAGGCTCGAGTACGAGCCACTGCCATTATAGGTGACGGTCGAGCCGCTATTGAGTGTGGCACTAGTCACCGTGGTTTCTCCGCCTTGCAAGGTTAAGTTCCCGCCATCTTCCACCGTAAACGTGCTGCCACAGGAAAAGTTAAAGCCAGCTAAAGCTAGCGTGCCCTCAACGATGTTGCAGGTCGACCCAGAGGTGAGCGCCGTTGCTAACGTGGCGGTATTGGCAGACTTATCTACTTTAAAGACGCCGCTCATACTTCCCGCGTTCTGGGTAATGGTCTGGTTGTTCCCTCCACCCAAGGTCAAGGTTAAGTTCGCTCCCCCAAAGGTATCTGTGGTACTCATCGAGAAGTCGCCTTGGACGGTGAGGGTGAAGGCCGAGGCGGGGTTGCTGAAAACACCGTCAGTACGGGTGAAATTGCCAGTCACGGTGCAGTTACCGCCTAAGGCAAATGTAGGGGTAGAAGCCGCCGCATCTTTGACAATGGTGACATTCCCAGAAATGGTGCTGCCACAGGTGAGAATTGAGTTATCCAAGGTACTGCTATCGTCAAAGGTCACGGTAATTCCCGTGAGATCAAACGTCCCGCTCTGGGTGAAGCTGCGTTCCATGGTGATCGCCGTGCCAGCGTAGGTGATGGTGGCACCGGAATTGTTGGTGAGGGAGATGTCATTGATGTCCCAACCGTTCCCCGAGTGCGTGATGGTGCCATTATTGGTGATGACGTTACTTAACCCCGTATTGGTGATCGTCCACGTCCCGGAGGTAATGGTGATAGTGCCGTTGTTCGTCAAGTTACCGCCGCCGTTGCCGGAGGCAGACATCTGGCTGGTGGGGCTCGCGCCTAAACTGATAGTGCACCCGGAAGCAATGGTAACGGTAATGGTAGTAGTGGTAGTGTTGGTCTTCGTAATCACCACCGTGCCACCTAAGGAACCCGTGCAAGTCACGGTGGAACTGTCACCATCCGTGGCGCCATCAAGGGTGACCGTCTTTCCCGTCAGATCAAACGTCCCGCTCTGGGTGAAGCTGCGTTCCATCGTAATTGCCGTGCCAGCATAGGTGATGGTGGCACCGCTACTATTAGTGAGACTTATGTCATTCAAATCCCAACCGTTCCCCGAGTGCGTGATGGTGCCATTATTGGTGATGACGTTACTTAACCCCGTATTGGTGATCGTCCACGTCCCGGAGGTAATGGTGATAGTGCCGTTGTTCGTCAAGTTACCGCCGCCGTTGCCGGAGGCAGACATCTGGCTGGTGGGGCTCGCGCCTAAACTGATAGTGCACCCGGAAGCAATGGTAACGGTAATGGTAGTAGTGGTAGTGTTGGTCTTCGTAATCACCACCGTGCCACCTAAGGAACCCGTGCAAGTCACGGTGGAACTGTCACCATCCGTGGCGCCATCAAGGGTGACCGTCTTTCCCGTCAGATCAAACGTCCCGCTCTGGGTGAAGCTACCCTCAATGGTGATGGCCGTACCCGCGTAGGTGATGGTGCCCGTGGCGCTATTGGTCAGACCAGCGTCATTGATGTCCCAGCCATTCCCGGAGTGGGTGATGGTGCCATCGTTATTGAGCAGTGCATTTATTATGGTGGACGTCCCATTTACCGTCCACGTACCACTAGCAATGGTAATAGTGCCGTTATTATCGAAGTCGGTGGTGGCAGTGTCATCAATGGTGGTGGTGGGGCTGGCGCCTAAACTAATGCTACAGCCGGAGGCGTTAATGAAGTCACCGTCGGAGTTCTTGGTAATGACCACCGTGCCACCTAAGGTACCAGAGCAGGTGACCGTAGTGTCATCAGAAGAGTTAGTGTCATCAAAGGTGATGGTAATCCCCGTCAGATCAAAGGTGCCGCTCTGAGTGAAGGAGCGCTCCATGGTAATCGTCGTACCGGCATAGGTAATGGTGGCGCCAGAGTTGTTGGTCAACCCGGCATTATTGAAATCCCAGCCGTTCCCTGAATGGGTGATGGTGCCGGCGTTGGTTAAGAGGGATGAATTAGCTGTACCAGTAACACCGTACGTCCAGGTACCCGAGGCAATGGTCAGTGTTCCATTATTGGTGACGGTGCCACCACCGTCCATGTTGGAGTTAGGGCTGGCACCTAAATTAATGCTGCAGCCCGAGGCAATAATGATGTTGTTGGCGTTATTATCTTTCGTGAAGACAAACGTGCCATCAAGTGTGCCCGAGCAGGTGACGGTGGAGGCGTCAAGCGTATTATTGTCAGTTAATGTCACTGTTTTACTGGTATTGGTAAACGTACCGGCGCTGACAGTGAAGTTGCGCTCAATGTTGAGGCCGCCGGAGGTATTGGTAAACGTGCCACCAGACTGGTTGAACGAGCCATCCGTGAGCGTAATGGCCGCATCACCGCCGGTGAAAATACCGTCGGCTTGAATGAAGCCAGAGGCATTTACTGCTATGGTGATGGTCGTATTTTGCGTAATGGTACCGGTGTACCCACTCTTGATGTCTACACCGAGTACCGAGAAGGTGGCATTAATGGTGGCGCTGTTATCGCAGTCGGCGTCGAAGATGGCCACATCACTGGAGCCGGGAACCGAGGCACCGCCACCGGTACACGAGGCGGGGTCAGCACTGGCCCAGTTGGCGGTGTCGTTAGTGTTACCACCGGCGGAGCCGACCCAATAGCGGTTGGCAGCCTGGGCGGTGGCGGGGAGAGCGAGGAAGAGTATTCCCGAGATTGCCACAGCCAGCAGGGCTGGCTTTCCACCTACGCCAAGGCTACGGCGGACAGGCGCAAAGACAGACGTAGTCATTGCGAGTGCAGCCGAAGCAATCCCAGAGATCGCCGCGCTTCGCTTGCGATGACGAGAAAGACGAGATTGCTTTGTCGAAGACTCCTCGCAATGACAAAGAAGGGGATGCAACGATGGCATTTTTTCGACTCCATTTGGTGCACAGTTTGTGAACATCTTTTGTTCACTGTTATTTTTTATCTTACCAGGGGTGTGCAGTGGTTGCGCTACGCTTGTAGGAGTGACATTATTTATCCCCAGGCGCGCAGTATTTTTTGAGGGTTGCACACTGGTAAACGCTAACGCAACGAAAGATCGCCAGATGGTGGTTATCTGGCGGGGAGCGTATCTATTGCGCGTGGATACTGTTTGTTTCATGGCTGATTTTTTACCCTTGATTTACGTTAAGTATACGCCGAGAAATGGGCTGCTGATATAGATTGCTTCGCCAAACCTCGCAATGACGGGGGAGGGAGCTCTTCTGGCCCTCGAAATGACCAAAAAAGCAAAGAAATTACCTGGAATTTAATAAGAAATAAAGATACAAATAGTGTTCAAAGATTACGCACGCACTATCAGGGATTGCTTCGGCTGCACTCGCAAAGACGAGAAAAGGCTGTCATTGCGAGGAGCAGTAGCGACGTGGCAATCTAATTCATCAACAGAGAGATTGCTTCGTCGAGGACTCCTCGCAATGACGGCGAAGGGATCTCTCCTCGCCGTGACTCTTGACAGGAGTGTTCATAGGTGTATCCTGTAAGTAAATCCTCGGCCACGTAGTTTATATACTACACATTGGCGGAGGGTTTTTTGTATTATACCTTCCAAGGGAAACACGACATAAGATACAGGTGCTTGGTGCGCAGATTTTCTTTGATTTGGACTGCAAAGAGCTGTCCATTCCGCGTCATGCCGAGGAACCGATGTAAGCGTTCCGTCGGCCGATTGGGGTTTGGTTGCGATGTTGGTTGTTTGTGCGAATGCTCGATGAGATTGATTGACGCTGCCAAAAACTTGAGCCTTCTCATGCGTTCCGGTGGCACTTTCTGACGAATGTGCGGCCAGAAATAGTTGAGAAATACTTTCTGTTTGTTGAAGTACATAGAGCGGACATAGGGTTGGCGTTTGGTCTTTTTTTCTATGACATGAAATATTTGCCGGGCCTGTTTGGTAACCTCGGCCAGGTTTGTCCCAGACAAGGTAGTTGCTTTGGTTTGGTAGATGTTCATGCAGAGCAATCATAGCACGAGCCTATTAGCACAAGCCGTCCTGAGTGCAACCGAAGGATCTGAGTCAGATTGCCGCGTCGAAGACTCCTCCCACCTAGGGCGGGCAGGCGCAAAGAAAAAACTAAAGAATCCCATCGTACAAATCTGCCCACGTTGGATTCATCGCATTTATCAGATCAATCTTTTTTTGCCGTGAACCAGCTTTTAATTGTTTTTCCCGCGCAATCGCGGCGGTAATAGCATCCACACTTTCGTAGTAGACCAGCTTATGAAGGTTATACTTACTTGTAAATCCCGGCACTACTTTTTGTTTGTGCTCCCAGATCCGCTTTACTAAATTACTGGTGACGCCAACATACAATACGGTATTACGAGTGTTAGTTAAAATGTAGACGTAGCCTGGACGTGCGGCCATGAAAAAAGTGTAGCATTCTCAAGATTGCTTCGCGTCACTTTGTTCCGCTCGCAAAGACATTTTTTATTTCCGTCATTGTGCCCCCTTTTTTTGTCATTGCGAGGCCGTTGGCCGAAGCAATCTAGTACCGTAGTCGAGATTGCCACGTCGCCTGTGGCTCCTCGCAATGACAATGAGAAGAAAGAGTTCGCACTGACAAACTCTACTTCCGCTTATTTATACCCAAAAGGCCTCCAGAGAAGCTATTGCCTTATTGGCGCTTGCGGGAGGTACGCTCGTGTCGAGATGCATAATACAACCCAACAAAGGCCAGAATAATGAGTGCCGACGCAATATGACCCAGAGTGAAAATTTCGTTAAGAGAGTTCATGGTTTTGTGAAAATTACCCCCCGTAGATCTTTTAGCCTAGTTTTACCTACTTCCGCTTATCGGCGCCATGTTTTTGCCCAGAATCCTTAAAAAAAGCAATATAGGCTAATAGGAGCACTATCAAAGTCACGCCGACTGCTAGAATTGTCTGAATATTTGCTTGCCAGATGTCGATCATATGTTATCAGCTTCCTGCTTAAGAAAATACGCTATACCTGCAAATACTATAGCGAAAACACCGTCTAATATCAAGACTAAAACGTTCTCAGAGAGCGATCTGCCTGAGAAGTTGGGCACAATAAATGCTGCTGCGAGCCACGCTGCCGCTAAATTCGTCGAAATATCAGCAGAGATTTTATGAGCAATTATTTTTTGTACACTCATTGCTATGAGTTTAGCACAACATAGAGAAAAAACGGTTTGAAAATTGAACTTTAGAAATTACTTGCCGGCCATAGCCTTGGCATGGGCTGGAAAAAAAGTAGTCATTGCGAGGAGCAGTAACGACGCGGCAATCTCAACATCAACCGAGATTGCTTCGGCTGCACTCGCAATGACGCAAAAAGAAGCAATCTAACATCAACCGAGATTGCCGCGCTCCTTACAGTCGCTCGCAATGACACCAATAGGAAGACGAACTGTAATGACAAGCAAGCCTCGCAATGATGGGGGAGGGGGCGCCACAGCTTGCCGGCCAAGAAAGATATTGCGAGTGCAATCTAGGTGATATGGCAACTTATAAGAAAAGTCCTATACTGATTCCATGATTGCTTTTATAAAGGAATGGTTTTACTGGAGCTTTGTCGGCAAGGTGAGCAAGCGTCAGCCTAGCTCCCGGGCATCTTCTAAAAACCTTAAACAAAAAACTCGAGAAGGAACTGACTGGGCACTTAAGCGATATCGGCGCACGTTTGAACGGCTGGCTGAATTTGATCGAACCTAACAGGTTTCAAGTGATTGAATTATCTTGATACCAACCTAATGGAGGAATTGTGTCATCGCTACGCGGTGCGGTTTTTTAATAGAGTAGATGACCCTATTGGGCCATTTGAAAGTCACGATCACGCACTGCTGGAGTCTGCTTTGAGTTTACCGCATGCCACATTTGATGGGCAGGATCTTTACCCTACTCTGCTCGATAAAGCGGTGACGCTGTATTACACCTTGAATAAAAATCATCCGTTTGATAACGGTAATAAGCGATTGGCAACCGCTGCGCTACTTGTCTTTCTGTATATCAATGATTTTCTTCTGGTTGTGGACGAAAAGGAACTAGCTGAAAAGACATTATGGGTTGCACAATCTTTTCCTGCAGAACGCTCAGTGGTAATTAAAGATCTGACGAAATGGATTGGTGAACATCTTAAACCTAAAACTGATTAGGCAGGAAAACTACTAGGGCAATAGTGCATTACACAAACACTCGTCGTATTTTTTCTTTCTTGCTTCTTTCGTCGTCATTGCAAATCTCTCGTGTCATTGCGAGGAAGATTCTTTTCCGTCATTGCGAACCCGTTGAGGGTGAAGCAATCTGCGTTGTTGTCTGGGATTGCACAGCCTAGGTTGCTTCGTCGAAGACTCCTCGCAATGACAAGCTATAACTCGCAATGACGGGGAAGTGGATGCAAAGACAGAAATTTGGTGCTGATGTACTTCGCAGTCGTGTTATACTACCCAGACGTAGTATGCCTATATTTTCCTTCACGCATAGTCATCGTAAATCTCTCGTGTCATTCATGTCTTTGCGAGGCTTGGCGAAGCAATCTCGGTCAATGTCTGGGATTGCCGCGTCGAAGACTCCTCGCAATGACAGAAAAAGACTAACCGCAATAGCAGGGAAGGGGATCGTAATGACTGGGGTCGTCGTGGCACTGACGCTGTTTTTTGCATTGCCTTCGGCTGCAGAAGCAGCCGATAGATATTGGGTAGGAAGCGCGGGAGGAAATACTGATAGTTCTGCCAACTGGGCCAGTGCCGACCCCGCTTCCTGCACCGGCGGTGGCGCCACGGTTCCCGGCGGTAGTGACGTCGCCATCTTTGACGCCGACTGCGATAACAGCGCGACCATTAATGCCACCTTCTCGGTATTGGGTGTCGACATCAAGAGCGGCTATGCCGGTACCATTACCCAAAATACCACCATCACCATAGCGGTGAACGCCTCTGGCTTCATTCAAGCCGGCGGTACGTTCACGGGTGGGGATGCGGCTATTACGCTCACGGATGGCTCATTCAACCAGTCCGGTGGCACATTCACCAATACCTCGGGGGGACTCAATATTGAGCGCAACTTCACCGTCAGTGCGGGCACGTTTACGAATACCAGTAAGACGGTGACATTAGCTGACAATAATACGCTTGACGCCTCCACCGTCACCTGCTCGGAAACGCTCGGTGGCACGTTTGTCTTCACGAAAGACAATAACGCGAACAACATCACCATTGCTTCCGGCTGTGGTATTAATCTCGGTGCTAGCCCGAACTCCAACATGGATGGTGGTGGCACCGTGACTAATAACGGGACAATTACTGTAGCGAGCGGTACCTGGTCTTTTGGTGTTACGGGCACAGGTGCTTCATCGCAGCTAATTAACGCCGGCACCATTACCCATAGTGGCAATGGTTGGGACTTCAATAATGCCGGGTTGACCAACAACAGTGGTGCCACCATTACCTATGCTGGTACGGCCATCACCATGGAGCGCTCGTTCACCCAGAGCGGCACCTTTGATTTAACCGGCATCACTATTACCTTTGATGACACTAATACAGCTGACGACACCACCGTCACCTGCTCCGGCACGCTCGGTGGCACGGTAGTTATTACGAAGGACAGCGGTGGCGATTTCATTGTAGCGTCAGGTTGTAGCATTGCTCTTGGTGCTTCGCCAACCACCACCGTCATCTTAGGGAGTACCTACACCAACAACGGCACCATGGTGATTGCCTCTGGCACCTGGACGATCTCTGGTGGTGGCGCCACGCTGACGAACGCTGGCACTATTACCCACTCTGGCACTGGCTGGAACTTCAATGACGGTTCTCTCACCAACAACTCCGGTGCCACTATTACCTATGCTGGTACGGCCATTACCATGGATCGTAGCTTCACCCAGAGCGGCACGTTCGATCTCACCGGCAAGACCATCACGTTTGATGATGAATCTAACAGCGACGACTCTACCGTCACCTGCTCCGGCACGCTGGGTGGCACGGTCGTCATTACCAAAAACAGTAGTGGCGACTTCATTGTGGCGAGTGGTTGCAGTATTGCATTGGGAGCCAGCCCCACCAGCGCGATGGGCAGTGCGAACCTTGGCACCTACACCAACAACGGTACCATCACGATCGCTTCCGGCACCTGGACGATCACTGGCGGTGGTGTCACCCTGACAAATGCCGGCACCATCACGCATTCAGGTAATGGCTGGATCCTCTCAGAAATAGCGCTTACTAATAACAGCGGCGCCACGATCACCTACTCGACGGGCGGCGCCACGATCACCGCCGACGGCAACATTACCCAGAACGGCACGTTAACCTTCTCCGGCACCACCACCTTCATCGCTGACACGGCCGGTGGCGATGCCACGACCCTCACCTGCTCGGGTACCTTTCCTGGTACGGTCGTGTTTACCCGAAACCAAGTTAACAGCCTCTTTACGCTGGCAGCCGGTTGTGCTATTAGCCTCGGCGCCAGCCCCACCAGCACGCTCGAGGATGGCAGTGGCATCACCAACAACGGTACGATCACCATTGATTCTGGCACCTGGACGATCAATCCTGGATCGTCATCGCTGACGGGAAACTTCATCAATAGCAGTGGCGCCACCCTGACCCACAACGGCAGTGCCATCAGCCTGGAGAGCAATTTCACCCAGAACGGCACGATGACGTTCTCTGGCACCACCACCTTTCGGGATGATGCCGCCAACCATGACTCCACCTTGACCTGCGGGGGCACCATGGCGGGCAATGTCACGATCAACAAAACACTAGCGAATAGTGACTTCCTCTTGGGCTCTAGCTGCACCATCACGGGTAACTTCACCCGCACTGATGGACCGATTAGCAACCCTGGCTCGGCTATGACCCTCACGGTGCAAGGCAACTTCTCGATGAGTACCACCGATCTCTTTGGCGGGGCGAACTTAACGCTTACCATGGGAGGCAGCGGTACCCAGACGATCACCCAGAACGCGGGCACGATGAGTGGCGTGTTTAAGGTGGATAAGACGGGAGGGAGTGCCTCACTCGCCACCAACTTCACCACTGGCACGACGTGTAACGTGGTGGAGGGGACGTTTGCGATTACGAACAAGACGTTTGCGTGTGGCAGCACGTTCACGGTAGAAGACGGCGGTAACTTCCAGAGAGCCGGTAACGAAACAACGACAACTCCTACCTTAAACAGCGGCTCAACCGTGACGTATGTCGGGGATGGAGATGCGGCCAGCGACACGATAACGGTGACAAGTACAAATACTGACTACCACCACATTACCTTCAACGCTACTGATGGTGCCACCGACACGTTCCAGCTAGGCGCAGGGATTACGGTGGCGGGGAATTGGACCAACACTGCCGGGACCTTCTCGGCCAATTCACAAACCGTCACGCTGGATGGCACTAACCAAACCATGGCCGGCTCGACGACGTTTTATAATCTCACTAAATCCGTTACTGCCGCGGCGACACTGACGTTTACGGCCGGTACCACACAAACAGTAGCCAATACTTTAACACTCAATGGTGCGACCGGGCAGCTGTTAAGTTTGCGCAGTTCGTCTACCCCGACGCAGTGGAACATTAATCCGCAGGGGACACGGACCGTGAGTTTCCTGGATGTGAAGGATAGTAATAATACCAATGCCACCACCATGGTGTGCGCGAATAACTGTACGGACTCCGAGAATAATACTAACTGGGGCTTTCCTTTGCGCGGTACGGTGTATACCGACGAAGGCGTAACGAATATTGGCGCGGGTGCCACAGTGGCGGTGTCTATTAACGGCGGCACCGCCACCACGGCTACCACGGATAGCAGCGGCCGGTATCGTTTTAACGGACTCACTATTGTTGATGGTGACATTATTATTGTCTATATCGACGGTGGTGCCGTGCGCGGTGCCACCGTGACCAAAGTGTCCGGCCAAGGGACATTAGGGATCTTACATATTTACCAGAATCGATTAATCGTCCGCGCCGAAGCCGCGGGAACCCTAGCGAACACTAACTTAGATACGGCCGATAACAGCGGCGATGCCGATATTACGGCGCTCTACACCATTGCCGCCGGTGCTGCCACCGTTAATGCCGGCTATGAACTGTTAGTGTGGACCAGTGAAACGTACGCCCCAGGCGCGGCGGTGGTGGTGGACGACATTGATATCAATGGGACGTTGACTCTCGGTAGTAATGCGGCCACCGTGCTAGGCAGCTGGGATGCGACGGGTGGCACATTTACGACGACGGGGACAGTGACGTTTACCTCAACGACGACGGAAACAATTACCAATAATGGCCGCAGCTTTACGAATATTACCCTGAATGGTTCTGGCGGGCATTGGAACTTGCAAGATGCGATGGATGTGGATGGAGCGTTGATTATCACGGCCGGTACGTTGGATTTAAATGGGAGTAATTTGACCAATACGGGTGGGACATTTAGCAACACCGGCACCCTGCGGGCGTTAGGCAGTGAAACCTTCACCGGGTTTACCAACGACACCGATTCCGGTACGACATACTTTGACGGGACGGGAACATACTCCAGTTTGGCGAGCTTAACTACCTTTAACCACCTGACGTTAAGTGGCGCGGGGGCCACCTGGACACTAGCCGCGGCGATCGACGCCAATGGGTTGATTACCCTGGCGGCAGGTACGCTGGACGCATCGGCAAGTAACTACGGCATTACCACGGCCGGTGGATGGACGGATACAGGAGCAGGCACGTTTACCGAAAGAAGCGGTACCGTGACATTTGATGGCACGAGTACCATTAATGCCAACGAGGCATTTAATAATGTGACGGTGAATGGCGCGGGGATTACGGTGTCGCTCGGGGCAGCCCTAGATGTAAATGGCACGCTGACTATTACGGCCGGTACCCTAGACGTTACGACTAATAATTATGCCGTTACCGTGGCAGCCAACTGGAGCAATAGCGGCACGTTTACCGGTAGAAGCGGTACCGTCACGTTTGATGGCACCAATCAAACCGTGGCTGGCTCCACTACGTTCTATAACCTGACTAAGTCTGGTAGTAGTGCGGCCACCTGGACGTTTACGGCCGGGACGACCCAAACGGTGAGTAATACCTGGACGGCCACGGGCGCCAGTGGGCAGCTGCTCTCCTTACGGTCGTCGGTGAATGGCACGCAGTGGGCGATTAACCCCCAGAGTACCCGGACACTGTCATTTATTGATGTGAAAGACTCCAACAACACGAACGCGAGCGTGATTTTATGCAGCAACGATTGTACCAATAGCGGGAATAACTCTAACTGGGCGTTTCCGATTCTGGTGACGGTATACACCGATGAAGGGACCACGATTATGGGTGCTAATCGGACGGTAGCGGTGTCGGTGAATGGGGGGGCTAAAACCGCCGTTGATACCAATAGTTCATCCGTGGCTTCTTTTACTACTGTTGGTTTGGCTGCGGGGGATGTGGTGACGTTCTGGCTGGATGATGAAAATGAAGACGGCGCGACCGTGAGCATTAGCAATGCCACAACATTAACATTCTCGATTTACCAGAATCGGCTACTACTGCAGCATGAGCAGGGCAGTGGCGTTACCACAGCGAATCTTGATACGGCCAACAATGCTTCGGATAGCGACATCGACGCGGTGTACACGTTGTCGGGCACGGCGCTGACTGTGCCTGCAGGTAAGGAATTATATATTAATACAGCTGACACGTTTATTCCCGGCGGCACAGTGACGACTGATGACTTAGATATCAATGGCACGTTTACCATGGGGAGTAATACTGTAACTTTGTTAGGCAGCTGGGATGCCACGGGGGGCACATTCACCGGGAGTAACACGGTGACGTTCCAAGCTTCGCAACCCGAAACAGTGACCAGTAACGGCAATAGCTTCAATAATTTAACCTACGAAATCACCGGGTCGGGCAGTGTGGCCAATACTGACGTGCTCAACGTGACGGGTACCCAAACCGTGCGGGCAGGCAGTAGCGGTGGAACCGATACGACGGCGCCGACCATTTCGGCCGTGGAAGCCATTCCCGGCGGGACCCAAGCCGCCATTACCTGGACGACGAATGAAAGTGCTGATTCCAAAGTGGAATACGGGACTACCAGCAGTTTAGGTAGCGAGAAAACCGACACCACACAAACCGTCCGCCATGCCGTTACCATTACGGGCCTGACAGTTAATACGGAATATTCCTACAAGGTGACGAGTAAAGACAGCAGCAATAACACGGCTAGTTCGAGTGTGGCGACATTCACTACGTTGAGTTCTGGGACAGGAACAACGACTGATACCACGGCGCCCACCATTAGCGATATTCGGGCTAGCACGGTGACGGATAGTAGTGCGCAGGTAACCTGGACAACCAATGAAGCCACAGCCAGCAACCTTGATTACGGTGAGAGTACTACGTATAACCGCGGGGCGACATCGGGCACCACGAGTACCCGCGCCACGAGCCACACAGTGACGATGACGGGGCTGACGGGGAGCACCACGTACCACTACCGCGTGGTGGCCATTGATGCGGCGGGGAATATTGGCACTAGCATTGATCAAACATTAACCACCAGTGCGACGCCGGCAGAGGAAGTAGCTGTGGAGGCTACGCCTGAAACAGCGGCCACTCTCTTGCAAGCAGTCGAAACAAAAACGAGCCCAGAGGCGCCGGCCATTACCAGTGAATCACCCGCCGTGACCGACATTACGCGGGTGAGCGCTACGGTGTCGTGGACGACCAGTAAAGTATCATCGTCGCTGGTGTACTACCGGCCGGTCGGGAGTAAAGAATTGCCGCTGGAGGCGGGGACGAGTACCCTCGCCAGCGCGCATAGGGTGAAGTTAACGGGCTTGGCCGAGGGCACGGTGTATGAGTACGCGGTGGAATCAGTGGATGGGCAGGGTAACCGCGTACGGAGTAAAAGCTACCAATTTACGACGACGTTGCCCGAAGCCAAGGAGATCACCATCCAGGCCATTGAAGATATCTCTGCCTTGTTTGCGTATGTTACGGATCAAGCGGCCCCATCGATTATTGAACTGACGAATTTACTAACGGGAGAGACTGTAACCATCGAAGATAGCGATTTAGCCCTGGAGCATAAAGTGGCCCTGAAAGACTTAGACCCCAACACGGAATATTCAGCTGTTATTTTACTAAAGGGGGCGAATGGCGAGCTGGCCAAGTCGTTGGCCTACATCTTTAAAACCCGTGAAGATACGCTTGACCCTATTATTTCGGCGCTGGAAACGCGCTCGGCGCTGGTGGAAGGGCAGCGGGATGCAGTACAAACGATTGTAACGTGGCAGACGAATGAACCGGCCAGTTCGCAGGTGCAGTACAACGAAGGGTTAACCAGCGACAATGAATTTAAATTCGCCACGGATGAAAATAAAGACGCGGTGATTAAGCACGTGTTAGTGCTACCTGATTTACGGCCATCCACCGTGTACCAGTACCGGGTGAAGAGCGTGGATAAGGCAGATAACGTGGTGGTGTCGGAACCTCGCGTGTTGCTCACACCGCAGCGTCGGGTGTCGGTGTTTGATTTAATTATTCGCAACCTTGAAGTCACGTTCGGCTGGACCCGCCAGTTCACGCAGTAAACGAGATTGCTTCGCAAAGCCTCGCAAAGACTGTCTTTTTGTCATTGCGAGGAGTCTTCCCTTTTGCCGTCATTGCGAGGAGTCCTCGACGCGGCAATCTAGTATTCCAATCGAGAGATTGCTTCGGTCGTTACACTCCCTCGCAATGACTACGTTTTTTTCCGTCATTGCGTCCCATCCCTATTGTCATTGCGAAGCTTGGCGAAGCAACCTAGGCTGCGCAATCTCGTGGCCGCAGCATTAAAGTAGTCGACCACTAATGAGCGCTTGCAGCAGGGTTAAGAGCATTGTCGCGGTGGCAAACACCGCCAGCGTGCCACCAATCGCAATCGCCAGCATGGTGGCAATGAGTGTCCGCAAGGTTGGTCGAATCCGAATAAAAATCCAGGCCCACCAGGCGAGGCAGAGCATCGCGAAAAATAAGCATACTAGGGCAATGCTGTTAGTAATCAGGGCTGGCAGAATAAGTCCCGTCGCGGCTAGCACCAGCGCGCGGACAATAAGCAATCCATAGGCACTAATGGGCAAGAGGTTTTGGCGGTGAATATCAACTGAACCATCTTCGACTCGATAGCGGTGGAGCTGTAAGTGGGCGATGCCGGTACTAATTACAACCAGTCCGAGCCAGAGCCAGAGAGTGGTAGCTGTTGGCAGCAATACCGCCGCGCTGGCCATGAGTACGGCCACGAGGGGAAAGCCGTAGCGAGTGAAGCGGGCGACGTGGAGGGTGTCAGTCGGTGGTGCGAATAAGGGCACGGCGGTGCGTTCTTCCCAGGTGGGGACATGGCGCAGGACGGTTAATAATGGTTCACGCAGCACACCATAATAAATTGCCAGTTGTCCCAGTAGTTCTAGCCCCAGCGCTAAGATTATAGCTGTTGGTTGTTGCGGGGCAAGCACCCAGACAGTATAGGCGCTGGCTACTAGCCAAAAACCACCCGCTCGCCAACCCGTGCGTAGTGACCGCTCGCCAAAGTACAACAGGCTAAATAAAGTGGCACAGCTGACGCTCACTACAACAGCAAAACCATAGATGCTGGTGTGGGCGGCCAACTGCCAAAGGGGCGCACCTACCAAAAGGTTCATCGCTGGCAGTGTAACACACAAATAATCACTGCTATACTAAAATACATGGTGTCGTTTGCGCCTTCTTTTTTGATATGAGTCAGCCCGTTACTCTTTCACCCGAGCAGCGGCCGATGGACGGTCGTGCCTCTGGAGCGACCGATGAACGGCCGATGATTGTTCGGCTGCGCAATTTAGAAAAAACCTACGATATTGGCACCCCGCGCGAAACTAAAGCGTTGCGCGGCATTAATCTAGAAATTTCCCAGAGTGAAATCGCCATTATTTTCGGGTCGTCTGGTTCGGGTAAATCCACGCTCCTTAATATTTTGGCTGGCTTAGATCAACCAACCGGTGGTGAGGTGTGGATTGATGACAAAAATTTAGCCACCATGACGCCGCACGAACTGGCCACCTACCACCAATTTAAAGTGGGTATGGTCTTTCAAGCCTACAACCTGGTGGATAGCATGACGGTGATGCAAAACATTACCATGCCCGCCCGCTTAGCCGGTTTTAAACGCCGGGAGTTTGAGCAGCGCGGGCAAGCTTTGCTGAAGCAGTTTGATTTGGTAAAACTGGCGGACCACTTGCCGGGTGAATGTTCGGGTGGTCAACAACAGCGGGTGGGGATTATGCGGGCGTTTATGAATCGCCCGGCCATGATTATTGCGGATGAGCCCACGGGTAACTTGGATTCTGCCAACTCGGAACATATTATGAAGCTCTTCAAACAGCTGAATGAAGAGACGAAGACGACCATTCTGATTGTGACGCATGATCCGGCATTGTTTGCGATTGCTGACCGGGTGGTCCACGTGCTCGACGGTAAGGTGGTCAAACAGACTATCTTAACCACTAAGGCCAAGGTTAATCCGGCCATGCTGGATACGCCGGTAGAATACAAGCTGACACCGGAAGAACATGCCGCCTTCATTGATGCGTTTGGTGGGACCAAGGCCCCTGCCGCACCGGCGGGCGAAGCGGTGGCGCGGCAGCAAGCGGACCGGGTGCTGGCCAAGCAGCAGCAAGATTTGCATTTGGAATACCAGCGGCTTGAGCGGGAGTATCAGGAAACGCTGGCGGCGGTGCAGGCTCAAGAAAAGCGGAGCGAGGTACGGGGTGAGCAAGTGGCGAAGTTACGGCAGGAGCAGGAACGTGTGCAACAAGCCCAGCGTCTACTTGCCCGCGAGCGCCAGCTTCTGGCTCAAGAGAAACAAGAAGTGCAGTTTGCCAAACAGTTTATTGCGAACGAGCAGAAGCGTTTGGCGGCCGAAGAGCTACGGCTGGCGGCCGCGTTACGGCAGCCACTGCAGGATCAAAGCAAGATTACCAAAACGCTCGTAGCGCTGCGCCGCGAGCAGGCGAAGTTGCTTCAAGAAAAAGAGAGCTTAGCGGTGGCGCAGGGAGCCTTGGCGCGTGAGCGAGCCCGCTTTGAACAAGATGTGCAGCAGCGTATTGAAGTCGCGACTAACATTGTTGATCATGAGCGCGAGCAGCTGGAGACCGAGCGACAGGAGCAAGAGGCCGCGGCGGCGCAGCGAGCGGCTGATATGGATCGGAAACTGGCAGCCGCACGCGCGTTGATTAAACGGGAAGCGGCGCGGCTATCGGCGGAGCAACACTTGCTTGCCCGCCAGCGCCAGGTGCAAGAAAAGTATGTACAGCAGCTGGAAGCAGAAAAGGACCAATTGAAGCATGAACAGCAACGCTTGCTGAAGCAGCTGAAACAGGCCGGACCGGTGTCTCGAGAGAAGCGTACGCACAGGCAGGCGCCCGTGCCACAGCGCGCGGTCTTTGATACGGTGTGGGCCCAGCGCTTTAGCTTGTCGGCGACGGCCCAGCGTATCTTGGAAAGCGTGGCCACGATCCTGACGCCGGCCCAGCATCGGCATCTGTCTCGCATACAAATTTTCCGCATGATTGAAGCCATTGAATTTCGCCTGTATGACATCTATACCGCCGCCGAGTTACAGTCGTTTCTGGATCGGCCGCAAGCAGAAGGCGGGGCGGGGTTGTACCGACAAACGGCCAAGCATGTGGCCGATAGCATTGAAGCGATGATCCGTTTGGGTACCATTACCAAGCCTGAAAATCCGACACCATGACCCTGCGCGACATTGTGGAGCTGGCATGGCAGCGCTTCCGCACGCGGCCGCTGCGCTTCGTCCTGACCATTATGGGCGTGAGCTTGGGTATTGGCGTGGTATTTTTTCTGGTTTCTTTGGGGTTTGGTTTGCAGGAAGTGGTCATTGGTCGAGTGGCCACCAGTGATTCGCTCGTGGCGCTCACCGTTTCGTTGCCCGAAGAAGCCAAAGAGCTCCTGGCAATTTCCGACACCACCTTAGGTGAGCTCAAGACTATTGAACATGTGACTGATGTTAGCCCACTGCTCTCGCTGCCCACGGAAATGGCAACACCGGCGCTTAAAGCGCAGACGTTAACCCAGGCCGTCCCCGCCGCCTACTTTCGCTACTCGGGTATTGAGGCCGCGGGCGGAACGCTGTTTACTGACGACCAAACTGATGCGGTAGTGGTATCAACCACGGTCTTTCGGCTGTTTGGGTTAACCGAAGCCAATGCCTTGGGGCATGAATTTTCGTTGACGTTTGTGGCGCCGCCGGATCCGGCCAGCGAGAGCAGCGATGTTAATTTGGTTTCGTTTGGGCATCCGTTTCGTATTGTGGGGTATGTCGAAAACGAAACAAATAATATTTTTGTGCCGCTCAAGGTGTTTGAGTCCTTACCAAATCGCACGTATACCCAAGTGAAAGTGCGCGTCGATACCGTGGAGAATGTTAATGCGGCGCGCGACACACTCCTCCAGCGGGGCTATGTGGTCGCCGCACTCACTGATACTCTTGATCAGCTCAATAAAATTTTCCGGGTCACGCAGATTGTCCTAGCGGTTTTAGGCGTCATTGCGTTGTTTATTTCATCCGTGGGTATGTTTAATACCCTGACCATTTCACTACTTGAGCGCACGCGTGAAGTGGGTATTTTAAAATCGATTGGAGCAACAAATGCGGATGTATGGCGGATTTTTCTATTCGAGGCCCTATTGATTGGGTTACTGGGAGGACTGGTGGGGGTGCTGGGCGGCTTTGGGTTTGCTAAAATCGTCAACGTGCTGGTGAATATATTGGCCGTGCGCTATGGGGGCCAAGCGGTGAGCTTATTTCACTCGCCGGTGTGGTTTGTCACCACGATCCTGGTTATTTCTTTCACGGTGGGCATTACCACTGGGTTTTATCCAGCGCGACGGGCCGCTCGGCTCAATCCTTTAAAAGCCCTCAAACACGAGTAGCTGATACCAATCCAACCTGATTCGTTTTGCTATCCGTCATTGCGAGAAGAGATTGCTTCGGTTGCACTCGCAAAGACAAAAGGTAGTCATTGCGAGGAGCCGTAGGCGACGCGGCAATCTTTAGCCATAGACCGTAGATTGCTTCGCCGTCATTGCGAGGAGTCTTCGACGAAGCAACCTAGGTTGCGCAATGATATGGCAGTGATTAGGTGTGGTCGATATGATTTATTGCTATACTATCTGATATGGAGTCACTTCTACCAGTTGCTAACCGCCGGTTACAAGTACCACCACCATCGTGGCGCCCTAGCAACAAGGTTGTGCTTATTAGCAGTGCGATGCTTCTGTTGCTGGTGCTGGTTGCGGTTTGGTGGACGCGGCGCACGCCCGAAGCATCGATTGCGGCTAGCGTAGCCCAAGTGGCTAGTGGTCCGGCCGATGGGCAGCTGCGGGATAGCGGAGGGCAAACCCATGGTTCGATCCGACGTGAGCAGCACGATGGCGTAACGAAGGTGCTGTATGCCTTAACCGAAACTACGCCACGCGACGTAACCCAGGAATACCATGGGTGGTTGTTTGATTCGGCTACGCGCGAGTATCGATATGCGGGGCAACTCTATTTTGTCAGTGATCGCGCGTATGGCTTGGTCTATACTACCGAAGAAGATATTAGTCGCTTTTCGCAGGCGGTTATTTCTTTGGAATCCCACCAACAGCCAGCCGCTCCGAGCAATGTCATTGTGGGGGGAGTATTACAAGAAGAATTACTAACCCCGACGCCAGCGATGGAGGCCACGATTGCTCCCGAGCCGACTAGCGAAGTAGCACCAGAACCAGTCGCCGCCGAAACGCCAAGCGCTCCGTAATATTTAATTACGTCATTGCGACGGGTCTTTTTCACCGTCATTGCGAACCCGTTGAGGGTGAAGCAATCTAGCGTCGCAACAGAGATTGCCGCGTCGCCTACGGCTCCTCGCAAAGACAAAAGGTAGTCATTGCGATGGGAGCTCCCTTCGCCGTCATTGTGTGTGCTTAGTAGTCTTTGCGAGGCCGTTGGCCGAAGCAATCTAAATATATCAACCGAGATTGCGCAGCCGGTCCCGAGGTTTGGCGAAGGGATCTATTCTCGCAATGACAAATACATTACACCCCTGGGGTGTAACATAGGTTGGGGCCGATACCTTTTAAGCCTTGCTGGATTCGTTGCCCGCAGGCATGATGAAAGGTACGAGGGGGCACAATTTATTTTTAAATAGAGCTTTATCTTTATGACTCTATCCCAGGCACAACCACGCGCGTGGCTATTGGTATCAGCCTTTATCGCGTGTCTTTTAGTTATTTTACCGTTCAAAACTAGTGCGAATCACCCTGGTGCCGTGGTGTTGGTAGATGATTCAGACGTGACGCCAGATGGTGGCGGGTGCGGCACTGCGGCCAATAAATGTAATACGATCCAGGCTGGCGTTGATCACGCTTTGGCTGGGCAAAAAGTGGCGGTGGCAGCCGGGACGTATGACGAATTAGTAACTGTACCGAAGCAATTAAAGATTGAAGGAGCGCAAAAAGGGAAAAATGGCACTACCCGCACTGTGGCTGTAGGTCAAGAATCGGTGGTGAATGGCGGGTTTAATTTGCAGGGCAACCGGATTGTAGTAAACGGATTTATTATCCAAAACAACGCAGGTGGCCCGGGAGTGCAGACGAGCCCATTATTCTCTGGCTATAAAATTGAGAATAATATTATCCGTAACAGTGTGATGGGGTTGTACCTGCACAGTTCGGGTGAATCGCAAACAGAAGTAAGTCGCAATTTATTCCAGACTAATAACGCGGCTGGGGCAGCTGCGGGGAATGGCATTTATTCTGACCAGGGCTTAGTCAATGCAGAAATTAGCCGCAATCGGTTTACGGGTAATGAAAACACATCATTTACTTTGACGCGTGGTGCTGTTTCGGACCCTAAAAACAATGACGTTGAATTCAGTCGCAATACCGCCACGGGTGAGCGGACCCTGGTGAATATGTACTACACCATGAACAGCGAAATTAGCCGCAATACGGCGACGGCGTTTGTGCCGAATGGTTCGGCAGTGTTCTTGGCGGGCGGTAACGACAAGATTAACATTGAACACAATACGTTACGTGATGCTGACTTTAGCGGTATCCGCGTCAGAAACATGGTGGGTGATAATACGCGCTTAGAAATCAGCGATAATACCATTACGGGGATGGGTGACTTCGGTATTGCGGCGGGCAGCGCTCATAATGATGTGCCAGATTCTGGTATAGGCAATGCGATGACGGATAGTAAGATTGAAGATAATGAAGTTCGAAACAACGGCGCGGCGTATAGTGCCGACGGTATCTTCTTGGGACCCAATACGGCTAATAACACCATTGAGGATAATGAGGCACGCTTGAATGCGCACCACGATGCCCATGATGACTCAGTTGGTACGAGCACAGCGAGTACGGCTAATATCTGGGACGACAACGACTGTTCCACTGACAGCCCCAACGGGCTGTGCGATTAAGCTGTGGCTACTTTAGGACGGACCCGTGTGGACACTTTTTGTAGTAAATGCGCGATGGCAATGTCGGGGTTCATTTGTGATGTGTGCGACCTCACGATGAGCAAGAAGGACTTAAAGCACCGCTGCGGTGCCGAGCATGTGATGGGGGAATGCTCTGGTTGCCAGGAGTCGGAAACAAAGTGCGAGTGTTGAGCGAGGTTGTCATGGTGAAGGGAGCTCGCTTTGTCGTCATTGCGAGGATAGATTGCTTCGGTTGCACTCGCAAAGACAAAAGGTAGTCATTGCGAGGAGTCTGCGACGAAGCAATCTAGTAGTTTATTAGGGTAAACGGCCCATGCTATGCTGTAAGGGATATGCCTGCACGTATTATTTCGGCGGCACTCCAGGGAATAGAAGCTGTTCCGGTGTCCGTTGAAGTCGAAGTGTTACCTGGCTTGCCGAATTTTACGGTCGTCGGACTAGGCGATAAGGCGATACAAGAATCGCGCGAGCGGTTAACGGCGGCGTTAACCAATTTAGGCTACAAGCCGCCGCGCCGGAAAACAATTGTATCCTTAGCGCCGGCCAGCTTAAAAAAAGAAGGCTCGATGTACGATGTGCCCATAGCGCTGGGTTTTTTGGTGGCCAGTGGGCAAGTCAAGATTCCGGCTCGGGAGCTTGAAGCCGCGTGGTTTATCGGCGAAGTGGGGTTAGATGGTTCTGTCCGGCCGGTTCGTGGTGTGTTGCCAGTGCTGCTCGCGGCGAAGCAGCGCGGTGTGCGCACATTATATGTGCCGGCTGGCAACGCGCGTGAGGCAACAGCCGTAGCGGAGCACCTGACTATTTTTGCGGTGGCGTCGCTGCAAGAATTGGTGGCGCACTTGGAACGGCCTGAAGACACCATGCTGCAGCCGGTTGGTTCAATGACGACCAGTCAATCCGTGCCGGTGCCGGAAGTCGACTTTGCGGAAATTCGTGGGCAAGATCATGCCAAACGGGCATTGACCATTGCGGCAGCGGCGCACCACAATGTACTACTCGTTGGGCCGCCAGGAACGGGCAAAACATTGCTAGCTCGGGCCTTAGCGGGGGTGCTACCGCCGTTAACAACTGAAGAATCGTTTACGGTTACGTCGTTGTATTCCATTGCTGGGCAGTTGCCACCTGAAACAGGGTTGTTGAGTAGTCGGCCGTTTCGTAGCCCTCACTATGGGGCATCGAGCGTGGCACTGGTTGGTGGGGGAAGCTACCCGCGGCCAGGGGAAGTGAGCTTAGCGCACGCTGGCGTACTGTTTTTAGATGAATTACCAGAATTTCCGCGCAGCGTGTTGGATCAGCTGCGCCAACCGATCGAAGACGGGGTGGTGACCATTGCGCGTTCGTCGCAGAGTTTACGGTTTCCGGCTCGGTCAATGTTGGTGGGGGCGATGAACCCATGTAAGTGCGGTTTTATCGGAAGTGAACGCAAGGAGTGCCGGTGTGCGCCGGGTGACATTGTGCGTTACCAGCGGCGGATTTCCGGGCCACTGCTAGACCGTTTCGATATCCACGTCGTGGTGCCCGATGTGTCTCTGGAGGAGCTGCTGACGGATCAGCCGCAGGGCGAAACAACGGCCAGTGTGCGGGAAAAAGTGGTGGTGGCTCGGGCGCGGCAGCAGGTGCGGCAAGGGAAGGTCAACAGCCAGCTAACGCCTAAAGAAATACAGGTGTACATTCCGTTGCCGCCGACCACACTCCAATTACTGAAGCAGGCTGAAACCAAATTTCATTTATCTGCCCGCAGTGTGCATCGGTTACTCAAAGTCGCTCGGACGATTGCTGATATCGCCGATGATGACACGGTGAGCGTGAAACATGTTGCCGAAGCGTTGCAGTATCGCGAACAGTTGCAACAGTATCTGCCGGATTTTGTGTAAGATATGTAGCTGCATGCTAGAATGAAGTGATATTAAGTAAGTAGTGAGTTTATTGATGTCTGCAACGCCAAAAACTGCGTTTCGAGCATTTATGTACGGGGCAGCTGCCATGCTGCTGGTTTTAGATTTGATTTTCTTTTTTCGGGCACTGCTGGTTACTAACTTTATTCCCCTCATTCCTATTACGGCAGGGATTCTAACTTCGGCGGGGCTGCTGTTGATTGTGTATGCTGAACAGCGAGCGCGAGCGGAGGATAAGCGTGATCATCGGCGGATTTCCCGCGTGGCTCACCAACTAGAAAGCCCGCTGCACGCGCTGCAAGATGATTTGGAGTCATTGATTGGCAGCGCCACGCGCTTGCCAGCGGATGAGCGGCTTAAGTTAAAGCGCATGGAAACCAAAACCAAGGTATTGCTGGAAAACGTCCGCGATGTCTTTTTAATGCTGCAAGCCTCCGAGCAGCCGTTAACACAGGAGTTACGCTTGTATAATATTTGCACGCTGGTAGAAAGTGCGGTAGCGGAACAACAAGGGTTGGCCAAAGCTCGTAACGTGGAGCTGCTTACTCAACCGCAATGTACCGATGCGTCAGCGTACGTGGACCGTAAGCTTTTTCTGATTGCCCTAAACCATGTGATTGAAAATGCCATCGTGTATACGCTCACGCCAGGCTTAGTAAACGTGACGGTGCTGAAGGAAGGCAGCAAGTTGCGTATTGTGGTCCAAGATCGGGGAGTCAGTATTGCGCCGGCGGATGAGCGAGTGATTTGGCAACCGTTTGCTCGGGGTGAGAGCGCCGGGCAGTATGATCCGGATGGGATTGGGGTGGGCTTAACCTTGTCGCGATTCATTTTAAAGGAATGTGGTGGTTCACTGGAGTTTCACCAACGCGCGGCTGGCATGGGAACCGAGTTTGAAATTACGCTACCATTAGCTAAAACCAGCGAGTAAAAAGTGCGCCCGGAGAGAGTCGAACTCCCAACCTCACGGGTAGAAACCGTGTGCTCTATCCAATTGAGCTACGAGCGCCTGTTCCTTGTTATTACCAGAATATGTGGTAAATTGCTACCACCCGCTGAGGCTTCTAGGGCAGCGGGCAAGCAATATGGCGGTCGTAGCTTAGTGGTAAAGCACCGGGTTGTGGTCCCGGCGATGAGGGTTCGATCCCCTTCGATCGCCCATGCGGTTGACAAAAACTCAGAAAAAAACTACAGCGGAGTTAGTCCAAGAACGGCCCTCGCCGGAGCAAATCTATAATTTGCCGCGACTGCCGATTACGTTAGTCGTGGATAATGTTCGTAGTTTAGATAACGTGGGGCTTATTTTTCGGTTGAGTGAACTGGCGCGCATCGAGCGCTTGTATCTGACGGGCTATACCGGGCATCCTCGGCGTGAAGATGACCCGCGAGAAGAGGGGATTATCTCTCGGCATGAACATCGGATTTTTAAAACGGCGGTGTACGCGGTGCCGTTTCAGCCGTGGACGTATGTAGAGGATCCCGTGCCCTTGGTGAAGCAGCTCAAGCAAGCGGGCAACTTTGTGGTGGCGGTGGAGCAAACGCAAACTAGCATTCCGTATCAGCAGGCACGTTACCAGTTACCGCTGACAATTATTGTGGGGCATGAACGGGAAGGGGTGCGGCAAGCATTGGTTGACTTGGCTGATGTCCAAATTGAAATTCCGATTCTCGGGATTGGTAATTCACATAATGTGTCCCACGCGGCGGCGATTGTGCTGTACCACATTCTGGAGAAAACTGGACAACTAGGCTGATTGTCCGTAGATCTAATGAGGTAATACCAACTTAACCAGATTCATGCTATCCAGAGTCATTGCGAGGAGTCTTCGACGCGGCAATCTTGTCCGGGATCGCTTTGCCAGGCCCTGCCTACCGGCAGGCAGGCTCGCGATGACGGCAGTGATTAGGTTAAGTTAGTATAATATATACATACAGCAAGCACCCGTAGCTCAGCGGATAGAGCACTTGGCTTCGGACCAAGGGGTCGGGAGTTCGATTCTCTCCGGGTGCACTTCAATACAGATTTAAAACGAAGCTTGCTTATTTCTTATATCTGTTGTACTGTCTTTTGGTGACTTCCGCTGGGAAGTTAGGATGTTCTCTTGATAATAGGAGATGGACGCATGGACGCTTTGAACGGAGGCTCGCTTCGAGCAACGGAATTCAAGGATGGCAACGCTTTGTATTTGCTCTGCAATTCTCCTGCCTGTGATTGCGATGAAGCAGAACAAATTGAAGAAGCTTTCTTGACGGCAATTGCAAGGCGCGATCTACGAATCATCAAGATTCGATCTGATTACCGCCAGGATCAAGGAGAAGTATCACTCGCTGCTCAAGTGGTACCTCGAAAGTTGGTTTGTCTTGGCCGGGTTTGTTACGAAGGTTGATGTCCATTTAAGATAGCCTACTCCCCGCAGGGTGCTTGGTATGTTTGTGCGTCACTTTCCCAGGTGCACATAAACTACCAGGCCCCTGCCTTTTATTTTGCTTTGTTTAGCCAAAAAATGGTTTATAGACAGTATATTTGTCAGGCATCGTTGACATTTTAAACGGGGGAGAGTATATAAGTAAGACGGTTTCGATTGTTGCACCTTTCATAAAAAGAAGAAACAAGTGTGTATGCTCTGTCATTAGGGCTGGCTCCCGAATACACAGAAAAAAAAGGAGTCTCCTGTCCTTCATGCTCCAGAGTATACACACTATTTACACAAGGAGTTGAGAAGTTAGTTGTTGAGTTGAGTGGCTAGCCTCCGACTCACGGCTTTACCGTCTTGCTTGGATTGAGCTTACGACGACGGGTGTCCTTACCTTCGGCTCTACAGAAGGACAGTCTGCCGTTCTAGCTAGCTTCTCCTCCTTTCTTGTTGGTTCGCCTCCGCCTGCGGACCGCGGTGTCCTCACGGGGAGACTTTGGTACAGGTTTTTGCCCCACCTGCATCATCGCTTTCCGTGAGGCACCTTTCTTCTTTGTTCTTTTCTGCACATGCGCAGTCGAGTCTTGTTTCCTTCACCGGAAGCACCACTTGCGCCATGTAATCAGACACCCGAGTTCACAATGTGTGAACTTTTTTTTATCCAAAAAATCAGATCCTAGTTACGATTTCGACTTTACCAATTATACCAACTTAACCTAATCTCTGCCGTCATCGCGAGGCCTGGCGAAGCGATCCCGGACGAGATTGCCGCGTCGCCAAGCCTTCTCGCAATGACTTTGGGTAGTATGAATCTGGTTACGCTGGTATTACGCTTACAACTATGCCGCTTCGTTTATCATCACCGGTCACTGAACTGGGCCGGATTGGCCCGGCTAAGGCTAAGATATTAGCCAAGTTGGGTATTACGCATGTGCGGGATTTTTTATATACGTTCCCTCGCCGCTACGACGATTTTTCACGAGTAACAGCGATTGCTGACTTGCGGGTGGGAGAGAAGATGACGGTTCGGGGCAAAATTACGGCGGCACAGCCCTCGTGGGGGTTCCAGGGTCGCCGTCGCGTGCTGCGTATTTTTGTGGAGATTGCGGATGACACGGGGACACTGCACGTAACCTGGTATAACTTACGCTTTCTCGTGCCCCAGCTTGCGGTCGGGCGAGAGCTGTTTGTGGCAGGCACGGTAGAGGCACATAGCGTACCAGCAAAGCATTCGTCATCGTCGGAGGAGCATCGTTTTGCCATGCGATCGCCGGTGTTGGAATTTATTAAATCGGAAGTTGAAGCCACGCACACGGCGCGGATTACACCAGTGTATCCGGAAACGTCGGGGGTGACATCGCGGTTTTTGCGGTATCAGGTTAAAAATTTACTGCCGCTTCTAGGGGCGCTGCCGGAATACATGCCAGCAGATATTTTGGAACGCAATGGTTTATTAAATATCACTGAAGCGATCCGTGAAGTGCATTTTCCAACTAACGTGGAAACACTAGAAGTGGCTCGCCGTCGGATCAGGTTCGATGAACTGTTTTTTCTCCAGATGGCGGCGTTGGTGCGCCGCCAGCATCGCCAGGAGCGCCAAGCCATTGCCATTCCCAAAAAATCGGTGCGACTCAAAGCCTTTATAGCAACTTTGCCTTTTGCATTAACTAACGCTCAGCGCGTAGCGTTGGATGAAATTGTGGCTGATATGGCCAAAGCCGTGCCGATGAATCGGTTATTACAGGGTGATGTTGGATCAGGCAAGAGCGTGGTGGCGTTAGCGGCAGCGTATCTGGCGCTGGAGGCTGGTTATACCGTTTTGTACTTAGCTCCCACCGAAATTTTAGCGCGCCAGCAGGCTAACAGTTTTGCGGCAGCGCTTGGTGATGCTCGTGTGGCATTATTGATTGGCGCCACACCGAAGCCAGAAAAAAAAGTGATTAAGCAGCGGCTAGCTTCGCACGAAGCGCTGTGTGTGATTGGTACGCATGCGTTGCTACAAGAAGATGCGGCCGCGGCAGACTGTGCGTTGGCGATTGTGGATGAACAGCACCGTTTTGGGGTAGCACAGCGGCGGGCGTTGCAAGGGGTGGCACGCGAGGGGCGTTTGCCGCACTTGCTATCGATGACGGCTACGCCGATTCCACGCACGTTGAGCCTCACGGTGTACGGCGATTTGGATGTATCGGTGTTGGATGAGCTGCCGCCCGGGCGCAAACCAATTATTACTAAGGTAATTGCCCAAGCTGACCGTGAGGCGGCGGTGGTGCACGTGCTACAGGAATTGCACGCCGGGCGACAAGCATACGTGATTGCGCCGCTGGTAGAGCAGTCAGAAAAATTAGAAGTAAAGTCAGCTACGCAAACGGTAGCGGAGATGCGGCAGTTGTTTCCCGACATTGCAGTGGGGTTGCTGCATGGGCAGATGACACCGCCAGAAAAAGCGAGCGTGATTAATGCCTTTATGGCCGGGGCGATTCAATTGTTGGTGGCTACAGCGGTAGTGGAAGTAGGGGTGAACGTACCCAATGCCACGGTGATGTTGATTGAAGGAGCGGAGCGCTTTGGTTTAGCGCAGCTGCACCAATTCCGCGGCCGGATTGGCCGGGGTGCGCAGCAAGCCTACTGCTACTTATTTCCTACTACCGTGACGTTGGAAGCGAGTACGCGGTTGCAGATTATGACGGAAACCACGGATGGTTTTGTGATTGCAGAAAAAGATTTAGAGCTCCGCGGTCCGGGGGAGATGTATGGTGTAGCCCAATCGGGCTTTGGCACAATGCAAATTGCATCACTGTTGGACTACCCCACAATTAAACTGGCACGCACCGAAGCGCAGCGCTTACTCACTGAAGATCCGGCACTAAAAAAATATCCAATTATCCGAAAGAAGGTTGAGCAGAAGAACCTCATAGCCCACTTCGAGTAGCGGTTTTTTGTTTACTGACAAACGGTGAGTCTTTAATAAAATAGCGCCAAGGATACAGCGCACACGGGCCGGCATAGGCTACGCCAATGCGTGAACTGGTACCAATAGACGTCTTGGGCACAATCATCCCGTCATCAGCAACAAAGAAAGTGTGGTCACTTACCATGTCGATGTTGTTGAGTTTTTTAGTAATGCCCAGTGCGCGCGTTAGTTTGCCTGGTCCGCTGGCGAGCTCCGTTGTTTTGTTAACGTGCGGCCGATTTTTCTCCATGAGTGGAATGCCGGTGAGTGGTTCGAGCGCGCGTAGCAACACGGCCGCTGGAAAATTTTTATTCGCAGTAACAATGTTGCAGCAGTAATACATGCCATAAATTAAATAGATGTACGCATGCCCCGCTTCGCCGTACATAATTTCCGTGCGTGGTGTGCGCCCACGTGAAGCGTGGCAGGCGAGATCATCTTCGCCAATATACGCTTCAACTTCAACAATGCGGCCACTGAGTACTTGCTGTTTTAGTTGGTGGACTAAAACTTTGCCGAGCAATGCGCGGGCAACGTGGTGCGTGTCGCGCGCGTAGAACGAACGGGGGAGCGGTTTGAGCGAAGTCATCTTTTCAGCGTAAAGTTAAGGGTATGAATACGCTACTGCACTTAGTATTGGAAACCAGTTGGTTTTTTTTGCCAGCCGCGATTGCTAATATGGCACCAGTTATTGTTGCTCGATTGCCACTGTTGGACATGCCATTAGATGGAGGTTGGCAGTGGCGTGGGCGGCGGCTCATGGGCGATAACAAAACAGTACGAGGAGTAGTGGCAGGGGTAGTATTTGGCTCAATAACGGCTCTTTTACAGCAGGCGGTGAGTAGTTTGCCAGACGTCGCTGCGATATCCTTAGTTGTTTTCCCTAGTAGTTTGGCCGCGGTGGGATGGGGTGCGTGGCTAGGCCTGGGGGCGTTACTCGGGGACGCGCTTAAAAGTTTTATTAAGCGTCAATTGGATATTGCACCGGGGCGGCCGTGGCGGCCGTTTGATCAAATCGATGTCATTGTTGGTGTGTTGTTACTGACTCAATGGTGGTGGCCGTTGTCACTGCGTCAGGTGGTCGCGGCGATTATTATATTTGGTGTGTGTTCATTTGTTGCCAGTATGATCGGTGTGCAACTGAAAATAAAAAAAACAATTTAAAATATTTTTTGTTGCGCACGTTGCACCGTGTGCAAAAATACATTGCATCACGCGTGTAAATTTGTTCTACTACTAGTTGTATGATAGAAATGTTTCAGCAGGGGGAAACGTTTCGGGAAATTTCATCCTTCGCGCGATGTATGCATGGCATCAGTGATGAAAATTTTCTATCTTTTTTTGTGAGTGCGTTTGATATCCGGACCAATTTCTTGAGAGGAGGTGGGACACATGGCTAAGAAACGTAAGACAGCAAAGCGCAAGACCACTCGAAAGAGTTCCCGCCGCAAGACGACGAAGCGCAAGACGACAGCAAAACGCAAGGCGCCAAAGCGAAAGGCAAAGCGCCGTCGTTAAAAGGTTTTGGTTTTAAAACACCTCGCAACTTGCGGGGTGTTTTTTAGCGGAGAATGTCTTCCAGATACTGCCAGAATTGTTGCAGCAGGGCTTCGGCGCGGGCGTCTTTTTTTAATTGGGTAATGACGGTGTTGCATTCTTGGGCGGCCATATCAGATAAGCCGATAGCGTGGATTAATTCGCGGCGGCTGGCGTCAGTTGGTTTACGCTGCAGGTAATCTTGTAACAACGTGTGCCAGGTTTGAATGGTGGGCAATGAATTGCAGTAGTGTTGCTCCTCGGGATTGGTCGTGGCCAGCGTTTTAACAATTAAATTCCAATCATCAAAGTGATCGTACAGTAATTCATCTTCTAATAAGTTCAGCGCAAAGGGCACGAACGGGTGCCAGGGGAGTTGTTCTTTAATGTGGTGATTGTTCAAGAATTGCTCGCGGGTGCGGTCGATCCACGCGTGAACGCGCATACCGGTTTGAAAATCATTTTGGCCGAGTAGTGTTTGCAGCGTACTTTCTTTGGTGTGCGTGCGCTGGCGACTGACTACGCCTAGGTGTCGAATGTCGGGAAAGAGCGTGCCTAACCAGTAGGCGGGAGTGGTCACGGCTGTACCTAAGTGCGTGAGTAATCGCGCCGCATACACCACATGTCCTACTTCACCAGCCATCTTGATAGTGTAAGGTGAAAAGCTACAAACGAAAAATAAAGAAGTGAGCAATTTTGCTGCAGCGTTATTGTTTTACGCTTTGCAGTTTACGCTTTACGCTTTTAAGGTGACAGCTACCTCTCATCAATTGGTTGCGTTAGTTAGTGCGTTGCTGTGCCTAACGCTGTGGCCGGTAGCGGTCGGGCCGTGGCTGGGCATCCTGGCCGTGGTGGCAGTGATGATCGGGGCGTTAACGCCGGATTTAGATCAGCCCACAGCTAATATCTGGCGTCGAGTGCTGGGTGGTAATGTCGTCGGCAATGTCTTTCAGGCGTTTTCGGGCGGTCATCGCCATTTAACCCATTCGCTCATTGGTATTTTTGGGGTGGGGTGGCTGATTCATAAGGGTATTACGGCGGGGCTACAGCCGGCTGTGGTACCAGCGGCGTTGGTGGTGTGGCGGGCATTTATGATCGGGTACATTTCTCATCCTATTGCAGATACGATCACTGATCGTGGTGTGCCGTGGTTGTGGCCATTGCCGTGGAGCTTGCGAGTACCACCCGGGCCAGAAGAAGTGCGGGTAACGACAGATAGCGTGGTGGAGCGGTTTTTAGTGCGCGGAGGTTTATTATTAGTTGGGGGATTGTTACTGTATACCCATTGGCCGATCGTGACAGCATTTTTTCATGTTCTAGGCTAGTCGAAGTGGCTGTTTGTGGGGCATACTTAATAGTAGATCTATGCCAAAGCGTTTACCTAAGAAATATCAGTCGCATTTTTGGCATTCACTGCTTATTTTTATGGTTTTATTAACCATAGGTGGTATGGGCACGGCACTGGCGGCTAAGCAGCAAGTGTTGCAACTGGAAATTAAGGAAGTAGACGAGAATCCGCATGAAGGCTGGCTCATTAACTTGCGCCAGTGGTTGGGGGCGAAAGTGGTTAAGCCGAAAGAAGGGACGAAGTTAATTGTGCAATCCAGCGCCTATGCGTCTTCGCCGCGCCAAACGGATAGCACTCCTTGTATTACGGCAGCTGGCACGCGGGTGCGACCGGGCGTGGTGGCGACTAATTTTCTACCCCTGGGGACCCTGGTGAAAATTAACGGCAATTTACATATCGTGGAGGATCGGATGAATTCCCGGTATGCGGGCAAGTATATGGATATTTGGTTTCCCAGCACTAGTGAGGCATTGGTGTTTGGCCGGAAGAATATTGAGATTGAAATTGTAGCGTATGGCAAGCCGGGGCAGGCTTTGACTACTGATGAAGCCGAGGCAGAAGTGCCGAGTACGCTCAAACGAGCCCAGGCGCGTTTTACGGCGTTTACGCGGACGATATCGGCATCGTTACTGACAAGAGTTAGTCCCAACAACGTGAATCGGTACGATATTGATTGCTCAAAGGAAGATGTAGGCGCATAAGACGTTAGTGATGTGAAAACATTTGCTGCGTTGGGAGTGTATCGGTACAGTGGCGACATGTATCGTTTCTTGCTGATTTTCGTTGGTGTCGTCGCCTTCTTGATTATCGCTTTACCGCAGCCTGCTTTGGCAAACACGGCGCTGCTGAAAGAAGTAAAAGTATCGCCAGAATCAGTGGCGGCTCTAAAGAATAAATCATTTACGTTAAGCATAGGTAAGCAGCAGTTTGTGGCACCGGCAACAAGCGCTAAGTTGTGGTACAAAACGCGGACAACGAGTGACGGCACGGTGTATCTGCAGTTGCGTCCGCAAGCAATTTACGATTATTTAAATGTGTCCATTTCGCCTCGGGTTAATAATTTAGGCACGTCGAGCAGATTTACGTATGTGGGCACGGACGTGCGGTTATTATCGGGCGGCAGTAAGGGTAGTATTGTGGATGGCATTAAAACATCGTTGGCGATCCGCGTTGCTTTGAGTAAGGGCACGACCACGGCAGCGGTATCAATGAAAGAGTATCGGCCGGGTGTGTTTTCAGCCACCGATTTCAAGCAGCTAAAGTTTCCGGATTTGTTAGGTAAAGGGGAATCGAACTTTGCTGGTTCACCGCGTAACCGCGTTCACAATATTGGCGTGGCGGTGGCCCGCTACAATGGGTTAGTGGTGCAGCCGGGCGAGGAATTTTCTTTCAATGGCTATTTAGGCGATGTAGATGCGGAGAATGGGTATCTGCCAGAATTAGTTATTAAAGAGAATGTAACTACTCCAGAATTTGGTGGTGGTATTTGCCAGGTTTCGACTACGGCGTTTCGAGCAGCTATGTATAGTGGTTTAGATGTAAGTATGCGACGTAACCATTCATATCCAGTGGCGTATTATGGCACGCCTGGATTTGATGCTACGGTGTATCAGCCTTCGCCCGATCTGCGATTTATTAATGACACCGGCTCACCGGCCCACCTGCGCACGAGCATTGTGGGAACCAAAGTTATCTTTGAATTTTGGGGCAAGTCTGACGGTCGAAAAGTTACGGTTAATGGTCCCTTTGTAACGGAAAGAAAGCCTGATGGTTCGATCACCGCTGCCGTGGCGCAAATTGTGAAGAAAAACGGCAAGAGTATCCGCGAAGAAAACTTTGTGTCAAAGTACCAGTCGGCAGACAAGTTTCCTCATGTTCGCCAAGAAAACGGCGAACGGTAGGAAAGTGCCATGGCGCAGTAACAGTTTGCAAGCTGTCTTCTCTTTACGGCGGGGCTCATGCTCGGAATAGTGTCAGCAACGGGGGAAAGTGACTGTTCCTTGTTTTTTTGAAAGAGAGAGGCACCCATGAGTGACCAGTTTGATCGCTCTGGGAAAGGAAATCCCGGGCAGAAAGCTGATGTGGCGCGAGCAATGAGAGCGCAGGGAGAAATCCAGAAGCTCAATGGGCTCAAGCTGACGAAGCGGTGTCCGTGTAATCCGAGTCTGCTCGTTGATTGTTGCGCGCAATGTCAGCAAGAGGAGCCAGGACACGGCACGGTAGAAGTTGAGCGGCAATTGGCGACGTGGACTCAGGAGCTCGCCATGCTCAACAGTTCTTTGCGAGGTTAAATAAGGGTAGGCATGTTGTTACTAGTTAGCAACATGTTTTTTAATTTGCGGAAAATATTGGAGTCGAGTATATATACGGCCAGGTAGCCTAGTTCGATAGTTCATTGCCAATTATGGGAGCCGATATATGAAAGTGTTCACCACAGGCCAAGTGGCCAAGATTTGTGCAGTTGGTCCAGGGACGGTGGTGAAGTGGTTTGAGTCAGGGCGGCTTCCCGGCTGGCGTGTGCCTGGTTCTCGCGATCGCCGAATAGCTTATGATGATCTGGTTACTTTTTTGTTGGACCATGGTATGCCGCTCGGGGGGCTGGCAATCAAGCGGAAGCTACTGATTGTCAGTGGGGATGCTGTCTTGGAAAATGGGGTTAAGCAGTGTTTGCCTGGCACGCACGTTGATCGGGCAGCGGACAGTTTTGCGGTTGCTTACCTCATACAGTCATCGGTGCCGACAGCTATTGTTATTGAAGCTAGTGTTGGGCTGGGTATAGTCAACGGCGTGTGGCGTGGATTGAAGAAGAACCCTACATTAATGTCGATACCAGTTGTTTTGATAGTGGCAGAAGGGCTAGCAATTCCGGCAGAGTTGGCAGGGAAAGTGGAAGTTTTTTATTCCCCTTTTGATATGCAGCTGCTGGCGACGCGTTTAAGAACTTTGACTGAACAAGTGGCATTCTAAGCATAGAACTTGATACCACCTCGATTAGCGCTTTGGGCTTTGGCATGCTTACGTGAGCATGCTTTTTTTTGGTAATACCAACGTAACCTCATTCGTTCTACCTCCCGTCATTGCGAGGAGTCGGCGACGAAGCAATCTCGTCGCTTAAAACGCTGGGATTGCTTCGCCAAGCCCTGCCTGCCGGCAGGCAGGCTCGCAATGACTGGCAGTGATTAGGTTGAGTTGGTATTATTCCCCTCTTTTTCGATTTCCCGTCTTATTGGGGCCCCCACACTCTCGGGAACGAAGGGAATCCTTTTCATCCGTCACTCCACCGTGCCTCACGGCACATGTTTCATTCCTCCTTCAAAGCCGGGGTTGGCAAAAATCTAAAGTAGTTTAGATTTATTGCCATACCCTTCGATTCCCCTTCGTGCGGCATGCCGCACAACTAAAAAGACCCCAGCAAATGCCGGGGGCCTTTTTAGTTGTGAGCTTGTAGCTCCAAGGGGAATCGAACCCCTATTACCAGAGTGAAAATCTAGCGTCCTAGCCGTTAGACGATGGAGCCGCATTGTCCCGCCTTTGGTGGGACTACTTATCGTGAACCCTACAATACAAAGAGAACGCGATAATGACAATACAAACTTTCCGCTGTATAAGCAAGCCTTGTAGAGCTACCTCGATCGCGCGCAGCGCGTCAGGCCTGCTTGTCATAGTATAGTAGTGATGTCACACTCTTCCCACTAAATGGAGTATGAGCAGCTTTTTAATCGAGGTAATTCTACTGGGCAAGATATGCCAAAAACGACGTTGTTAGCAATCGAAACCTCGTGTGATGAAACGGGAGTAGCGATAGTAGAACGAGCAGGGGACACGATTCGGGTGCTGGCATCGCAGCTAGCCTCGCAAATGGACATTCATGTGGCCACGGGTGGGGTTATTCCAGAGGTAGCCGCCCGGGAGCATGTGACGGCCTTGCAGCCGATGATTAAACAGGTGATAGCAGCGAGTGGCCGCACCCCAGCGCAATTAAGTGCGATTGCGGTGACGATTGGCCCAGGGTTGCAGCCGGCGTTGTCGGTGGGAGTGAATGCGGCGAGGGCACTGGCGTACGCGTGGGACAAGCCGCTCATACCAGTGCAGCACTTAGAAGGTCATGTGTACTCGGCACTGTTGCAGAATGTAGCAGGCGAAAAAAATGCCACGCAATTTATGGTGCCAGCTGATGACGAAATCTTTCCCGCCCTGGCCCTCATTGTTTCGGGCGGCCACACGCAGCTGATTGTGATGCACCGCCACGCGGCGTACGAGGTAGTGGGTTCAACTAAGGATGACGCGGCGGGCGAAGCGTTTGATAAAGTAGCTCGCTTAGTGGGGTTGCCGTATCCGGGCGGCCCGGCGATTAGTGAGTTGGCGAAAACGGGCAATGTGCACGGGTTTGCTTTTAGTGTGCCCATGGCAGGGAGTGCGGACCTTAACTTTAGTTTTTCGGGATTAAAAACAGCGGTACTGTACGCCTGGCGCGAACTATCTAGTACGGAGCAAGCCGCGCGGCGGGCGGACATCGTGGCCAGTTTTGAATATACGGTGGTAGAGGCGTTAGCCCTTAAAACGGCGCGTGCCATTGAAGAGTATCAACCGCGAGTGCTGTTATTGGCAGGCGGGGTGGCGGCGAATACCGCATTACAAGAAAAATTAACAGCGTTGGCGCAGGCACAGGGTGTACCGCTGCGGATTGCTCCCGGCTACTTAACGGGTGATAACGCGGTGATGATCGGGCAAGTAGCACTATTCGCCTATGAGCAAAAGCGTTTTATGGCTTGGCAACAGATTGATGCGACGGCACGGCTGCCTATTGGGGCGTTTCAACCACAATAACGGGGCGGACTTTTTCGCGGATTGATAGCAGCAGGGCGCGGCGCAATTGAGCGCAGCTTTCACGTGGGCAGGAGCTTAAATGGTGGGCAATGTAGGGGAACTGCTCTCGTTTGAGAAGAATGCGGCGGCTACCATATAAGTACGGTTGAATTTGTACGCAACCTAACAGGGCAGCCTCGGCCCATAACCATTTGAGTTTGCCGGCCATGCCCTCAAACACTTTGCGGCGCAACGTGCGGCAATCTTGTTTCTGGCACTGAGCCAGGTGGTTTAAGGCTTGGCGGAAGCCAACTTGGCCCATGACGCTAAACACATAGGTGGGGCTGCAGGCATGCCGAGTTTGTTCGCAGTCATACTCCGCGACGGCAGTATCGGCAGATTCGCTGGGCGACAGGTGCAGATAGCCGACGGTAAGGGTGTACGACATAATGTTGGTAGTATATCGGGGTCATCGGCACTTCGCCATATTGATTTTTGCTGATTTACATCGTACGATAGGGGAACCAATGCACAGATACGGAGTGGGCTTTGTCGAGTCCGCTAGAATTAAGAAGGAAGAAGGGCGCCTAAGGCGTCTGGTAGACTCTTTCGGGGCAGGACCCGTAATCACCTGTGGATGAAGCACCAACGGAGGTGGCACCGCGTATAACCCACGCCCTCCTGCCGGGTGTTTTCTTTTATATATAGTTCGTGATTATGACCCCATTAGCACCGCAGTACGATCCCAAGCAGCATGAAGCGACCATTTACGCCCAATGGGAGGCCGCTGGGGCGTTTAAACCAAATGATGCGGGTGTGGGCAAGCCACCGTTCGTGATCATGCTGCCACTGCCTAACATTACCGGCAGCCTGCACATGGGCCATGCCTTGCAGCACAGCATTATGGATGTGTTGATTCGCTACCACCGCATGCTGGGTGAGCCAACACTATGGCAGCCAGGAACGGATCACGCGGGGATTGCGACACAGAATGTGGTGGAAAAAGAACTGCGTAAAGAAGGTAAAACCCGACACGATATTGGCCGCGAAGCCTTTTTAGAGCGGGTGTGGCAGTGGCGAGAAAAATATGGCAACACGATTGTAGAGCAAATGAAGCGCCTGGGTAGTTCGTGCGATTGGTCGCGGGCACTGTTTACCATGGATCCGGCATACGTGCGGGCGGTCCACGAAACATTTTTACGCTACTTTGAGCGCGGGTACATTTACCGTGGCAACCGCATCGTGAACTGGTGCCCGCGGTGTGCATCTGTTATTTCGGATTTGGAAATTAACCACGAAAAACGCACCACCACATTAGTTACGCTGCGCTATCCACTGGCAGATGGCAGTGGCTTTATTGAAGTGGCGACTACGCGGCCAGAAACGATGCTGGGTGATACAGCCGTGGCAGTGAATAGTGACGACGCGCGTTACCAAAAATTGATTGGTCAGAAAGTTCGACTACCGCTGACCGGGCGGGAAGTTCCGATTATCGGTGACGCACGGATCGAGGCTGGTTTTGGCACCGGGGCGGTAAAGGTAACGCCGGCGCACGATCAATTAGATGCGCAGCTGGCGGAAGCGCACCACTTGCCGGTGATTAATGTGATTGGCGAAGACGGGCACATGTCAGCGTTGGCTGGAGAGTTTGCGGGGGTTTCGATGGCGGAAGCCCGCGAAGCGGTGTTGGTGGCACTGAAGGTACAGGACGTGGTTGTGGCCGAGGAGCCGTACGAACACGAAGTGGCGCTGTGTGAGCGGTGCGGCACCGTGATTGAACCGTTAATTTCGCGCCAATGGTTTGTGGCCATGGACAAATTGAAAGGTGAAACGATTGAAGCGGTGCAGCAAGACTTGGTGACCTTTGCGCCGGCTCGCTGGCGGGAGCATTTTTTGGAATGGATGGAAAACGTTCACGATTGGACGATTAGTCGACAGTTGTGGTGGGGCCAAAGTATTCCGGTGTGGTGGAAGCTGGGGGTGCGGGGCACGGAGAAAGAACATGAGCCGGGCAGCTTTGTAGTAAGCGTGGCGAAACCGGAGGGCGAATGGGAAGCAGATCCGGATGTGCTTGATACGTGGTTTTCCTCGGCGCTATGGCCGTTGGCTACTTTGGGTTGGCCGGAGGCCACGGCAGATTTACAGCGGTTTTACCCGACGTCGGTGCTGGCGACGGCCCGCGAGATTGTGTTTTTGTGGGTGGCCCGTATGATTTTTTCTGGGTTGGAATTATTAAAAGACGAGCAGTACGGCCGGCAATCCCTGGCAGAGCGGATTCCGTTCCGACAAGTTTTTATTCATCCGACGGTGTTGACGCGCGATGGCCGGCGGATGAGCAAGAGCTTGGGGACGGGCGTGGACCCGCTCGGGTTAATTGACCAGTACGGGGCAGACGCCACCCGGTTCGGATTGCTGTACCAAATGACCTACGACAACCAAGCCATTCGTTTTGATGAGCGCACGGTGGCCACCGCGCGTAATTTTGCTAATAAATTGTGGAATATTGCTCGATTACTGCTCGCGCTTGAAGAGCGAGAAGAAGCTACGTTGGCTGATGCGTGGATTGAGGCCCGCAGCCAACAGGTGGCGGGCGAGGTGACGGAGTTATTGAATCAGCTACGGTTGGGCGAAGCGGCGCGGGTGCTGCACGAGTTTATTTGGAACGATTACGCGGATTGGTACGTGGAAATTCTTAAAGTGAATGGCTCTCTGGCGAACGCGAAGCGCGTCTTCGAAACTATTTTAGCGCTACTGCATCCGTTAATGCCGCACATTACGGAAGTGTTGTGGGCGCAGTTTGGCCATACGGATTTGTTGATTACCGGAGCATGGCCAACCCCTGATACAGAGAGCACGCCAGTAGATTTTGCGGCGATGGAACGCTTTAAAGACATAGTGAGCACTGTTCGCAGTGCGCGGGTGCTGTTAGGGATAGCGTCGGGGGCGACGTTAACAGTGGCGGCGGAGGAAGTGCCGTTGCCCGAAATTCTAGCGGGGGTAGTGCGCGTGTCGGTGGTGGCTGCGGCTACACCGGAGATGAAGCAATTTCCTCTTGCCTTAGGCGGTAAGTTGGCCATAGGTGGCGCGGCGATTTCAAGTGAAGCCATTGCGCGGGCGCGGGAGAAACTGCGAACTGATTTAGTAAAAGCTCAAGAAGTGGCAGATCATTTGGCTAGTATGCTTGTAAAAATGGCGGGTAAGGCTCCGGCAGAGCGCATTGCAGCCATGGAAGTGGAACTTGAACGAGCGGAGAAGCAGCTAATCGAAATTGGCAAAAGTTTGGCCATCTTGCGCTAGGGGTGCAAGCGGCTATCTTGGTTTCTGTAGCCGGTAGAATGACTGTGGACATCTGGACGACACAGGCGTGAGTAAATATTGCTATACTAACAGTAGATTTATTGGTACATTATTTTTAACTGTTATGCCCCAAGAACCACGCAGCTTTTTTGAACGTTTAACTGGCGCCCGCATGTTAGGCGGCGGGAGTACGCCGACCGATGACAACGCGGAGTATTTGCAAGAGCAAGACGTCGCTGTGCAAGATACCAACGAAACGGAAGTAGCCGATTTAATCGATGAACCGGAACCTGAACAAGAACAGGTTTTTTCTGATGAAGACACGGGACAGAATCATGAAGAGCAAGAAGGGCAGTTGACGGTAGATGTGTTTCAGGATGATCAAAACATTGTGATTCAAAGCACGATCGCGGGCGTAGCACCAGATGACTTAGATGTTTCGATTACGAATGACATGGTGACTGTCCGCGGCGAACGTCGTCACACCTTTCAAGTAGACCCGGAAGATTATTTTTACCAGGAGTGTTACTGGGGTACGTTCTCTCGCTCGATTATTCTACCCGTCGAAATTGATGCAGATCGCGCCGAAGCTAAAATTAAGAACGGCATTTTGACCATTCGGATTCCCAAGGCCAATGCGGCCATGACGCGCAAGTTGAAGGTGAAAGCGCTCTAAATTAAAAGTTGCCAGTACTTGTCATTGCCAGGCCGTAGGCCGAAGCAATCTAATGCAGCGACCGGGGAGTGCTTCCCGCCACGCTGGTGCTCGCGGCTTAAGGCTCATTACTGCTCGTAAATACAAAAGAAAGTCCGTCTTTGCGAGGCCGTAGGCCGAAGCAATCTATTTTACGCTTGCCTGGTTACGCTCTAAGCTTAGCCCATGCTACTTTGGTTAGTTCTGTTCGCATTATTGTTATTAATTCCTACGGCGTATGCGGGATGGATTGGGGCGCCGTACGCGCCAACATTGCTGCCGGCGATTAAAAAAACATTTGATGACATGGGAGTAGGTCCAGATGATGTTGTCATTGATTTGGGAGCGGGTGACGGCAAGGTGGTGCGTGAAGCGGCTGAACGGGGAGCGCACGCGTTGGGCGTTGAGTTGTCACCCATTTTGTGGGGGGTGGCGAAATTACGTACCCTAGGCCGGCCACGGGCGCAGATTATATTTGGCAATTTTTATAACCGCCGTTTTCCTGAAGCCACTATTCTCTTTGCTTTTTTAATGCCAAATAATATGCCGCGGGTCCGCCAGTGGTTAGCCACGCAAGATTTTCCGCATGGGCGTTACTTTTTGGCGTACGCTTTTCCGTTTAAGGATGTGCCACCGCTACGGATAGTAAAAGTGCCGAACTGTGCGCCGGTGTATGTGTACGAATTAGCTAGTCTGACTGCTTAGTGTTTCTTTTTTCGTTGCTGGAAATCAACGTATACAAGCAAAGAAACGGCGAGTAGGATAATCGCTAAAATGAGGTAAAACAGTAAGAAATTCATATGACTAGTGTACAATAACCTCATTCTTGGTACATAATTGACTGTTTTTCACTGTATTTGCATGAAATTCTACATAACTACCCCCATTTACTACGTCAATGCCAAGCCCCATATTGGGTCGGCGTATACGACGATAGCGGCAGATGTGTTGGCACGCCACCACCGAAAAACGAAGGATGTTTTTTTTCTGACAGGCACGGCGGAACATGGTAGTAAAATGGCCGCCTCGGCAGCGGCAGCGGGCCAAACCCCTCAAGAATTTGTAGATGCTAATTCACAGCTTTTTAAGGACGCCTGGCAGAAATTAAATATCTCCTACGATGATTTTATTCGTACGACTGAACCACGGCACGAACAAGCCGTCACTAAGTTTTTCGAGAAATTAAAGGAATCGGGGAAAATTTACGAGGGTGAATACGAGGGCTTATACTGTGTTGGCCACGAAGCGTTTATTAAAGAATCTGAATTAGACGCAACCGGGAATTGTCCGGACCATGGTAAGCCGCCGGAAAAAGTGAAGGAGCACAATTGGTTTTTCAAGTTGTCGGAGTACACGCCAGTTTTAAAGGAGTTGATCACAACAGGGGAGCTGGTGGTGGAGCCAATTGGCCGCCGCAATGAAGTGTTAGCGTTTATTGAGCAGGGATTGGAAGATATCTCCATTTCACGCCAGAACGTTGAGTGGGCCATGCCACTGCCGTGGGACACAGCGCAAACTATTTATGTATGGCTCGATGAACTGTTTAATTACTGTACGGCGGTGGGGTATGGGGCGGATCAAGAAAAATTTAAAACATACTGGCCAGCAGACCTACATTTAGTCGGGAAAGACATTATTAAATTCCACGGTATTATTTGGCCGGCGTTGTTGTTAGCCATTGGTGAAGCCATCCCCAAAAAAGTATTTGCGCACGGGCACTTTACGGTAGACGGGCAAAAAATTAGTAAATCACTTGGTAACGTCATTGATCCGGTGGAGTTGGCCGAGGCATATAGCGCGGACGTGGTGCGGTATTTCTTGTTACGCGAGATTCCCTTTGGCAACGATGGTGATTTTTCGCATAGTCGCTTACAAGAACGGTACAACTCGGACTTAGCCAATGGCTTGGGTAATTTAGTATCTCGTTCACTCAATATGATTGAGAAATTCTGGCCGGACTTTAATGAACAGCCTGCCCTTCCTGAAGGAATTGTCACCATTGTTGCTGAAACGCAAGAACTGCTTGAACAATTGGCGTTTGATACGTCGTTAACAAAACTATGGCAAGCAGTGGCCTGGGCGGATGGATTGGTCGAAGCGACTAAGCCCTGGGAATTAGCTAAGGCTGGTAAGGACGAGGAGCTAAAAGAAGTGTTGCGGCAGCTATATGCGGTCTTGCAAGCGGTGACCCAAGCCTTAGAACCTTTTATGCCGGATACTCACGCCAAGTTAACGGCGCTGCTCGCCGCGCGACCCCTCAAAAAACCCGCTGAACCCCTATTTGCGAGAAGGTAATACAAAGTATTGACATAGTATTACTTTGGGTATACAATAGGAGTATGAATACAGCTATTTTAAGCGTAAAAGTTGATCCCAAGGATAAGAAACAAGCCCAAGCCCTTGCTCAAGAACTGGGGTTTAGCTTAAGTGCCTTGGTTAAGGGATTTATTAAAGAATTTCTTCGCACCAAGGAAGTAAAATTTTCTCTACCCGAAGAAGAGCGGGAGCTTACCGACTGGGCGAAGGGTGAATTGCTTAAATCGGAAGCAGATATCAAAGCGGGCCGGGTGACCAGGTTTGAGAGTGTCCAGCAGGAAATGGAGTATTTGGATAAGCTCATCGCCGATGCAGAAAAGCGAGCCAGTCATTGAATACTCTAAGACGTTTCAAAAACAGCTGGCCAAAGCTCCGGCGGCTATACTTAAAGCTTTCAAAAAACGTCGGAGTTTATTTCTTGTTGATCCACTACATCCAATGCTTCACAATCACAAAGTGAAAGGGGCTTACGAAGGAATGAAAAGCATTAATGTGACCGGGGACTGGCGGGCGCTGTTCCGTGAGCGTGAGGTAGGTACGAACAAAGTGATTATCTTCGAGTTTCTCGGCACGCATAGTCAGTTGTACAAATAATATTATCTTGTGCTACAACTCCCAGTATGAAACTCTTGGTAACCGGTGGCGCGGGATTTATTGGCAGTAACTTTATCCGTTACTGGTTGGCTAACCATACCCAAGACCAAGTAGTTAACTTTGATCTCTTAACCTATGCGGGCAATCTCGCCAACCTGGCTGATATTGCTGACAATTCTAATTACCAGTTTGTTAAAGGTGATATTGGTGACAAAGTAGCCATTGATCCCTTAGTTGCTGCTTGCGATAGCATTGTCCACTTTGCGGCTGAATCACACGTGGACCGCTCAATTTTAGGTCCTGAGGCGTTTGTGGAAACGAATATCAAAGGTACGTTTGTACTGCTTGAGGCAGCTCGTAAGCACCAGAAGCGTTTTCACCACATTTCAACGGATGAAGTGTTTGGGGCGTTGCCACTCAATGACCCGGCCAAATTTAATGAGAACACTCCATATAACCCGCACAGTCCGTATGCGGCTTCCAAGGCGGCTTCAGATCATTTAGTGCGGGCGTATGCGGATACCTACGGATTAGCCGTGACGATTACTAACTGTTCGAACAATTTTGGACCGTACCAGCATCCCGAAAAGTTTATTCCACGCATGATCACTAACTTAATTGATGGTGAAAACGTGAAGGTATACGGCGATGGTTTATATGTGCGGGATTGGTTGCACGTGGAGGATCATTGTCGCGCGATTGAGGCGGTATTACAAAAGGGCAAAGTAGGGGAAACCTATTTAGTGGGTGGGGTTACACGCGATATTAGCAACCTAGAAGTTTCTAAGTTGGTGTTGCAAGACATGGGCCAGGGAGAAGACAAGATCGAATACGTCAAAGATCGGCCAGGGCATGATCGCCGCTATGCTGTGGATTGGAGTAAAATTAATCGAGAATTAGGCTGGGAACCAAAGCATAGTTTTGAAGAGTGGCTCCAAGCTACTGTCGATTGGTATAAACAAAATGAAGCCTGGTGGCGGCCACTCAAGGCAAAAGCGGAGTCGATTTACTAGTGTGTAACCATATTTCTCGCATCGCCTTTTCTTGTTGCTGATGTTTGCTTACTCGCTTACTAACTTACGTGCTTACTACTTGCTATGATCGGCATATTTGATTCAGGGTATGGGGGGCTGACAATTTTACGTGGCATTACCGAGCGTTTGCCGGGCTATTCGTACATGTACTTAGGGGATAATGCTCGGGCGCCGTACGGGTCGCGATCAGGAGAAGAGATTTTTGAATTTACGCGCCAGGGGGTGGAGTATCTTTTTGCGCATGGGTGCGACTTAATTGTGTTGGCCTGCAATACGGCTTCGGCCACCGCGTTGCGGCGGTTGCAGCAAGAGGTATTGCCTCAAAAGTATCCGGACAAAAAAATACTGGGTATATTAGTGCCGACTATTGAACAGATTACGGGTGTACCGTGGCAGCAAACTACCCATTCGATGTCGGCAATTGGGGTGGCTACGGTGGGTGTGTTGGCGACGGAGGCAACGGTGCAATCGGGCGCGTACGCTGAAGAAATTCATAAACGTAATTCCTCAATTAAAGTACTGCAGCAATCTTGCTCGGGGCTGGTAGAAGCCATTGAAGCAGGGGAGGATGAGTCAGTGTTGCGGACGCTGGTGCGCGGCTACCTAGACCAGCTGTTTGCGCAGGTGTCTGGCGGAGCAGAAGCACTCTCGGCGATCTTGTTGGGCTGTACCCACTATGCGCTGATTGCTGACTTGATCCGCAGTATGGTGCCAGACAGTATTCACTTGTATGAGCAGCCCCAGATCGTGGCGCAGAGTCTGACGCAGTATCTGGCCAAGCATCCTGAAGTTACGCAGAAGCTTGATAGGGCAGGGAAGCGAACCTTTTTTACCACTGGTGCGCCAGAGGCTATTAATCGCCACAGCGCTCGCTATTTTGGTGAGCCGATAGATTTTTCTGGCATTACACTGGCCTAAAAGATAAAAACAGAGCTTGGGAGATACGCTTGTTGGAAGCTGATAAATCACTTTGAGGTACTACCCTTCTTAATGAAACGCCGTCGAGAACGGTGACCGCATTATATTCTTTATGGAGATGTTCTGCTTTGGTTCCCATAGTTGCTTATTACCGATCAACGTATAAGTATAGAAGTAATCCCTATTATCATAATTAACCTGTGATCATGAAAAACGAGATTGAAGCAACCTTTCTGGCAGTCAATAAAGATTATGTACGAACCAAACTCAAGAAAGCGGGGTTTACCCTGAAAACTTCCGAGTATTTAATGCGGAGGAAAAATTTTGATTTTTCCCGTATTGCACCTGGACGAAATAAGTGGGGTCGTGTTCGGCAAGAATCCGATAAGGTAACAATGACCGTCAAAGAAGTTCGCGGATCAGGCATCAATGACACTTACGAAGTTGAGCTTATAGTGAATGATTTTGATACTGCTGCATCATTTTTTGAAGCATGTGATATCCCCGCAAAAGCGTATCAGGAAAATATGCGTGAGGTATGGGTGCATGACGGAGTGGAAGTAACGATTGATACATGGCCTGGACTAAATCCGTTTGTAGAGATTGAAGGAGTAAACGAGAAAATAGTACGAGAAGTATCAAATGAATTAGCTTTTGATTTTGAAAAAGCGGTTTTTGGCAGTATTGATCTCGTATACGAAAAAGAAATGGGCATCCCCGCCGAGACAATTATTCGTTTGCCGGAAATTACTTTTGCAAATCCGCCAAAGAAAAACGCCGCGTGAGCTTGTAAGCTTGATACGCGGCGTTGGGCTACTCCATTTTAAGGATGATGAAAGTATCTTGGTGCTATTTAAAAAAATGAGCCAACTTGGTAAAAAGATAATCATTATTGATATCGAAAATCCAAATTTGACGTTTCGTGCTTGGATTTGGAACAGGTATTACAAATACTTCCTAAATGATCAGGGTCAGTATTTTTTAGATCGAAAAAAAATGAAGAGTTTACTTGGAGCCTGCTTTCCAAAGGAGCAAATAACTATAAATGTTATTTCAACTATTAAGGGCAATTATCTCATGGCCATTATTAATCAGTAATTGTTGCCTAGGTAGTCTGCATTATGCCAGATACGTCCTGGACATTAATTGATTTGGGGTGTAGTATGCGTGGTGCTTTAACAACTTAAAGAAATTCATTGTCAACTAAACCGCAAAGGAGCTTTTGTGGCCAATCCATTTATTGTTATCGAAGGGATGGATGGGGTTGGAAAGAGTACTGTTGCACGGCTACTGGCTCAACGATTAGGAGGAGAGTATATAGCAACTCCATTGTTGCCCTTTAGTCAAATTCGCCAACAAGTGGAAGATCTTCATGATTTAACTGCGCGTTTCCATTATTTTCTCAGTGCCGTTATCGGGGCAACACCAATTGTCGATGCGTTTTTGAAAAACCGTCCAGTTATATGTGATCGATATATTTGGTCAACAATTGCATATCACCGAGCGCTTGGAGTTTCAATGGGTCATATTGATTTACAGAAACTACCCATTAAGATGCCTGATCACTCCGTTCTTTTAGTAGCTTCGGACGATGTGCGGCACCAGCGCATGATTCAGAGGGAAACGTACGGTTTCTGGGATCGTAAGTTTGATCAAGACTATGCACTTTCTCAACAAGTTAGAAGGGAGTTTGAATCATTTAATTTACCCGTTATTGATACATCAATCCGACTCCCAACGGAAATTGTCGGTGATTTAATAGCGAGGCTTAGAAGTTAAGTGTTTTAGGATTGATTTGTTGGGTTCTTGCTATGAGGACCCTTTTTTATTACGCAAAATAGCTGCTCTGGGCGGTGCGGTAGACGGCCCCCATGTATCAAATTAACCGCCACGGCGCTCGCTACTTTGGGGCCCGAGCAACTTTTTCTAAAGTTAAGCTGGGTTAATTTAAAGAGAATAATTCTTTACACAATCAGTTAGATGTTCCATATTAGCTGAATGAAAAACGATAAGTACCGCAAAGCCCGAGGAGGATATTCCAGAGTATTACAGTTGTCTTGCTCCCATTGCGGAAAGGAACTTTTTCGATATCAAAAAGATGGGCCAGGCATTCTTAAGAGGCTTTACCTCGATAGGATTATGGATTATCCAATAACAGCAGCTCAGTTATCGTGCCCCCAGTGCAAGGAAGTGCTTGGCGTTAAGAGTGTTTACAAAAAAGAAAATAGGCCGGTCTATAAGTTATTCATGGGAGCAATTTCCAAAAAAATAGTTAAGCAATAAACTTGCTCCATCCTAATGAAAGATCGGTACTTTCGTGCGCCAATAACTTTTTCTCAAGTTAAGCTCCATTAATTTCTTCAAGCGCCTTGTTAGGTACCTATCCCCTTTTTACAGCGAGAAATGTTTGACGAATTCTAAGTAAGTCACCGCTCCTTATACGAATAGATTGTAAGAGTGTCAAGGCGAAGCATCTTATTGCGAACAATAAAGAAACGAGTAATACTGGAAACATGACTCAACAACTAATACAAACTGCTAATACAATAAGGGAAAATGGAAAAGTGGACGTAGTGAAGCTAGCCAGAAAGCTAAATCTCAGTGTTCGCCCAATCAACACTATTAGCGAGCTTGGCACTAGTGCTTATATCCAAAAAGAGGACGGAACATTTGCAATTTACGTGAATGGTAATCAGTCGAAGCAGCGACAGCGATTTTCTATTGCCCATGAAATTGCTCATTACTTTCTACACAAAGACCAGCTTGAAGCAAAAGGAATACTCCATCGAAGTGCCGTGCAACAACTCAGTTCAACCGATGAACAACAAGCGGATATTTTGGCTGCAAAAATACTTATGCCCGAAGAGGATATTACTCAACAGCTCTCCAATTTAGGAATTACACCCGATGTAAGAATTAAACAGAGTGTGATAGAGAAATTATGTAAGCGATATGACGTTTCCTTTTACGCAATGATTGTTAAATTACGGGAGCTTGGATATAATGTACCGTTTATCAGTGTATATGCGTAATTATGCCTACGGAGCCAAACTACGAAACGGAACAGGATCTCCCAACACGACAAGCTTATGATAACTTTTGGGTAGCTCGCATATTTAAGTACGCCATCCTTGTTTTACTGGTAATTTCCCTCTTTTGCGTGACAACTCTTTTTTTAATTGAGCTGGGAAGAAATGAGGTCTTGCGTGAAAAAGTTTGGTCAATACTAATCCCGCAAATTGGAACGATAGTTATTGCGGCCGTTGCTATCTTGGGATTCAGAAGAATTGACGCTTAGATCAATACTTAATCTCTGCTAATCCAGGTCCTCGTTGCTAGGAGGGGATAGGTGCCCATTGTTTCACTATTGACAAACTAATAAAGTCAGTATATCTTCTCCATGACGCAAGTTTTGACTGTTCATTTCACAGGAGGGTATATGTACTATCTTTTGGTAACTCGCTCGACTACTGAAGAGTCGCGGTACGAGTTTTGTTTAGCTACTGAAGCCATGCTTCAGCAGCGAGTCGGGGAAAGGGATACGCAAAATAACCTGCAATTTGGGCTAGGCCAGTGGGCAGACGAAGAGCCATTCGCTTTGCAGCTGCTTTCTCCAGCGCAAAACAAGTTGCTTGATGTGCTGGTAAAAATCGACGAGTTGAGCATTGGCGGCATTCGCATTATGGCTATTTTGCGAGATTTGATTGGCCGAGGGTATCGCCACGGCGAATCTTTCGAGGCTGCCATGGCCGAAGTGTCAAAGATGATGACTAGTCGTTCGTATGCTGGCGCTGTAGACTTGCTGCGGGTGATTGAAGCGCTTGCGCCGGAGCAAATCCACGCCAACGCGCTGCTGGCTTTGTTGGTGGAGATGGCGAAAGATGCGGCGTTTACCCACCAAGCGAGCAAGGCCTGTTCCCGCCCTACCTGCTGACGATTCGCAATTACTTTCTTTTTCCGGTTGGACGTCCTTATCGTTCAGCCGGTTTTTTTATTGAAATTTATTTTGAGATAGCTTTGTTTAAAAGCGTCTGTAAGGCGTCAGGGAGTTTGTTGAGTTCAGCTCGGGAAATGTGCTCGTTATTCGAATGAGCAAACTTTATATTGCCAGCACCAAACTTCAGGCTATTAACAAAGAAGGCGGTTTCGGCAAAACCCTTGCCGATGTTAGTGGGGAAGCCCAGTTGGGTATTGTTAAATGGCGGGTAATTATTTTTGAAAGTCACATCAGAGGAAAGCTGGTTTAAGGTAGAGATAACAGCAGTATGTTCTTCGGTAGAAGTTGGCCGGATCACGAGCGTGGCTTGGGCGGTGTCAGCCACAATATTTTCGGCAATGCCGCCGCTAATGATGCCTATGTTGAAGGCGGTCCAGTTTTTTTTGGCAATCTCGTGGAGAAGAGTGATTAGTTTATGCGTCGCACTGTCTGGATTTGGTTGCCCGGAGTGCTGCTGAGTGCCAGTGGTGTGAATGGTGCAGGTGATCACGCCACGTTGGCCTGTTACCACTTCAAATTGGGTGGGCTCTTGCACGACTACAAGCTCGCCGCCAATGCCGGCGGCTTGAGCTTGTTTAGCACCGCAGAAATCTTGCTCTTCGCCGACAGTAAACAGTAGGCCAATATTATCCAGGTTTCTGCCGGCAAGGATTGCTCCAGCTACGCTCTGTTTATTATCACAGGCACCACGACCGAAAATAGCCTCATCAGTTATGTTGATAGGCAAGGTACCAGGCACGGTGTCGAGATGAGCCACGATCCATCGCTTTGGTACACCTTTGGTTGCGACGATATTAAAACGATCAGTGGCTACTGGTTGTTTTTCTATTTTGAATCCAGTGAGTTGGCTTATAACAAAATTTGCCACATCTTTTTCTTCCCCGGTAGGCGAGGAGATGCTCAGTAGCTTAAGGAGTAGTTGTTCAATCTCAGTCATATGCACGAGTCATTAATAAAAAAAAGAGGAGAAGAGTTGATGTATCTTCTCCTCAAATGGGGGGCTGCTGTCAAGCGGTGGTTAGACAGAGCACAGGAGGCCGAGATCTTCTATCGCTGCTTCGAGGGCCTCTTTTAACTTCGGGCGACCGGACAATTGCGGACCGAGCTTGTTCTCGTGCTGCCTAACACGGCGAATCAATTGCTCAGCGGGGCAGCCTTGGTCCAGGTGAACGTACAGAGGTTCTAATAGCATTCTGGCATCAGCAGTGCTTGCGCCCAGATGCTGCAATCCTTCGGCGCTGCGCTGGAGTTCTTTCTGTAATATGCTCGTGCCTTTGATGCAAACGACGTTATTTTCTGGTTGGCCGTAGAGCATGCAATTCATGCCATTGCGTTCCGCTTCTCGTTTGTTCCACCGTACTTTTTCCATTGAAAGCAATGGTTCAGCAACTGCTTGGCTCCAAGTCAGACGACCGAGGTAGAACGCAGCGAGAGCGATGTCCTCGTGAAGGGTAGGTTGCAAGGCAATGGGACGAAACTCGACGGCAATCGTGTGTTTATCACGAAAGAATTTAAGCCGAGCATCGCGCCAGTACGTTCCGTTCCCGACTTCAAAAGGATGTTCTAGTGACGTTGAATCATTGAGGATAAAAGGGTAGGACATGATCCGTTGAAAGTATTCTGCGACACTCGAGTAGTAGCGTTGAGGTAGACCAATACGGGTTAGTCGTCCTGCAGCGCGCTCGGCAGTGTTGCGCGTGTCGTGACTGTACTCCCAAGCCGCGAAGCGTACATCGGCAAAGCCAGTATCAAGGCAATTAATGTACGGTGCATTGGCACCCAGCGCGATGGCTAGTGGACTAATCATCAGCGAACGATTAAGCTTGTCGATCGCATCGCTGAAGCTACCGGCATCGACACTAATGTGAACAGCATTCATCAAGCTGACCACGTAGGGATTGCTGACCTCTGCTTGCAGGCTCGGAGGCCAGAGTAGGCGCCGTGATGTCTGCTGATGTTGCTGATGCCAACGAGGGCAGCGTTCATACTTCGCATGACCTTGGGTAAAGGGTAGTGACTGTACGGGCGAGAAGGGGAAACATCCAAGCCGCAAGGTGCGGAGGTTGTGCTGAGCCAGGTCGATGCGAACTTGGCTGAGGCGCAACTCGAAATCCTTTTCGAGTGCCGCAATGCCAACACTCAATATGTCTAGAGCTGGATTATTAGTCAGCTCCAGTTGGTGACTGCCAAGCTCCACTGAAGCACAGTGGGCATGGCGATGTACGATGGCATCGCGGACTTGTTGCGGGGCGGGACGAAGTGCCTGGTCGACTAGTGGCAATTCAATTTCGAGGCCGACGAATAGTTGATTCGTTGTTTTTTGGTAGGCATCGGCATTGTTGAGTACTTCGTCAGCGCTCCTGGTAAAGCCAGCTCGCATTAGTTCCTCGGTTGGGCTATCAAAACGATGTAGCCACTGAGAGGCATTACTGTTAAGCATGTGCATGATTCTTCCTCGCGTTGGAGAAGCAGTATAGTGAAGGCACGATTATTGGTAGAGAACAAAAACTGGCTTCAGATTGAAACCAGTTGTAGCTAGCGAAAGGTGATGAGGTCTAGGTGGTGGTTTTTCGATAGCTAAAACTGGCCTCTATTGCATTGGAATAGTAGTAATAGGTGGAGTTGTTAATGGTTGTGAGCTGGGACATGAAATGAATGTTAGGTTGGACATTACCTGGCTGCGTAGTGGTTGTCAAGGGCTTGTTCGTACTCACCGCACTTGAGGCTCTTAGCAGTGCTTGACTAAAAAAATATTTTGCGCTATGAGGATAGTAGCACATTGACAATTTAGTCAAAATTTTACTGTCCCTCATATCTTGTGGAGCTCTACTCATGACAGTTCTAGCAACGCTCTTGGAGCGTGGTTTCGTGCAGCAATGCTCGAATGAAAAGGCAGTCGACAATTTGTTGGGTGGCCAGCGAGTTACCTACTATGCCGGCTTTGATCCGACGGCGGATAGCTTGCATGTTGGTAGCCTTGTGCCGATTATGGCCATGGCCCACCTGCAACAAGCCGGACATATTCCCATTGCTATTATTGGCGGGGGAACTACCTTGATTGGCGATCCGAGCGGTAAGACCGAAATGCGACGTCTCATGTCGCATGAGGAGATTGAGCGCAATGGCGTAGCCATTTTGGCTCAACTGCAGCGCTATCTGCGTTTTGGTGAAGACATCGGCATATTTATCAATAATGCCGAATGGCTGGTGCCTCTCAATCACATCGAGTTTCTGCGCGATATTGGTCGTTACTTTAAAGTCAACGAGATGATCAAGCTCGAAGGCTATAAGCAGCGGCTTGACCGCGAGGAAGGGTTACCCTTCATCGAATTCTCATACCAGCTTCTGCAGGCCTACGATTTTCTGGTTCTTTTTGACCGGCATCGTTGTCTGCTGCAAGTTGGTGGTAACGATCAATGGAGCAACATCTTAGCTGGTATGAATTTGGTTCGCACCATGCGGCGTGATGTAGCATACGGGCTGACGTTTCCTCTCATTACCACTGCTACTGGGCAGAAAATGGGTAAAACCGAAGCCGGTACTATTTGGCTGGATGCTCAGCGGACGTCGCCATACGATTTCTACCAGTACTGGATTAATACGCACGACGATGATGTCGCGCGGTTTCTGCCCATCTTCACGTTTCTGCCGATGGCAGAAATTAACAAGCTGACTGCTTGCCGTGGCGCTGAGTTGCGACCAGCTAAAGAAGCTTTGGCGTACGAGGCTACTAAATTGGCGCACGGTGAGTTGGTTGCGCAAGAAGCGCGGGTTGCTGCTCAGGCAGCATTCGGCGGTGGCACGGATTTGTCTTCGTTGCCAACTACCCCACTATCACGCGCAGAATTGACAGCTGGCATTTCGGTGCTTGATCTGTTTAGTCGTGTTGGGTTAACCAGTTCTAAGGGGGAGGCTCGTCGCTTGATTGATCAGAAAGGTTTGACCATCAACGATGAGGTTGTGGAGTTGTCAACGCTTGTGGTGGACGCTGGTTTGCTGCGCGATGAACGGTTTATTCTGCGCCGCGGCAAAAAACAAGTTCACGTAATCACAATCTGTGATCCTTAAACTGAAACTCTTCAAGGAGAAGCTATCATGGGAGCGAAAGTGTCTAAGAGAGCGGCAGGGAAAATGGAGTCAAAGAAGGAATTGGAGAAAGTTGGCTATCTGGGGCCAACAATTGGGCTACCAGAAGGAAAAACTTTTGCAGACACAACAACCTTCGGGTATATGGCTGCGCAGAAGCACTTTCAACACCATGACAACATTGAGTATATGAATTTTCCCTCGCACGAAGCGATTTGCGTCGCCGTGGCGAGTCAGGAGATTGCCTACGGCGTGGTCGCTGTTGAAAATTCGATTGCTGGATTTGTCGCTGAAACAATTCGTGCTATCAAGGATAGCGATATTGATGGGGGTGTGCACATTCAGGCCGAAGTTATGGTGCCGATTGAGCTGTACTATATGAGCAAGGGCACAAGTAAGGCCCCGCCGCGGGCCGTGATTTCCCATGCGGTGGCCCTGGCTCAGTGTGACGAATTTGTGCAGAGCCTCAAGCACGATGGTATTGATACCGAGGTGCGTCGTTCAACTGGAGCAGCAGCGTATGAAGCTAGTTGTGATCCTACTCTGGCGACCATTGCATCGGCTCGTGCAGAAGTGGAGTACGGGTTAACCCGTATTAAACAACACTCCGTTACTGACTCTAAGGAGGCAGAAACAAGATTCTGGGTGTTGTCCAAGAAGCATGCTGTGAAGACTGGCAAGGATAAAACAGCAATTCTGGTTGAACTCAAACAGGAGCAATCGGGAGCGCTGTACCGCGCCCTTGGGTGTTTTGTTGCAAGTCAGGAGGAAGAGAATCTTTTCCGCCTGAAGCCAAGTGATCGACCAAACCTCTTGTATGTTTTTCCGGTGCCAATTACTGGGTTACATCAAGAGTATACGTTCCTCATGGAATTTACTGGGCACGTTACTGACCAGTCTATCCATGAGGGGTTGAGAAGTTTTGCTAAGAGTGGATTGATGCGCGGTCCCGCTCGTTTTATCGGGTCGTATCCTGATACCACGAGTAGGCCACCGAAATCTTGACTGCGGGAGGGTTCCCGAGTGGTCAAAGGGGACAGACTGTAAATCTGTTGGCTTACGCCTTCGAGGGTTCGAATCCCTCTCCTCCCAGTCTTTTTTCTGGTGTTGCGCAGAAGATTCTTGGTACTTTATTTTAGGTCTGGTTGAACTTCGGTTCTCTCAGACCTTTTTTCTTTTTTAGCACAGCGCCCGGTGTTTTAGCGAGCCTATAAACTTTCTTCAAGCTGAGCTGAATTAATTCATCAAAAGCCTCGTTTCGCTATTGACAAACTGATGAAGTCAGTATATCTTCTTCATGACACAAGTTTTGACTGTTCGTTTTAAATTAAAATTCACTCAAGAAGAAAGGCAGCCGAATATGTTTCTTGTATACGGTGATTACATTGTTAGTGACGAAAAAATCGTTAGCCTTGCTCATAGGTATACTGTTGCGCGGAAGCTTTTTGCAGAGTCTTCTTTGGCAGGTACATATCAAGTTATTAAAACTGAACGAGCCAACTTTGATGTATATCGAGTTGTTCATGATAGCCAATATATTGACCTTCTTGAAAGGATTTCTAAAACTGGAAAAGAAGCGCGAGGCATTCCTGCAGAAGGGATTGAATTCGAGCGAGTCGGTGTTGGAGGAACGTTAACGGCAACTTGTCTTGCGTTCGAAAAAAGGTGCTTCGCATACCATCTAGGTGGTGGGTATCACCATGGTATGCCTGATGGCCCCAACGGCATTGATTATTGCAACGATGTCGCGATGGCTCTTGAGTACCTTTTGAGGAATGGCGTAAAAAGAATTCTTTATATTGATCTCGATGCACATCATCCAGACGGAGTTCAAAAAATATTTGAGAGCGAAAAACGAATTATGCAGATTTCTTTGCATCAATGGCTTTCGGATACTAAGGAGGCACACTATTCTAATATAGGTAAGGGCGAAGGGATTGGCAGGAGGATAAATATGCCACTTCCTCGCCATACGGGTGACCGTGCCTACCTTCAACTCCTCCACGCGTTGCTTGTCTCTGTGATGAGGCGGTATAAGCCAGAGGTGGTGGTCTACCAGGCGGGAGTGGATCCCTATTATCAAGACCCGATCGGATGCTTGAACTTGAGCCTTCGTGGGCTGTACGAGCGAGACAAGCTTGTTGCGTCAACGTGTATGAGTCCAGATGTTCCATTCATTACGGTATTGGGCGGTGGATACCATTCCGTGGGCGCGCCAAAGGCAGTCGTCAATACACTTGCGGCCTTCGCAGGTCAAAATATTGTGTTTGACGAGTCGGAATCCATCGGTTCTTCTTCCGCCTCGAAAGCGTTCAAGTGGTACGCTGCGCTACGCGCTTACCTGTCACCGTACATAGAGTTAGATCCGATCGCAGACGATGAGCAAAAAGAGGTGGCCCATGCGTAAAATCGAAGGTCTGAAATTCCTTCAGAGATTTTTCCCCGAAGCCTGTGTGGATTGCGTGTTCGTCACAGAAAATGAACCATTGAACGTTCACCTGTTGCGGCGCCATACTTCGCAACTGTTTCGGGTTCGATCGGGTCGAAAGACCGGATCAGAACTTGGCAGTCCGCAACGCACCTGCCGTTCTACGAAGGAAGTGGGGCGTTTTATTGCAGATGCATTGGTATCTGATAACGCTTTGGAGTTCGTAATCCATCGGGTTAACAAATCGTTCTTCGAGCCGAGATTCGTGGGAACGATAGCGCTATATGAAAAAGTAAAACCGATGATGATCATCGATCTTCAAGCGGTATCAAGGAAGCTTGTTGTCGGGATGGACGTCGGCGGCTCGCGACCAAGAGACTGGAAAGTCGTTGCAACATACGCCTACCCATATTTCGGGTGGTGGCCACAGGTACGTCTCGCTGACCCGTCTTTCCAACTAGACTTAGTAAGCGAATCCATGCACTGCTTGTGGCGCATCGGGAGAGAAATTGGCAGTGTCAAACAGTCTCTGAACGGGCAGGCTTTCAGTGAACTGCCCGAGTCAGTGACGCGTTTCAATATCTACCCGAGTGGCAACATCCTGCTCGACGATCATCGCAATGTTGGCTCATTTGGCTAAACCGGCGTACTGCATAAACAATACACCGGTTTTCTTTTTTTCTTAATTTGTTAAGATTCAAAACGACATATGAAAATTGTATTATTGGGAGGCAACAGCCCGACAAATGTTTTGTGGCTTGAAGCAATGGAGGCTATGCTCAAAAAGAAATATGGCGATGTCTTTGTGCATCGGTATTTACATTGGGACACAAAATATCCACTCATCGATCTTGATAAGGAGCTGGAAAGACTCAAAAAAGAATTAGGCGGGATAAAACAGTATGTAATAGTGGGTAAGTCAGCAGGTGCTCTACTTACCCTAAAGGGAGTGTATGAGCATGAACTTACACCAAAAGCGTGCGTGTTCTTTGGAACAGCAGTGCTATGGGGACGGGAAGAGGGCTTCGACGTGGATCGCTGGCTTGTAGATTATTCAGTCCCCACGCTTTATGTTCAAAAATCAAAAGATCCAGCAATAAGTGGGGAAAATTTACGAGCCCTTCTTGGGCAGTTACGAGTCAAAGACTATGAGATGGCTATTTTTGAAGGGAGCGAGCACGAATATAATGAGTATGAAGAAATTGCATTTCGTATAATTACCTTCTTTAAAGAGCTAGGGTTTTTCAAGCAAAAAAGAAAAGAGGAATAGCATCACTGGATGCTATTCCTGCAGGGTTCGGCGTGTAGCGTGCAATCTTAGTTGATGTTTGCATCACAGCGGTTAGCGCCGCACATAGTCGCGCCCGCCGCCCCAATTGGCCAGAACAAGGGGTCAATCTTGTCGAACCTCGTTTCCGCGAGCTTGCGGGTACGGATGTATGGCTCGATGTTCTCCGTCCGCGGGGATGGATCATGGTCGATCATATATCCGAAGTTCGAGAGGCAGAACTCTCGGTACTCTCGCGTGAACTGGATGAAGGTGTGCCAGACCTCGTCCATGGCCTCTGATGGCGCGCAGCGTTCCGGTGTCGAAGCACAGATCTCTAGAAACCCCACGAGCTCATCGAAGTGGCGGCTCGCCTGTTCCATGGAGATGTCATAGTCCTGCGCATAGCGCTGGACCACACGGCTCGGTACGCTAACTGCATTCATCTGCGTCTCCTTGTTCAAAGAGCTAATCCTGACGAAAGATCACCATGATCTTTCTCGGACTTATACTGATTAGTCATGGCCCTCTTGTCAAATTAAGATTGATTGCAGGTTCTGACACAATCTAATATCAATTAGGAAATCATTTATCGATCAGTTTGCAAAAATATTCATTTTAGGGCGTAATTAAATACAATATGGATGCTACTAAACCCTGGGGCAAATCAATAGCAATTAACTTGCATGAATGTGCGCATGAGCGATTAACTAGTGCTGCGTTACTGGAACAATTCGTGACGGAGGTTATAAAAGTAGTAGATATGGAAGCTCATGGCCCATGTCATATTGAGCGGTTTGGTGATGGGGAATTGGAGGGGTTTTCGGCGAGGCAATTCATCCAAACGTCTTGTATTACGGTTCATCTGGATGAAGTAGGAAATAGGGCGTTTATTGATATCTTTAGCTGCAAAGATTTTGATGGTAGTAAAGCCGAAACTTTTGCTAAATCTTTTTTTCATGCTAAGGAAGCCCGATCAACAATTTTAGAGCGGTAATTTTTAAGTAAGAAAAAAGCCGAGGTGTTTCACTCGGCCGTATTGACTTCCTTCTTGTTAAGGGTTGATAACGTTGGCGGTGGAATCGGAAATGTCCCATAGGGTCACTCCTTTTGATCCGCCGACAGCGAGACGTTTCTGATCTGGGCTGAATGCAAAACAGTTGTCATTGTCATCCACCTTAAATCGATGCGTGGTTTGCCCCGTGGTAACATTGATGACTTCTTCAGTCGTGTCTCTGACCCACACGAGTCGCTCACCCATTTCGTCAAAAGCCACTGGTCCCGTGATTTTCGCGTCCTCCGCGTACGATCTGGACTGCACGAGCTGACCATTGTTCAGATTGTAGACGTTGAGCAGCGTTGGCGAATGGTGGTATGGACTGCTTAGGCAAACCACCGCGAGTTGGTTGTTCTCCCTGAAAGCCAAAGCTTTAAAGCTATGAGCGTCCGGGATGTCGAACGACCAGAGTTCCTTGTTCGATTTGGGTTCCCACACTTTGACCTGACCACGATCGTTGCCTGACGCAAGCAAACTACCCGTGCTATTAAGGGCAATTGCCGTCAGATTTGTTAAATGCTCAGTTGCATCAATGAAATCGACTAGCGTGCCATCCTTTTTCCAAACACTAATGAGGCGCTCATAGTTCGACCGGTTAGAATGAACAGCAGCAATTGTCGATCGGTCACTGCTGACCTTTGGCCAGTAAAAACCGTGTGCGTCTCCGCCCGGTGTCAGACTGACGTGTTCTTGGGCAGTTGCAATGTCCCAGATGAGTAGGCGATCACCGTTGCTGGCTAGGATATTGGCGTTATCAATGAAGTCCATCCCAAAAATCCTTCCGAGCTGTTTAGTGATGCTTTGCTCCTCACCATGTTCAAGCTCCCAGAACACGAGGTTTCCCTCTGTTGTTCCGGCGTTTCCATGGGTTGTGCCGGCAGCAAGGATCTTGCTATCTGGACTGAAACACAGTGAGGTTGTCCAGGGGTAAACAGGATGACCGAGAAAGTCGGTTCCCAGTCTGGCAAACTCGAAAGCTTTGAGAAATGGCAACGGTTTACCAGCGTCATTCCAAGTCGGCCAGATACCGTACACGCGACCATTTCGGTACTCACACTCAGTTAACTCCTGGCCGTTGGTATGCCAGAATGTCCATTTGCCGCGCTGCTTACCTTGAAGATACTCTCCTTGGGCAGAAAGCTGACCATTGGGGTGCCACTGTTGCCACTGACCACTTTCGAGGTCGTTGGTAAACTCGCCAACTTTCTCCTTGTGACCGTCAGCGCTCCAAAATGTGGCAGGTCCATTCTTGAGGCCTTTCACATACTTGATGTCGGATTTTTTACCATCTTTTTCGATCGTAATGCATTGGCCATGCCGAACATAGTGGTCATATGCCGTTTGATTGAGCAGTTGGCCTTCAGGGGTCCACAGTTTCCAAACATCATGCCTTACGCCGTTGTCGTTGGTGCCTTCAAGTCTCTTTTGTCCATTTTCGTACCACTCGGTGTACGCTCCGTGCTCCTTCCCGCGGACAAAATAAGCTTCAACGGCCTTCTGACCGTTCGGGTACCACTCCTTGAACGAACCGTGCTTCTTCCCGCGGACAAAATGGGTTTCGGTGGCTTTCTGACCATTGTTGTGCCAGGTGATGGTGGGGCCATGTTGCTTGATATTACCTTCCTTGTCTTCGTACACTTCGCTTCGTGCAACAGGCTGACCACTGAACGGGTTTTTCACTTCCTGAATAGTGGTGGAGGGAGTGAAAGCCCAGTGGACAATACTGAAGCCAAGCAGCGTGATGATTGCTGCGCCTACAAATCCAGCGGCGACAATACTTGGCGTCAGGCGGCCTGTGAGCTTGCTGAAGAATGCCTTGGGCGATGGAGCCACAGCGACACTGGACTTGATGGCCGGCGTTGAATTAATCGCGGGCGATTGATTCACGACAATCTCTGGAACGACAGGCACAACTATCGGTTTTGTTTTTCGCCCAGCAATAGGTAGGCGAATGGTGTCGTTGAGCGATTGGTTGGGCGCTGCAGGCGGCATGGCGGGCGCAGAGCGGGGCGAGGAGATGACGCGATCAATGCTGGCGACGACGAGCGCTGGTTCCGGTACCTTAACGGCAGTCTGGCAGCCAGAGCATTTTCCAATCTTTCCGGCAACCGCTGCGGGTGCCTGGAGGGCCTTGTTGCAGTTCGGGCAGGGGAAACGAATAGTTTCCATTGAGAAACTCCTGTGTGTTAGAACAAAATTGGCAAAGAACTACACCTACCTATTTCATGCTCTATGCCAGGAAATCTGTCAATGGGTGAATGGCGACGCTTGTCTAAGGGGCAATTTTAGGGTATGTTCCTAAGATTATTGCCCTATAACCTATGTCACCAGAGCTACTGATAGCATTATTAACGGGGGTTGGCGCAATGCTGGGATGGGGGCTGGCTGATTTTTTTGCCAAGAAAACAATTGATCAGATTGGCGATGTGGTGAGTCTGGCTTGGGGTCATGTTTTTGGGACGATTGTATTAGTGCTGATGCTTTTGTATCAGTTTGAAGCGTATACTAAGCGTCCGTCCTTACCTCAAGACTATCAAACATGGTTCTGGCTCGTTCTTTTTGGTGTAGGGCAAGCGGCGGTATACCTCTTGGTCTATAAGGGTTTTAGTAAAGGGCTAGTTGGTGTTTTAAGTCCTGTGTTTGCGTCATTTTCTGGTTTAACGGCACTTTTCTCAATTGTGTTGTTTGGCGAAGCAGTCGGAGGGTATCTCCTGGTTGGCTTGGCTGCTCTTTTTGTTGGGATTTTATTGATCAATGTTGATGTCGGGGCGCTGCGATCGCGTCGGCTCAAGTTTGCCCATATTCCTGGCTTTAAAGAGGTGGCAATAGCTACGCTGCTAGCAACAATCTGGACTTTATCATGGGATAAATTTATTGGCGGCCAAGACTGGCTAGCGTACACCCTATTAATGTATGCGTTTATGACGTTTGTTATTCTAGGGGTGTGCCTCGTCAGGCGCCTGGATATTTTTATTGTTAAGCGGCCACTGTGGAAGTTTTTAATGCTGATTGGACTGTGTGAAACGGTGGCATACGTTGCGATTAGTATCGGGTATAGTGCAACTTCGTTTACCAGTGTTGTGGCTTTGCTCTCCGGTGCGTTTTCCTTGCCCACTATAATTTTGGCGCGTCTGTTTTTGAAGGAGAAGATAACATTTACTCAGACTCTTGGCAGCTTGATTACGATTGTTGGAATTATGCTTCTGGTGACCTTATAATCAACCCATTGTCTGTAATCCCTTATGTCAGGATCTTCGCCGACGGAATTTAGCCAAGAATTTTTAGAGGGCTTAACGCATGAAACGCCCTATTTTCTCTTTTCAAAAAAGAGGATTGTTGATAACTTCAAGGAGTTTAAAAAGCATTTTCCTGAGGCGTTGATTCAGTACGCGATGAAGGCGAATTCAGAGCCGGAGGTTTTAAGGACGTTACTTAAAGCGGGTTCAGGGTTTGAAGTGGCTTCTGTATATGAGCTACAGATGTTGCAAGAGATAGGGGTTCCGCCCGATCGTATTATTTATGGGACCTCGGTTAAGCCCATTTCTCACATCAAAGAATTTTTCAAATACGGTGTTGACCGCTACGCCTTTGATTCCTTGCCCGAGCTGGAAAAGATTGCGGCGGTAGCACCTGGCTCGAAGGTGTATGTGCGTGTGGTAGTTAATGACAGCGGGAGTGTGTTCCGCTTCTCGGAAAAGTTTGGTACGAACAAGGAAAACATGACGCCGCTACTCCAGCGAGCTAAAGAATTGGGGTTGCAGCCATATGGCGTGAGTTTTCATGTGGGGTCTCAGGCAAGTAATCCAAAGAGTTGGGCCAACGCGCTCGAAAACTTACAGCCCATCTTGTGGCATTTGCAGAAGCTAGGGATCGCAATCGAAGTGATTAACATTGGCGGGGGCTATCCTTGCAATTATGCCTCGGCTGAAAATAATTTGACGCTGGAAGAGATTGCCTCGTATACCCTGGCTCAGCATAAAAAATTACCATTTCAGCCTAAGCTTATTCTGGAGCCGGGCCGTGGGATTGCTGCCACAGCAGCCGTGTTAATTACCAGTGTTATTGGACGTGTCGAGCGTCAGGGAAATACATGGCTCTTTTTAGATGCGGGTGTATATAACGCTCTATTTGAAACAATGGCCTATCAGGGTTCAACGCGGTATCGCGTTACGAGCTTGCGGTCTTCCTATGATGCCGGTGAAATGATGTTTGAGCTCGCCGGACCAACAGGAGATTCGCCCGATGTTATTTCCCGTGAAGCGTTACTGCCTAAGGATATTCAAGTTGGTGATAAGCTGGTATTCCATGATGTTGGTGCGTATAGCTTAGTGACGTCGAGCCGCTTTAACGGTTTTCCCAAGCCTGACGTTTATCTTATTTGACATGCAAAATGAGGAGCATACAATTTAGGGTATGACAACAAACACTCCTCAGAAAATTACGGTTGCATTTCTAGTTTGCTTGATTATTTTTTGGGTTGTCCTCTTTGCGACGAACACCACGGAAGGATTTTACAATTATTTATACTCGTTTCTCTTTGGCTTAATTCCACTCGTTGGTGGTGTGGTGGCAATGGTAAGTTCAAAGCGATGGGGACGTTTTAAAACTGCTTTAGGTAAAGCGATTTTTTTCATAGGCCTTGGAATTTTTTGTTGGGGGAGTGGTGAATTGATCTGGTCGTATTATAACTTCTTCTTAGGGGTGCCAGCACCTTATCCCTCTTTAGCGGATGTTGGTTTTGCACCGAGTATTTTCTTTTACGGTTTAGGTGCAGTCTATTTGTCGAAGGCGACTGGAGCCAAATTTGGCCTGCGTAATACGTACGCTAAGATTTTCGTTGTGATTGCACCGATTGTTATTTTTGCTATTTCATACTACTTACTAGTTACAGTGGCGCGTGGAGGAGTCTTGGTGCCGGAAGGCGAAACGACTCTCAAGACCTTCTTGGATATTGTGTATCCATTAGGTGACTTCTTGGCGCTGGCAATTGCGGCGATAGTATCTGGCTTATCGTTTAAGTATATGGGTGGCCGCTACACGTTTGATGCCGTATCCATCTTAATTGGGTTACTGGTGATGTTTATTGGTGACACCTTGTTCTCTTATGCCACTACAGTGGGTAGCTACTACAATGGTAATTTTGGTGATTTAATGTTGACGCTGGGGCTATTCTTTCTGACGTTTGGCGTGCTTGGTTTTTCTACTCTAAAAGAAGCCTAGTAGCTACCTATGAACAATTACGATCACGTTGCAAGTAAAATAATTGAAGAACAAGAGCTAATTATTGGCCCAGTTGCCTGGGAAGAAGCAAGTCGTGTTACTGGGTTGCGCATTGATGTAGCGGCTCATCAAGTGAATATTGAAGGCAATGTTAAAGAAGTTTTGGAGAAGTTAGTAGCACAATATGAAAAAATGTTTGGCTTAGCTTCTCGTGAAGTGTGTCGCGATGCAGTGCGCCCTTTACTCTCTCAAGTTCCTCAAGAAGAAATTCCGGCAGTGCTGAAGTAAGTCTTGGTTTAATGCCTGCTAAGAAAAAAAATAATAATCTCAACCAACCTGCGACTAAGGGTGACTTGGCGGATTTACGAGAGAGTTTACGCGAAGAGCTACAAGTGGATATTGTTACGGCAACAGATAGTGTTAAAAGCGAGCTGCGCGGCGAGATACAAAAAACAAGTAAGGAATTACGGAGTGAGATGAAACAGATGGAAGAAAGAATGATCCAGCATTTCGATGTGGTGGCTGAGAACATTCATCGTGATGTAGCAGGTGCTAACCGTGACGAGATTTTGGCGATACAAGATAAAATTCAACAACACGATACCGATATTGCCGGGATCAAACACAAAGTAGGGATAAGCTAGAAATCTACTGTTCGTAGAGCTCTTAATTTTTGCAGTGGTGCAGTGAATCTCTACGGGCTTCCGCCCGTAGCATCATTGGCGAATGGACTTCGTCCAGCCGCTGAACTCCTGGCCTTAGGGCCAGATGCTTCGCATCTCAGCGGCGTGCCTCCATCTACGGGCTGCCGCCCACAGTTTTCTTGGCGTAAGAAAAAGCGCACTCAACGAATGAGTGCGCAAGATAGAAATGAACAGATAGATATTCCACAGCTAAGGACTTTTAAGAGATGGGGGCTACTACACCAAAGCGAAAACATGGGTTATAAAGATGATCTGAATTCGTCGTCGAGAACATGCTTTTTCCCATGAATTCTCGTTTACTAACCATCTTTAGCACTATGTTGGTGTGAATGGGGTTTTCTTCGAAACGCACCATCTTGAGGACATTCACCAACCCACGACTGCTCAGGTTTTCGATAAAGTGGGAAAGGTCAGGCTCCTTGCGTGGAATCTCGTGTATTTCCGGCCTGAGTCGAGAGATGTCAGATCCATCTATGATAGCTTTCTCAAGACTGTCTAAGAACGAGCGTAGTAGTCTTGAAGAGTGTTGTGGAAAGAGTTCCTTCCATTGTTCGGGGATGTTTTCAGGTTGTACCATCCCTGTCCACGGTTGTGAGAGAGAGTGACACCACACCATGGCATCATACTTAGTTGCTTCATTAAGAGTGGTGCTAAGTTCCAAGGTGGGTAGTCCGGCAATCGCTACTTGGAGTTCCGCAAAGGGGACGATTTCAGCCGGATATTTGAAATCAGGAATTCGGCCGAACATTTCGTGGATTCCAAACAGCCAATCTAGATACTGCTCGACGTGTTCGGTTAACCTGTTGTGAACACATATTAATGTATCCACATCCGAGAACCTCCGATCTTTCTCGACGGCGAAGCTGCCGAAGATATAGGCAAAGACTAACTGATTTCCAAAAATTCGCCGCGCGGCCTCCTGAAACTGTGTAGCTATTATCTTGTGTTCCCAATTTCCTTTTGCTTTGGAAAAACTAGCGAACATTTGTTGTCCCGGTGGAGATAAAAAGTTGAATATCTCACGTGGAATTAAGAGGGGCTTGGCAATTCGCAACCCGCGGTATGCGATTGAGGATGCTCCCTGACTGTATCCACCAAACTCCTCAGTGCCTCGCTCAATATCGTGAATGGTGCGATCTTTTAGGATAATGCTCCCTTGTATTCCTGTTACGTAGTCACTTTCACCGAACAGTGAGATATACATTTCCTTTTCTTGATAACGAGCATTGGGATCGTTGAAGTAGAGTGCCATTTCACGATCATATTCATACTCGGTCACAAGAAAGAGGGGAGAGTACAATTCTGTGAAATTCTGTAATTGACGAAGAGAAGCTCTAACGACACAAGGATACATAACGCTGTGCTTCAGATCGACTTGTCCACCGTGTACGATTTCTACCCCTTGCCGACGCATTTCGGAGAGCAGGCTTGCAACCTCGAGCAAGGCAGTAGACTCAAACAGTGGGCCTATCACTACGTCATCTTTGACATAGTTTTTATCGCAGCTGACTTGGTTGAGTTTTGTTAAGAGATTCTCGATGTAGGTATCGACAATTGAGCTGTGGACTAGGATTATGTCTGGTCCAGCACAATCTTGTCCATTATTGAATAGCTTAACTTGTAGTGTTTTTTCAACGGCCAAATTAAGATCTGCGCTCGGAGTTATGACGAGTGGATTGTGGCCCACACCGTTGAACAAAATCAGCGTATCTCTGCTACAGAATTTTCGAATATGCAGAAAATTATCATATTTGCCGGTGAAGAGGACGACGCCGGCTTTCGCACATTCATCAGCTAAGAATCTTTCTCGTGAACCCTCAAATAATTGAATGTTCGGATAATATTCACCAAGCGAAAGTTTCTCAAAAAGCTCACAAAAAAGTTTTTGCATTCGCTGCGGGGGCCGAATTACTAGTGAGCCTGATTGATATGCAGGCATGGCTGCAAACAGAACAAATGAGTACAGCGGGAGGTTGAGAGGCAAAAACGTTGCGGTGTGCTGGGAGAGAGGGAGGGTCGAAAAGTATTGTTTGATCTCTGAAAGATTTTGCAATGCTTCGACTGATCTTCGTATCTCATCATCTACCACTTCTTTACTCTGATACTTGCGAAGGACCTCATGAATAATCGCTATGTTTGACTCTAAGTGGCTAGCGAAAGATTGTGCATGATCAACTACGGTGGTATACCACATCGAATTTCTCCTTTGATTGTGAACGAGCGTCTCTAAACCTTATGGATAAACTTAAGTTCAAGCCATTTGCTTGACTAAATATAATAATCGTTTTATAAATTAATGCAAATCTAATTAAATTTATGATGAAATTAACTTTTCTTGGGACGGGTTGCTGGCAGGGTATTCCAGCGCCTTTTGGTGATGATGAAATTAGTCAGAAGGTGGAATGGGGTTCGAAGGACTTTCGCTTTAGAACATCACTTAAGATTGAAACAGAAAATGGCAAGAGTATTATTGTTGAGGCGACGCCGGACATTAGATTGCAGTCCTGGAAATTTAATTTAAAAAAACCGGATGCGATTCTTATTTCTCATTGGCATTGGGATCATCTTTTCGGACTACTTGATTTGGATTGGTTCACCTCAAGAAATTCGTTCAAAGTTTTCGGTAACGTTGTAACAAAGAAGTGGTATGAAGAAAGAATGAGTCATATTAAAGTTGATTTTCAGGTATTTGATTCTTACCAACCGTTTCAGATTGATACTGTTAAAATCACTCCTATTGCAGTGAATCATGTTGAAAAAACAGACGGCTTCTTATTCGAAGATATTGCTACTGGCAAGAAGATTGCCTATCTTTCCGATCTACATGGATTGCCTGAAAAAACAAACAAGTTGATTAGAAGTGTAGACATTGTTATCACTGATGCAACCTATTTAGACTCGGACCTAGATGATGATCAAACTCATTTTCAGAATGATCAACTGGCACCTTTCTTGGATTCACTGAGTGCAAAAGAAATTATTCTTACTAATATTGGTTCATATCAAGGCTTAACACATGATGATTTAGTAAAAAAGTTTCCGCGTTATACCATTGCATTCGATGGCATGGCACGAAGCTTTTAATAAATTTCTCAAAGAGGAATCGTGCTACCCTTAGATACAATTTACTTGTGCCCCTCTAGAATTTTTTTGAAGGCGAAGCCGTCGGTTATTACCTTGCGCATCGTTTCTGTTAAGGAGTTGATGTTTGCTACTTCTTCAGCAGTGACCCATTTAAATGCTTGATGTTCATCGCTTATTGTCACTTTCGGAGAAGCGGTTAGCTGGCAATAAAAGGCTATTTCAATATGATGTCTGTCGTTACTCTTTTTATAATCATGGACGAAGTAGGGCCTAATTACGCTAATTTGGAGTCCCGTTTCTTCCAGTACTTCTCGAATAGCGGCATTGATAGGATTCTCAAATTGCTCGACTTTCCCGCCGGCTTGCTCCCAGTTGTTGGGTAGAAACGATTCACTAGCAGCTCGTTGGAGTATTAGCGCTTTGTCTTCCCAAGGAATAAATGCGGAGGCGGTAACAAATTGATTGGTCATGAGTATTCTTCTTTTAAAATTGAATATTAAATTCCCTTAAGTTGTCTGTGAAAGAATCTACTGTCGTAAATTGAAAGGCATGGATTCCAATAGTTCGTGCGGCAGTAACATTTTCGATACGATTGTCGATAAACAGTGTTTCTTCTGGTAAAAGGTTATAGGTAGTTAGCATGTATTGAAAGGCAGCTGGATCGGGCTTGAGAAGGTTAATATCACATGATTGCACGAATGCCTCAAAGTGCCGCTCCAGACTATTTTTAAAAGCATGGCCTGGTTTCCACGCATTGGTAAGAGCGAAAAGTCGATAGCGGGGCTTGAGTTTTTTGAGTATCTCAACCATTTCAGAATTAACAATAATGTCTTCGTCATAGCGCTGTGCTGAACTTTTAATTGTTGCAAGGGTTATTGTTTCTGTATTTATGGTTTTCTTGGGCCAGAAGTCTTCAAGTGAAAGGCCAAATGTTTCACGGCCGGCTGCTATATATTCTGTAAAAAAATCTTTCACTGTTTGTAAGGACACACCAGATTCTTCGGCCAATACTGTATTGGACCATTCTTTTCCATTGCGGTGCATTGTTAAGACATCATTGACGTCAAAAATGATATTTTTAATGCTTTTTGTGTTATTTGAACTCATATAGATGGAAGTGTAAGAATCTTATAACGAACAGCGAGAATCTAGTATACTAGTTGGATATGCTTCCGGAAAAACGTAAGCCTGGTCGTCCGCGTAAACCATTTCCGCTACCGCCACGTCCCAAAAATGGGGCGATTGAAGCGGTGAAAAAAGTTAGTACGGCCGCGCCGCAAGACGCTAAAAGTGTGGCGCAAGCACCCGGAAAGCTGTTGCAACGGGTGAATCAGGAACTGTATAAGCGTAACGCAGAGTTAGCGGTACGTAATAAAACTTTGGCGCTATTGCGGAAATTGGATGAAATTTCCCTTTCCACGATAAAAATGCAGGACTTGGCGGTGCAGATGACGAGTGAGATTGCTAGTACCCTTGGGTATGATGTGGTATCGATGGCCGTGGTTTTAGAAGAAGACCAAGTATTACAGTGGCTGGGACTTTCATCCTCAATTCCTTGGATATCAGAGGTAATAAAGAACTTAGACATCGAGGCGCTTCATGTGCCCATTGATGATGAGTTGAAGTCAGTGGTGGCTCTCCGAGAAAAAAAGAAATTATTTGCAGAGGATTCCAAGCTAGTATACCCCGTGGCATTTATTGAGGCATTGGCAGCAGCGGATCAATCGCCAGATATCGAAGAAGTAAAGCACAGTATTTTATACCCTTTGCGGTTTGGTGAGAAAATGTTAGGTCTCTTAACGCTTTCCTCCAGTCGCTCACTGAAAGACTTATCTAACTACGAAGAAGAATCAGTGACCGGCATTATTGGGTTGGTGGCATTGGCTTTGTACAAAGCAGATTTGTATGAAGATTTGCAAGTAACCACGAGCAAGCTCGGTGAGGTAAATAAGCAGTTGACGGAGCTGGATAAAGCCAAGAGCGAGTTTTTAAGTATTGCCAGTCATCAACTTTACACGCCGCTCACCGCCCTGCGGGGATATATTTCGATGTTACTGGAAGGGGATTTTGGGGAACTGTCGGAGAAACAAGAGCCGATTTTAGATATTTTGAATACGAGTACGGAGCGGCTGATTGCCTTGATTAAAAATTTACTGGATATTTCCCGGATTGAAAGCGGCCGCTTGGAATTAAATCTGGCTTCCATTGATCTGGTGAAAATGGCGGATGACTTAGTGCAGAGTTTGTATCCCAATGCGGTGGCGAAAGGCTTGAAGCTGGTGTTTCATCATCCGCCCGCCAATATGCCGCATGTGATTGCGGATGAGCAGCGATTACGGCAAGTGATGCTTAATTTTATCGATAACTCCATTAAGTACACGCCAAAGGGGCGGGTTGATGTGAAAATTGAACAGCAGAACGATCGGATGCTGTTCTCGGTGTCGGATACAGGCAAGGGTTTAGCGCCGGATGAAATTAGTCGGCTGTTCCATAAATTCTCGCGTGTGGGCGGGGCGTCGCGGTTTCATACTGAAGGAACGGGTTTAGGCTTGTACGTAGCAAAACAAATTGTGAATGAGCACCATGGCGAGGTGGAGGTCAGTAGTCCGGGGGTAGGCAAGGGTAGTACGTTTGCCATGCATATGCCGGCCGAAGGTACACCGCATAGCTTAAAAATAGGGGATAAGGCCTCGGTGGTGATAAAAGCGGCGGATGCTAGTGGGCAGCGGCAGCCAGAGGAAGCCACGACAGATGCCAAGGAAGCTGAAAAAAAACCGCCCAGTGAAGCTAAAAGTGACACCGAAAATAAAAAATAGAAAGAGGAGAAAAGAAGGCCCAAAAATATTGACGTGGAACAACGCGCGGCTATTTCTATGAACCGATAGGTGGACCGTAGTATTTCCAGATATGCTCCCTAAGTTCTTCCGGAGTTTTTGCCGGATTTTTGTTGGGAATCAGTGCCTCTGCTCTAGTTTCTCCATAGAGCCCTTTCCATAAAGGATCAAGTATTGTTGGTGAGCAGGGTGCTACAAGTTGATTTAGATCATACGACGATTTAGGTTCCTGCACATTAAATGCTATGACTTCCCCCTGCTCGTCATAAATACACGATGGGTTTTTTAGAGACAATGCTTCTTTGCATCCCGTTTCAACGCCATGTCTAAATTCTTCATTCTTACCATCAACTTCATCTAGTTGGCGACAGTTGATATTAAAAACCCCTGGGTACGTACATTCTGACACTAGTTCCTCGGCCTTAATGTAGCAATAACCGATTCTACCCTGATATGATGAAGCAAGATCAAACGCAGCAACAGCAATAGCTGCTTCCCAAATCAAGGTTAGCAATAAAAATACAATGATGCCGGCGACCTTACGGAACTGCAGCATATTAGATGCAATAACAGCATCAAGGGGAAGGACAATAACATAAAAAAATAATAAAATATAAGCTAGTGGGGGCCCTTCGCACAAATCAGGGCATTGCCAATTCCAGGCGATTGCAGCGAATATGACAAAAAAAACGAAGCGTGTTAGCCAATAAATATGATGGTATTTTCTGTTATCCATCGCAGCAATTTTTTTCAATGGACTGAGCATATAGACAAGATCAACTTGAATAAATAGTACTCTTCAGTCTACGGTAGCGACAGGGGTACGTACGTTTACAATTCTTCACACGCTTACCATAGGAGTTAGTCATGCCCAAATGGCAGGAATTCAAGACGCTGTTTGCTGCCGGATTCTGCTTTCAGTTATTTGTGATCACTCATGGCTGGCAGCCGAATCAAGAGTACCCGCTCTGGGTCGTTGACATGGCGAAGGCGATCAATCGCAATTTGCCGGAGGCAAAGCAGGCTAAGGAAGAGACTATTGAGAAATCGGTGGTTACCAGCGTAGCTGATCTTGACCCAGATGCTTCGAAGCAGTTCATCTTGTTTGATTGGTCAGAGGATAGTCTGGGCAAACTTGGTGCCAATAACAACCGCATTGGTGGTGAACTATATCGATTAGTCTACAGCCGGATTGAGGATCATTGGCAGCGGACGAGGCAACCGCTGGATATCCATTTTATTGGCCATAGCCGCGGGACGTATGTAAACGCCGCGGTAATTCGTCGTTTGAGCAAGGGTGGTGATAACGGCAGGATTGGCTTTCTGCAGATGACTACCCTTGATCCTCACGGGTTTGCCAATGATGGAAAGCTCGACGCTAACCCCGGTGGAATTGTGGACTGGACACACAACTACTATGAGCTAGAGAAAAAGCTTGCAATGGGCCGACCTCTGGATACTGCTCTCAATGTTAACCTCACAGCAATTGTCGAGGATTGGGAGGGCCGTCCGGGGTTGAATGATAACCATTCTGAAGTCCACGATTGGCTCCACTGGGCCTACGACTTAAGGGATCAGAGCAACGAAGGTGACGAGAAGTACTACAGAGACGAGAAACTCAGGCCGCAATTTCTTAACCTCCGCCAACAGTGGCAAGCGGGCAATCCGGAAACGCGGCGACTGTTCTACCGTGGTGCCGCTGCCATAGTTGAGAACTTCAATAATGGCGAGGCCGATGGGTTCTCTCTGCATGGATTGGCTTTGGTAAAAGAGAAGGAGCTCGAGCTGACACCTTCAAAGGTGCACAGCGGTGGGAGCGCCTTCTATAAAGTGCCAATCCAAGGAGATTTTACGGCCGAGTTTACGTTTCGGATGGTTGAACCCAATGACTTCGCTGGGGCTGATGGGCTTACGTTCGCGATGCTGGATGCGGACACCCAGCAGCTTGGTGCGCTCGGTGGGCAACTAGGCTATGCGGGGTTATCAGGTATGGCAATTGCGTTCGATACCTATTACAATCCTGAATTTGGTGATCAGCCGAAACCGTGGAATCAGGTGAGTTTACGATTGAGCGGTAGTGCGCAGTGGCAATCTTTCAGTGCTAATAAGGTACCCGAGCCACTCAACAGCGGTAAACCATTTCGTGTCCGTATCACTGTTGAGGGAACGCAGCTGAGTATCGCGATCTATTCTTTTGGCAGTGATCAGGCAACGTTCTTGAAGGGGCCAGTGTCTTCAATGCCGTTGAATAAATTATTGGGATTTACGGCTGCTACTGGTACAGGGGCACAACGGCACTTGATTGATGATGTGATTATCGTGCCTGGGCGGCAGAGCAGATAGTATAAGCACTGTATGGACAATGTCCCGGTGCTTTTTTTATGGAAAAAGAGGCGATATAGAGGCAAGTATAATACCAACTTATACCAACCACACGTACTGTATGCTCTGTCATTGCGAGCGCAGCGAAGCAATCCCAGTGTCTAACAGCCTAAGATTGCTTCGTCGCCGACTCCTCGCAATGACAACTGGTAGAACGAATCAGCGGTGGTTGGTATTAACTTAATCTCTGCCGTCATCGCGAGTCCGCCAGCTGGCGGAGAAGTGATCCCGGACACGATTGCTTCGTCGCCTGCGGCTCCTCGCAATGACGCTATTAACAGTGACCAGTTTAAGTTGGTTATAAGGCGCTATTTTCCGGCTAGAAAAAATAGTGTAGTATATTTTTTATGATGATTTTTAACTTTTTGCAGCAGTACAGTGACATTGTTGACCAGGGGACATCGCCGACAGAGCGGCTGCGCAGTAAAAATAAGGACTTGAGTGCGGAAGCCGTTTTTATGTTCATTCTGGTGGCTAACTTTGTGATTTTCGGCATTCCGGTGCTGGCGCTATGGTTCGTGGCGCGTACGCTGGATTTTATTTAAATCTTCGCTTTTAGTACGCCTCCATACTATGATGGGGGAGTGACCGCTGAAGACTATTTATTTGCGAGCGTTAGTGCGCTGAGTGTTATTGCACTTAGTTTTTTGGCGTTACCAGTAGTGTATGCGGGTCGGGTGGCACCAGGGGTTCACTTAGAACACGTAGCCTTGGGAGGGGTATCGTACCGCGATTTGCCGGGGGTGCTAGCTGGTTATGAACATGGTCTACGCCAACGACCAGTGGAGCTGGTGGTGCGTGATCAAAAGATTCAAAAAACACTGGGCGACCTGGGGGTGTCGCTACATGTACAACCAACGGTAGCGGGCGCTGAAGGTATTTCGACCTGGGACGTGATGCAGCATCGCGGCCAGGTCCGCCCTGCTGTTACCATTGATTCGATCAAGCTAGAAGCGGTGACGCGCAGTGCATTTGCACAGACGGTGAAAGCACCTCGTAATGCGGGGTTGAGTGTGGGGCCGGGCACGAATTTACTGATTACTAAGAGTATGGCGGGCGAGGGTATTGAACGGGTCACCCTAGAAGGAGAGTTATCTCGCCGAGCGGAACGTGGTGAGTGGCAACGCCCGTTTACCTTGGCGATTGTGCCAACGCCAGCCGAGATTCAGGATCACGAAGTGATGGCGGCCAAGGCGTTCGGTGAACAGTTGTTGCGGGATGGCATGCAGTTCTACTTTGAAGGCACAACGTGGGACGTAAAGCCGTTTACCATACGGCGCTTGATTGAATTTGTGGAACTACCCGACGAGGGGAAAGCGGCTAATCATGTGTTGGGGATTCAATTTAAATCGGCTGAACTGGCGGCGTACTTGACGACGACGATTGCTCCGGAAATTAACCGTTTGCCGCAGAACGCGCGTTTTGAAATGAATGGCGAGGGCCAGGTGACCCAGTTTGCGGTGCCGGAACGGGGCCAAGAATTGGTGCTAACGGATACGGCAGTGTTGATTAACCAGTATTTGGTTCAACAGCAACGCAGCGTGCCGTTGGCAGTGGTGGTGACGCAGCCCTCGATTGATTCAGCGGATGATATTACGGCGTTGGGGATTACCACCAAGCTCACGAGCGGGCAAACGGATTTTGCGGGTTCGCCGCGCAATCGGATCCATAACATTACGGTGGGTACGGCCCGGTACCACGGCTTACTGATTCCCCCCGGCCACGACTTTTCGTTTAATGAACACTTGGGCCCGGTGACGGCTGAAGCTGGGTTTAAGCCGGAGTTGGTCATTAAGCATAATGTGACGACGCCGGAGTTTGGCGGGGGTTTGTGCCAGGTATCCACCACGCTGTTTCGAGCAGCAGTGCAGGCAGGGCTAGATGTTACGGTCCGGCGCAATCATGCCTACGCGGTGCGCTATTATGGTACCCCTGGATTTGACGCCACGATTTATCCTCCGTACACTGATTTACGTTTTACCAATAACACGCCAGGCTACATTTTAATACAGGCGCGGGTTGAAGGTACTCGGCTGCTCTTCGATTTCTGGGGGACGCCGGACGGACGGACCGTAGCAGTGGATGGACCGTATCCCTATGATCGGCAGCCAGACGGATCAGTGAAAGCGACGCTCAAACAAACCGTGCATCGTGCTGATGGCGAGCTGCTTAGCGAGAAGAGTTTCTATAGTCGGTACAAATCACCCAACCTGTTTCCCAAAGTCATCGCTGCTAACCAAGGTTAAGTTTATTATATCCGCCGGGTAACGTGGCTCTCGATACGAGCGACGCCGGTATCTCTCTATGCAATTACCACTAACACCAGAACAACCCACTGCTGATAGCGCTCGATGGCGGCCAACCCCACCACCGATTCGGAGTGAACGAGTAGTGCCCAAGCGCCGTTTAGCGCCTGTGCCGCGGCGTCAGGCTGCACCTAAAAAACCGATGGGGCGTCGTGGTGCGCACCTACCCATTCGCAAAGAATTATCGGCTGGCGGCGTGGTGGCCCGGGAAGATGGCGGCCAATGGCTGGTGGCACTCCTTAAAACAGAACACAAGCGTGGCACAGTGTGGGTACTGCCTAAAGGACACGTTGAGTTGCACACGGGGGAGCGTGTTTCGGATGCGGCCAAACGGGAAGTGCAAGAAGAAGCGGGGTTGCGGGAACTGTCGGTGAAAAATCAGCTGGGGGTGACGCGGTTTAAATTTCAGGTAGAGGATGCGGTGGTCTACAAAACCGTGCACTACTTCTTGATGGTCACGCAACAAAAACAACTGCAGCCGCAGCTGGAAGAAGGGTTGTTGGAAGCGGCTTGGTTTCCCATTGAAACGGCCATTGAGCAGCTCGAATACGATACTGACCAAGATATTGTCCGGCGGGCGCGAGATCGTTTGCGCGGCGAAACACTGCCTTCACGACGGCTACCGCCCCGGACTCGGCGGACGACTCGAATTCACACGTAATTGGTTACAACTGAAGGGTGCGGCCAATGAGGCCATCGACCATAGTGGCGGGGTGCACATGGGCGGCTTCCAGCTGCTGCGGCAGCGGTGTGGCGGACGTAAACGTGGGAATAGTATTGGCTTCCAATAGCGAGATACCGTGGTCGTTATCGGCCGTGAGGTCAAAACTGGCGTAGCCGCGGCATTTCAGTTTATCAAACATATCGAGCGCTACCGTTTGGGCTTCTTGCAGCAATCGATCACGATCGGTGCTGGTGTGTAAGCCCACCCGACCGGCGCGGCGCTTAGCTAAGTGATCATAAAAGGGGGCTTGGCGAGCGTCGATAACAGTGGGAGGTAGCACGGTGCGATGGCCAGCGCTGTCCTCGATAATACTCACCGTCACTTCGCTGCCTGGGGATTTTTCTTGCACTAGAATGTCACCCTGGGCCTTGGCGCTGCGGATAGCGGGGGTAAGTTCGTCCAAAGTCTGGACTAAATGCACGCCAGAACTGCCTTCGGCCGTGGCTGGTTTAACGAATAGGGGGAAATCTAATAATTCATCCACGTCATCGATAATCTTTGCTTCGGTGTCGGTGTCGGTAAAGTGCAGTGAGTAGGGTGTGGCCACAATATCGTCGACTTGGCGGGCACACACATCTTTATGTGAAGCCAGGTGGCAAGTAGCGCTGCTAGAACCGACGACAGGGATGCTCAAGGCATCACCTAGGCGCTGGAGGGTGCCATCGTCGCCACCGTGGCCGCGGACGGTGGTCATTAAGGCTGCTACCGGGTGGCGGAGTAAGCGTTCGAGGCCTTGGCGAGGGGTAAGGCTGCGGACAGATTGAAACAGCATTTCCATCATGCGCTTCACTGGGCCCTGCTGGGGCAGTGCGCCTAACGGCACCTGCCATAACCCTTCGGGGGTGATGTGGACCGGTACGACGCGGTATTTGCTTCGCGAAATGTAGGTACTCATCCAGTAGCCAGTTTCTTGGCTCAAGTCATGGGTATCGGAGTTGCCGCCGAAAAAAACAATGACCGTTGGCTTATTCATAGCTTCGTTAGCTTATAGCTACTCGCTGCATTAGAGGCAGAAGGAATTTAGTATTAGTAGTATACCGTACTACACAGCGGAGAGGCAGATAGCTAGAAGCTATTGAAGCTAAAAGCTTACTTGTGCGTTACGCCGGCGGTGTCTTTGAGCCACTGGAGCGTGCCACCTAATTTTTCAATGGTGTCGCGATCGCCAGGGGTGATGCGTCTGAACCAGTAGTCCCGATCGTCATCATTCGGCTCTTTTTGATGGACGAAGTAGAACAGGTAAGGGAACCACTTGGTTTCAAGGGCGCTTTCGGCCAGTACCGCCGTGCGACTGGTGCGGATAGGTAGCTTACCAACAGCCACAGCTTTTTTCATGGCAGTGACGAGTTGGTCTAGGCTTTGGGCTTCGCCGTTATACAGCCAGTCGACCCAGAACTGATTTTCTGCAACGGTTAGTTCACGGTCATAGATGGGCAGGGCAATGTTATTTAATTCTGCAATCAAGGTGCGAATGGTGGGACGGACTTTGATGAGGTTGGCGGCGGAATTAGAAATGCTTTGGGTGGTACCGACGAGCTGGATGTTTTTGGCAATAATATTTTTGAAGGCGCCGATTGGCTGGCCATGCGCAGCAGTTTTATAGAACTGCGAAAAGGCGGTTAAGACGTACTTTGGGTTGTAACCAAAAGCGTTGAAGATTGCGTTCGAGCCAATGAGACGCAACGTATGATCCTGAAACACATATTTTTGGTTGTTGAGGCTTACAATCCAGCCGTCGGGGTAGATGCCGATGTTACTGCCGCGGCGGTAGCGGGCGAGCTCCTCGACCGAAACGGCGACCCGTTGGCTTTCATCGGGGTAGTATTCTGCTTCGTAGAAGTAATCGCCAAGGTAGAGGCGTTTGGTAATGGCGCCATCGCTGGCTTCTTCGAGCCGCCAAATGCGGCCGCCATGGAATGGTCCATCATAAATAATCATGCCGCCGGGTTGCTTATCACCGGTGAGGGCCGGACCCGTTTTAAATTGTTGCAAATGTGCCGCCGTGGTGAGGTAGCGGTTCTTGCCCGGGAATTTTAACTTAGTGCGGACGGCAGCGGAAAGTGGGCGCTTGCGTAGTTTATCGTCGATATAAAACTGGCTGCCATTGGGGTGCTGCAATACCTTGCCGCCATATAATGGATTGACGGCACTGGTGGTAGGGTAGCGCGCCAGATCAGCATCGGTGACGGTGACAACGAAATCACTTTTGAAGAAATGGGCTTCGGTAAACCATAAATTTAAGACACTAGCCAGGACGAGGCTTTTTTTACCATCCAGGATGTAATAGACGTCGGTGCTACTGGTATTTTTAATGAGGGTGCCGTCGGGGAGGAAGTTGGGGTTATATGGTGAGGCATACAGGGCTTTTTCAGTCATGAATGTGCTGACGGGAGGCACGATGATGGGGGAGGTTACGGCTAACACGGTACCGCTGCCGTGAACTTTTTGGTAGCTCATGGCGCCGACCAGGGCATCATAGGTGGTTTTTTCTTGGTTGATGACTCGGTCGGCCCAGTATTTCCATTCAGTAAAACTGGGTAGGCGACCATATACGCTTTCAAAGGCGGTATTAACTTGATTTAGAAGGGCGGCGTGAGCGGGGAGGGCGACGAGCAAGCTGGCGGCGATAATTGCGATAAAAAAATGTTTTTTCATATACAAAAGATACCATACCGGCGACAACGCCCCGGGGCAATAAAAAACCATTCTGGCCAGTAGGGCGAGAATGGCTGGTGCTTAGTTAACAAAGTTTTTTGTTAAGGTGGCGACGGTTTGATACTTAGCCAAGATGGGACGCAGGGTATCGTCGGTTACTTCGCTCAAGTCACGATAGACTTGCTTGTCGAGCATCTCGCCTTTGTTTCCACCGGGCCAGAGCCGCCATGAGTCGTTGTCGATCACATCGGCCACCATGAGTTTATTGCTCATGTACTCGTAACCGCATTCGATCTTGAGATCTACCAAGGAAATTTTTTGTAGATTCCATGCCCATTCCAAACACTCAAAGGTGCGCTGTAGGAGGTGGTTGAGCTGCTGATGTTCTTCAAGGGCAGGTATGATCCTATCTTGTAGCGGCTCTTCTCCCAATACATTGTTGCCAATGGGATATTTTGGATTGTGCAGCTGCACGCGACTCCCTTTAAAATCGTAGACCATTAAAGGATCACCATTTGTATCATCCTTGCAGAAGTGTTCTATGACTAAGGCGCTAAAGCGAGTGCCTTCCTCAACCTGTGGGTTACGTTTGAGGTATGACCCAGTTGCAATACGCCGGGCGACAAGTTCGATAGGGACCATGTTTACACGCGTGGCATGAAAGGTGTTGCCCTCGCCGCGTTGCCGGTAATGATTCGGGATTTTCCATTGTCGGAGCAATTCGAAACAGTTGCACGTTGTTTGATTGGCTAGGGCTCCTTTACCAGAAATAACGTGTCGTCGAGCGCCGTCGCCAGCGGTGATAGTATCTTTGCTCTCAATGCGAACGGCGGTCATATCATCAGGGTTTTTCCAGATGATTTTTGTCTTACCTTCGGCGAGCTTGACCGGGGACATGTGGATACTCCGTGGTGAAGTGAAAAAAACAAACGAACAAAACACTGGTGCGCCCGGCAGGGATTGAACCTGCGACCGTTGGCTTAAGAGGCCACTGCTCTACCGCTGAGCTACAGGCGCAATAGTCATTGTTATGTAACAGAAATAAGAGGTGTTATCAAGCTATCATAAGCCTTATTTGGCATTTTAAGGAAAATTCAGTAATACTATGACGGTAGTTTTGGAGCTGTGGGTGAGCGGCTGAAACCAGCAGGTTGCTAACCTGTTAAGGGGCCTTAAAACCCCTTCGGAGGTTCGAATCCTCCCGGCTCCGCAAGTGAACAGAGAACGAAGGGTACGGCGTACGCCAATGGATTGGCGTGCATGAGGATGAGAAAACCGCAGCGATGTGTGAGTTTGCTGTTGAAGCAAGGGGAACACCGCGAGGGGTGGGCGGCGAGAAATTTCCGTCAGGAAATTTACTTGTGGCCGAATCTTTAAAAGCCCAACCGGCGGGCCCAGATGTCGATGAGTGGCTCTTCGAGGGTTTGATCTTCGCGGACAAATTCTAGCAAAATATCTCGAATGGCCACGGGATCGGTGTCGCCGATTTCCATATGAATGAGCGGGGTAAATTTATGTTTACTACGTAAAATAACAGTTTTGGTTTCGCCTGGTTCGTACACAATATTGAAGGAATCCAAATCCTTGAAATGATACAACGTGTTATTGAGTGCTACGCCATCCACCATAATGCGATAGCGCAACGTGTTGGGGTGCTTTTGAGCGAGGTAGTACACAAAGCCGCCTAAAAACGCCGTGGCAATGGCGCCGATAAAGTTGAAGAAGTAGAGAAAGATACCAACTAGGATGGTGGTCGCCATGGCTAAAACAATGAACCACTTAGCTGTTTTAGGCTGGTGATTGTGTTCCTGGGCATACCACTCAAACAGGGTAGCGAGTTGCTCGACGTCATCGTCGATTTCATCCAGATCCTGTGTTTCCTGCATTTCTTTTAACTCATGTTGGAAACGTTCATCGTGATGAGTAGCAAGGCGTTGTTTGGCGCGTTCGCGCTGGTGAGCCATGTGGCTATTGTACCACTGTTTTATTCAGCTAGATGTGCACCCGGCAGGACTCGAACCTACGACCCTCAGCTCCGCAAGCTGATGCTCTATCCACTGAGCTACGGGTGCATATTTATTACAGTACCAGCAGCATGCAATAGATCCTGGAAAAAATCTAGTAGTTAGCGAAATATGAGCGACTCTTGCCGCATTGAGGGAGATAGGGGATTATGGTGATCACGGAGAGGTCGCATAGTGGCCTAGTGCGCTCGCTTGGAAAGCGGGTATACCGCAAGGTATCGTGGGTTCAAATCCCACCCTCTCCGCAGCGCAATGATAGTGAAGCGAGGAAGAGGGAATACATCACTTTGAGTGATGTATGTTGGGATGAGAAGGCGAGCACCGTGAGGCCAGGCCCGTAAGAAATTTTCGTCAGGAAATTTACTGTAGGGAAATCCCTTCCCCTCCGTTGTATTGGGTGGGAGGAAATCTAATCCAAGCGCAGGGACAATCTTGTAGCTCATTGCCTTTTGTATACTTGCTTACTTCGGTACAATGATCTCGATGATGGAAGTTCAGAACCTGACTTGCCGCCGCTTGTGACAAGCGCCCTCTGGCTACATTCAGCCTTGGAAGGCATAGTGACGGCGTGATATGTATGGATAATTGTTCAAAATGTCAGGAGCCAACTGAAGGCTACAAATGCGATATGTGTGATGCTGAATCAACAACGCATGATGAGAATCATGAGAGCATGGTGGGGATCACTGTATGCCGAAGTGTAGGGCTTGCAGTCAGGCTCAGGTAAAATGTACGTGTTGAAAAAGGTGTATGAAAATCATTGTTCAGATGCGCCCAGGCTCAAGTCAGGCAAAGGTAGAGAAGCTTGATGAGGGACAATACAAGGTGTGGGTTCACTCAATACCCGAGAAAGGTAAAGCCAATGCGGAAATGCATGAATTACTTGCTGAGCACTTCCACGTACCGAAATCTGCTGTCCGTATCGTGATTGGCAAAACTGCCCGTGAGAAGTTAGTTGAGATTATTAGAAGAGATGAGTAATTGGTGATACGGTGGATTTGAAATAAATAATAGCTATAAAATCCGGTCTTGACTTTTTAGGGTATGGATATACGATTGACACTTCCATTCCGGATGGATGGATGAGTAAGGAGTAGTGTTGTTATTTCAAAATCGAAAAGGGAGACGCGGACATGCAGTCATCGGCCATGGCAGTTGCGACCGAAATTGACGAAGGGCTAGCCGCTCATGTCAACCCCTGCTACAAGTTCATCTTGTTTGTGGGACCTTCGGGAGTTGGTAAGACGAGTTTTGTGGAAGCGTTGCGTCAGCGCGACAATCGCTTCCGCTCGCTGCTTAGTGTGACGACGCGAAAGCCGCGTGACACTGACTTGGAGGGTGAGTACCAGTACGTTACCCTCGAACAATTCGAAGAGTGGGAAGCCCAGGATGATTTTCAGTGGAAGGTTCCAAAGGGACAGAATGGGTGTCGATACGGTACGTTGAAGTGTAGTGTAGTCGAGGCCAAGCTGGCTCAATTTCCCACGGTCTTTCATCTGGAACCTGATACAGTTCCCGATTTGTTGAAGGCGGTAGGAGTCGAGGTGGTCTGTATGATCTTTTTGACGGCAGGGTCGGACCAAGTTAAGGGGCGCCTTCGTCGACGGGACGACGGGATGCCTGAAGCCCATTTTGAGCAACGTGAAAAAACGTTGGTATGGGAAGATGATGCTCGCAAGTCTGGCTTGCCCTATCGCTTTGTGGCGAATCCCAACGGTGGTTTGGCAGAGGCTGTGACTCAAGTGGTCCAAATTATCACCGAGCCGTAGCCAGCAATTTCGTGGTTACTTCTTACTAGTAGTTCTTTTGCCCTTCTTGCCTTGTGCAGGGAGGGATTTTTTTACTTATTTATTACCCTCGGGCAATGACGGCACCCCAAATAATGGGTACACCAGCTTTTTTTAATGGTAGAGCGGCGGCAGATAACGTGGCGCCAGTCGTGGCAACGTCATCAATAATAATAGCAATGGTGCGATCGCGTGGCACGGAGCCATTGATGGCAAACGCTGTCTGTACGTTGTGCTGGCGTAAATCATGCGGCAGGTGACTTTGAGTCCAGGTGGCCCGTGGTCTGGTGAGCAGCGGCACGACCGGGATAGATGTGGCATCGCTTATGGCTAATGCAATTTTTTCGCTCTGATTAAATCCGCGCTCTCGTTGTCGGCGGGAATGTAGTGGTAGTGGCACGAGCATGGCTATTCGTTGCAATTCTTCCCAGGGTGCAATAGCTAGGAGGCGAGGCAAGAGCAAGGTGGCTAGTACGGGAGCTATGGCCGTTACCCCTTTGTATTTGAGCCAGCCAATACCGCGCTGCAACAGTAAATGACGGTACGACCCGACAGCGACAACGCCAGTGAGGGCGGTACTAGCACGACAAGCATCACAGGTGAGGCCGCGGGGGTTGGCTTTACTGCAGCCAATACAGGACAAGGGAAATTGGCCAATGTGTTTTTGGCAGGACTGGCACAACCAAGTTTGTTCGCGCAAGCAACCAATGCAACGTGGTGGGGCAACAATATGCACGAGCTGACTCAGCACATCAGTGAGGCGTGCTGGCGGACGCATGGTGATTTTTTAGACGGCGGCTTTAGCGACGGGAGCCACTTTGATTTTGCCGCCGGTTTTGCTGGCGCGTAATTCTTGGCCGGGGGTTAATTCTTCGCTAATGACGGAGTTGGCGATTGGGTCTTCGAGGAGTTCCTGCACGATGTGCCGAATCGGGCGCGCACCTTTACCGATCGCAAAGGCTCGATCCGCAATTTCATCGCGGACGCCCTTGGAAACATCCAGCTTAATTTGGCGCGGGGCTAAGCGGTTTTGTAACTCTTTAATATTGAGGTCAGTAATGCGTAGGATGTCTTGGCGGGTGAGCGGGGCATAGACAATAACCTGATCAATGCGGCCGAGGAGCTCGGGTGACATGTGATCTTGTAACTCATGCAGCACCATGTCTTTCATTTCGTCGTAGCGGACGGTGGCAGCTTCGCGAGCCACACTTTCTTCGGGTAGAGTAAAGCCCATGCGGGCTTGTTGGGCAAGCTGCGCGGAGCCAATGTTACTGGTCATGATAATGATAGTGTTGCGGAAGTTGACGGCACGGCCGTGGCTATCGGTGAGTTGCCCTTCATCTAAAATTTGCAGCAGGATGTTGGTGATATCACGATGTGCTTTCTCGATTTCATCAAATAGCACGATGGAGTAGGGTTGGCGACGAACCTTTTCGGTTAACTTGCCGCCATCATCGTAGCCGACATAACCGGCTGGAGCGCCAATTAAGCGGGACACCGAATGGCCTTCCATGAATTCCGACATGTCAACGCGGATTAAAGCATCTTCATTTTCAAAAACTTCTCGGGCTAATACTTTGGCCGTTTCAGTTTTGCCCACACCGGTGGGGCCGAGGAAAATGAATGAGCCTAGGGGACGATTGGGGTGGGCGATACCAGCGCGGCTGCGGCGGACGTAGCGGGCAACAGCTTTAATGGCTTCGTCTTGGCCGACAATATGCTCATGCAGGGTTTCTTCCAGGTTTACTAACTTCTTAGACTCGCTCGCAAGTAAACGGGTGACGGGCACGCCCGTTGAATCAGCCACGACTTTGGCGATGTCTTCAGTAGAGATGGATGGCCGCTTGGTTTCATTGGCAGCAGTGGCTTTGCGGGCAAAGGCAGCTAGTTTTTCCGACAGAGCATCTTCTTCGCGTTTCGCTAGTAAGGCTTCTTCGTAATTTTCGGCTTCAATGGCTTCTTCTTTCTTTTGGCGCAGCTTTTCTAGGTCTTGTTTTAAAGTGTGGGCTTCCTTGGCTTCATCGCTACCAGCCAGCTTGAGCTGTAGTGTAGCGGCGGCTTCGTCTAGTAAATCAAAGGCCTTGTCAGGCAAAAAGCGATCGGGAATGTAGCGTACACTCATGTCGACGGCGGCATGAATGGCTTCGTCAGTGACGGTTAAGCCATGATATTGCTCGTATGCCTCACGAGCACCCTCGAGGATCATAATGGTTTCTTCAGCTGAAGGCTCTTTGACATGCACTGGTTGAAAGCGGCGTTCCAAGGCAGCGTCTTTTTCGACGTGTTTGCGGAACTCATCTAGCGTGGTGGCGCCAATAATACTTACTTCGCCGCGGGCGAGGGCTGGCTTGAGCATGTTGGCTGCATCCAGGCTACCGCCCGCAGAGCCGGCACCGACAATGGTATGGATTTCATCAATAAAGAGAATGGTGTTTTTGTTAGTTTCCAATTCGCGCATCAGTTCTTTGATCCGTTCCTCGAATTCGCCACGGAACGTGGTACCGGCCAGAATGCTGGTCATATCTAACGATAAAATGCGTTTGCCTTGTAGTTTGGGAGGCACCGCACCGCTCGCGATGCGCTGGGCGAGCCCCTGAACGATCGCGGTTTTGCCCGTACCTGGGTCGCCGATTAAGATCGGATTATTTTTGGTTTTGCGATTTAAAATGCTCATCATCCGCTCAATTTCCTTGGTGCGGCCGATGACTTTATCGAACTTGCCGTCTGCGGCCATGGCCGTTAAGTCTTGAGTGAAGTAATCGATCGCGGGAGTTTTTGGTTTCCGGTTATCGCCGCCATTTGGCTCGGCCATGCCAGGTAAGTTAGCCGGACGGCTCTTCTTGGGCGCGGATTGTTGAGTGGGGGGCAGCGCGGGCATGCCTAAGAAGTTAGATAAATCAGGGAAGTGGGACGTACTCTTTAAGACAATTTGCACTTGTTGCGTCAACGCCTTCACATCCACGGGGGATTTCTCGAGTAATTTATATGCCGTGGAATCTTTGAGGGTGAGAATGCCGAAGAGGACGTGTTCGGTACCGATGTAGCGGTGGTGGTACTGGAATGCAGTGCGGGCGCCCTTTTCAAAGACGGCACGGGTGTGGGGTGAGAGTTCTTCTTTCCAAGCTGCAGATTTTTCGAGCGCGTCGAGCTGGGTGCGGATAAATTCGGGAGTGAAGCCAAATTTTTTGAGAATGCTATACGCCAGTGAACCTGTTTCCTGCATCATGCCATACAGCACATGTTCGGTACCGATGCGACGGCCTTTTACTTCTTGCGAAATTTTGGCAGCGGTCGACAACACATTCTTGAGGCGGCTGGTTAACTTATCCTGGATGGGGTTGTCCATGAAGGTTCACTAATAATAAGGAGGAGATGTTGTTAGTATACCAGGTAGGCAGCATTCAATACATGATTTAATTACCAGATATACTTTAAGGTAATGCCAAAGAACACACGGGGGAGCAAGAGAACTGATCCGTACTACCAGGCGCAAGACATTTTAAGTCGGCGCGACCACTCGATAGCGGAAGTGCGGCAGAAGCTCGGACGCAAAAAATTCAGTCGTGAGCAAATTGAGGCAGTAGTGCGACGATTGATTCAGGAAGAGCTACTTAATGATGAGCGGTTTGCGACGATGTATACTGCCGATATGTTGCGGTTTAAAACAGTTGGGCCGCGGTGGGTGGCGACGGCGCTCCTGCAAAAGAATATTGATCGTGACATTGTTGCACGAGTAGTAGCTGAAGCGTACCCGTCTGGGACGGAAGCAGCCTTGGCTAAAAAGGCGGCGAAGGCGTGGCAGGGGAGCCATCGCGGTGTGGCGCACGATCAAATGCGGCTGTGGCGTTTTTTAGCGGCGCGGGGCTTTTCGTCGGCAAGTATTTCAGCCGCTACGCAACTGACGGATGATCATTAAGCAACTGAACGCAACCGTTTGATGCGCTGCGCAATTGGCGGATGGGTGGCGAAGAGGTGGACGAAAGAACGGCCCTTAAACGGATTGGCAATATATAAGTGAGCGGTGGCCTTGCCAGCGGTTGGCATTGTTGAAGCGTTACCGATTTTTTCTAGCGCAGAGGCGAGGCCTTCGGGGTAGCGAGTCAGCAGGGCACCGGCGGCATCGGCTAAGTATTCGCGCTGTCGGGACACGGCCAGTTGAATGAGTTTGATGATGAGGGGAGAGAGTAACAAGAGGACGAAACCGATAATAGCTAAGAGGCCGCTGGCTTGGGAATTGTTGCGATCATCGCGGCGGGCAATGCCACCCCACATGGCGCCACGTAAAAAGAGATCAGACAGGATCACGATGAAGCCGACAAAAATGGCAATGAACGTGCTAAAGCGAATGTCGTAATTTTTCACGTGGGAGAGTTCGTGCGCTAGTACACCTTCTAATTCGGTTCGCTCTAAACGCTCAACTAACCCGCGCGTGACCGCAATCGAGGCATGCTGCGGGTCGCGGCCCGTGGCAAAGGCATTGAGTGCCGGAGAATCGATCAAGTATAGCTTGGGCTTAGGAACACCGGCCGTAATAGCTAAGTTTTCAACTACATTATGTAAGTCGGGCGCAGCTTCTCGCGGCAGGGCGTGGGCGCCGTTGCTAGCCAAGGCAATTTTATCACCAGCAAAATAGCCGATGAGGCTGGACGGGATAGCAATAATGGCAGCAAGCACTGGCAGGGCAAAATCGCCCCGGACTACGTAGGAATACAGTCCCACTACACCAATGACGACGACTAAGACGCCAATAACGAGAATGAATGATCGAACTTTATTAGCTCTAATTTGTTCGTAGAGAGTAGTCATATAGCAATGATTCAATTTTCAAAACCTGAAAATTGAAACCTGAAAATTATCAAAAAGCAACTTTCGGTACGCTGCGTGCAGCGTCGTCGCTGAGTTCGAAGAATTCGAACTTTTTAAAACCAAATGGTCCGGCAATGAGGTTGGCTGGAACGGATTCAATTAAGGTGTTGAAGTCGCGCACGTTACTGTTGTAAAAGCGATGAGCAGCCATAATTTTATTTTCGGTGTCAGACAGCTCACGTTGTAATTCGAGGAAGTTCGTGTTGGCTTTTAAGTCGGGGTAGGCTTCGGCTACGGCAAATAGGGACTTAAGCGCACCGGTGAGTATGTTTTCGGCCTGCATCTGTTGTGGCTGCGTGGTGGCGCTTAGTGCTTGAGCGCGTGCCTGGGTGACGGAGTCAAAGGCGGCGCGTTCATGGGTAGCGTAGCCCTTTACGGTTTCGATCAGGTTCGGGATTAAATTGTGGCGGCGCTTTAATTGCACGTCGATATCGCTCCAGGCTTCTTTGACCTGATTACGGCGGCGGACTAACGAATTATAGGTGATTAATAACCACAGCAACGCGATGGCAACGACAGCAACAATGATCCAAGATAGTGTCATACAGTTAATTTAAGAGTTACCCATGGTATACTCTCTATTAACGTAACTGACAAGATTTTGTATGGCACTCTTTAGTCCTTCCTCAGCGGTGCTGGGCCTTGATATCGGCACCTCCTCTTTAAAGATGGTGGAGTTATTGGCGCGCCGCAAAGGTTTGGAAGTGGCTACGTATGCGCAGGCCAACTTGTCTAACCTATTAACAGAGGTGGTGGGCGATGATGCGGATGAAATTCAAGCGATCGCTAGTGTCGTGAGTCGCATGCTCGAGCAGGCGGGCGTGGCAACCAATAAAGTGGTAGCGGCGTTGCCATCGAGTGTGGTTTTTTCGACGGTGCTGACCTTGCCAGTTATTCCCGCTCAAGACATGGAGAAGGCGGTGACTTTTGCGGCGCGGGACGTGGTGCCAGCTAATTTAGATGAAATGGTTATTGGTTGGAGCCAGCTGGGCCAGCCGCCCCAAATGAAATCAGCTTCGGCAGCGGCCGCAGCCGGTACCGGGGCCCCAGTGGTGACAGGGGAAAAGACTGTGCCGGTTTTTTTAACAGCTGCTCCTAAAGAGTTAGTCACACGCTATACCAAATTAATGGAACAGCTCCATTTAGAATTGGTGGCGTTGGAGGTGGAAACATTTCCCTTGGCCCGATCGTTATTGAGCACGCCGGGAGAAGTGGCACTTATTGCTGACATTGGTGATCGCGTGACGACCTTCCATATTATCGATAGCGGCACGGCACGGATGTCGCATACGATCGATTATGGCGGTTATGCGATAACAGCAGCGATTGCGCAAACGATGGCGGCTAGTTTTGCGGAGGCGGAGCAAATGAAAATGGCGCATGGGTTAGGGGCGACAGCTTCCGAAAAGTTACGTGGCGCGGTGGCTTTGGCAATGGAAAAAATTCTGACGCAGGCGCAACAATTAATTGCTGGCTATCAACGACGCGCAGGAGTGAAGGTAGCGAAGAGTGTATTGATTGGCGGCGGGGCAAGCCTGACTGGCATTGTAGCGCTCTGGGAGGCGGCACTGGGGCATCCCGCCATGGTTGGTAATCCGTGGCGGGGTTTAGCCTATCCACAAGAGCTTGATCAGCGATTATTAGAGTTGGGGCCAACATATGCGGTAGCGGTTGGCCTTGCACAACGTGGATTTATCGCAGTATAATTATAGAAATTATTTCCTTCGTACCCTTTGTTCACTGCACCTTACGCACAGTATGGCTACCATTAATTTAGCGCCAGGCACGCAATACCTTGCTGGTATTCGACGTCGACGTCGTTTTTTATTTACGTTGTCGGCCGGCATTATCGTGGTGGTGGTGTTGGGGTGGGGTGCATTGACAGTAGCGGCACGGAGCGTGGAAGAAAAACTAGTGACCCATCAAGGAGAGTTGCGCACGCTCGAACGGCAAATTGTGGAAGCCGGGCCGGACGTTGATCGGGTGACACTGTTCGAAGAGCGTTTAACGGCAGTGAACACATTGCTGAATGGGCATCGCAGCTACACGCCATTGCTTAAGGAGCTGGAGCGTTTGCTCCCGCCGGCCACGGTGCTAACTAATCTCACGATTGATTCGGAAAAAGCTACCACTGAAGTTTCGGGAACGACGCCGAATATTGATGACGTGGCGCAAGCTCTAGCTAGTTTAACTAGCTCACCGGAACATCCCACGGTTTTCAGCAAAGTCGAACTCCAGTCGATTTTACGTAACGAGATTAAATCAGGTGAAGGAGCACCCACCACAATTGAGTATGTGTTTAAAGCGGTGCTGACATTTGATGGGAAAGTTTTAAGTAACAGCGCTCGCTAAGTATCTGCTATGGCTAAGCAATCACTTAATTTACCTTACATTTTGCTCTGCGGTGCAATTTTAATTGCGATTATTGCGAGTTTTGCGGCCGTGCGCCCAGCGATGGCACGGCTGCAAGCGGCCCAACAGCTGGTCCAGCAGGTGCAAGTGGTTCTGGTGGCGAAGCAAGAGTTTTTACTAGGGATTGATCGTAAACGAGCAGAATTGCAGGGTGAGCAGCTGCACGAAAAGCAGCTGGGCGTGGTGTTGCCGGTGGATGAATCCATGGATGACGTGGCCCGTCTCTTACATAAAGCGGGCGAAGCCACTGGGGTGGCGGTGACGCGGCTCAATAACAGTGGTGAGGGCGAGCGCATTCGGATGGAAGCGTTACGGGCTCGGGGTGAAGCGAGCGATGTGCCGCCTAATGTTGCCCCAATCGGCGTTGAAATTCAAGCGGCCGGCAATTATCAGCAGCTGCGCCAATTTGTGGAACGCCTCGAGCATTCACCGCGCATAATTGATATTATTACCTTAAAAATAAGCCGAAACGCGACCGCGGTAGAACTTTTAAATCTTGATATGCGTGTACGCTTGTATGAGCATGAGAAAGGAGTAATACGATAATGGCTAATCGACAAATGCAGTTGATTATTATTTTAGGGGCAGTTTTGCTAGCGGTGATTGTGGGAAGCGGCGCGGTGCTGTGGTCGTTTGGCTCGCGGACGACAACCGATGATGTGGAACCGGCAGCAACGGGACAGACACCAACTGAGAGTCCAGCGAGTGTGGGAACAGGAACTGGTTTTGATACTACCGTACTGCGTAGTTCACGCTATACCAGCTTGGATCAACAACTGGTGAATGATGGTTCATTGCCAGTGCAGCCGCCGGCGGCAATAGGCAAGGCTAATCCTTTCCTTTGATTCGGTACCGCTAGACGGCGGGTCCTTTCTTTACGGCGCTTATGGATGATGTTCAGAAAAAAATTGAAGTTTTGCTCATTGAGCGCGGACTGCTTAAAAGTGCACAGCTTGATCATGTGCATGGGCGCATGGAGCAAGAAAATCTACCGATTGAAGCAGTGGTGTTGGCCGAGAAATTAGTTTTTCCCGAGGCGTTGGCTCAAATCCGCGCTGAAGTTTTGGGAATTCCCTACATTGATTTAGGCCAAGTGAAGCGCAACGTCGCGGCGATGAATACTATTTCGCGGCAGGCTGCCGCGACCTATCGTTTTGTGGCGTTTGATGAACAAAACGGTAAACTCCAGATAGCGATGGAGTCGCCGGATGATTTCCAGGCCCTGGAAGCGGTTAAGTTTATTGCCAAAAAACGTGGGCTCCATCCAGAAGTTTTTATTGCTAGTCAAGAAAATATTGATCGGGCGTTAGGCGGCGCGGCTGAGATTCAAGCGGAAATTGGGGGCGCGTTAAAGGATTTTAGCCGGGAAGTAGCCGAGGCAGATATTGGGGGCAAGGAGGATAAGGAAATTGCGCGATTTATCGAGGAAGCGCCCGTGACAAAAGTGGTGGCGGTGATGATTCGCCATGCCATTGAAGGCAATGCGTCTGATATTCATATTGAACCGACAGAAACAGATGTCCGGATCCGGTATCGGATCGATGGCGACTTACACACTTCGTTGTTGCTGCCTCGCAAAGTCCACTCGGCTATTATTTCGCGTATTAAAATTCTGTCTAATTTAAAAATTGACGAGTCGCGTTTGCCTCAAGACGGACGTTTTTCCACCAGCATTGATGGCCGTAATTTTGATTTTCGTGTTTCCACTATGCCAACGGTGTTTGGCGAAAAAGCAGCGCTGCGTATTTTAGATAAGTCCTATGGTGCCCCGTCGTTTGATCAACTTGGTTTAACAGGCCGGCAACAGTTGTTACTCAAGGAACACCTCCAAGCGCCGCACGGCATTATCTTAATTTCGGGGCCGACGGGAGCGGGGAAATCAACGACACTGTTTACTTCACTGACGCTCTTAAATGTGCCGGGCGTGAATATTGCTACCCTGGAGGATCCGGTTGAGTATGAGATCACGGGCATTAACCAAACGCAGGTGAACCCGGATATCGGCTTAACGTTTGTGTCGGGTTTACGTAATTTATTACGCCAAGACCCGGACATTTTAATGGTGGGTGAAATTCGAGATAAAGATACGGCGGCGCTGGCGGTGCACGCCTCGCTGACGGGTCATTTAGTACTATCTACCATTCATACTAATGATGCGGTCGGAACGATTCCGCGCTTAATCGATATGGGGATTGATCCGTTTTTACTCACGGCAACTTTGCGGTTACTGGTAGCGCAGCGTCTGGTATCGAAGTTATGCCACGAGTGCCGGCGCGAAGTCCCATTGCCGGCGGCGACCCGTGAAAAAATTGTTACCGCGCTTAAGAGCGTACCCGATGAGTACCGGCTGACTGATAATCAAAAGAATCCCACGGTGGTGTATGAGAGCCCTGGTTGCCCGGTGTGCCATGAAGCGGGCTCCGTGGGACGTGTTGCCATTTTTGAAGTAGTGCCCATGAGCCGGGCATTGCGAAGTGCTACTAATGAAGGTGGAGAATATGATATACTACAGCGAGTAGCACGCAACGAAGGCTACATAACTATGCGCCAAGATGGCATACTTAAAGCATTGAATGGCTTGGTGCAATATGAAGATGTGATGCATGTCACCAGTGAAGATCAAATCGTAATTTAACCATCTATTTTCTCCTCGGTATGGTCAACAACGCTTCTATTTTGCTCATTGAAGATGACTCCTTTATCTCGGGTATGTATAACACCAAGCTGGTGAGCTTGGGTTTTAAGGTTGAGATCGCAGAAGACGGGGATGTGGCTTGGGAAAAACTACAGCAAGATCCATTGCCAGACTTAGTGTTATTGGATGTCGTCCTGCCAAAGAAAGATGGGTTTGAAATTCTGGAGGCACTGCGAGGAGCTGAACGGACGAAAAAATTGCCTATTATTTTACTGACTAACTTAGGCCAGAAGCCAGACGTGGAGCGAGGCATTAAGTTGGGAGCGAATGACTATATTATTAAAGCGCATTTTACGCCCACCGAAGTAGTGGATAAAATTACTAACATACTCGACGGTACCGCGGCTTCGGCAAACGTTTAACGCGGCTTTTTTCACTCATGCGTATTTTGGACGATCTACTTCGTGAAGCGAAGGAAGCTGGTGCTTCCGATGTTCACGTGGCGGCGGGTCGCCCGCCCTTTTTCCGGATTGATGGACAATTGCAACCAGTCGGTGAAGATGTGATCGCACCGGAGGAAGCCACGATGATGATGAAGGCGATGATGACACCGGATGGGGAGCGCCGCCTGCGAGAGTTAACGCAAGATAAACAGTGTGATTTTTCATATGCCTTGGCAGATGGGACGCGGTTTCGGGTTAATATTTTTTATCATTTAGGAATACTGACGGCGGCGCTGCGACTGATCCCAAAAGATATTCGGACAATTGAAGACTTACACTTGCCGCCCCAAGTTACGCAATTTGCCGATCTCAAACAAGGGTTTGTGCTGGTAGTGGGGCCGGCCGGTCACGGTAAATCAACGGCCATGGCGGCGTTAATCGAATATATTAATAAGAATCGTCGTGAGCATATTATTACAGTTGAGGATCCGATCGAGTATCAGTTTACGGATAAACAATCAATTATTGATCAGCGAGAAATCGGGCACGATGCCAGTTCGTTTGCCAGTGCGCTACGTTCCACCCTGCGGCAAGACCCGAATGTAATTATGATCGGTGAGCTACGGGATTTAGAATCGATGCAAACTGCGATTACAGTGGCGGAAACAGGGCATTTGGTGTTTGCGACGCTACATACGAACGATGCGGGACAAACAGTGGAGCGCTTAATTGATTCATTCCCGCCGGTACAGCAGCATCAGATTCGTTCTCAGTTGGCCGTGGCATTGTCAGGTGTTATTTCACTGCGACTGTTGCCTTGGACAGCAGGTGGTCGGATTCCAGCGGTTGAAATTATGATAGCGACGACGGCGATCAGGAATGTAATTCGCGAAGGCAACGTTCATCAAATTATGGGTATTTTACAAACCAGCTCCGATGTAGGCATGCAAACGCTCGATGGCAGTTTGCAGGCCTTAGTTGATGCCGGGGCAGTGCGACTGCAAGATGCGCGACCTTACTTTTCAACGGCTAAGCGTTTGACGCGTTAAGCGCATCGTCGGGCGTGTGGATTTTCTGCTATACTAGTGCCCAGGGTATTTAATTCCTTCTTGATGGCTCAATTTTCATACAAGGCGCGAACGGTTGATGGCAAGGAAGTCAAAGGGATATTGCATGCGCAAAGCGAAGAGCGAGCGGCGTTGTTACTTCAATCGCACGGCCTTACGCCGCTTGACTTGCATGTTGCGAACGAAGCATCACTACTGAATCGCACGGTATTGGGCGGCAAAGTGTCCACGCGCGACCTTATTTTATTTAGCCGGCAAGTGGCTTCCATGATCCGCGCCGGGGTGCCTGTGTTGCAAGCCTTACAAGCGTTGGCACGGCAGATTGATAGGCCCGCTTTTCAAAAGTTGCTGCAAGATTTAACTTATAACGTGGAGGGCGGGGAATCACTCTCTAATGCTTTAGCCCGCCATCCTAACGTATTTTCACTTTTTTTCTTGGGCGTGGTGCGCACGGGCGAAGCGAGTGGGCGATTGAGCGAATCACTGGGGATTTTGGCGGACTATTTGGAGCAGAATTACTTTTTTATGCGCAAAGTGCGCTCGGCCTTAATTTATCCCGTGTTTGTGTTAACGTCGGTGCTGATTGTGGTTTTTTTGATGTTTACGTTTGTGGTGCCGCAGTTGGTGGGACTGTTTACGGAAGCGAATGTGCGTTTGCCGCTGCCGACGCGGATATTAATTAGCATAACGGGTAGTATTAATAGCTACTGGTATGTGATTGGACTTATTATTATCGCGCTGGCGATTGTTGGGCGCTCGTACCTGCGGACGCCGGAGGGTCAATACAACTGGAGTACATTCATTTTGCGTCTGCCGGTTATTAGTACGTTGGTCCAGAAAGTGTATTTGTCACGCTTGACGTCGATTATGCACACGTTGTTTAGTAGCGATGTGCCGATTTTGGAATCGTTGAAGCTAGCCCGCGAATCGTTGGGGAATAAAGTGTATCAATCGATATTGGATGATACGGCTGCGGCCGTGAAGGATGGGGCCAGTATTTCATCGGTGTGGGAACATGAAGCATATATTCCGCCGATGTTAACGGTGATGGTCGGGATCGGGGAGCGGAGCGGTGAAATTGAAAAGGCTTTTAAGGAAGCTCATTACTTTTTTCAGCGCGACGTCGAGGAAATGTTGGCATCGATTACGGTGTTGCTCGAACCGATCTTGGTGATTTTGCTGGGGATCGGGGTGGGAGTGGTGGTGGCCGCAGTGTTGTTGCCAATTTACAATTTGGTCTTAGTGCTGTAACAAGGTTCTCATTTTGATGTATGATAAAACTACGGTCGTATGTGGAAAATAAACAACAAACTTCGAGAGGAGGTGAGGGTCATGAATAAATACCAGCGTGGTTTTACCCTCATCGAATTACTCGTTGTCATCGCAATTATTGGTATCTTAGCGGCTTTAGTGCTCGTGGCACTCGGCAACGCTCGAACCAAAGCCAATGATGCGCGTATTAAGTCCAACGTTGGACAGTTGAGAACTTTAGCGGAAGTCTATTATGATGGCAATAATGCCAGCTATAATGGTTTCTCAACGTGTTTTGCGACGCCAAATGCCACCAATTGTAAGGGCGGCATTGAGAACTCCATTCCGCAGCTCACGACGGACACAACGTCAGCCTATTCTGGCAGTACGCTTACTGTCACCGCTGACGATTCGAACTTCTGTATTGAGGCAATTCTTAATTCAGGAGGCAGTCGCGTGTGTGTGGACGAGAGCGGTTCCTATGATACGGCGAACACCGCCGCCGCTTGTACCGCTGCAAACGCCGGTTGTTAAGTTAGAACACCCACAGTGTGGGACGATTCAGGCAAAAAATACCGGACATGGTGTCCGGTATTTTTGTGGCGGAATATGTTACACTGGTGCTATGCATAGCACAGCTAAGCCAGTGATGCGTGGTCGCCTCAAACTAGTATCGTGGAAGCACCTTGGCGTTGTGGACAGGGGGCGAGGGTTCAGCTTGATTGAACTACTCATTGTCATTGCAATCATTGGTATTTTAACGAGCTTGGTTTTAGTGGGAACGTCGCGTAGTCGACTGAAAGGGCAGGACACGGCGATCCGGAATGATGTTGGGCAGTTACGACTGATGGCGGAGGAAGTGTATGATACGCAAGGCGCCAGTTACCTTAACTGGCATGTGCACCCTAGTGTCCAAACCCAGATTGCTTTACTACTGACTGATATTGATGAGAAGTATGGTAATGTGGTGCCCGACACTTACCCCACGTCGTTTCCTGGGTCCTATGAAGCAACCCTTCGCGTGAGCCAGCGGAAGGACTACTGTATTAGTGCGCCGCTTAGATCTGAAGTAGGCAAATACTATTGTATAGATGCAACCGGCGTCTTTAAAACTGTTGACTCGCAATGTGTTGACCAAGTTTTAAACGGGCCGCCGTTGCGCTGTCCGTAAACGGACGGGGAAGCCGTGTTCCTGATAGCCATGATTGATCTGCTGTGGTGGATGGTGCTGGCAGTAGCGGCTTTGTATGGGGCTGTGATTGGCAGTTTTTTAAATGTGATTAGCCTGCGGTATGCTGCTCAATTATCCGACAGGCAATCACTTTTGAGCGTGGTTGGTGGTCGATCGCGCTGCCCTCATTGTGAGCAAACGTTGCGCTGGTGGGAGCTTGTTCCGATCGTGTCGTTTGTTTTTTTGCGTGGCAAATGCCAACGGTGCCAGCAAAAAATTTCTTATCAGTATCCACTGATTGAACTGTTAATGGCAGTAATTACTGTGGGGATAGTGGCCAGAGCAGGGGTAACGCTTGCTTCGATCGGGCTAGCGGTCATTAGCGCGCTGCTTTTGGTTTTGGCTAGTATCGATTTTAAAACTTTTTTACTGCCGGACGTTTTTATTATTGTTTTGACGGGGGCGGTGGCAGTGACGTTGGGGCTTCAGGGGCGATTGTTTGAGTATATGGTACTGGGCGGAATCGGGGTGGGAGCTGGGTTTTTACTGCTCTTGTGGGTTATCACGCGCGGCCGAGGCATTGGCTTAGGCGACGTCAAGCTATTAGTGCCCCTCGGTATGCTGTTTGGCACCTATGATACAATCTTGTTGTTATTTATGGCATTTGGCGGCGGCGGACTGGTGGGGATTTTTCTATTACTGCGCGGCGGAGCTACTTTAAAAACAGCCGTTCCTTTTGGACCGTTTTTGATTGCGGCGACAGTACTGTTGTTACTTTGGCCGGAACTCTCTGCTACCTTTTTCTCTTTGTTTGCGCTCTGATTTACAATACATTCAATGATTCCTTCGAATGCTAGGTTGTCTAACCGCGCTACGCGCGGGTTTATGCTTATTGAATTGGTAGTGACGCTGGCAATTGTGGGGATTGTTACTACACTCATTGCTGTGGCATTTCCGGCATTGCGTGAACGACAAGCATTATTACTCGCTCAGCAGCGGTTTGAGGCGCTGCTTCGCGAGGCTCAACAGCGGGCATTAAATGAGGATCGGCCAGAGGCGTGCGTTCAATTATTTCCGGGGACAGATGAACGTGCTCTTGCTTCCCAGAAGCGCTGTTCAGATGTTGGGGTACATATTGCCGGACGAGCGGCCACGCTATTTGCGGATGTCGATGGCAATAAAGCTTTTTCCCCCGCCCGCGATTTTATTATTCACGACGTTGAAGTTTTGCCGGCCAGCTTTACGCCCACGCTAGCCGTGGTTGTCGTCGGTCGACCCCCACAACTGGAACTGTACGGGAATGGCGTGGTGCTTACTGATCAACATCCGCTGCCGGTGACAGTGCAATCCGGCACAGCTACGAGCCAGCTGACGATTAGTTCATTCGGTAAGGTAGCGGCACGCTAATATGTCCACCACAGACTCGTCATCGACGCAGGCGGGCTTATCGCTTCTTGGTGTATTGGTGGCGGTGATTATCTTATCGGCTGGGGTGTTAGCGCTGACGCAGTTGATGGCGCGGACGCAGCATACGGTGGGGCTAGCGCGGGAAAAATTTACGGCAGCACTCGTCGCCCAGGAAGCTTTAGAACTCTTGCAAGCCCAGCGCGATACCAACTGGCTTGCACACGATACGGCAGTAACAGGCGACTGTGCGATGAATCGTCAGTCGAATGGCCGGGACGAGTGTTGGATGGAAGCTATCTGTGGCGTGGATGGTACGAGTGCGGCGTCAGCTCATGGGATCATTATTGATTGGGACGTGGCAAATGGGATCACAATTATCCACGAGCCAACGGCCGAGCAGCAGTGGTTGTATGTGGCAAATGCGGGGCATTGGTCGCATGCGCTTAGCGCGCAGCGTTCGCCCTTTCAGCGCCAGGTGACGGTGGATTGTTCAATGCAAGCCGGCGAGCCAGCCTACATTACAGCCATGGTGCAGGTGCGTTGGCAGTCGCGGGGCCGGGAGCAGAGCGTGACGGTCAGCGAGCGGCTGTATAATTGGTATAAAGAAAACTAGGTATGCGTAACGGTTTTACGTTGATTGAGATATTAGTGGCGATCAGTATTTTTTCTATCATGCTGTTGCTGGTAGTTGGAATTTTTTCGCGGTTTATAGCGGTGCAGCGGCGGGATGTGGGTGAGTTCCGATTGCAAGAAGATCTTCGATTAGCGCTGGAGTTTTTTAATCGGGAGGCGCGGATTGGGTACGGTAATACTTACAGTATTGATCAAAACTCTTTCATTTTCCGTAATCAAAACGGCCGTTGCGTGGTGTATCGTGTGGCGAATGAAGCCTTGCAGCGAGCTGAGCAGGAGATAACGGCTGGAACATGCCTGCTGGTGAGTAGCAATGAGCAGTTTCAATCTTTGACATCGAGCAGCACCCGGGTGAATAAAGTGTTATGGCAGGTTGTCCCGGCTATAGTTAGTGCCGATGGGTTACGGTTAGAAAGCCAAGGCATAGTGAGTCTTAGTGTGCAAGCTGAGTCAAAGGCGAAGCAAGGGTCCAGTATTGCCGGACAAGATACTGTGACTTCACGTCAATTTATTCCATATCGTCCCCTATGAGACTGTCTAGCCGTGAACGGCAACAAGGTGATATTAGTATTTATATTGCGATCACGGTAGTGGCAATAATGGCCTCGGCGTTGTTGCTGTTTAGCGGATTATTGATCGGACAGCTGTCGACCACGCATGATGTCATTGATTCGGAGCGGGCTTTCTACGCGGCTAATGCGGGTTTGGAACGAGGACTATATGAATTGTCGTTGTTTGCCACACCGGCTCCTATTCCCATTGTCGACCGGATCGAATATGGCGAGGCGAATGCGGCCGCGGTGTTTGTGGGGAGCGGCGCCTATGCGGCTGATGGAGTTACGCCGTGTATTCAGGTGACGGGAGCGTATCCGGTGCGCGAAGGCCAAGTCTATCCTAGTACGGCGCCTCAGGCCCAGGAACGGCGACTGCGCGTCGGACCAGCTGATTGTCCGAATTGAGGCGGGTTGCCAAAGTGGCTGTTTAATCGTCATGATGCATCTATGACGAAGCAGGCAGCTAAAACCCGCGTGGCTAAATTGCGCCAAGAAATCGAACACCATCGATACTTGTATCATGTGCGTGACACGCAAGAAATTTCGGATGCCGCCCTGGATAGTTTGAAAAATGAACTTGAGGAGTTGGAGCGCCGCTATCCCGAGTTAATTACGCCTGACTCACCAACACAGCGCGTCGGGGGAGTGGCCTTGCCCGAGTTTTCGCAGGTGACGCACAGTAGTCGGATGCTGTCGTTGCAGGATGCGTTTAGTGAGGATGATTTACTCCAGTGGGAAAAACGCAATCAAAAGATAGTGAGTGGGGAGAATGCGTACTTGGTTGAACTTAAAATCGACGGGGTGGCCGTGTCGTTAACGTATCGTGATGGTGTGCTAGTTACCGGGGCTACGCGCGGTGATGGGTTCGTGGGGGAAGATGTGACACAGAATTTACGAACCATCGATGCTATTCCGCTGCGCTTAGCGAAGGCGATGCCAGGGGTAATAGAAGTGCGGGGTGAGGTGTATTTGTTGAAGAAAGACTTTGATCAGATGAATGCGGCGCGAACCAAGGCTGGGTTGGCGCAATTTGCTAATCCTCGGAATATTGCAGCCGGCTCGATTCGCCAGTTGGACTCAACGATAGCCGCCTCGCGGCCGCTGCGATTTTACGCGTGGGAAATTACGCGAGGAATAGAACTTGCTACTAGGGCACAGGAATATGAAGCATTGCAAGCGCTGGGGTTTCCAGTGCCGCCCGATGCAACGGAAGTTACGGGTATAGCGGCTGTTGGCAGGCTGATTAAAAAGATGGCTACGCGGCGGTTACGGTACCCCTTTTTAGTGGATGGACTTGTCATCAAAATTAATGACCTGAGCCGCAGTGCCCGGTTAGGCGTGGTGGGCAAGGCGCCACGGGGATCGATAGCGTATAAATTTGCGGCGGAAGAGGCCACGACGATTGTAGAAGATATTGTGGTGCAAGTAGGGCGGACGGGAACGCTGACGCCGGTAGCGCATCTAACCCCAGTGGCAGTAGCCGGCACTACGGTGTCGCGGGCAACGTTGCACAACGCAGATGAGATTGCTCGCAAGGATGTGCGGGTAGGTGACACAGTGATTGTGCGAAAGGCTGGCGATATTATTCCGGAGATTGTGCAGTCTTTACCAGCGTTACGATCGACTAAGGCTAAGCCGTTTGTGATGCCGAAGCGCTGTCCGACGTGCCAGTCGCCCGTGGTGCGGGACCCAGATGGGGTAGCATACCGTTGCACGAATAGCAGCTGTTTTCCGATGCAACGGGAACGGATTTTGCACGTGGTGAGCCGGGCGGCGTTTGATATCGATGGTTTGGGCGTTAAAATTGTGGAGCAACTGTTACAAGAAGGACTGATTGAGGATCCGGCAGATTTGTGGGATTTGGTAGCAGGGGACTTACTGCCCCTGGAACGCTTTGCAGATACCTCGGCGCATAAATTAATCGCTCAGATTCAAGGGCGTAAGCAGATTCAGTTCAGTCGTTTTATTGTGGCGCTGGGTATACCGCATATCGGGACGATTACGGCTGTTGATTTGGCCAGGGAATTTCAAACTCTGGACCGCTTGTTGGCCGCGAGCCAGGAGCAATTATTGGTGATTGATGGTATTGGCGAAACGGTAGCCAAGGCGGTGCTAGCGTTTATTAACGCAAAAACGACGCGCGGACTGATTAATAAATATTTACGGCATGGCGTGCAGTTGCTGCCGGAACCGAGCGGGGGGCCGCTGACGGGGCGGACGTTTGTTTTTACTGGTGCCTTGAGTGACCTAACCCGGGACGAAGCCAAGCAGCTCGTGCAGAAGTTGGGCGGAAAAATTGCGGCAGCGGTGAGCGCCAAGGTCAGCTATGTTGTGGTGGGCGATGACGCGGGGAGCAAAGCGGCTAAGGCCCGGGCACTCAAGGTACCGGTGATTTCGCCCGCGGAATTTAAGCAGCTCGTGGCTAAACATAGTTAAATAGTTTTGTTTTTTTAAGGCCCGCGTTCTACGCTGGGTAATAATCTTATGGCACCATCACCTTTGACCATCGCAGATGTACAGAAAATCGCCGCCTTAGCTCGGTTGGGATTAACGCAAGCTGAACTCGGCGAGTTGGCGGTGACGTTAGGCAACATTTTGCAGCACTTCACTTCATTACAAGCCATTGCCACTAGCAATGTGAAGCCAGCTGATACAGTGAGTGGTTTACACAATGTTACTCGGCTTGATCAGGTAGTAACGGAGCCGCTGTGTACACCAGCTGAACTTTTAGCGATAGCACCGGCGACAGCACGTGGCCATGTACAAGTCAGCGCTGTTTTATAAATCTATGGCAACGCCTAATCCTACAAGCGTGGTTGAAGCCAAAGAGGCTTTAGCGGCGGGAACATACACAGCGACCCAGCTCACTGAAGCAACTTTGGCTCGCATCGCTGATTGTGAACCGGCCTTGAATGCCTTTATTGAAGTGTTGCCCGAAGAAGCGTTGGCGGCGGCGGAGCAGCGGGATGTCGAGCGAGCCAGTGGCAGCGTCCAAGGCGTGCTGCACGGCATTCCGATAGCAATTAAAGATTTGATCTGTGCTAAAGAGGGGCACACGACAGCTGCCTCGAATATGTTGCGAACATTTAAAGCACCGTATGATGCCACGGTGATTCGTCGTTTAAAAGCAGCAGGCGCGATTATTGTGGGGAAGACTAACTTAGATGAATTTGCGATGGGTTCCAGTACGGAATACTCGGCCTGGGGAGTTGTGCATAATCCATGGGATACGACGCGGGTAGCGGGCGGTAGTAGCGGTGGTTCAGGTGCGGCCGTAGCCGGTGGAGAAGTGCTGCTATCACTGGGCACGGATACTGGGGGCTCCATTCGTTTGCCAGCCAGTTTTTGTGGAGTGGTTGGTATTAAGCCAACGTACGGCCGGGTCAGCCGTTTTGGTGTGATTGCGTATGGTAGCAGTTTGGATCAAGTGGGGCCTTTTGCCCGCACGGTGAAAGATGCGGCACTGCTTTTGGAAGTATTGGCGGGGCACGATCCGTTGGATGCGACGAGTAGTGAAGAACCAGTACCTAGCTACTCGGCCGCTTGCGGCCAAGATATTACGGGAATGAAGATCGGGTTGCCGCGGGAATTTTTTGCCGAAGGGGTGCGTGCCGAAGTCGCGACGGTGGTGCGGGAGGCGATTGCCAGCTTGGCTGAACGGGGAGCAGTGATTACGGAAATTTCATTGCCGTTAACTCCAGCGGCCATAGCAGTGTACTACCTGATTGCCAAGGCAGAGGCCTCAACCAACTTGGCGCGTTTTGATGCGTTGCGCTTTGCGCCGATGGCGCTACAAACGCAGACATTATTAGAACACTATCTCACTGCGCGCGGCACTGGTTTTGGTCCAGAAGTGAAGCGGGCCATTCTAATGGGTTCTTACGCGCTCTCGGCCGGCTACTACGACGCGTGGTACAAGCAAGCCAGCAAAGTCCGGACGTTGATTATTAAAGAGTACGAAGCAGCCTTTAGCGAAGTGGATGTGATTGCTGGCCCGGTAGCGCCTGAGCCGGCGTTTCCGATTGGCAGTAAGGCCGATGACCCGTTGGCGATGTATTTAGCGGATGCGTTGACGGTGCCTATTTCGGTGGCCGGAGTGCCCGCGTTGTCGGTGCCGTGTGGGTTCGTTGATGGTTTACCGGTGGGACTGCAATTAGCGGGGGCACGTTGGCAGGAGGATAAAATAATCGCGGTTGCGCACGCATATGAGCAAGCGCATGAGTGGCACAAGAAATTAAAAATTGAAAATTAGAAATTGTAAATTACAGCCTATTGCAGCGATGAGAGCAGCGATATGCCGGTCATGTCGGTAGGCTTAGGCACGTTTAAAATTTCTAAAATCGTGGGGGCGACATCGGCCAGCACGCCGATCGGGGAAGAGAATAAGGCCACGATTTCATTTTCGCTTCGGGGAGTGGTGCGGCGCAAATACTCGCGGACATAGTGTAGTGGCACGGGATTGCTGGTGTGGTCGGTTTCCGCTTCTTTGGTCCCAAAATGAATTTTCTCCTCGGCATTGCCATGGTCAGCGGTGATGAGCAGAGCACCATCAACGGCAGCCAGCGCTTGATAGAGGCGGCTGATACACTGATCAATAAATGAACAGGCAGCGACGGTCGCGTCTAAATTACCGGTATGGCCAATCATGTCGGCGTTGGCAAAGTTAATAAAGTACACATCATACAGGCCGCGCGCTATTTCTTCGATGACACGCTGCGTGATTTGCCCCGTGGCCATTTCGGGTTGATCAGCGAAATTTTTTATACTGGATGATTTGATTAACACATGCTCTTCGCCCTTGAATGGTTGCTCATGTCCCCCATTTAAATAGTAGGTGATGTGGGCGTACTTTTCGGTTTCGGCAATGTGTAACTGGGTGAGCCCTGCATCGGAGATAACTTTGGCTAAGGGCAGGGCGACGGGATTTTCAATGTATGCCGCGGGCGTTTTTATGGTTGGATCATACTGGGTCATGGTAGCGAAGAACAAATTATTGAGCGGTTGGCGTGAGAAGCCAGTGAAGGCGGGGTCAATAAACGCGCGAGTGAGCTGGCGGGCTCGATCGGGACGATAGTTAAAAAAGAGTACCGCATCATTATTCCGAATGGGGGCTAGCGGTGAGCCGCCATAAGTTAAGACGGTGGGCGGAATAGTCTCATCAAATATTTTTTGCTGGTAGGCCTGTTCGATGGCTTGTTTAGCTGTGGTAGCGCCAGTGGGGCGAGGGCCACCGGTAAGCATTTGGTAGGTGGCTTGCGTGCGTTCCCAGTTTTCGTTGCGGTCCATGGCATAGAAGCGGCCGGTAACGGAAGCGATTTTGCCAATACCAAAGCGACCGATAACAGTTTCTAAAGCAGCCACGTCGTTGATGGCTTGTTGTTTCGGTGTATCCCGGCCATCGGTAAAGAGATGGACAAAGACATGATCGTAGACTCGCTCCTGCGCGGCCAGTTCGAGTAATGCGTAAAGATGATTAATGTGAGCATGGACGCCGCCGGTACTGGCGAGACCCATGAGGTGCAAATTTGATTGATTCTTTTTGACGTGGGTCAGGGCTTGGGTGAAGACGGGATTGGAAAAAAAGGAGCGGTCAGCAATGGCCCTATCAATTCGGGGCAGGGCTTGGTATTGGACTTGGCCGGCGCCAATATTGGAATGTCCCGTTTCAGAGTTGCCGACCTCACCCCACGGCAAGCCTACTTCAGTACTGGCAGCAGATAGCGCCGCAGAAGGAAAATGGCGGGCAAACATGTCTATTGTTGGTGTGGCTGCCGCCATAATGGCGTTGCCTTCTTTGACAAAGCTGACACCCCAGCCATCGAGAATGAGGATGACTAGTGGGCGCGGACGGGTCACGGAGGCCATAAGTCCCCTTAGAATACCATGACGATTATACCAATGTTTTTAGATGGGCTTGGTAGGCCAATATACACTGGATGATGGTGAGGAAAATGAGTATGGCCCCGTTTATTTTTTGCTCAGTGGTTCCCGTAATTTTTTTAGTGGTGCGCCAAATATATATAAGCTGCAGTAGTGTGAGCGGTAGGACGGTTTCCCAAAAAAATATGAGAGGTAAGAAGTACCAAGCAACGTGATAGCTGGCATTAAGCAATATCAACGTGATGCTGCTGGTGACGCCCAAGACATAAGCAATATATTTTCGCGGTAGTGGCAACGGGAGGCGGGCAGCGAATGAAATGATGGTTAAAAAAATACTGATCAAGGCGAACGCACTCGCTAGCAGCAAGGTATTGGGCGAAAAGGGCAGCGGGGCGTAGTCCTGATAGTGATAGCTGGCTTTAGTAATAAACGCCTGGATGTGGTCCCAGGGCAGAAACCATAGATATGGGTCACTTACGGAGAAGGTGATGGTGGCAGCGCTGATCACTACAGCAAGTTGGTGGGGGCGCAGAATATAAATTAGTAAGGGGATCATCAGGGCGCCTGTCAGTAGTGAGATATCAAAGCGGTTGGCGATTGCCAGGCCCCCCACACTGCCGATTGCAATTGGGACGACGCGTGGAAGGTGCGCTCGATGCTCATAGGCGTAGGCAAGTAACAATAAGCACGCGGTGAGTAATGGCCCAACCAGCGCTGATGGTGGTGTAGCCACTACGTACATGCGGTTCATGAGTAATATGCCGACTGCTCCGAGGCACCACTCGCTGCCGGGTCGCAATGAGCGGCAGATCATGGCTACGAGGGTAATGGCAGCTGCGTTCAGTGTGGCTACACTCGCAGGGTAGGCCGTAGCGAATGGAATTTGAAAGATATGGTGGGCAATTGCGGCTAAGGCTAGCGGTGGCCCACCAGGGTAGCCATACGTTGGGTACGCTCTGACGCTGGGGTTATGCTGGTAGACTAGCGCGGCAGTTTCGAGCCAATCGTCTTGATCCAAAAAATTGATGTGCCGCCACAAAAAGCCTTGGCCAAGTAGGCACACTAGGAAAATAAGCAGAAAAACATGCTGTGAACGCATCGAAATAGCATAAACCTTTTCTGGTGCTTTCAGACAAAACAATACTTTTGCCTGACACGCAGTGCCATTTCCAGCGGAAATGGCCTGCTCAACCCTCGGCCTCGCTCGTCCCGCAGACGTGACACCGTGCCCGCTCGGCCTGCGCATGGTCATTCAAAAGTATTCTTTTGTCTTAAACTAAGCCTATTTAGATGTGGCGGGGGCCCGAATTGCACGGGCGACCTCCTGGTTATGAGCCAGGCGAGATACTACTTCTCCACCCCGCGTCGTTAAAACTGCTGTGTGGGCAGTATAGAGCGTTTAGGGCCTTTCGGCAAGGGTGGGGCCACGTCACGACTAAGTGTTAGTGGCGGGTGACAAAGGCGAACGAAAAAGTATTGCGTGCCCTATTTACCTTCGGAAGAGTGGAGGTACGCGAAGGAAGACACTTCCAGCACACAAATCGAAGCTCTTCTACTCGCAACCACATATAAGTTCTCCGTTGTGCCACTTGCTCACCACTACCGCTGATTTTAAGTATCCATAGGGGGAATAGATCGCGAGCAGCGAGTAAGCGACCCGGAACTTCACAACACCCTTTAAGGGGTGTTGTTTTATGAGGTGGTGGTGGCGGCTGGATTCGAACCAGCGACCTATGGCTTATGAGTCCATCGCTCTAACCGACTGAGCTACGCCACCGCGTCGCAATGCGCTACGCTAATCGTCCAGATCCCAAAGGGACTGGACTAGCCGCTTCGCGATTGCTCCTTGTTCCCATCTCTTAGCTTCCTTCTCTCGCGGCGTAATGCTCAACCTAAAGTTTCGCATTAACTTGCTTGCTCGGACCTTCTAAAAGATGGGATAGATAAAGAAGTACAGGACAAAGGAAAACTGCCATATTTTTAGTTGAAAGTCTACTGCTGGTGCTAGACAATCCTACGGTAGTATGTATCCTTCAGTATTACTGGGTCTGAAGTGTACCGGTTTGCACGTCTCCCTGTCACGGAGAAGGCAGCGGGTTCGATTCCCGTCAGACCCGCATCAGACATACAATTGCCACCCGTATGGGTGGTGGTTTTATGTCTAGGTGTTTTCTGACGGGAATCGAAGGGTATTTCTTGAAACCAGTTTTTTACTTAGTCCGAATTTCTCTTGCTCCGGATGCCACTTTTGATTACAGTGATATGATGTCCGTAAAAAGGCATCACCAACTAAGTGGCTGTGGTGGTGATACTTTAAGGAGTAGGGCACCGCAGGGGGAGACAATCACTTTGAACCTCGCTTCTTAAACCAGGCGGGGTTTTTGGTAAGTACTTCTGATACACTACAATGACTAATCAAAGATATGACGATCAAAACATTCATTAGTGGAGCGTCGTTGTGTGCGATAGTAGGCTTAACCATTTGGTTACTGGTGCTTTTTTTCTTGGACCCAACCCAAGCGGGCACATTGGGATACGTGTTGTTTTTCTTGAGTTTGTTTTTGACGGTGGCTAGCGTAGCCAGTCTGATAGGTTTTGGGTTGCGGCGGGTGCTGCGCGTGCAGCAGTTAGCGGCGTACAGCGTACGGAGTGCATTGCGGCAGGGGATCATGTTGGCGCTCTTTGTGTGTATTCTGCTGATCCTGGTGCGTTTACGAGTGTACCAGTGGTGGGTCGCAGTGATTTTAACGATATTTTTTGTGAGTGCGGAACTCATTTTCTTTAGTTATGACCGAACTATCTCCCGCCGGGCTTAAAAGTTTGCAAGAGGGCGCCTTGGCGGTGTTGGCAGCCGTGGATTCATCAGCTGCGCTAGAAGTGTGGCGAGTTGCGTACATTGGCCGCAAGGGCAAGCTGACGTTGTTGTTGCGCGAACTGAAGGATGTGCCGGCAGCAGAGCGCAAAACTGTAGGGCAGGTGGCGAACGATGCGCGGGTAGCCCTGCAAGCTGCTTATGCTACGGCACAAGAAAAATTTGGGGCAGTTACCGTGGAGAGAGCGGCTAAAAAGAAGTCAGGGCAGGCAGTGACGTATTTATCGGGTCTGCCTCAGGCGGGGCACTTACACCCTCTAACGCTGACGATGCGTCGTATTCAAGCAATTTTTCTTGAGCTAGGTTTTCAGCATGTGGATGGACCGGAAGTAGAAGACCCGCGCTACAATTTTGATCTACTGAATATTTCACTGCAGCATCCAGCACGTGCGGAAACAGATACTTTTTACATTCAGAACGGTAATATTTTACGGACACAAGTGTCGCCGATTCAAATTCGAGGCGTGGAAGATAATCAGCTGGTGCCACCGTTTAAGATGTTTTACTTCGGTCGAACTTTTCGAGCAGAGCGTACTGACGCAACGCACGAAACGACTTTTCATCAATTTGAATTTATGGTTGTTGGGGCTAATCCAACCTTGGCGCAGCTTAAAGGCATTATCGAAACATTTTATTCAAAGTTTTTTGGGAAGCCGACCACGATTCGTTTTCGGCCAGGGTTTTTTCCTTTTGTCGAACCGGGCTTAGAAGTTGATTTACACTGTGTGTTCTGTGGTGGTGAAGGGTGTCGGGTGTGTAAGTACTCCGGCTGGATTGAAATGGCAGGTGCGGGCATGGTTCATCCTAATGTGCTGCGGGCGATTAACGTGGATTCGATGCAATATCAGGGTTTTGCCTTAGGTGGAGCCGTGGATCGGTTAGCGATGTTGCTCTATGGCATTGATGACATTCGTCTGTTTTGGTCAGGCGATATTCGCTTCTTAAGACAATTCTCATGAAACTCTCTTTCAATTGGCTCAAAGAATTGGTTCCCGGGTTAACATTGACACCGACTGCACTGGCCGAATTATTGACGCGGCATAGTTTTGAAACGGTGGTGGTGGGGAAGCGGGCGATTGATCCTGCAATTACAGTGGTAAGAATTGAGAAATTAATCCCGCATCCGAACGCAGATCGATTGCGCTTGGCAACGGTGACGGATGGTAGCACGAGCGTGACGGTAGTGTGTGGAGCGCCGAATATTGCGGAAGGCTTGGTGGTGCCGTATGCTCCGCCGGGTACGACAGTGCTAGATGAGCATGGTAAGCCCTGGGTGTTGAAGGTAACCAAAATTCGTGGGGTAGAGAGTCCGGGTATGCTTAATTCGTTGCGGGAACTAGGTTTAAGCACGCTACACGCTGGCATTTTTATCTTGCCCGCTGATACACCCCTTGGATCAAGCTTAGCTACTCACATGCCGGATGATGTGGTGTTGGAAGCAGATATTACGCCCAATCGCGCCCATGATGCGTTGAGTCATATGGGTGTGGCTAAAGAGCTTGGTGTACTGTTGTCGCTGCCTGTGCATGCGCCAGCACATGCATTGCCAACACCGCCGCCGTTATCTGACTGGACTATTACGATTAGTGAGCCTTTGGCTGCTCCGCGATATATGGGAGCGGTGATGGAGGGTGTGACGGTGAGTGATTCGCCGTTGTGGCTTCAGGCGCGACTATTAGCATTAGATGCGCGGCCGATTAACAACGTGGTGGATGTTACTAATTACGTCATGTTTGAGTGGGGTAATCCCACGCATGCGTTTGATGGGGCGAAGCTAGCGACAAAAGAAATGGGAGTACGGTTCGCTAAAAAAGGCGAAACGCTGACGCTCTTAGACGGTAAAGAACAAACACTGCTTGATGGGATGCTAGTGGTTACGAACGGTGATCGGCCAGTGGCCTTGGCAGGTATTATGGGGGGCCGGGAAGCGGAAGTTTCTGGTGCTACCACCTCACTTTTTATAGAGGCAGCTAACTTTGAGGGATATACCATTCAGACGACCAGTGCTAAATTATCTTTGCGAAGTGAAGCAGCAGCGCGGTTTCTCAAAGGGATTGATTCGTCCCTGGCGGAGATTGCTCAGGCGCGTACGATTTTGTTACTCCAGGAATTAACGGGTGGAAAACTGATTGGCAGTCAGGATGTGTGTTCTGCGCCACGTACACTTCCTATTATTTCTTTTTCGCCGGAACGAGTTGAGAAAATGGCAGGTATTAGTATTGAATCAGCGGTTATTGAGCAGATGCTGTTAGCGCTTGGGGCTACAATTACCAAGGAAGGCGCGATGTGGCAGGTGACACCACCGGCGGCACGGCTTGATATAACCGGTGAACATGATTTGGCAGAAGAGGTTATTCGACTATATGGCCTAGATAAAATTACTACGCAATTGCCGGAAGTGCCCGCGAAGCCACAAAAGTTACCGGTAAGCGTGGCGTGGCGCGAGGCACTGCGAGATTTGTTAGTGCGGTGGGGTATGACGGAAACATACAACTATTCTTTTGCTCCCGGCGTCTTGGCATTAAAATTAGGCGAAGAAGAAAGTGCGGCGATTGAACTTACTAATCCAATTGCTCCTGAATCACGATTGCTCCGGCAATCATTGCTGCCAAGCTTGTTGCAAAATGTACAAAAAAATAAGAGCGAGTTTCGGACTCAGCAGTTGTTTGAGATAGGAGCCGTTTTTGCACGAGGTAAACATGGTGTGGTAGCGGGAGTCCATGAGGCCATACATATGGCCGGTGTCATAGTAGGTGAGGAAGCGGCGATGACTAAGGCAGCCATGCTGGTTGACCGGATCTTGGTTGATCTGGGAATAACGGATGTGCTGAAGAAGGAAAGCAGCGGATCGTTAGGTGACCTGATCGAGCTAATTCATAAAGAGAAGCAAGTGGGACGCTACGGAGCATTAACGCCAACAATGCTGCGTTCGCTCAAGCTACCGTCACCAATCATCTTTTTTGAGCTTGATCTAACTGTCTTGTTGGCACTGGCGACGAATGAGCCGCCAGCGTACCAAATACCCACGTCAGTAGAATCGCAGTATCAGCCCGCAAGCAAATACCCGCCAGTGTTTCGTGATGTGGCGGTGTTAGTGGCGCCAGACGTGACGATTGAGGCCGTGCAACAGGTGATTGAGCGGACCGGAGGGAGCTTAGTGGTGGACGTTGATTTGTTTGATGTATACCAACCGGCTATTTTACCAGATCAATCGGCGGAGCCACTCATTAGCCTGGCATTTCACATTAAATACCAGTCAGACGCAAAGACGTTAACGGACGCTGAAGTGGCGGCACGACACAATGAAATAGTGCAGACGTTAAAACAGGAACTAAACGCTCAAATCCGAGAGTAATAATAGCTCTCAATAGAGCCCTAAAAAGAGGGTATTTTAGGGTGGATGCGGACTGGTAAAAAACGGTGAAATTTGCTACACTTTTGGAGTTCTTACGAAGGGAGGATATACCCTCTCTTTATCTTTTAAAACGGTACTATGGCAACAAAAAAGACTAGTAATTACGGAGCGGAGCAAATTACCGTTCTGGAGGGATTAGACCCAGTTCGCAAGCGTCCGGGTATGTATATCGGCGGGACGGGGTTAGCTGGCTTGCATCATTTAATTTGGGAAGTGGTCGATAACGCCATTGATGAAGCGATGGCTGGTCACGCGACTGCCATTGCGGTGCGCATGCTGCCAGATAACGTGGTGTCGGTGGATGATAACGGTCGTGGTATTCCCGTGGAAAAACACAGCAAAACAAAGAAGTCAGCCCTGGAAACGGTAATGACGGTTTTGCATGCTGGCGGAAAATTTGGCGGTGAGGGATACAAGGTGTCCGGTGGGTTACACGGCGTGGGTGTGTCGGTGGTTAATGCGCTATCGGAATGGTTGGAAGTAGAAGTGCGTCGCGATGGTGGAAAGTTTTTCCAGCGGTACGAGCGTGGGGCGGCGAAGAAGCCAGTGAAAAAAGTAGGCACGGCACGCGATACTGGCACAACGGTAACGTTTAAGGCTGACCACCAGATTTTTCAAGAGATTGCGTATGGCTGGGAAACAATTTTGCAACGCTTGCGCCAACAAGCGTACTTAACGCCGGGTGTAAGAGTTCAAATCAGCAACGAAGTTGATCCGGGTAAGGTGGTGCACTATACCTTTTGGTTTGAAGGTGGCATTAAATCCTACGTACAGCAGTTAAATTTAGGCCGCGATGTTAAGAATAGTGAAATCTTTTACACCAAGCGGGATTTTGAGGGAGATTTTCAGGTAGAGATTGCGTTGCAGTACACCGATTCATATAACGAAACGGTGCTGTCGTTTGCTAACAATATTCATACCGTTGAAGGTGGCACCCATTTAACTGGTTTCCGCACGGCCCTGACCCGCACACTCAACGAATACGCACGCAAGAATGGGTTGTTGAGGGAAAAGGATGAAAACTTAACGGCGGATGACGTGAAGGAAGGCTTAACGGCGATTGTCAGCGTGAAGATGCGCGATCCACAATTCGAAGGCCAGACGAAGTCAAAACTAGGCACGCCAGAAATGCGGTCGTTTGTGACCACGGTGATGAATGAATCGTTTGCAGAGTACCTAGAAGAACATCCACGTGATGCGCGGGGAATGATTGAAAAAGTAGCTCTCGCGGCAAAGGCGCGCTTGGCGGCTCGGGCGGCTCGGGACACCGTGTTGCGCAAAGGGATGTTGGATGGGTTTGCCTTGCCAGGTAAGTTGGCTGATTGCTCGGAAAAAGATGCCAGTTTAAGTGAAATCTTTATTGTAGAAGGTGATTCGGCTGGTGGCAGCGCTAAAACAGCGCGGGATAGACGCTTCCAGGCGATTTTGCCGCTCCGTGGCAAAATCTTAAACGTTGAGCGCGCCCGGCTTGATAAAATGCTGACCAATAACGAAATTAAGGCGTTAATTATCGCCATGGGAGCGGGGATTGGTGAGGAATTTGAACTAGATAAAATGCGTTACCACCGGATTATTATTGCCACTGATGCTGATGTTGATGGTGCTCATATTAGTACGTTGCTGCTCACCTTCTTTTTCCGTTACTTCCAACCACTGATTGAAGCGGGCTATTTATACCTGGCGTTGCCACCGTTGTATAAGGTGCAAGCTGGCAAAGAATCCCATTATGTCTATAGCGATGCGGAACGGGATGCGGTAGTTAAAAAAATGAAACCAGCCGCAAGTACAGAAGCGGTAGATCAAGGGGATGCTACTAAAACCCGAGCGATTGATATTCAGCGGTACAAAGGCTTAGGTGAAATGAACCCCCAAGAACTTTGGGAAACAACAATGAATCCCCAAAATCGAGTGCTTAAGCAGGTAAAGATTGAAGATGTGGCTGAGGTAGATAAGATCTTTCAAGTGCTGATGGGCGATGAGGTAGCACCGCGCAAAAAGTGGATCCAAACCCACGCTAAAACGGTTGAAAACTTAGATATATAGGACTCATAGATAGGAAGGTTGCTTTTTTGCTTGGCTTGTCCTATTGTCTAGGTACGAGCCCGACGGGGCTTTTTTAAGACTCAAAAAAGGTGATAATCTACTCGTATGGCAACAGCCACCGCGATCACGAAGCTGCCTAGTAACGTATTCAAGTTCATGCGTGAATCACGTGATGAACTTAAAAAAGTTTCTTGGCCGACGCGCGAAGTAGCCACCCGGTACACCATGATTGTGATTGTGGCTTCGCTGGGATTAGGTCTATTGATTGGCGGCATTGATTATCTCTTGACGCTGACAATCGAAAAACTGATCTAGGTTTTTTCTTTTACTAAAAAGCTAATTTTCTAACTCCTAATTTCCTGCTCATATGATGAGTGCTGACTCAGTCCCCAACTTGGCTGCTCTTGGCGGTGAAGGTATTCCTAAGGGGTGGTATGTGTTGCATACCTATTCCGGTTACGAAGATAACGTAGCGCGCAACTTGCGTCAGCGTATTGAATCGATGGGAATGGAAGATAAAATTTTCCAGGTAATTGTGCCACGTGAAAAAAAGATCCGGGTTAAGAACGGTAAGCGTCAGACCATCGAAGAGCGCCTCTTTCCTGGGTATGTGTTGGTCCAAATGATCGTGACGGAAGATTCCTGGTACGTAGTGCGCAACACGCCTAATGTCACTGGCTTCGTGGGCAGTGGCACGACACCGACGCCGGTATCGCAAGAAGAAGTGGATCGGTTACTCAAGCGCATGGGTGAGGATGAACCTAAGTACAAGATCGATGTGACTGAGGGTGATCCAGTTAAGATCATGGATGGGCCGTTTAAGGACTTCGAAGGTAAGATTTCAGAAATCAACGAAGCTAAGGGAACAGTGAAGGTGCTGGTCAACGTGTTTGGCCGTGAAACGCCAGTCGAGCTTGACTTTTTACAGGTTAAGAAGGAAATTTAATTGTTATGCCAGCTATAAAAGCCATTGTTAAGATTCAGATCCCTGGTGGGAAAGCGACCCCGGCACCACCGGTGGGTACGGCCCTTGGGCCTCATGGTATCAATTTGCAAGAATTTGTGACTCGCTTTAATGAGATGACCCGGGAAATGATGGGCGACGTTATTCCAGTGGAAGTGACGATTTTTGAAGATCGAACGATGTCACTGGTGCTCAAGACTCCACCAGCAGCGGAATTGCTCAAGAAGGCAGCCAAGATTGAAAAAGGCTCGGGTACACCCAATACGGCTAAAGTTGGCACCGTGACTCGCGAGCAAGTTCGAGAAATCGCGGAACGAAAAATGGTAGATCTCTCGGCTCGGGATATTGAGGCAGCGATGAAGATTATTGAAGGTACGGCTCGTTCAATGGGCTTGAACGTAAAGTAATATTTATGCATGGACAAAAGTACAAAACAGCTAAGGAAAAGGCACCTAAGGAAATAGTGGACGCCGCTAGCGCCGTGGCATTTTTACAAGAAACGGCCAAGGGCGGTTTTGATCAAACAGTGGAACTGCATTTGAACTTAGGGGTGGATCACACTAAGTCTGACCAAATGGTTCGAGCGACGGTAACGTTGCCCAGTGGGAGCGCCAAGCAAAAGAAAATCGCGGTAGTAGCTGGCGATGCCAAAGAACAAGAGGCCGCGAAAGCAGCCGGAGCCCATATTGTTGGCGGTGAAGAACTGATTACCCAGATCGAAAAGGATGGCAAGATTGATGCGGACGTGGTTATTGCCACTCCTGCTATGATGGCCAAAATTGCTCGGGTAGCCCGGGTGTTGGGTCCTCAAGGCTTAATGCCGAACCCTAAGACGGGTACGGTGACACCAAACCCTGCTGAAGCGATTAAAGAGTTAGCAGCGGGTAAGGTAACTTTCAAAATGGATTCGTTAGGCAACATTCATGAAGCTGTCGGTAAAATTAGTTGGGAAGCGGCTAAGATCGTAGCTAACGTCGAAGCGTTGATTGCGGTCGTGAAGACGGTCAGGCCCAAGAGCATGAAGGGCCAGTTGATTAAAAGCGCCACACTGAAGAGTACGATGAGCCCGGCAGTCCGCATTGCTTTTTAATACAAGGTAGCTACTCGGAAAAATATCCCGCAATGGGATATTTTTTTGAACGCCTATTTTTGGTATGCTAGGCACCAATGCCCAAAAAAACATCAGGATTATTAATCGCTTTTGATGGTATTGATTCGTCGGGCAAACATACTCAGGTGCGACGCTTAATTGAGCGATTGCGCTATGTGGGACACGTGGTTCATCATCTAGAAACGCCGGATTACACCACACCCAGTGGAGGTAGACTAAAGCGGTTACTGCAAAATAAAGATGGCAGGTGGCAGCAGCTGCCATGGGAAGAAAAAATGCACTTATTTGCGACCAATCGGGCTGAATATAGGGTAGAGGTGCTCAATGCGCTGCAGCAAGGAGAAATCGTGGTCTATGATCGTTACGTTGCAAGTAGCTTAGCGTTTATTACGGTAGAGGCCTTGGCGGCGAATGTGGTCGATTTATGGCGGGATAGCATTCACCAGGCGGTCAGCAAGTGCGAGTACGAGGACGCTGGTATGCCATATGAACATGCTTCGATTGTGCTAGACGTGCCGCCCGATGTATCGGCGGCGCTACTGACGGCACGTAAAGAGGCACGTAATGATGACGATGAATATACCGATCACCTAGAGCTTCAGCGGCGACTGTATAACGAGTATCGTTTTTTGGCCGAGCGTAATCCGAGTCGCTATCTACGTATCCCCTGTGTGATGGGCGATGAATTATTACCAGTGAGCGACGTGGCGGAGCTGGTGTGGGAAACGTTACGGTTAAAGTTTCCGGAACTGAAAAAGCCGCTGGGCGGAGGCAGTATTGGGCGTTGAAGTTTGGCAGCCGACCGGTTACGCTAATTAGATTTATTATGTCTAAGCAACCCACCCCTTTTATTGTGATTGAAGCGCTTGATGCTGGCGGTAGCCAGACTCAAACTGACTTGCTGGTGAAACGTCTGAAAAAAGAGAAGCACAAAGTATTCCAACTACACTTTCCGCAGGAAGACCGAGCGACAGGCAGAATTATTTACGATAAGTTCTTACTACATCAGAACAAGAAGCCCTTTTCGCTGCGCGAACGAGCGCTGTTGTTTATTCAGGACTTCTTTTCGCGGAGCGAGGATATAACGGCTGCCCTCGACCGTGGCCAAATAGTCGTGAGCGATCGTTTTTGTACGAGCACGATGGCGTACCAAACTATCGGGCTTAAAGCGCGCGAACGGCGCAATATGATCGAATGGATCATGTGGTTGTGTTACCAGGGCACACCCACGCTGCCTCGACCCCAGGTGACGCTTTTTCTGGATACACCGGCGACGGTGTCTTTAAAGCGCTTGGCTGGTAAGAAAAAAGATTTTCATGAAAATCTGGAGAAGCTGACTAAGTTTCGCAATAGCTATGTTGCCTTAGCCAAAGAGCAGCAGTGGCAAACGATATTGAGTGTAACGGCTGATGGACGAGAGCGAACGCGGGAAGAGATTCACGAAGAAATTTGGCAGCTGGTGGCACCTTTAGTACGCTAAGGGAATGCAGAAGTGGTTTATTTCTCATCCTTCCGGCGCGTATCGCCACACGCCAGTTTTTTTTGATGCGTTAGAGCAGTTTTCGCAAGAGGAGAATAAACAAGTTGAAATCGTTTTGCCTCGGGATGAGCAAGGCGAGCACAACAACACCAAAGCAGTCATTGAGGGTTGTGATTTAGTGATTGCGGAGGTTTCGATTGCGTCCACCGGTAGCGGGATTGAATTAGGTTGGGCCAGTGCAGCGGGCAAGGACATCGTAATCTTCCATCAAGGGGCAGAAGTGGCCTCGCCAGCGTTACAGTTTGTTACGCAAAAAATGCACTCCTACATTACCGAGGATGACATCATGCTAGTCCTAAAGCAGCTGCTCTAATACCAGGTCCATCTAATCCCTCTGTCATCGCGAGGCTTGGCGAAACGATCCCAGACGAGATTGCTTCGTCGCCGACTCCTCGCAATGACACGGAGATAGCATGCAGTAGGTAGACTTGGTATTAGTAGACTCATTTTCTGCCGGAGCTGCCGAAGCCTTTGGCGCCGCGCCGTGATTTTTTCAACTGTTTCGTTTCGGTGATTTTAACCGCCTCAAATTTTTGTAAGATACACTGGATGATTTTATCGCCGGCTTCAATCTTAAACGGCTTCTTGGTGGTATTGAGCAGGGCTACTTTCCATTCGCCACGATAGCCAGAGTCTATTACACCGGCTAAGCGGTGAATGCCTTTACTACCTAAACCAGAGCGATCCCACAGTAAGGCGACATAGCCTTTGGGGAACTCAACGCAAATACCAGTAGAAAAGAGGTGTAGCTCGCCCGCCTTGAGCGTATAGGCTTCGTTGGTGTAGATGTCGATGCCGGCATCTTCTTTGTTTTCCTTGAATGGGAGCTTAGCATCTGGGGTAATTCGGTTTACGCGGAAATAAGCCATAGGATTAAATTTTTTCTGAACCCAAGGCCGTTTCAGCTGGCTTTGTTTTACCGGCATACTTGGCACCTGGTTTTTTAGAATACGGGCGTTCAGCAGGGGACGAGAGCGGTTCAAAGACGAGCTGGCAGATGCGCATATTGGGGTAGAGCAAAATGGGCATCATACCAATGTTAGTCATTTCCATCGTAATCGAACCTTTAAAACCGGCATCAATATGCCCGGCGGTGGAATGTATGACTAGACCTAAGCGACCTAAGCTGCTACGGCCATCAATGCGGGCAGAGATGTCGTCGGGCAGTTCAACCCATTCTAAGATTGAAGCTAAAACGAATTCATGGGGCTGGATCACGTATGGTTCCTTGGCGCTGATTTTTATTTCCTCGGTCATGTCTTTCATGGTGGCGGGATCCATGGGGTCGACGAAGGGGCGACGACGGTGTTTAAAGACACGGAAGTGGTAGCCCAAGCGTAAATCTAAGCTAGAGGTACCGAGCTGCACTTTAAGGTTTGGCTTTGGGGTGACGATAATGCGTTTCGCTTTGAGAGCTTTTTTAATGTCGCGATCGGAAAGTATCATAATTTTCAATTATTAATTATCAATTTTCATTGAATTTTCAAATAGATTAATTTTCAAATGAAGCACGGGGTGTTTCTAGAGGCTGCTGAATGTTGGTCATTGGATATTGATTAAAAATTAGAAATTGTAAATTATTTGCTAAAAATTCAAGGGGAATTTTTTGCAAAGGGCTTTAATGTCGCGGGCGATTTTTTTAATATCGCTAGAATTTTTCACTTTCTGTTCAAAAGCAACAAATTCTAACTCGGCCCACGGCGTGGCAACTTCCATTACTTTGTTAATCCAGGTAGCAATATGCTTCATTTCTTTTGCGCCCATGCCGCGAGTGGTGAGCCAGGGGGTGCCAAGGCGTAGCGCTGATGGGTCAGCGGGTGAACGTGTTTCCTGGGGCATGGTGTTGAAGTTGCCCACGATGCCAGCAACGCTTAACGCTCGGGCAAACTTGCGACCAAGGATTGGTTTATTGGTGAGGTCGATTAGTAGTAAGTGTTTATCTACGCCACCGGAAACTAATTGGAAGTTATGGTGGGCGAGAGCCTGGGCCAGGGTTTGGGCGTTACGGATCACGTTTTTCGCATAACGTCGGAAGGTGGGGGTTAAGGCTTCGCCTAAGCCGACGCAGATACCAGCAATGTTGTTATTAAAAGGGCCGCCTTGTAGGCCAGGCAGAATAGCGCGGTTAATTTTGGCTATCAGGTCCTGATGGGCCAGGATAATCGCTCCACGGCCTGCTCGCAGCGTTTTATGGGTGGTCATGGTCACTATGTCCGCAATGCCAACGGGTGAGGGGATAGCGCCAGCAGCGACTAAGCCGGCCTCGTGGGCAATGTCGGCCATATAGATAGCGCCGACTTTTTGAGCAATTTTCTTTACGCGGCGGTAATTGATGTCGCGGGGGTAGGCGGTACCACCAGTGATAATTAATTTTGGTCGGTACTTGAGGGCGATTTTTTCTAGTTCAGCGTAGTTGAATTGCTTAGTAATGGGATCGGTTTTGTATTGGAATGTTTTAAATATCTTGGAAGAAATATTCACTTTGCGGCTGCCGCCTAGGTAGACTAATTCTTTGGGGTTAGCCGGTTGCTTTGGTTCATAAGACCAACCGTGGGAAAGATGGCCACCGTCGGGCAGATACATACCCATTATGGCATCGCCTAGCTTAAGCACGGCCAAGTACACGGCTAAGTTGGCGTTGCTACCCGAGAGCGCCTGTATATTCACGTCCCAATTTTTAGGCAGCTTAAATAGTTTTTTGGCGCGGGCAATGGCCAATGTTTCTAGCTCATCAACCACGGCATTGCCTTCGTAGTAACGGCGGCCAATGTTGCCTTCGGCATACTTGTGCATGAACACTGAGCCCACTGCTTCACGCACAGCGGGCGAAAAAAAGTTCTCCGATGGGATCATGGAAAGGGTGTTTTGCTGCCGTTCTTCCTCCTGCTTTAGGAGCTTAAATACGGCCGGATCAGTCTTTTTGAGGTTATTAGGCATTCTTTCTTTTATATTCCATATAGGTGAATGCATCAAAGTTCTTTTCCACGACTTGTACCCAGTCATTCGCTTTGAAACGGGGAAAATAGACGTCGCCGACATACGGTTTTTTAACCCAGGAAAGGTGCAACCAATCAGCCAGGGGCAGGAATTGCTCATAGACGCTCGTGCCACCGATGACGAATATTTCGCTACTTTGCTGCTTGGCCTGCTCCAATGCTTCAGGGATAGATAGGCAGACAGTTACCTCTGGAATATCACGAGGGATGTGGCTTAAGACAATATTGTGACGATCGGGCAGTGGTTGGCGCAGGCGTGGGGTATTAAAAGTTTTCCAACCCATAATTACGGTGTGGTTGATCGTTAATTGCTTAAAGAGCGCCAGGTCATCGGGGATGTACCATGGTTGATCGCCGTTGGCGCCAATGACAAAGTCACGGGTTAACGAGGCGGTCAGGTGAATCATTGATTTTATTTAAGCGATTCGAGTTCGCGCAGTTTTTGCTGAATTTTTTCGTCTTGGCCGCGGCGGGCGAAATCATACTCGCCTAAATTGACGCGCATGTATTCGGCAATGAGCGGATATACTTTTTCTAGCAAACGAAATTTGGCTTGTTCAATGTGGCGGTAATCGGGGTGGCCTTCGGGGATGGTGCGTAATTCAATTTCCCAGAAGCATTCCCGTAAGTTGGTCCACTGCATAAAGCGGACGCGATGGGCCATGGTAGTGGCGTACTGGGCAATGTCGGCGTCGTGGCGGGCAATGGCGCGGTAGACGTCTTCGGCTTGTTCGACGGCCGCGCGATATGGAGCTTCAAAGCCGGCATTAATGATTTCTGGTGGGATATCGTAGCCGTGCGAGATAGAGAAGTGCTGGCGCTGCTGGGTGAGCATGCGGTGGCGGTGGACATCGCGCCAGGTGCCACTGTTCATGACGATATCAAAGCGGACATAGACGTTTTCTAGCGCGCGCCCGACTTTTTGCCAGCGTTCTTTGCGGCCGGCGAAGTAGGCGTCAATGATTTTACGTTTTTCGAGCGGGGAGAGCAGGCGCATGCGGCCCAAGATTTCGTTCCAGGCGGAGTGATTGTTTGGGGCGCTGTACAGCATGGCTGTTAATACTTTATTTTCACCATCGGGATCATATTCAATTAAATCAACGGACGGGCCGTACTGATCGTGGTCGCTGGCATGCGCATGGGGCGGGATCATTTCATCAACAAGTGGTGCGATGCGGCGGGCTTTGCCACTTAAGTACTCTTGGTAGGTTGCCACTTGCTCCGTTTTTTCGGGATCTTTAATGCGACGCAAGAATGATGGTGCAATTTTATATAATTCTTCATAGGCCCGCTCGGCGGCCCAGCGGATTTCACCAACGGGGTGCTGCATGGAGCGGCTGACTAAGTATTCAAAGGCTTGGCCATTACCGTAGAAGGCTACTTGCGACAGCGTGCTAATGGGGAGTAAGCCGCGCAGGGTATCAAAGGCTTTTTTCTCTACCACGGATGGATTTTCGTCGGGGAACTGGCCCTTCAGCCAGGCCGAGAGCTGGGGGATCAGGGCGGTGTAGGTGGCAAACAAATTATCCATGGCGGCCTCGTAGGTAGCTTCAAGGCCTAGTTCGCGCAACGTCGGGTCGGTGTAGTATCGATAGCGGCCGTTTACCTTGGAAGAGTAATCGACGTAGCGGGTAGATTTTTCAATGGGGGCTAAGCCGATGCGTTGGTCTTCGAAATGAATAATGCTCAACATGGATAACGACGCATACACCAAGTGCATGCCGGCCATCTGCGCAATGGAGTCGTCACCATATTGGGCGAGCCACTTGGAATAAAATGACCGAGCACGGGGATTGGAAAAAATCTTTTCGATGGGGTGCTCGTGTAAGAAAGCAATAAACTCTTTTAGTTCGTTGCCGTACTGCTGTTTTTCTAACCAAGCTTGATCAGATTCCTTGCTGTCGCGCACAGGGTCCAAAAACGGGTTAATGTATTCCTTGAGAAAGACAGAGCGCAAATCCCCGGCCGCGCGGCTAGTACGGGCACACAGCGCGCCAATGACTTCGGGAGAAAAGATTTGGGGGGCGTAGACGGATTCCGTGGCGTTGCTAAAAAAAGGCTCTAATCGCCACGAATCTTCACTGCCGTATTGATCAGGGGCGAATTGAGGGGCGAACGCGTCGAGAGGGAGGGTAGACTTCATAAAAGTAGTAGAGTGTGGAAGTATAAAGGGTTGTAAGAAATCTAATCATCGTACGCATATGGCTGTAAAATGGCAACGAATCAGCAATTGAATACAGAACTTGAGTACTTATACGGCCTGGAACGCTTTGGCATTAAGCTTGGTCTGGCCGTCATGCAGCAGCTGCTGGCGGCGCTGGGAAACCCGCATCAGGCCTTCAAAAGTGTGCATATCACGGGAACAAACGGGAAGGGCAGCACGGCAAGTTTTATTGAGCACGTGTTGCGAGAAACAGGGTGCAACGTTGGGGTGTACACTAGTCCTCATTTATACCGATTCAATGAGCGAGTACGAATCAACGGCCAGGCAATTGCAGATACTCAATTACTGGAACACATTGCGACGGTGCGCCAGGCAGCGCAGCACTGTGAAGTGCAGCCGACGTTTTTTGAATTCACCACGGCCATTGCGTTTTTAGAGTTTGCGCGCCAGCGAGTAGATATGGCGGTGGTAGAAGTGGGCATGGGTGGAGAATTAGATGCTACCAATGTAATTACTCCCGAGGTGGCAGTAATTACTAATATTGGGCTAGATCACACACCGATGCTTGGTACCACTAAGGCGGAAATCGCAGTGAATAAAGCAGGGATTATTAAAGCGGGGTGCGAAGCAGTGACAGCGGAAGTGGATACGGCCATACTGGCTATTATTGAGCAGGCTTGTGCAGCAAAGGGAGTGATGCTGGGCGCAGTGGACCGGGAGTTAACGGTGCGTGATCGCCAGCAAACACTGGCGGGGCAGACGTTTGTGGTTGATGGCAGCTACACTGGCACGTTGCAGATTGCGTTACTGGGCAAGCACCAGATACGCAATGCGTGTACGGCACTATTGGCACTGTTGCGTTTACGGCAGCGAGGCTGGCAGATTCCGTCCACAGCGATTGAACGTGGTTTGGCGACGGCAACGTGGCCGGGTCGCTTGGATATAGTTTCTCGCCAGCCGTTTATTTTGGTGGACGGGGCGCACAACAACGATGGCGTGGAAAGTTTAAAGGTATTTTTGGATGAAATGAAAGATGTGTTGCCACCGTTGGGAGTGTTGGTAGTGGCGGTTAAGCAGGGAAAGAATTTAAAAGAATTGCGAGATACGATTGCGGCTCGATTTACCCACGTGATTGCGACACAAGGTAACTATGAACCGATGTTGGCCGAGGAGTTAGCTAAGCAGCTGCAAGTGGGGGAGCAGCAGATTGAAGCAATTCCTGATGTGACTCAAGCTATTGCCCGCGCTAAAGCCGTGCAACCGAATGGCAGCATGATGCTGGTAACGGGTTCGCTGTATATGGTGGGCGATGCGCTGGCAGTATTGTGACAGCTATAATTGCTGTCTGTTGTTTAATTAGCTAGGCTAGGTACATGAATTTAGAACCAGTCATTGGACTCGAAATCCACGTCCAGTTAAAGACAGCGAGTAAAATGTTTTGCTCATGTGCGAACATTTTCGGCGATGTGCCACCTAACTCGGCTATCTGTCCGATTTGTATGGGGTATCCAGGAACACTGCCAGTGCCCAATGCTAAAGCAATCGAGTGGGTCCAAAAAGCCGGAGCAGCACTAGGTTGTGAGCTGGCGACCAGTAGTAAATTTGATCGCAAGAGTTATTTTTACCCGGACTTACCCAAGGGGTACCAAATTAGTCAGTATGATGAGCCGTTTTGTGGCAAGGGAGCGCTGCAAATTGTGGTGGGTGGCGTGGCACGGACGATCGGTATTACGCGTATTCACTTGGAGGAAGATGCGGCTAAAAATATCCATGATGGTACTACAAACACTACTTTGATTGATTTTAACCGGGCGGGCACGCCATTGATGGAAATAGTGACGGAGCCAGATATCCGTACGCCAGAAGAAGCAAAACTTTTTTTACAGGAGCTACAGCGTATCGTGCGCGCCATTGAGGTGTCAGATGCAGATATGGAAAAAGGACAACTACGCTGTGATGCAAATATTTCTTTACGTGAAGTAGGTGAAAAAACATTTCACCCTAAGACTGAAATTAAAAATCTCAATTCGTTCCGCAACGTAGAGCGAGCGCTGCAGTACGAAATTGGGCGGCAGACAAAAGAGTGGGAAAAAAGTGGCGCGCCGCAGGTGCTAGCGACGCGTGGCTTTAATGCGGACACCGGGGTGACAACAGCGCAGCGGACGAAGGAAGAAGCGGCTGATTATCGGTATTTTCCAGAGCCAGATATTCCACCCTTTACGTTTACTCCAGAACAACTGAACGTGATACGAGCTGCGGTACCAGAGTTGCCGGGTGCGTTACGGACGCGTTTAATGAAGGAATTTGGTTTGGCCGAGCAACATGCGGCGCAACTGGCGAGCGAACCTTTCTTGGCGTCATTGTTTGAAGAGGTGGTGTCGGAGCTTCAGCAGCAAGATCAAGAACAGGTGGCAGTGCTAACGAAGGAACTGCCGGATTTAGTAAAGTTGGCGGCCAACATGGTGTTGCGGCAGCTGCGCGAAATTATTGTGGCGCAAGCGCTCACGCGGGATACGCTCAAAGTTACGCCAGAAAATTTAGCGGAACTGGTGGTGTTACTACAGCAAGGACGAGTGGCGGCTAGCGGCGTGACAGCTGTGATTGCCGAAATGCAGCGAACAGGCGGCGATCCGGATGCGATTATCGCCAAGCTTGGCTTAGAGCAGGAAAGTGGCGAGGAAGCATTGCTGCAGTACGTGCATGATGTGATCGCGGCTAATCCTGATGTGGTGGCTAAAATTAAAGCGGGCAAAGATAGCGCTCTACAATTCCTGATGGGCCAAGTAATGGCCAAATCAAAAGGTAAAGCTAACCCCGGTGTGATTACGGCGTTATTGCGTCAGCAATTGAAGTTGTAATAGCAGTAATATCTGGCTGGGCAAACCAGGTGATGTCGTTTCTGTTTTTCCACCATGACATTTGGCGACGGGCGTAACGGACGTTGAGTGAAACTATTTTTTGCAGCGCTTCAGCGGCAGATATTTTTTGATCCAGCAATTCACCAGCGTGCTGGTAATTCATAGTCGTCAGCAATGGTAGGTCGCGGCCATACTGGGCGCGTAGCTGTTGGACTTCATCGAGCAGACCGTCACTTAACATGGCTTGGGCGCGCTCGGTGATGTTTTTAGTTAAAACTTCCCAGCCGGGAAAGAGGCCGATAGTTTTAATGCGGTAGCGAGCGGGGCTTTTTTGGCGCGAGGCGGAAAAGGGCTGGCCGGTAGCAGCGATGACTTCCAGGGCGCGAATAATTCGCTGTTGGTGATGCGGCTCAATAAACTCTGCGGTTGCTGGGTCTTGCTCGATCATTTTTTTATACAAGCTGGCGGATGTTTCATGTGATAGTTCTTGCCGTAGCGATTCGTTCGGCCCTACGGCGGGAATGTGGTAGTTAAAAATAATGCTGTCGGCATATAACATAGTGCCACCCACGAGTAGGGGAGTAATATGCTGTGTATGTAAATGATCAATGACTTGGTACGCGGCTGCTTGCCACTGAGGCAAGGTATATGTCTGGTCTGGTGGACAAACATTGAGTAAGTAGTGGTCGATGCCATCGATAGTGTCTGTCGTGAGTGCGTCATGTGCGTCATTGCGCCACGCGGCTGCCGGTTTAGCGGTGCCGATATTTAAACCAGCAAACACTTGGCGGGAATCGGCGGAAACGACAGCGCCAGCCAAGGCCTGGGCCAGTTGGATGCCAAGCGATGTTTTACCGGAGGCGGTCGGGCCGACGAGAATAATAAGATTATTCATAATTTTAATTTCCAATTTTGCAATTTTCAATCAATGATACCAACCACACCTAATCACTGCCATGTCATTGCGAGCCTGCCTGCCGGCAGGCAGGGCTTGGCGAAGCAATCCCAGGGTTTAAACCACTAGATTGCTTCGTCGCCGACTCCTCGCAATGACGGATAGTAGAACGAATCAAGGTCGGTTGGTATGAGAATTGTAAAATTTTACTCCTTATCCTAGTGATTTCCATGGGACATCGGCTACGCCGGCGGTAAAATTACAGTAGCGCGCTAAGGTATGTAGATAATCGGAGAGGCGATTTAAGTATTTGATCACGGCGGGAGGAATATCTTCGCCTTGGCTGACGGTAATGACGCGTCGTTCGGCGCGGCGCACCACGGTGCGAGCTAAGTGGAGCGTGGCAGCCAGCGAGGTGCCGCCAGGTAAAATGAAGGAAGTTTGTGGTGGCAGAGGAGTAGTGAGTTGATCGATGAGGTTTTCGAGGTTGGCGACGTCCCGATCATCGGGACGGGTGTGACGGTCGAGCGGATCGGCTAACGTGGCACCAATTTCAAATAACATGCCTTGGATAGTATTCAGGTGAGCGCGGTGGGGAAAATCATCGGGGCCAGCTAGGATAATGCCGAGGATAGTATTGGCTTCATCAACGGTGCCGTAGGCTTCCACGCGCACGTGGTTTTTGGGCACGCGATTACCACCGATCAAGCCAGTTTGGCCACTATCGCCTGTTTTGGTGTAAATCTTAGCCACTGTGGTAAGCCTAGTGGGGTAGGCACGTTTTCGTCCAGTTCTTTGGTATACTTACAACCATGATTAAAGCGATCCTCCTTATTGGGGTACTAGTGGCAGTGTTGATGGTTGGTGGTGTGTTGGAAGTGCGGATCCATCTCGATCGGATCGCAGATGTTCCGGGGGCATTGATTGCCTTTGTTTCTAAGCCCACCACACAGGCTAAGGCACGAGTACTGTATACGAATATTAAGCGCAAAGGGGAGCAGTTGATTGTCCGGGATGAAGAAAAGAAAACGAAACTGGCGCTGCTGTATGTGAAGCAAGATTCAGCCAGGCTGCAGGAGATGGTGGGCACGGCCGAGTCGGAAGCATTGTTACCGCAAGCGCAATTGTTGGCCGATAGTATGGCACGGGTTAAAACGCAACTGGAGACGGTGTCGTTAGATACCTTAGGGGCGCTCAAGGACGATTCGCGGGAAGCTCTTGCGGCGGCTGAAGAAACACTGAAGCAGCTGGATCATGAGCGAGAGCGGTACACGGCAGTGCAAGAAAAGTTTTCAAGCATCACGGTGGCGATTGAAAATAGTTTGTCCGAACTTAAATCTACTCAACCAGACAATCCGTTGCCCACGCCGTCACCGAGCGGGGAAACACAATCTGGTACGCCGCTTACTTTTTGAGTTTGATTTGCTGGAGGAACGCACTCTTAATTTCATCAATCGTTTTCGTTCCTTCGTCACCCTTTTCCCGAGAACGGACGGCGATGGTGTTGTCGGCCACTTCTTTTTTACCAACAATGAACGTGTACGGAACTTTCTGAAGTTGCGCCTCTCTAATTTTTTTACCGATACTTTCAGCTCGGCGATCGATGTCTACCCGCAACCCAGCCGCAGTTAGCGTGGTGGCAATGGTTTCCGCATAGGCTGCTTGATCATCGGCAATGGGGGCAATGACTACCTGGACAGGGGCTAACCACAGGGGCAAAGCACCGGCGTAGTGCTCGATTAAAATGCCAAAGAAGCGCTCGATTGAGCCTAAAATCGCGACGTGTAACACGGCGGGGGCATGATCTTTCCCATCTTCGCCGATGTAGCGGAGGTGGAAATTTTCTGGCTGGTTAAAATCCAACTGTAAGGTGGTGAGCTGCCATTCCCGGCCAATCGAGTCTTTCACCATGATGTCTATCTTGGGGCCGTAAAAGGCAGCCTCGCCGGGGACGACTTCGTAGGGGCGGCCCCAACGCTGTACGGCTTCGAGCAAATAGCGCTCCGAAGCTTCCCACAGGGAGTTGTCACCAAAATATTTTTCAGGCGTTTTAGGGTCGCGCACAGAAATTTGCACACGATAATCGGTGAAGGCAAACGTTTTGTACACCGTATCCATTAGTTCTAGAATCATGGCGATTTCGGCTTCGATTTGGTCATGACGGACAAAGTGGTGAGTGTCGTCTTGCGTTAAGCTTTTAACCCGCACCAGGCCCGAGAGTTCACCGCTCTTTTCGTTGCGGTACACCGTAGTGGTTTCGGCCAAGCGCAACGGCAAGTCCTTATAGCTGTGGGGTTGGGCATTATAGATTTCAAAATGATGCGGGCAATTCATAGGCTTCATCACGTAGGTATCACCATCGGGATCAATCATAGTGGGCATCATGGCGTCGTACTTGCCGAGGTGGCCGCTCTTTTCGTACAGCGCAGTTTTAGCGATGTGGGGAATTATGACAAACCGATAGCCACGCTTTTCTTTTTCTTGGCGGATAAATTGTGCTAATTCATGGACTGCCGTGGCACCTTTGGGTAGAAATAGTGGTAAGCCAGGACCAACCAACGAGCTAAACGCGAATAGGCCAAGCTGTGGGCCCAAAACTTTGTGATCGCGCTTTTTGGCTTCGGTTTGCTGCTGTTCAAACACTCGTAATTCTTTGGCAGTAGGGAATAGTACGCCGTAGATGCGTTGCAATTGGGGTTTGGTGGCATCGCCTTTCCAATACACGCCGGCTAGACGGGTGAGTGTGAACGCCCCAATTTTGCCGGTAGATGGGGCGTGCCCGCCGCGGCAGAGTGTGACAAAAAAACCATCGCCCATGTCGGAGATGCCAACATTGTCATCCTCGATTTCATTAATTAATTCCAATTTATATGGATCGTGCGCAAAAATTTGGCGAGCTTCATCTTTGGACACATCCCGTTGCGTAATGGGCAGGTCCATGGCCACAATTTTTTCCATTTCGGCCTGGAGGGTTGGTAAGTCATCGAGCGTATAGTGCTGGCTAACATCGATGTCGTGGTAAAACCCATTATCAATGGCCGGGCCGACGCCCAATTTGGTATCGGGCTTTAACTTAGTGGAAGCGGCGGCTAAAATGTGTGCCGCCGTGTGGCGGGCAGCAGCGAGATCAAATTCTTTTGGGTGAGCCATAGCCTATGTGTGTATCACTGTATGGTAGCACAGGCAAGGGTCGGCTACTCGATATTTTTAATGACAATTTTAGTGGCGTCACGACGGGCGGGTACGGTGCTGACCCAAAAAGGAGAAAAGACTACGTCGACATTACTGACGCTGGGGAATTGTTTGAAGTATTCCTGTACTTCTGGTTCGCCTCTGCCGGCGAGGTTGTCGGCGGTAAAGACGCTGGGGCCAGTCTTTTGGGCAAACTTACCGCTTAATGTACCTTTGACCCGGGCTTCACCCCGAGCAAAATCACTGCGGACAATTTCTAATTTAAACGATTCGGGGACGTACGAGATAAATTCTTCGTCCCCCTTGGGACTAGAGCGCAAGGCGAGCAAGGTGAGGCTTAATACATCATTGGTGTCGGGGAAAAAGCCTCGCCCAGTGACACGGGTGGCGACGGCAAAGCTGGTGGCTTGGCTGCCTGCCGCCGCTGATACGTTTTCTTCCGTCACTTCAACTGCTAGCAACTGATCGTTAATGGCGATGCCGCCGGCTTTCGTGGCCAACTCCGCGCGGACTTTGTCGCGGGCTTCAGTGAGGGCGGCAGCTTTGGCTTGATTAATTTCATCATTAGTTAGGGGTGTATCAGTACTAATCCCGCCGGTAAACGGTGTGGCGCTTTCGGCATAGACTTGGTCTTGTAAGCTTGCCGGTAGCTTATCGATCACTAATTTTCCAGCGGCGACGTTGCCGGTTGGCCCTTTTTCTTTAGCCGTCACAGTTACTTTTACGTTGCCCAAGGGTGGAATCACTACAGCGGCGTCGCTTAAGAAAAATACACCGGTGTCTTGGTCTCGTAAGTGAGTTTTGGGTAGTAGGCGTTGCTCCTCGTCTTGTTTATTCACGAGCGTGACCGTGCCTTTGGCAAAATCATCAAAGGTTTTGCCGCCTGCTCGATTAATGGTTTTGTTCACCGTTACTTCAGCTTCGGCGAACTTGGCGGGTAGGATGAAGCGGACAAAATCCGGCTCGGTGGTGCCTGAAGACAGAGTAATTTCTCGGGTGACGGATCGTTCAATTGAGGCGGGGGTGACAGTAATTACGGCCTGCGGTAGCCGCAAAAAAATAATCAGGGCGCCGATTAAAAGAAGGGCGGCCACAATAGCGGCGATGATCGTACGACGAGTGATGGCTAGGCGCATAGCCCGCTAGTATACAGAGGGCGAGTGCTTTTGTCATTGCGCCGGTATTTCATTGGTACGTAACGGCGCGGCTGCCGAGTAATGATCGTAGTGGGGTTACCGCTGCTTCTTCACGGGGTAGGCGGAAAGAGGTGTCGATTTTCACGATGCGTTCGTCTTGGGGAATGAGCAGTATGACTGGTAAACCGGCTACATCATTGAGCCTAGCTAACACTTGGTGTAACTGCGCTAAGGTGTCAGCGGATGTGCCGGCCGGCAACTGGAGAGTAATGCTGCGCGCTTCTGGTGGTTTTTTGAAGCGAGCGCCACTTGGGCGACTGGTAAACATGGCGATAGTTTCTTTGGTTAATTGCCAGGCTTTGTCTACTAGTACTTTTGTTTCACCGTCTTTATCGCTCAGCTTGCCTTCGACGATGACGGAGCCACCATCCTGCCAAACTTCTTGGGACTTTTCTAGCATGGCCGGGAAGACAAGCAATTCAGTTTTACCGGATAAATCCTCGATGGTGACAAAGAGCATTGGTTTTTGGCTCTTCGTAATAATTTTATTCACCCGGGTGATTACGCCAGCGCAGCGAATGGTTTGTTGGGCAACGTGATCGGCTAATTGATGGAGGGGCGTAGCAATTTTTTCTAGTTGCTGGTGCAGTTCGGTTAATGGATGCTCGGAAACATACATGCCGAGGAGTTCCTTTTCCCAGCGGAGGCGTTCGTCTTTGCCGGTAGCGCCGACTTGGTCCAGCTGTAGGCGAGGAGGGGGAACGGTAACCCCAGCGCTGGCGCCAAACAGGCCACGTTGGCCGACGTCGCTCTGTTTGTGCAAGGTCCGGTTAAAGTTCAGTAACTTTTCCATGTTATGTAAGACGTTGTTACGTTCCGAGATGCTATCGAAGGCGCCGGCTTTGGCTAAGCTCTCGACGGATTTTTTATTTAAATCACGGGATTGAATCCGGCTAAACAGGTCGGACACATCTTTAAATTTCCCTCGTTTCTCTCGTTCACTAATAATGGCCTCAACAATATTGTGGCCGACGTTTTTAATAGCACTTAAGCCGAAACGAATGGCATCTTGCTTCTCGCTGGTTTGCACGACAGTAAAATTGCGACCACTTTCGTTGAGATCGGGCGGTAAGATTTGCAGGCCCATGCTTAAGCTTTCGGCGACCTCGATGGCGGCACGATCAATGTTGCCTTCATCGCTGGTTAAGAGAGCGGCCATGAATTCAGCCGGGTAATGGGCTTTGAGGTACGCCGTTTGAAAAGCGATCATGGCGTAACAGGCGGCGTGGGCGCGGTTAAAGCCATAGCGGGCGAACGGTTCGATAAAATCCCAAACCTGTCCGGCCGTTTTTTTATCTATTTTTTTTACTGTGATGGCGCCAGTAATGAATTTTTCACGTTGTTCGTCCAGCAGGGCTTTAATTTTTTTGCCCACTGCTTTGCGTAAAATATCGGCTTGCCCGTAGGTGAAGCCGGCGAATTCCCGGGCAATTTGCAGCACCTGATCTTGCGTAACAATGACGCCGTACGTTTTTTCCAAAATGGGCTGCAAGATGGGGTGCAGGTAGGTGATCTTTTTTTTGCCATGCTTAGCGGCGATGAAATCGGGGATGGAATCCATGGGGCCTGGACGATAGAGCGCCACCATGGAAATAATATCTTCGAATTCGGTGGGCTTGAGTTCTTTTAGGTAACGCTTCATACCAGAGGATTCCAATTGAAAGACTCCGGTGGATTTACCTTCTTGGAGTAGTTGGTACGACGGGGCGTCGTCGAGCGGCAGATCATCGATATTAACGGCAACTTTGAAACGGGCTTCAATTCGCTGCAGGGCATTTTGAATAATTGTGAGGTTTTTTAAGCCTAAGAAGTCCATTTTGAGTAAGCCCAATGTTTCTACGGCATTCATGGGGTACTGGGTAACGGTATCTTCTTCGCCATCATCGGTGCTGGAGAGCTGCAGCGGGACGTATTCGGTGAGTGGTTCGGGGGTAATGACCACGCCGGCGGCGTGGGTCGAGGCGTGTCGACACACACCCTCTAGTTTTTTGGCCATGTCGATTAAGCGCTTGGCTTGGGGGTCGCTGTTATACAAATCTCGTAGCTCGGCCGATTCTTTCAGGGCATCAGCAAAATTTGTCATCGCTGGGATTTTTTTGGCGACCTGATCACAAAAGGCGTAGGGAAACCCTAGCGCACGGCCAGCGTCGCGGATGGCGGCGCGGGCCGCCATGGTGCCGAAGGTAATAATTTGAGCCACATGATCTTGGCCGTACTTTTCGCGTACGTAGCTAATAACTTCATCGCGGCGATCATCCGCAAAATCCAAATCGATATCTGGCATGGAAATACGCTCGGGGTTTAAGAACCGTTCAAAGAGTAGGTTGTAGTGGAGCGGATCAAGGTTGGTAATGTTGGTGAGGTAGGCGACTAAGCTACCGGCGGCGCTGCCACGGCCAGGGCCAACTAATATGCCGCGTCGCTTCGCTTCGTTCACGAAATCGGCCACGATGAGGAAGTATGACGCAAAGCCGGTTTTTTTAATGACGTCTAATTCGTAATCGAGCCGCTGAGGCGCATCGGCGGGCAAAGCAGTCTGGTAGCGCTGCTTGAGCCCGTCAACACACATGGTGCGCAAGGCGTCATCCGGGGTTTGGCCAGCGGGAACAGGGTAGTGGGGGAGGTGGTTAACTCCAAACGTTAATTCAACGTTGCACATGTCCGCAATTTTTTGGGTGTTATCAATGGCTTCGGGGTGGTCCTTCCAAGATTTCTTTAGCTCATCGGCTGATTTCAAAGAAAAATCTTCACCCAGCATGCACATGCGATCTTTGTCTTGCACTGTTTTGCCCGTTTGGACGCAAATGAGTACGTCTTGGGCTTCGGCGTCATCGGCTTGGATGTAATGGGAGTCGGCGGTAGCCACCAGGGATAAGTTGTAATCGTGACTATATTTTATGAGTGCCTCGTTTAGAATTTTTTGCTGCGTGAGCGTGGGATGGTCTTGGACTTCGAGGTAGAAGCGATCTTTGCCAAATACTTCCAGGTGCCATTCGAGTAGCCGCTTGGCGTCGTCGAACCGTTTTTCTTCAATGGCCCGGGCGATGTCGCCGTTCAGGCAGCCAGAGAGGACAATCAGGCCGTTGCTGTGGGCTTTAAGTAGGTCGTAGTCGATGCGGGGTTTGTAGTAGTAGCCATGGAGGTGTGCCGCCGTGGTTAATTTAATTAGATTTTTATAGCCTTCAAAGTTTTGGGCGAGCAGGGTTAAGTGGCGCGGGGCGCTATCGATTTTGCCTCGTTTGTTGGTGTGGCCATTCGGCGCAATGTATGTTTCCACGCCAATGATTGGCTTAATGCCGATTTCTTTGGCCGTCTTTACAAACTCCACCACGCCATACATGGCGCCATGATCAGTGAGGGCGAGCGAGGTCATGCCTAGGTCGCGCACCCGCTCGAGCATTGGCCGCAACTTACCCAAGCCGTCCAGCAATGAATAGTGAGAGTGGACGTGGAGGTGGGTGAAGTCAGCCATGGCCTTTTAGTATAGCGAGTGCTGCCGAGCGGGAGAAGGGCCGTGTGATATACTGGAGCGCATGATACGTCGGCGAGCAGTTAAACAAGCATCGTACGCTGGCGGCTGCGTAGTGTTTTTGGCGTTAGGAGTTACTGGTATTTGGTTACTGGTGAGCTCGCCACGTCAAGCAGTCGTGGTTACGCCAACACCATCAGTGTCGTACCAAGCGATTGTAATTGAGCAGGTGGCATCCGTTCGCCACGAGGGAGTGGTAGATGTAGCTGTACGGTTGCGCAACAATAATGCTCACGTGGGTGTGGCGGCGCTGCCGTTAGCAGTAGTGGTTGAAGATGCGAACGGGCAAGAATTGTCCCGGCAAGATACAACCACGTACGTGATGCCGGGCAGCTTACAATACGTGGCCCTGGTTAACCTGCCAGTCAGTGCCGGTGAGTACCAGGTGCGCGCGTTGCTGCCAGCGGTTACAAATTTTCAAGAGTTACCGAATGGGATCCGGGCACCGCTACTGACGGCGTTTCGTCGAGGGCCACTAGAAACGAAGATTGCGGGCGGTGGTTCGTTCCAGCAGCAGAAGGGCATTGCCAGCAATGGCAACAATAGCTACGGCATGCAGCGGGTCGAGGTGGTAGCACTGGCATTGGATGCGCAAAAGAACGTGATTGGGATCGGGAAAACGTTTGTAGGGGAGCTGAAAGTTGGGGAACAGCGCGAGTTTACCGTTGGTTGGCCGGCACCGGCGCTGGCAGTCGCTGATATTATCTTGTCGCCATCCGCCAATGTCTTTGAAGCCGACAACATTATTGAGGTAGTGGGTGATCCAAATACATTGCGGTAGCGAGGCAGTATGTCAGCGAGTACGCTAGTAAGCATGATAGTTTTTCTGGTTTATCAGCTGACCGGCTTATTGGCTGATTAACTATTTACTTATGCGTTTTACGGAAGTTATTCGTTCCCTGGACTACGTTTTGGTGGGAGCCGCCGTATTGTTGGTGTTGATTGGCTTGGCGATGCTCTTTAGCGCTACGTACGCCCAGCAGGGCTTGCTTAGTACTCGATTCGCCCGGCAAGTCGCGGCGGTGGGAGTATCGCTGCTGGTGGCAGTGTTGGTGGTTCGGATTCCGTATCATGCTATGCGGCGCTGGGCTTGGCCGATTTATGTGTTGGGGTTACTGGGCTTAGGTGCGGTGGCAGGACTGGCTCAAGTCATCCGTGGCACGGTGAGCCGCTTGAGTATAGTTGGTTTCCAGTTGCAGCCCAGCGAATTTATTAAAATCTCACTCATTATTGTTTTGGCATGGTTACTGGCCCGGCAGGGGAGAGTGCGCTGGCAAACTTTTTGGCAGACGGCGATTGTGGCCGGTCTTCCGATTGGGTTGATTTTGTTAGAACCAGATTTAGGGGTGGCGATGCTGTTACTGGCGATGTGGGGTGGGGTACTGGTGTTCATGGGTTTGTCGTGGCGGATACTAGGGGTGTTATTTACCCTGGGCCTGTTAGTTTTAGCTGGTGGGTGGCGGTGGTTTTTTGCCGGGTACCAAAAAGCGCGGATCTTGGTTTTTTTAGATCCTACTAGTGATCCACTCGGGGCGGGGTATAACGTGGTGCAGTCAATTGTGGCATTGGGGTCTGGCCGCTTCTTAGGCCGGGGCTTAGGCCACGGGCCGCAATCACAGCTAAAGTTTTTACCGGAACAGCATACCGACTTTATTCTGGCCAGTATTGGGGAAGAGCTGGGGTTTATTGGGGTGGCGGCGGTTATTATCTTGTATGCTATTCTACTGTGGCGGATTTTAGTCATTGCTAAGACCACCCAGGATCTTTTTGGGCAGCTGTTGTGCGTTGGTACCTTTCTGATTCTACTGATTAGCTTTGTGGTGGCAGTGGGGATGAATATGGGGTTGCTACCAGTGACGGGCATTCCGTTACCGCTGGTTAGTTATGGTGGATCTAACCTACTCTGTACATTTGTGTTACTCGCGATCGTGCAATCGGTGCGAGTGTACAGTAAATGGGTCCAGGCGCCGCCGGGCGAAATGTCTCACTTTGGCTAGCCAAACAAAACGAGTGATTGAGAACTAGATGTGTCCATAATCGGGGGTATTTTTCATTGACAATGACCTCCTTTTACGCTACGATTATAGCAGTATGGAGCTTGATAACAATCAACACTTTGTATCTCGTTGCCCCTTCTGCAGCGCCGAATACGACTTAGACGGCGCCAAGGTGATTGGCGAAGAGGAAGAGTCGACTATGGTCTATGTGACCTGCTCTGAATGTGAAAGCTCGATTATTGCCATTGTGGCCATGTCGGGGCTGGGTATTGTGAGCTTAGGCTTAGTAACAGATATGACCGAAGCAGACACTAAGCGTTTCCGGGATGCCGAGGGCGTATCTAGTAACGAATTGCTCTCTATTTACGAGCTGCTGGAGAAAAATAATAGCGGCGCGATCAGGGCATTGACCAGGTCAACAAAGTAATATATACAGATCAAATACGGAACGACCCGTAGGCCAAAAGCTTCCGGGTCATTCATTATCTTAAAGCGCAGTAGTCCACTAAAAACATATGGCCGAAAAAATTCAAATCATAGGTGAGGCAAAGCTGAAAACCTCAGCCCAGGTGCGAGCGAGTGGACACATTCCGGGTGTCTTGTATGGTCATGCTGTCAAGAATCAGGTAGTGCAAGTTGATCGCAAGGCCTTTACTAAGGCGTTTAGCCAAATAGGGTACACCACCTTAGTTAACCTCAAGGTAGGTTCCCAAGCTCATGACGTACTGGTCCGTGAAGTTCAATTTCACCCCCTGCGGGATGAAATTACCCATGTTGATTTTTACCAAGTGCGCTTGGATGAAAAAGTACGAGCAGAGGTGCCACTAGCCTTTGAAGGTGAATCGCCAGCCGTGAAGGATTTGGGCGGCGTGTTGGTTAAGAGTATAGATGCGTTGGATCTTGAAGCGTTTCCCCAGGACTTGCCGCACACCATTCCAGTTGATATTACGGTCCTGAAAGACTTTGAAGCGGTGATCCACGTATCTGACCTTAAAGTACCGAGCACGATTACTGTCTTTACTGAACCCACCACCGTCGTGGCCTTAGTCCAACCACCTCGTAGCGAAGCTGAACTAGAATCGTTAGCTGAGGAAGTGAAAGAAGACGTGGCTGCGGTTGAATCTGTCGAGAAGAAGGAAAAAACAGATGAAGAAGCCGTCGAAGGCGAAGCGGGCGAGCCTGCAGCTGACAAGAAAGCCTAAAGACAATTATTTGTTTTTTGGAGTGGCGCTCTTAGCGCCACTCTTTTGTTGCTGGCGATAAGGTTGGCGATATGCTATTGTTCTGATAATTTGGAGGCGTCTGATTGCTCCTTTTCAACGCGTGTATACGGAGAATAGGTATGGCTACGGCTACACTTACCAGCACGGACGTTGTTGTGCTTTCCCCTCGATACGTCACGATCCAAGTTCGAGTGATGCAAGATGGTGAAATCGAGGCGGTGATGCAACGTGCATTGTTGCTGCTGCGGGAACCGTGGATTGAAGGAACGTACACTGTTGTTCGGCTAAACAGCGATATCCGCTGGTGCCATATGAAGGAATGGTTTCGTTTCCTGGCGATGGTAGATAGAACAATCGATTCACTAAAACAGCTTGGTGAAATTCAGGCTGCGGAAACGCTGCAACTCTACGATGTGTTACCCCGCAACCATCAATTTTACTTGCTGATTCAGCGACATCGTGTGTGCGGGGAGCGAGTAGAATGAAACAGCAAGTACTTTTTGCCACGCGCAAGTGCGTGGCCTTTTATTTTTTTTCGATATGAACGGTGGAAACCAGGCCATGGGTACCTTCAATGATCATTGGTAGGCCAATGGCGCGTAGTTTTTTAATACTATCTTGGCCGTCGGCGCCACCATCGAGCGCTTGCCGAGGTTCATACGCCAAGCCGCGTTTTTCGATTGAGGTACGATCGTGCAGTTCGGCCGCGGGCACATACGGCGGGTTACTGACGATGAGATCAATATTTATGTTCACTAGCGGTTCAAATAAGTTACCGGCCACAAATTGTATTCGGTCGGCCACGCCATGTTGCGTGGCATTGGTTTGAGCAACATGCAGGGCAGCTTCGGAATTATCGGTGGCATAGACACGAGCAATGTAGTCCGAAGCCTCGAGTAGTAGAGTTATAGCGATGCAGCCACTGCCCGTGCCGATATCGGCAAGGGTTATAGGGCGGCCCGCTTGGTGTGATAGTTGTTTAATAATCGGTAGTGCCGTTTCAATCAGGTTTTCGGTGGCGGGGCGGGGGATTAATACGTGGGGAGTGACTTGAAAAGCGCGTCCGTACCATTCCCAGTGGCCTAAAATGTACGCTAACGGTTCACCTTTTTCTCGACGGGAAACGAGCGCCATAAAAGCACTTGCCTGCTTAGTAGAGAGGACTTCCTCACCGTGGGCTAAAAAATAGCTGACTTCAGGGTGGTTGGTGACTTGCTGTAATAAGCGCTGTGCATCTAACAGGGGTGCATCAGAATGGCCAGTCAGCTTCATTCGGGCTGTCTTTAGGGCCGAGGCGAGCGTCATAGGTTAGTTGGCGACTTGGCCAAGCACTAATTCGCGGTGGGCGTTATTGAGAGCAGCTAAGATCGGATCCATTTCGCCATTTAACACCCCAGGGATATTGCTCCATGATTCTTTAATGCGATGATCCGTGATGCGGTCCTGCGGGAAGTTGTACGTCCGGATTTTTTCGGATCGATCGCCGGTACCAACTTGGGTTTTGCGCTCGTTGGCTTGGAGTTTTCGGGTGGCTTCTTCGTGGGCTTCGAGCAGGCGAGAGCGTAGAATGGACATGGCCTTTTCTTTATTTTTGTGCTGGCTGCGCTCATCTTGCACGGCCACCACGGTGTTACTTGGGATATGGGTAATACGAACGGCAGAGCTGGTTTTATTGACGTGCTGGCCGCCGGCACCGCCGGCCCGGTAGGTATCAATGCGGAGGTCTTCTTTGCGGATTTCCATGTCCACTTCAGCGGCTACGGGTAGGACTGCGACGGTAATAGTAGAGGTATGAATGCGACCCATTTTTTCGGTGGCGGGGACTCGCTGGACACGATGCACGCCACGTTCATATTTAAAGCTACCGAATACGCCATCGCCCGTAATTTCTGCCACTATTTCTTTGTAGCCACCTTGCTCGCTAACGCTGGAGCTAACGGTGTGGACTTTCCAGCCTTTGAGCTCCGCCCAGCGTGAATAGGCCCGGAATAGTTCCGCTACGAACAGGGAAGCTTCTTCGCCACCAGCGCCGGCGCGCATTTCTAAAATAATGTCGCGGCTATCGCGCGGATCACGCGGAATTAACAACGCTTCTAGCTCACGAACTAACGCTGCTTCGCTCTCTTGTAGACGAGGCAAATCTTCGACGGCGAGTGTGCGTAACTCCTCGTTGCTCGGGTCGTTGACTAGTGTTTCTAGCTCAGCTTTTTCGGCACGGGTTTTGGCCAGCTGCTCAATCACATGTAATAAGGCTTGCTTGGCTTTCATCTCGTGGGCCAACTCCTTCATGCGGGCAGCATGACTAAGATTACCCGGTTCGCTCATGCGGCTTTCCAGGGCTTGGATGTCGGCCTTCAGCTGTTCAATAGATGGGACTTGCATAGGATGTAGTATACAAAAACACGCTCGGGGTAAGCACTCTGCTTACGAGCGTACTCGGGTACGGTACATTTAACCAATCTTAACGACGTCGTCTTTTTTGGTTGGTTTGTGCTTGGTTTTTTTGGCTGCCTTGCTCGAAGCTTTGGCCACGCCGCTCAATTTCTTGCGGAACTTATCGATACGGCCAGCGGCATCAACCAGCTTGGTTTTACCCGTGTAAAAGGGGTGACAGGCAGAACAGACCTCAATGGCCAGGCTCTCAGCAGTGGAGCCGGTAGTAAAGGTGTTCCCACAGGAGCAGGTAACAGTGATTTTTTCGTTGTAGGCGGGGTGAATATCTTTCATACAGGCAAGCCTACGGTATAGAGCTGATTTTGACAAGCCTGGTAGTAGAGATTCGATAGCCGCTTTGCGGCAGCAGAAAAAACGAATCATACTACCGGGTGCAGTTGTGTAGTTACGCCAATCAGACAGGGTGGCTCTTGCATGAATTCGTTTTTTGTCGTAGGATCCTCCTATTCATTTATAACCCACATCTAGGTGCTGTTGGCCTTGTAACGACTGCCTCTCCTCTTGCCTCTTACCCTTTTAAGAGGACCAAGCCCCAGGTAGTTGCCAGACGAGTATTTAGAGAGGATTTAAGGAGAACTATATTTATGGTTAAGAGCGAGAGTGTAGCAAAACCAAAGATCAGCGCGGCGCCGTTGCCAGAATTAATCACCATGCTTGAAGCGGGGGTGCATTTTGGTCATGAACGCAGCAAGAAGAATCCAAAGATGGAAACGTTTGTGTTCCAGCAACGCAATCGGGTGGCCATTATTGATTTAGAGCAGACGCAGTTGGCGTTGGCTAAAGTACTAGCGTATGTGAGCCACTTAGCAGCCCAGCCGAATAAAGAAATTCTATTTGTAGGCACGAAGCGTCAGGCGCGGGAAATTGTTCGCCGCCACGCTGATAGTGTGAAGATGCCGTTCGTCACCAAGCGCTGGTTAGGCGGAACATTGACCAACTTCTCTACTATTTTAAAGAGCATTGAAAAGTTGGATGAATTGAAATCTATTGAAGGCACGCCAGCAGCCGAAAAGATGACGAAGAAAGAATTGTCAGTCATGCGCAAAGAAATTAATCGCTTAGATGCAGTGTTAGAAGGAATTCGCGCTATGCGCACCCTGCCAGCCGCCATCTTTGTAATCGGCTCGCACGACGAAAAGCTAGCCGTCTTAGAAGCCAAGCGTGTCGGTATTCCGGTGATTGGCATCTGCGATACCAATGCGGATCCAGACGTCGTGGACTACGCTATTCCGGCCAACGATGATGCGGTTCGCGCCTTAGATTTAGTGGTGGGTGCCGTGGCTGGTGCCATCACTCACGGTCGGAACGCTACCGTACCGGCTGCAGCTTAAAAGCGCCGACCGGCAGGAGTATACTTAAGCCAACAGATATTTAGTATTAGCTATTCTCATATGATTACCATGGAGCAAGTCAAAGAATTACGAGCCCGCACCGGCGCTGGCGTTGTTGATGCTAAGCAGGCGTTAGAAGAAAGTGCTGGCGACGTGGAGCAGGCAATTGTCACGCTACGCAAGAAAGGCAAAGCATCAGCGGCTAAAAAAGCTGATCGGGCGACTCGCGAAGGATTTGTGGCGACCTATATTCACAGCAACTATAAAGTAGGCGTGATGCTTTCGTTGTTATGCGAAACGGATTTTGTGGCGCGTAACGAGAAGTTCCAAGAATTGGGCCGTAACATTGCTTTGCATATTGCGGCAGCAGACCCAACAGTGGTTAGCCCCGAAGACGTGCCGGTGGCGGCAGTGGAAGCGGAAAAAGCGATTGCATTAGAGCAGGCGAAGGCAGGCAACAAACCCGAAGCGATTCAGGAGAAGATTGTTACCGGCAAGCTCAAGACCTTCCGCGAGGAGCAGTCGCTGTTAACCCAGAAATACGTGAAAGATCCTAGCATAACTATTGCTGATTTAATTCACGACGCCGTGGGTGAGTTGAAGGAAAACATCACCGTGGGTGAATTTAAAAGAATCAAAATTTAAGAACAGTTTATTAGTAAAAAAGAGGCCAAGGCGGCCTCTTTTTTGATGCATGCTGATTGGCTTATTTTCTTGTTTGCAGACCCGCTGGCTAGAAAAAGGGGATAACTTGTATATAAATTGCAGGCAGCTCTCTTGGCGGAGAGAAGGAGTTACTGATAGGATAGAGATACATTAATCCTGATGCTTTACGACATCCTATCACCACTGATTTTTTTCGCATCACTCGGGGGAATTCTTCTCATTATTGGCCGAGTGGTTATTCGTATTCGTCGGGAACAGCTCTCAACTAACATCCGATCGGTGGCCGCACATACGCCGAGTGCATTGTCATCATCATGGCAAATGGGCGGCGGAGAAGTAACGCAACTTTTGAAACCGACTCAAAAAAGTGTTCACGCGCTCCGTAGTCGCTTTGCGCTGTTTGGCCACATGATTCGTCAAACTAAAGATTCAGTGGTGACGTGGTGGACGCGCCGGCGGGATGCAAAAACGGCGAAAGTAGCGGCGCAAGCAATAGCAGCAGCCGAACCAGTGCCCGTGACGTCCTCGGCGCCACTGTTACGGACTGACGTAGAGCAATCTGGCGTCGTGGCACAGCCTCGACGGCGCTGGCAAGGTATTTCTAATTGGCGCGAACGACGAGCGAGCCGTAAAATTGCAGCGGCCGAAATGGTGGCGCAACCAGCAGCTTCTGATGTTGCCAAAATTGCAACGACTGAAACTACTGTGCGGTCAGTGGCACCTGTCGTAGTGCCAGTTATTACGCCATCAGTTAGTGTGAGTGATTCGCCAGCAGCGGTAGTGCCACCGGCGCCAGTAGCAGATAGTCGTGGGTTTGCTTCTTCGTTAATTAAGCGAGTGCAGGCCAAGCGGGCTAACTCCAAGCAGCCCGATGCGTTGCAATCGGCCGAAGAAGAATTGCTCCAGCAGCATTATCAGGTAGCCGAAGACATGTTGGTGCCCTACATTGTAAAGCATCCCAAAGATACGGCGGCCTATATGCTGTTAGGCAAAGCGGCCATGGGCCGGGAAGCGTGGAGCGAGGCTATGGAAATTTTTGAGCAGGTCATTAAATGGAACCGGAAACAAGTTGGGGCCTATACGGGCTTGGGCTTAGCGGCGTACCACGCGGGCAAGTTTACTCGGGCATTACAGGCCTTGCAGCGGGCACAAGATAGCGATCCGATCAGCCGCGAGGTACTGGATTGCTTAATGAGCATTGCGGAAAAAATGGATAACCCAGCGTTGCAGCACTCTATTCGAGAAAAAATTGAACAGCTAGAAGCTGAGGCATCAGCCAATAACGTTCCAGAGAACGCAACAGTCTAGTTGCTTAGTGAGTGCTGCGAGCGGCGCGGATACCTTGCCACAAGCCGGCGGCCATCATGAGCAAGGCAACGGTAACAACATTGGTGGTGGTGCCTGATGGAGCGGTAGGTGCGACAGCATTCGTTTCGGCGGTTGGGATTGGTGTAGGCATAGATGCAACGGGGGTAGGTGTTTCGATGACAGCAACTGGCCCAGGGCTTTCAATGGCCACGGGCGTTGGGGATGGGGTGGTTGGTTCAATAGCGCTGTTATCGCGAGTGAGTGTGTACCACAAGGCACTGGCCAGAATCAGGGCCAGGACGACAGCAGTAACAATGACTCCTCGTTGTTGCATAACTACACACCCTAGCTTGGAGCCATAGCGCTGTCAACTTTCTAGTTGATTGCGCCACAATTTGACTTTGAGAGCAAGGGCGTCTATTTTTAGTCAATCGTTGGGAGGTCCCGGATAGTACTTTGAAAGGGATATAGCGATGAGTGCTCAAAATGAGGCTACGCTGCGCGGGCGAGAAGCGCTGTATTTTGCAGAAGTTGAGATGCGCAAAAGCAAGCGAACAGTTCGGGATACTGGGGACTTGCTACTTGGTTTGTGGATCGACAATGTTGATCTGGAAGACGGAATATTTAAGCCGCTCGAGCTGGATGAGGAGCAACTCAGGCAGGCAATTGTTGAGGCGCGACAGACTTCAACTGAGGAAGCGCTTTGGGGGCAAGTATTAGAAGCAGCAAAGCTTGTGGCCAATGAGCGTCAACCCAAGTTATTAGACGAAGTACTTGAAGCTAAGCTGTGTTGGCAAGGGCGAATAGACACGACTGACTTATTGATGGCGCTTGCATCTTTCCCTGACTCGATTGCGATGCAGGCGCTGCAAAGCTTGGATGTAACCCCTCATCTTATTATGACGGCAGTTGCACTCAAGCTTAAGATGCTTCCGGTTTATGCCGCAGGCAAGAGTTGATTGCTCTTGCTCGGTACCCGCTTTGTTCTACGTAGCGTACGTAGTGCCGAGCGGTTTTTTTCTGGCTAGTGACGTGATATTCTGTTTTTACCCATGATTATTACTAAAGCTGAGCCATTTACACTAGAAGAGATTGCGGTAGTACAAGAGCAGTTTGAGGTATACATCAAGACAGTGATTGATATCGAGAAAAAGATTTGTTCAGCAGGAGCAGATCGTCATTTTGAATCTGAGCAAGTTTTGCTTGCTCAAGGTTCAAAACAAACTGATTTGTGGGGCGGGGGGATTGATGTTGAAACAAAAACGATTGATTTTAGTTCCTTTATTAACATTCGGCCTCGGCAAAATCCTAGCAATGAAATTCAAGATACAGCAACAAGAGAGAAGTATGAAGAGCTAACGAAATATTTTTTTAAGGAAATAGTATGAATAGTCAAAAGGTCATTATTCAATCACTTGCCATGGATTTGAAGCGAGTAGCTTTGGGATTACAACGAGGGTCGCTTGGGATGGCCCGGCGCTTTAAAGAGGAGGCATTGCAGCGCGAGCATGAATTGGAGCAACAAGAGTTGACTGATTATTTAAAAAAACTGGTTATAAATTCAAAAGCAGCATTGCAGATACAGACCCCGCATATACAGGATGATGTTTTAATGTACAGCACTCTATTTGAAAATTACGCTCATAAAATTGGCCACTCGTCGTTATAGTGTAGCGTTGCTTGGCCGAAATTATTCTGTCACGGGTTCGTCGAGGGAAATCTGCAAATTGGTGGCATCAATCTGGATCTGCGCACCTAATGGCTGCAGGGCGTTTTCAACGCAGTGGCCCATTTCACCGATGTGAATAATAGGGAAGTTGTAGCCAGTTGTTGCTTCTAACACTAGATCGGCTAAAGATTGCTCATTGCCGAGTATGGCCGGGTCATCGCATTCAAGGCAGTAGCCGATAATGATCCCGTTTATTTTTTCAAATACGTGACGTAGGCGCAGCTGCATTAATGTTTTATGGATTTTTTTCTTGGGTAGCTTATATGTTTCCAGAAATAAAATAGATTCGGGGAAGAAAAGCTCGTAAGGAGTGTCCAATAGCTGCATAAAACTTTCTGAATTACCGCCGATCAGGCGTCCCTCTGCACTGCCCGCGCGAATGGTTTGCCACTGTTTGTAGTTGGTGGGGGTGTCTTTAAGATCACACCAGTGCGGATTGTCTTTAATTTCACCAATAGTGCCTTCGAACCAGGCTTTTTTTAGGTAGGCTAATTCGTATGGTTTGTCGTGCGTGGCGAAGTCGAGGAGCTCCAGGCCCAAAAAAGTAATCAGTCCCGTTTTAGCAGTAATGGCAGAGAGGAGGGTAGTGGCATCGGAAATACCGGCAATAATCTTAGGGTTTTTGGTCATGAGGTCGTAATCTAGTTGGTCCACCAAATCGATGGCGGTATCGCCACCGGCGGAGAAAAGAATGGCTTGAATGGCAGGGTTGGCTACTAGTGCATGGAAGTCGGCTAGGCGTTCCGCAGCCGTACCAGCGCTATAGTGATGTTGATTGGAGGCATTGGGCGCCACTACGACGTTGAGGCCGGTGGCTTGTTTAAAAGTAGCTATGGCTTGTTTAAACAGGGTTTGTTTATGGGCAATAGTGCCAGAGGGGGAACAGATGCCGACGGTGTCACCAGGCGTAAGTTTGGCAGGCTTGATCATAGGTACCTCATTTAATAGTATACCTAGCGGTTTTTTACAAGAAAAAACCGGCGCAGTGTGCGTCGGCAATCAATGTTGTTTCGATTGAGCAAGAAATTCAATTAGAGTGACGGAGGTGTTTATGACTGGGCTGAGATCGATACCAAACGTTAGCCCAACTGCCTGAATGTCGCAGAGGAAAGCCCGGCCATTTTCGCTAGTGCTTTGATACAACTCGTTCGTGCCAATGTTTCTCAGTCGCTCTCTAAACAAACAAAGTATGTCTTGGGTGAAGTTGAAAACCAGCTGCTCATCCAGGAATAGCTGTCTGTACTCTAGCCAGATATCGCGGTTTTTCAGACCTGTTTCTTCTCGCCACTGGTCCAGCCAGACTTCGCCTTCAAGGGTGTGTGTTTTGGCAACTTCGTCCCAGAAATCGCCAAAGGTTGGGGTGTTCCTACGCATTGCTCACCTCCGGTTGGTAAAGGTCAATCGCACCTGGTTCGGGCAGTTCGTTGCCTCCTTACTGCATTGATACTCCCAGGGTAGCTATTTGTAAAATGTCCGAAACGAGTGTACTGTCTGGCTTTGGTTTTGTTCATTAGGCAACTGACATTTACCGCGAAAGGTAGTTTTATGCTACTCGAGAACAAAGTGGTTTTAGTAACGGGAGCGGGGCGTGGACTTGGCCAAGCAACCTGCAGGGAGTTGGCTAGGGCAGGCGCATATGTTTACGTTACTGATATTGACCGAGCAACAGCTGAAAAGTCTGTTGGAGAGATCAGGAAGGAGTTTGATCGGGCAGGCAGAGTATGTGCTATGGCATGTGATGTTCGTGATGAACGTCAGGCCAGTGAGGTTGTAGCCACAATTCTTCGCGATCAAGGCAGGATAGACATACTCATTAATAATGCGGGCGTAAACGTAACCGCTACTGTCGAAACACTGTCCATCGAAGAATGGGATAGGATTGTTTCCACCAACTTGCGTGGCCAGTACGTTATGTCGCATCTTGTCTTTCCGACTATGAAACAACATGGCAGCGGGAGCATTATCAACGTTGCTTCAAGTCTGGCCAAGAGAGTTAAGGAAAACTCACCAGCCTACGTGGCAAGTAAATGGGGAATCCTTGGACTAAGCCAACTGCTCTGTCTTCAGGCTCGTGAGTTTGGCATCAAGGTTACTGCGTTTAGCCCATCTGGTATGAACACAAAGTTGATTCTTGATCGGTTTCCTGACATTGACCAGTCAACACTCATGAGTCCCAACGATGCCGCCAAGGTGATCCGTTTCATTTTGGAACTACCAGATAGCGTAACCATCCCTGATCTGTTCATGATGTCTACTCAGGACCACACTTGGCCGTAAGTACAAAATTTCTTTGCCGCATGGGAATCCATGCGGTTTTTTACTTAGCTTCTAAAAGAATAAGTAGAAATTAAAGCAAAGAAAAAGGACCTCTTGCGAAGTCCAATGATTGTGTGAGGGTAAATACTCACGTCTTGTCTGCAACCAATTCCCAGTGACAATACATGAAGTTGCTCGTACTCCCATCAACGTGGCCGTCATTCCAACGCGCGGGATTATAGTAGATGCGCCTCAATTCATTTTTCCAAATGGCCTCAAGTTCGTCATCGGAGACGATATTATTGAGGGGGAATGGAATAAGCTCGCGGTTATTGTCCTCTTTATCTTGCTTGCTTTTTAGCATGGAGCAAATAAAGCGACCGCCTGTCTTTAATACTCGTATAATCTCTGGCATGGCTCGCTGGTAGAGCAATTCTTTTTCGGTTACATCAGCAAAAAAGTGTAGCACATAGGTAGCAACTATTAGGTCATAGCTGCCGCGTGGGACATTCGATAAGAATCGAAGCATCTCTTGGAAATGGACGGTAACGTTTCGCTCTGGATTATCTCGGCTCCATTGTGAAAAAGTAAGTACATCTTCGGCGTCACAGGTCATGGTGCCCGATATAAATCCGTCGATGGCATCAACCTGATAGCCTTGTTCGGCAATGAATATCGTATTATTGCCTTCGCCGCACCCGAGGTCTGCTGCACGGCCACCTTTGTACGGTGGCGTGTACTGTACCACTAGGGGCAGGGGAGGGTTTATATCAAGCGCACACTTTATTTTCGAGGGCATTCAATAGCTCCATGCATAGGGAGTGAAAGGTACATGAAAAGTCTGCCAAACAGGCAGTATGCACGAATACAAATATTTTTCAAGTTTTTGTCCAAAGGGTGAGAGAAGGTTTCGGTCTTTTAATCAAAGAAAAAGCCCCAGACGACGAGTGTCGCTGGGGCATTATTTTTGCTACACCTCCCATACAAATCCATTTGGGCCGGCGTTTATTACGCGCGTATTTTCAAACATTTCTGATCGTCCGGAGCTGCTGTGGTTGTGACCACATACAACCAGGGCTGGCTGACATACCTTGATTGTTTCTAGAATCGCTACGCTTCCGAAGCGCTGGCCACTGGATGATTGATCCAGAATGCCGCTTGGTGGTGAATGCGATACTAGTATTGCTCCATATGGACAACAATCTAGGAGATGCCGCCCCTCGTCCTCGGAGAAGTCATAGCTTGAGGCGCCGAAGGTGGTAACTGGAATTGCTCCACCTACACCCCAGAACTTGATGCCATCGATTTCTGTGCCTGACCCGTGCAACACTTTTGCAGCGGGCCATGCTTTACAGGCATTCACCAACTCCTCATAGGATTCAGCGTTGCCGGGTACCAATATACTTGGGTGCTCTATTGCTGCTAATACTCCAATAATCTCTGGTAGCCCTTGTCGATCGGTCGCGAAGTCACCCGCACCAATGACAACGTCCACGTCGCGCGACAGCTCAACGAGCTTCTGGGCCGTGGCTAAATTGCGGTGGACGTCACTAAAGAGTAGGAGGCGCATACGATAGTTTCCTCTGTGGGTTGAATGTGCAATCCATTTACTCGCGCCAAAACATTATCACATAATATAATTTTGTCAAATTATCTTTGATAGTAAGGGCTCCTAAAAAACAGGAGCTCGAAGGAGCGAGGCGAAGGTCGACTTTAGGTCCAGACCGAGCCGAGTGCATGAAGAGTCTGGTTTTTGGGAAGGAGGAGTAATTCTGGAGCGATCAAGCTCCTGTTCCGCTTGGCGGAATCAGGACGATGAGTGGAAGGAATTGCGACGAGTCCGGGGAGTAGGAGTTGAACCTACCTTCGCGGATTTACAGTCCGCTGCATAGCCGATCTGCCATCCCCGGTACTAACTAGCTTTACTATATATTATTGCCCTACTTCGGTCGCATGTGGCGACTTGCGTGGAGCAGAATTGCTAGGCAATTCTGAGCCAGATGTCGGATTCGAACCGACGGCCTTCACTTTACAAAAGTGTTGCTCTACCACTGAGCTAATCTGGCGAAACCTGATATTACTGGTCTTAACCTTGATTTATTGTACTATGCATTTATGCAGAAAAGAGAAGAAATAATCAAGCGGCTACTGGCCCAGAGCGCGGAAGTGATTACGCCGGAAGAATTTGAGCGTCGACTGGCGAGTGGTGAAAAGTTGACGCACTATATTGGTTTTGAAATATCTGGCTACGTTCATATTGGGCAGGGGATGATGAGCGCGTTAGTAATGAAGGATTTAACAGACTTAGGCGTGAAGTGTACGTTGTGGTTGGCTGATTGGCATACGTGGATCAATAAGAAGTTGGACGGCACGAAGGAAACAGCAGCGAATATTGGTATTGGGTATTTTGCGGAAGCGATTCGGGCTTGTTTTATGGCAGTGGGCGGGGATCCGGCTCTATTAGATATTCGTTTGGCTAGCTCTGCCTACAGCAACAATGCTATGCAGTACTGGGAAACGGTGGTGGCCGTGGCCATGCATACGACGGATGCGCGGATTAAACGGAGTATCAGCATTATGGGTAAAGAGGCAGGGGAAAGCGTAGAATTTGCGACGTTAATGTACCCCGTTATGCAAGTGGCTGACATCTTCTTTTTACGAGTGGATATTGCCCATGCCAGCATGGATCAGCGTAAAGCCCATGTGGTCATGCGGGACGTGGCGGACAAAGTGGCGCCGGATCGGCCGAAGCCTATGGCACTGCACCATCCGCTTATTGACAGCCTTGATGGCGAGCAAAAAATGAGTAAGTCCAAACCAGATACGGCGGTGTTTGTGCATGATGAACCGGCTGAAATTGAACGGAAAATTAAGAAGGCGTTTTGTCAGGAAAAAGAAATTGCTAAAAATCCGATCCTTAACTGGACTAAGAATATTTTATTTTGGAATCGAACGAGCCCATTTGTTATTGAGCGGGAAGAAAAGCATGGCGGCAAGCGAGAGTTCACGACATATGCGGATTTAGAAGCCGCTTTTGCGGCCGGCGAAGTCCACCCCATGGATTTAAAGAGCGCTGTAGCCAAAGAAATTATTGCCTTACTCGAACCGGTCCGAAAGCACTTTGCGGACCCCCAACATGCGGCCGAGAAAGCAGCGTTGGACAAAGTCCTCGCGAATCGTTAATTTGGGCAATACGGCCCACTGATAGCAGTGAGGCCATGAACTTTATAGTGTTATTGATGGTAAATGCCGATGTAGCTCAGTGGTAGAGCAACTCCATGGTAAGGAGTAGGTCACCAGTTCAATCCTGGTCATCGGCTCAACGGAATAGCATTCATTCTAGGTCCTGAAAATTGTTACGGTTCATTATCCCGCCTACACTACAACCATGTTTGGTTGGCGGGGATTACTAGGGTTAGTATTTGTCTTACTCATTAGCGTGGGTGGCCTGGTTTTATATTTTTGGCTCAATGCGACGGAGGCTGAGCTGCCGACGCCTACTTTGGTACTGGCTTCACCGGTTACGGTCCCAGACTTTTCGGTTGTTTTAATTCAAGAATCAGTCAATTCCCGCCGGGTGCAAACGTGTGAACGAAATCGGTGCATTCCGCAGTTATTACCGGCCGGGGATAGTCAGGCAGCGGTGTTTGATGGCCAGGGATGGCTTTTTTATCAGGAGGCAGAAAGTGCGCTGACGAATCTGACCAAAAAAATATTAATGCGGACGGAGTTGGCAGATAAGAAAACGACGCAGTTGCTAGAGCAAACGCCGTTAACGTCGCCGCGAGATTTGCTGATTAGTCCGACGGGGAAGCACACCGCTTTTTTCTTAGACAATATTGATCGCCCCGAAGCGGAGCTGACAGAGCTATGGGTGTACGATCGGGAAAAAAACGGGGTACGTTTACTGGCAGAAAAGTTATACCGACCAGATATTCGGTCGCACGTGCGGTGGAATCGGGCCGGGAACATGCTGTGGTTTTTGGCGGACACCGGTGCGCAAGACAATCCGGAAGACGTGATTGAGTTAGTGATCGTACCCCTCAATGATACAGTAGCGACTCGGTTTTCACCGGTTGATTGGCAGGAGCTGCAAGACGAAGTAGATACCGGCGTGATGGATATTGCGCCCTCTGGGAAAAAGGCAGCATATGTGACTACTAGTTTCTTTGGGCGAAAAGAAATTAACGTGGTAGCAGAGGGTCGATCGCCGCAGCGATTGTCGGCTAAAGGGGAGGTCGTGTATCTCCAGTTTTTAGAAGATGATTCGTTGTTATACGGCGTGCAGGATTCGCGTGGCGTTACTTTTTGGAAATGGCAGGAGGCAGTGACGCGGCACATTGCTCGGCAATCGGGGCAGTTACTCTCTGCCCAAGGTGAGCCAACGGGTGAATTTATTATGATGGCGCTAGCGCAAGAAAAATCGATCGTCTTGCAGCTATTACATACTTCAACGGGAACGGTGACGCCTCACGCGTCGGTGGCAGCTACAACTCAACGCTTCGTGCTGACGCAGCTGGCAATACAGGCACCACTGGGTAGCACGTCAACGGAATCGGCCGCACGGGAATTTGATGATGCGGAGCTAGCGGCGTTTATTGATCAAAATTTTCCCAGTATTGTAGGGGCGCCGGGAGCGAAGGCAAAGAAATTGATCATTTCCGATCAGGCGAACAGCGTGTATGTGGATTACGATACGGCAGCTGGAGCGGCCGTACGGGTGCTGCTAGTAGTTCATGATGTTGGTCACGCCGATTGGTCGATTAAGGGTCGTTACGAGGCAGCACAGGCAGAGTGGCACAAAGTGCAGGGCGGAGGGTTGCCTGATCCAAAACCGGTCCGTATTTACGAGTGGGAGGAATCGGTGGGGCAGTGGATCTTGAAGCTGGAGGTTAGGAGTTAGGAAGATAGGAAATTAGGATAGAGGAGCAGAAAGAATGCTAAAATAGGTATATGAATAAAAGAGTATTTATCGTTCATGGATGGGGAAGCAGTCCAGGTCAACATTGGATGCCTTGGCTAAAGAAGGAATTGGAAGCAAGTGACTATCAAGTAGTCGAGCCAGCTATGCCAGAAACAGATCATCCAGTCATTGATACATGGGTTTCTCACTTAAGCGAGGCGGTGGGAGAACTTGATGCTCATACATATTTTGTTGGTCACAGCATTGGTTGTCAGACAATACTTCGCTATTTAGAAAGAGAATCGGATAAGAAAGCGGGTGGTTGTGTGTTTGTTGCTGGTTGGTTTAAGTTAGACAACCTGGAAAGTGAAGAAGACAAAGAAATTGCTCAACCTTGGTTAAAAGACAATATTGATTTTAGTCGGGTGTTGAATACCACTCGTGAATTCTTTGTTATTAATTCAAGTAATGATGAGTACGGATGCATCGAAGAAAATAAAAGATTGTTTGAAGAAAAGCTGGGAGCTAAAGTCGTTGTTCTGGAAAATAAAGGACACCTTACAGAGGGTGACGGTGTGACTAAGTTACCGGAGGTATTGAAGGCAATTCAGGAAGTTGCCAATAAAAATGAAAAGTAAGAAAGTTTCAACCGGTCTATATATCCCTGCCCGTGGGCAGGTTATTAGGTTACCGCTTATAGGCTTACTCGCTGACTGGCTTACCTGCTTGCTCTAAACTTGCACAAAATGTGTTTTTATTACAGAATGGCTTTTAGCCTAATCAGCTAACTAATCAGCTATTCCTATGCCTCAAGAAAACCTCGTTCGCCTCCAGTGTACGGAATGTAAGAATTTCAACTACCAGACCAACCGTAACCTGCGTCGTCAGGACTCGGAAAAGCTGGAAATAAAGAAGTTTTGCAGCACCTGCCGCAAGCACCAAGTCCACAAGGAAAAGGCGAAAAAGTAAGCTAGGAATCGGTACAAAACGAAAGCCACGTCTTTCAAGAAGGCGTGGCTTTGTTAGTGCTAGGCAAAAGATGATAAGTCGGTATTATGTGGGTACGGGGGGTGTGGTCTAATGGTATGACAAGCGCCTCCAAAGCGTTTAATGAGGGTTCGATTCCTTCCGCCCCCGCAAAATGAAGAATAATTTCAAGCGGCCCAAGCAGTTGGCGCGAACAACCATTTACGAGAGTAAGTGGATCAATTTACATGTGGATCAGGTAGAGCTTCCGGGTGGGCGGATTGTTAAAAAAATGCATGTGCTGGATTACCCCATGGAAGGGGTGGGAGTAGTGGTGGTGAATGAATCTGGAAAAATTCTTTTGGAGTACGCGTATCGATATCACACCGGTAAAGATGGGTGGGAAATACCTACGGGCGGTATTGATCCTGGGGAATCTGTTCTGGTAGCGGCTAGGCGGGAAGTGCAAGAAGAGACGGGCTATCAAACTAAAGATGATGCAGTAGTTTATTCTTATAATCCTTCAAACGGCAGCTCGAACCAGGTCTTACACATTGTTTTTTCGTCGCTGTCGCCTGAGGAGCAAAAACCATTTGATACAAATGAGGTTAGAGAAATTAAATGGGTTACAGAAGACGAAGTTTGGGAATTAATTCATAGCAAAGAAATGGTGGATGGGTTTTCGCTGGTAGGTTTGTTGCTCTATCTCAGTGGCAGGAAGCCAGCGATAGTCTAGTGATCAGAGCTATATGGAAAAGTCCGTTCTTATTATCATTACCGGTTTACCTGGTACTGGGAAAACTTCTCTTGGTAAAAAAATAGCTGACCAATACAAGCTGCCTTTTATCACTCGTGATGCAATTAAGGAGCGACTATTTGATGTCTTGGGCTGGTCTGACCGGGCATGGTCTAAAAAGTTAGGTCAGGTGAGCTACGTGCTGATGGATTTCATGATTGAAGCCATCCTCTCCACGGGCCGATCATTGATCGTTGAAAGTAACTTTAAACCAGAGTACGACAATGCCAAGTTTAAAGATTGGCAAGTCGAGTATCACTACCAAATTATTCAATTGGTTCTAAGCTCTCAAGGAGAAATATTATTAAAGCGCTTTAAAAAAAGAGTTGCATCTGGTGAGCGTCATCCCGGCCATGTTGATCAAGTAAATTATACCAACGCAGAATTCAAGGCATTATTGCTGAGTGGTTTATCTGAGCCTTTGGATATCTCCGGAGAAGTCATAAAAATTGATACCACGGATTTTTCAGTAATATCGTACGAAGAAATTTCGGCTTTAATAAAAAAATCCCTCGGTTAACAAAAAACCGCCCTTCGGGGCGGCTTCTTGTTTAACTGGCGTGGGTGGTGAGCTGGGTGATGTTGGTGAGCTCGGCCGTGATGAGCATGCGCTTACTGGTGGACCACAGGGGCCAACAAGCCATGAGCGTGACGGTGGGGACCGGGCGATCGGAAATAACCCGGTAATCGGAGGTGGGCGTAATAATATCTTGTTTCACTACGGTGTAGGTGTAGCGGGCGCCGTTGTAATCCAAGTGAATAACGTTACCCTCGGTAATTTCGTTGATTTTCAGGAAGGCGAAACGGTACTTACCTTTCCACGGTTCGCCAGTACTGTGCGCGGCGATAAACACGTTACCCAAGCGACCTGGCGCAATACCGTTGGGGTAGAGCGCAGCGCCTTGATCAAGTGTGCTAATCACATCGTCATCGTTGAGTGAGGGGCTTAGTGCCAACGGCACATTGGCATTAATACCAGGTAAGCGAATCCAGTTGCCTTCGCTAATGTCGGTAGGGGAAGACAATGGAGGGAACAGTTGTTTGGCGGGAATACTATCTAGATCTAGAAAAGCCTCGGTGCGATCGGGGGCGACGGGTAAGGCGGGGTGGTAGAGAAAATCCGCCGTGAAAATATCTATCGCGACGGGAGCAAACATGGCAGCTAGGGTGCTAGCGCCAAAGATAAACAAAAAGGCCGACACAAAGGTTGTGGCAAAGAGGCGTAGTAACTTGTTACGAGATGATGTCATAAAACGGCTTACTATGGGGGAAAAGAGGCTTTCCGGCAAGGCTTTTTTCAACCTGTTATATTATCATAAATTGCAATTAATGTCAATACAAGGTGCCTGAGGGCCTGTTTTAGACCAAAAAACCCGCTATAAGCGGGTTTTAGGCACCTTATACCAACTTAACCTAATCTCTGCAGTCATCGCGAGGCCTGGCGAAGCGATCCCGGACGAGATTGCCGCGTCGCCAAGCCTCCTCGCAATGACGCCGGGTAGCGTGAATCTGGTTAAGTTGGTATTAGAGGGTGTTTACAGATCCTGACCTTTAACGGTGGATCGCTTGTTGCCTTGGGTGCGCTTGCTGGCTTCGTCGAGGAGCCACTGAACCTTTTTGTTCAATTCCCCAATGAGTTCGCCTGACATCTTAACGTTCTTGCTTTTCAAGTATGCGCGAACCTTGCTTGCCACGATGAGAATATCTTCTGCCATAGCCAAACACCTCCTTTAAAAGTGTGGATTAACGGTTTGTAACACACGTGGATTTTACCATCGGCTATTCTGCCGGGCCAAACGGCCTTTCCACATGGTTTAGCCGCCTAAAACAGGGAATTAGAGTATGAACAGGCAGCCGGCTAGGACGAGGACAAAACTGGCGTGAGCAATAAGTGCTGGGTGTTGAATGCGGACGCGGATTAAGATGGCGAGAATGAGTAAGGCTAAGATGGTGGCAAAGATGACGGCCGTAAGTCGGCGGGTGAGTTGGGAGAAGCGTGCCGGTGGGGCCAAGTAGCCTTGATCACTGTCAAGGGTAAAGGTGGGTGCGAGGCTGACGTCGGGAAGCTTGGTGCTGTTGCCGGCTTGATCGACTAACGCGAGGGTAAGTGGTGAGTTGGCATCAATGACTTGATTGGTATTGCTGGTAAAAGCATATTCTTGATTGTTTTGGTGAATGCTGCCACTGACATACTGATTGCTATCCACGGTAAACACGGCGCGAGGTGAATCGGTGAGTGGACTTAGCACAAACGAAATGTCACTGCGCGCTAATTGTGGTCCCTGGGTGTCTTTGGTGAGAGCGAGTGGTTCGGACAACTCGCTTTGGTTGCTAGCCTGATCAACGCTGTAGGCGCGCAATACGAGCGTGCCGTCGGGGAAGCCTTCTAGTGAAAGCTCGTATTCGGCCTTACCGTTGCTATCCAGCGTTACGGTGTGGCGTGGTTGGTTATTCAGCAGTAATTGCACGGTGCTACCGGGGTCGCCGTCAATTTTAACTAAGGCTTGGGATGAGGCGACGCTACTTAGAACGGCGATGCGAGGAATGCGAGGTGGTGTGGTGTCGGCCGGTGGTGCATCAGAAGGTGCTGGCGCGGGTGAGCTGGCGGGAGTAGGTGTCGGTGAAGATTTGGTGGTGCTGGCTTTGACGGCCGGGGTCGGTGACGGAATAGCAGCTTCAGGCTCCACGGCTGGCTGATTTTCTGTTGGCAAGCCAAACATGTGCACTACCACCGTAGAGGTGCCGCCTTCGAATTCGCCCGTCACCACACCCACACCAGTTTCGGTGTATTGGTTTTGTAGCATATTGTCGCGATGGGTAGGGCTGGCTAGCCACGCGGCCACGACGTCTTCGGCTTCAATGAAATCTATGGCCAGGTTTTCACCGGCGATGCGGTAGGTGTAGCCGACTTTGCTCATCCAGAACCACGGGGTGACACCGCTGGGGGAAATGTGGGCGAAGTAATCTTCTTGCAGCATGTGGTTGCCTTTTTGCACCGCCGCGCTGGTTAGTTTGCTGTTTACTTTTAATTCATTGAGGCCAGCTTTTTTACGCTCCGCATTGGTGAGTTGGATAATGCGGGCGGTGGTAATGGTGGAGAGGTCGGCTGAAGCAGGGGTAAGTAAAATAACCCCCGCGGCCAGTACTTTAGCGACGATCAATAAACCGGAAATAGCGGCCAATGGTTTATGGCGCAGCGCCAGTGGCCGATCTTGGTTGGCCGGCATAGGGATAAGGCACACCTTGGCGCCATGAACGACCCGCGTGGCAATACTCATGCTTTGTAGTATGAACGATGTTTTAGCAATTAAGAAGAATGCCCAGTTGGATTAGTTATTTCTTGCTTGTTGCTTGCGCCTAATTTATCCTTTGCCTATGAATGTTGTTCTGATGGCGGGTGGTGGGGGTACGCGGCTGTGGCCAGTATCGCGCAATAGCCGCCCTAAACAATTTTTGGATTTAGGCAGCGGTAAAAGCTTGCTAGAGCATACGTACGACCGGGCGCGAACAGTGGCATCGCCAGCGGAAATTTTTGTGGCGACTACGGCTGAGTATCACCGAGAAATCCAGACGATGCTGCCGGATGTATTGGTGGAAAATATTTTTGATGAACCAACGCGACGGGATACCGGGCCGGCACTAGCGGCTGCGGCGGTGCAGTTGAAGCTGCGCGGTAAAGGAGATGTACCTACTATTTTTATGTGGTCGGATCATGTATTTACGGCAGAAGATCGCTTTTTAGAAGATTTACAGAAAATTCCAACCATTATTGAGCAGCATCCCGCGGCAGTGGTGATTTTAGGGCACCGGCCGACGTTTCCGGAAACGGGCTTTGGCTACATTGAAGCGGGGGAAAAACTGCCAGGCTATGATGATGCATTTCGGGTGGCTTCGTTTAAGGAAAAGCCGGATTTGGCGACAGCCCAGCAATATTTGGAATCGGGAAAGTATTTTTGGAATATGGGGTATGTCAGCGTGAAGCCAGTTTACTTATTACAAGAACTTAGTCGGACGGCGCCGGAGTTGACCAGCGGACTGAGTGAGTTTGAAAAAAAACTGCAGGCTCATGACACGTTGGGAGCGGGCGAGGTGTACAGTCAGTTGCCGAAAGTGGCGATTGATTACGCCTTGCTGGAAAAAGCGCCAACGGTTATTGCGGTGACAGGTGATTATGGCTGGAGTGATGTAGGGAATTGGGGGGCAGTGCAAGAAATATTTGGGACGAAAGGGGACCACATGCCCTATGGGCACCATGTTCACGTCGATGCCCAGAACAACTATGTATATAACGCTACCAATAAAGTGGTATCGATTTTAGGAGTGGAAGATGCGATTGTAGTGGTGACGGAAGATGCGGTGCTGGTAACAAATAAAAAAAGCTCTCACAAAGTTAAAGACGTTGTCGCGAAGTTAGAAGCGGCGGGTAAATCGGAATATCTGTAACATATGCGGATTATGAATCCTAAAAAATTCAGTCTTTTTATTGTGATTTGTTTGTTGGTGTTACTCGGTGCGGCGTGGCTAGTTTGGGGCAGCGCGACGATGAAAAAAACGGGTGAGGTGGCGGTGGAGGCTGGCGAGGGTGCGGTGATTGTGTGGCGCAAGATGGTAGACGAGGGTTTTACAGCTCGGACATTGCCGTGGCGCTACCGCGCCTGGCGGTTGGGAGCGGCAGAGAGCTTAAAGGCGGGCACCTATCACATTGAACTGGGTGAAACCATTACCCAAGTTATTGAGCGCATGACTAAAGGCGATGTTATTCCTGACGAGCTCGCGATTACGTTTCCCGAAGGCTTTACCTTGGAGCAAATGGCAGCACGAACAGGGGCTAAGGGATTAGGTACGCCCGAGGAATTTATCAGCAGTGCCACACCGGCTAATTTCCAGGACCGGTACCCATTCCTCAAAACCGTGCCACCATCCCGGGATTTAGAAGGTTACTTATTTCCGGATACGTACAAAGTATTTGATGATGATTCGCCACGGGATGTTATTTCCCGCCAGCTGGCTAATTTCGACCAAAAGTTGACGGAGGAGTTGCGTCAAGAAGCGGCGGCGGATGGGCGTAGCCTGGATGACATTGTGATTATGGCCAGTATTATTGAGCGCGAAGTGCTGACGGATGCGGATATGGCACTGGTTTCCGGAGTGTTGTGGAAGCGGGTGGATGCGGGGGCCGGCATGGATGCGGATGCGACAGTGCGGTATGCGTTGAAAAAATGGGACGAACCATTGACGGTAGCGGACTTACAAGTGAACTCGCCATATAACACGCGGCGGTTTCGTGGTTTGCCGCCTGGCCCCATTAGTAACCCGGGATTGCGGGCGCTCATTGCGGCGGTGCGACCAGAGGAATCCGAATATTACTACTACTTATCCGCGCCGGATGGCAAAACCTATTTTGCAAAGACGAATGACGAGCATAATCAGAATAAGGCCAAATACTTAAACTAGCGGGCTGGCTGGTTCATTAGTAGACTAGAGGTATGGCACAGCGTGCAAAGAAAAAAAGCAGTCGCAAGGCACCGCCGAATCGAGGCGCGAGTGACCAAGCGTACGGCGAGTTTGTCGTGGTTTTAGAAAAAGTTTATTCGGAGATTGATGCTCTGGGAGAAGCGCAGGATTTGATGAAAGACCAAATGAATTCTCGCTTTGACACGCTTGAGGCAGCGGTTCGGCAACTTGATCAACGAGTTACAACTCTTGAAATAAAGGTCGGTGAACTTATAGACGATATGGCATTTGTTAAACAAGAGATTCGCTTGATCCGCCATGATCTTACGCAGAAAGTAAATCGCGAGGAATTTGAAATGCTGGAAAGCAGGGTGGCCAAATTGGAGAAGGAGTTGGCAGTACGGTGATTAGCTAGCTTGTTAGCTGATAGCTTGTAGCTTTTAGGGCGGGAACTTACACGTTTACCGGCTTATTGAGCTAGCCAGGCTTGCTTTTTTAGGGCAGGTATGGCAGAAAGAGGGAAGTCATCCCAAGACCTAGAGCAGGGGCAACCCGTCAGACTTTAGCAGGAAGGTATCGTAGCTTGCGCTACGGGCGATATATTTTCTACGGGCGATGACCCCGTTTTTATTTTGTTAATTCCTAATCAGCCAATTCAATGCCCCTGACACGACAACAGAAAGAATCGCGAGTAGCGGACATTCAAAAAGCATTGAGCGAAGCGACTTCGGCTGTGTTTATGGCCTTCACAGCGCTCACGGTGGACGACACCGAAGAGTTACGTGATCGCTTGCACGAGCAGGGCAGTAGCCTAAAGGTGCTTCCCAAGCGTTTGCTGCGCTTAGTGCTTAAAGAATTGAAGTTGGATTTTGATCCAACGACCCACGACGGGCAGTTTGCCATCGTCTGGGGTAATGATGCTGTGGCTCCTGCCAAAACCGTCAGTACGTTTTTGAAGGGCCGCGCCAATGTCACTCTGGTGGGCGGTAGTTTAGAGGGAAATATTCTCTCCCAAGCCCAAGTCAATGCTTTGGCCGCCTTGCCTACGCGGGAACAGTTGCTGGGCAAATTGCTCGGTACGATCAGCAACCCCGCCCGTGGCTTCGTCATGGTGCTATCGGGTGTACAGCGCCAAGCCGTACAGGTGCTACAAGCCATTGCCGACAAAAAGGAAAAAGCAACAGCGTAATAGTATTAATCTAATTCCTAATAATAAAATTATATGAGTGCAGATGAAGCAACCGCTGTCGAAGTACCAGCCAAGTTCAAAGATCTGGTGAAGACGATTGAAGAGATGTCAGTTCTCGAATTATCTGAGTTAGTTAAGGTACTCGAAGAAAAGTTCGGTGTTTCTGCCGCTGCGCCAGTCATGATGGCTGCCGCCGGTGGAGCTGCTGCGGATGCCGCACCGGTTGCCGAAAAGACTTCGTTTAACGTTGAACTCACTGCAGCTGGTGGCCAGAAGATTGCCGTCATTAAAGCCGTTCGTGAAGTCACTCAGCTGGGCTTAAAAGACGCCAAAGACATGGTGGAAAAAGCACCAGTCGTGATTAAAGAAAACGTACCAAAGGCTGACGCCGAAGAAATGAAAAAGAAAATCGAAGCTGCTGGTGCAACAGTTGAATTGAAATAATTCACTAGCATTCGCTTAAAAAATACCCCGTCGATCAGCGGGGTATTTTTAATGCTATACTGACGTGAAGATTTCCTGAGAAATTATATGTATTCTGCGTACTTTTATTGGCAGTTTGTGGCTACACCTTCGTGGTTGATACGACTCCTGGTAACACTGGAGCGTGGATTAGTGATTTATTTTTCGGTCCCGGTGATGTTCAAAACATTATTGGCCCACTGGCACCGTGATCGGGTGAGCATGCGGCGCGGAACCATTAGTGGTTTGGCGATCGCGCTGGCTTGGAATGCTATTTCGAGGGTCATGGGTTTTATCGTGCGTTCAGCCACGTTGATCGTATGGGTTGCGGCGAGCCTGGTGGTGGCGGGCATAGGCATGGTGGCAGTGGCAGTGGCGTTACTGTGGCCAGCATTGGTGCTGGTAGGCATTGCGGTTGGCAGCGCGTTATTACTTCAATAGGTATGGCGTATGTCTTTGATACGAAACGACCCAGTGCGCGCGTAGCCGCGTGGCGGACATACCGCGTGCTGACATCGCGGCTGGTGCTAGCGGTGTTGTTGCTTTGCAGCGTAGCTGCGGCAATGTTATGGCTCACCTATTTTTACGGGCAGGATAGTGCGATGGTGTTGGGTAGCGCAGTGGTGTTGTCGAATGTGGCGGCGGGAGCGGCATTGGTCTTTGTCTTTGGCGCGACGTATTTTCCTTACATTTCTTTTTTGCCGGCTCACCGACGTGAAGTCGTTAATGTAGCGGACTACAGTGATTTTACGTTACTGGAATTACTTGGCCGTTCGGCACGAGGAATGCGGGCCACCGAATTGCCAAACGCATTGGCGACAGTGCTAGCTAGTCAGCCTGCGGTAGCGTTGTATGAGCGCTTAGCAGTGTCTATGGCGGACGTGATGCAGGTAATAGAACACCAGTTACTGCCAGAGCTGACGTGGGAAAGCGTAGCCCAGGCCGCCTGGGAGTTAAAGGAGGAACTTACGCACACGCACGTTCTGCCGGAACACTTAGTCGCCGCACTGCTACTCATGCCGGCTTTGAAAAATTGGCGTAGGGGCCATGATTTGCAGGAACACGATGTTCGTTTCGTGGCGTGGTGGTGTACGGCGCGGCGCTTAGCGGCACGGGAAGGTGCGCGGTGGTGGGACCCGGCTCACCTGTTAGATTTTACGGGCATTGGCTTGTCGTGGACGGCGGGGTTTACCCCGTTAGTAGACCGACTAGTGCATTTTCCGGCCGGTGAAGTGTGGGATCAAATTACAGTGGGTCGAGAAGAGCAGGTGGAGCAGCTACTGACTACACTGGCGCGACAGCGACAAAGCAACGTGCTGCTTGTGGGGCAGCCTGGCTCTGGGCGGTTGGGTGTAGTGCAAGAAATGGCGAGGAGGATTATGCGCGGGACGGCGCACCCGGCATTACTGGGCCAGCGAGCGGTGTATTTACATATGAGTGAAATTTTAGCGCGTGGCGAAACACCGGCACAGCAGTTAACGGTGTTATCTGCCGTATTGGCCGAGATGGAGCGCGCCGGGAACGTGATTGCGGTGATTGATGGGCTCGGTAGTATTTTAGGTGACAAGGATGGGCGCGTGAATTTGAGTGATGCCTTATTGCCGTTCTTTGCGTCTTTAAAAGTGCGGGTAGTGGCGCTACTGTCGACGGAGGAATACCACTTGCGCGTGCAGCAGAATGAAGAAATTTCGCATTACTTTGAAGTAGTGGTCATGCCTTTGCTTTCTACGCGGCAAACGCTGGCGATTTTAGCGTTAGCCACGCCATCGATTGAGCGGGAACATGAGGTGTACCTGTCGTATCAAACGCTGCGCGCGATTGTCGAGGATACCGATGGGGTGTTGCCTGGCGTGCCGTATCCGGAGCGAGCCTTTGATGTGCTAGAAGAGGCGTTAGTGATTGCGGCCCAACAGCACGTTAAAAAAATATTGCCGACACTCGTTCACGGAGTGGTGTCGCGTAAGGTTGGCATGCCAATTGGCCGGATTAGTGCGAGTGAAAAGCAAACGCTGGTACACCTAGAGGAGTTACTTCATGAAAAAGTAGTGAACCAAACGGTAGCGGTGACGGCAGTGGCTCGCGCGGTGGTACGGGCGCGCACCGGTGTAAGAACAAAGGAACGGCCGATTGCTACGTTCCTGTTTTTAGGGCCAACGGGTGTAGGTAAAACAGAAACGGCGAAGGCGTTAGCGGCGGCGTACTTTGGCGGGAGCGAGTACATGATTCGCCTCGACATGTCTGAATTCCAGACGGCAGCGGGCGTGGCGCAGCTGATTGGTAGCCGACAACAGCCAGTGGGGCGGCTTACGGCAGCGATTGCGGATCGACCATTTACGATCGTGTTACTAGATGAGTTTGAGAAAGCCCACCGTACGGTGCAGCAACTGTTTTTGCAGGTCTTTGATGAGGGGCACCTCACGGATGCCCGGGGGCAAGAGGTGTCGTTTAAGCACGCCATTATTATTGCGACTAGCAACGCTGGGGCAGAGATGATCCGACAAGCTGTGCAGAGCGGGCCGCTGCCCGATGACTTTGCCGAAGAGCTGCGCGACTTTGTGTTGGGGCAAGATATATTCCGGCCGGAACTGTTGAACAGGTTCGATGGGGTGATTACCTTTACGCCACTGACCCGTGAGCATATTCAAGAGATTGCACGACGGATGCTGGTGAGCTTGAATAAGCGCTTGGATAGCGAGCATGGGGTGACGGTGGCAGTAACGCCCGAACTGTTGGCATTTTTGTTGGAGCGAGGCTACCACCCTGAATTTGGGGCTCGGCCAATGGCACGCGCCATTCAAGACACAGTGGAATACGTGGTGGCAGAAAAAATATTAAAAGGATTGCTCACGCCTGGACAAGAAGTGGTGTTACACGCGCAAGAACTGCAACAGGTGAGGTAAGTTATTCAAGGGTAATGGCCAGGACGCGGGTGCCATCAAGGACGTACACTGTTTTCTCGTCGGCACTCACCGCGATATCTGACATTTGCTGGGCGACATCAATAAATAGTTGCTTGAGTAGCTTGCCGGTGTCATCAAAGATGACGATACGTTTGTTGGCGGCATCGAGAATGTAGATGTTTTGAGTGTCTTCGGACTTAATCAGCTTAGTGGCGCCGGCGAGGGGAGGATCAACCGGATCGGCGTTGAATGGAGCGGGTTCGCCTTTGAGTAGTTTATGGATGGCGCCATCGCTATGCAGAGTGAACATATTGCCATCGACGCCAATGCTGATGATTGAATCCTTAGGGAAGGCGGCATTCGTAATCCAAGGGGCACCACTGCTGTAGCCGCGCAGAGTTTTGGTGTACCCAAAGATATTTTTAGCGGTGCTGTCGTAGAGGTACAAGCGGCTGCCGTAAGTGGCGACAGAAGTAACTTTAGCATCAGCGGCGGGGAACTCGAGCTCTTGGTTTTGCAGGGAGTTATCTTTGGCGTCGAAGAGAGCAATGCCGGGGGCACTGGTGGCTAAGACGGCGACTTTATCGGCGAGGTGGGCAGTGACGGCCGTAAAGAAGCCAATGCCTTCGCTGCTATTAGTAGCCAGGGCGCTGTTGCCTTCGGGGCTTAAGCTCAACACGGCATTCGTTTTAGGATTAAAGGTGTAGAGGGTGTTGTTTACAAATGTCAGTAGGCGCGGTTGCTGGCCGTCGAGCAAGGCACCAAAATCACCGACAACCCGGGTGCGGTCGGTGGTGGCACGGACAATTTTTTGCAGGCGGTCGGTTAGGACGGTAATTTCACTTTTCAGTTGGGTGACTTCTGGTTCGTAGCGGCCTAGCGTTTCGAGTGCCTGCGTTTTTTCTAGCGATTGGCCCAGCAAGGCGCGGGCTTGTTCGCGGTTATCGTAAATTAAGGCATCTTCAGCGGCGCTCTTGCTATTGCGGGCATCTTGCAATAGCTCGCTCGCGCGGACGATGGCGGCATCCTCGGCTCGTTTCTGGCGCAACAAGACAACGCTGGTAATTAAGGCTATGGCTAGCAGTAACGTAATGCCGGCAAATATTTTACTGCTGCGTGGTAGGACAGTGGTGCGGCGGCGGAGTGCAATCCACAGAGCGCGGGGTGAGCGCGGCAGGGTGCGGATGAGAGATAACTTGGGTGTGAAGCGCAGTGGGAAGGCGGAGCGGCCGGTAGTGGTAGTGGTAACGGCGGGGGCGGAGGAAGTAGTGCTGCCGGTTTTCCATTTTTGCAATTGCTTATTGGTGATGGATTGGACGTTGCGTGTACCCGCGCGAGAAGCGGAAGCAATGACACGGCCACTATATTGAGAGCCGCTGACTACGTAGGGCCACCAGCGGGAACGGAAGTGACGCCAGCTGGTAGTGATTATACGGCCGGCAAAGACCAGCATGGTTTTGAGCCAGGTGCGGTTGATAATAAGCGGTTTACGGGGAGATAGTGAGGTGGCCACACCGTTGCGGGCAGGGCGGGTGGCAGCAGGAATGGTGGTATAGCGGTCGGCTTCACGGCGGGGCTGCACAATATCTTGGGGCAAGATGGATACGGTGAGGACGGCAACGGGGAGGGTAGCGCCAGAATCAGCATGGAGTTGTTTTAAGCGGGTGCTAATAGCCGAGGCAGAGTGGTCGATGCTGAAACGGGATAATTCTTCAGGGCGGAAAATGGCCGGCAGGGCACTAGTACCAAAATACAGGATGTCGCGGGCAATAACAGTGCCGCTGGCTACCTGGGCAAAGGTGCGTAGCGGGTTGGTGATGGGGGAATGAGAGAGGTCGCTAGAAATAGATGTTAAGCGGGATTTTCGGGCCAGAAAAATAGTGGCGTTGCCGGCGGTGCTGACATGTAAGTTATCGCGGGCGAGAATGCCAACGGCGACGTGGAAGTGGCCCATCCAATCACGGACGCCGCGTTCGGCGGTATCGTGCAGGACTAAATTGGCTTGGTGTAAGGCAGATTCAAAGCTGGCTAGAATACCGCGAGATGGCTCGCGATAGTATTCGCGTTGTAAGGCTTGGATGGTGAGGTCGAGTAACTCGCTGCCGACGCCGCCACGATTTTCAGTTTCGGCGACAGCGAAGAGTCGGCCGAGGGATTCCTCTGCCGATACGGGATCAAAAATGTACGTTTCGCAGATAATGCGAGCGTCGGGACTGAGGACTAATTCACTAACATCGGGCTGCAACGTGGGCAGCGAAGATTGATCCATGGGGCACGAGCTAAAAAGTAGGCGATGACAGGGGAAGGCTTACCCCGTGATCGTAGCAGTATACCATAGGGATTTGCTTTGCTTAGAGGCGAGCAGGCTAATAAGCTTGCCAATGCTTGCTCGGGAACGGAAGGCTAGAGTACACTCTTAAAGATATACCTATGGCACTACGGTCTTTCCCGCTCGAAAAGATTTTTGGCTCGCGCACCCGAGTCAAGGTAATCACGTTATTTACGACGGGCGTCAAGCGGCCTTACTATGTTCGGGAAATTTCTCGCAACGTCAGTGAACGATTAAACGCGGTGCGGCGTGAGCTAGAAATTTTGCGAAAAGTGGGCATGTTAACGACGTATAATAATAAGCGGCGCAAATACTACGTGTTAAACAATGAATTTGGGCTGTTGGGCGAATTGGCCAGTATTATGCAGAAAGCTGGCCCGGGGATTGAGGACGTGTTGTTCAAAAATCTTGAACGGCTTGGCGATGTCCACTACGTGTGCGCCTCTGGTTTCTTTACCGGCGCTAAGGATTCACCAACGGACTTGCTGCTGATCGGCGCTATTAACGAACAGCGCTTGGAAGCGTTCGTGCGGCGGGTGGAAAAGCAGATCAATCGCGAGATTACGTATACGCCGATGTCACTGAATGAATATAAGTACCGCCGCAATTTCAATGACATGTTCTTGCGCACTATCTTTTTGAATTCCCACAAAGTCTTAATCAATAAGCTGGAACAGGCTTTGCAGCCGGTAACCAGCTTGCAAAAAGAATCCGCTGTAGTTAGAAGTAACTAGTAAGTAGTAAGTTGTCCGCCATAGGCGGATCCGTCCTTCGGCGGATAGGTAGTAAGTTGTAGAGTAGTAAGTCTTTTGCTCCCAGACCCTAGAAGGCCCAAGTGAACCAAGTGATTGAATTTATGGGGTCCCCGCATGATCGGGAACGACGCCAGTGACGAGTGTCGCGAGGCACTGGCTAAGTGGAGATCATGAGGGGAAGAGGAGCAGCACCGCAACGATGAGGACTAGCTGTGCATACAGCTAGTACGATAAAGTGGAGGCGGCTGCGACGAGGGACGATTAGCTCAGTGGTAGAGCACTGCATTCACATTGCAGGGGCCGCAGGTTCGAACCCTGCATCGTCCACAAGTACTAGTGCTACAATTCAGCTATGCGAGATCCGTTAGAATTTAATACGCGCAAAGGGACGCCCTGGATCGTGGTGATTACCCGTATTTTATTTGCGGCTTATTTTGCGTACGCGGCCTATGCCATCTATCATCCGCCCTTGCCGGTGACGACGCTCGATGTGATTTGGGTGCTGTATTTACTGGTGCTGTATTTATTAGGAGAAAAGCTGTACGCGGTGTTTCGTCGGAAAAATATCGATATGTCGTTTGCGTTTCCGATCCTCCTGGCCATGTACTTGATCAATTTGATTTCGTTGCTGCTGGGCGGCCAGGAAGCCTTGCCGATTATGAATCGAATCGAACACTTTGCCAGCTTCATCTTAATTGCCTATGTGATCAGTGTCTTTTTTTCAGCCTACTTACCGCCGACAGTCTTAAAAGAGCATCCGTATTATACGGCGCTGGTTATTTTAGCGATTACAGCGTTCACGGGAGTGGGTAATGAACTGTTTGAATTATTTTTCGATGTAGCCTTCGGCACGAAACATATTGGTGAGCATTTTGATACCGCCTTGGATTTGTTAATGAATACGCTCGGGAGTGGCTTGCTGTTGGGTGTGCAGTTGTTGTTGACGACGGATCCGCCTCAGCGCGCGAGCGTGGTTGCGGCGCCAAAGAAGAATCGCTAGGCTAGATAGCATGAAGAAAATGTGGGGGAACACATTATGGGCCGTGGTGGTTATTTTTGTATTTATCGGTGGTGTCGCCGCTGGGACGTACTACCACGATGAAATTTTGGTATGGTGGCGGGCGATCCGGCATCTCCCGACAGCAACTGTGCCAGCAGCGGCTATGCCCACACCGTTGCCTAACCAATCGGTAATTGCCTTACCGGGACTCGATCAAGCGTTGCCGTTGATTTACAGTGATACGCTCGAGGAAGAAAAAATCCAAGAGTACTTAACCCAAGGGGCGGTGGTGTTACCGCTGGGAACGTCGTTTGGGGAGAAGGGCAACATGGTGGTGACCGCTCATAGCAGCGGCAGCCAGGCGTTTGGGCCGTACCGCTTTGCGTTTGCCAAGCTGGCCGATTTAGAAGCCGGCCAAGAATATACTATTCAGACGCCAGCGGCGCGGTACACCTATAAAGTGTATGGTAAAGAAGTGGTGTGGCCACACGAAGTGAATAAACTGCCGAACGACGATCGGTCCACCGTAACGCTCGTGACGTGTTGGCCGCTATGGACGAACTTTAAGCGCTTGCTGGTCCACGCCGAACTAGTGAAAACAGAATATCGGATATAGTGGCCAGGAGATTTTGGCTCGCCACCTCTTTACTCGCCCCATTTTCACCTGCGAATTTTTACATTAATGAGTCCCGCGCAGCGCGCTAGGGGCTCAAAAGAGGCAGGCGAGCCAATCTCCTGTGCGTGATTAAGTTTTTACTTTCGGCGGCGGGAGTCGCTCAAGTTGCCTAAAATTTCAGGCGTGGCTAGTATTCTAGCGAAGGTACAAGTGAATGCACCTTTTCGGTATTGCACTTTGCCCAATTTAAGATTGCGGTGTCTTGCCAGGTTTGGTGAGCCAAGCCAAGTTTCGATTACCAATCGTTGGAGTATCCAAATGTTGAGAACCACCGGCTGTCAAAAAATGTCGTACCGAAACGGCTCAGAAGCGCTATTCAATTGCTGCTCATTGATGACCACCTATCAAGAAGAAAGTATGCCAGATCGAGTTTGTGCAATAGAGGTAGGCATTCCGAACGGTCGCGTTTCTCTGCTTTTTATTTTTCGGGATCGGCAGATTGCAGCCATTACTACAAAGATAACGACTGAGGGTGATGGAATTGGCGCCTTGAACGACGAAGCAATTAAGGCGATTCGTCGCGCTATTTGTGCAAGAATGATTTCATATTGGCGTAACTCCTATGTTCGACAGCAAATCCACGATTACCTCCCTCGTCTACCACAGCTCTACGGAAAATGCCGTGGTCTACCTGCCGATGCCACTCAACGAGTAATTGAAATTTAGCGGCAGATTTCCATCGGGGACCAACTGTCATTCTTCTCACAAACAGCCATCGGAACTTCTTTGATCCTTTCACCTTGTTGTGACTTTGTCATGATGGGGTGTTTTTTTATGCGCGCGGCAGACGGCCTTTGCTGTACTAGTTTTGGTTTTACTTCCGGCGGCGGGAATCGCTTCGCTTTTTGCCGAAGATATTTACAACTAAGACGAATGCAATCACTGACAGAGCGAAGGCAATCTGAGCTAGGGTTATTTGTTGAGTGAGATCAATCATATGTTTCGTCTAAGTGCCTTTCAGCATCATACGCTAATGATACTGCTAATATAGCGAGGAAAATATTGGTGAGCAATGGTAATACCTCTTTGGTCGCAAACAAGGCTGCGAGCCAAATAACTGCAAAATTTGATGCCAAGGCTGAAACAATCTTGAGTTGTGGTCGATTGAGAGGAGAAAGGTCTAGTAGCAGCATAGTTCTAGACTAGCACTATTTATTGTTCTGTTTGAAGCAGGGTATAGGCAAAAACTATTGCCTAAGACAACCATGCGCAGGCCGAACGGGCACGGTGGTCGCACCTCTGGAGCGACCGAGTGAGGCCGAGGGTTGAGCGGGCAATCCCGGCTGGGGATTGCAACGCGTGTTGGCGTGGCAGTAGTTTTTGCTGTTGATGATCGTAAATGGGGATAAATCGGGGTTTGGGGTGTTGCTACGTGGGAAGCGGGGTAGTATTGTGTACCTACGTGGATAACGGTGGGGAAAAGTGGGGTGCACCTGTGGATATCCCACTAAACATCAGTAATTCACGGATTTAATTTTTTAGGGCACAGCGAAGGCAAGAGAAAGGGGTCGTCTGTCTTAATGCGAGGTAGTTTACGTCGCATGAAGACAGGGGGATAGGTTCTTTGCCAACGCACCGCGCGAAAGCGTGTTGTGCAGACCAACAGTATGTTTATTGGTGAATACTCGCACACGGTGGACGACAAAGGGCGCTTGAGCGTCCCGGTTAAATTTCGTCACAGTGTGGCCGATGGCGTGGTGATCACGCGCGGCTTAGACCACTGCTTGTTTGTGTATCCAAAGAGCGAGTGGGAAGGGTTAGCCAGTAAACTGTCGCAGTTGCCACTCGGGCAGAAACAGAGTCGGGCGTTTGCTCGTTTAATGTTAGCCGGAGCGTGGGATGCGGACTTAGATGCGCAGGGCCGAGTAATGGTACCGGAGTATCTACGAACGTATGCCAACTTAGGTAAGCACGTGACGGTGACGGGCTTATATAACCGGATGGAAATCTGGAATGAAGATGCCTGGCACGAGTATCGCACCAAGACCGAAGAGCAGAGCGATGAAATCGCCGAAGCGATGGGAGCGTTAGGGGTGTAGTATGGCCGAGCATATTCCCGTGTTGCTGGCGGAGGTGATGGAGTACTTAGCTCCAGCACCAGGTGACGTGTTACTCGATGCCACGGTGGGGCACGGTGGACACGCTCGCGCTTTCCTAGAAGCAACAGCGCCAGATGGCAGAGTAGTGGGTTTAGATGCCGACCCAGCCGCAGTTGAGCAAGCGGGCACGAACTTAGCTGACTGGGGAGGGCGAGTACAACTACACACAGTCAATTTTAGCCAGTTGAAGGATTCACGAGATGGGGGAGGAATCGTTCAGGGAGAAGGACAGCCTTCACAGTACACTCACATTTTATTTGATCTCGGGATTGGTTCACATCAGCTAGCTGATGATGAGCGAGGTTTTTCGTTTCAATCGGTGCAAGGCTTAGGCATGCGCTACGGGAACGGAACACTGCCGCCATCGCAGTTTGCAGCGGTGAATCAGCTTGAAGAGCGTTTAGGGCGCTACCCAGATGTACCAGATCTGCTGGCACAACTGGCGACGGACGACCTAGCCGATATTATTTACGGCTATGGAGAAGAGCGATTCTCTCGCCGCATTGCGGCGGCGATCCAAGCGGAGCCGCTGCCACAGACTGGCGCGGAGTTGGCGCAGCGGATTTCTGAAAACGTACCGGGTGCCTATGCCCACGGACGGATTCATCCGGCCACACGTACTTTTCAAGCATTGCGGCTCGCCGTGAATCGGGAGTTAGAAGCGCTGACGGTGGCATTGCCACAGGCAGTGGCACTACTTTCGCCCCTCGGTAAGATCGCCGTGATTAGTTTCCATAGTTTAGAAGATCGGATCGTTAAGCACTTTTTCAAAAAACTGGCGACGAAGTGCGTGTGCCCGCCGGAGCAGCCTATTTGCACGTGTGGCGGTAAAGCCACACTGCGACTGCTCACTAAGCGGCCGGTACGAGCCTCGGAGGATGAAGTAGTAAAAAATCCACGGGCACGATCGGCGAAACTGCGCATAGCGCAGAAGATAGCTGATTAGCAAAAAGAAAAAGCAGAAAAAGAGGCGGGAAGAAAAAAGAGAGAAGGGGAAAAACATTAAACACTAACACAGTCAACACAAACACATGACAGCGAATATTCACCAGCAAGTTGTTCATCGTCAACGCCACCGTCGTAATTTTTCTCATCATATTTCAGCCACCGGGAACTGGCAGGTTCGGCCTTTACGCCAATCGCGCCTATCTTCCCTCGGTCGTTTATATACACAGCGAGGCAGCGTCACTCATTCCACTATTACAGTAGTTTTTTCGGTGTTTGCTATTGTGGCGGTGGCTGGGCTTGGTTTCTTTTACCTGCAGCAAGTGTTAGGTACGGCCTCACAGGGGACGGATATTCAAGCTCTGGAGTCCCAAGTGGTAGAGCTACGGGAACAGCAGCGAGCTTTGGAGTTGGAAGGAGCAAGCTTACGCTCGATCCAGGCGGTGGAAGAGCGGGTGAAGCAATTAAACTTAGTGGCGACTGACCGTGTAGCGTATCTGGCCGAAACTGCGGACAAGGTGGCGGTCGCTCGTTAATCATTTACTATACGGGGGCATGGTACAGGTAGCCTTTAATTCTGATCGTCGACTGGCAGCCCTTTTTTTCATGTTTGCCGTGTTGTTTGCCGGGCTGATAGCGCGTTTGGGGTACCTGCAAATTGCGCGGCATGAGTACTACACGGTGGTGGCGGAGAGCCAACGGAAGCGAGCCGGGGAACTACTGCCGCACCGCGGTACCATTTATGTTTCGGAGGGGCGGAGTGGTGAAACAGAAGAAAATTTTCCGATTGCCACTAACCATAAGGCCTATTTTGCATACGCGGTGCCGCGGGACATGAAGGATCCGGGCATGATTGCGGAAGAATTAGCGCCAGCGTTACTGGCGTTTCGGACACGACAACTAGAGCGAGTGGCAGCCATTATTCGCACAACGGGGCAGCAAGCGCGTGAAGTGTCAACTGATACTGAAGCGACGGCACTATCGCCAGAAGATGAATTAGATGTGGTGCGACAGCAGCTCCACACTAAGTTTGACCAGAAGACGGATCCGTACGAGCCGTTGTTGCGTCCGTATGAAGTGTTGGATGAACCATTCAAGCAGTTTTTAACGGAGCGTAATTTCCCCGGGGTAGTGGTGGAAGAAGAAGAAGTGCGGACGTATCCGGAAAAAACATTGGCCGCACACGTGCTGGGGTACGTGGGGTACCAGGAAGAAGGCCGAGTCGGGAAATATGGGGTGGAGGGTTACTACGAAAAAACGCTAGCTGGGGATTTAGGCTTTTTGTCTTCGGAGCGGGATACGGCCGGTAACTACATTGGTTCAGCGGCACGGGAATTCCGCCCGGCGCAGGATGGCAGTGACGTAGTGCTGACGATTGACCGAGTGGTGCAATCGTTTATAGAGGAGGAGTTGCGGACGGGAGTAGAAAAATACGGGGCGGAGCGCGGCAGTATTCTGGTGATGAATCCTAAAACAGGCGCTATTGTGGGCATGGCCACCTACCCGACGTTTGACCCTAATTATTACTATGCCATTAACGACCCGCGGGTGCAGTTAAACCCCGTGGTGTCGGATATTTTTGAGCCGGGCTCGATTTTAAAGCCAGTGGTAATGGCGGCGGCGATTGAAGAGAAAAAAGTCACCCCTAGCGACACCTTTGTGGATAGCGGCCCGGTAAAGGTGGCGGAATATACCATCGATACCTTTGATAGCAAGCACCATGGCGTGCAAACCATGACGCAGGTGCTGGAGCAATCGAATAACATTGGCATGGTGTGGGTGGGGCAAAAATTAGGGGCGGAAATGATTTATGATTATTTTCGCCGTTTTGGGTTGGGTGAGAAAACGGGGATTGAATTAGAAGGAGAAACGCAAAATAAAATTCCGGAGCCCAGTAAGTGGAACGTGACGACGGTGGCCACGGCCAGCTTCGGTCAGGGCGTGGCGTTAACGCCACTACAAGCATTGAATGCCATTAATGTGTTGGCGAATAAAGGCAAATTAATGCAGCCACGTTTGGTAGCTAAAGTTCGTCACGCGGACGGTTCAACGGATGTGAGTAGTCCGCAAGAAGTACGGCAAGTAGTGGCGCCGGCTACGGCAGAGAAGCTCTCGGCCATGATGGTGAGTGTGATCGAAAACGGCGTGGCGCAACTAGCGCGCGTACCAGGCTACTACCTGGCGGGGAAAACGGGCACGGCGCAGGTGCCGGATGAGCGGGGCAAGTATTCACCGGATCGGAAGATTATTTCGTTCGTGGGCTTTGGGCCGGTGGAAGATCCGCAGTTTTCAGTGCTGATTAAGCTAGATAATCCATCAGGCTTATCGTTTGCGTCGGGCACAGCGGCGCCGATGTTTCGTAATCTGTCGGAAAAAATATTGAAGTATTACCAAATTCCGCCGTCGTATGAGGCGACGGTGAAGCCAAAGTACACGGTGTCACCAGGCGTGGGCGGGTAAGCTTGATTAGAAGTGCGCTATACTAGGGAGGATGTTTTCTTTTTTACGCGAACGAATTATTTGGGCCCGCACGGCCGATTTTGTGGCGCGGTACCGACCACGGCTGGTGGGCATTACGGGGAGTACGGGTAAAACTATTACGCGCGATGCCATAGCGCTGGCGCTGGGAACTGATGTAGCCGTGCGCGTATCAGGGAAAAGTTACGATACGCCGCTGGATACGGCCTTAGCCATACTGGGTATTGATCGGAACAGTTCGCACGCGACCTGGTTTAAGCTGCTGACGAAAAGTTTAATTAAAGAAATAAAAGTGGAAGAGCCAGAAACGATTGTGGTGGAATTGGGTGCGCATCGACCGGGAGATATCGATACGATTAGCAGGCGATTAGCATTCAAGGTGATGGTGGTGACGAATGTGGGGACGACGCATACCGAACTTTTTTATAACAAGGACATGGTGGCGCATGAATTGACTTCAGCGGTGGTGACACTAGAGAAAGGCAGCGTGGTAATACTGAACGCGGATGACCCACTGGTGGTGGCGATGGCCGTTAAGGCGCATGCGCGGGTGGTAACGTACGGTACGGCAGACGGAGCGGACGTGCGAATTATACGGATCGATCGTGTGGCGGCAGGGCTAGGAGTTACGCTGCGGATCGGGGGAACGGCCTATGAATTGCATTTACCGCACGTGATTGGGCGACATCAGGTGGGGCACATAGCAGCGGCCTTGGTGTGTGCGCAAGTCTTGGGAGTTGACGTGGCGGCTGCGGCGAAACGACTGCAAGGTTTTGTGCCACCAGCGGGGCGGCTGCGCCGCCTAGCTGGTCGTAACGGCGTGATTATTTTGGATGATTCCTACTCCGCTTCACCGGAAGTGACGACGGCTGCGCTAAACACGCTCAAGGGGTTGAGTGCGGGTCGGAAAATTGCGGTGCTGGGCGATATGGCAGGTTTAGGTGGGTTATCGCGAGCGGCGCATGCGGACATTGGCCGTACTGCAGCGGGGGTGGCGGATATGGTAATTGCCGTGGGAGAAGAAATGCGCGAAGCGGGGAAAGAAGCCCTGCGATTAGGCAAGGACGTCCATCATTTTATGACAAGCGATGAAGTGGGTAAGTGGCTGGTGGATTTTCTGCAGCCTAATGACGTTGTGCTGGTGAGCGGTTCACGCTCAATGCATATGGAGCACGTGGTAGCACGGCTACTGGGTGATCCGAAAAAAGATAGCAGTAAGCTGGTGTCAGCGGCTTGATCCTTCCGCCCAAATTCGGGTGGTCTTTTACTTGATTGACATTGTAGCTCCACGGGGAATCGAACCCCGATTTTGGCCTTGAGAAGGCCGCGTCCTAGCCGTTAGACGATGGAGCCGTGTGCACACAGAATATATACCTTTGCTCGCTGCGTAAAGAGCACCCTATTTGTGCTTGCTTAACCAGTTGCATAAAAAAAGACCGCGTTTTGGTTAAAACGGGTCTGTGAATGAAGTGCTAACTCAAACGGAGCTGGCCAGCGTTGGGAATTGGGGATCACCTGCTTCCGCGGTCAAAATTTCAAGATATTGGAGGCAGTTCAGGTTAATTTTCTGCAGCTCAGATGGGTTATTAGCCTCTTCTGATGCTAAAAGCCGTAGCTCGAAGCTGCGGTCGGCGGGCAGGAGATAATAGCGCTGTCCGTTACGAAATACCACTGAGCTATCAATGCTGCTATTTCCGAGTCTGGTAGCGGACCAGCCTTCATGAGCAAGTTTTTGAGCTTCATGAAAGTGCGGGTTGTTGTATTCTCGCATCACGAGATCCTTAACATTACGGGCAAGGATCTCCGCCCTTTCTTCAATGGCTTTTCCAAGGGGTTGCAAGGCTGTCGCGTTTTTTTCTTCAGTCATGGCAGTGCGAAATGTTTTGGTAGCGTCTTCCAAATTGCGAAGCAGCTGCATGGTCCTATGGTTCATGGTTGTTCTCTGGTTGGTGTAGTTGATGGATGGGAAGGAGAAGTGATCCGTTGACGTAAGCCGAAGCTAATCCGCGGACCTTTGATGTCGGTAACCATGTGCAATGGGCGGAAGAGCGAACCTCGATAGCCTGGCGCACGCAGGAGGATGACATTGCCAGGCCGGGCATCAAGTTCGATCGAACATCGATCAACGCGATCTTTGTATCTGTGGCTATCGCGATCCGTGCAAATCGCGAAGCGACAATTACCAACGAGAGTGAACAGGCAGATGAGATTAATGCAGCTGGCCGGATCCAGATGTGGCGTAATTCCCCAAGAACCGACTTCGTAGCGTTGCAGCGACAATTCATTGAACTGCAATGGGGTACAAAATACTGGCGATTGGATGAGCGGATCAGAAAATTTTTCCGCTAGAATGCGTTGCCAACAATCTCGAATGGCGAAGAAAAGACTGGTAGACGGAAAATCATCAAAGCCAGACACTTCTTGAAATACCTTTGATTTTTCGAACTTACGTTGCCGCGGCGTAAACTGATACGTCATTGCTTCGGCGACAAGTTGTTCGCAGGTGGGTTGAGTTAGGGCGGGAAAACTAGAGCCGCCAACGATATCAAGGTCACCAATAACCTGCCGGATATCGAAATTGGTGCGGAGCGCAATAGCCATAATACACTCCTGGTTAGTTGGTAAAAGGGCAGTCTGAAACTGGACACCATCAAGGTGCGCTGGCGTCTATAAATAGTCAAACATGGTCAGATTAGGTTGGTGCGTAAGTGCTCTAGCAGTATTGTCTGGGGTGCCGTACGGTTAAGTTAGATTTACTTCTTTTAATAAAACTTCATATGGCCATAACTCCTTCCGTTGATCCGCAACAGCAACCAGTTGACGTCTACCGACCAGATCCGGTGACGCCACTGGAAAACCAGACACCGCAGCAAGCGTACACGCAGAAAAAAGCAATTTTCCGCGCCTACCAAATCATTTGGTACATTCTGGGTTTAATTGAAGTCCTGCTGGCTCTTCGTTTTGTTTTGCGGCTATTGGGCGCCAATGCGGCGAGCGGATTTACGGCGTTGATTTATGCTGTGAGCGCGCCATTGGCGTTGCCGTTCCGCGGTGTGGTTGGGGCAACGCAATTTGGTAACTCTGTCATGGAATGGTCATCGTTGATCGCCATGCTGGTGTACCTGTTGATTGCCTGGGGGTTAGTGAAACTGTTCCAGTTGATCAAGCCGACTGATCCGTATGAGGTGGAAACAACGGTTGACCGAGGGTAAAATTTTTTAGTGGCGGATAATTAGAGCGTGATGGCGGCGACTCTTTCGGCAATCATGGAAGCTACTAGGAATTGTTCCTAGTCGGTTAGCATAGTGAGTGGAGGGAGTTGAACTCAAAAGAACGCTTGTGACAGGGCAGTGAGGCCGATACACTACAGAGTATCTAATCCTCTAGCTACTTTTTATGCCTTTTACTTTGCCTGAATTGCCATATGCATACGACGCACTTGAGCCGCACTTGGATGCTAAAACAATGGAGATCCATCACACCAAGCATCATGCGACGTATATTGAAAAGCTCAATGCAGCGTTGCAGGGCAACGACGATATTGCTGGCAAAAACGTTGAGGATATTTTGCGCGATTTAGATAGCGTGCCGGAAGATATTCGCACGGCTGTGCGCAATCACGGTGGAGGACACGCCAATCACAGCCTGTTTTGGACAATCATGGGGCCGGATGCTGGTGGGGAGCCGGCGGGAAAAATTGCGGCGGCGCTTACTGAAGCATTTACTTCTTTTAAGCAGTTTCAAGAAAAATTTGCGGCAGCGGCTACGGGCAGGTTTGGTAGCGGTTGGGCGTGGTTGGTGGCAGATGCGGACGGAGGATTACAGATTATGGATACGATGAACCAAGACTCACCGTTGTCGCAAGGATTAACGCCATTACTGGGCCTGGATGTGTGGGAACATGCCTATTACCTTAAATTCCAAAACAAACGCCCGGATTACATTGCAGCTTTCTGGAATGTCGTTAACTGGTCGGAGGTTGAAAAACGATATAACGAAGTCATATAATAATTGCACAGCAACACGAAAAAGTTATATTGACAAATATATACGTAGGTTATAAAATATAACCATAAATCAGACCGCGGTGCCGACTCGCCCCTTAGGGTGCTTTAAGTACTGGGTCTGGTTTTATTTTGCAATAATTTTCAAGAGATCCTTAGCAGTAACAGTTATCGTTGGTTTCTCCTCTTTTCTAAAAACACAATTAGCTACCTTGTGAGCGGGAGATCTCTTGCCGATACGTTTAAACACGATTCGATTACGCTCGAAGTTTCTATTTGTGGTTTCTAGAAGTTCACCGATAAGGTTACGAAGTAGGTTTTCGTACCCAGGATACTCCGGATCGATAATAATTTGATCTAGTTTTGAAGCATAGCTTTTAAGGAGTAAAAAGACCAGTACAGCGAATACCTTGTGGGTATAAAATCGTGGCTTGCCAAGTTGTCGAAAGAATTTCTGCAGCTTACGTTTTTCTCGTCTTGCTATTTTAATACTGCGCTTAAACTTCTTTTTATCGGTAAAGGCTATTACGGTATCCTTTGCCGTTTGTTCTACTTTGCCGCTCTGATCAATTTCAATTATCATGCTTCTAAAATGACCGCCACAAAATTACGCTAGTGACGGTTGCGAAGATGGTGGGAGTGACAATGCCGGCAATGTAGCCGCCCCACAGGAGGGCCTCGCGGCGATCCCAATGAAACATGTAGTGAAAGCGGCGCAGTGGCCAGAACCATCGATACTTTTCGAAGGGAATGAGAAAATCAGGTATGAGGGAAGCAACAGCGCCCACAATTACGGGAGTGACATCATGTTGGCGGCCGAATAAAACGATGGTGATGATGATCACTAATAAAACGTCAGTCAGTAAAAAAGCGGATTGCTTCCAGGAATAGGTTTGTTTTTTTCTGGCAAATGTTTCGGGATCGAGATGGGGCAGCAAATCCATGACATAATGCAAAAAGAAGGCGATAACGGCTACGGCGCCGAGGTTTTGAAAGGCTACGCCAATTACTGCACCCGCCAATAAATGAATTACCGCCGGCATGCTTTTAGCATGCGCCTAGGCGTGTAATATTTCTAGAGCCTTAGTTATATCCTCGGTGATGGCCGCTTTCAGCTCGGTGGTGGAGGCAAATGACTTAATGTCGCGGATGGTTTTGACCAGTTGCACCTGGAGCAGTCGCTCATATAGCTCTTCAAAAGGGAAATTGATCAGATGGACTTCAAAAGAAGGCGTGGCGCCGGGGAACGTGGGCCGTGGGCCGATATGTACAGCAGCCGGAAATATTTCTTTGTGTGGCGCCAGTTTGACCCAGGCAGCATAGATAGCAGGAGTAATGTCTTGGGGTGCGTCTAGAACAATATTGGCGGTGGGGAAACCAAGTTTTTCGCCCCGGCCATCGCCGCGAACGACGGTGCCGGCAAGCCATGGATGCGTGTCTGTGTTGGTCATAGAGCGTTCGTGGCAGATTTTTTTAACAGGTTCACCACGTATTTGCCGAGCATGTCGGCTTCGAAGTTAGCGCGATAGCCAAGTTGCGCATGTTGAAAGGCGGTGTGTTCAACAGTGTACGGCATCATTGACACTCGGAACGTGTCGTTTTGAATGTCGATTATAGTGAGGCTGACGCCGTCTAGGGCGACTGATCCCTTGGGAATGAGATAGGAAAGCAGATCAGGTGCAATTTGGAAATTAAAGAGGGTATCGTTGCCCTCGCTCTCTTTGGCAACCACCGTGGCAACGCCATCAACGTGGCCTTGGACAAAATGGCCATCGATGCGATCGGAGAGTTGCAGTGGGCGCTCTAGATTCACCAGGGTGCCGACTGCAACACCTGAAAAAGCGGTTTTACGCAGTGTTTCAGGCATGAGGCGGAATTGCAGGGTGGTGGTAGCGGGGGAGAGCAGTGTTAAGCACGCACCGTTCACCGCGACACTATCACCGGCGGCGAGTGTTTCGGGCCAGGTGGTAGTAATGGTGAGGTGCATGGCGCCATTAGGGTCAGTAGCGACAGTCGTGACGGTGCCTAAGGCGCGAATAATGCCAGTAAACATATCGTTGTTCTTTACCATGGTGGAAAAGAGGGGTCGTGGCAAGATTGCCCGAGGTATGTTGAATATTCAAGGGGGAGGCGATATGGTACAGGCTACCTGAACTACTATTATGACTATTCGTCCTGCGATCCAAAAGTTACTAACCTTACGGGCTGTGCCACCGAATTTGCCCTTGCGGGAGGAGGAGTTGATTAACGTATCGTCGGCGACTAAGCGTGTGGCGTTTGCCTATGAGCGGTTTCGCAATACTTTGGAGCCGGATGAGGAAGACATTCTGCGTCGCAAAGCAATTTTCCGCATTTTAGAACGGCGCTTGGACGAAGATCGACCGCCACAAGTTTCGGCAATTGCGGTGCTACAGGAATTGATTCGAGCCCATTACATCAAACCGTTGCCGCATTCGTATGCCACGGCATTGGCAGCGATTCTAGTAAAAGTGCAGTTGATTGATAGCCGGCTCCCACAACCGGTCGGCGATTGGTTTTTACATGTCATTTCGGTCGAGATTGATCGATTGCTGTTTCCTCGGTTGATGGAAGAGGCGTTAGTGCATGTGATGTACGAAGACGTGTTGGGACGGGCAGTGTGGACGGACACATTGGTAGCGGCCAGTGATCGCGACACTCAATTATATATTGCGTGTCACCGGGCATTATTTGCGGCAGATGACTTTGAAATTGCTTACCACTACTTCACGCACTATTTTCCGGAATGGCAGCATGAGAGAGTGGCAGAAAGCGAGGCAACGCGCTTGAGTAACCGATTGGAATCTTTTTATAAGCAGTTGAAGCCATTGGTGCAGCACCCGGCGCGTGACCGGTTGATGCGCTTAGTGCGGCCAACGGCGGTGCCGTACCGGTTACTGCGCGATATGGTGCGAGATAATGCGGCTATATTTGAAGGGCCAGACAAAGAATTAGACGATGTGGTCATAAAGACGTTGCAAACTCGGATGCAGCGGATTCGTGGCCGCATGGGCAAGCGAATGTGGCACAGTGTGCTGTTTTTATTTATTACTAAGACATTAATTGGGGTGGTGATTGAGCTGCCGTACGAAATCATTTTCTTGCGTGGAGCCCATTGGTTAGCGTTAGCAGTGAATATTGTGTTTCATCCGGTGTTGCTCTTCTTTTTGAGCATGAGTGCTCGGTTGCCCGGGCAGAAAAATAGCGATCGGGCCGTGGAGCAGGTGCGTCAGATTGTAACGGGCGAAGGTGAGTTACCTACGATTGTGGTGAGTACGCCGCGCAGCTACGGCGCGTTAACGTGGTCGTTCTTTGCCATTATTTATGCCGTACTGTTTATGGGAATTTTTTGGGGCATGTTTTCGGTACTGGCCCTGCTAGACTTTTCGCTGGTGGCGATGGGTATTTTTGTCGTCTTTTTGGGACTGGTGAGCTTTTTGTCAATCCGGATTCGTCGTTCAGTGGATAGCGTCCGGGTGCTGCCGAAGCGTGAAGGGGCAATTAGTGCGGTAGTCAGTTTTTTAAGTTTACCTATTTTGGAATTTGGCCGCTGGCTGGCGGAAAATATTAGCCAAGTTAACGTAGCACTGTTCTTTATGGATAATGTACTGGAAGCGCCCTTTAAATTACTGATTGATGTGACGGAAGAGTGGTTCTCGTTTGTGCGGGATCGGCGCGAGGAAATTACGTAGTCTTGCTGTTGGGCAGGGGGTTGGGTAGACTACGTAGCTATGAATCAGAAGACTCAAAAGGTAGTGCTAGCGGTCGGAGCCGCAGTAATTGTGGTGGGGTTGTTATGGTATACCCAGCGGCCAGCACGGGCCGTGGATACGGCGGTGACGGCATTAGCCGAAGCCACATCTGGCGCGTTTACGGCTAGTATTGAACTAAACAATCCGAAAGAGGCAGCTAGTGTACTGGGGGAGCCGGGAAAAGTAGATGTGACGCTGGATGGCGTCTTTGTTAAAGGTGCGGAAGGGCAAGCGCGAGATCGATTGCAGGCCGAGGTGGTGATTGCAACTAAAAGTGAAAGCGTGGCATTGACGGTTGAAGGGGAGATTCGTTTTGTAGACGATAATGCGTACATTTTAATTAAGAAGGCACCACCAGGAGCATTGAGTCAGTTGCGGGGGACATGGTTAGAGTTACCGCGTGGAGCTGCTAGCCAAGGGGAGGCAAGTGCTGTGCCGGAGGATTTATTTACTGACGTGAAGCGAGTTGGGACAGATACCATTGGTGATACCTCGGTAGTGAAATATACAGCTGTAGCCCGTGAAGCGGGCGTGGTACGCATGATGGATGGCATTGCGGAACTGCTGGGTACGCGCTTAACGGACGCACAAGTAGCGGAAATTAGGGGCAGTGTGCAAAAAGCAGGGCAGATACCGGTGGAGCTATTGATTATGCGCTGGGGAAGTGATTTAAAACAATTAGCAGCGAACGTGGCAGTGCCAGGTGGAAATGCGATGCGTTTAGTGCTGCACATTAAGGAACTCAATCCGAAGGTGGAAATTACGGCGCCTGAAAAAGCAGTGCCGGTGAGTGAAGCAGCGGCAGCCCTTCAAAAGCAGCCAGTGCCCAAATAGCACTTATACTACTTACGAACAGAAAACGAGTCGTGGTATACTTTTTGTATGACCACTGAACTTTTGTTTGCGGTGCTTGGGGCCTTGGCTGGAGCGGCAGTGCTGTGGGTGTTAACGAAGCGGACGAAGTCGACTGGGGCCGACCCGAGTGCATTGATTGCACAACTGCAACGTGAAATTGCTAGTCGACTAGATCAATCCACGCGGCAGATAGATCAACGATTGCGAGAAAACGTGAGTGCCATGAATGAATCCAAGTCTTTTTTGGCTAATCGGGTGAGCTCGACAGAGCGGACGGTACGGGAAGTGAGTTCTAGCTTAGGTAAACTGGAACAGGCCACGGCTGCGCTGCAGCGGACGAATGAAGAAATAGCGTCGTTTCAAAAATTACTGAGTGCACCTAAGGTACGGGGTAGTTTTGGCGAAGTAATGCTGACTAATTTGCTGGCCGACGTGCTGCCAGCGGATCGCTATGATACGCAGTTTACGTTGCAGAGTGGCGATATTGCGGATGCGATTATCCGACTGCAAGACGGTTACATTGTGGCGATTGATGCCAAGTTTCCGTTGGCTAACTACGAACTACACATGCGAGAGAGTGCGGGACCAGCTAAGGAAGCAGCGCGGAAGCAGAGTATTAGAGATTTTAAAAAACACATTACTGATATTAGCCGCAAGTACATTGTGCCGCGGGAAAAAACGTTGGATTACGCCTTTATGTATATTCCGGTGGAAGGCGTGTACTACGAAACCATGGTGCATGATCCGGGCGGCGAAACGTTGTGGGAGTTTTGTTTGGCTAACCGTGTCATTCCCGTATCACCGAATAGTTTTTTGGCGTATTTGCAAACAGTGCTGGTGGGTTTGCGGGGAATGAAGATTCAGCAGCAAGCACAAGAAATTTTGCAAACATTAGGGCAGGTGCGCCGCGACTTTAAAGTATTTGCGGAAGATTTTAGTATGGTGGGCAAACATTTATCCAATGCTAAAAACCGTTTTGATGATTCTTCGCGTCGCCTGGATAAATTTTCTAATCGGTTGGATCAAATTGAAGTGGATTCACCAGCGGCACTTGAAGCAGAAGCAGTGAGCCCAAAAGTTGAAGTATAAAAAAAACCGAGTAGAGGACTCGGTAAAAATGTTAGATTTTGCCGCCTTGGCTAGTGATGGCGGCAATGCTAGCCATCATATGATCATCATGGGGAGGATGATTTGGGGGTTGATCCGACGGCGCGGGAGGTTCGGTAACTTTGTAGGTTCTAAGGTAATGACGTATTTGGGTGAGGCCAATCCAGCGTTGAGTTGATGAGGGATGTAGCAACTTAGGCATAGATTGCGCCGGATCATGTTGATAGGTGTGAACTAGATGATTGGCGCGGGCTAGGACGAGCAGGCGATGGGCTTCGATGCAATCAGGGGTGCCGTCTGAATACAAAATGAGATCCGTCATGGTAGAGGGTTCCTTGACGAGGAAGATTGAAAGGGAACAAAGACGCAGTAGCTACAATAGAGTAGCTAGGTGTGAAAGTCTAATATCGACGCAAGACGCCGCGGACAATGCCTTGAATCATGGGATTACGGGTATAGATCGGCTTCATGGTTTTATTGGCGGGCTGCAAACGAATTCTGGTTTTTTCGCGGTAGAAACGCTTCAGGGTGGCGTTTTCGTTGCTTAATAATGCCACCACCACGTCGCCATTATTGGGGTAGAAGTTGCGTTCAACGATAACGTAATCGCCGTTTAAAATACCGTCTTCGATCATGGAGTCGCCTTTCACTTGTAAGGCGTAGCAGTTGAGATTAGGCAGCAACTCGAGAGGAACAGTTATGCTTTCTTTGTTTTCAATGGCTTCGATTGGTTCACCGGCGGCGATGGAGCCAACGAGAGGCAATTCAATACCCTTGGTGAACATGTTAGATTTTTCGGTCAGTTCAACAGAACGCATTTGGCCGTCGCGCAAAGTGAGGTAGCCTTTATCTCGCAATGCCTGCACATGAGCATAGGCGGTGGCAGGAGAGCTAATGTTGGTACCTTTCATAATGTCGCGGTAGCTGGGAGCATAGTTGTGTGAAGCGAGGAAGCTGCGGATGCAGTCAAGGGTTTCGCTTTGCCGTTTGGTGAGATCGGTGTAAGACATGGGGCAGGAGGTTAGGAATTAGGAAGTAGGAGGTTAGGAAGAAAGAGAAGAGCGAAGGAACAAAAGAATAAGATATACCGATTACTGTTTGTACGAACAATAATAACAAATTTTGCTGTATACTGGCGGTTGACTTATGCACAGGGAGTTGGTACGGGTGTAAACCTACAGAGGGGTGATAGCTTTATTGTTTAGCCGTTTAACTTTACACTTACGCCATGCGTGTTGTTTTAGATACCAATGTATTAATTGATGGCGCCCGCGATGATTTTGGTGTGGCCGCTAAGCTAATTGATGCCGCCATCGGCGGTGAACTAACGGCTTTACTGACACCGCAAATGGAGCGCGAGTATCGGTTTAAGGCGGCAGAGTTGATTACGGACGAAGCGTACCGCCAACGCTTAGATGATTTTTTGTTAAAAACGGAGGAAGTTGTGCCGGAGCGATCGGATGTGCAAATAGATGATCGGGATGATCGTAAGTTTATTGAAGCGGGCGTGGGTGGAAAGGCGGACTTGCTGGTTACAGCTGACCGACACTTACTGCAAGTGGGTGAAGTTGGCGCAATGCGCATTGTAACCCCACCAGAAGCGTGGGTTATTTTTGAAGAAGATACGGGTAGTGGCGCCGAATGGGATAGCTGGGTACACGGCCTGGGAATTGGCAGGTAACTTACGATGGCAAATATACGTGAGTTGCTGTTAATGACTACAAAAGTGTTGTTGTCGTGGGTGTTCGCGGTGAGCGTGGGCATGCATGCGCCTTCGGTTGCTGCGCAAGAAACGTCCCCAACGCCAACACCGGTTGATTCGGAAAAAGCGGAGGAAATTGAAGCAGCGGTCACTGAATTAAAGAAAAATCAGGCGGAGTTGACCAGTAAGAAAGATGAAATTGCGGAGCTGGATCGGAAAATTAAGGAATTGAACGGCAAGCGGGATACGACTAAAGCGGAGGCCGAAATTATTAATCATCAATTAAGTTTACTGACGTCCCGCTTAAAAGAAGCGCAATTAGAGTTGCAGCAAACGCAGCTTAACTTACGGATTGTTCGTCAAGAAAGCGTGGCGACGGAAACGAACATTACCACGCTGCAACAGGATATGGACGCGAGCAAAACGGAGTTGCGGGCAATACTGCGGTTAATGTATCAGCATGAACACCTTTCGTTGGTGCACGTTTTTTTTACCCGAGGCAGCTTGAGCGATTTATTAGCCGCGCGGGCGGCGTACAAGCAGTTACAGGATCAAAATATTGATTTGGTGAATACGTTACGTGAACGGGCAGAAAAACTGAAGCAAAAACAGACGGAGTTAGCTGAACAGCAGCAAGATTTGGGGCAGCTGCAGGAATTATTGGCGAGCCAGCGGCAGAATTTAACTACCCAACAAGTTGAGCAACAACAATTTTTACAAGCGAAGCGGGCGCAGCAATTGCAGTACGATCAACGGTTAGCCGAGGCCAAGCAGGCCCGGGAAGAAATCGCGCGGGATGTGTTTACGCTTAAGAACGCGGGAGTAACATTAAAATTAACGGAGGCGAAGGACATGGCGCGGTATGCCAGTAAGCTCACCGGCGTACGTGCGGCGTTACTGCTGGGGGTACTGAAGGTCGAAACAAACTTAGGCACGAATTTGGGTAGTGGAACATATCCCGATGATATGCACCCTGCCAGTCGGGAAGCGTTTTTACGCGTAACGGCTAAGCTGGGGCTGGATCCTACTACGGCGCCCATTTCGGCACGGCCCCGGAGCTACCAAGGGTGGGGTGGGGCGATGGGGCCAGGCCAGTTTATGCCGGATACCTGGGAGCGAATTGAACAGCGAGTGGGCGAACTAATGCATAAGAGCTTACCAAACCCATATGAATTAACAGATGCTTTTGTGGCAACGGCATTGTTTTTGGCGGATCGAGGAGCGACGGCGCGCGCGGGTGAATACGAGGCGGTTAACCGGTATTTGGCTGGGCCGAACTGGCAGCGATTTACCTGGTACGGGGATCGGGTCTTAGCGGTGGCGGAAGAGTATGCTAAGGAAGGACTCTAGACGTGAAAAATTTAAAGTGAAAAGTGCAAAATTATTGAACAATGCTGAGCGATGCCAGGTAGCGAACAGGCGCTTCCTGGCGCATGATACCTTTACACTTTTAACTTTGCATTTTTAACTTGTAAGTATGCATTTGCCATTTATTTCACCGTATTTAGCGCCGCGGCACATTAAGGTCTTGGCTGCGCTGGTGGGGAGTAGCTTGGTATTAAATGGATTGATTTGGTGGCTCACGCTCACGCTTTTTCCAGTCGATAGTGCGGCAGCAATCCTGCACTACACGATTGATGTTGGAGTTGACTTTATTGGCGAAGGGAAGCAGATTACCTCTCTGCCATTGATCGGACTAGGTATTATCATTTTTAATGCGGTAATGGGGGTGTCGTTGCTGCGGGCAGATCAGCGGGCATCGTGGCTGTTGTGGAGTATTATGCCAGCGGCTCAACTGGTCCTGGTGTTAGCGTTTTATCTGTTGCGAGAAGTAAACCTGTAAATGACGACCATTTCATTGCTCAATAAGAAGGCAGCGATTGAATTCCGCCCAGCCCATCTGCGGCATCGGTTTTTTGAAATTATTCCGGGTATTTTGTCGTGGGGAACATTGATTGGATTAGTGGTGTTATCGGTGATTACGCCGTTTGTGATCGCGATTTTTGTGATTGTGTACGATTTATATATTTTGATTCGCGGGTTGTACTTATCGATTCACTTGCTCTATGCCTACCGCCGATTAGCGCGCGAGCAATTGATTGACTGGCAGCGGCAGTGCGAAATTGTGTCGCATGAGCCGATGGCGGTGTTGTTGCCGAAGGTTGCTGCACAAGTCCAGAGAGGTGAGCGGACGCCTCGCCAACGAGAGTTAATCGAAGATTTGAAAGCCTTGCAGGCAGTGGGGGACCACGTGATTCCCTGGGAGCAGGTACACCACATTGTGTTGTACCCCACGTATAATGAGTCGCTGACGGTGTTGCGGGCGTCGTTGCAATCACTGAAGAACACGGTGTTTCCGAAGGAGCGTATGCACGTAGTAGTTGGTTTTGAAGAGCGCGGCGGCGAGCCAGCTCATGCTAGAGCGCAGGCGCTGTTGACTGAATTCGGTGAGGTTTTTGGAACGATGTTGACCACCTTTCACCCCGATGGGTTGCCGGGCGAAGCGCGGGTGAAGAGTGCGAACGCCACTTGGGCGGTACAGCAGATGGAGCAGGCGATAGCCGGGCGACACATTCCAGTTGAGTATGTGCTGGTGAGTAACTTTGATAGCGACACCGTGGTGAGTTCGTCCTACTTTGCTCACCTAACGTATAAGTTTATTACCAATCCGCAACGCTACCGCGTGAGCTACCAGCCGCTGCCGATGTACAACAATAATTTATGGGATGCGCCAGCGTTTTCCCGTGTGATCGCGACGGGTTCTACCTTTTGGCAGATGATTGAATCGACGCGGCCGGAGCGCTTGGTTACCTTCTCGAGCCATTCGATGACACTGAAAGCTTTACAGGAAGTGGGCTACTGGCAGCGAAATATTATTTCGGAGGACTCGCGGATTTTTTGGCAGTGCTTACTACACTACAACGGCGCCTATCGGACGGAGCCACTCTACACCACCGTTTCGATGGACGCGGCGTTGGCGGCGACGTGGTGGCAGACATTAAAGAATCAATACAAGCAAAAGCGGCGCTGGGCGTGGGGGATTGAGAACTTTCCGTACTTGGCCGAAGGCTTTTTGCGCAATAAAAAAATACCATTCTACACTAAATTTACGTACACGTTCCGCACGTTAGAAGGGCATCACTCGTGGGCGACCACGCCGATTATTGTGGCAGGGTTAGGGTGGCTGCCGATTTTCTTTGGCGGGCCGGATTTCCACGCGACTGTGCTATCGTACAGTCTGCCATTTATTGCCCGGACTATTATGTCGATCGCGATGTTAGGATTGCTGATCTCGACCTTTTTATCGTTTTTGTTGCTGCCGCCGCGTCCGAGCGGGTTTAGTCGGTGGCGGTACGTATATTTTGCTTTTCAGTGGGCGTTAGTGCCCATTATTGCGGCAGCGCTGTCGGCTTTACCAGCTTTAGATGCGGAAACGCGGTTGCTGCTGGGGCGTGATTTACAATTTAATGTGATGGAAAAGTCGCGGAAGCGATAACGAGAGCGGGAAGTGATTGTTAGGCCAGACGGACAATACTTTTTGCTTTTTTGGCAAGGGTTGCCTAGGGTGAAAGGTGCTTCAATTTTTTACTATGGCTATTCCCCTCGATTTCACCCTGTTGACCACGGCGCGCCTCCTGCTGTTTGCCCTGAGTTTTGTGGCGGTGTTTGGCCTCTTTTCCCTCTTGCTGACGTTTTATCCGCGGTTGCTGCGGGCTCACCACAGCAAGCCCGTGTACTTTGGTGGGGTGCTGCTGATCGGGGCAATGACGGTTTTGGCATACTTTACCATTGAGGACCCCACGGCGCGGATTGGGCTGTTGGCGGCGGCCTTTTTGATCTTGCTGGTGGGGATTGTGGATGAGCAGCAGCGATTATCGGCTCGCACCCAATTTATCTGGCAACTCGTGATTGCAGTGGTAGCAGGCAGCTGGGGCTGGAGTATTAGCGAGATTAGTAATCCGTGGCATGAAGGTGTTATTTCGCTGGCGTGGGGGCACCTAGGACTGTTTGTACTACCCGGGGGCCTGTTAGCGGTGCTGTGGTTGGTGTTTTTAATGAACGCCATTAATTGGTTAGATGGTGTGGACGGGTTGGCGGGCGGGGTAGGGGTGATGACTTTCTTGGCGCTGGCCGCAGTAAGTTTATTGCCGTCGATTCAGGATGCGCACAGTTTACAGTTGGCGCTGATCGGGGCCGGGGCAGCGCTAGGTTTTTTGCTGTGGAATTTTTCACCAGCTAAAATATATTTAGGCACCAGCGGTAGTTGGTTTCTGGGGCTTTTTATAGGGATGGTGGCGATGTTGGGTGGCGGAAAAATTGTGACGACACTCTTGGTGTTAGCGCTACCAGTGATTGATGTGGCGTTAGTGTTACTTAGCCGATTATGGGCGGGCAAGTCTTTGTGGCAGGGCGAACAGGCGCGACACCTGCACTATCGTTTACTGGCTGCCCGGCTTTCGCCCCGGCTCATTACGGTCGGTGCGATGCTAGTCACCGCTGCATTAGGGGTAGCTGCTATAACTTTGCAGACGCAGCAAAAAATGGCGGCGTTTGGCATGGCGGGTGGAGTGATGATTGTGATCCTGCTAGGATTGGTATATAAACAAACTCATACGTCATAACTTTTGGTATGCTAAAAAATTCAGTGTTGTTGTGGGGAGTGGGTGGAGCGTTAGTGTTAGCTTTGGTGGCCGCCAGTGGGCTGCTGTTTACCAAGGAAGCTTGTCGAGATTTTTCGGAAGGGAAGCTGCAAGTTGGACAAGCGACACTTGATGTTAGCGTGGCGATGACGCCGGCTGAGCGCACGACCGGGTTGGCGGGGTGCCAGGGTTTGCCCAAAAATAGCGGCATGTATTTTCCTCATGATCCGCCCCAAAACGTTGGTTTTTGGATGAAGGGTATGGTGATACCGCTAGATATTGTGTGGATTGCTAATGGCAAGGTAGTGGGGGTAGAGGAGAGTGTGCCGACTATAGAAAAGACGGCCGTTAACCCCACGATTTATTACCCACCAGTGGCAGTGAGCGGTATTTTGGAAGTAGCGGCCGGAACGGCCAAAATCTACGGTTTAACCGTCGGTACTCCAGTAAACTTTGTGGCTAATTGACTTTTTTGGGTTTCGCTAGTAAGCTAGTTTTTTAAGTAATTACCTCTATGAATTACGCCGTAATTGAATCTGGTAGCAAACAATATTTGGTTACAAATGGGGATGTGATCCGCGTGGAAAAACTGGAAACTGAAGCAGGTAAAAAGATTGATTTTGCCAATGTTCACCTGATGGCCGCTGGCGACGTGGTTACGATGGGGACGCCACTGGTTAAAGGAGCGAAAGTTGAAGGTACGGTAGTGCGCCATGGCCGCCACCCTAAAGTTACTGGCGTGAAAATGAAAGCCAAGAAGCGTAATCGTAAGTTTTTCGGCCACAAGCAACACTTTACCGAGATTGAAATCACGAAAATTAGTGTTAAGTAGTAACCTGCCGGCTGGCAGGGTAGGTTGTCCGCCAGTACGGCGGATCCGTCCTTTGGCGGATAAGTTGTAGGGGCCACAATGTGGCCTCTTTTGTTTAGAGTTGCTTCCGGCCGTGCATGGCGGCGGAGAGGGTGAGAGAATCAGCAAATTCAATATCGCCGCCGGTAGGTAAGCCACGCGCCAGGCGGGTAATTTTGGCTGAGTGTGTTTTGAGGCGATTGATAATATGGCGAGTAGTGGCCTCGCTTTCCATGGTGTGATCCAGCGCAATAATAAGCTCCTCGATATTTTCTTTAGCGAGGCGGTCAAATAGTTCCTGCATGGTGAGCTGGTCTATGCCTACGCCTTCGAGCGGGGACAGGACACCGCCCAACACATGGTAACGGCCTTCATATGAGTTGGTGCGTTCAATAGCTTCGATATCTAGCGCATCCTCGACGACACACAGGATTTTAGGGTTACGCATTTGGTCTTGGCAGATCGAGCATACGGTATCCTCGGCCAGGTTATAGCAGGTGGAACAAATGCGGACGTTAGCGTGCAGGTTTTTAAGGGTATCGGCGAAGCGGGCCACGATCGTTCGCGGCTGGCGCAGTAAGTGAATACTTAGGCGCTGGGCTGTTTTGGGGCCAATGCCGGGCAGGCGCGTGAGCTCTTGAGTTAAGTCGCGAACGGCTTTCGGTAACATGACTTATAGATTATCGTGCGCTGCGTTCCCTGGCTAGGTCAAAACTTTTAAGAAACGGTGGCGGGAGCAGCGTGGGCAGATAGGCTAACTTCCTCGTAGTTGTCTTCGGGTTCGGAGCAGGACACAAACTTAGAGTGGAAGCGCAATGGAACTTCGCCGGTAGGACCGTTACGATGTTTCTCGATGATGAGGGATACGTCAAAGGTGTCGGGGCGTGGTTGTCCTTCTTCGAACGGTGGTCGGTGAATAAACATCACCACGTCCGCATCTTGCTCGATACTGCCTGATTCACGTAAGTCGGAAAGCTTGGGTCGCTGATCGGTACGCATTTCCACGGCGCGAGAAAGCTGAGAAAGCGCAATGATGGGTACGTTTAATTCAATCGCTAAGCGCTTGAGCGAGCGAGAAATGTCGGACACTTCTTGGACGCGATTGTCGACGTAGCGGCTGGATTCCATCAGCTGCAAGTAATCAATAATGAGTAAGCCTAAGCCATGTTCGGATTGCAAACGCCGGGCCATGGTGCGCATACCCATGACGTTATTAGATGCGTGATCATCGATGTAAATGGGGGCTTCGGACAATTCACCCATGGCTTCGCCGATGCGGGAGAAATCATCGAACTCGCCGCCCGTTTCTAGGTTACCGGTGCGCAGTCGCCATAAATCCACATGAGCTTGGGCGGCCAACATGCGGTCGACGAGCTGTTCCTTGGACATTTCTAAGCTGAAGACGCCTACCGGCACGCCCTGGAGCGCCGCATGGCGGGCGAAGTCGAGTGCTAGGGTGGTTTTACCCACTGAAGGCCGGGCGGCCAGAATAACCAAGTCGGAATTTTGCCAGCCAGCTAGTTTATGGTTGAGGCTATTAAAGCCAGTTGGCACGCCGCGCAGGGCCTTGTCACCTTTGTGGAGTTTATCGATACGAACGAAGGCGTCTTCTAGGGCATCAGAGATTTTAGTGAAGTTATTTTGCTTGTGGTCTTGCGATACGGCGAATAAAGACGTTTCGGCGCGATCGAGGACGACGTCGATTTCTTCTTCTTCAGTAAAACCAAGTTCGGAAATTTCAGAGGCAGAGGAAATAAGGCGGCGCAGGGTGTAGTTTTTCTGAACAATGCGAGCGTAGTGCAATACGTTACCAGCGGTGGGTACGACGGTGGCTAAGTGTGTCACCATAACTTCGCCGCCGACTAGCTCTAGCTGCTTCTTTTCTTTTAAGCGGTTGGTGACGGACAGGACGTCGATCGGTTCACTTTTTTCATAGAGCTCCTTCATGGCCTGGTAGATCATGCCGTGCTGATCTTTGTAGAACGCTTCTGGTTCCAGGAAATCGGCCACTTTAATCATGGCGTCTTTATCGATCAGTAAGCTGCCCAACACTGATTCTTCGGCGTCGTAGCTATGAGGAGGAATGCGCGTGCCACTAGGCAAAGCCGGCGGCTGATTAGGCCGGCGGTTGGTGCGCCCTTGGCGAGGACGTGAAGGAGAAGGTGACATACCAGGTAGTGAAACTTCGATCAGTCGTTAAAACGACTGAATTCGGCAAGGCCGATCGAAGTTCTACTGCCTGGCATACGACCTCTCTTACTACCTCCGCAGCATACCTCGCGTGTTAAGGCTGTGCACGTGGATAACAGGTGTAAAACTAGATCGCTCCTGTCTTTATTCCTTTTCGCTCCGGCTACGACCTGCAATATTTCACATAAAGGAGTCCCGCCCCGCGGGCTATGGAGCTCAAAGAAAAAATCCAGGAGCTTCTCAGGTATCGTTTGCAACTTGAGAGGAAAGTATGGGGAGGAGAGGGAAGTGGTTGGAAAACTTTCCTTGGGCCAGCCATGCGGAACCCGAGCGGGCCGGTGGTCGCCTAGAGGTGACCGAGCGAGGGTGAGGGTTGAGCGCAATCTGCCGCTGGGCAGATTGACGCGTGCTGAACAAGGGAAGGTTTTTCAACCACTCTAAAGAGGCTGGTCGTTTTTCTTGATAATCCGGGGGCCATTGGCGCTGTCTTCGACGCTGTAGCCTTGTTGGGTGAGTAGGGCCCGGAGGCGGTCGGATTCAGTAAAGTTTTTGGCTAACCGAGCTGTCTCGCGATCGGCTACTAATTGCTTCACTTCATCCGGAATGCTTTCGGTAAGCAGACGCTGCTCTAAGATATCGATGAAACCGAGCACGTGGTCGAGGCGGTGCAGGGTGGCTAGGGCAACATTGGCGGTAGCGGCGGGAGAGTGAGTAGTATCTAGGTTGGCATTGGTTTGCCGGACAAGCTGTAATACCTGCGCCCAGGCAGCTGGTGTATTCAGGTCATCGCACAGAGCATTGGCAAAGGCTTCGAGGGTGTCGGCGGCAGGTTCAGGGGTAGTGTCCGCTGCTATGGTGGAGCTGGCGTGGAGTCGGCGGAGCAGAGTGGTGATTGAAGTTAGGTGGTCGTGAGCAATTTGGAGATTTTCCCAGGTAAAATCCATTTTCTGTCGGTAGTGCGCCATAAAGCACAGTAAGCGAAAGGCGAGAGGATCCAGGCCACGTTCTGCAATGGAATCTAGCGTAATGGTTTCGCCACCGCTTTTTGCCATTTTGGCGCCGCCTAGGTGTAGGTGGCGATTGTGCAGCCACACGTTTACAAAACGTTCGCCAGTGGCAGCTTCGGCTTGAGCGATTTCATTTTCATGATGGGGGAAGCGATTGTCTTCACCACCAGTATGGATATCAATCGGGGACGTGAGATACTCCAAGCTCATGGCGGAACATTCAATGTGCCAGCCGGGGTATCCCACGCCCCAGGGCGAGTCCCAGCGTTGTAAACTGGCGGCATCTAATACCCATAAGGCAAAATCGGCTGGATGTTTTTTTTCTTCTCTAACCGCAATTCGTTTGCCGGCAGCAAGGTTGGCTACGGTATTACCTGACAGCTTGCCGTAGTCGGGGAACGAGGTGACATCAAAATACACGCCGGAAGCAGTAATGTAGGCGTGCTTTTTGTCGAGCAGAGTGGCAATCATTTTTTGCATCTGCAAAATGTGGTGCGACGCGCGCGGATATTTATGCGAGGGTTGGATGTTGAGTGTTTGTAAGTCTTGCATAAACAACTTAGTTTGCTCTTCCGCAATGAGTTGCGGGGTGACTTTTTGTTCTTGAGCCGCTTTGGCTAGTTTATCTTCACCAGCATCGATTTCGTCTTGAGTGAGATGGCCCACATCGGTGATATTTGTAATTTCGCGCACTTCGAAGCCTAAAAATTCCAGGCTGCGGCGCAGCGTGTCGGCAAACAGAAAGCGACGCATGTTGCCGAGGTGCTGCCGCTTATACACGGTGGGGCCACAGTGGTAGAGCTGCACCTTGCCCGGTTCGTGAGGGGTGAAGGGCTCAACTTTTTTGGTGAGAGAGTTGTAGAAAAGTGGCTTCGACATACCAGTGGTTAAATAGCTTATACTAAAAAAGTTAGCATGTTCCTTTGACCTTTGAAAATTTGTATTCGATTACTTCCCAATATTCCTGAGAGGTGTAGTCATGGTAGCTACTAAAGCTGGTGTAGTGATGCGTGATCGTGTCTACGGAAGCATGGATTTTTCATTTGCACAGGCAGAATTATTCAAGACGGGGCTTTTGCGTCGTTTAAAAGATGTGCATATGTCGATTCCACAGTGGCTCTTGAAAGTACCAGCCTCACCGACTCGGTTTGAACATTCTTGCGGCGTGGCTCATTTAGCGAACCTTGTGACTCGGCTACCGGGCTTTGAGGTAGTCGGCCCTAACTTGCATTGTGCAGCATTAGCACACGATGCTGCGACGCCACCCTTCGCGCATTGTTGTGATCCATTCATGGAACGATGCCTTAGAATGAACCATGAAGAGCGGGCATGTCAGATGATTGAAGCGGAAGATTTTTCTCGATTGGCACGCAAGCTTGGGGCAGAGTTATCGTTGATTAAAGAGCTACTGCGGACAAAATGGTTTCGTGGAGCGCCGGACCTGGATAATGTGGATAATACGCTGCGCTATGGACTCAAAATGCGTTTATGCGAGCGGATGTATGATCCGCGTGATATTGTTCAAGCCTACTGTTGCATAGACGGCCAGTTGTGCCTCAAGCCTGAAGCGCGCTTGGCGGTACAGGGATGGGCAGACTGCAGGCATAAGGTCTATGAAGAGTTCGTGTATAGTGATGACCATCAAGCGCCTTACCTAATGTTGCGGCGAGCAATCCATTTAGCAGAAAGGGAAAAGGGGTTGCCCCTGTCGTTCTTTGATATGACGGACGTGACAGCATACCGCTGGTTGCGATCTTGTAGTATCAAGGCTGTCGAGGCATTGTTGGCGCTCGCTGAAGGAAAGGACTATCATCGCTGTGTGCACCGTACAGAAGAAACAGTAGCATTGTTAAAGTTGATGGACCCACTGGAGTTGGCAGATGATATTGCGCAGCATTTTAAGCTGTCACCGGATAAAATTTGTGTTGGCTATGGTTCGAACCGCGGTCAGAAAACGCGCGTAATACCCTTTGTTGATGAATGGGGAACATACTCATGGCCGCCGCCTCGCGGCCTACCAACCTGGAGGCTCTTTGTTTTTGCGGCACGAGGTCTTTTTACTCCAATTGAGGAAGGAACCACAGTAACGAATGCAGAAATTAGCGCGTATGTTAGGGGGCGGCTAGATCGCTTGTTGTTTATACCTAGATCGCAGCCGTCAGTTATTCAGCAGCCCGTCCTGGTATAACAGTTCGGGTTTTTTCTTGTCTATAAAACGCGTTTGCCGCGGAAGCGGAAGTAGATGAGGCCGAGGATGAGCACTAAGGTGGCGAGGGTGCCCCAGTAAATAAGATGGAAGGAGAGGGGTGAGTCGCTGGAGTTGGGTGTAAAGGGCGTGAGCAAAATAAAGACGGGAACGGATAAAATTGAGTAGTAGGTGAGCATTTGCAGCAGCTGACTCTGTTTGTATTGCAGCAGAGTGCTGTTAGTTTTGGCTACGCCGTCTATGCTTTCGGTGAGGCTCTGGAGAATATCCCACAGTTTATCGACTTGGCCAGCAATGCGATGCCAAATAATACCGGCATTGGCGGACACCAGCGGATGTTCCAGTGGTGTCACAAATAGGCGCTGCTGAGGCCGGATGATTTTTCGAAAATCCATGACGTCGCGGGATAGGATGGCAACTTCTTCTACCATGCGGCGTTCGTTGCCGCCAAAGACGGCATCCTCGGCAATGTTGATATGCTTGTAGAGGCGCTCCAGCTTGGTAAAGGCGGTGCTATACATTTCGCTCACAATGTGCAGCGCTAAGCCGACGCCGCCTTCATCAAAGTATTCAGCCGGTTTTTCGGGATTTTCGGTGAAGTCTTTGATTAATTTTTCTAATACAATAATAGGCTCGTAGTGTACGGTCCATAATTTTTCACCTTGAGCAATGAGATACAGCGACGCACCAGCGGTAACGCGTAGTTCCTTATTGAATACCGGAACGTGAATTAAGAGGAGGAGATAGTTAGGTCGCACCACCACTTCGGGGTGATGGTAATTCTGCGCGATGAATTCGGCATCGAGTGGCATGACATTGCTTTCGCGCACTAACTTCGCTAGCTCTTCGGGAGTAGGAGCGCTGATGTTTTGCCAAGTAACATTCTTTGCGGACAGTTCTACTTGCATTACTATGCATTGTAGCACGTTATGAAATCTCATTCAGTTATTTTGCGGACGGTGATGTTGCCGGTGATGACGGTGGTAATATTGCAAGCATCTGGTTGTACGTCATCGCGGCCAGCGACGCCACCCGCTGCTGGTGGGGTGTATTTTTCGAGTAGCGCCGGCGCCTTGTTTGAACAATCGGTTAATTTAGCTACGGCCGAAGAATCGGGACTAGATAACATTGCGGGGTTTGCGTTGCAGCACGCCCAGCGGCCGGCACATAGCCCGCAAAAGATTTTGATTGGGGCTGGCGCGGATGGGGTGGCGTATTCCGAAGACGGGGGACAACACTGGCAACGCATTGCTACGCCGCTTAATTTTGTGAACGATGCGGCATTGCTACGCAACGGGGTGTTGGTGGCATCGGGCACCAATGGGGAGGGGCAAGGGTTTATTATTCGCAGTGCTGACTTGGGTAAGAGTTGGGATGTGGTACTCACCATTCCGTTCCCGATTGATACCGGCGGGTTTCAGTTAATTAAAGCGCCGGAAGTACCGACATCGCGTGTGGTGACGTTGGCGCTGGATCCATTTAATGAAGATCAATTATATGCCGGTAGCAGCCAAGGCAGCATTTTCGTCGGTGAGCAGTCGGCGAAAACATGGCGGATGCTACATCAGTTGGATGAAAATAATTTACTGACGAATGATCGTTTGGGGTTGAGTATTCGGGACATTATTCCGTCCCCGCACCGAGCGGGAGAGTTACTGTTGGTAACCCAAGCGCGCACGTTGGTGCGCGTGCGTGATGGCGAAGAAAAGGAAATAAATATTCCGCGAGATGTGGCGTCGCCACAACCATTTAACCTCACCAATCACAAGCGGGTGTTCGATGCGACGTTTGTACCGGGGTTCCCGCAGGCACTGCTGGTGGGCGTGGATGATGGGGCGGTGAGCAGCCGTGATGGTGGGGCGACTTGGACGCAATTGACGCTGCCCGTTGATCAATTTAAGAGCTTTAACACGGTGGCGGTGGCGGTCAGCCCGACGAATACGAATCGTTTATTTGTGGCCATTAATAACGTGGTTTTTCGCTCTGAGGATGCGGGGAAAACCTGGAATAGTTTTTCACTTAATTTGCTGACCCATGGCATTACGGCGCTGTTAATTGATCCCACGAACGCGTCCCATGTACTAGCCATTACGACACCGATCCAGTCGTAGGTCGGGTCCCTGCCTGCCGGCAGGCAGGCTGCCTAAGAATGTTATTGACACGGTAAAAAAGTACCGTAGTATTGAATTAGCACTCGGGAGCGGAGAGTGCTAATATACAACTTATGTTAGAACGTCGTCATTTAGCCGTCTTGCGAGCGCTGGTGAATGAGTTTACTGAAACCGCCGCTCCGGTTGGCAGCGAAGCATTAGTGGAAACGCTGCGCTTGGGTGTGAGTGCTGCCACGATGCGTAGTATTTTGCGCGAGTTGGCAGAAGCGGGCTACTTAGAGCAGCCCCACACGTCAGCTGGACGTATTCCCACAGATCAGGGGTACCGGGAAGTCTTAAATAGTAGTGAGAATAAAGACATGCCGGCAGACCAGTTGCGTGAGCTAGCAGAGCAGTTCGAGCAGTTGCAGGAGCAGTATCAGCATTTAGCCCGGGCCACTTCTAAATTACTTTCTCGTTTAACACATGCAGCTGCTATTAGCGGGTATGTGGAGCAGCGAGATTTTCAGGAAGCTGGCTTAAGCGAAGTGCTGCGACAGCCGGAAGCAACGCACATGGAAACGGTGCGAGAGGTTTCCCAGGTAATGGAAGATGTGGATCGATTTTTGGTCGACCCACAATTACCAGGTGAGGAAACGCGAGTGTACATTGGCGGGGAGAATCCGTTTTTTCCGGCACAGCACACCAGCGTAGTGATGCGGACAACGGTTACGCCCACCGGCGAGAAAGTGATGTTGGTGGTAGTGGGGCCTAAGCGGATGCAGTACCAGCGGAATATTGCGTTGGTGAACGCCCTAGCCGATTTAGTTAAAAATACTGATAACGAAAATTATTAACACTTATGGAAGACACTATTGAATCAGTAGCGGCGGCCAGCGAAAACCCCGTGGAGGGGATATCGAAGGAGCAAGAGTACTTAGAGGGATGGCAGCGAGAGCGGGCAGAACTGCAGAATTTTCGCAAGCGGACCCAGGAGCAAGCGTTACGTAACAATCAGCAGGCACTCAAGGCAGTGCTGGAGCCGTTGCTCCCGGTAGTAGATAACTTCCAGGCGATGATGAAGCACGTGCCACTGGAATTAGAGAGGCAGGCGTGGGTAGCGGGGGTGCTCCACATTGCGCGTCAAGTAGAGCAGCTACTCAGTGAGTACGGTGTGCGGACTATTGAAGCGTTGGGCCAGCCATTTGATGCTTTGCGACACGAAGCAATTGAATCAGTGGTGGTGGCAGGGACGCCCAGTGGCCAGGTAGTGGAGGTAGTAACGCCAGGGTACTTAGTGGGCGATGAGGTCATTCGTCCGGCCCGCGTGAGGATAGCTAGTTAACTTTTCACTTTTAATCTTAAATTTTTAACTTTTATCATATGGGTACGATTATCGGGATTGATTTAGGGACTACTAACTCGGCGGTAGCATACATGCAGGCTGGGGAACCAACCATTCTAGAAAATAGCGAAGGTAACCGCACGACGCCGTCGGTGGTGGCATTAAACAAGAACAGCGAGCGGTTGGTAGGGGTATTAGCTAAACGCCAGGGTGTAGTGAATCCTAAAAACACGATTTACTCAGCCAAGCGTTTAATCGGTCGGAACTTTTCTGATCCGGAAGTGCAGCGCGATAAGGACATTTTGCCCTACGATATCCGCCAGGGTAGCGATGGTGGTGTAGAAATTAAGTTTGGCGATGCCTGGGTGCGCCCGGCCGAAATTGCAGCCATGGTACTGCAGAAGCTCAAAGCGGATGCGGAAAGCAAGTTGGGAACAACTATTACCGAAGCCGTGATTACTGTCCCAGCCTACTTTGATGATGCACAGCGTAAAGCGACGAAAGACGCGGGAAAGATTGCCGGATTGGACGTGAAGCGGATTATTAACGAGCCAACGGCGGCAGCCTTGGCGTACGGCATGGATAAAAAGAAGGAAGAAAAGATCGTGGTCTTTGACTTAGGCGGTGGTACGTTTGATGTGTCGATTTTAGAAGTGGCGGCCGACACGATTGAGGTTCGGGGCACGCACGGCGACACGCACTTAGGCGGTGATGATTTTGATCAACGCATCATGGGGTGGATTGTGAAGGAATTTAAATCTCAAGAAGGGATTGATTTGAGTAAAGACACCATGGCGCTGCAGCGCTTGAAGGAAGCGGCCGAAAAAGCCAAGCATGAGCTCTCTAGCGCCACATCGACAGAAATTAACCAGCCGTTTATTACCACGGATGCCAATGGCCCTAAGCACTTAGTGCTGACGATGACGCGCGCGAAGTTAGAAGAGCTTGTCGATGACTTAATTGATAAGGCGATGACGGTCACCCGCGAAGCGTTAGCGGAAGCGAAGCTCAACCCCACGGACATTGACGAAGTTATTTTGGTCGGTGGGCAAACTCGCATGCCAAAAGTGGTAACGATGGTAAAAGAGTATTTTGGTAAAGACCCGCACAAAGGCATTAACCCGGATGAAGTCGTGGCGTTTGGCGCGGCTATCCAGGGCGGCATTTTGGGCGGTGACGTCAAAGATATTCTATTGCTCGATGTAACGCCGTTAACGCTGGGATTGGAAACACTAGGTGGCGTACGGACATCGTTAATCACCAAGAACACGACGGTGCCTACTAAAAAATCTCAAGTTTTCTCAACGGCAGCGGATAATCAGCCACAAGTTGAAATCCATGTGTTGCAAGGAGAGCGGGAAATGGCGGCAGACAACAAGTCGCTGGGGCGCTTCGTATTGGATGGTATTCCGCCAGCGCCTCGTGGCGTACCACAAATTGAAGTCACCTTTGATATTGATGCTAACGGAATCTTGAATGTGTCGGCGAAAGACAAGGCGACGAATAAGCAGCAGAGCATTCGAATTGAAGGCAGTTCTGGGATTACGGATGAGGAAATCGATCGTATGCAAAAGGAAGCCGAAGCCCACGCGGCAGAGGACAAGCGCAAGAAAGAAGCGGTGGAAACTAAAAACATGGCTGAGCAGTTGATTTACGCGACACAGAAATCGTTGAAGGATTTAGGCGATAAGGTAGATGCCGAAACGAAGAAAACAGTAGAGGAGAAGATTGAGCAGCTCCAAAAAGTTAAAGATGGCGAGGACACCGCAGTGATTAAGAAGGCGACAGAAGAACTGGCGCAGGCGGCGCAAAAGGTTGGAGAAAAGATGTACCAGCAATCGAAAGATGCGGGACCAGAAAAGCCAGCTGAAGACGTGGTTGAGGGTAAAGCGGAAGAAAAGACAGAGGAAAAGAAGTAGGCGCCCTAAAATGCTACTATTGGGGCTATGACGACTGTTGCTAAAAAGGAATTAGGTTTACTGGCATTCCTTACAGGAGTCACTGTCCTGGTGATTTTGGTGTATGTCATTTTTCTCCCCGTAGCAGTGGAAGCCTGGGTAGTGGCGTTATTCTTGGCGCTGCTCGTGTTGGTGTGGCAAGCCCTATGGTTGATGGCGCTCTCGCTTGGGCGCAGGAAAGCAATTACAGCAGCGTTGTGCGTGGTGCCCGCCCTGATGGTGGTAGTGATTAGTCGCTTTTCGCCGGTGGCAGCTGGCGGGGCATTGTTGCTAGTAGTATTTTCACTACTGGCGGCACGGACTCTGTTGCGCGATGAAGCGAACCGCCTGTATTATCGTACGACTGATTTCTTTACTAATGCAGCTCGGCTATTGGCGCTGGGGGTATTAATCACATTGACGAGCTTGGCGTGGCCGATTCTGACTGATTCGATTAAAAATACCCGTTTTACGATTAGTGAACGGCAAGTAGCACCCTTCTTAAAACCGATTGAACCGGTGATTCAGGATTTCTTTCCAGGGTACACGGCAACGGCTTCGATAGATGATTTAATCGATGCCAGCTTGGCTGAAGAAAAAAAGAGTTTACCGCCAGGGGCGGTGATTGATCCGGTGCAAGAAGAGCGGATGCGGCAAGACTTAAAGAAGCGCCTCGGTGAAAACATTACGGGCAATGAAGGCTTAGCAGCTGTCGTTGCGGGGAAGATTAATCGGCAGATTAATGCGATGACGTCGCAAAATCCGCTGCAAGCGTCGATTCTCTTGGCTGTGCTAGCGTTCTTAACGCTGCGGGCCTTGCTACCGTTTGTAGTGTGGCCTACATTGGCGCTGGTGGCGTTGCTGATGAAGTTGGCGGTGGCACTCAAGTTAGCCCAGGTTACGACGGAAAACGTAACCCTGGAACGCATCCGCCTGTAACGGTGGTGCTTGTCTAAAAAGCTACTATCCTAATTCCTGCTTTTAGCGTATGGCCGAAGATTACTACACAATTTTGGGGGTGGAGCGCAGCGCGACGAAGGCCGATATTAAACGAGCCTATCGTAAGTTGGCGCATAAACACCATCCGGATAAATCTGGGGGGGATGAAGAAAAATTTAAGCAGGTCAATGCGGCGTACCAGGTGTTGAGTGATGATCAAAAACGGGCACAGTACGATCAGCATGGCCAAAATTTTGATGGGGCACAGGGACCAGAGCCCGGTGGGTTTAATTTTAATCCGGAGGATTTAGGGGGGTTTGGCGATATCTTCGAGCAATTCTTTGGCGGAGCAGGACGCTCACGCGGGGGACGGCAGGTCCGCCGCGGTGATGACGTGGCGATAGATATTACGATTGATTTTATTACGTCAGCTGAAGGTGTGACACAGCAGGTCACGACCCAGCTACAGCAACCCTGCCAACACTGCAAAGGCAGCGGGGCTGAGCCGCATACGCCGATTAAAGAGTGTTCCACGTGTCGTGGGGCCGGCAGTATTGCCCGCCAGCAGCAAACGATGTTTGGGGTATTTGCTCAACAAGTCATTTGCCCAGATTGTCATGGAGAAGGGAAGAAGGCGGAGAAGCCCTGCCGAGATTGCCGCGGCGAGGGACGGGTGCGCCAAGCCAGAACGCTGCAAATAGAAATTCCGGCCGGGATTGCGGATGGGCAAACGTTGCGCTTGAGTGGCAAGGGAGAGGCGCCGCCGCGTGGCGGTGTGATGGGTGATTTGTATGTCACTGTGCATGTAAAAGCTCACCCACAAATGAAGCGTGACGAAAACGACGTGCGAGTAACAGCAGTTGTTTCGATGGCGGATGCGGCTTTGGGTACTAAGATTAAAATTCCAACGCTTAAGGGCGCTAAGCAAGTGGCTGTGGCAGCGGGCATTCAACCGGGAGGTGAAGTGGTACTCGAGGGAGAAGGGTTTCCCTCATTGCGCACCGGACGGCGCGGGGATCAAGTAGTGACCATCCAAGTAGAAGTGCCTCGCAAACTCTCTCATCAGCAAAAAAAATTGCTCGAAGAGTTTCGCAAAGCACCCACTAAGGGTTTCTTCGCTTAAAATAACCCGCGCCAGCGCGCGGGTTATTTTGTCGGGAAGAGGAGGGTTACTTACCGGTGTAGTTGTCGATAAACTTATCGGCTTCCCATTCGTTGCTAACAATCTTACCGCTGACTTTTACTTTTTGGTCGCCTTTGACGATGTCATCGGCATTTAGTTCTTTGCCATTACTAATGAACTTGGTACTACCGCTGTACTTCACCACCACGTCTTTGTCCTTGTACGTGGCTGGCTTGTAGCTGCTGCTTTTTACAGCAATAGTTAGGCGTTTTAGCGCGGTGTCGTGATTTTTCAGAGTACCGACCAACTCAAACGAGCGAGTGTTCACATGGGCCCAGGTTAACACGTACGTGTCATCTGATTTGGCGACGCCTTTCATAGTTAACTCGTCACCAACGGCAATGTTAGTTAGTTTAATGCGGACTTCCTTGCCGGCTGCCGTCTTGTATATTTTGGCGGCGGAACCTTTAAAGACTTGGGTTTTGCCTTTCAAATCCGTTTCGCCCTTGCCCGTAATGTGAGTGACGCTTACGGTGACGGTTTTTAAGGTGCCATCGACAGCGATGACGGTACCCCGAGCGACAAACTTATAGCGATCGGTGGCAGCCTGGACACCAGCGGCCGCTAAGAGAGCAAAAGCCGCAATCAGCGTTCCCCCGGCAGCTACTTTTAATGTATTCATTTTCATAGGGTTAGAGTAGGGAGTTATGGTTATTTAAAGTGATCAACTAAGGTCTTTACTTCCCAGGTGTTGCTGCCGGTAATAGCGCCTTTTACTTGGACTTTTTGGGCGTTGGCATCAACCGTATCAAAGGTGACAGCAGTCTTGATGCTTTTTTCGTAGAAGGTGGCACTTTCTGGATAGCTTAAGTTAATTGTTGTGCCGTGTTTGTAAATGGTTGGTTTGTATGATGAGGAGGTTAGCAGAATTGTCATAGTGCGGGCAGTCTGATCGTGGGCTTGGAGTACGCCGACAACCGTAAAGGATCGGTCGTGAATGCGAATAAAGGATGCATCAAACGTGTCGTCAGTTTTGGCCGCGCCTTTGAAGCCGATTTCCTGACCGATTTGCAATGTACCGAGAGTTACCCGCTTATCTTTTTTAGTGGTGTTGCTGTAGGAATAGATCTTCGCATCGCCGACCTTAAATTCCTTATTTTCGCCTTCCATATCGGCGGCGGCTTTGGCTGGTGTGGCCTTATTTACGTCTACCTTAATTGTTTTATTGGTCGGGTCGATGGCGGTAATGGTGCCTCGCGCTGTGAATTTGTATCTTTCACTGGCTGCATCGGCCACAGTTGTCCCGGCGACGACAGCAACGGTTAAGACGGCTACTATCCCGCTTGTAAACAAAATCTTCTTCATTGGTTTGTGTTCTTTAAGAGTAAAAACTTGTAATAAATGAATATGTTCAGTATAACACATCTTGGCCTGCTGCTAGGGTCAATGTGGAAAAGTAGAGCAGTTTTGATTATAGTAGGACATACCCTCCTCGTTAGTATTATGCGCCTGTAGCTCAGCGGTAGAGCAGTGGCCTTTTAAGCCAACGGTCGCAGGTTCAATCCCTGCCGGGCGCACAGCTAGATACAACAATGGGCCACAATGCGTGGCCTATTTTTCATTTGTGCTTGGATTTTGGTTCTGGTATACAGCGCACAGCGGGATAGCGACCAGAAAGTTCTCTTTACAACCCAAAAGAGGTGACACGATGCTTGAACTACGCAATTGCTGCCTGGCAGACGGCCGCCGGGGGATGACTGTTCGGATTAAGGATGGGCGTATTTTGAGTGTCGATGAGGTAAACGGTTTTGGTCCTTTTATTGATGTGCAGGGTAAGACGATTATCCCGGGCCTCATAGATGTGCATGTGCACGATCGAACGCCGGATACTAATACCAGCGAAGACTGGCAACACTTGCCGCGGGCAGCAGCTTACGGCGGGGTGACGTTTATCTGCAAGATGCCGAATACGGCACCGGCGATTTGTACGGCAGAACTACTAGATCTGAGCTGTCGTCAATCTGGTACGCAATTATTGCCACATAAAGTGTGGTTCGGAGCCACGCCAACTAACCGGAGAGAAATTGAGCTGGTTGCCCATGATACACGCGTAGTAGGTGTAAAAATGTACATGGGATCAACGACAGGCACTTTGTTAGTAGAGAAAGAGCAGGATCAGCGAAATGTTTTTCAAACCTGTGCTGAATGTAAAATACCAGCTGTGGTACATCCTGAAGACGAGGAGATGTTGCGGCTAAATCAGCAGTTGCTGGGTCGACAACCGCTACTAACTGACCATTGTTTAATTCGTGACACAGATGTGGAAACATCGGCCGTACGACGTGCGTTACGTTTAGCCAAAGAAACTGGTTGCCGGGTACATTTCGCCCACATTTCAACCCCCGAATCGATTCAGTTGATTCGTGATGCGAAGGACCAATTAGGATTGCAGGTAACTGCGGGTGTGTGTCCCCACCATTTGGTGCTTAATAACACATGGATGAAAAAGCAGTACGGAGGGTTGTATAAAATGAATCCGCCACTTCGATCAGAAAGGCAAATGAAATTACTTACGGAGTATGTGTGGCGACCAAAATTTGTTGACGTGATTGAGTCGGACCATGCACCACATTCATGGGAGCGCAAAACCCATGGCACCAACATACCAAGCGGCGTGCCCGGGATTGCCACGATTCTGCCTTTGATGTTGGGCCAGTTGCAGCAGCAAGAAGATTTTCAGGGAGCGTTGGCTCATCTGGTGAACCTTTGTTGCACCAACCCGGCGAGATTGGCTGGGTTATCCAAGAAAGGGCAGGTGCGGGTAGGTTTTGATGCCGACTTGGTCGCAATTGATGTGGCTGGGAAGACGACCTTGGGCGCTGAGGCCAAAGTGTATAAATGTGACTGGACACCGTTTGAGGGAATGTCGGCCGGCGCACTACCTCAGTTAGTTATTTCGGGCGGCAAGATAGCGCTTAATCGTTTACAATTACCAGCTTAGAGAAACAGAAGAGAAAACGCGACGAGAGGTTTACGGACCTCTCTTTTTTATTGGCTGCTTTTTTCCGGTTGATTTATGAGAATGCGTTGCTCAATGATTTGTAGTGCGGTAGTGAGGGCTTTGGTGGAATTGGCTTTGAGGCGGTGGTAGGGGAAACGCTCCTGCGTTAAATATTGCTCAATATCTTTATTAATTTCTTTACACGTTTCTGGCACTAAATGTTCAGCTAAACGAACGCCGTCTTGCCGTGGAGGGAAGACGTGCGTCAGTAGAAAAATAATATCGTAGGATTCGGCAGATTTGCGCGCCAAGGTGCGTAGCATGTCGAGTAGATGGCGGTACTTGGGCCACTCCGCTGGTGGCGCTGTGCGGGGGAGTGTGCGTTGCGCATAAATGTATGTGGCAAACGCAGCGGCATCAGTCACGATGTGGTCGCGGGTCGTTTTTTGCTCGCTTAAATATTGGCCGATGGAAATGATTAATTGTTCCCAGGCGTGCGTGGGGTTACCCACAATCTGAATATATTGGGTGGCATACTCCTGGACCAGTTCGCAGGACAGGCCCTGTTTAGACATCTCCGCCGATAGGGAGCGGGCAAAGACGGATTTACCCGTGCTAGGGGCACCAATGACGCAAATCTTCATGGGATCAATTGTGACTGATTTATGACTAAAAGAGAATTATATACAAACGGGCGGAGAGGGGCAGTGCTATTATTTGGCTTAACACGGCTTAAATATCTGTCATATCAAAGCCTTAGGAAGGAGGGCTTGACAAAAAATGGATTATGACTATACTTATTAGTTACTTTGTGTTGTTTTAAAAACCACTTTTTTCCTAGTCAGTGGTGAGGAGGGAGCTTGTTTGCAATAAAGCTCGGTCAGTTTCGGCTTGCCGTGTCTTGCGTAGACCTAAGCAGTCGCGTGATCCTACTGCTCACACGACCTATACTTAATAGGCAGTGCTCTCTTGATTTATCAAGACGGTTCTGCTGCTCCTCGTCACTGATTAGGAAAAAAACTGTTCTTTGAACTTATAGACTGTTGGTGCTAACACAATTCCATTATCGAGGGAGTATCTACGGATCATAGGGGAAGACAAGCTGTTTTCCTTACCGTCGGTGCCAACAGTTTTCCTGATTGGTTGAACATCAGCAACTTTGACTAACACGCCACAATCTCCACCGTGTAGTTTAGTTAAAGACGTAAAGCGAATGCTCTCAACCAGTCAGGATTTGAATTACCCTTTCCCGGTGGCTAGTCATAACGCACTCATCCGTTTGGCAATGAGCGCGTGTATCTGATTCGTATAATCAGAGTGATTAGCCCCGGTATTTTTTTGGCAAAAAACTGGCGCTGCTGGGATTTTTAGGCAATACTATAACCACATCGGGGGATGGGGATAACATTACTCGTCCTAGATTGACAGGGGAGGGCGCACGGCATACAAAAAAGAGTCACCTCTTTTTTGGCATGGCGGTGAGAATAACATCAACAACCAACACTGACCTTTATTTATAGCCTTACATTATTTGCTCTATGCAGACATTTGCTTTACCCGCAGCCATGCACTCGCGGCGCACCACGGTGGCCGCCGCAGCACTAGGGGGATTTTTGTTACTCGCGTTTGCTTCCTATGCGTGGGCCAGCGGCCCCAGCGCCAAGGTGGCAGTTGACTTGATTCAGATTAATGGGGCGCCGGTGACAGCAGATCGAGATAATACTTTTTTGGGTGGAGAAACACTGACGTTCCAAGTGACGGTTACTAATGAAGAGAACGATGCAGGTGCTGAAAATAATTTAGTTGGGACACATGCATTTGATCCTGACAGTAATAAACTTAGTGTCGTAACTCCGCCGCCAGCTGGACAGCAAACGATCCTGCCCGGACAAACCGTACAGTACAACGTTACGGTGCAAGTAGGTGCTAACTACACCCTGGAGAACAATGACAAAATGACCACGAGCGTGGAAGCCAGTTTTAATGGGAATGATAATGACAGCCAGGATATACCTATTCGCCTGTATGTCACTCGCGTCTTCATTACCAAGACGGCGGTGGCCAGCGTGCAACCTACGGCTGTTTTGCCATACACTATTACGCTACTAAGTGACGGTGGTAAGCCAGCTACAAATGTGGTGGTGACTGATATCTTAGATGCGCGCTTAGTGCTACCCAGCCCACTGCCAACCGGCTGTGTGTTTGACACCAATACCCGCATGCTCACGTGTACGGTAGGCACCGTGCCATTTAATGTGAATGCTCCGGCTAAAATTCAGTTTTCGCCGACGGTAACCGGTACCGCTTGTGGTATTACCACCAAGATCGGGAATCAGGCGATGATGACGGCCGATCATTTGAGTAGCCCATTGGCTTCGTCCGTGGTGCAAACCACGGTGACGTGCCCGACGCCAAGTCCAAGTCCAAGTCCATCGCCCACACCCACCCCAACTCCTTCGGCCATCCCTAGTGCAACGCCAACACCGACACCTACGCCTACTCCGACTCCAACCCCTACGCCAACACCTAGCCCAAGTAGTAGTTCGTCGAGCAGTTCAGGCTTGTCGGGTAGCTCGGGTAACGGCTCGTCGGGCTCTAGTGGTAGCGTAGGTCGAGTATTGGGTGCGAGTAGTGTAGTTGCCCGCGTGTCAGCGGCTGACTTGAAAGCGAAGGATTACATTCCATTTGCTACCGTGCCGACAACGGTTGAAAAATTGTTCCAGCAGACGTTTGGCCGGAAAGTTACGGCAGCAGAGAGCACGTGTTGGAAACTGCGCGCCCGCAGCGACAAGGCGACGTTATCGAAACTGAAGAAAGAAATGCAGTCGCACAAAGCCAAAGGGACCACGGGTTTCACTAAAACCTGCCAAGCACCAAAATTAGACAAATCGTTGGTACCAGTCCTGTTTAAGCTGGTACATGGTCGAACGCCTACGGCATCAGAACTTAAGTACTGGAATAAACGACACCAGAGCAAGCCACGCTTAGATGAATTACGAGGAGCGATGCTATTCCAGAAAGCTAAAGGCATCAAGCACTAGCCTAAGAATGTTCGTTAGTCAGCCGTTTTCCGCACCCCTCCCTGGGGTGCGGTTGCGTTTTACGAAGGGCTCGGGTACGATACTTAGTTCCTTAAAAATCGTGCGAATTTCCTTCGGTTCCGGTTCGTATTCTCGAGAGAGATAAATTTTTTTCTTTGGGGAATGCGTGCTTGCGCGCAGTGTTCTTTTTCTACAGGCCACCCTCGTGGTGTGCCTGAACAAGCTAGCCCCGTCTGAAGGAGCGGGGCGCATCCTAGGCATACGACCTCTGCCACATTGTTCTGCTTGCAGAGCAATGGCGGCAGAACCTAGGAGAGCGCGCACAAACAAAAATATGTTTGTGAGTGGTCTTCTAGGTACTTACGCAGGTTGTTTTGTGCATCGCTCTCCATTACGCTGAAGCCATGTCAAAAAGTTCAATTATTACCGCAAATCAGTATCGGACGCACACGAATGGCGAGCTTTCGGCTAAGCACGTTGGTGAAGTAGTGACGCTGTCGGGCTGGGTGCATATTCGACGCGATCACGGCGGCCTGATTTTTATTGATTTACGCGATCGGTGGGGGATTACCCAATTAACATTTAATCCAAAGTTGCACGAAGCAGCGTGGCAGACGGCGGAAACATTACGCTCGGAATTTGTGATAACGGTGAGCGGTACGGTGGTGGCGCGGCCCGAAGCGATGGTGAATAGCATAATTGCCACAGGAGCGATTGAGGTAGAAGTGAGTGAACTCACTATTCAAAACACGTCGAAAGCATTGCCATTTGAAATAGCGGGGGAACATGACGTCAATGAAGAATTACGTTTGAAGTATCGGTTTTTGGATCTGCGCCGAGCGTATGCACGGGACATTATTATGCGGCGGGATCAATTTATTGCCCACATTCGGGAATTCATGCACCGTCAGCACTTTGTAGAGGTGCAGACGCCCATTTTGGCTAACTCTTCACCGGAAGGGGCGCGGGATTACTTAGTACCGAGTCGGTTACACCCCGGGACTTTTTACGCGCTGCCGCAGGCGCCGCAACAATTTAAACAGCTGCTGATGGTGGCGGGCTTTGATCGGTATTTTCAAATTGCGCCGTGTTTTCGCGATGAAGATCCGAGGGCGGATAGGCATCCTGGTGAGTTTTACCAACTGGACTTAGAAATGAGCTACGTGACGCAAGAAGAAGTGTGGGCGACGATTGAGCCGTTAATGGTAGAACTGACTGAAAAATTTAGTGATAAAAAAATTGCGACGCAGCCGTTTCCGCGAATTGCGTGGCGAGAAGCGCTGACTCGCTACGGCAGCGATAAACCAGACCTGCGCTATGACCTGCCGATTGTGCCGGTATCAGACATTGTGACAGGCAGTGGCTTTAGCGTGTTTACCAAGGTATTAGAGAATAAAGGAGTGGTGCATGCATTGCGGGTGCCAGGTGGGGCCGCGTTTACGCGCTCGCAAATTGATCAGTTAACGGACGCGGCTAAAGCGGCAGGGGCAGGCGGGTTGGCCTACATTCAGGTGAAGGAAACATTAGTATCGCCCATTTTAAAATACTTAGGTGATGAGGTAGCGCAGCAGGTGGTACAAGCAGTGGGCGCGCAGGCTGGCGATGTTATTTTCTTTGGCGCTGATATGTGGTTGACGACGTGCAAAGCGCTCGGTGCGGTACGGACTGCCGCAGCTAATCTATTGGGTCTGGTTGATGCCACTAAGGCGGCCTGGTGCTGGATTGTGGACTTCCCAATGTATGAATTGAACGAAGATGCGCACAAGATCGACTTTTCACATAACCCCTTCTCGATGCCACAGGGTGGATTAGAGGCATTAGAAACGAAAGACCCGCTCGACATTACAGCATACCAGTACGACTTAGTGTGTAACGGTTTTGAAATTAGCTCGGGGGCGATCCGCAACCACCGGCCGGATATTATGTATAAGGCGTTCGAGCTGGCTGGGTATTCCAAGCAAGATGTGGATGATAAATTCGGGGCAATGTTGCGAGCGTTTGAATTTGGGGCGCCACCACACGGTGGGTTTGCACCGGGGATTGATCGGTTGATGATGGTGCTATGGGAATGTGCCAGTATTCGCGATATTTATGCGTTCCCCAAGAATGGTCGGGCGCAAGATGTGTTGATGAACGCGCCGGCAGCAGTGAGCGATATGCAATTAGCAGACTTACATATTACAGTGGTCAAGGCAGAGTAGTTCGAGTGCTGTCTAAAAAATAGTAGGACCTGCTATACTGTGATAACCCTATGACTGAAATGGAACAGGAACTAGTAAAAAAAGACACTTCATTACGAGCATATGGTACGCGAACCGTGGCTACGGTATTGGTGTTATGTATAGGTGTTTTTATCGGTCGTTATTTAATTCCAGCTGGTAGTACGCTTAATCATTCACCATTGCGATTCGTGGCAGTGGAAGAGGGGAAGCGCCAACTTATTTTCCCCACTTTTTGGGAAGCCTGGGACAACGTCCACGAAAAGTTTATTAACCCCGTCGATGACGAAAAGCTTTTTTACGGAGCCGTAGCTGGCATGATCCGAGCGGCAGAAGACCCGTATACGGTATTTGCCAATCCAACAGAAACAAAGCGCTTTGAAGAAACGATCGAGGGCAGCTTCTCGGGCGTGGGTATTGAAATTGGGTTACGCACCGGGCTGATTACGGTAATCGCCCCCCTGGAAGGCTCGCCAGCACAACAGGCGGGGATCAGAGAAGGCGATGTAATTGTGGCAATTGATCACAAGCCAGTGCACCCTGATGCCACGTTAGATGAAATTGTGAATCAGATCCGCGGGGAGCGAGGGACTACGGTGGTGTTAACGGTGGTGCATAAAGATGCGCGCGAAACGACAGATATTGAGATGACACGGGACCGGATTGAAATTGAAAGCGTGAAATACAAGCAAGACGGCATGGTGGCGGTGATTGGGATTACGAGTTTTAATGGGGACACTTCTACGCGCTTTACCACGGCGGCCCGGGCGGCGGTGAAAGCGAAGACGGCCGGCGTAATTATAGATTTGCGGAATAACCCGGGCGGATTCTTGCAGTCCTCCGTGGAAATTGCGTCCCGATTCTTGGCTGCAGACCAGGTGGTGGTGTCGGAACGAGGCAAAACAACCAAGGATTACACGGCGGAAGGCAACGCTATTTTGCAGGGTATTCCAACGGTGGTGTTAGTGAACGGTGGTTCCGCTTCGGCATCAGAAATTTTGGCTGGAGCGCTGCATGATCACTTGCAGACGCCGCTCATTGGCACGAAAACGTTCGGTAAGGGCTCGGTGCAGGAATTCTTAAAGCTCAAGGATGGCTCGAGCATGCGGGTGACAGTAGCCAAGTGGTTTACACCCAATGGCCGGAATATTAACGATGAGGGGATTGAGGCGACGGTGGTAGTAGAGCAGAATCAGGAAACGGATGTGGATGAGCAGATGGATAAAGCCCGCGAAGAACTTCAAAAACTGATCGAAAAGAAGTAGCTACTACTTTGCTCTCGGCATTATTTACCAGCCTCAGTCGAAGATATTGGGGTTGGAATTGACTAGAAAGCTGGCGGGCAAGATGCTACATTTAAGGTCGAGCGAGCATACATGCAGGATGCCGCACAGTAGCCAGGTGGGGGGCTATTCATCCTTTTTAGATTTACATTCGATTCTATGGCGAAAAAGATACGCGTCATCCTTCTTGAGGATGTCCAGACAATAGGTCGTGCCGGGGATATCGTGAGCGTGGCAGAGGGCTATGCCCGCAATTTTTTGTTTAATGATGGCAAAGCAGCGTTGGCTGACCATAAAACCATGACCCGCCATGAGGTGAAGAAACAGCACGAAGCGGCGGCCCGGGCCGTGGTGTTAGAAAAGCTGCAAGCTCGGGCTGAACAGTTAGAGGGGACAGAACTTACGATTGTGGCGCGGGTGAAGGAAGGCGACGATATTTTTGGCACGATTACGACCAAAGTTTTAGCGGTGGAATTAAAGAAGCAAGCGGGCCTGACGGTAAAACCGAAAGATATTGCTATTCCTGGGCCGCTGACGAAGTTGGGGAGCGTGGACACAACAATTAGTTTGTCGCCAGAGATTGAAACGCACATGCGAGTAACCATTGTGCCGGATCCGCGTAGTCAAAAAATAGAAATCGAGGATTAATACCTGACATATGCCTAAGAAAAAAGTTAAATACATTTTTGTGACCGGCGGGGTATTGTCGGGATTGGGGAAGGGGATTACGGCAGCCTCGATCGGGAACATTTTGAAAAGCCGAGGATTTTCGGTCAACATGCAGAAGTTTGACCAGTATATTAACGTTGATGCCGGCACACTCAACCCCGCCGAACACGGCGAGGTATTTGTGACGGATGACGGGGCGGAGTGCGACCTAGACTTAGGGCACTATGAACGGTTTTTGGATCACAACGTGACTGCCGATTCATCGGTAATGACGGGGGAAATTTACCAGAGTGTCATTGCCCGAGAGCGCCGCGGGGATTATTTAGGCAAGACAGTGCAGGTGATTCCGCACTTAACGGATGAAGTGAAGCGTAGGGCTCATGATGCGGCGGCCAGTAACCACTATGATGTGCACATTGTAGAGATTGGTGGAACAGTAGGGGACAATGAAGGGTTCCACTTTATTGAGGCGGCACGACAAATGCTACTAGATGAGGGGCGCGATAATGTGTTGTATGTGCACGTAGTCTTTTTGCCGTACTTAAAAGCATCAGATGAGGTAAAAACGAAACCGGCGCAAAATAGCGTGCGGGAATTGCGTAGTATTGGGATTCAACCTGATGTGCTCATTGCGCGCACTGATTATCCAGTAGCTGCAAACATGATTCGAAAATTATCACTCTATTCCAATGTGGAAGAAGAGGCGATTTTGCCGCTCGAAACCGTGCAAAGCGTTTACGAAGTACCGCTGATTATGGAAGCCCGCAAGCTGGACGCGGTGATTATGAATAAGTTGAAACTGAAAAGCACTGGGCGGCGCGATACGACGTGGCAGAAGCTGGTAGAAACGATTAAGGCGGACAAGCCGAAAATAACCATTGCCATGGTAGGGAAGTACACCACCATGTTGGATACGTATGCTAGTTTGGTGGAAGCCTTGAAAGCGGCGGCGTGGAAGAATGGCTGTGACCTGGTGCTGCGTTGGGTAGACGCTGAACAGCTCGAGAAGGTTGACCCGAAAGAGCTATTAGGTGATGTGCAAGGGATTGTGGTGCCCGGCGGGTTTGGTGTGCGGGGCACGGAAGGCAAAATTATTGCCATTCAATATGCTCGGGAAAAGAAAGTGCCGTATTACGGCCTGTGTTTAGGGATGCAGTTAGCGGTGATTGAATTTGCTCGCAATGTGGCCGGTGTGCCGCAGGCGACGAGCCAGGAGTTTGTGGGAGAAAGTCCCTCCTCCGCCAAGGCTTCGGCGGGCAAGTGTGTGATTCATTTAATGGAAGAGCAGAAAACAATTCATGACAAAGGTGGCACGATGCGGTTAGGTGGTTGGGATTGTGTGCTGACGCCAGGATCGTTTTCACATCAGGCCTACGGTAAGAAGGAAATTCGCGAAAGGCATCGTCACCGTTACGAATTTAATAACGATTTTCGCGAAAAGTTAGAAAAGGCAGGGATGCGAATTGCGGGCACGACGCCAGATAAAAAATTAGTGGAAATTGTGGAGCTACCTAACCACCCCTGGTTTGTGGGCGTGCAGTTCCATCCGGAGTTTACTTCACGGCCAATCGCCGGGCACCCGTTATTTAATGCATTTATTGCAGCGGCGAAAAAATTTGGCAAAATCCGATAGCTGGATTTAGGAATTAGGACGTAGGAAGATAGGTGAGCACCATCTTTACACCCCAGGGGTGTAAAGATGGTTTTTGAGGTGTGCGTGCTGTTTGAGGTCTTGACAATAATTAAAAAATAGTAATAATAAACCATGCAGTTTTAAAAGCACATTCACAACTTGCAAAGGATGCTATATGCCATCTTCGAACCGAGGGTTGATATTAAAAATTATCTTCGGCACCATGTTTCGGATTGTACTGTATGTTGTCAGCCGTTTGTTTGTCCTGTTAGTCATTAGCGCTCTTTTTAGTTTGATTATGATTTGGCTTGCTCCGTTTTGGACGAACTTTATTTCGATGTTCGTGGCTTTATGTGTCCTGTTTCTAGAGAGAGTGATTCAGTATTTAACGTTGTATTGCAAGGCAATCAAGGAGTTGCGACGACGACACCCGATGCCTTTGAGTGAAGCTATGTGCGTTTACTATGAACTTGCTTGGCATTGGCGAATGATCTATAGGCACCCTAAAGCATCCCCTCAGATACTCATGGATCATTTCGATGAATTGGCCCCATGGGTAGATTTTTACCGAAGCTCCTTTCAATGAGAGGTCATCATGAACGAACTGGTGGGGTGGATGCTGATGCTCCTGATTGTCTGCAGTGCGTTGATTGGCATGGTCACCGGAAAATTCGGGTGGCTGCCAAGAAAGATCGCTCGCTACCTCTTGAGGATTCCACTCCGATTGACTCGTACAGTTGCAAAGGCACTACAGCGATGGGGGAGTCGGATGTGGAATACTAAGCAACGCGGCGGCTACAAAATCCTGTTGCGATTGTTGGGCGCTCCGGTGGGAGTGGCAGGGTTTCTACTGGTCGAAGTAACAGGTGCTGCCAGCAGCAAAAAGAAATAGTGAGCTACAACAAAACTCCCCGGCAGTGCCAGGGAGTTCTTTTTATATCAAGGGTAGGCTTTAAGCCTTTTCGATACTGATGTAGGTGGTTTGCTTTAGGGCACCAGTGAAACGGGCAACTTTGCGGCGGGAAAAACGGACGATACCGGCTACGGCTGCGTATAGGGTGTCATCGCCACCGCGACGGACGTTGTTACCTTCACGGTACTTACTCCCGCGCTGGCGGATAATAATTTGACCGGCGTTTACTGGCTCGCCGCTATAAATTTTGACGCCTAATCGTTTGGAGTGTGATTCGCGGCCGAGCGCTGTGGATCCACCCGCTTTTTTATGTGCCATATGTTTAGGTTAATAGCTTATAGCTGTGTTAGCTTTTAGAAACTTATTGCTTTTCCCAGACCGTTAGTTCGCGGCCAATGAGGGCATCGGGGCGGCTGTACAGGAGGCTGTGGCGAGGTGTTGCCTCGGCGAGGGAAGCCAGTTCCTGACGGGAAAGCTGCTTAGGAATATACCCAAGCTTGCGGATGGCGTCAAGAAAGTCAGGGGGGAGCAGGGCAAAGGTATCGCCGCGCCACTGTTGACGGATGGCGGGAAAAACGATGAGGATAATGCCGTGCGGTTTAAGGACGCCATGGGCGTGGCGGAAGAAGGTGTAATACAAATCAGCCAGCTTACCCAGATACTCTTGGGCTTTTTTGCCGGTGAGCGGGGAGTGGAGTGGGCGGCCCAAGAATGGCTCGGTGACAATGGCATCATAGGTTTGGGACCACGTGGGTGGGAAAGGTTCGGTGACGTCATGGTTACGCACCCGAGGCATTTCGAGCGGAGAAGGAAATTGCTGCATTACCCACTGCACATTCTTTTTAGCTGCTTCCACCAGGCGGGGATTGCTATCGCTGCCGTGCATGGTATAGCCCATGAGCCAGCCTTCTTGCAGAATGGTGCCTAAGCCAGAGAAGGGGTCGAGTATGGTGGGCGTGGAGAGGGTGGCTGGTTGCAGTGCGGCGGCGCGGTGACTAACGGCTAGATTGAGCATGATTTGCGCTAATTTGGGTGGCAGCATGCCGACGCGAGCATCGCGGACCGGGCGTTTGATATCTCTAAGCTCGTAGGCGCCAATATGCTGCATGTGGGTGGAGCGCAATAATAGGTACCCGACTTTAGTTTGCAGCAGCACGATTTCTTGGTTGGGGGCAATGAGTAAATCATTACTTAATACCTGCGCGGCATTGAGCATGGCGTATTTGCCGTGCGAAACAACGAAGCGCATTTTAACGCCATACTCTTTAGCGCGAGCTTTAAGCTCATTGGCGACATCTCGTACTTCGCGCGGTGGTAAGCGTAGCGAACTAATACCTACACTCAATTTAGTGTTGCCGGAAATTTCTAAATGCGACCAGATTTGATCACCTAACCATGGGTCGGTTTGTTGGCCGATGACGCGGGCGATACGGATGGTGCCACCTAGGCGGTTTAGGAAGTCCTTTGGTAAGTCAGCTTGAAGCGTGACAATGAGGTATTCTGGCGCCACATCCGTTATTTGTGGGGCATACCCTTGTTGCTCTAAGACGCCCATGGCCTCATTGGCGGACAGGGCGGGGTGACTGCCTAAAAAGAAGGCATATTGATAGGTAGAGGAAAGTGTGGTCATAGCAGGGTGGGCTTACTATACACAGTGTAGCAATTAAGCCAAGCTTATAAGGAGGTAACTATGAAATACCACTCTTTAAGGTTTCGGGGCCTGGCCCCGCTGCACCCCCACCCGACCGCTTCGTTGCTACTGCAGGGGCTCGGTGGGCGGTACCCCCGCGGCGCCACCCGGATACATGTCAGTGGTATTTTATGCATACTATGAAACCCTTATTCTTATTGCCCCAGCCATTGGTGGGGTATAGCCAGGCAATAGAGCGGGAATTGAACCGGCTCTTGCCGCCAACTGCCCAAAAGCCGTTCAGATTGCACCGGGCGATGCGGTATAGCGTCTTGGCGGGTGGGAAGCGGATACGCCCCCTGTTGTGCGTAGCGGTGACCAAGGATGAAGGGGGAGGGCTGGCAGCTGCCTTGCCAGTGGCGGCGGCCTTAGAGTGCTTACACGCCTATACGTTGATTCATGACGACTTGCCGGCGATGGATGATGACGCCCTGCGACGAGGGAAGCCGACGAACCACATTGTTTTTGGCGAAGCCACCGCTATTTTAGCGGGAGATGCATTGTTAACACTGGTCTTTGAGATTTTAGCGACAGCACTGCCCGCTAAACCATATACCACGGCGGACTTGATACGAGAGGTAGCACAAGCGGCAGGGAGTAGGGGAGTGATTGGTGGCCAGGTGGAAGATATAGCGGGAGAAGGACAGCGGCCGACGGCAGCGCGGCTAGGGTACATCCACCAACATAAAACAGCGGACCTGCTGACAGCAGCGTTGGTATGTGGGGCGATGATGGCAGGTGTGAAACAACGAAAAATAAACTTGTACACGGAGCTAGGGACAGCGCTGGGATTAGCGTTTCAATTAACTGACGATGTGATGAATGAACATGCTACTGAAAAAGAACTGGGTAAGGCGGTTAAGTCAGATAAACGGAAGCAGAAGATAACAGGAGTGAGTGTGTGGGGAACAGAGAAAACGAAAGAACGAATACAAAAATTGTACGAAGAATGTGATCGCATTTTACTCGCACTGGAACAGGAAGACGGTGACTTGGCAACGTTAGTGGGGTGTATAATGGGGCGAAAGAACTAATATGCCAACAGCTGATACGTTATTACCCAAACATGTGGCCATTATTCCAGACGGGAATAGACGTTGGGCACAAGCAGCGGGGAAAAAAGCGATTGAAGGGCATGCGGCTGGTGTCACCGCGTTTCGCCAAGTGGCAGAATATGCGGCGAAGAGGGGAGTGGAGTGCCTTTCGATTTGGGGCATGTCGCTTGATAACTTAACCAAGCGAAAGCCAACGGAAGTAGCGGGGCTTTTGAATATTTTTCGAAAAGAATTTAAGGAATTGGCCACCACGCCATTTATTCATGAGCAAAAAATTAAAATCCAAGTACTAGGGAGGTGGCGCGAGCAGTTTCCGCTCCCCGTCCGCCGAGAAATTGAAGCGGCTATTGCAGCCACGAGCCACTATACGGCTAATCATCTCAATTTTTTCTTAGCATATAACGGGACAGATGAAATGGTTACGGCAGTGCGTGAGATAGCTGGGCGGAGCGACATACAGCCAAAAAATATTAGTGGTGCCACGATTAAAGAGCATTTATTTACTCACAACTTACCGCCCGTTGATTTATTAATCCGCACTGGTGGTGAGCCACACCTGTCGGCTGGTTTTATGATGTGGGATATGGCGGATGCACAGCTGTTTTTCACGCCTGATTATTGGCCGGATTTTAACACTACAGCCTTTGAGGCGGCCTTAGCCGACTACGCCGCGCGCCAACGTCGCTTCGGTAGTTAAAAGGTGTAGAATAGAGGCATGGATTTCACCCAGACATGGGTAACCTTTACTCGGTATAAAGGCCAGCTTGGCTTGCTGGTAGCCGGTATCATGCTGTTTGCCGCCGGCTGGCAATTAGGACGGGTTATGTCGCCGTATTATGCGGCACACTCGATTGTGTTTACGGAAGTGGCTGCCAATGATGCTGGCAACCCGTTAGCGTTGCAGCAGCTACGCGAGCAGGGCTTGGCTAAGGCTAGCCCAATTCCGACGGTTAACACGCCGCAGGTGGCTGGTGTGGTCGCGGTGGCAACGGCTACGCCTACGGTGACACTAACTGCTACTGATGCAGCAGCTAAGACGTACGTTGGCAGCATCAACTCTGATAAATACCACCACCGCGACTGTGCAGCAGCGAATCAGATTAAGGAAGAAAATAAAGTGTGGTTTGCCACACCCCAGGATGCAGAAGCAGCTGGGTATACCGCCAGCAAATGTACGCAGGACCGGTTGAAGCAATAAATAATAATAAAAATAATTATTTTTTTGTCAAATTAGGTGGGGGAGTAGGGGAGGGGGCCTAACCTCCCTTAAGTCGCCATGTTGGTAACCGCGGCCACTACCTCCTACCCGAAATGGGGGAGAGTGAATAGAAATTAGAATGTATTCGTGGCGTTTCAATTGGTGCTACAGACCCACGGGGAATACTATACTGGGGAAATTGACGGATGTATCAAATGTGTTCGTGTAGCTGTGGATAACATAAAGGTGAAACAGCCTCATGTCGCAAAAGGTATATTGTGCGACGTATAGTCACTTTGGCTTTGCCGCATAATTACCGCACTTGCCGCCCCACATCCCTCCTTCTTCAACCTGCTTCCCCGCCGCCCCTCCCCCGGCGGTGGAGCAAATTTTTTGGTGCTGTTTTCTTTTTATATATATGTCGATCAATTTTATTTTGACGTGCAGTCTTTGCTGCTACTTTAGACCATATATGTACCCATTAATCGTTATGCGTGATTTAAACGCTTTTTAAGCATTTTAAGGCTGGTAGAAGGCATCTTTATAGCTAAAAGTGCATTATATGGCCTATTTGGGCCTTAATACTCCCCTGCTTGCCAAAAAACGCCGGGGAAGGGGTTGATTGGTAATATTTACGTCAATTTATTTTGGCTGATTTAAAAAAATCAGACTCTTGACAAATGCATAAATACGGCAAATAATAGTGACCTGGGTGACAACGAGGAAAGTACCTTTTTAAAGGAAGGAGCAAGGGAATGAGTGCGATTGTTTCCAAGAGGGATGCAATCTTGAGCATGTGTGGTGTGAACCCTACCCCAAGGGTGCAAGAGTTTGAAGCGCTGCGCATGGCAGCTATCAATGAGCTATTGTCACGGCACAATATTCCACCACTTGATTCTTTTAGCATTGCGCCGATAGCTATCCCCATCAGGTCTTTGTTTGCTGTCAATGACGAGAAAAAACGAAGGACGATGATGATGGCGTTGCAGGGTGAATCGGCGACAGTTGAGTCGCTGACAGAAATTGACGAGATTGATCTCCGGCGATTGCTGAAAGGGTGCCCATTTATGCCAGGAGAATTTGCTCATTGGCGCGGTGTGCAATGGATTCGCTTACTGATTGCGATGTTGCAAGCAGAGGAAAGCTTTGAGGGTTACGAAATTCTCCAAACCACTTTGTTGTAGCTCTCGCTCCCCTAGTTCATTTTTACCTTGTGCCTTGTGTTCATATGTTGTGAGCGCAAGGCATTTTTTAATGCACCTCGTAAACACCCGCTGTTTACAGCGGGGATGAAGAGGTTCTGGAAATGAATCGGCGGAGCCGAAACTTTAAGCATCGAATCCACCCTGGTACCCCGCTGTCTTGCCGCGGGGATGGATTCATTTGAAAAAATATTGCACGACGGCATATAAGAGAATGGCAATGGCGCCTAAAAGCAGGAACCATTTAATAGTTTTGAAGACAAAGCGGGTAAAGAAAAGAGCAAGTAACACAATGACGCCGCCAATAACATACCACTTGTATGGGCCTTCAATATTTTGGACCAGTTGGAATACGGTGAATGCCGCCATAGCCGTAGTGTACTAGTTCTTGGAACGATTAAACACTTCGCGCCAGAATAGTCGCAGAATATAAAAGATGGCGTAAAACGGACCCCACACGGGAACGAGCCATTCCACAATCGCGCCGAAAATATCATCAGGTTCAAGAGCCATAGTTATTACGGGAGGTACGGAGCGGCATTAATGGGGATGTTGTTCTGACGCACCTCAAAATGTAAGTGTGGGCCGGATGACAAGCCGGCGCCATGGGAACCGGCGGCGCCGCCGGTGTAGCCAATCACAGTCCCGCGGGTGACTAACTCCCCTTCCCGCGTGGCGAAGCCGGAGACGTGGCCGTAGACGGTGGAAATTTCATCACCGTGCAGTAATAAAATATAGCTATAGCCTGACCCACCAGAGTCATGTAGTCGGGCCACATAGCCATCGGCGGGAGCTTTAATGGGTGTACCCACATAGGTGGGAATATCCGTACCGGTATGGGGGCCAATTAAATAAGCATACGGGTACCCCGTACAATGGAATGGACAGGAGATACCAAAAATTGGTTCGATGGGCCAATCGAAGGTGCCAACGGAGGGCAATTTTTGGATGCCCTGTTTACGCAGCTCCTCCCGTAACATCGTATCTAACTGTTTAATCTCCGCTTCCGCCGCTTGATGGGTTTGTTGGGACTCACGTAGTAAACTTTGATACTTCGATTCTTGCTGCTGGGTCAATTCTAAAATTCTGGCTTTCGAAGTACGTTGTGTGACCAGGGTGTTTTGTTGTTGCTCTTGGCGTTTTTGGAGTGCTTCCAGGGTTTGTTTAAAGTCTTCTAGTTCGCGCTGCTTGGTGGCTAGTTCATCGCGCAGTTGTTGCACAGCTGTTAATGTTTCCTGTCCCCTATTTTGCAGTTCTTGGTACGTTGCGACTTCAGTGACTGCATCGGAGAACGTGTTGTATTTAAGTAGGACAGCGACGGTTGATTGTTGATCCAGCGTATGCATCGTGCGAATGTATTCAGCCAGGCGGGCCTTCTGCGCGGCGATCTCTGCTTCACGTTGGGAAATTTCTTGGGCCACCTCATCGATTTCAGCATTCGTTTTTTCGACTTCGGCCAGGGTACGGTCGATGGTCAGTTCTATTTCCTCAACATTTTCATCAATCAATTCAATTTGATCATTCAGTGTGCGCGCTTCTTGGCGCTTGAGCTGAATATCTTCTTTGAATTTGGTGATTTTCGCTTCAGCATCTTTAACGTCTTGGCGCCGGTTATTAATGTCGGCGCGCAGCTCTTCGACAGTTTTAGCTACAGCCCCAAGCGGCGAACCGAGTATGATCGTTCCGATAATAAGGCTAGTAGCAAGATAGCTTCCCCGTTTTTTAAGCACGCTTGAAAGGATTTACGAATCGTGTCCTTTAGTATGCCATGGGATACCCAGATTAGAAAAAGGAAAGGCCGATCATGCCAAAGGCGACGATGGCGGTGATGACGATATACACAATTTTCATCCAGAGGGGTTGTTTGCGAGGCATAGGAGGGGGCAGGTTATTAGCTGATAGCTTGTAGCTTATTAGGTCTTAGAAAAAAGACAAGAAGGAAGTTAGCTTTTTAATTTTGAAGATGCAAGGGAGAGGCGGTGCAGGGTGGCAGCTTTGCCGAGGACGGCAGCGACTTCAAAGGGACCAGGTGAGTGTTCTTTACCCGTGAGCGCCACGCGTAGTGGCCACAGGGCATCACCGCGGCCAATCCCCTCTTCATCGATCCAGGCCATTAATTTTTCTTGCAAGATTGCGGCCGTGAAATCATCATCGCTGATGCTTTCTATTTTACTGATGAGTTTTTGCAGAATATCCACCGTGGCTTCAGGCGTGCTCTTTTTCCAGACCAGTAGCGACGCTTCATACGGAGCGGCCCAATCGGTGGTAAAAAAAGTGACGGCGGCGGCTAATTCTTGCAATGTAGCTGAACGCTCTTGTTCGCAAGTTAGTGCGGCTTGCCAGTAGGCTTCGTTATCGACGGTGATGCTTTGGGCCTCAAGAAATGGTTGGGCGTACTGTAAAAGCTCAACACGTGAAAGTTGGCGCAAGTAGTGTTTGTTAACGGCTTGAAGTTTGGTGATGGAAAAGACGGCGCCAGCTTTTTGAATGGACTCAAGAGAAAACGCAGCCGCCAGTTCGTCGTGGGTAAAAAATTCCTGATCATTTTTAGGGCTCCAGCCGAGCAGGGCTAAATAATTGAGGATGGCCTGCGGTAGGTACCCTTGGTCGCGATACGCTAATAGGCTTACATCCCCGGCTCGCTTGGAGAGTTTGCGGCGTTGTTCGTCGAGCAGTAACGGCAAGTGAGCGTACGTTGGTGTGGGCACGCCTAGGGCGCGTTGAATTAAAATATGTCGGGCAGTATTGCTGATATGATCATCGCCCCTGATTACATGGGTAATGGCTTGAGCCGCATCATCTACCACCACGGCCAAGTGAAATAGCGGATCGTTGAGTGAGCGGGCAATGACAAAGTCCCCGCCCCAACTGTCTGAATGGGTGGTGACGGTGCCACGTACGCTATCTTCAAAACTAACCTCTTGTGGTGTGACTCTTAGTTTCACCACGTTATTTGCCGAGGCATCGACGTAAGCCTTATCGGCATCGATTAGTTTTTTAATGGCGGCTTTGTAGAAAGGGGTGCGTTCAGACTGGCGATACGGGCCATGTTCTCCCCCGATATCTGGACCCTCGCTCCATTTGAGGCCTAGCCAGGCTAAGCCTTCTAAAATATTAGCTTCAAACGCGGCTGTAGAACGGGCTTTGTCGGTGTCTTCGATGCGGATGATAAAAGCACCGCCTTGGTTACGCGCGAAGAGTTCATTAAATAGCGCCGCACGAGCTGTGCCCACGTGTAGATTGCCCGTTGGGCTTGGGGCGATGCGGACGCGGATACTCCTATTTTCCATAGAGTTGTTGTCTTATATTCTCCTTCTTGACCGGATCAAGTTGAGCCTCTAGTAACTTTATTCTGAGCAGCCAGTCGCGTAGTAATTGATCCGAGCCTAGTGCAATAAATTCATCGAAGTTACACCACTTAATAGTAATCCGCTCCCCTGCCTCTGGCGCGGCTGCCTGTTTAACAGTGATGTATTTTGCAATAAAAACATGACACGTCATATATAGTCGTGCACTTGGTTGATAGGAAAACCAAGGAATAACAGTGTCGGTTGAGTAACCCGTTTCTTCCTCGAGTTCTCTGATAGCTGCAGCAGCGGGGTCCTCGCTTTTTTCAACCTTACCCCCCGGAGGCGTTAGGACCGGCAGTCGATGCGGCTGCTCATCGTTAACCATTAAGATTTTACCTTCGTCGTTTACTCCAATGACACAAGCGTAATCCGGCCGAGCAATGGCTTCATACGTAGCCTGCGAACCGTCAAACAACTTTTGTTCCCATTGCCATACCCCAAAGGTATTGCCCTTAAATACCTCCTTGGCATTTTTTGGCATCTGGCGCGGTTCAAACCGTGGTTCAACTTCTAAAGTCATAAAGATGTCGTCAATGTACAAGATACACTGGTTTTAAGCCACTTTTAGTCGCGGCTGGATATAAAAAACTCCATGGATACACATGGAGCTTTTTATCCCCCAATGCCCGTTAGGGCGTCTGTATTTCTACGTCAGGACGTACGTGTACTGACTCAAGTTCTGCAACTGGTTGCTATTTAACTGCTGCGCGGCGGCGACTGCTTCCTTAATCAATTCGAATGAAATCGGCTGTTCTTGACCGAGGGAGAGTCCCTGTGTCCCAATGCGATTTTGAATGTAATCCTCAATAAAGATGCGGTGTTCATTCGTAATTTCGTAGCCAGCTTGGTTCTCGGCTAAGTAGCGAGTTGCTGCGCGGCGGCTCAAGTGCGTAATACCTTCGCCGGCTTGCGCCACTTCTACATAGGCGGTGTCAGTTTGACGAGGCTCGGCTAATTTTTCTGCTTCTGCTTTTATTTGATCTTGGGTCACGGGCGTGCTAGGTGTCGTGGCAGTTACGTTCGTTTCGCTGTCTTCTTCTACCGCTGGTGTTTCATCAGTGTCGGCGGCTGGCTCAGTGCTGGTGACCGCGGCTTGATCTGTTTGACCTTCTGGCGTGGTGGTGTTGTCACCGGAGAACGCGTAAATTGCGGCCGCAACAATCAAGATAATAATGAGAGCGGAAACGGTTCGAGGTGATTCCTTAATGCGATCGATAAAACTACCTTCTTCGTAATCGGCGTTCGTGTTGTTGTCGTTAGTTGCCATGTCTACCGTCACCTCCTTCATCGGTCGAGGTACCAGTAAAATTAGAGGTGGGGGTAATTTCGACCATCATTTCACCCTATGAAGGGTACGTCAGCCCGTCAAATATGGTCGGGTGTGTAAAAACAACTAATTTTACTTAATAGAGCGAAATATTGCCTAATTAAGTGAATCGGCAACAAAGGGATTATTGGACAGAGGGTGTATTAGCCGTGAAAACGGGTGGATGGGCTGCTTTTTGGCGGGCAATGAGCAATGGGAACGCCACCGTGGCGCGCCAAATGCGTGGCAGGCGTGATGGTTCAAGTAATAATCGCCATAACCACTCCATATTGAGTTGTCGCAAGAAGTGTGGGGCGCGTGGTTTGTCTTCACTTAAAATAGCAAAGGCACCACCAACGCCAACGGCGATACGCACGCTAGGTAATGCAGACCGATGTTTTTCGATCCAGGTTGTTTGCTTAGTGGCGCCGTACGCAACGAGCAACACGCCAGGTTTTTTGGTTTGGATATCTTGCAGAATAGTGGCGGGACCAGTGAGATCGAATGCATGTGAAGCACTGGTGTGGACTAATAGTTGTGGCAATTCTTGGCGCAGTAGGCGCGCAGTTCGGTCGACTTGTGGTTGCGTGCCACCGAGTAAGTACAATGGCGTATTGTGCTTAGCGCACAGCCGGGCTAGTTGCCACACGGTATCTACACCCGGAATACGTTCGACTTGGCGGAAAGAGAATGCCAGTAAGCTGGGCACCAGGGACCAAAACTGGGATCGGATATACCACTGGGCCCAAATTAAGCCGGCCCCATCGGGTACACGGACCTCGGCGCGCTCAACGGCTGTCCGAAAAGCAGTGTCATGTTCAGCGGCCATCACCATTTCGGGGTTTAGGGTCACCACATGGTGCAATTTTGCCTCATCTGGGTTGGTGAGCCAGCGTTGGCATAAGGCACGGAAGGTTTCGGGGCGCATAAAATCGCAATCCACTGAACCTAAGCGTAGTGACTCACTGGGCAAGGCACTCGTTGGTGGCCGGAAGCGATTACTGACTATGGGTGGTTGCATGGTAGCGGCAGGAGTGGTCATAGCAGTTAGGTAGTTAAGGGTATACTGGCGCGAATAGTGTAGGTTGAACTATTACCCAGTGGCAGGCTTTCGTACAGGTGGACTTGGGTGACGGCAAAACGTGTGGCACAGGCTACATCAGCAATGCCAATCCCCCGGGCCATGGGGTAGAGATTCGCCAGGTGAATATGTGGGACGTACGTAGCTTTATTTTTTGGAAATGGAAACCGCATAGTACGCAGGCGATCCGCAAATTGAGTTTGTAAATTTAATAAACTAGTGGAGGGGTGGCAGTATGCCCACAGTTGTAAACGATTCAGTCCCCGACCGACATGCATAACAGATACCGTGGGCACATATGCTTGGGGATTTGGTTTGAGTAATCGTGATAAATATTGTTGTGGATTTTCCACGTCACCTAAAAACAATAGCGTGAGATGCCAGCGTTCCTCGGCGATGGTTTTTTCGATGTAGTGTGGAAACTGCGAGAATGTGGCAGTGATTGTGGCGCGGGCAGGGGCTGGAATAGAAATGCCGAGGAACAACCGGGCGCGGGCAGGGGCGACCCAGCGGGCGGGAGGAGGAGCGATGGTCGGCACGGCTGTTTGCTGCACAGAAACCTGGTCCATATATACTGTAACTGTACGATCGAACGCCTCTTTCGGCCAGGGTATGAGGTCTGCCCTGCCTGCCACCAGGCAGGTGTGGTACGGTTAATCGATTTAGTTATGAATACCTACACTAAATTAGCGAAAAGTGCGGCGGAACACTTCGTAAAAACTGGCGAGCCGCTACCGGTGCCGACACTGCTGCCAAGTGAACTGTATCGACAGCGGGCGTGCTATGTATCGATCATGGAAAACCCTGGGCGCTATTTGCGAGCGATGGCGGGAGAAGCCCTGCCGCGGCAGGCGAATTTAGCTCAAGAAATTATTATGAATACGGTGACGGCAATGGCAGCCCAACCCCACCGTCGGATCCGCCAAGCTGATTTAGCCTACTTGAGTTACAGCGTGGCGCTGTTGGGACCACTGCAACGTATCAGTGATCACATTCATTTGGACCCGAATCGATTTGGGTTGTACGTAAAGTCGTTGGGAAAATCGGCACTACTACTCCCCCGCCGCGTTGGGGTGGAAACGCCGAACGACCAAATTGCGACAGCGTTGCGCGAAGCTGGTATCGATGGGCGGCGCGATGAAGTAACGATGTACCGCTTTGAAGTGACATATTTTGAGGGATAGTGCGCAAAAACATGACAAGTGAAAAACAATGGTTCGCGGAAGTAGCGCCGGCGATACCGCTGCCGGCAACGGGGCCGCAAGTGTACACCTATCGCGTGCCTGGTGATGTATCACCCGAGGCGCTGCTATATACGCAGGTTAAAATTTCGCTGGGTCGCCGGCAGGTGCTGGGCGTGGTTACAAAAGTGCATCAGCGCGCGGTCCCCTACCCCACCAAGGAGTTATTTCCCGGAAAGCCCTGGCAGTTAACGGTGCATCAGGTGTCGTTTGCTCATTGGCTTCATGACACGATGCGCGGTGGTTTGGGGTATAGCCTACGACTTTTCTTTCCGCCAGGAAAAAAAGCTATGCCAAGTACATTAGCGCCGACGCCCAAAAAAAAATCTAAGCGCTTCTCTGTGCGCCAGGCTAGTAATGCGGTGCTGATTGATTATAACGAACAGCGCCGGTTGCAGGCATATTATCAATTAATCACGGAGGCCGTAGCGAGTGGACAGCAAGTACTAATGGTGGTGCCTGAATTGTGGTTAGTGGCGCGGTGGCAGCGAGCGTTGCAGGAAGTTCTGCCTGATGTACGCGTGGCCAGTAGCTTGGCCGGCATGGCTACTACTAAAGCCACACAATTGTGGCATGACGTTCAAGTTGGCAGCGTGCAGGTAGTAGTTGGCACGCAGAAAAGTCTTTTTCTGCCGTTCGGGCAGCTCTATACAGTGATTGTTGAGGAAGAATTTTATTCTTCGCATAAGCTATGGGATCAGTATCCCCGGTTGGATACTCGTATAGCGGCGTCGCAGGTAGCGACTATCCACCAGGCGTCACTAGTATTTGCCGGCAGCTTGTACTCAGTGGCAACGTATTACCAGGCCAAAGAGTACGTGAGTGAGGTGGTGCGTCAGCAACCATTACCGGTGACGACTACAATTATGCCGCTGGCCTTTAGCGATACCAAGGCACGGCGCCTGCTACCAGAAGCGTTGGTTGGACAGATGAAGACATGGCTGGCCAAGAAGGAGCGAGTGGTAGTGCTACACAACGCAGTGGGAACGTGGCGCGTGTTGCTGTGCCAGTCGTGTCACACGGCGGTGCGTTGCCCAACATGCGGAGTCACGGCAGCGGTACATGGCAAAGGTAAAAAAATGTGGTTGGTGTGTCGCCACTGCGATCAAACGTTCTCTATGCCGGCTCTCTGCCCCGTATGTCACAAAAAGAAGCTGACTATGTTTGGGGCGGGCAACGAACGAGTGGCAGATATTTTGGCGGCATTGTTTCCGCGTACGCCGTTAACCGTAGTCGATGCCAGTGTAACGGCGCCCGTTGCAAAAAAACCGGCGGGTGGTGGGCAAATATTACTGGGAACCAGTGCCCTGTTTACGCGTGTGCTACCGGGATCGGTTGACCGCGTAGTGTATTTATTTCCGGAGCGGGCGTTGTTGTATCCAGATTTTCGTAGTGAAGAACGGGTGTTGGGTACGGTCGGCCGGCTGGCACAGTTATTGAAAGTGACCCGTCCTGTTTCCATTGTAACGGCCAAAAAACAGTTGGTGACGCCGGTGTTGGGAGTATCGTATGAAAAAAATTACGAGCGTATTTTGCGAGAACGTAAAATTGCTGGCTATCCCCCGTATCAGGACATAGTGGTGATGAGCTTTAGCGGCGTGACGGCGGCTAAGGCTCGAGAAAAAGCGGAAGTGGTCCGCGATCGGATGGTGGCGCGGCAGTCAACGATTCAAATCCGGGGACCGTTCGCCAGTTTCCAAAAAATGAAGCGAGGTAAATATGAGCAACACTTGCTATTACTGGGAAAGTTGCCGGAGTTGGCGGCAGCGTACAGGGGCGAACCAGTGGCGTCGGTGGATGTCTTGCCCGAGCGGATTTTATAGCGGGCCTACCAAAGGCTATCCACGATCGCTAGCGCGACAATAATGCCAAACAGCACCAGTTGGCAGTGGCGACGTTGTTGAGGCGTAAACCTTTTGGCTTGCCGGGCGATGATGGCCTTCATTTTAGAGTACTGGCTTTACTTGAGTGGAGGCAGCTTCAATGACGAGCGGTAGTGAGGTAATTACTTTTTCTGGGCGGAAAATTTGCAAAGTATACCGGCCGGGAGTAGTTACCTGCCAGCAGCAAAAGGTAGAGGTGCCTGGTTGGAACGTTGCTTGGGAGGGAGCAAGCTCAATTATGCTGCCCGCCGGCGTGAGTAGGCGGGCGGATACGCTGAAGGCTTGTGTAACTGATGGATCGGTGGTGATACGCAGCACCAGCGGCGAGGTGGTGGTGTAGGTGGGAGCCTGGCGGATACGTGGATCTTTTTTATTGGTGTCGCTTACGTTAACCAGTGTGCCGACCGTTATTTCCGACACGATTAATTCGCGGCCTTCGGGTGCGGTCAGGGTGGTAGACCGACTCAAGTCGATGCGCTGGGCAATGGTGATACCGAGCAACACTACCCCGCCTAACACCACGGCTAGAACTAAATACCGCTGGTGCCGCTTGGTGCGCTGTTTCGGGGTCATATTACCGGGCGCGCTGACGAACGCGTAGCACGGCGTCAACGATGGCTTTGGTATCCATGCGGTACTTGTGCAATAGTTCGGCAGGTGTGCCGGATTCGCCAAAGGAATTTTTCATGCCAACAAATTCCATCGGTACGGGATGTGTGGCCACGACTGCTTCCGCAATAGCGCTGCCAATACCACCCATGACTTGATGTTCTTCGCAGGTCACAATGGCACCGCAGTCCTGCGCAGCCTGGGCAATGGTATCGGTATCAATTGGTTTGATGCTGGGTGAATTAATAACGCGGCAGGAAATGCCTTTTTCAATTAACTGATCGGCGGCAAGCAGGGCGCTATGCATGATGGGTCCGGCACCAATAATGGCGACATCTTTACCGTCGCGGAAAATTTGGGCCTTCCCTACTTTAAATGGCGTGTCGGGCGTGGTGAAGGCTGGGGTGCCAGCGCGGGCAAAGCGGAAATAGACGGGGCCTTGGATGGCCGCCGCTGCGTGGACGACTTTGCGAGTTTCTTCAGCATCACACGGTACTAGTACGGTCATGCGGGGTAAGACGCGCATTAAGGTGACGTCTTCCATGGCTTGGTGCGTGGCGCCATCGGGCCCGACGGAAATACCAGTGTGGGCACCGGCGTACTTCACGTTGGCGTTGTTGTAGCAGCCCGAGATGCGGATTTGATCCCAGTTGCGGCCGGGACAAAAGACGGCGTAGGTAGAAATGAACGGCACTTTGCCTTGCAAGGCCATGCCGACGGCTAAGGTGGCCATGTTTTGTTCGGCGACACCGACTTGAATGAAGCGTTCGGGAAAGGCAGCTTGAAACTTTTGGCTCCGTGTTGATTCAGATAAATCACCACACAGCACCACTACGTTGGGATCTTTTTGGCCCACTTCCACAATGCCGATGCCGTAGCCATCGCGCGTGGGAATAAGCTCAATATCTTTGCTTAACGTGTTGCGTTTGAGGTGGGCAGATTGGTATAACATAATTTTATAAATCGCTGCTTTCAATTTTTCCAGCGAGAGTGCGCAATTCGCGCAGGGCAACCTTCCCCTGCTCGCTCTTGCCTGGGGCGTGGGGCGTATCCATCGAACCTGGCGGATTGCCGTGCCACTTAAAATCGTATTCCATGTAGTCCACGTCTTTACCCGCAATGGTGTGGGCAATAATACACACGGGCTTTTCAATAATGGCTTTAGCTTCGTTGCAGGCATCAATAACGTGTTCAATATTGTGGCCATCCACATCAATCACGTGCCAGCCGAATGATTCGTAGCGATCACGTAATGGCTCCAGTGTCATAATGTCTTCGGTCATGCCGTCGATTTGGATATTGTTGCGGTCAATGATGGCCGTTAAGTGCATGAGGCGGTAGTGCCCGGCGAACATAATGGCTTCCCAGGTGGAGCCTTCGTCGTGTTCTCCATCGGAAAGCACGCAGTAGGTTTGGTATTTTTTGCCATCCATTTGCCCGGCATAGGCACAACCCGCCGCAATCGATAAACCTTGGCCTAAGCTGGCGGCAGAGCTTTCAACGCCCGGTGTGGTGAGTCGGTCGAGGTGGCCTTGCAGCCGGCTGCCTAGTTTGCGCAACGATTTTAATTCTTCAACCGGGAAAAACCCGGCGCGGGCCAGGGCCGCGTACCAAATGGGGGCGGTGTGGCCGCATGATACAAATAATCGGTCACGATCGGGGTCGGCTTTTTGCTTCGGGCTAGTGTTTAAAATATTAAAATACAGCGCCGTGGCGATATCGGCTAAATCAAGTGGGCCGGCGGAGTGGCCAGAGCCGGCTTTAAGCAACATTTTAATCACGTCAGTCCGCAGCGTATTCGCCATGCGGTTTAATTCTGGCAAAGTTGTCAATTTTCTCATAGCAGCAAAGACACACTGAAGGATGCTTGCTCCACTATACCGTAAAGTGCGGGTGGCGTGAACGTTACTGCTGTATAGCAACGCTGGCCGCGAGTAAGCCGAGCTGCTGAATATTTTCGACAGGATCGCCGGCGCCAAAGATAGCCGTATTAGCGCACAGTATAGTTGCGCCCGCGGCAACATATAGCGGAATAGTTTCTTTGCTGACGTGACCATCGACGGCAACCGGGATGTGGGGCTGTTGGGCTTTAAACTCACGAATTTTGTTATACACCAGCGGGTTGAGCGGCTGATTGGCCCAGCCGGGGTGGTAGCCCATGAACAAGACGTAGTGAACCAGGGGTAAGAACTCGTCGAGGTAGTGTAATGGGGTATCGGGGTTAATGGCCAGGGCTAGTTGCGTCGAAGTTTTTTGGCGGAGGGTTTCGTAGACGAAGCGGATATCATTGGTGCCGCTGAACGCCTCGATATGGAAAACGCAGCGGGCGGGATTGAGGTCAATCACATCGTCTACATAGTGGCTGGGCGTGTGCACCATCAGGTGCAATTCGGTTTTACTGGCGCTCTGCAGTTGTTTGAAACGGCGAATATCTCGGAAGGTGCCCTCGCCGGCAAAAATACCATCGGTGATATCAATTTGAATGTGCTGGACGGCGTGAACCACTTTTTGCCAGTCCTCGGCAATTTTTTCGTAGGTGGTTCGTAAAATAGCGGGAACTATTTCAATTACGTTCGGATTCATTTGGACTTATTTGAAGAAGTGGGGCTGCCCTATTTCTCGAGGTCGGCAATTTTGGCTAACCGGCGCTGGTGGCGGGCTTCACCGGAAAATTCAGTGGCCAGCCAGGTAGTAACAATGGTCTTGGCGGCCGCTTCGTCCAATAAATCTGCACCCAGCGACAATACGTTGGTGTTATCATCTTGCCGGGACAGTTTGGCTAATGCGGCATCAGTCACGCTCGCGGCGCGAATGCCTGGTACTTTATTGGCCGCAATCGCCATACCAATGCCTGAGCCGCACACCACAATCCCCCGCCGAGCGGCGTCAGTTTTTACTTCATTGGCCACGGCCACGGCGTATTCAGGATAATCATCATCGGGGACCAAGCTGTCGGCGCCGACATCATGCACGGTATGCCCGGCGGCAACAAGATGTTCTTTAATAGCGTTCTTTAAGGCCACGCCGCGGTGGTCGGCGCCTACGTATATTTCCATATAGTAATCATACACGAAGTTTCACCCTGGCACGCAATTTGTCTTGACAGTAGACAGTATTTTACTCATTATATCCGGTACCGATCAACCGGTTCGTTTGGCAATTTTTTGGAGGGACAATCTATGTATCCTGAAGTAAACCTACCAGCGAGTAGCCCCAGGATTTATGTAAAGCGTGATCAATGCTTGTGGCTGCAAACTAGTATACAGCGAGGAATTAATCGACTGTGCTGGCTATCGGTTCATATTCCCCTAGCAGAATCGCCGCTCCCATTAGCTGTTGTGCGTTGCGACGACTGGATCAATGAAGAAGACATAAGTGACGTTCGTGAGTGGGTCGAGCAGTGCATTTTTCGGGTATTGTGTGGCAGCAATCTCCCACAGATCAAAGTTGTCGCACTCAACACTGAGCGACCAGGCCAAGCTACAGAGTTTCATGGAACATCGTTTACTGATACTGATTCGTTTGAGGTGATAAATCTGGCTGCCGAAAAATTCTTCGAGCTTGTTGACGAAGAGCTTCGGAAGGCCAGTATTCCTGCGCCTGATCAAACGACATAGTCCTTTGTTTCAGAAAATTTTCTTTGACCGACTCACCTCAATGAGCGGTCTTTTTTTGCCTGATTGACAGCTTGAGCATGGTTGGTAAAGATAACGGTACTCTGTGCAAGTTCTTTACCTGTTTTAGGAGGAGCAGCCATGCCGTCGATTGAGCTACCCGGCGGATCGATGCGGCGTTACAAGGAAAGTAAGCGTTTCTTCGGAGTGAAAATTTCCGCGCAGATCGGCACTACTCGCCTCGGTACGGTTTCGTTTCTGGCCGCCACTAACAGACTAGAAGATCGATTGCCGACAATATCTTGCCAGTACGATGAAGCGGCAAGTGAGGATGTGCGCATGGTAATTGAACAAGCAGTGCTAGCTGTTCTACAGAGTGGCCAGTTGTTGGAAATCGCGATTGAATGTCTAGGCTGTCAGCATGCCAGCACGGTCATGTTGATTACTGGGATTCGATTTGCGGAGGTGTATACAACACCAAAGATCACAACCCTCGCCTACCGTTTTTTCGAGCTTTTGCGCAAGCAGATGGAACTTAGCCAGCGGTAATTGTTGTTTTTGAATAGCAGGGGTTTATGTACCAACCTTTAACCGGTTGGTTTTTCTTTATTTAGGCGTGGGCTTCCAGTTTTTGAATCCGATGTTCGTGATCTTTTACAACAGTCTTTATCACATCAACATCAACATCAACTGCTATCTCTCCTACCTTTTCAAACGTGGCATCGAGTTTTTGCTGTATATCTGGCAATATCTCTAGTACTACGTCTAGTTTATGGTCAAAGTCTTCTTTTAGGGCACCGACCTCTCGACTAAAATCTTCTTTGAGAGTGCCCACTTCACGACTAAAGTCTTTCTTGAGAGTACCTACCTCTCTACTAAAATCTTCTCGGATGGTCTTGGAAAAACCTTTCAGTTGCCCATCTGTCTTTTTTGCAATCTCACGCGCTGTTTCCTGTGCGGTGAGCTTGGCTTGTTTCTGTAATAACCTAGTTAATTCGGCATCCTTCATAGCAATACTATATCAATACTCCTCATCGAATAAAACCCCTGTTTTGTCTGGCCTGGGAAGAATATACCCTTCACCCACGATACTCTTTGCCAAATTTGGTATTTTTTTGTATTGTCTACGCACCATCAGTACTCCCGGATCGTCTAGCGGCAGGACGGCAGACTCTGAATCTGCAAACTGGGGTTCGAATCCCTGTCCGGGAACTACAAAGGAGAAGGCGGCCCCCCGTGGGCCGCTTCTCTTTGTCATTCTCTCGAACAGGGATTCGAAGGGTATTTCTAAAACATGAACTGCTTCATGTTTTAGAAAACCCCGGCTCTGGATCAGAAGCGGAGCATGTGCCTATAAGGCACAGCGAGAGTGACGAAGGAAGAGGAATCCCTGCCCAGCTGGTAATTAGCAAAGAAAAAACCGCAGGTTCGAAGTGAACCATGCGGTTTAGGTGAGGCTTTCAAGAATTTCCTTTACGATTTCTTCAGGTGTTTTTGTGTCGGCTCGGATATGTTTTTCGAAGAGAGGCGATTCGAGTGAGGGAACTGCTAGTTCAGCTTGTTGATATGGCCACGAACCAGGTTTTTGCTCGCCTCGATCGACAAGTCTTTTGTGCACTACCTCCAAGGGAACTGTGAGGCAAAAATGATGCAGGTTCGAATCAACTTCTCGTAATCCCACTATAACTTCATTGAAATATTCAGGTCGCCAGATGGTCATGGGAATTACCAAGTCACGACCATAGTTTTCTTTCAGTAATTGAGCGGTGGTGATAGTCAATGTCCGCCACATTGGGTAGTGCTGAAAGTCATCTTTTACATCGTGAGGTTCTAAGGCCTTACGCAAAAAGAATCCGACTTCTTCGGGGTCAAACAACATGCTGTTGGGCAAAGCTTTAACCAGCAGTTCTGCGATCGTTGTTTTACCGACTCCAAAGGCTCCATTGATGAATATAATCATTTGTTTTCCTCTGCTAGGTTTAGGGTACAGAAGTGATATGATTAATTTAATTTTACCTTCTGTCAATAGTAATGCGGGAAGCCCCGCCAGTTCGCCGGACAGGCCTGTCCGGGAACAAATTGTGATAAAATCCGAAAAGGTGCTTTGTACCTTCCTTTTGGAGTTATAACTATGGGTAAAGAACCTGAGAGTAGTTCTCAACCGCGCTCCTACTTCGCCAAAAGACTCGCAGAAGATCCTGTACTTGCGGCGAAATGTGAAGAGATTGTGGTTGCACTGCGGAGCGAGGCAGCAGCAGATATTCAGGCAGGTATCAGATCAGAGCAGCTTGGCCCGAATGACTACGGCATAGTTATTAACGCTCGGGCTGATACAATCACATAGGAACCAGTTTCGTCAGGCCACGGCCTGACGTTTTTATATAACTGCTAATCAGGAACTCATCTACATTCACTTAATTTGTAGTAATAAAAATGCTTCACCTTGATTGTCGGTGAAGCATGTTTGACGCTCAAGAAAGTAGACTCCTACTCAGAGCTATCGGCCTTTTTCACTCCATTGCTCGTGAGCCACTCCTCGATTATTGCCGCGTTGGCAGGCGTGAAGTTGCCTTCCATGCGTTGAGGGGTGAGGGCGTAGCCACTTACAGCAACGAGTCGATTGGTAATCACGTAATCGCTCAGTTTCTTGATCAGGCTTTTGCTATCTGCTGAGCCTGGGACGCTCTCAGCTACTACTGAAAGATGAACGACTGCCTGCGAAGTATAAGTACCTAGGGACATATTTGTCGCCTTTCTTTAAAAGAGGGAACAAGATTTGCTCGATTCCTTTTATCATACTTTAACAATATTGTCAAATACAGTTATTACAGCCTCTGCTAGATTCTGCTCAACTACTTGCTCTAACGCCTTGATCTCCCCTTCTTTTCATACTAGTGTCCAGATGGGTTGTTTGACGTACATTCACATTTGGAGGAAAACCGTGACACAGCAGGAAGTAACCTATCAGATATTAACTGCTCTGGCAGTCAGGGGCTTCTCGAACGGTGAGATGGAAGAAATTAACAAACTACTTTCTCAGTTTGGGGCTGAGCAGATTAGGATTGACCGAGAATACTTAGCAGAAGTAGTTCAAAGGTCCCGAGTAGTTGTGGCAAGCATCCCAATTACTGGCCGGCGAACGATTGTGGGTATTGCTTGTTTAGTGCCCATCGTTGCTATTACTGGTCGCAGCGGCTGGATTAGCCATATTGTGGTTGACGAAGGCCTGCGACGAGGTGGCATTGGAACGGGGATGCGCGAGTGTCTTGTTGTTGAGGCTCGACGTTTGTCGCTACGGCGGCTTGATCTCACTAGTCAAGAATCTCGTACAGCGGCGCAGGGGTTTTGGCAGAAAGGGGGGTTTGTCCGACGAGATACAAACAATTTCCGGTTGGAGTTGGTTTGAATGACTAACACGGGGCCTATGATCCAGAAATCACAGGCCCTTTTTTATTTACAAAACAAACATCTGGTGTTTGTAAATGTTTTCCTCTACCCCCACGGAATGATGTCCCCTTCGTTGGGGCGGTCGACTTGCCACTCGGGGTGGGCGGCTTTAAGTTGCTGGGCTAAGTCATCGGCTTGGTGTGGTTCACCGTGAACTAGTGCGACGTGTTTCAGGCTGGGGAAGGCTTCGGCATACTTTTGGAGGCCCACACTATCTGCATGGGCAGAAAATTCATTAAACAGAATGATCTCGGCTTTGACGGGTAATCGTTCGCCGAAGAAATCAATTTCTTTGGCGCCTTCAACCAAGGCGCGACCCGGCGTGCCAATGGCCTGAAACCCGGTAATTAAAACAGCGTTGTTCGGATCGGTGATGGCGTTGCGCAAATGATGGACCACTCGCCCACCGGTCATCATGCCTGAGGCAGAGATAATCATGAGTGGGCCGTGGGCGGCATTTAACGCTTTGGATTCCATGACTGAGCTAACGTACGTTAAGTTGCGGAACAATAGTGGGGTATGGTGAGCGCCTTTAAAATCTGTGGTGGCGGCGGTATCGAAATCGCGGGCGTGGGCTTGAAACACATCGGTGATTGATTCGGCCAGAGGTGAATCAACGTAGATTGGAAATCGGGGGATGCGTTGCTCGTCGATCATTTTATGAAGCAAGTACACTAACAACTGGGTTCGCCCCAGGGCGAACGCCGGCACAATAATTTTTCCGCCGCGGGCACATACGCGGGTGATGACCTCTACCAGCCGATCAACAGCTGCAGCTTGTGGTTCGTGCTTACGACTGCCGTAGGTACTTTCTAGGAGTAAGGTGGTAATCGGTTCGGTGGGCACTTCTGGATCGTGCAGCAGCGGAACATTGGTTGGACCAAGATCACCGGTGTATGCCAGGTAGGTTGGGCTACCAGCCGTAGTGGCTTCGATAACAATAATAGCGGAGCCTAAAATATGACCACTGTCGTAGATTTTTAGGCGTACACCTGACGCGATGTCGCGCCAGTCGCTGTTGTCGCGAGCATATGAAATAGCTACAAACTGCTTCATGACGGGCGGAATATCGGCTGGGGTTACGAGTGGCTCACGCGCATCGGGTGGTCCAAAGTGGTGCCGTTCGTTATATTTCGCATCTTGCGTTTCTAAGTGGGCGAAATCATTTAACAAATGCTTAGCAATAGCAATAGTGGCTGCGGTGGCATAAATGGGTCCGGTGAAGCCGCGCTTTACCAGCAGCGGCAGCATGCCAATGTGATCGAGATGGGCATGAGAGATAACGACGGCAGAAATTGATTCGGGTGGAAATGGGAGGGCACGATTACGCTCGCGAGTATCTGGCAGACCTTGGCTCAAGCCGCAATCTAATAGAATCCGGGTATCCCTTACCGTGAGGAGGTGTTTGCTTCCCGTGACGCCGCCAGCTGCTCCAAAAAAAGTAATTGTGCCAGTCATAGACTTTAGTGTACGTGAATAATCGTTTTACTATCGACTAGGCAGGGGCTGGTGCATTGCTGCGGACTTTGTTGACGAACGTATCGATAATCTGGTGAAACACTTCAATACCCTCGGGGACTTCTAGAACATGATCAAAGAAATCGTCTGGTAGGGCGAGCTGTTCGGTTTCGGTGATGTGGTTTTTTAAGCCGGTGGTTAAAAAGTTTTCAACGGAGAGGGCGGGGCGCGTGAGCCGAACGGTGGTGCCACCCATGGTTTTTACGGCTTCGATTTCGTTACGGAACCGACAACTGCTGACAATAATTCCCTGATACGATGATTTTTTGTCAGGTATTTCATATGCTCCCCGCTTTTCGGAATAAAATTGCCCGGCGCGGATTTTTTCTACGACTCGTTGCATGTATACAATCCACGTTTCGGGATACGCTAAACGACTTAGCTCATTGCCTAAGAGTTGCGTGACAATGCGAGCGGATAAGTACGTGCCATCGGCTCGTGGGTACCGTAGATCATCCTGATTGCGTGCGGCGGAGGGACCCCATAACTGCTCGTCGGAAAATTCATATACGTCTTTGGCAATGCGCTTAAATGGATCGGCCATACTCACCTTCGCAAAGCCGTAGTGTTCGACTAAGTAATCGGCCATGGTGTCTTTGCCCACACCCATGTTCCCGGTCAGGCTGATGATCATGTGTTTACGATATAGCTTAATTACCCTGGTATCAATTTTTAATAATAAAAAAGCCGCTCGTTTGCCACGTGATCACTGAGTGATTTTACGGGGTTCCCGGCGGCGTGGTTTCTTTGCTAAGGATGTCGAAGGTTTCTTTCTCGATTAATTCATGGGCAAGTTTGAGTAACACAAACGCGGTGCCTGTTGTGCCGAACATTCCCCCGAGAACTTGTTCAAGGATGTCTTGTGGCGAGATGGCATCAATCTCAATGATTTTTTCGTCCGGGTCAGGATGAGGTTTGCCGCGTTCTAAGTTGCGAGCAATGAAATATGTTTGCAGTTTCACTACGGCGCCTTCTTCGTTGCTAGAAACAAGATACTCCGTCCATGTTTTTGCAGAAATTCCTGTTTCTTCCGCTAGCTCACGTTTGGCGCACTCGAGAGGTGTTTCGTCGTCATTCACGTACGCTGTTACGAGCTTGATACGGTCTTCCTTTAGGTACCAATCATACTCAAGGATTGCCGTAATATGGCCGCTAGCATTGATTGGAATAACGGTGACACCGCTACGCATTTCGACCTGTTCGTACGTCTTGCCTTCATCCTCTTGCGTGGTAACGCGAAGGACATAGTTTCCGCGGAAGTGTACGACTTTTTCTTCCATTATTTAATCCTTAAAAGAACGTGCCGGACTAGGACTTACTGTTATCTACCATTTATTGGTGAAAGTCAATATTTTTTTATGAAAAATGCGCTACAATGAGCGCATGGCAGATAAACACTGGCATTTACAACACTACTTCTTTCTGGCATTGCTGCTGCTGAATATCGTGGTGGTTTACACCATCTTCCGGCCGTTTATTAGTTTTTTGATTGTCGGTATTACTTTTGCCGTCATATTTCATCCCCTGTACCGCTGGTTGCGCCGCACGGTCGCGCGCAACGACAGCCTAGCAGCAGCTTTAACGACGTTAATTATTTTGGTGATTGTGTTCACCCCCCTCACCTGGTTTGGTTTTCAAATTTTTGGCGAAGCACAAGATGTTTATCAGCGCCTTAATGATGGTGAGCGGGATTTAACGCAGGTCATTACTGATATTGGGCAAGCACGCCTCCAGCACTTTTTGCCGCAGGCCTCCATTGACGTGGCGGGGTACGTGCGCCAGGTAGTAGAGTGGTTGCTGCAGCACGTGGGCTCGGCGTTTACTAGTGTGGCCCAGTTCGTGCTGTACCTGCTGTTGAGTTTGCTGGTGCTGTACTACTCGCTCAAGGATGGGTATCGATTACTGAACGCTGTGGTGCATTTGAGTCCGTTGGCTGACCGCTACGATACTAAAATTGTAGCCCGCCTACACGCGGCCATTACCAGCGTGATACGCGGGTCATTAGTAGTGGCGCTAATTCAGGGTGTGTGCGCCGGGATTGGCTTTGCTCTATTTGCGGTACCGAACCCAGCTTTGTGGGGTAGCCTGGCAGTGGTAGCGGCGTTGGTACCAACGCTGGGGACGGGTTTAATTATTATTCCGGGTGTCTTGTATTTGCTGGCGACAAACCACCTGATTGCGTCGGTAGGGCTAGTATTGTGGGGTGTGATGGTAGTTGGCTTGATTGATAACTTGTTGCGGCCAAAATTAATGGAGCGAGATTTAGGGATTCATCCCCTGCTTATTTTATTAGCCGTCATTGGCGGCATTCACCTGTTCGGCCCGGTTGGCTTTTTGCTGGGGCCGCTCGTGTTAAGTTTCCTCTTTGCGTTACTTGATCTATATCCCCTGCTGCTACAGCCACGCGAGTAAGTTACAGGACGCTCCGAACAATCCAGATTAAGACGAGAATACCGGCGGGAACGCCGAGCAGCCATGCGAGTAAATAACCAGCCATTATTTTCACCTCCTTCTAGAGTTACTTACGGATAAGAATATGTTGATTGTATTCCGTTTGGCGCGATGTGCGCCAGGGGTTTTAGAAATAAAAAAACCATCCGAGGGGATGGTTGGTGGTAGCTGGGTCATTGGTGAAAGTGTGACTCATACCAACTTACCTGATTCGTGCTACCTTCCGTCATTGCGAGGAGTCTGCGACGTGGCAATCTCGTGGTAAAAACCCTGGGATTGCTTCGCTTGACTCGCAATGACATGGAAGTGATTAGGTTAAGTTGGTATGACTTATTGGCGAATGCAGCCGGGAAATTGCTTTTGCATTTTCAGGAATTCGTCGATTGGTAGGTAGTGTGCTTCAGGATGCTGCCACAATGTCAATCCGACATGAATGGGTGGCTTGCGAGAAGCTTTGTTGTACCCCTCGCACTCAGTTCGCAGACGATTCACCATGATGTTGCTGCTGTATAATCGGCCGTAGATCTTGGGATTTTGCGGCTTAGTTGAATCATTGAATCGAGGAAAGGTGGAGTCACTACCTAAATACACGTTTGACCAGCCGCCTAACTCGGCTTCTTCAGGTAAATACCTCGAAGGAAGGGAATTGTTTGGATCGTCCCACAGGGCAACAATGATCCCTTGTAGTCCCCCGCCTTTCAATTGAATCGCTCTGAAGATTTTTGGGCCAGCGGGATGCTTTTGAAAGTGGTCAAAGAGTATGTCCCACGGCAAAGAATTGGCAGTTGGCATGCTGGTTCCCCATTGATTAAATTGACGAAGGACAAGTTGATTTGTGTCTACACTAAAAATGAGTGATCGTCAATGGCGAGTTGTTTGCTCCTGTCGACTTACCCCCGCTTGGTTTTGCTGCGATCGTTGGCAGTGAGGGCTTTTTTGCGCAGGCGCAAGCTTTGAGGCGTCACTTCGAGCAACTCGTCATCTTCGAGGAAGCTCAATGATTGTTCCAGAGTCATACTGGTGGGCGGAGCCAGAATAATATTTTCATCGGAGCCCGACGCGCGCATGTTGCTCAACTTCTTTTCCTTGGTGACGTTAATTTCAATATCTTCTTCACGGGAGTTTAAGCCGACGATCATGCCTTCATAGACTTGGGCTTGAGGCGCAATAAAGGTGATACCTCGGCCTTGAGCAATATTTAAGCCGAAGGCAACTGCTTTTCCAGTGTTGGAAGAAATGAGGACGCCATTGCGCAGCTTGGGGATACCCGCGCCTAATTTTTCGTATCGCAAGAACGAGGAGTTCATAACAGCGGTGCCACGAGAAATAGTAAGCAATTGGCCGCGTAAACCCAACATGCCGCGGGTCGTAATTTCAAATGTGAGTCGGGTAGTTTTATCGGCGTTATCTTGTTGAGCTAAGAGCACACCTTTGCGTCGGCCAACTTCGCCAGCCACGGCACCCACGCGCTCCGAGGCGACATCAATCGTAAGGTCTTCAACTGGTTCCATGACCACGCCATCGATTTCTTTAGTAATGACGCGGGGTTTACCGACCTGCATTTCGTAGCCTTCGCGGCGCAGCTGTTCGATGAATACAGCTAAATGTAATTCGCCGCGGCCGGCCAAGATAAATTCACTGCCAACTTGTTCCATGCGCAAGGCAACGTTTGTCTCTAATTCTTTATTGATTCGCTCAAGTAGCTGCCGATTGGTGACGTAGTCCCCTTCTTTACCGGCAAAGGGTGAGGTGTTAACAGAAATCGCAATTTGCAATGTAGGTTCTTCAATCGCAATTGTCGGCAAGGCAGTAGGTTCAGCTGGGTCAGCCACGGTGTCGCCAATGTTGGCAGCGGGAATTCCAGTGAGGGCCACCACGTCGCCGGCAAAGGCTTCGGGTACTTCTTGGCGCTTTAAGCCTTGGCTGACAAAGACTTTATCAATGCGGCCAGGGATTTTGTTATTGTTTTTATCGATAATGACTACGGCTTGGCCAGATTTGGCACTGCCACGTTTGATGCGGCCGATTAAATATTTGCCTTGGTAGTCGTCGCGATCTAACGTAGTCACTAAAAATTGCAGTTTGCCGTCGACGGAATCAGTTGGGGCTGGAATATGTTTAATAATGGCATCAAAAATGGGGCTTAGGTCGGCTGGCTCATTAAAATCCGCAGGCATGTGCTCCCAGGCTTTGCTGTCGCGGCCAATAGCGTAGTACACGGGATATTCGAGGTGGTCGTCGTGGTGGGCCAGATCTAAAAAGAGATCAGCGGTGGCATTAATAACGAAATCCACACGGGCGTCGCGCTTGTCGATTTTATTAATTACGACAATCGGTTTGAGGTTTAATTCCAGGGCCTTTTTGAGCACGAATTTGGTTTGGGGCATAGGGCCTTCTTGTGCATCAATGATGAGCAAGACGCCGTCAGCCATGTGCAGGGTGCGTTCTACTTCCCCACCGAAATCGGCGTGGCCGGGGGTGTCGATGATATTAATCTTCGTGTCTTTATACGTAACGGCAGTGTTTTTGGCCAAAATAGTAATGCCGCGTTCGCGCTCTTGATCATTGGAGTCCAAGATGAGCGTTTGCTTCATTTCGGCTTCATTGTCGCGGAAGGTATGAGATTGCTTTAACAAACCATCAACGAGGGTGGTTTTGCCATGATCAACGTGCGCGATAATGGCGACGTTGCGGATTGAGGGTTTGTCGGTCATATGATGAAAAAAAAATTCCCCAGCACGGGGCTTTGAGAACAGTAATAGCTTTTCCTTTGTTAGTCAAGCACGAGCGCTACTTTAGCTCGTAAGTGATTGTTACGTCTGAAGTAAGGGTTTCGCTACCGCTGGGGATAGGTAGATCAGGTGCCTTTTCGAGGGCTTGGTCACTTTGGGCGTAGAGCGGCATGATTGGGCCGGGTGGGGTGGCACCAGATGCGCTGAAGTTTTTTACTTTGCCGAGGCGGACGCCAAGAGCGTCGGCTAACTGCTCGGCTTTAACACGAGCGTCTTTGATGGCTGCTACTTGCAGTTCTTGTTGCAGCTGCTCAGGGTTGTCGACAGTAAACTGTAAGCCACCGACTTGGTTGGCGCCGACGGCTGTAGCGCGCGTCACGATAGTGCCAACATCGTCGATTTTGCGGACGGTGACCTCGATAGATTCACTGGCTTCAAATCCGCGGACTGTTTGGCGACCGTTATTAAAGTCATAGACAGGTTGTACTGAAACGTTGGTGGCTTTCACATCCTCGTTTTTAACGCCAACCTCTTGCACGGCTTTAACCACGGCATCGAACTTTTCACTCAAGGCTTTGGTGGCGGTGTCGGCATCTGGCTGAGTGCCAGTGGTCACACCTAAACTAATGCGCGCGATGTTGGAGCTGGCATCTTGTTCGGCATGACCTTGCACCGTAATTTCTCGGTTAGCGGCGCTTTCTTGATTTATTTTGCTGGGTTGGGAAGCAATGTACTGGCCCAGTAAGTAAAACAGTCCGCCGATAATTACGACCAGCAGTAATGAGGTGTGCTTAGAGGTGGTGCCTGTAGAAGGTTCCATCATATGAAGCAGTATACCGTAAGTGTTTTAAAAGCGTCTATTAATTAGTTAACTCGATGGTTTTGTTAGTGGTTAGAGTTTGGCCGTCTATTTCGGCGGTGGCAGTTAGGTGGAGCTGGGCGCTTTCTTTACCGAATGAAAAAGTGCTGGAAAATGTTTTGGGTACGGTAAAGGAGCCGTAGGAGGTGGAGTTATTAGAAGAAACAGATGAGCTCGAGCCGCCTGCTTGTTTATTCACGTCGTAGTTTAATTGTAGTCGAGAGCTCTCCCCTTCAGTCCCCGCTGGACCAGTTACCTGCCAGCTGACGGTGAATGACTCACCGGCTTTAACTTGTGCGGGGGTGTTAATGAAGTGCAGAGATAATTCGGACGACGGTGTTGGCGTCGGCGTTGTCCTTATGGCTGTTGGGCTGGGGGTAGTTTGTTTGGGAGTAGGTGTTGGAGTAGGTGTTGGGGTAGGAGTTGGCATCTGGGTGACGGCGCCTTGTACCTGGCTGGATGTGTTTAGGGTGGGTTGTGGGCTAGCGACCACTGATTCGGGTGATGGTGTGGGAGTAACGGTGGGTGTCGGGGTTTCGGTTGGAGTAGGTGTTGGGGTTGGTTCAGCCAACAGCTTAGCCGATAGGCTTGGGCCAGCTACGTAACTGGCGATGCCTAAGCTTGCAATAGCAACGATACCTACTGTAGCCGCAATAATAATCCCCATTGAACTCATAGCTGTAGATAACCATACCGGCAGCAGCAGCGACTTTCAATGCTCTGTCCAGGGTTGAATCTGCCAGAAATACATTTGACAAAGTATGTAAATAGTGCTATCATCACAGGTTAAAACTATTGATATGACTTCACCTATGGCTATGCCTACCCTTAATAAACCAACCCTCCCGGTATCCCGGGTGGCTATTATTGGTGGTGGTTTTGGTGCCTTAATGACGGTGGCGACACTGCGTTTCCGTGGTGTTGGCTTAGATGAAATGCGCGTTTATAGCGATACGGGTAATCCAGAAGGTGTATGGAATGCAACTACTCGTGCGTTTCGGTTAACGCACATGCGCTCAGAGAGCGCGGGCCATTTTTACCCAACGGATTCACCTGGCTTAGCTACGGTGGAAGCAGTGAAGACATGGTCACTGAAACCTTTAATTTTAACTTGGTTTGATGCGTACCACCCGACTGTATCTTTCTTCTTGGAACATACTCGGAACATCGCTCGTTTGGTTGGCTACTACCGGTTAATTAAGCCAACTCGCATTGGGCGGATTACTAAAACCGATGACCAATTTACGTTATATAACGAGCAAGATGAAGTGGTTGGCTACGCCAAGCACATTATTATTGCGGTTGGCCACGGTGGGTTGAGCGTACCTAAGCCTCTCGCTACGTACCGGGCCAAATATGGCAAGGATTCATTGGTGGTCCATTCGTTTGAAGAAAAGGAATATGCGCCGCCTCGCCGCGTGTTGTTAGTGGGTGATGGTTTAACGAGCGGCACCGAATGTGCTAACGCCTTACAGGTGGGCAGCACGGTGTACATGCTATCTCGCACTGGTAAGAAATATCTGACCCAGGCGCTCAACACCCCCCGTTACTACTTCTCGCGTCGTGGCATTATGCCGTATCGACTGCAAAGCCGTGAAGATCGGATCAGTGAATTAAATGAAGCGACGCGCGGCACTATTAAGCCGTACTTCATGTGGATGCGTCTGTTTAAGCAATCCGAAAAAAGCGGCAAGCTCCAGTATGTTCGAGGTGAGTTAATTAGCTTAGAAAAAACCGGCACCATGGTTACGGCCATGATTCGTTTGCCTGATGGCCACACGATTAAATCGATGTTGGTGGACCAGGTGGTAGTGGCGACTGGTTTTATGCCAGTAAACACGCACCCATTGTGGCAACGGTTAATCAAAGACTTTGCTATACCATTGGTAGATAAATACATTGCCGTCCGCGATGACTTCTGTATTGATCAGATGACTACGCCTGGTTCCATGGCGATGGTTATTGGTCCGGCGGCCCTATGGGCGCTGCCATCGAGCGACTCTTTGGGTGGTATGAAAATTATTGCCCATGCCAATGCGGATAACATTCTTGGTCCTGAGTCGTGGCATGTGCGTCAGGTAGTCCAAAAACTTGTAAAATGGGTGCGTTTAATTAGCGGCAATTCAATCTAACTATATGATTACTTCAACGGTACTTGGTCGCTTACAGACTAAAGCTATCACCTACTTCCCGTTCGCTCTGGTTACGGCTCTATTCGCGACTATTGGCAGCGAAGTGTACGTGTCGGTGTTCGCCATTGCGATGTTAGTAGGCATGGTACTGGAAACATTGTGGGGCCTGGTGGTTTGGTACCAGCCCGGTTGGTATGCATTTATGTTCGGTGCCATTGAGTGTGCAGTCATTGTGCTAGTGACTAACTACTTTGGCATTGCGATTGCACTGCCTGCGGCCTTGCTCTATTACCTCGTGAGCTGGTGTGTGATTCAGCTTTTCTTGATCTACATCATGCCCGTGTTTCGTATGTGCTGGGGTGAAAACGGCGGAGAAGTCTGGTAAAGACCAGGAAGTTAGGAATTAGGACAATAGGACATTAGAGCAGAAAGAAAAAAGAGCTTGGGATACCAAGCTCTTTTTTGTTGGGGTTATGCCAGGCGGCGGAGATGGAGGAGGCCGAGGCTACCTGCTAGAGTGGAGGCAACGAGAGCTAGCGTGCTAGTAGCACCAGTGGCGGCAGTGGGAGTAATGGGTTGAGGCGAAGGGGCCAGTGCTGGCGCAGTGGTGGTTGCGGCTTGCTCGACAATGATAAATGGTTGTTTATCAACGCTGGTAGTATCGGCGGCGCTGCTGGAAGTATTGGGGGTGGTTATTTCAGCGGTGGTACGAATGGTTAACCCGGATGGTGTTTCGGCGGCGATGCGGGCGCGAACGGTAAATGCCTGCTGTTTGCCAGCGGCTAGGGTGATATTAGCCCACGTAATTTTGCGGGTGGAGGGGTCGGGTTGGGACTGAGGCATGGTGGAACTGGGAACAACTTAATCGGGAATATTCATCACGAGCTTCCCTGTTTTAATTTCACTAGCGCTGTTATTGCGAGCAACAATTTGATAGGTAATTTCAGTGCCGGGCTGTACGGCTTGACGATCATCGGTGATAGTTAGTGCAATAACATTGCTGCCCTCTTGAGCTTGCGCCGCCGGACTTATAAGCAGCGCCGTGATGACAATGAGTAGACTTGTTTTTTTACAAAAGTGTTGTTTCATGCAATTTGATATATAAAATTGGTAACTGGTTACTCTAGTGGCATTGTTTGCGAAAGACAAGGTTTGTTCCGTATAGTGACGCTTAGCCAGTTATAAAATCACGCGCTTGTAGCTTCCCACTTCGGTCGCACGGGGCGACCTACGCGGGACAGGCAGTGGTGTAAAGGAGCATTGTTTTGTTGGTAAGGTTAGATAGGAAGACTGAATAAAATCGCGCGCTTGTAGCTCAGTGGATAGAGCGTTGGCCTCCGAAGCCAAAGGTCGCAGGTTCGACCCCTGCCAAGCGCACAATTGAGGGTTGAATATACCTCGACGTGTATTGACACATTAATTAATGTAGAGCAGAATGTTTTTGCGTTGTTTTAGTCACTGTACATCTCAAATTAGAGGACGAAAGATGGGAAGCAACGTAGCTGATCTCCTGCGAACGTTTACCCAACAGATGGATAGTGCATTAAACACTCCTCCCGCCGAGGTCGCAATTTCGCGACTTAAGGCTCCATGGCCTAACCCTGATTCTGGATTTGTTTCCCCGATCATGTGGTTCGGTAGTCTTAGTGATCTCAAGCAGATTACTGAAGAATGGGAATTTTTTGATCAACCACTTGCTCAGGCTGTATTTGGTGCATACCTTATCTCTGGGCCAGATGTAAGCACGTACATTGTGCAGAACGGTACGGCCGAAGGCGCGACACCAGAGTTTCTGCTTTGGGACCTTGCCGTAGCTATAGTCTGGAAGCGTACACAGGGACAAATCAGCACAAAAATGAAAAAAGATACGCCCCCTAAAGACACATTACTTTCCCTTGAAGAACTTGAGAGGCTGGGGCGTCAGTTTAATGGCCTCTCACAAGCGGCCTTGAAGCACGCATCCAAGCAGTACAGTGATCTCAATCGGAAAACGAATGCCGAAACTTATCTTCAGGTAAGCCGTATGCTTGTTCCAGGCGATGCAACGAAGCAGAAAAAATTTGCTGAGTGGTTATGGTCTAGGGGTACAGAAACAAAAGTTGTCAGCGCGGCCGCAACCTACATCAAAAGACACCGCCAAGACGAAGCCGCACTTCAATTTTTGGTTCTTTGCCGAGATACACTTCGGCGCAAGTGCCATGTGAACCCGTGAACGAATCTCGAACCCTTGTTGGCTGTGCCGGCGAGGGTCTTTTTTTGTTAAAGTTTGGCTTCTCTCTCGGCCTCTTACGCCATTATAGCAGGTATAAGTCTGCCCAGCGCCTCAAAACAAAACCCCGTAATTTTTAAATTATTGGCTTTATTGAGCGTTTAAAAAGTGGGTAAACATCAGGAGGCCGGTTAGGTTGACATAAACCGTGTATTCTGCTATTATTTAAATATTCCTAAGGTGTCCTTGGGGATTCGGGCTACGAAGGTTTCGTAGCATAGTACCTTCACAAGAGGTTCACAATGAAAGAAGCCAGAAAGGGAGAAATCGCTCTTGCCTACCTTAAGAACAAGCTGAGGGAAGAAGGGGTACGCCTCACGCCGAATCTTCGGCGACAGGTCGGCAACACGGCAAAGGCCATCAGTATTCCGATCGAGGAAGCGATGGAGTTTGCCGAGATTATTGTTCGGGAGTTGGTGGATGAAGCATTCGCCAAGTCCAAGCGCGATTAAGTCCGCAAGTTTCTAAAGACGATAGGGTGAGTTCTCATCGAGAGCTCCTAAACGGGTAATTGCACCTCTCTCCATTTGTGGAGAAGCTGGGCAGGATAAGAACCGTACCCCTCGTTCCAAGAAACAACCACAGCCGCATTGTCCTCACGGATGATGCGGCCTTTCTTTTTATGTATTTGCTTCGTAGAGTTCAGTCTTTTTTACTTATTTAGTACACCGTGTGGAAAAATAATACTGAGATCGCTTGACCCTGATCGATCGAGGGCGTACTGATGAATGTAGGCAACTTACCAATCAAAGAGTTTTGTGAAATGAAGTGGGTGTAACTCCCACACTGTGCCGCAACGGTTAAAGTCCGATCTTTCACGAAACTAGTCTTCTCCCGAGCAGGAATGTGGTACTGGTGTATCGCGTTAACCTCTGTCTTGGGCAGAGGTTAATTTGTTTTATACCCATGAATACCACACCACCACCTACGAGCCGAACGATGAAGTCAGAGCTTGTTACGCTCGTTGTTTTAATCCCGATAGTTATTGTGATGGGGGTACTGCTGTGGCGCTGGCCAAGCACCCCGGCGGCTACACCGTTGGCGAACACCCCAGTAGTATCGCCAACCGCATCGCCGGTTGCTGAGAGTACGGCACCAGATGTGGTGGTTGAGCCAACACAGGTGGCGGATGCGACCAATCGGCAGCTTGTCCATATCAGCATTGTGGCTAATGGTGTTCAAAAAGATTTTGAGGTGTCACAAGCTTCTTCTACGAGCGTCGCGAATGTTATGGCGCGAGCGGAAGCACAGGGGCTTACCACTAAGACGCATGATTATGGCGGAACGCTCGGCCTCTTTTTTGAAGAAATTAATGGTGTGGCGAATGACCCAGCGCGCCAACTGTATTGGCACCTGTATATCAATAACGAGCGTTCACCGTTAGGCGCAAGTACGGCGACAGTGAAGGCTGGTGACCAGGTGACCTGGCGGCTTGAAGTAGCTCATAACGAAAACTAATCATATGACATTCTTTAATTTTCGACGTCGAGCAGTAGTAGTAGTCGCAGCTGGGCTTATGCTGGTAGTGCTGGCGGGAGCACTGTGGACGAGTATTCCGGTTACGGAGGCTTCCGCCACGGTGCATATTCGAGTTGAAGGCAGTAGCACCACCTTGTTTGATGGGTTAGTTAGTGTGGGTGATTGCACAGTGACAGATACGACTGGCGTGGCGCACGCCTTAAGTACTATGGCGGCGTGTGCGCTGGTGGAGGCTGCTGACCAAGCGGGGTTTACGTATGAGTTCCAGGATTTTGGTTTTGGTCTTTTCTTGAAAAAAATTGGCGACGACGACACGCCGGCTGATTTCTCGAAGTCGTGGGGATTCTTTGTAGCTTATGACCCAGCCAGTGTGGGAGCGGATACGTATCAAATTTCGGGTGGCGAAGATTTATTATTTGCGTTCTCGGGGTATCCTGGCGTTCCTTTGCGAGTGACGCTGCCGGCAAGTGTGCACGTTGGTACTGAGAGCGTGTTTGTCGTTGAAAAGCGCGTCGGTGATTTTGATGCTTCATTTAATTGGAGCGGTCGATGGGAAAATGCGGCTGGAGCCACGCTGCAACTAGGCGATGAGGCGCTCACTGTTCCTGATGATGGCCAGGTGAGTAAAACGTTCACTACGAGCGATTCATTAGAAATCTATGCAACTGGTGATAGTTTTATTCGCAGCGCGCGTACGACGGTCGCCGTGCAAGCAGCGCCGTCGCCAACCCCCTCTCCTAGCCCCGTTGCTTCACCCAGTCCAACGCCAACACTTGCGGCTTCACCATCCCCACAGATTACGCCGACACCGTCTCCCACTCCGGTTGCTTCCCCTACGCCCACCCCTACCCCTACTCGAACACCAAGTCCCACGCCAACCGGAACGGTAGCTGGCAGCAGCACTACAGACCGTAAGCAGGCGGCTCTGCGAGCGCTGCAGTATTTACGTAATCAACAAGACACTGCAGGCGGTATTGATGGGCAGAGCACGTCGGCTTGGAGCGCCATTGCCTTTGGCGCTAACTCACAGCCGGCACATACTATTAGCCGTGGTGGCAGTTCGTTATTAGAAGCACTGGCACAAGCCTCATTAACTAGTGCTACTGACGTGGAGCGACAGATTCTCGCTGTTCGGGCTAGCGGTCATAACCCTGCCATTTTTTATGGACAAAACTTGGTCGCCAAATTAAAAACCTATTATCACGATAACCAGATTGGCGAAACGGCCTTAGTGAATGACGATATTTTTGGCGTGCTGGCACTGCTAGGAGCAGGAGAATCAGCGACAAGCCAGGCGGTTGAACGAACGGTTGAAACTATTCTGGCTAAACAATCGAGCAATGGTTCATGGGTCAGTGTTGATATGACAGCGGCAGCAATCCAGGCGCTACGGGCGTACCGACAGCGGGACGGAAAAGTTGGCGTTGATGATGCCGTAGTGCGGGCGCGGGGGTATTTAAAGCTCAATCAAGATGAATATGGTGGCTTTTCAGAAAACTCGGCCAGCACTGCTTGGGCTATTCAAGCCATCATCTCTTTGGGGGAAAATCCCGATGATTGGAAAACAGGTAGTGGTGCTACCCCATGGAATGCGCTGCCGCGGTATCAAAATGACAATGGTGGTTTTGGGTGGCAATCGACGAGTGATGTTTCGTCATTCATGACGTCATACGCCGCGACAGCACTTTTAGGTGCGCCATGGCCAGTGACGAATGTAGCGGTCACCATGACACCAGTAACGATAGCTACCGGTGGCGAGAGTTCACCTATGCCAACACCAACGGTACGGGTTGCCCGAGTGGCAGGAGTTGCTAGTAGCACGCCAGCTTCTTTCCTAGCCAGTACTGTGGCTGGCACGACTAATCCAGCGGCTTCGTATTATGCTGAAGCACAAAGTGATGCCGAGTCAGCCGCTTTGGCTAGCCAGACAGAGCTTGAGGAAAGTAGTAGCCTGTTACTAGATAGTGCGGTGGCTGCTTCACCCATTGTTCCTGTTACGGCGACTGATCGGAACTTTGCGATTGGCATATTTGGATTGGCCAACCTTGGTGTAGGTGTTACAGTAGCTCGATTGTTCGCTAAGCTTAATTTCTTCTAAAGCCTTGAGTACTATGCCTACCAACTTGTTGCGCCAGTGGACCTTGTTTACTCTCGTGATAGCTGCGCTCATGGCGCTGTCGATTGTGGTACGTGTGGGTGAATATATTCCAAACGTGGCACCCATTGCAGCGCTCGCCTTGTTTGCGGGAGCTAATCTTCGGTTGCCGCTGGCGTTGTTGGTGCCAGTGATCACCATGTTTATTTCCGATAGTATTATTGGCTTTGATCAAATCGAAGTAACGGTGTCGGTATACGCGTCGTTTATTATTACCACGCTGCTGGGGCGGGTGTTACAGGGAAAGCTACGCCCGGGGCGATTAGTGGGAACTTCATTGCTATCATCAACGCTTTTTTATCTGATTACGAATGCGGCGGTGTGGTGGTGGTCGGGTATGTATGCACGAAGTGTAGATGGTTTAACGTTAGCGTACCTGTATGCGCTCCCCTTCTTCCGTAACACTCTTTTGGGCGACATGCTGTTTACGACCAGCATCTTTCTTGCCGCGCATGCGGCAGTCCAAGTATCTCTAATACTATTGCGTAAATATTCACCCGCTGACCCCCAAGCCAGTCACGCTGCGATTTAGAGTAAGCCAGGTAGTAGAAATTTGATGGGTAATACCAAGACAGTCGCCTGATAGCGACTGATCAAATTTCACTACCTGGTAAGAAAAAAACCGCCGAAGTAGCGGTTAAAGAAATTCACGCCATTTTATCTCGTGGGGTTTTTCAGTATTCACATCTGTTAGTTGGCCTAGAATCGCAGCGGGATAGATGTCCCGGAGTTGGCACCCCTCGGTTTCGCTTTGAAAGCGACCTATTTTGACCATTAGCGAAAAACAGCAGGTGCTAATCTTAGTTGCTGGTAGCCCTAAGAGGGCAAGCTCGAGATCAGCGGGCGATGGAGGCTCAAACGTGAACGGCATAGTCGCGAGGACATGATTGTATGCGCCACTTAGGCATCTTTCTGCGTCTTTGTAATCACCAGTCGTCATGGCGCTGGCATCGACGCGAATGTGTGTATTTTGAGGAAAGGGGAACTCTGTAATTACTTGGCAAATAGTTGCTTTTGTAGCGATTGAAAAAACTTCAAGCGATAAGCACGCGCCTACGTCATACTCAATTTGTTCATTGAGGCGAATCCGTAAATGTTTGCCGTGGTTGCGAAAAATATTTAGCAGGCTCGCAGCAAGCTGATCGTAATTAATTTTGGCAGGAACTTCGGCCATGGGAGAACCCTCGTGGTAATGGGCTGATTGGGAAGGTGCAACGAAACTTTCGGCACTGTAGCGCGTTGCCCTTGCCTCGTCTAGGGGCAAAGGCATTGTGATATACTAGCCGGTATGGATTCTTCTGCCTCGTTTGTGGCTGTGCACAAAGCGTTTGTTGATTACCCCGCGCCGAAAAATACGATCACGGCACTACTCGGTAAAACGGCGCCCGACCAATCGGTGCTGCGTAATGTGAGTTTTACGTTAGAACATAGCGCATGGATCACCGTTTTTGGTAAACCAGCTGCAGGTAAATCGACGTTGTTACGATTACTGACGGGTGTGTTGGCGCCGAGTAGTGGTAGCGTGTTGGTAAATGGCAAAGCGCCCAGCGAGGTACATGATATTGCAGCGGGGTATGTGTCGGGTGAGGAGTCGGAACCACTGAAGGACACTGTTACCGAAGTGCTGCACGGTTTTGGACAAACCCATGGCATTACTAACTTACCGGCTCGCATTGGTGAAGTGGCAGAGGTGGCTGGTTTGGCACCAGTAATGCATCGGCGGGCGTCTACCCTGTCTACTATTGAACGGGTGCGCTTGAATGTGGCCCGTGCGGCGTTATCGGCCAGCCCACTGGTTTTGCTCGATGATACCGCGGATGAGTTGGGCGTGGCGGAACTTACGGGCTGCATGGAAAGTTTATTTAAAGGCCGCACGGTTATTATTGCGACGCGATTTGTGGCTACAGCAGAGGCGTTGCAGTTACCGTTGCTGCTGTTACACAATGGTACGTTGGTGCATAGCGGGACATGTGAAGAAATTGCGACGTCAGTGTCGTGCCCGCGGGTAATTGATGTGTGGATTGAAGGGTTGCGTTATGACTTGCTGCGTACATTACGTCAGCATAGTGGCGTGATTGATGTGCGACTACTCCCCTCTTCTCGATTTTCGGGCCAGCGGTTACGCGTAACGCTGCACTCATCGCGGTACTTGCCGTCATTGTACGATTTGATTAGCCAAGCGCCATTAGTGAAAGTCCAGGAAATGCCTGTATCACTTGTGGATATTTTGTCCCGCCTCTAAATTAATCGCGGAGGTAGCGGCGGACGGCAATGAGGCTGCTAAACATAGCTAGGCCGACGGCCAATAATAGTTGAATGCCAATCACCGTGGCCCAGTGGCTGACGGCGTAATTATATAAATTGAGTTGGTTTTGGTTGGCATCGAAGAAAAACCGCTGCAATTGTGGAGCTAAGGCATGTAAGGCTGGGTAGATTAAGGCGCTGGATACCCCGACGGCAATTAAGCCGACGATCATGGCTTCGATGACGAAGGGGCCTTGGATGAACCAGCGGGACGCACCAACTAAGCGCATGATGTCGATTTCTTCGCGGAAACTATAAATGGCGAGGCGGACGGTGTTGAACATAATTAGGACGACTAGGATCGAGAAGGTTATGGTAATGATCAAACCGACATTTTTAACGGCGGTAATTAAGCCAATTAAGCGTTCAATGACGCTGCGACTGCTTTCAAAGTTTACTTGCTCGATAAACGGAGAGTACTTTTCGGCTTCAAGCTGCTTGGCGATGTTCTGATAAAAGCGTGGTTCGGTAGCAATAATGTACATGTTGGCTGGTAGCGGGTTTTTCTCCAGCTCTTGGAGGGATTCCTCGATTAATGGATCGTCTTGGTGGCGAGATCTAAAAATATCTAAAGCCTGCTCGCTAGAAATAACGCGGGCGTCTTTTACATCTTCGCGAGATTTAATTTCTTGGGCAATGGCTTCGATGTACTGCTGTTGGACGTTTTCTTTAAAAGTGACAGATAAATCAACTTTGTCCTCGATGTTTTGCAAAATATGGCCGCCAAAGACATTGGCAAAGTACAAGAAGGTCATCATCAGTAATGTAATCACCATAATGACAGTGGTGGCAACAGAAAGCCACACATTGCGCCACAAGTTTTGTGCGGCAGCGCGCAGGATACGGACAAAAGAAATACCGATCATAGCTTATATGTTCCGCCTTGTTGGTCGGAAATAACTTGGCCGCGGTTAATGGTAACGACCCGTTTCTTTAAAGCGTTTACGATATCGTCGTTGTGGGTGGCGAGCAGTACGGTGGTGCCTAATTTATTAATTTTAATTAGCAGCTGCACGATATCCCAGGAATGTAAGGCATCTAGATTACCGGTGGGCTCATCGGCGAGTAGAATTTGGGGTTTGTAGGCGAGGGCGCGGGCAATGGCGACGCGCTGTTTCTCGCCGCCGGACATTTCGGTGGGATACACATCTGCTTTATCTAATAAGTTTACCAATTTTAAAATGTGCGGGACCGTTTCGCGGATTTCACTGGGCATGGCACCACCGACTTCCATAGCGAAGGCCACGTTTTCAAAGGCGGAGCGCTTGGGCAGTAATTTAAAATCCTGGAAGACGACACCGATTTGGCGGCGCAGATGCGGAATTTGCCACTTTTTAATCATGGTAATATCCCAGCCATCAATAACGATCTTCCCCGCACTGGGCCGCTCCTCGGCGGATAACAGTTTGAGTAAGGTGGATTTGCCGGCACCCGATTGCCCCACCACCGACACAAAATCCCCCGTTGGAATTTTAAGGTTTACATTGGCCAAGGCGGGGCTGTCAGTGCTATAGGCCTTAGATACTTGGGTGAAGGTAATCATTTGGACTAGTATACCATGATGGTTCTAGGCAATGAATGCAGAAAGGTCGCCATCTAAGACGGCTTGGACGTCACCCGTTTCAATTTTGGTGCGATGATCCTTTACTAGGGTGTAGGGGTGTAAGACATATGAGCGGATTTGGTTGCCCCAGGCCGTTTCTTTGGTTTCGCCTTTAAGTTGCGATAGTTCATGCGTGTGCTGTTGTTCCGCGAGAAGTTCTAACTTTGAGCGCAACACGCTCATGGCCTGTTCTTTGTTTTGAGCCTGCGAGCGCTCATTTTGGCAAGCCACAATCAGGCCAGTGGGCAGATGATGAATGCGGACGGCGGAGCTGGTTTTATTGACGTGCTGCCCCCCGGCGCCGCTGGCCCGGTACGTATCAATTTTCAAATCTTTGGGATTAATGTCGTGGGCTTGTTGCGGAGAAAGCTTGGGTAATATTTCCACTCGAGCAAACGACGTTTGGCGGAGGTTATCTGCATTAAAGGGTGAAAGACGCACTAAGCGATGCACGCCGTGCTCTTGCTTTAGTAGGCCATACGCGTACTTACTTTTAATGGCAAAAGTAACATGTTTAATCCCCGCTTCTTCGGCAGCCGCCCGCTCTAAGATGTGTGTGGGCCAGCCGCGTTGTTCACAGTATCGCAAGTACATACGTTCCAACATTTGCGCCCAGTCTTGGGCATCGGTCCCACCAGCGCCGCTTTGAATGGTCATGATGACATCGCTTTTATCGTGCGGGCCACTGAACCGCAGTTCTTTTTCCTTGGCGGTGACTTGGTGGTCAAGGGCAGTTACATCATTAGCAGCTTCAGCTAGGGTGGCGGTGTCGTTTTCTGCCTTGGCGAGTGGCAAGAGTTCTTGGAGGTCGGATAAACGACTAGCAATATCGGTTATGAAGCTGACTTCTGCTTGAGCATCACTTAACTCCTGCATGAGTGGCTGCGCCGCCGCTTGATCCTGCCAGAAATCTTTTTGCTGCTGGCGTTCGTTAATTTCGGCAATGCGAGTTTTGAGTTGGGTTACCTCAAAGACGGTCGGCAACTTTCGTTAGCCGCCCTTGAAGGTTTATAACTTGCTGTTGTAATTCGTTTTGGTCAGCCATGGATTGTGTTTATCTTACAACTTTTTTACGGGAGCCACCTGTGAGAATCGAACTCACGTCTGTGCGTTACGAATGCACTGCTCTACCACTGAGCTAAGGCGGCTTGATGCGTTACGAATGCAGCTGCTCCCTGCCTGCCGGCAGGCAGGTACCACTGAGCCAAGGCGGCGTGCTGCTAATACTTTACGGCCACCACTACGATAGCAGCTTGGCCTTGTTATTCAAGTGGCGACCACTCTTTTGCGTTGTATCCCTCGGCTCGTAATTTTTGGCGCTTCACGGCGGTGCCGCCGCGGTTGTAGCTGCCCAACTCACCATTTGATTTAATGACGCGATGGCACGGAATAGCAGGATTGTAGTTGTAGCGCATAATGGTGCCGACAGCCCGAAAGGCGCGGGGGCTGCCAGCTTTGGTAGCAACGTCTTTATACGTCAATACGCGGCCGGCGGGAATGGCACCCACGACTTGTAATACCCGTTCTTTAAATGAGGCTGGCGGGGTCATTATTGTGGCGCCTCTTGCAATGTAACAGTGACGGTCTTTTCCGCTCCTTGGCTCAACACTTTGCAGGTGATAGTGTCGCCGACGTTTTTAGTGCGAATAATGCTGGATAGGCTGACGCTCTCGGTTAGTTTCTGGCCATCGGCTTCGAGGATGATATCTCCCTCTTTTAAACCGGCTTTATCGGCCGATGAACCTGGAATAATTGCTAGTTCGGTGGCAGTTTCGCCGCGGCTGATAATTACGCCGTGCTCATTAGCTAGCTTGTTTTGTTCTTTAATGATGGGCGTGATTTGAACGTAGCGTATGCCGAGGAAGGGCCGGACGATTTTACCGTTTTTTTGAACTGATTCAACGGCATCTTTCACGATGTTAGCCGGTAGGGCAAAGCCAATGTTTTCACTCCCCTGCGCCACGGCAACGTTGACGCCAATAACGTGGCCGTCGCTCGACAGTAGTGGGCCGCCGGAGTTACCGGGGTTAATGGCCGCATCAGTCTGAATGACTTGGTCTAATTGTTCGGATTGGCCGGAGCTATCGCCGGCAACAATGGAGCGGGCAAGGCCGGAGATGACACCAACTGAAACGCTGTTGCGGAATTCGCTCAACGCGTTGCCAATCGCAATGGCTGTTTGGCCCACCTGTAACGTGTCGGAGTTGCCAAACTCAAGAAATGGCAGACTGGTACCTTCGATTTTAAGGATAGCTACATCGTTGGACGGATCACGAGCAACTACTTTGGCTTCGTGCTTGACGCCATCGCTAGTAAATACGGTGTACTCCGCTGCTTCATCGGCCACAACGTGGCGATTGGTAACCACTAAACCATCAACCGATACTAGAAAGCCGGAGCCGCCCCCAATTTCACGGCGCTCGGTACCCCGCTGTTGTAACTTAGGTGCCTGGAATTCAAATTGGGGAAAGCTAAAGAAATTACCGAAGGGGCTATTATTGGGAACGGAATCAAAAAACTGCTCAATGATAGGTACGTCTTTGGTAATAATTACGGAAACAACGGCAGGCTGCACTTTTTTAACGGTGTTTACTACTAAGGCTTCGTTGGAGTTTAGTTGAAGGTCGCTTGGACTGGACGTTTCAAGGATGGAAGTTGGGCGAATGCCTTGAAAGCGGCTGAGCAGACTTGGGCTATTGGCGACGAAGACCAGTACCAGCACGGCTCCGCCGATGCCGGCTAGCAGGCTGACTGCAATATTGCCTCGAGAAGCATGAAACATGGGTTTAGTAGTGAATGTAATTAAGAAAATACATAATAACACGCTATCCCCTGTTTTATATCAACAATGGGGCGAATTTCAAGGTAAATACTTATACCAACCACACGTACTGTATGCTCTGTCATTGCGAGTGAAATAAGCCTTTAGCCGCGAGTACCAGCGTGGCGGGAAGCAATCCCAGTGTCTAATAGCCTAAGATTGCTTCGTCGCCGACTCCTCGCAATGACAGCTGGTAGAATGAATCAGCGGTGGTTGGTATCACACGCAGAAAACACCAATTTTTTGAAATCGAGGGAATGGCCGTGGTTACATAATTTGAAGAATGGAGCTACACTGACTGGCATGTCTGTTGCAATTCAAACTAATAATTTGTCGAAAGTTTATAAGGTTCATAAGAAGGAGCCTGGCCTTAAAGGCTCGCTGGCTAGCCTATTTCATCGGCAATACACCATAGTGGAAGCAGTTAAAACGATCAATTTAACGATTAATGAAGGTGAATTGGTTGGTTTTATTGGTCCGAATGGGGCGGGTAAAACCACCACCCTTAAAATGTTGTCAGGTTTACTCTACCCTTCCACGGGTGAGGCTCGCGTGTTGGGCTTTGTACCCCAGGAGCGTAAAAAAGAATTTCTGACCCAGTTTTCGCTGATTATGGGGCAAAAGGCCCAGTTGTGGTGGGATTTACCTTTGTACGACTCACTACTACTCCAAAAGGATGTGTATGAGTTATCGGACGAGGCATTTAAAGCCAACTTGAAGGAGTTGCGTGAGTTGCTGGATTTAGATGAGTTCTTAAAGATTCAGGTGCGTAAGTTATCACTCGGCCAGCGCATGCGGGGAGAGTTAGCGGCGGCACTTATTTATCACCCCAAGGTATTGTTTTTAGATGAGCCCACGATTGGCTTAGATGTGGTGGTGCAGCAAAAGATTCGTGAGTTCTTATTGCAGTACCAGCAAAAATATAACGCTACCATTATTTTAACCAGTCATTATTTAGATGATGTGCGGGAGTTGTGTAAGCGGGTAATTATGATCGACCATGGCAACGTGGTGTTTGATGGTGCCACGGATGATTTAATTGCCAAGCACGTGGACCATAAGCGAATTGCGCTGACTTTTTCGAAACCGGTAAAGACTGCTGACTTAGAGCAGTACGGCAAGGTGGTGACGGCGGCAGATCAACAAGCGGTATTGCATGTAGTGCGGGCCGAAACGGGCGCGGTGGCAGCGCGGTTACTGAAAGATTTGCCCATTAGGGATATTTCAATTGAGGACCCTTCGCTGGAAGACGTGGTGCGAGAGCTGTTCACCAAGCGCGATTATGCATAAACTGCTGCGGCTATTACAAATGGAATGGAGTGCCAGCCTGCAGTACCGCGCAGATATTGTGTTGTGGACTATTTCCGAAACCATGACGCCGCTGATTGCCTTGGCAATTTGGTACGCCGTGGCGAAGTATTCGGACAATAATGTGAGCCAGAGTGAGATTTTGACGTACTACGTGCTCGTCTTTTTTACGTTTGTAATTACCAACGTATGGAATGGCTTCTTCTTTGCGCGCGAAATCTTAAATGGTGACATCGTGAACTACTTACTGCGGCCGCTATCGGTGTTTTGGCACCACTTTTTACAGAACGTGGGCGAGAAATCTATTAAGTTAATTGTGCCCATTCCACTCTTTCTGTTGTTTGCTTTTTTTGCACCCCACTTGCTGTCCCCCGCCATCTTTGTGCCGCGCCACCTGGCTTTTTTTGCAGTGAGCGTGAGCTTGGCGCTGTTGTTACACTTCTTTATTGATATGTCCTTAGGGGCGCTAGCATTTTGGTTGGAAGACGCCTTTGAACTGCGCCGCTATAAGGATTTATTACATGACTTTACCTCGGGAGTCATGATCCCTTTTGCCTTAATGCCGTCGGCCTTAGCGGCGGGATTGAGTTGGCTACCGTTCCGCTACATTGTGGCGGCACCAGTAGAGCTCTTGATGGGCAAGCGGGTGGGCAGTGATGCTTGGCAAGTGTTACTGATTCAAGTGGCGTGGATTGTGGCGGCGGCAATACTAGTGTCAATTTTATGGAAGCGAGGGTTGAAGCGTTATGCGGTTCCAGGACGTTAAATATTGGGGCCGCGTGTGGCGGGCCCGCGCGCGCGTGAAACTGATCCGGGAATTGGAGTTTCGCGGCAACTTTATTTTTGGCATTGTTCGTCAAATGCTGTGGCTGGGTGCTTTTTTGCTAATGATTAACGTCATGTTCCGTAATACCCAGTCGTTGGCCGGCTGGTCGGGACCAGAAGTGATGATTGTGCTGGCGCTATCACGGCTCATTGAAGGCCTGATGAATGCGCTGTTTGTGCAAAACATTATGATGCTGCCGCAGGCGGTGCAGCGCGGCGAGTTTGATTTTTACTTGCTCAAGCCCATCCCCTCGCAGCTCTACACGGCGTTTAGGGATTTCTCGGTTAATAGTTTGTTCAATATTTTAGCGGGCATGGTGTTGTTGGTGTACGCTACGGCCCAGCTTCCCTACACAGTACCAATTAGTGCTTGGCTGCTATTTGTGTTGATGGCTGGCTTAGGCATTACCATTTTTTATTCGCTCCTTATTCTGGTGGCGTCGCTAGTGTTCTATTTGGAGCGATTGGAGGCATTGTGGGGGTTTGTCACCTTGTTTAGCGAACCGTTGACGGTACCGTTTGATATCTTCCCCCGCACGGCGCGAGTGGCACTGACGTACTTTTTGCCAATTGCGTTTGTGGTGTTTTTTCCGGCTCAAGCGTTAACAGATAGGTTAACGCCGTCGCGTATCGTAGTGGCAGTAGCGTTCACCGTATTTTTTGTGGTGGCAGCAAATATGGCGTGGCGAGCAGGATTGCGGCGCTATACCAGCGCCTCGTCGTAACCATTGGTCAGCATTTAAAACGACGGTGGATCCATGTATCGATACGTGGATACAGGGAGGGCCAAGGTTTAATTTTTTGGGCGCATCAGGAAGCGCTCGGTGATTTGGCTGCCGATAATAGCGGCGAGTAGTAAGCAGATGTAGATAGCGAGCAGTGTGCTAAATGGCAGTGCAATGAAGCGAGTCATACCAAGGAGAAAGGCAGAGTACCAAGATGTCATCGAAATGGCGCCTAGGGCGAACGATAGGCGCCGCAAGGAGGTAAGCCGGGCCGCTATCTGCGTGTGCGGGCCGCCAAACGTAATATGGATTAAGTGCGGCGCGACTTTTAGATTAAGGAGGGCACCATTGACGAGAATAACTGCAACTACAACCATTTTTAGTAAAAATTTGCTGCTGTGATTTAACGCTTCACTGTTAGGTAGATAGAGTCCAATACCGGTTAGCACCAATATAGCTAAGCCAGTCCAGATTACTTGGGACAAGGTGTTCATCACGCTGGCTTCTTCATGAGAAATGCGGAAATCTTTAATAAAACGAAAGAAGAAAATATCGGTAATGGTGGCGCCGCCTAGCCCCAGGGCTAAACCGACTAGGTGCAGAGCCACGATCCCCCGGTGGTTGGCGAGTAATAGTTCGTTGAAACTTAAGTCTGTGCCCCACAGGGCCATACTGAAAATAATAGTGCAGAGACCGGCCGAGAACAGGCACCAGGTGCACCACTGTTTGAGGGTAAAGGCTTGAATAAAGGTTAAGTACAGCGAGAATAAAAAAGCAATGGTGGCTAATAGGAGCTGGGTAAATACGGCATATGTGCCAGCTAGCGCTGGGAGGGCGATAAAGGCCACATAGCTGGCGATAGTTAGTGCATAGTAGCCGATACCAAGTACTTCAACGGGAATACCAAAGAAGCGGGAAAATTCGCTATGGGTAACGGTTTCACAGTTAGATTTAAGTGGACACACTAGGACTTGGTGGGATGTTTTTTTGGAACGAATGTATGTTGCAATCAGAATGCCGGCGATGGCGGCCACGATAATGATCAGTTGCGGCAGAACCTCGCGCATGAGGCGTTACGACAGTGTGGGTGGCAGCGGCGCAGCGACGGCTGCAGCTGGGATGGTCTGTAATGGGAAGGCACCAGTGGAAAGTTTGCGGTACACAAACGCCATGGCGATGGTAGTGGTTGGAATGGTTACCAAGAGGCCGATGAGGAGAGCTACGGCACCTACCATATTAATTAGCGCGAACGCGATGGCGAGAAGCAATAGCTGCATGGCGTGGCCTTGGGTCATGGCCCAGCTTTTCTTTAAGGCGTCGATACCCTGGAGCTTCTGGTCAATAACTAGGAAGCAGGCCTGGGATAGTCGTAGGGCAATGTAGATCCCCGGGATAATAAAGACGATGAGGCCGACAACAACAAGAACGCTGCCAACGATCGTCGCAATTAAAAATTGCCAGACCAATGGATAGCCGTTGAACATATCCGTATATTTTACTGATTGCCCACCGAGCAGGCGCAGGGCAATGGTAATAACACCGATTTCAATAATGGCTTGAATAACAAAGCTGGCAATGGACAAAATTAGGTTCAGGACCCCATTGGAGTTGCGGGTTAAGTTAGTGAGGACTACGTAAATGACGCCGCTAGTAATCATAATGCCGACCCACAGCCATAAATTTTGGAATGTTTTCTGCCACCCGGTTTTAATTGCTTCGGTAATGGAAAATGTATTCATAAGGACAGTATAGCAGATACAGGGATTTTTACTAAGATTTGGTGTTACGTATTTATTGACATATAGTTTAATCGGTGTATGGTATTTTTGCAGTTAGTACTTTGTTAACACAGTGCCACGGAGGTAAGTAGCATGATTGCGAAGATGACACGATCGGTGAGTAACGATTTTTTTCTTCGGCCGATGGAAGTGCGTGACATGGCAACGGTTGTCGAGATTGAAGAGATTAGTTTTCCTCGGACTCAACGATGGAACAAAAATAATCTCATTTATAATCTCCGGCGTCGAAATTTTCCGGTAGTGGTGATCGAAGATAGAACGATTGTTTCTCCGCCGGTTATTGGCTTTATGATCTATGAGCCCTGCGAAAATTGTTTTGGCCTCATTGATTTAGCCGTGCACCATGACTGGCGCAATAAAGGTATCGCACGAACGCTGCTTCAATACCTTCGAAACACGGTGCTTGAGGATGGGCAAGTTAGAAATCTTCTTGCACTGGTACCACGATCTTTGCACGAGGCTCGGCGATTCTGCGAACGCAACGCGCTTAGTGTTGTCATTACCGACGTGAAGGGAAATTGGCCGCCGGACGGCACCCGGTCATTTTGAAGCATGTACCACTCTTGGGGACCTCCCTCGGGTGGTTTTTTCTTGGTTACACTGGTAACGGGAATCCTTTTCATCCGTCACTCCACCGTGCCTCACGGCACATGTTTCATTCCTCCTTCAAAGCCGGGGTTGGCAAAAATCTAAAGCAGTTTAGATTTATTGCCATACCCTTCGATTCCCGCCTGACATCAACCCAGACATAAAACCACCACTCCTAAAGGGTGGCGTTTTTATGTCTGAGCAGGTAGCGGGAATCGAACCCGCATCTCAACCTTGGGAAGGTCGTGTTCTACCACTGAACCATACCTGCGACTTTTTTTGACGCGCTAATTTGTTGTGACCACCGCTTTGGTTTTATCCCAGCCGATGCCAAAAGGCAAGATAACGATGATGCGATCTTGGGCTAGTTGAATGTAGAGCTCTTCGATGCTTTCAACTTTACGTTGCTGGCGCAGCGCTTCTTGTTGCAAGAATGGCAACACGACCTGCTCGTCGTAAGCAGCAAGAGTTAAGCCGGTGGCAGTCATAACGGCTTGATCGTTTTTGACGTTTAATATTTCTTCACGATAACGCCTGGCGTCGGCTAAGGTCACCGGTGAGCGGGCTTGCGCATTGGCGGAAAGATGGTGGCGAACCAATGTTTGCAGTGCTTCAGTGGACGTGGGGGCTGGCTGCTTGGTGAGAGTTAAGAATGCTTGGCGCGCGGCGAGGTGATTATGCCAGACGGTGGTGGTAATGCAGCCGCGAGTAGAACAGGCAATGGGCCACGGGAAGCTGGTGGCTACAGGGTTACTGAGCGGGTCGGGCGTTGCCAATACCCATAACCATAAACCGGCAGCAACCATGACAGGGATGATGATTATGCCAGCCAACACTATCCAGTACTTGTGGGACATAGAATATTACGATGGCTGGTTACTGTCGGGAACGAGTGGCTCTGGTACAAAGAAGGCGCGCCACCAGCGTTCGGGCGTCGACATAATGGCAGCCGCTTTAGTCGGGGTAGTGGTTTCTGGTTTGGCAAAGGCACCGTCGGGAATAAGTACGACTTTCTCTCCTGGGGCTTGGTAGTTTAATTTTTCTCGGGCTAAGCGTTCTTGGTAGTCGTCGGTACGGAAATACTGATTTAAATTTTCGAGGCTAATGACGGTGCGCTGCATGTCTTGGACTTCTCGCTGGAGTTTTTGGACTTCGTGTTGGACCTGGAGGCGGCGGTTCATTTCTTGGGCGAGTGAGAAAAACAAAAAAAGCATGACGATACTAAGGACGCCAATAATGATCCGCGGTCGAAGGAGATTCACCTGAAAATGATACCAGGTAGTGGTATTTCAATGAAGCTTGCCGGGGGGAAAGCTTCAACTTTGAGGCGGCGGGGTGGTAAGCGGTGAGATAGTAATAGTGGTGGCTTCGCCGTTGCGCTGCACGATGAGGGTCAGCGGCAAGTTGGCAGATAATTGAGTAGCAACGGGTTGTTCCCAAGAAACAGGGGTACCGTTAATGGTAGTGATGTTGTCGCCACGCTTCAGCCCGGCGGCTTGGGCGGGTGAAGCGGGAGCGACGGCTGTTACAACAGCTTGGAATGTGGTGGCAACTTGGGCACTCGGTGGCGTAAAACCATAGGCTACGCTGGCGCCAACGGTGGCAAATGGGTTTTGTTCCCGCTGATTATTAGTTGTGCGCGCCAGGCTGGCTTGCAGGTGACTGATCGGGTATGCCGTGGTGGGTGTTTGGAGAATGGCAGCAACGCGGCCCTCATCATCAATTAAAGGGCTGCCGGGGGTGTGATCAGCCACGGGGCTGCTGCCACGCATAATTCGCTGGAGGGCCTGGGGGGCATCACTAGGAATGGCGTACTCCCCCACTAGGAATAAAGCAGTGCGGGGTTGGTATGAGTTTTGATTGCGGCTAATGGCGAGTAATTCATAACCAACAGGCGGATCGGAGGGACGTAAATCTAGCGGCACCGCGACATTATTGCTGGGCAGTTTATAGTAAGTGAGGCCGTAGATTTCATCGCGTCCGATGCGGGTGAGTGGTAATGTACGGCCTTCATAATCAAAGGCGGTTAAGGTCGTGCCCGTTAAATCAGTAATAGAAACTAAGACGCCATCATTGGTAATGACGAAGCCGGTGGCAGTGGGTGTAGTTTCGGCGCTGCGGCTAAGCAAGAAGACGGAGCGGTTGTTGTGGCTTAAAATATCGGCTAGGTTTTTGCTGGGTGAAATAGTGACTTCTTGCACGGTGGGCACGTAGCGGTCGGATTCATTAGTGAGCGGTGGCAGTGGGGTGCGCCACAACTGGTTAGCAATAATACCGCCGGCCACACCGAGTAGGAGCATGATGATAATAGCTAGGGTAATCCAGCCAAAAGAAACTCGGAGGACATGATCGGGTGAGCTATGGGGGCTAATAGGGTTATTTCCAGCGAGCATTGAGGAGAATTAAAGCTAAAGACAAAGCAGCTACCGTGCAATATTCGATGATGTCTTGGCGGGTAAGGCGTCGTTCATAGCTTACGCTGATCAAGTGAAAAAAAACATAGTAGAATGCGACTAGGACGCCGGCTTGAACCACGTAGTGGACGGGCAAGAACTGGAGGGTCCAGGCTAGCTGTGTTAGGGCTAAACTCATAGCAATGGCAATTAACATGGCGTCGGAAAAGAAGGGAGAAACGCGGCGGATGGCTTGCAGGCTAATAAGGAATGACACAATGAAAATAACGGCTAGGACGACAATGACAGGAATGTACAGATGGAAGCGCAGCCCAAGAATAGAGGCGGTGTCCACAAAGAAAACAATAATCGAGAGAGTCCAATTCCAGGTTGGGTACGCCTTTTTAGCACCATAACGTAGTAGCCAGAATAAGATGAGGCTGGCCACCATAAAATAGAGATGTAAGTACGGTGTGCTGGGCAAGAACAGGCCAAAGCTGGTTAAGCCGATGACGGCTAAACAAGGCAAGATTGCCTGCATGAAACCGAACCGGCCGCGTTCTTCGATACGCACCAGCATGATACCAATGGCCAGCAGCACAAAAAAGATACCAAGCAGCGGCACCAGCCAGCGTTGTTGAGCAAACGTTATTTCTAATCCAGCAAAGAAGAGCAGGCTGAGTAAGGCGTAATGCGAGTCGGGAAATATACGCCGTAAGATGGGAATGGGCATAGGTGAAGCGTAAAACGGAAAGTGAAAAGAGCAAAGTACTAACTAAATAGGTAGTAGTTACTTTTTTATTGCTTTCTTGAATTGTAATTAGCCTAGTCGGCTGAGGTAGTCGCCGGCGGAGAGGGCGGCGGAACAGCCGTGGGCGGCCGCGACGACAATTTGCGCATCGCGAATATCGGTAACATCGCCTGCGGCAAAGAAGCCAGGTAGGCTCGTTTTAGCGTAGCGATCGGCGGGGATGGCGTTGAATTTATCCAGCGGGAGCAGGTCTTTGACCGGCTGAGTGTTTGGAATAGCGCCGATGGTGACAAACACGCCTTGGACGTCTAGCTTTTTGCTTTCCTTGGTGGAGGTGTCTATGTAGGTGAGTTGGTTGACCATCATGTCCCCACCGATGGCGGTAGTTTTAGCGTTGTAAATAATTTCTACCTTTGGGTCGTCTTTAAAGTTATTCACCAACACGGGCGCGGCTTTAAGGGTGTCGTCTAAGTGTAGTAAGTAAATTTTGTTGGCAATTTTTTGCAGCATGATCACAGCTTCGGCGCCCGTATCTCCCCCGCCGATGACGGCGACATCGCGACCGCCAAACAGTGGCGCATCGCACACGGCACAATAGGTGACGCCGCGGTTTTTAAGTTCTTTTTCTCCAGGCACGTTCAGTAAGCGTGGGTGGCGGCCAGCGGTATAAATAACGGTTTTGCCGCGGTAGCTATTCTTTTCGGTGGTGACGGTAAAAAAAGTGTCGGTATCTTTGGTGATTGTCGTCACTGTTTCTTGGGCGGTGGTGACGTCTTCGGCATGTAACTGTAAGTGGCTAATAAGCTTATCGGCTAAGGCAATGCCATTGGTTTCGCCGTCGCCTGGCCAGTTTTCTATATCGCCGGAATTGCGTACTTCCCCACCGGGGAATGCACCGATTAACACTACAGATAATTTTTTACGGGCAGCATAAATGGCAGCTGTGATCCCCGCAGGACCATAGCCGACAATAGCAACGTCGTATAGCTGGGTGGTTGGCATTAGCTAATGCCTAGGGCAGTGGCGAGGCGGTTTTGATCGAAGCCGACAATTAATTCTTCTTCGCTGCCGCTACCAACTACGATAACGGGTACGCCCATTTGGCCGGATTTTTCAATCATTTCGCGGGCGCGGGCTTGGTCGATACCAACGTCTACATCCTCAAACGCTACGCCTTTGCTGGCCATAAAATCCTTGGCCGCTTTGCAATACCCACAAGTTTGCGTGGAATAAATAGTAACTGGTTTGGCCATAGAGTTTGTGTTTAAAGGATAATTTATAGCTTACACACTATACTATACAAAGAATACCATCGCTAGTAGAGTTAAGGCCATATTATATGAAAAAACTTACTGTGGTGGGCTTGGGGTACGTTGGTTTGCCGTTAGCGGTATTGGCCTGCGAAAAGGGATGGAGCGTGACGGGGTTAGACGTGAACGAAGCCAAGGTTAAACAAATTAATGAGGGGGTTTCCCCAATTGACGGCGAAGCAATTGCTCGCGACTTAACTGCCTACCCCATAACCGCGACGACTGATGCGGCAGTGGTGGCAGACGCAGACGTGATTGTGATTGCGGTCCCCACGCCAGTAACGGCGGACCATTTACCAGACTTAACCCCGCTCAAGGGCGCGGTTACTAGTATTCGGCCCTACCTGAAAGGTGGGCAGGTATTAGTGGTGGAGTCGACGATTAATCCTGGGGTAATGGATGAAGCGGTATTACCGCTGTTGCGTGAACAGGAGGGGTTGCCTCTTGAAGAGTCGATGACGGACACGCCGCTGTATATCGCCCATTGCCCGGAACGCATTAACCCAGGTGATCCAAAATGGAATGTGCGCAATATCCCCCGTGTGCTAGGCGGGTATTCAAAAGCAGGGGTGGCGGCCGCCGCCGCGTTCTATGAGAGTGTGCTAGAAGCACCGGTTAAAATTATGGCCAGTATTACCGAAGCAGAAGCAGTAAAGATTTTAGAAAATACGTTCCGCGACATTAACATTGCCTTTATTAACGAGATGGCGAAGTCGTTTGCCAAGATCGATATCGACATTACACATGTGATTGCGGGCGCGTCGACTAAGCCTTTTGCCTTTATGCCGCATTTTCCGGGTAATGGGGTGGGCGGCCACTGTATTAGCGTTGATCCGTACTACATGATTGAACGTGGCCGCCAAGCTGGCTTTGATCACGAGTTTTTGAAGTTAGCTCGCCACATTAATAACAGCATGCCGGCATACACTGTGGACTTGATGACCCGCGGATTAGAGGAGCTGGCTATTTCCCCTACAGAGGCGACAGTAGCGCTGCTTGGTTTGGCGTATAAAAAGGATATTGCGGATTTACGGGAAAGCCCGGCATTGGAAATTCGGGAACTACTGACGGCGCAAGTTGGTAGCGTGCGCGTGTTCGATCCACATGTGCCAAATGAATCGACAGTGAAGAGTGTGGCGGAAGCCTTAGCTGAAGCACAGGTGTTGCTGTTAGCTACAAACCACACTGCTTTCACGGATGAACTGACGCCGGAAAAAATAAAGGCCGCCGGGATCCGGCTGGTGATAGATGGCAAAAATGCATTAGATGGCGACGGGATTGCGGCGTTGGGCATTCCCTACTTTGGGATAGGTCGCTCTAGAGCTGCGGTGGCGTAGGGGGAGCAGCTGGTGGCAAGGGTTGTTCGTCTTCGGGCGGCAACGTTTCTTCGATCGGCGCAGTGTCTGGTGCTAATGTTTCTTCAACTATTTCCTCTTCGACCGGGGCTTCTTGTTCGAGTAAATCACGAGATGCAGACGTTATGTCGCGGGCAGCTTGGCGGAATTCATCCATCGGGGAACCAGTAGCAAGGGCTCTACCAGAGGCAGCGGCCCAGGCCTGCTTCTGCTTTTTGTAGTTGCGATAGCCGCCGTACACTAAGCCAGCCAGAAAGACCGGAAACCAAGCAATGTTAATGGCTTGGGACAGCAAGAACAGGACGAAGAGCAATACGCCGGCGGCAGCGCCGAAGGCCAGCGCCCAGTACATGATGGGATAAATGTTTGGTTTGAAGTCAGCCATATGAATATCAGTATAGCCCTAGAGCTGCTCCGTCGTAAATGATTGCATGAGTTGCCGCATGGAGAAAAAGTGATCAGATTCCGATGGGCTGCCTAAGATGACACCTATTAACGACTGGCTCTCCCCCGTCCCCTGCACCACGAGGCAGTAGGCCGCTTCGTACAGGTAGCCGGTTTTACTGCCGCTAAATGATTCGCCTAGTTCAGAGATGAGTTTGTTGGTGTTGTGAATGGTGTGGACCCGATCGGAACCCTGCAGGGTAAAGGTGTACTCTTTTTGACTAGTCGCTCGGGCAATATCTGGGTAATGAGTAAAGGCATATTCGGCTAAGCGGGCGACTTCGTAGGCGGTGGACACGTTTTCTTTATCGAGGCCGGTGACTTCCACAAAATGCGTTTGTTCGAGGCCTAAGGCCACGGCTTTGCGGTTCATTTCTACTACAAAATCTTCAGTGGGAATGCCAGTGAGGCGGACGTATGCCATGGTGGCATTATTGGCGGAACCTAATAGCGAAGCGTTAAATAAGTCGCGCATAGTGGCGGCTTCGCCGGGGTGCAGCAATAATTGGCCGCCTTGCAGGTATTCGCGCAATTCAATGCCGCCGGTAGTGTCCCAAGCGATGCCGTGGTCGAGTGCCACCATGGCGGTCATGAGTTTGGTAAGGCTGGCAATGGGAAGGCGTTCAAAGCCGTTTTGCTCGTAGCGGATGCTTTGCGTAGCACTATCCCACAACACAACACTCTTGGCGGCGTATGTTTTACCGTCCGCGTTTGGTTTGAGGTCAGGTAACCCTAAGGAAATAGCGGTGCCTTCGACACGTGCTGGGTCGCTCGAAGCGACACTATTGAAGAGCTGATTTATGACCGCGCCAGTCAGAGTCGCAAAGGCGATCGCCAGCCCACAAAAAATAATAGTACTCTTGTGCATCCCCTAGGTTAGTATTAGTACTCTAGCATATTTCTCTTTCAGGAAAGATTAAAATAGACTAAAGGCACTATGGGATATGCGGAGGTGACAACAGATGTAGCCCGGGCAGCACAGTTTATTCGTGATGGGCGGGTAGTGGCGTTTCCGACGGGCACCTCGTATGGCTTGGCGGTGGATGCACTGCAAGGCCATGCATTGCAGCGGCTGCGCAATTTAAAACATCGGCCAGACGAAAAGACGTTTACGGTTTTTGTGCGGCCGGAGTTAGTCCCCCATTTTTTTGCGGTGACGGACGAGGAGCAGCAGCTCTTAAAAAAATATACTAATCAAGCGCTCACAGTACTGCTGACGCCCCTCGCTGCACTCGAGCATTTAGCGCAAGACAGCCGGGTGGGGTTGCGTGTGATTGACCACCCGCTGATGGCGGCATTAGCGGCAGCAGTGGATGTGCCACTGACGGCGACGAGTGCGAATGTGACGGGTAAAGAACCGTGTTTTTCTGTTACTGAAATTGAACAGCACTTCCCTGGCATTTTAGATGATAGCGATCCCTTGATTGCTCTGGCAGGACCGACTACGTATGACTTGTCTTTGGCCGCTATTTTAGATGGCGGCGAGCTGCCACGGGCGTTACCGACAACCGTAGTCAAAGTTGAAGCCGGACAGATTATGGTTATCCGTCAGGGCAGCGTAATGGTGAAGCTTGATTAAAGGCCTAAATCGTTAGCGATACCTTGAATAGCAGCTAGCACGTGTTGAATATGTTCTTCTACGCTTATGCCTAATTCTTTGGCGCCGGTGTGAATGTCTTCGCGATTAACCCCTTTGGCAAAACCAGCCTGTTTCATTTTCTTAAGCACGCTGGCTACATCTACCTCGGCTAGTTTTTTGCTGGGTCGGACTAAGGCGACGGCTACAATAAAGCCGGATAATTCATCAACGGCAAAAATTGTTTTCTCCATCATTGTTTCGCGGGTGGTGCCAGTATGCGGTGCATGAGCCATGATGCCGCGGCGGATTTCGGCAGAGTAGCCTTGTTCCTCTAATATTTTTTGACCTTGATATGGGTGCTCTTGGAGGGTGGGGTATTTTTCGTAATCAAAATCATGGAGCAAGCCGACCATGCCCCATGCTTCTTCATCACCCTTAAAATGGCGGGCGTAAGCCCGCATGGCGGCTTCAACGGCTAAACCATGCTTTCGCAAATTTGGATTGGCAGTATAGGTAGTGAGTAGCTCCCAGGCGTCCTGCCTGGTTTTGGCGTTAGCCATACTACGCCGGGTGGCTAGCAGTATGGGCGTGCCAGAGATGCTGCACGAGTTCGCCCAGCACCCACACGGTTAGTACAAAACTAATGAACCAACCAACCAGCGGGATATACGAGAGGAGATTGTATAACAACGCACCGAGTAAAATATCTTGCCAGGACAGCGGTGTGTCTTTTTTAGTCAGGCGGAGTTTTACAGCGCGGCCGATGACAATGGGAGTGAAGGTACATGCACCGAGGATGAGTAAGCCGGTGAATAAGAGTACGAAGAAGGTAACGGGTAATCCAATAACGGTGATCGCGAGGATGATTATTAACGGTAGGCAGAAGACGAGCCAGGCTAACCCGAGGAAAAACGTTTTTACGGGCTGTACAGCCTTGGCGGTCAGTTTGGTGACTAGGCCGGGGAATAGGTAGCGGGCAACGAGGCCGGCGACAAACCAGGTGATCGTGCCAATGAGTAGACTGCCGCCACGTTCTTTGCGTGGAGCGTCGGGTGGGCTGTGATGTTTTTGGCCACCCACGCTGGCGCCGGATTCGATAGTTGGTTGCCCGCCGGTGCTAATCAAGGTGCCGGTAATTTTGGTACCGGAAGCAACGACGACTGTTTGGCCAGCCACGCGGACATCACCGCCAAAGGTGCCACGCAGTCGAATTGTTTGCCCAGCCACATAGGTATCACTAGCAACAGCGGAATTGGGCCCAAAAACGATGCTATTACCCGCAGCAAAGACATCATCGGCCCCGCCCTCAATAGTGATAGTTTGCCCAGCAACAAAAATGTCTTGGGCGACGGCTGCTTTTATTTCAATAGTATTTCCGGCGGCAAAGACATCCTCAGCGACTGGTTCGGAAATAGTGATTCGCTCCCCCGCCGCAAACACATCACCCTCGACGGGCTGATCAATTAAAATTGTTTGGCCGCTGGTAAATAAATCATCAGTAATGGCTTTGGAAAGTGATAAGGCTTGTTCGTCGTGGAGGAAGGTGGCGGCTAGGGCCGTGCTAGGAACAATAATCAAGCTGGCGATAATGAGTAGAGCGAGTGCTTTCATATAAAGATTATTAATTAGTGCTAAATTTCTTTTCGATTTCAACGACTTTGTTTTCAATCTCCTTTAGCCGCTCCTGTAGCTTTTGGGCGAGCTCTAGCCCTCGTTCGAATTGGGGGATGTCTTTTTCAAGGTCTAATTCGCGTGATTCAAAATCAGCCACGATTTTCTCTAGTTCCTCGTAGCCCTTAGTAAAATTGAATGATTTGGTAGTCATTAGATATCTATACCAGAATATGTGGCATTTAGAAATTAAAGTTTTTCTGGCTGTCGTTGCCGGTAACCGTTGATTTTATCTTTCCTTCGGCGAACTGGGTTTCCAGCGTTTCATTCAGTTTAATGTCCCCGGCGCGTTTAATCACTTGGCCGTTAGCAGTGCGAGTAATGCTGTAGCCGCGCTGGAGGGTTTGTTCGGGTGAGAGCGACTTTAATACGCGCACGATTTGCGTAGCGCGCTCCTGTGATTGCTTAACGCGATCACTTACCTGCTCCGCTAGGGTGCTGCGTAGTTGAACGGTCTGTTCGCGCTTGATGTGCAAGGTATGGCGCAGTCGTGAACGCAGTGCCACCAGTTGTTCTAGTTGCCGGGCGACCCTTTGTTTGGGCAGGTTGGTTTGGGCTCGTAAAACAGCGGTCGCGTGGGCTACGCCGGTGAGTTTAGTGCGTACCTGGCTGGTGAGAGCCTGGGAAAGTTGCTGGGTGAGGTGGCTAATGGCGAGGTCTTGTTCCTGGCGAGAACGCACTAAGAGTTCGGCGGCATTACTGGGAGTAGAGGCGCGCACGTCGGCGGCGAGTTCGGCCAAGGTAGTGTCGCGTTCATGTCCCACGCCCACAATAATGGGGGTGCGCGATGCGGCGACAGCGCGGATAACGGCCTCGTCGTTAAAAGCTTGTAAATCTTCAAGGCTGCCACCACCACGAACCATAATAATGGCATCCAGATTTTCCAGGGCGGTGTTGGCTTGCTCTAAGGCGGCAATGAGTTGGCGTGGGGCGTCCTCGCCTTGCACTTGAGTATGTATGAAGGAAATGGTGAGCCCGCCTTGGCGGCCGGCTAATACTTTTAAAAAATCACTGTACGCGGCTGCATCGCGGGAGGTGATTAAGGCTACGTGCTGAGGAAAGCGTGGTAGCGGACGCTTGCGATCGGGGGCGAACAAGCCTTCCTCGTCTAATTTTTTTTGGAGCAAGATAAATGCTCGCTTTAACGCACCCTCACCGGAGGGTTGTAAGCTGGTGACAACGAAACTGAAGAAGCCTTTGTTGCGCAGCGCTGGTTTGCCCTTAACGCGGACCAGCATGCCGTCTTCCACTTGGGTTTTATACTGCCACACCGTCATAAAGCAACCAACGGAGCTTTGGGCGTCCTTGAGCTGGAACGTCACCCACTTATTATGGATAATTTTAAACTCGTCGATTTCCCCTTCCACTTCAACGTCTGCTAAGACGCCTAATACCTCATTTACGGTGGTAATAAATTGGGTGACGGTCAGGGCGGGCATGTAGTGCAGCCTACTCAATAAAGGGTGTGTTAGTATAGAGGCATCTTTAACTACCTAATCTATGCAACCACAAGAAGTCGTTCAGGCCACAAATGTTCAGGAATTTAACCTCGATGGCCGTGCCAGTATTGGTGAGATTTACCAAGCGCTGCTAACACTAGCAGATGGTGGTTGGCAGTTAGAAACAATTTACGACCAGCCGACAATTATTGCCGACCAGGCGGTAACTTTGCCGACGGTATCGCTCCGTACGCCACAAACGGGCCAAGCATTGTGGCTGATTGGTGGTATTCATGGTGAAGAGCCGGCCGGGCCCAATGCGATTGCGCGGCAGGTTAAGATATTGAGTGCCTTGGGGCAGAAGTTTCCGATTGTGCTGTTGCCATTACTGAACCCCGAAGGGTACCGGCGTGGGTGGCGGTATCCAGATGAAGCGCGCGATTGGCATAAAGGGCATAGCGTGAGCGACGCAGAGCATGTGTTGCCTTCAATTGAGGTACCAACTAAAGCACGGCGGCCCGAACCAGCATCAGAAAATTGTGCAGCGCTGACCAACTACGTTTTAGAGTTGGCCCGGGCATACCCGCCACGGCTCGTGATTGATTTGCATGAAGATGAAAATCCAGGCAATTCATACATTTATTCCCACGGGGTTGGTGGAGCTAATGATGCGGTAGGACGGGAACTGGTGACGATGTTACAGGCAGTGGGAGTTACAATTGAATCACAAGGGACGACACGATTTGGGGAAGCTATTATTGAGGGCGTGGTGAGTAACGTGCACGACGGCTCCATTGATGAAATGTTGGCGAGCCAATCGGTGATTGTGGGTGGCCAGGCAGTTCCTGGGCCAGCGGCACCAAGCGTGATCGTGGTAGAAACGCCAGCTAGCCGTTTACCGCTACCCTCTCGGATCGATATTCATGTGGGGATTATTGCCGCGCTGGAAAAATTGTGGGGATTGCTGCCTCAATAGCCTAAATAAAAAAAGACCATCAATCATGGCTGTGATTGATGGCTGCTTGGACGGTGTGTTATGCGACTGGGAGTGTAGATAGGTTTCGTAGCTGTTCGGCAATCTCCTCGAGTTGAGTAGCGTGTAGTTGCTGCTTTTTTCGTTCACAACGGCTCATTTTGTTGGGGCCGCTTTGATCGGCAACATCTTGGCGTAATTCAATCGCTGCCATTTCAAATCTTGTGGCACTCGCACGTAAATCCTTGGCGTCGAGCAGCGAGGCGAATTGCTGGTACCACTTTTCGACAGGTCGTTTAATCAATTCGGCGACGGCTTCCATGTCTACATCCTTGAAAGAACGAGGTGAAAATGCCAGCAGCAAGAATATGCTGCTTGATTAAGGTACTATAGTACAGAATATATAGTTGTCAACTGTGTCTACGTGGTGCGCCAGCGCTTGAGGGTTGGAATATTTTTGGTGAAGTAGCGGGCTAAGAAGCCGGGGAAATGCATTTCTTTGAGCTTACCTTTTACTAATTCCTGCATTTGCTCCACCGTCATGTCGAGATTGCAGAATTTGCCGTCCTTAAAACAGCGGCTGCAGTACTCGGTGGATTTGCTGCCATCAGCATTAGTACCATCACCCTGCTCGTCTTTACTTAATGGCATACCGCAACTCTGACAAAACGGTCCTTTGGGTCCAAACATATTTTAAAATAATGGAAATTACCAAAACAATGTAGCATCCTCGCTTACATTAGGATAATCCTTTAAAGTATTGACTTTATACTATAAATAAGTTAAATAGTACATGCCGTTGATACTGTTTAGTAACTTCAAAACTTAATAGAGGAGCTACAAAATGATTCAGCCCCATGACTATCAACAAGAGTGCTTGCAAGCCATTGCACAGACGAAGCGTGCAGGACGAAAAAAGGCCTTAGTAGTCATGGCGTCTGGCCTCGGTAAAACAATTACCGCTGCCCTGGACGTCAAACGTTATCACAAACAGCATGGTGGCAAAGCGCTTTTTCTTTGTCATCAGAATGACATCCTAGAACAATCTCAAAAGGAGTTTGCTCGAGTACTGGGTTGGAAAAAAGATAGTCGATATGCTTTTTTTCACGGCTACGATAAGCGCCATGCCCATGAAGCCGATGTGGTTTTTGCCTCTTTTCAAACTATGAGGGAGTGGAGAACAACGTTTGATAAAGAGGCTTTCAGATACATTGTTGTTGATGAGAGTCATCACGGGCCGGCGCCGACGTATCGTCCAACTTTGGAATACTTTACGCCAGAATTCCTGCTTGCAATTACTGCGACACCTGATCGCATGGATCTGCAGGACATTCGGGAGATCTATGGTTTAGAAGTGTTTGACCTTCCCTTGGCAGAGGCACTTGCTCGTGGATTACTAACGAAAGTTGATTATCAGTTAGTTACCGACGAGATTACCAATCTCAAGGAGATTGTAACAACGATTGGCAAAATGTCGGTAAAGCAACTTAATCGCTCTTTGTTTATTCCGAAGCGCGATGAAGAGATTGTGCAGATAATCAGTAGACACGTGCAGAGAATCAAAAATCCGAAGGTGATGATATTTTGTCAGACAACGGCACATTGTGACCGTTTGGCAAAAATAATTCCCAATGCACTTGCTATTCATTATCGATTGAGTGTTAACGAGCAGCGCAAGCGATTACAAGCTTTTCGCGAGGGGGAGGCAAGCTACGTTTTGACTGTTGATCGATTCAATGAAGGAATTGATATTCCACACGCAAACGTGATTGTCTTCTTGCGATCGACTGCTTCCGAAACAATTTTCTTGCAGCAGTTAGGGAGGGGGCTTCGCAAATTCAAGGGCAAGCACAGAGTTACTGTTCTTGATTTTGTGGCAAATTGCGAACGACTTGAAATGGTAAATAAGCTTTGGCAGAAGGTGAAGGAGCATCACATAAAACTTGGTGGAATTTCACATAAGCCGGCATTTGAGATCGAAGTTGGCAGGATGGGCTTTAGTGCTGTTGTGCAAGATGTTCTTCGCATCTTACAACAGATCCGAAGTGGTTATACCAAAGAGATGCTCATTGGACAGTTAAAGCGACTTGCTGAAACGTTGGAGCGGGCACCAATGCAAGAAGATCTTGCCATGGCCGCTAAATTGGGTACTTGTGCAAGTGTTGAAACGTTCCGGAAATACTTTGGCGCATTTAATGCTGCTCTCGAAGCAGCGGGCATTCCAGTAACGTTCGGTAAAAGGATTCCTGAAAAGGAGTATGCGGACATGATTGATCAGCTTCAAAAGCTGGCAGTAAAGATTGGACACAGTCCACGAAACACTGACCTGGCTGAAGCTGCAAGGCGTGGTGAATGTTCTAGTCCGCATGCGTATCGTAAGAAGTTTGGATCTCTTAATGCTGCACTAAAAGCGGCGGGGCTACCTTTGCGAATGAAGCAAACTTCCAGGAAAGGATGTGTTCACAAGTCTGTTAAAGAAGAAAAAAGAGGTATCCAATTTGAAAAGCCTTTAAGAGCTGGTAAGAAACCTACGAAAGACGAGATGATTAGCGAGCTTAAAAAAATAGCTACTACTCTCGGCAGGATGCCAACCGTAGAAGATGTAACAGTAGCAGCACAGCAGAATGCTTGTATGGGTATTGGCACCTATAGGCGACGCTTTGGTTCATGGGAAGCTGCGCTTGCTCGAGCTGGGCTCAAACAAGCGCAGCGTGGCCCAAAGAAGGCAACCGATAGTGCCCAGGAGGAGTACAAAAGAAAACTCCTACGGGAACTACAAGAACTTGCAATTCGTCTTAGGCACACTCCTACACAGAAAGAAATCCAAGCTGCGTGTAAAAGAAAAGAATGTTCGCATCCTCTTACCTTTCGACGTCATTTTGGATCAATTCAAAAGGCCCAGCGAAAAGCTGGTCTTAAACTGAATCAAAGTGGTCCAAAAAGGAAGAAGAAACCAAAATAGACTAAAGCTAGCCCTGTTTCAGAAATGACACAGGGTCTTTTTTTGCCCAAAAAACGCATTGCAAAGGAGTATCCTTTGAAATGGGGAGATGAGGCTTGTAGTGTCATTATATTAAGGCAAGCGACTCAATATTGACAATAACACCGTAAGATGCTATTATTTAGTCTCGGTTTCGGAGTGTTCCGTATCAATTAAGCAATGACAAGGAGGGCGTGCTCGCTCGTAAATAACGCTACGGCGTTTCTGATTCTTGCTTGTTTCACAAACCAACGGAGGACGCACAGTGAGCAGTTACGATCTAGTGATTCAGCTTGGTTCACAAGTTCAGTTCATTAATGGGCAGTATCAGCCGGCTCCCCACACTTGTATGCGAACATCAGCGTCAGCAATGCTTCTTGAAACGGGTATTGCCCGACGTCTGATAGTTTCGGGTGGGAGTAACTTCGGGGTTCGGTACAGCGACCAGGAGTTGCTCAAGCCACCGGTCTTCACATTTGAGGCATTTGCCGATGCCGACTTCACCAGGAAGTCCGAGGCGGCGGTCATCAAGGATGTTCTCGTAAACAAATTCGGCCTAGCTTCTTCACGGATCTTTGCAGAAACGCTTTCTGCTACGACGGAAGAGAATGCGGAGTTCGTGAAGATTTTACTCCGGCGGCGGCCCGCATTCACTGGTAACGAGAAGATCGCGATTCTAACCCATCTCTACCACATGGAAAAGACTCTGCTAGCCTTTAACAAGGTTGGACTCAAGGTTGACCCACTCTTTGCCGAGAACGCATTGGCGGACTATGGTGTCGGGGAGATAGACAAGATTTGCGAGTACTACAATACCCCAAAGGGTGGTAAGCAGTACCCAGTTGATCAGATCCGGCAACTGCTCACCGAAGGCAAATCGCTTGCCGAATTGATGTAGTTCACCCGCTGTTCATTTTCACTACTCATGCCTCTCGCCTAAAAAACGAGGGGTTTTTTCTTTGCCAAAAGAGTAAATATTTTGTATTGTCTACGCACATTCCCGGGTCGTCTAACGGCAGGACAGGAGCCTTTGGAGCTCCGAATCTTGGTTCGAATCCAAGCCCGGGAACATCGTCACAATGCCCTTCACTCCTCGCCTAGTTTTCGCCTACTGCGAAACTAGGCTGACCGTTGCTGGATTGTTCCTCTTTCCCACAACCTCGGTCGCTTCTTTCATTGCGCCCAGCCTGGACCTAAAGTCGGCTGGGCTAATTCGTTTGCGCTGCGAGCTTGCGGGAGCCCTAGATAAAAAAAGACCGCTGGGCGAACCATGCGGCTGTAATGCGTGAAGCACTTGCTTACCAGGTGTTGATGCTAGGCAAGTTCGCGGTGGTAGCGAACAACTAGCTTGGGAAATCGATAGTAGCATCGTACATCTTCGTTATCGACGACCATGCCGCAACGACTCTCGTAGAGGCGACAAGCAGGTGGGTAGTCTTTCAAGCACCACACCACAGCGCGAGTAAAACCTTGGGTTTGTAGGTCGTTCAACGCATGTTCGCAGACTATCGCACCAATGCCTTGTCGCCAGTACTCTGGTTGGATATAGAGGCTTTGAATTTCTCCTGTCGACGCAGTTGCATCAGCAGCGCCAATCCTAAAAAAACCAACGACTCGGTTGTTTAGCACAGTCAGGTGTAGTGGTTGCTTGTTTTCTTGAACGATCTTTCGCCATGTTGCTATGCGCTCCACGGGTCCAGCATTGCTTATTTCTTTTTGGATGCGGGGTGGAAATAGTTTTTTGTATGCTCTGTTCCAGCAGGCTACATGAATATCAGCCAGCCGAAAAGCATCAGTTATTTTGGCTGGTCGAAATGTTACTTCTTGCGAGCCGGCAAACATATTCGGTGGAGAGAACATGGCGAGGGCCCTCCTATCTGGTATTTAATTGGCAGGGTGCAATTCGAGTTTCAACTATACGCCTTATTATATGCCAGTCAAAAATGGCCAAGAAAAAACCGCAATTGGTTACTGCTTAAGGCACCTAGCCATTATTTTGGTGGTCGTGGAAATCCTTAAATTCCTTCTCAAGTTTCTCTAGTTGTTCGTCCGATACATCCTCAAGGTCAACTAGGGAGTTACGGGCCTTCTTCGTGACTTTAATAAGTTCGTCTAATTTTAAATGCATGGCTTTGGCATCGCGGTTCTGGGTGTTTTGAATGAGAAACACCATGAGAAAGGTAATAATAGTGGTCGCAGTGTTAACCACGAGCTGCCAAGTATCGGAGTAGGCAAAGAGCGGGCCGCTCACGAGCCAACCAAGGATGAGGGCTAGTGCCAGTAAAAAGGCCCATGGGGTACCAGCGAGGTGGGATAAAAAATGAGCGATTTTGCGGAAGGCTTCGCTCAAGAAGTTGACAGGCATATCAGTACTACGCCTGGTTAGTGCCAAAGACTTCTTTCACGGCGGCCAGTAAATCTTGGCCGGCTTCTTTGGTTTTAGGTTTACTCCAAGAAACGTTGCTACCTACAATCGGTTGATCCAAGAAGCAGCGGACGTTGAGTGGCGTACCCATGAGCGTGCTGATGAGTTCCGCCAATGGTTTTTGGTTATCTGGTTTATCGAAGAAATTACGATGTAAGGCAAAGTTGGCGCGCAGCCGAACTAGGCTGCCTTCAACGCTGTGCGGGGTAATGGCACGCAGGAACGTGGCAGCGACCGGATTGGTTTCTTTCATTTTAGTTATAACGTTCGGCCACTCGGCTAGAATTGCTTCCAGGCTGACGACACCAGGCTTGGTGGCGATAACGGAAGCAGCAGCAACTACGGGAGTGGGAACGGGTTTTGGTGCAAAGGCGACGATAGGCGTTGGGGCAGCAGCTTGTTTTGGTTGAATGAGAGCTGGCTGGGTAATTTGAGGCGCAGCGCCGTGAGTGGTACACACCGACACAATGGCGAGGTGGACGGCTAAGAGCGGTTGGGGCACAAACGCCAAGTCTTGGAGAGCTTGGAGTAAGGCGCGGATGATGGTGGGTAGGCGGTTAGCGGCGCCAGGAAGTTGTGCTAGGGCATCACCACTGTTATTGCCGGTGACGGCAGCTAAGGCAGCGTCACGGGCGCGCAAAATACTTTCCTTCAGAATTTGCTCCGGGTCGAAGCCGGCAGCAAAGGCGGTATCAATGGTAGCGATAGCAGGGGCGGCCGTGCCGGCAATTAGGTTAGTGAGTAATTGATCAATCGTTTCTTGCGGTGGCAGACCTAGGAATTCGGTGAGATCGTCTAGTTTAATTTTTTTATCGTGGAGCGTGAGTAGTTGACCTAGTAATGACTCGGCGTCGCGGAAACAACCGTCGCTGCGACGGATAATGAAATCAATAGCGGCTGGGTCGGCTTGGCGTTTTTCTTGCTTTAATAAATAGGTAATGCGCGCCTGCATTTCAGCACTTGTGGCTCGACGGAAACGGTAGACTTGGCAGCGGGATAAAATAGTTTCCGGTACTTTGTGTAGTTCGGTAGTGGCCAGAATAAAAACGGCGTGCTGCACCGGCTCTTCCAACGTTTTTAACAGCGCGGTAAAGGCTTCGTTGGTTAACATGTGGACTTCGTCGATGATGTATACCTTGTACTTCCCCATCGATGGCTTAGAACTGATACCGTCTTTGAGCGTGCGGATGTCGTCGATGCCGCGGTTGCTGGCCGCATCAATTTCAAGTACATCAATATTCTGATTGGTGCTCGACGCTTTACACAGCGGACACTCGCCGCACGGCTCGGCGTTAGTTGCGCCAGTGCAATTTAAGCGCTTGGCTAAAATACGGGCCGTGGTGGTTTTGCCGGTGCCGCGGGGGCCATGGAATAAGTAGGCGTGGGCAATTTTGTCCTTAGTAATAGCCGCTTGGAGTGTACGGGAAATATGTTCTTGGCCGAAAAGCTCACCAAAGGTTTGCGGGCGATATTGGCGATATAAAGTAGGCATGGGTTCTTTAAGAATCAAGAATTATGAATAAAGAAGCAAGGCCTTTGTCCTCGCCTGCTTGCAGGCAGGTTGTGGCAGCATGCGCTTTTCTATTGAGGAGGCAAAGGGAGAGTGGTAGCTGGTTTTTTGCGGAAGATGATGAATTTGCTGCCTAAGAAGTTGATAAAGAGGATAAAACAGACGGCAGCGACCTTAGCAGCGTTATCCTGTTGTGTGCCGAAGACGTCGAATTGGGGCACTTTAAATAGGAAGAATGACGTGAGAAGTTGGTTTAGGACGAAGGTAACAACATTGAGCATGAAATAGCTGGCGCCTTGCGCGGCCACGTTTTGGGATTTGTCGCGGAAGGTCCAATATTTATTCAGAATGAAGTTACTAAAGATTGCCAGGAACACGCTGACTAAGTTAGCGGCAATAATTTTAGTGCCGGCAATATCGTAGACGGTGACCCAGTCCAGACCGCGAGTCAGAATATTATAGGTGCCGAAATCAACAATGGCGCCAAAAGTGCCGGTCATGCCGAATTTAATAAATTGACGAATCGTGCCGCGGTGCTGACTTAAAAAAGATGACAACATAGGTTGAAGGGTGTTAGGTGCGCTTATGAATGACATGTTCGACGGCGCCCCATTCGGCATCGCCATTTTCGGGAACTAGGACGGTGACCTCATCCCCTTCTTCAGCATGGTAAAAGGTGACGCTGGCGAGTAGGACGCCATAGGTTTTCTCGGGCGTTTGGATGCCGAAATTACCCTGTTCATCCACGACGAGGGTACCTACCACCCGGCGGCGTTCAATAGGGCCAATTTGTTTATATAAGAAGGAACCATCAGCACCAATAGTGAGCTTTAAGACATCGCCTTCGACCAGCTTTGATTTAGAAGCATAGTTTGGCGGTACGGGGTATTCCTCGCCATCATTGCCTTGCATGTTTTTACCATCGAAGACACCTTCGACAACGCGCTCCCCTTCAATTTCATCGCTGACAGACCGAGGTTTTGGAGTGACGCCAACGCTGCCAGCTTCTTCTTCATCGAGTGTCTGGCGTACGTACTGAATATTCCGCTCTGCCTCGTCGAGGCGTTGATGAATGAGAGCGAGCGTTCGCGGATCAAGTTCCATGTTGGTATTTACTCTTATTTGTTCGTGCCTGTATCGTACACCTTTTCCACAGTTTAAGCCAATTGGTCGCATTGATTTATGCACACAATGAGTTCATTACTAATACTATGCTTAAGTTTCGCGCGTGGTGGTTATTACTTTTAATTATTATCATTGGGACGGGATTGCGCAGCGTACATATTGAAACGCGCAGCTTGTGGTTTGATGAAGCGTTTACGTGGCGGTTGATTCAGTTTCCGGTTGCGGAAATGGTGGCGCGAGATATTGCAGACGTTCATCCGCCGCTATATTACCTATTGCTTAAAGGTTGGGCGGGAATATTCGGTTCATCAGTAGTTGCACTGCGAAGTTTTTCGATTCTGGCAGCAGCTGGAACGATGGCGGCAGTGTATGGGTTGGCAAATTACGCGCTGTCATCGCGACCAGCGGGCTTACTGGCGGCACTGTTGGTAGCAATTACAGGGTTTCAGATTCAAGTGGCGGAAGAGGCTCGGATGTACACGCTAGGCACACTCCTAGCGGTGATAAGTGCTTGGCTACTGTTGCGGGTACTGCGAGAAGAAAAGCCAGTGTGGCTCAATGTTGGTGCCTATGGTATTGCCCTAGCCGCGTTTGCGTACATTCACTACTACGCCTTCTTTTCGATTGCGGCGCAGGTGCTTTTTATTGGGCTGTATTTAGGGGTAGCCACTAAGGGAAGGGTGGGAGAGATTTTGCACTGGCGGCTGACCTGGCGACTAGCAGCCAGCGGCGTGGTGGCAGCACTGCTGTATGCGCCGTGGGTGCCCTATTTTTTAGAGCAGCGATCACGGGTACAACAGAGTTTTTGGATTCCGCTCATCGACAAGTGGTCGATTCCGGATACAGCGTATCGAATGTTTATACCTACGCTTGGTTTGCCGCGCTGGCATGGCGGCTTTTTTGTCTTGCTTTCGCTGCTGCCGCTCATATTACTGGTGGCGGTAGGGATTGGGTTGGGAGTACGGACACTGTGGCAGCGCAGCGCCGTTCGCCCGGCCGTATGGTTGGTGCTACTGTGCGGCGTGGTGCCGGTAGTCTTGGCAGCAGCAATATCTCGCGTGAGCCAGAGCGTGTACCAAGACCGCTACTTTGTGTTTGCCCATGTGTTTTTGTTAATCGCAGTAAGCTACGTGCTGGTATTGGTGCGGCCGCGCGCGTTGCGTTACGGCATATTGGCGGTAGTACTAGTAGGTATGCTGGTGGCTCAAGGCCGTTACTGGCGTGATTTAAATATTGGCCAGAAGCCAGGAGTGCAAGGCGCTAGCGCGGCGATATTTGCGGAGCCGCAAAAAGTTGAAGCGATTGTGACTAGCTCCCCCTTTATCTTCTTTTCCCTGCTGCACTATGCCGAAGAACGATATGGCGCCAAAGCGTTAGTGAAGCTGTATACCGAGGGCGAAAGTGTGGTGCATTTTGCGGGCGGTCCGATTTTAACGCCGGAGAATGTGGTGCATAAAGATATTTTTACCACCACGGCTTCGACTTTATGGGTGGTAGATACCACGGGCTTTGGCGGTCAGCCATTGGTAGTGCCGGCGCCGTGGCGGGGGGAAAGCAAAAAAAGTTTTTCAGAAGTATTTGGGTACCAGGGTGAGATAATCATTACGGCGTATCAGCGGTAGCTGCAGGTGTCGGGCGTGGGGTTGGCGCAGGGGCGTCATGCGTTTTGTAATACACACGGTCCGGAATGCGCATGTCGATGTAATCCAGTTTTTTTTGCTCGTCGGGTGAAATAGTGCCGGCTAATAATTTTTGGAGTGTGGCCAGTTGGATGTCGGCAGAACGAGTGACATCAAAGCGGATGACCCAGTTATTGCTTAATAGTAGGTGGACTTCCCGAGCGGAGAGTGAGGGAATGCGGATTTCGGCAATGGCTGCCTTGGTAGCGGCCGGCAATTCTTTTTCCATGTAGGTCACAAATTCCACAAATGATTTAGCCACGACTGGAATGCCAACGGTTACTTGGGAATTTGCATCATTGTTTTTAACTATCGGTAAGATGGTGCCGGGTAGGGTTTCAAGCCGAGCTTCTTCATAGGCAATGCCTTGAGCATCCACAAAATAGTATTTTCCTCTTGAAAGCAGTAATAATGACGCGGTCTTTTCTTGAATGATGGCTTTCACCGTTCCAGGTAGTTTGCGAGCGACGTACACGGTGCGGACTTGGGGCAAGCTAGTGATGATGCTTTGTTCGAGGGTGTCGGTGGGAATGAAGAAAATATTTTTACGAGCGGGGTTTTGGGACAGTTGTTCCTCAATAATTTTTTTGGCAGCCGCAATCGTGTGAGGCCGAGCGTCGGTGACGGTTACGGCTTGCACTACAAAAACATCGGTAAAGAAAATGAGCCAGCCCAATAGGCCTAGGGGCACCAAGACTAAGGCCGCGACGGCCAAGATGGACAACCATGGCAAAATGGCGGATGAGGTCAGCGATGCCATGAGCCTGCTAGGGCGTGGGGGCAGCTCGTTGTTACCTGCCCGAGAACGAAAAAACCGCATGGACTAATAGTACTATGTTGGTTGCGCCGGGATGGATGTAAATGGCAAGTAGCTATGTAAGGCTGTTGGAATGGCAATGGAGCCATCGGCTTGCTGGTGGTTTTCTAGTAACGCAATGAGGGCGCGGCTCATTGCTAGGGCGGTGCCGTTTAAGAGATGGGCTTTAGTCGATGCGTTGTCGCTGCCTTTAACGCGGATGTTGAGGCGACGGGACTGGTAGTCAGTGGTGTTGCTAGTGGAGTGGGTTTCGCGGTACTTATTCTCGCTGGGAATCCACGTTTCGATGTCATACGTTTTTGCTGATGGGGCGCCTAAGTCCCGGGCTGCTAACTTGATCACGCGATATGGCAGCTGGAGGGCATCCATAATGGCTGTTTGTTGCTCCAGTAAAAATTCATGTTCTGTTTGTGAGTGTTCGGGGGTGGTAAAGCTAAACATTTCTACTTTATTAAACTGGTGTAAGCGCAAAATGCCGCGCACATCCTTGCCGTGGCTGCCGGCTTCACGACGGAAGCAACTGGAATATGCCACGTAGCGTAGTGGTAGCGTTTCGCTGAGGAGCGTTTCATTCATGTGAAGCGGCCCTAGGGCTTGTTCGCTGGTACCGACGAGATATAAATCATCTTGGGTTTGGTATACTTCGTCCTCGGCTTGCTCTAAGTAGCCCATGCCGGCCATGGCGTCGCGCTTAATTAAAACGGGGGGCAAGACGGGCGTAAATCCACGCGGAGTTAGCTGATCAAAAATATAACTAACGAGCGCTAGCTCCAGGCGAGCGACGTAGCTTTTTAAATACACAAACCGGCTACCAGATACCTTAGCTGCTCGTTCAAGATCGATATACGTAGGCTCGGTTAAGGAAAAATAATCTCGACCACCATCGGTAGGCTTAACGGCTGATTCACGAATAACTTCGAATTGCTCGGCCCCACCATCGGGGACGTCGTCAAATACCAAGTTGGGCAAGGCCTGCCAAGCAACAGCGCGTTCGGTGGTGAGTTCATCAAGGCGCTGCGCATTGGTTTTCGCTTCGGCTGTTTTGGCTTGGAGGCTAGCGATTAAGCTCGCCCGCTTCTCCTGGCTGGCAGCCGCAATAGCAGCATTAGCTTGGTTTTTGGCGGCTTGGGATTGTTCGATTTGTAGTGTCAGCGCGCGCCACTCCTCATCGAGTGCCAGCACTTTTTTAATAGCCCCCGCGTCTACACCGCGCCTGGCCAGGTTAGCAGTTACAGTCGAGGGGTCTTTACGTAGTAAATCGATGTCGATCATGTAATTGGTTTAAGTAAAGGGAAGGTGATGGTGTCGCGAATACTGGGTGAATCAGTCATTAGGGCGACGAGGCGATCGACGCCTAAGCCCCAACCAGCGTTAGGAGGCATGCCATATTCTTGGGCGCGCAAGTAGTCTTCATCTAATGTTTGGGCTTCGGTGTCCCCTGCCTTTCGCGCGGCCATTTGTTCCATAAAGCGTTGCCGTTGTTCAACGGGGTCGTTTAACTCGGTGTACGCATTCACAATTTCCATGCCGGCCACGACGACTTGAAACTTTTCGGCGACGCGAGGATCACTGGCACTGCGTTTAGCGAGCGGAGCGAGCTGGACAGGGTAATCATAGATAATGGTAGGTTGACGCAACGTAGGGCGCACCAGTGACTTATAGAGTTCATCAATGAGCTTGGGGTAGGTTGGTGTAGCGGGTAACTCAATCCCCCGCTCATGGCACAGCTCAATATACGTTTTTGGATCCTGGTTATGGAGAATATCAATGCCTAGGGTAGTGTTTACTAAATCAATGTAGCGGTGACGCGGCATTGGCGGACTAAACGATAATGATTCGCTTTGCCAGGTGAGGGTGGTGCTATCGCGCAGCGTGAGCAGTAGGCGCTCGAAGAGCGTATCAGTAAAATCCATCAAGTCTTCGTAATCGGCATACGCCCACTGAGATTCCAGCATAGTAAATTCTGGATTGTGTTGGCGATCGATGCCCTCGTTGCGGAAGTAGTGGCCGACCTCAAAGACTTTTTCAACACCGCTCACTAGCAGTCGTTTTAAATACAGCTCGGCCGAAATGCGCAGATACAGTGGGATATCTAGCGCTTCATGGTGAGTGGTAAAAGGAGTGGCGGCTGCACCACCAGCGATGTTTTGTAAAACGGGCGTGTCGATTTCGAGGTAGCCATCGCGCACGAAGTACTCGCGCAGCCAGGTAATGACGGCGCTGCGGGTAAGCAAGGTAGTGCGAGAAGATTCATTGAGTAAGAAATCAATTTCCCGCTGTCGGAAGCGCTGTTCATGATCCTTAAGGCCAAACCAGGCGGTAGGCAGAGGCCGGATGCTTTTGGTAATAATGTGCCACTCGGTGATGCTCAAGCTTTGGACGCCACGTTGAGTAAGAACGGCTTTGCCGGCAGCTTCAATAAAATCGCCAGTGTCGAGCTGTTCTAGCTGCGTAAAGTGGTCAGCGTCGATATCGGCTTTGTTCATCTGGAGCTGAAGCTTGCCGGTACCGTCTTGGAGATCAATAAACGCCACACCACCATGTCGGCGAATGGCAGTGACGCGGCCCACAACGGTTAGTGGTGAGGCATCGGCAAGCAGCGCTTCAAATTGTTTTAACAGGTCCTGGATGGTGTGGGTGCGGCGGACTTCAGCAGGGTAGGGTACTTTGCCGACTGCGAGCAGTGCTTCCCGGCGTTGTAGCCTGGCGTCGCGCATTTCTTCCAATCGTTCTTCGGACATGTGACAAGCTTATAAGCGAATAAGCTTGTCAGCAAGTAAGTAGACCAGCCGGCCAGCTTGTCAGCAAGTAAGCGGCAGACAACTACTCGGAGCTTATTTGCTGGTTGGCAGACTGGCTTACTAGCTAATCTTGACGACGACGCACTGTTTGTTACCGCCGGGAGCCGGAATGGATACGCTCTCCCCTTTTTTGCGATTGAGCAACGCTTGGCCCATGGGCGATTCGTTGCTGATTTTACCATTTAACGGGTCGGCTTCTTTGGAGCCAACAATTCGGTAAACTTTATTTTGGCCATCGCATTTTAAAGTGACGGTGCTGCCAATGTCGACTTGGGTGGTGTCGGACTTGGTGATGATGCGAGCATTTTTAACGGTGACTTCTAGTTCTGCAATTTGCTGCTCAATGCGATTTTGTTCTTCCTTAGCGTTGACGTATTCTGCGTTTTCAGACAAATCGCCTTGTTCCTTAGCGGAATGAATGGCATCAGCAATTTCACGACGCCGAGTCGTTTTGAGTTCGTGCAAGTTGTCTTGGAGTTCGGTCAGGCCTTCTTGAGTGAGATACGTTTCTTTCATACGTTAGGGGTGATATATGAGGGTTGGGCGTACATTACGGTTAAAAAAAATAAGGCTATCGGACGCCATCTCTATATCAGACGATAGTGTAGGGGGGCAACAATTACTGGTCAAGAGATGGTTTTTCACACCTTGTCATATATCTTTGACAGGAATTAGGAGTTAGGAGATTAGCTTATTGGGTTACGTGAGGACAGCAGCTCTAATTTCCTAATTCCTACCGTCCTAATTCCTATTATCGGCCCACCATTCCCAGATATTTTTGGCGAATGGGACGGCGTCTTTATCGCCCTCGCCACCTTTTTCGAGCAGCACGGTTAACACTAATTCGGGTGAGTCGTACGGGCCAAAACTGGTAAACCAAGCGTGGGTATCGGCGCTGCCGCCGATTTGGGCAGTACCAGTTTTACCGGCTAGCGGGAGCGGGAGGGCGGCAAGCGCTCGACCAGAGCCTTCGGTTACCGTGCTGCGCATACCCTCTCGAACGGTGGTGAGGCTGCTAGTGTGCAGTTGTAGTGCGCGCGAATCAGGCTGGATTATTTGCTCGCTTACGCCTGGCGGAGAAATTTTTTCAATCATATGTGGGGTGTACCAGGTGCCGGCATTGGCAACGGCGCTCGTGGCGGAAGCGACTTGCAATGGGGTTGCTAAAACATCGCCCTGGCCGATGCCCAAGTGGTACGTGTCGCCAATGTACCAGCGTTCTTTTTTTACTTTTTCTTTCCAGGCAGGGCTAGGTAAAAAGCCGCCGGCTTCGCTCGGCAAATCGATTTTGGTGGGGCTACCCCAGCCGAATTTTTCTAAATAGTTTTTTATTCGCACTACCCCTAAGCCGGTGTGTTCTTCATCGCCGCCAGCTAATAAGTAGAAAAAGGTATTCACTGATTCAGCTATAGCTTTATTTACATTAGTGGTGCCATGTCCCCCACTCTTCCAGTCGGGAAATTCCCACTGACCGATTCGCAGCATGCCGGTGGATTGCACGGTGGTTTGTGGGGTAATAACACCCTCTTCTAGGCCAGCGGCGGCGAGGAAAGGTTTAATGGTGGAGCCAGGTGGATACTCACCGTCTAGTACGCGATTAAACAGTGGTCGATCGGGTGCTGTAAATAATTCGGCACCGGAACCACGTAGCGATGGTTGCGAGAAGATATTGGGGTCGTATGACGGGTAGCTGACTAAGGCACGAATGGCACCGGAACGGGGGTCAAGGGCTACCACAGCTCCGCTTACTGGCGCAGTGTTTGGCATGTCCTTACGTTGTTCGGCTAGATCCACAAATAGTTGGTAAATGTAGGCTTGCAACTCTGCATCGAGGGCTAGAGTAATATCGCTGCCAGCGATGGCGGCTTTGCTGCCCAATTCTTTTTGGGGATGCCCCGCCGCATTGACCTCTTGGTAGGTGGCGCCATGCGTGCCATGCAGAATACTGTCGTACTGTTTTTCGATACCGGTTTTGCCAGTGATATCCGTGGGGGCGTACGAGGGTTGTTCCTGTAGCTCCTCGCTACTAATGGGCCCGGTGTAGCCGACGGCGTGAGCTAGGGCAGCGGTGTATGGATACTGGCGGACTAATGAAGAAGCTAAGCGGATGCCTGGCAATTCAACTTTGACTTCTTCAAGTTTTAAAACGAGATCGTGATCCAGCGCCTTAAGTAGCAGTGTTGAGCGCTGTTTTTGCCGGGCAGTCGTTACGGCATCGCGAACGTTGGTGGGGGTGATGCCAACAAGTCCAGGCAACTTTTCAATTAGCGGCGCCTCGTTTTCTTCGCTGGGTAATAGCAGCGGATCAATCAGTAAGTCGGTGCTGGCAATATTTTCGACTAACTGTAGGCCGTGAGTGTCATACATAATTCCTCGCGGCGCCGGCAGTAAATTGATGGCGACGCGATTGCCTTCAGCCGCCTGTAAGAAGCGCGAGCCCTGCCAGATTTGTAAATAGAAACTACGTCCCAATAGTCCAATACTAAGCAGGATTAATAAACCGTACAGCACCCCAAAACGTCGTGGGGAGGCCACGGGCGGGGCCACGATACCTTCAATGACGGGAGGAACTGCCATAGAATTTACGATCAAATAAAGCTGATGGTTGATACTCGGGCGGAGCAAACGTGATGCTACCTAGAGTTAATAGCCAGGCAGCTAACGTGTTTAAGACCAGCATGAGGCACAGTAGCTGCCACGGGATTACAGCTGGGGCTGCTGCCCAGGTGGGGACAGCAAGTAAGGCTGGTAGGAGGTGTGGCAGAGAGAGGAAGAGGAGCTGTAGAAGCGTGGTAATGATTAAGAGGCCGACGTATGAAAAAGAAATATCAACTTGGACTTGCCGGCGTAAACGAAACACGAGGAATGGAGTGAGGACTAAGATGGTCATGATACCGGGTGGGAGCGAACCGAATAGTTCGCCGACAACGGCCAGGGCAGCCAAATAGTAGCCAGGCGAGCTGGTGGTCCAAACCAATGTGGTGCTGAGTAGCAGTGGTAGCGGCACGAGCGACACCAAGTTATGCCTGATGCTGGTATGGGCAAATAGTGCCGCGATGGTTATTAGCACTGGGTGCACGAGTGACCAGTTGTTTCTCATGGGGCTACAACGACCGTTACAGCTCGTAGTTGATCAGGGTCATATGGCAGCACCAAGCTGGCTTCTTGGTATGCCAAATTTTCTTTGCGAACACTGACGCCAATCGTGCCGACTCGCAAGCCGTACGGCACATTTTCACCAGCAACAGTGACTACGTTTTGGCCTTCTTCAATGGCCGCGTCACGAGGAATGGTAGTGGCAGCCAGTGAGGTGTACTGTCGACCGACCAGCAATCCCTTGGGGCTGTTTTCACTTTCAATTTCTACTGGGAGATTGGTGGATGGATGTAAGAGCAGCTCTACAACGGCTGTTGAGGCGGACAGTTCGCTTATGAAGCCAATCAGGGTTGAGCCGTAGACGACGACGGGGGCGTGGAGCGTGACGCCATCGTTGACGCCGCGGTTGATGCGAAATGATACGCCAAACGTATCAAGCGGGCGGGCAGCAACTTCGGCCTGAACGAAGCGGTAGGAATCCAGGGCGGGTGAGGCCAGTTGTTCGCGGAGGCGTTCGTAATCACGCAGCTCTGCTCGGTAGCGGACATTTTCAGAGGTGAGGCGTTCAATTTGGGCGGCAACATCGTTATCGATATGGATTTGGCCGACAGGGAAGACAAACGTGACTACGTTAAGCCATACTCGCCAGGTAGCACCCCTGATATGCCGCAACAGCGGTGTCTGGAGGGCTAAGAGGCCAATTATGAGGATACCAACAAGGCCGAGGGCAAGTTTATTGCGACGCTTCATGTTCCTATCTTACGGTAGGAGCGCTTCCCTCACAATTTTTACTTACCGTAGCGGTGTGTTGTGGACGCTGGGCAGCAACACTTCCTGAACGGCCTCCAAGTCTTCTAGCACAATACCGGTGCCGCGGACGACGGCCGTTAATGGATCATCGGCTAAATGAGTATTGATTTGCGTAGCGGCGCTAATGACCTGATCGAGCCCGCGGATAAGTGATCCCCCACCGGCTAACGTAATACCCTGTTCAATAATGTCGCCGATTAGTTCGGGCGGCGTTTCTTCAACCGTGGTTTTAATGGCATCGATAATCGTGGTCAGTGATTTTTGCAGGGCTTCCTTCACTTGGGAATTGTTCATGATAATTTCTTTGGGTAACCCAGTCACTAAGTCGCGGCCACGCAGCGGAGTTTCGAGTGGTTCGGGCAATTCAATAGCGCTACCAATTCTAATTTTAATATTTTCGGCCGTCCGCTCGCCTAATAAGATATTAAAATTATCGCGGGCGTACTGAATAATATTTTCATTCATTTCATCACCGGCCACGCGCAAGGTGCGGCTGACCACAATGCCACCCAGAGAAATAACGGCGATATCGGTGGTGCCACCGCCAATATCTACCACCATGGTGCCGGTGGCTTCATGCACGGGCAATCGGGAGCCGATGGCGGCGGCCATGACTTCCTCGATTAAGAAAACTTTTCTGGCGCCTGCGCGCAGGGTGGCTTCTTCGACGGCGCGGCGCTCAACTTCGGTTACGGACGTAGGCAGGCCAATGACGACTCGGGGGCGAGGCAATAGATGAAAACCGTCTTCATGCACTTTTTGAATAAAGTAGCGCAACATTTGTTCGGTGACTTCGAAGTCGGAAATAACGCCGTCGCGGAGGGGGCGGATCGCAATAATGTGCGCGGGTGTTTTGCCCACCATTTGCTGGGCTTCTTTACCAATGGCTAGTACTTCACGGGTGCGAGTATTGAGTGCCACTACCGATGGTTCGTTAATAATAATCCCCTTGCCACGGACATAGACTAAGGTATTGGCTGTACCTAAATCGATCCCAATGTCTTGGGAGAAGGTACTAAATATCCGATCACTGAGCGTCATACTACTTAAGGAGGGCGGGCAGGGCGGCAAGGTCGATGAGGCGAGGTTCGGTTTCTTGGCGTCCTTTGACTTCGATTTGCTCCCCTGTTTTGGGGGAAATCACCACCCGCCATGGCATACCCAGTAAGTCAGCGTCGCCTAATTTTTGACCAGTGGAGGCGTCGGGACGATCATCGTACAGAACCTCAATCCCCTGCGCCGTTAGGTTCTCATAGATGGCATCGCCCGATACTTTGATGGCTGTTAAGTGGACTTGGAACGGCGCGACGGCTGTGGGCCAAATAATACCGCGATCATCGTGGAATTTTTCAACCAACACGCCCATGATGCGCGAGGAGCCAATACCGTAACTGCCCATATACACTGGTTGCCGTTTGCCTTCGTGGTCAACGTACGTGTATTCGAAGGCATCCGAGAAACGAGTGCCAAGCGGGAAAATATTACCTACTTCGCACGCGCGGACGGCCTTGAAGCCGGTGGTATCGGCTGGAGTTATGTCTTTATTAAAGGCGGTGCCGTCGGCTTCGTTGATATAAATCGTGTCCTCCCCGCTTTCGCAGATAGTTTGGAATTCGTGTGAGTATTCTTTGGTAAAGTCGCCGCCGGAGGCTTGGGTAATGACGGTATCTTTGCCTAAGCCAAGTCGCTCAAAAATTCGCTGGTAGCTGGTCTTGGCTTGTTCGTAAAATTCTTTAAAATCATCTTCGTTGGCATGGAAGCTATATAAATCTTTCATGCGGAACTCACGGCCACGTAGTAACCCTGACTTGGCCCGTGGTTCATTGCGGAATTTGGTTTGAATTTGGTACACCGCAAACGGTAAGTCTTTATAGCTGCCATTAAAGCGCTTGGCGATGGGAGTTAGCACGTCTTCGTGGGTGGGATTCACAATGTACTCCCCATCATGCTTGGCGGCGGCTGCTTTGTTGGCCGGAATGGCTTTCAGTAACACATCAATGGTTTCGAGTCGGCCCGTGGTTTGCCATAACTCTTTAGGGGACAAAGTGGGCAGCAATAGTTCGGTGCCCAGCGTATTCATTTCTTCGCGGATGATGTTTTCGATTTTGTTCAGCACGCGCCAGCCGAGCGGTAAATAGGCGTAGACGCCCGACATTACTTGGTCGATGTAGCCTGCCTTGGTTAATAAGGTGGCATTGATGGAATCCTGTTGCTTGGCACTTTTATTTGAACGGCCAAATAGTTTGGAGTAGCGCATATTTCTTAGAAGAAGCGGCGGACGTCCCTAAAGGTGATGGCGAGCATCAAGCCGATGAGTAAAACGAAGCCAATTAAATGAGTGGTTTGTTCAATTTTGACGGGTAGGCGTCGGCGGAGAACTTTCTCGGCGACCACAAAGACAATGCGTCCACCATCTAAGGCTGGGAACGGCAAAATATTTATCAGGGCCAAGTTGAGGCTGATAAGTGCGCCAAATTCTAAAATGTAGCTTATGCCCAGCTTAGCCGCTTCACTGGTGTACACAGCAATGCCAATGGGGCCAGTGAGGCCACTGCCAATATTACCGTCGGCAAGTAGCTTTTGGATGACATGCCAAAATTGACTGACGATGGCAGCTAACATGGTGCCAGTCCGCTTGATACCAAACCATGGCGCTTGCCACACGGGAACTTTTTGTAAGCCAGTAGCGGCGAGGCTGACGCCCAGCGCTCCTTCACCAGCGGGCGGGTTCACGCGAGGCGTAAGTGCGAGTGTTTGTTGGTTACCCTGCCGATCAATGATTAGCGCGAGTGATTTTCCGGCATGATCGACCGTTTCGCTTTGAACTTGTTCAATGGTGGGGTTGGTTTGAGTTCCAATAGAAACGATTCGATCCATGGCGGTAACGCCAGCGGCTGCGGCAGGAGAATTAGGGGCAACTTCAACTACGTAGGTGTGATGATCAAATAAGGTTTGTTCGTTCTCGGCCGTGACTACAGTAGGATACCCAACGACACCCTGAATCATTAAGAGTACGGTGGCTAGCACCACGTTCATGATGACGCCGGCAGATAAAATAATGATGCGCCAGGTGGCGGATTTGCTACCAAAGCTGGTTGGCCCAGGGTTTGGATCCTGCATGTCCTCCCCTTCAATTTTGACGAACCCACCAATGGGCAAAAGGTTCAACGAATAACGGGTGTTGTGATACGTGAACGAGAATAGCCGGGGCGGAAACCCAAAACCAAATTCCTCAACGTTACAACCAGCCTTTTTGGCGGCGATAAAGTGTCCCCATTCGTGGACGAGGACTAAGGCCAGTAACAAGCCAACAAAAAGAAGCACGGTAATGACAATCATATGTTTCCTTAGGATACTGATAATCCCGCTCTAAAGCTAGGGCGGGACGCCCTAGCAGCTTATTAGGTCGTAGGTTATTAGCTTATTAGGAAGATGCGCTCTTTTTCTAGTTAGTTCTGATTCCCTGAACTATGTTCTTGATTTCTTCCCATGCATCTTTGTAAATAGCCTTTCTCGCTGTGTGGTCCATGTCTTGTTCGACGGAATCCCATGCAGTCAGCCAAATCAGTCGGCTATCTTCTAGTCCGTCCCATCTTTTGGTGGCGTGAAACGAAGGGAATGGAATTATTCTGGTTTTAATCTCTTTGTTTTGTAGCATCAATAAAATTTCTCGATAACTGTCATCGATGTAGTAGTCGACACCAAAGTCCATGATTGGCTGAATTTTGTTAAGGACATTCCCCATAGAAAGTTCAATATACTGTACGTCTGGCAAATGTTTTCGAAGTATTTCCTCAGTTGCTTCCAGCTGGCTGTTAGAACGAGCGGTAATTAGATATATATCAGCGATTTTCGCTAACTCTTTTAGCGCAGCATGTGCGCCTTCTATTGGTGTTTGCGCATCCTCTACAGTTTCGAGGTATTTTCCCCACGCATTTGATATGACCGCTTCATCACTTTGTCCTGTTGCATCTGACCAGGAATGTGTTTGAGCATATATCTCATAATTAGTTTTCCATCCAAATTCTCTTGCACAAAATTCCAGATATTTCTTTGGATCCATATCGATAAGAACGCCATCAATATCTACACCAATTTTGAAACGATTTGAGGGCATAATTTTTCTTAGAATACTGATAAACCCTGGCTTTAGCTAGGGCGGGACGCCCTAGCAGCTTATTAGGTTGTAGTTTATTAGCTTATTAGGAAGATGCGGAGAAAGGAAAAAACGGAAAGTTGGTAAGAAAAAACCGCGGGTTCGATGTGAATCACGCGGCGGGATATGGGTTATTTTTGAGGATGGGCCGAATGATCCTCTTTTTCCCGTCGGCCAAGTGCTCTTCCTGTAGATACACTTACGGACTTGCCGTCCGCACCAAAACTAACGCTCAAATGCCAGTAGCCTGTTTGATTGTAGAAGTAAATATTTACGTTGACGTAGTTGTTGGCAGACGTTGTGGTTAGGTGTGCGGCGATACGGGTTGCGGTTTGGTACGCGTCCAAAAGCTCATGGCTCTCCAGGAACCAACCATCGAGGTATCTATGGACACCTCCCCATCGCTGCTGAAGTTTTGTATCACAGAACGGCTCGCAATAGCTCGGAAGGCACGATAGGATAATCTCGGATGGAAATTGTAGGGCTGCATGTAAGCCTAGGTGCTTCCCGTATTCTGGGTTTTTGACCAGCAACTTTTTAAGTTTTTGTGAAAAGGACATACTCATCTTTTTCAACATCGCGATTTACTCCTTTTAAAAAGGATGGCTCGCTATGGCCAGAGAACAAGCAACAGAACGGCTCTATTGCAACATGAAGACAATAGGATGTAAGTGCACCATTGTCAATAAATTCGAGCCTAGTAGAAAATCAGATAAGAAAAAACAGCCAGTGCACTGATGTGCGATGTTATGTGAGGTGGATCCAAGGCCCACGGTAACATGTGCTGGCTGCTGCCTGTCCTTGCGCTAACAGCGCTGCAAGAGAATCGGCAGTATTCTCAAGCGGATGTTAAAAGTATACATAGTGCTTTTTAGAGGGCAAGCGATACAGAGGGTTGATAAGCTTAGATGTCTGTTGTTTATTTCATTTAGAGCATTACAAAAAAACGTGAGCATTACTGACCAACTTATTTGCTTACTTGCTTCCCCGGCTGGCTAAATGGTTCGGATTTCGTCTTCTTTTTTCTTAGCGGAGGCAGCGATGGTGGCGTTGGCCTTATTAATCAGCTCGTCTAAATTGTTTTTACCTTCGTAGAAGTCATCTTCGGTAATGGTGCTGACTTCTTTTTCTTTTTTAATTTCAGACAACGATTCGTCGCGAGCCTGGCGGAGTTTGACGCGGGTTTCTTCCGCTTTTTTATGGAGTAGCTTGACCGTGTGTTCACGCATTTCTTCATTCAGGCTGGGGAATGATAAACGGATGACTTTGCCATCGACAACGGGTTGGACGCCTATTTGGGCATCATTAATGGCCTTTTCAATGCCGGCGAGGGCTGATGGATCCCAGGGTGCAATTACAACGGTGCGAGCGTCGGACATGGAGATGCTCGCCAAGCCTTGGAGCGGTGTGCGGACGCCGTACTGTTCGACTTGCAAGGCTTCAATGCTCGTGGTGCGGACTCGTCCGGTACGTAATCCGGCCAGTTCATTCTGAAACCAATCGAGGGCTTGTTCGCTGGCAACATCAAATTTTTTGTAGGCAGTATCTAATGACATAGTGCTCAATTTAAGACATACCATTATCACTTGGGAGTGACAATAGTAATACGTCACCGGCTAATTTTTTATTGCCACTCCGGCTACTAATAACATGGTAATCACGTAGCCGGGCATAGGCGCGCTTGAGGGCTTGTGTGGGGCCACTACGGCGCAGCTGCTGCTCTAATAGTGCGGCAATGCCCGTGAGGGCCGTTTCGTCTAATTCGCTGGCTTCTAGGGTACCAAGGTTGATAGGAGCTACTAGCTCCTTGGCGGTAGTGGCGAGCGATAACGTGTAGCAGCGGGAAAGAATTGTGGGTAACAAGCGTTTGGGCCAGCGCGAAGTGAGGATGAGGCTGGTAGCGGCGCGTGGTTCTTCTAATGACTTGAGCAATGCGTTGGCGGCCGGCAAACTCACCTTTTCTAGTTGGTGAACTACAATAATGCGGCGATTGCCGTTAGGAGTAAGAATAGTGGTTTTAAAAATTTCTCGGACAGCTTTCACTGACCACGTGGCTTTATCCGTTTGGTATGACACTAAATCAGGATGATTGCTGCTACTTACTAGCCGGCACGCGCGGCAGGCGCCGCACGGTGGTGTGGCGGTACTGGTCCACTGATACTTTTCACATAACAAAATTGTAGCCAACGTGGTAGCAGCAGCTGTTAGTGTGGCATCGTCGTTACCCGTTAAGAGCAGCGGTGCATTACCCGGAACGCGGGCCCACTGCTGAATATGCGCCCACGGCAATGCCGCAAGAGCATCAGTTATTTTCGGGCCATCAGCCACAGCCAGGCAGGAGCAACATAAATAGTGGAGTAGGTGCCGGTGATGGTGCCGATACAGAGCGCCACAATGAACCAGCGGATCGTGGTGCCACCAAACAAGAGCAAGGTGATTAAGGTTAGCAGAATAGGAATAGAGGTATTGAGTGAGCGCGTGAGGGTTAACTTCACCGCTTTATCCATAAGGGTGATTAGGTTACCGCTGCGAGTGGCGAGCCATTCTTGCTTTAAGCGGTTAAACAACACGATGGTGTCGTTCACGGAGTACCCGGATAAGGCGAGCATGGCGGTGACAAATAAGGCATCAATCGGAGCGGAGAAGAGCCGGCCTAAAATGGCAAAGGCGGCGGTGACGAGGAGTAAATCGTGGACTAAGGCAATGGCAGCAGCCACGCCGAACTTCCAGGAGCTGACTAGCCCGCCAGTGTGGCGGAACTCATACGCCAAGTACGCGATGGTGACTAACACGCTTAAGCTCATGGCCAACCAGGCTTTGCGGCGTAGCTCTTCGCCAATGGTGGGCCCCACTGTTTCAAAGCGCAGTTCCTCTAGGGTGGCGTCTTGTTTTTTTAAGTCAGTTAGTAGCGCTTCGTGCTGATCAGGTGAAACATTGGTGGTGCGGACCAGTAATGATTGGTTCTCAGTGGTTTGCACGGTAGCGCTTGATTGCAATTGCTTGGTGATGCTATCGCTGACGACAGCTGGGGCAAGCGTAGTTTTGATTTCAAAGAGGGCGCCGCCTTTAAAATCGATACCGATTAATGGTGGCATTAACACAATTATCAAAATGTATACCAGCATGCTGCCGATAGAAACGCCCAGCCAGATTTTAGGTTTAGTGATCATGAGTGATGCGAGGTTGGTTTAACGCCTAATAAGAACGGATGCTGAGCAACTTTGCGGGTGAGGAATACATTTAACAAAGTACGAGTGATGGTGATGGCGGTGAACATAGATAAAATGGTGCCAACGCCAAGGGTTAAGGCAAAGCCGCGAATAATAGATGTGCCAAAGCTATAGAGAATAATAGCGGACAGTAAGCTGGTGATGTTTGAAGCCCAAATTGAGCGCCAGGCTTCGGTGAAACCTTCGTCTAGGGCGTAGCGTAAGTTTTTGCCTGCCCGCATGTTTTCCCGGAAGCGTTCGAAAATAAGGACGTTGGCATCCACGGCCATACCAATGCTTAGAATAAAACCGGCAATACCGGCTAAGGTGAGCGTGACAGGAATAAGCTTGGTAATGGCCAGAAAAAACAACGCATATAACACCAGGGCGATACCAGCCACCACGCCTGGTAGCCGATAAAAGACGATCATCCAAATGACAACTGCTAGCAAACCAGTTAAACCAGCCACAATGCTTTGTTGAATGGAAAGTCGTCCGAGCGTTGGGCCAATGCTTTGCTGGCCAATCAGTTCAATCGGCACGGGTAAGGCACCAGCGTTTAATCGTTGAGCTAGTTGCTTAGCTTCTTCCACGCTGAACCCGCCAGAAATAACGGCACGACCGTTGGTAATTTCGGTTTGTACTATGGGGGCGCTAATAGGGACACCGTCTAAGTAAATAGCGATACGCTTTTGGATGCTCTCGCGGGTGAGGTCCGCAAATAACTTGCTGCCTTCGCTGTCGAATTCAAGATTTACCTCGGGTGAACCCCCCACTTGATCAAAGGAAACAGTCGCATGCTGAAGGTTTTTACCAGTCAGTTGAGTACGTTCAAAAATGGGTCCAGTAATGGTGTCGGGGTTATCGATATTAAATTGTTTTAAGGCAGCTTCTTTTTCGATTTCGCGGCGGAAATCTAGTTGCGGCGTTTCACCAATCAACTTTATGGCTTCTTTTGGGTCATGTACTCCGGCTAATTCAACAATAACCCGGTACTCCTCCCCTACCCGATTGGTTTGGACGTTTGGTTCAGATACGCCAAAGGCATTCACGCGGCGCTCAACTACATCGCGGACACCGGCTAAGGCCTCGGTGATATCTTGGTTACCAATACTCTTCACATCTGCCCGGTACACTAAGTGCGAGCCACCTTTAAGATCCAGGCCGTATTTTACGTTTAAGTCGCGGGTAAATTGCCCAATTTTAATTGAGGGGTGCTGGGGAATATCTATCCAAACACAGAGCGCTGTGAGTAAGATAACTACCCCGGCTGACAGCCATTTCTTGTGTTTCTGACGCATGTTTTTGAGTGTAAAGCCTCAGCGCTGATTCGCAAAATCTTGAACAGCTTATTAGGTAGTAGCTGATTAGCTTATTAAGATTCAAAATCAACACCAATACCATGCTCTTCCATGGCCTCGATTTTAGCTGCTACAAGTAGGTGCCAGGGATGTTTTCTGTAGGTTTCTATCGCTTCTTTGTCTTTTCCCCTAACAAGAACCACGTGGGTGTACCCCTCTGAAAATCGAGATTGATTCTCGCCGGTGCGGATTTCAATTATGTCAGGAATTTTATTCTGTAGAGCCTCGACTTCTGCGAGAGCGGCATTAATATCAGTTTTGTTAGTACCTTGTTTCCATTTGAAGATGGCAATATGGGTAAACATGTTTTCAGAAATTTATAAGGGGCTATGTTTTTCTTCTAGGATATTCTTTAATTTCTGTATAACTTCCAGCTTGAAGGGTTTTTTCAAATCACTATCATCCCGTTCGTTATATGTAAGTCTAACTCCTCCGTTCTTTAAGGGAGAATATGTATATCGTACCAAATAGGATCCGCTAACTTCAGTAAGTTCGAATAGCTCATTCATTTTAAAGTTACTCACTTTATAACTTGTCCATTTTCCATCCTTATTCTTATTGCGATAGATACTTCCCATTTTAATTGGTGCGCCGTCTACTTCTTCGTAGATAATACTATCAATCCATTTGGGTGTATTTAGGGGGTTGGTCGTGAATTCAAAAACTTCTGCCGGAGTTTTCCTTATTTCTATTGAGAGTATGTTTTTCTTCACAGGCCTAGGATTCGATTAAAATAATTCGCTTGGTGAAGACGCCGCGGGACTGGGCCTTTTGCTTTTTAAATGAGGCGATGTCTTTTTTGGTAAATCCTTTATAGTCGGCCAAGGCGTCGACTACTTCTAAGATATCGGCTAGTTCCTCGAGGGTTTCATCTTTAGCGAACTCCTTGACCTCCTCGGCTAGTTTCTCCTTCAGCTTTTGCCAGTATTCGGCTTCGTCCGCAATTCTCACTATAGGAATACTGCCTTTGCGCCGGATATATGCCGGAATTTTATCGCGAACTAACTTGTTATGTTTTTTACGTCGATGCATATGGGTAGCTAATTAGCGTAGTAGTTCGAGGCCAAAAGACAAGGGCCTACTGGCTTATTTGCTTACCAGCTGTATATCTTTAATGAGCTCGGGAAATTCGGGTTGGTTGAAGTGGCTGCGGTCGGTGAATGTTTGGACATGAGCGGTTGGCAAGGCTTGTACATACTTTTCGAAGTCTTGGAATAGAACAACAGGGTCGTCGATGCTGTGGTACAGAAAAATTTCGGGAACTTGTTTCGTGAGGAGGCTTAGATTGGCTGGTAGCGTAAAATCGGCCAGTGAATAGTCGGCATGTTCATCATCAAACGGAGCTGCGACCAGGAACGCGGCGCGAATGGGGGCGGGTAACGTATTTTCGCTCAAGTACTTGGCTAGAAATAATCCACCAAGTGAATGGCCGATGAAGATGGTGTTTAATTTAAAATACGGGATGAATTTTTTGAACCAGATCGCCCACTCGCTGTATTTGGCATTGCTCTTGCTCGGCATTTCCGGTGCCAGCAATTCAAAACTATCCCCGAGTTTGGGGATAAGGCTGTGTTTCCATTTTTTTATATCGGGAGAAGGTGGATCGATTTCAAAATCCCGCAGGAATGCCAGATACTCGTCGTGTGTGGCAAACGTGTCGCCGCCATGAATAAAAACAATTTGTTGGCTGCTAAGCATTGTGATGCGGGGCGTTAATGAGCCCACACTGTTTGTACTTATAGACCTTGCCTGTTTCAGGGTTGATGGCACCGCACGGGCAGGGATCATTCCGGCCGACATCTTTAGCTGGGTTGTTGATAGGGGCACTGGTTTGAGCGGCAGGTGTATCGGCCGGGCCAGCGATCCGGTGTGGGGCGGTGACAGATTCATGGCGAGCCTGGCCGACCACGCGCTCTTCTCGTACGGCTTCGGCACGGAAGACTACCTCAATAATAGAGCCTTTAATTGACGCTAGTAGTTTTTGGAACAGGTCGTAGCCTTCTTTTTGGTATTCCACTAACGGGTCACGCTGACCGTAACCACGTAGCCCAATCCCCGTGCGCAGGTAATCCATGGTGTCTAAGTGATCCATCCACAGAGTATCGACGGCGCGGATGGTAGCAGCGCGTTCGAGTTTATGCAGCGTATCGGCACCCATTTCTTGCTCACGGGCAGCTAGGCGTTCCTCTAAAATAGTGGTGATAGCCTGGGTTAGTTCCAGCCGGGCAGTGTCGGCGCCCTCACTGGCAGCCCTATCAATGGCGGCAGCTAGTTTTTCTTTAATCTGTGCAATCTCAATATTTACTAGGGAGTGAACAATCTCGGCTAATTCTTCTAGATTCCACTGGTCTGGGGAGCCTTCGGCGGTATGGATGGTCACCACTTGCTCGGACTGTTTGGCGAGAAGTAATTTAATGTGGGTATGTAAGTCTTCGGTTTCCTGTGCGCCTTCTTTCCATTGGCTGTGCTGCAATACGTTACGGCGTAAGGTGTAGATAGCGTTGCGCTGTTTGTTGAGTACGTCATCGTACGAGAGTACCTGTTTACGTAAGTCGAAGTAGTAGCCTTCAACACGTTCTTGCGCGCCTTCAAGGGCTTTGCTAATAATTCGATTTTCGATGGGTTCGTTTTCGGGAACACGCAAGGTCTGCATGATTTTTTTGATGCGGTCACCGCCGAAGACGCGCATGACGTCGTCTTCCAAGCTTACGAAAAATTGAGTTTCACCTGGGTCACCTTGGCGGCCAGAACGACCGCGTAGCTGGTTATCGATACGGCGGGCTTCATGGCGTTCGGTGCCAAGGACAAATAATCCACCGAGCTGCTGGACGCCCTCACCTAATTTAATATCGGTACCGCGACCAGCCATGTTGGTAGAAATGGTGACAGCGCCTTTTTGCCCGGCCCGGGCAATGATTTCGGCTTCACGGGCGTGGTGTTTGGCGTTTAGCACTTCATGTGGGACGCCGGCTTGCTGTAGCAGAGCTGAAACGTGCTCGGACTTTTCGATGGCGATGGTACCAACCAAGACGGGCTGTCCGGCTTGGTGGCGCTGCTTAATCTCGGCCACACAGGCGGCAAATTTCAGGGCTTCATTAAGGTAAATGCGATCCGTTTTATCGTTACGGACTAAGACTTTATTGGTAGGAATAACAACCACATCTAGGTTGTAAACTTTTTCAAACTCTTCGGCTGACGTGACGGCAGTACCAGTCATGCCAGCTAGGCGATCGTACAGGCGGAAAAAGTTTTGAAAGGTAATGGTAGCCAGGGTGCGGCTTTCTTGTTGGACCTTCACCCGTTCTTTAGCTTCAATGGCTTGGTGTAAGCCTTCGGCGTAGCGGCGGCCATGCATGAGTCGACCGGTGAATTCATCCACAATCATGACCTGGCCTTCTTGCACAACGTAATCTTTATCGCGGTGATAGAGCACTTGAGCGCGCAAAGCTTGCTCAAGGTGGTGGACCATGCGGATGCCCTTTTCTTCGTAGATGTTAGAGATGCCTAATAGTTGCTCAACGTGATTGACACCTTCATCGGTTAAGGTGGAGGCGCGGCGCTTTTCATCCACGTTGTAGTGCGTGCCTTCCTGGAGGCGCGGTACGATACTGGCAAATTGTTCGTAGTCGCGGGAGGAATCGGTATCCGGGGCGGAAATAATTAACGGGGTACGTGCCTCATCAATTAAAATGCTGTCGACTTCATCGACGATAGCATAGGATAAGTTGCGCTGAACCATATCTTCGGGTGTGGCAGCCATGTTGTCTCGCAGGTAATCGAATCCAAATTCATTATTGGTGCCGTAGGTGATATCGGCGGCGTAGGCAGCTCGTTTTTCGGCAGCGCTTTGGCCAGCTAAAATCGTGCCAACGGTCAGTCCAAAAAATTCATAAATCGGTTTCATCCACTGGGCATCACGCTGGGCCAAGTAATCGTTCACGGTGACTAAATGAGCTCCTTGGCCGGTCAGGGCGTGCAGAGTGAGCGGGAGGGTGGCGACGAGGGTTTTGCCTTCACCAGTCTTCATTTCAGCGATGTTGCCTTCCAATAAACTTAAGCCACCCATTAATTGGACATCGAAGTGAGGCATTTGCACGCTTCTACGGGCTGCCTCGCGGACCCCAGCAAAAATTTCGACCACGTTCTTTTCCAGTTCCGGCAGCGACTTGTCTTTATGGGCCAAAACTTTTTGGCGCAAGTCGTCATCGGACAGCTTTTGGAACGCCGGCTCTAGCGCCGTAATTTTGGCTGCGGTAGGCCGAAATCGTTCAGCTGCCTTCTCGTGGCGGTTGCCGCCGGTAAAAATATCAAAAATACCCATGGGAAGAGGATACTCTTATGGCCCAGCCAAAGCTAGAGCATTAGCTTGTAGCTTGTAGTTTAGAGATAAGGAGAGGAAGAAAGAGAAAGATGGTGCTAATTATTCTTCGAAGCTAACAGCTAATTAGCTATACGCTAGTTATTCGTGGCGGTCTTTGTGGCGATCGTGAGCCTTCTCTAGCTCGCTTTTGAGTGCGTCTAATACTTCATCAACGGTATCGGCAATGGTGCTGCCGACGCGCTCAGCGTGAAAGACTTTTTTACCCTGGTTGATATTCATACGGCAGGTGATGACGTCGCCTTTGAGGTGGTGGGTATCATGCTGCAGGGTTACGTCCAGGGTGTAGGGAAGCGTGACATGGCGAGTAAGGCGATTAATTTTTTTATCTAATTCGTCACGTTCTAAGTCTGACAGTTCGATATGTTGGCAATGTAGATTATACAGCATGAATGGTCAGCAATTATAAATTAGGCTCACGTAGCACGTAGCTTTAGTCTACGGATTTTGATTCGATGCCGCAACGGCAGCAGATACTTGGTTGATGATGCCGGTGTCGAATTGGGTTGCGGCAAACCGCAATGCTTGGCGCTGGCACTGCTCGATTCGAATGTGTTTATTATCAGTGATAAATTGGCGCATGGCTTCGGCTAAGGCTTCGACGCGCGGATGTTGGTATAGGTAACCAGATTCATTGTTAGCAACGATTTCCCGAATGCCGCCACGGTTGATGGCAATAACCGGTGTGCCGCACGCCTGGGCTTCGGCGGCGGCCATGCCAAAGTCTTCAATACCTGGTTGCAGTAGGGCGCGGCTGGTGCGGTACAAGTGGCGCAGCTTTTCTTGGCTGACGCGGCCAATAAAGGTAGTGTGTTTGCCGGCCAGGCGTTGTAGGTGCCGCAGCTCCGGCCCTACGCCCACTATGGTGAGTGGTTGATGTAATTTGGCGCAGGCAATGACGGCTTGATCAAAATATTTGGCAGAAGTGAGGCGGCCGACGACGAGAAAGGGGGCATCTTTTTTGGAGCCATTACGAAAACGCTGCCATACCGGAGCTGGATGGTAAAAGGCAGTATCGATTGGTGGGTACACAATCGTGCTTGGCCGACGATAGTACTTGCTGATGCGTTCTTGAGTGTAGGTGGAATTGGCAATAAAAGCGGTGACACGTTGGGCAGCGGCATAATCGACTAGGCGCAAGTAGTGCAATAACCCGCGGGCCGGCCATCGCAATAACCCGGGCGCCGTTGCCTCGTGCGTAGTGTCCCACAAGTAGCGGGTGGGGGTGTGGCAGTAACAAATGTGGGGAATGTGGGCGCGGGTGATGACACCTTTAATAAAAGCACTGGCGCTACTAATAACAATATCGTAGGCGGACAGGTCGAGTTGCTCGGCGGCATAGGGCAGCAGTGGCAGGAGCCGCCGGGGGTGGCGGCGGAACCAGACTGGAATTTTTTGTAAAAAGGTGGTGTGGACGGGGTAGCGTCTGCCATCGACGGAGATTTGCGGTCGGCCAGCATATAGCGAAAAGACATCGGCTTGGGGAAAGAGGCGGATCAGTGCTTCAAACACTATTTCCGCTCCCCCCCGCCGAATTAGCTCGTCGTGCAATAACGCAATTTTTAGGTCCCCCAGACTCATTTAAAAAAGGTAGCGGGGGTAGCCGTAACCCGCAAGGTGATCCTATTTTGTTAAGAGGGCGCTGCGTTTATATGCATCAATGTTTTCAAGTGCCGCACCGGCGCCTTTAACTACACAGACCAATGGATCATCGGCGATGTAACACGGGACGGCGGTGGCGCGGGAAATTAACTGGTCAATATTGCGCAGTAGCGCTCCCCCACCACTTACCACAATGCCGGTGTCAATGACGTCAGCAGCTAATTCGGGCGGGGTATCTTGCAGTACGTGCTTAATGGCTTGCAATACTTCATCGAGTGGATCACGTAGGGCTTCGGTGACATCATTAGAGGAAATAACGGTTTCCTTTGGTAACCCGCTGGCTAAATCGCGGCCGCGAATTGAAAGGTGGAGTGGCTCTTCTAATGGAATAGCAGAGGCAATGGCAATTTTTATGTGCTCTGCCGTTTGTTCACCAATGACTAAGCCGTATCGCTTGCGAATATGGTCGGTAATGGCTTCATCGAAGCGGTTGCCGCCGATGCGGGCGGAATGAGCAGTGACAATGCCACCTAAGGCAATAACGGCAGCTTCGGTTGTACCACCACCAATATCAACAATCATGTGGCCGGCACTCTCGCCTATCGGGATGCCAGCACCAATGGCAGCCGCAATTGGCTCTTTAATTAAGTAGGCAGCTTTGGCACCAGCGGAAATAGTGGCGTCTACCACGGCGCGGCGCTCAGTGCTGGTAATACCGGCGGGAACAGAAACTAATACCTCGGGCCGCAAGAAGCGAATTGAGGCACCCGTTTTTTGAATTAGGTAGCGCAGCATGGCTTCGGTGACGCGGTAATCTGCAATAACGCCATCGCGCAGTGGCCGGTGAGCCACGATGCTTTCGGGGGTGCGGCCAATCATTTCTTTGGCTTCATTGCCAATAGCTAATACCGCGTTTTCATCTAAGGAAACGGCAACGACAGAGGGTTCGTTTAGGACAATCCCTAGCTTGGGGATGTACATGAGAGTACTGGTAGTGCCTAAATCAATGGCAATTTTGCGAGTAACACGCATGTTTATTTGTCTTCGCGGCGAGTAATTTCGGCGCCGATGGCTTGCAAGCGATCAGTGATTGTAGCATACCCGCGATCGATGATTTCCGCTTCATCAATAATTGTTTCGCCTTCAGCCGTTAACGCCGCGATTAATAGTGAAATACCGGAGCGGATATCTAGGCTGGGGATGCGGTGGCAGTGTAGTGGGGTGGGCCCGTGAATAATGACCCGGTGCGGATCACACACAATAACCGAAGCGCCCATTTTTTGTAACTCGTGAATGTGGCGGAAGCGGCCTTCGTACATGGGGTCATGAATTAACGAGCTGCCAGCGGCTTGGGTAGCTACCACAGTAAACGGGGCTTGCAAATCGGTGGCAATGCCAGGATGCGGCAATGTTTGTAAGCGAAAAGCTTTGAGCGGCCCGGGCTTTAAACTGACAGTGCGAGCAGATTCATCGACGGTATAGTTGACGCCAATTTCATCAAGTTTTTTGAAAAAAAGCAGCAAGTCGTCGAGAGGGACATGAGTGACGGTAATTTCGGATTGAGTCACAGCGCCAAGCAATATAAATGATCCGGCTTCGAGCATGTCGGGAATGTTGGTGCATGCTGCCCCTTTAAGTGTATTGGTGCCAGTTATAACGATGGTGTGAGTACCTAAACCAGTAACTTTGGCGCCCATGTCGTTTAATAGTGCACCTAGCGCTGTTACATGAGGCTCGGCAGCAGCAATCTCAATAGTAGTGGTGCCAGGCAAGGTGGCGGCTACCAGCATAGCGTTTTCGGTGGCGGTGACGGAAAACTCGGGTAGCACAATGCGGCCAGGGGTAAGTTCACTACCATCGATAGTCACCACACCTTTTTCTTCCGTAATTTTGGCGCCAAGTTGGCGAAAAGCATCCAAGTGTGCGTCGATAGGCCGCGCGCCGATCAGATCGCCGCCAGGACGTGGGATGCGCAGGTGCTTGGTGCGCCCTAATAAGGCGCCCATTAATAGAATGGAGCCACGCATGAGCCCGACTAGGTCTTCGGGCAAGGCCTCGGGAGTGATAGTGGCAGCCTGTAATGTAATTGTGTTATTAGTCGCATCTTGTTCAACGGTAGCCCCTAGAGCCGTTAAAATAGGGAGCAAGTTTTTAACGTCCAGGATGGGCGGAATGTTGTGGTAGGTTACCGGTTCGGTCGTTAATAAACTGGCGGTGAGCAGCGGCAAAGCCGCGTTTTTGGAACCAAAAACGGGCAATTCACCAGCGAGTTTGCGTTGGCCATGAATGAGGAAATGTGACATGGATATAAGAATACCGCTGCTAGTAAGCAAATACCACTCAGGCCTTGCTCCGGCGAGCAATATCCTCTACGCTCGTAGTGCTTAAGCTGCCCTTATGAAACGACTCTACCGTCGCCTCCTTTTTTTTATTTCAACAATACTCTTTTTAACCTTGGCTCCACTCGTGATTTTATACGCGATGGGGTATCGTTCGGTGGCTACCAGTGTGGACCCAGTGCCGGTTGGTGTGGTATTGATTGAAACCTTTCCGCGCCGCGCGGATGTGCGAGTGAATGATCGTGATGTGGGTAAAACGCCACGGGCTGTTTCTAATGTGGCGGCTGGCAGCGTATATATTAAACTAACTAAGGAAGGGTATATTGATTGGGAAAAAACTATTCCGGTGAAGCCGGGATTAGTGAGTGAGTTGCGCGGGGTGCGGCTGTGGCTTAAGAATCGAGAACCAAAAGTATTAGCTACTGGTGCGGAACTCTTAGCGCTGTCCCCTAACCGGCAACTGTTGGCCGTGTATTTTGGTAACAAAACGCTACAAATATTTGATAAAGAAGGCACGAGCGTAACGGAGCCGACACTGCTACGCCGTACGCCACAAGGCTTGTTGTGGGCGCCGGATAACGCCACACTGTTGTTGCAAAACGTTGATGCCAGCCATGAGATATTCAGCGTAACGGCAACTACCCCTCGCCGGCTGCCCGCATTACAGGGGGTGGTGGCCGCGGCGTGGGACCCACGGATTCCAGGGCGGCTGATTACGCAAAACCAGCAAGGGACAATCCGCGTGTATAACACAACAACCCAAGCGAGTACGACTGTTGCCACCCGGGCCACTCATTTCGGTTTGAGCGGCCGGCAAATATATGTCCTGCACCAGGATGGCAGCATTACCATCCATAACTTACAGGGCACGCTATTAAGCACGCTACCGTTAAAAATTACGGGAACAGTTGAGAGCCTGATGGTTACACCGGAAGGCCGAGTGGCGTTAATCGTGGACAAAAAACTACAATTGTTAAGTGACGACAAACTAGTTGATATTAGTGAAAATGTTCTCAACGCACAGTGGTCGCCAGATGGACGAATCCTACTGGTGCAGACGGATGCAAATTCATTGTATGTGTACAACGAGGCAGATGAGCGCATTCCCCTGCCGCTCCAAGAATTACAGTTAGTGACGCGTCTGTCGCGGGAGATTAAATCGCCGCAATGGTTTGCGGGCGGCCAGCACGTGCTATACCAGGTGGAAGACGAAATTCACGTGATGGAAATTGATACGCGGGATCATGCCATTGAAGAAGTGCTTGATACGACAAACTTAGGCGAGGCCCATGCCATGGTGGGCGAAGATGGTGAAACACTGCTGTATCTGAAGCGAGAAGATGGCAAAACAAATTTGGTAGTAATGCCGCTAGTAAGTAATTAATCTATACCTGGCAATTCCCTGCCCACCCGCCATACCAGCCCCCTCGTTCCCTCGGAGCTAACTCCGCAGCCTGCGGAGTGGATCTCCTCGCTCTCTTCCGGGAAGGCTGGTTTCGGCAGATGGCAGGGATGGCTTTAAGTGGACTTGATATTGGATGTGGGTATGTGATGGGAAAAAGAGTAGATGTGCGGGTTAAAAAAACTGCATCCGGGCGGTGGATGCAGGGTGTGCGGCGTTAGCCCTTGGGATTGGCGTTGGTGCTGCTTGGACCAGGCCGACCCAGATTGCGGGCGTCTTTCGGATCCAGTTTGGCAGCGCGGAGGTTTTCGCGTTGGATCGCCTCGTACACCTCCTGCCGGTGGACAGGAATTTCGGTGGGGGCTTCAATTCCCAACCGGACTTTGTCGCCTCGAATGTCTACGATGGTGATCACAATGTTGTCACCGATCATAATTGCTTCGTCACGCTGTCGTGATAAAACTAACATGGTCGACTCCTTCGTGAGGGGGAGGGATGGGTTTGTCGTATTCATTACGACAAGGTGGGGGTGGGTGGAAATGTACAGGCTTTTCACCGCTAGTTAAGCATACTTAAAAATATTTGTCAACGAGCAACAAAAAAGCCTGGGATCCCAGGCTTTTTTTGATAGTGCTATTAACGTTTGGAGAATTGAGGGGCGCGACGAGCGCGTTTTAGACCTGGTTTTTTGCGTTCTTTCATGCGAGGGTCACGGGTCAGTAGGCCGGCACTTCTTAATTGCTTGCGATAGGATTCATCAATTCCTAACAGCGCGTTGGCGGTGGCTAAGCGCAGGGCTTCGGCTTGAGAATGCTTGCCTCCACCGGATACCTTGGCTTTAATACCAAAATTTTCGAGTTGCGAAGTGAGCTTGAGGGCGCCGAGGGCAGCAGCTTGCATAGCAACGGTGGGAAAATAAGCGTTGAGTTCGATACCGTTGACTAATTGCTTGCTTGGTTCCTCGGTGAGGATAACTTGCGCGCGAGAAGTTTTGCGACGACCTAAGCCATAGTTTTTAGTAGTAGAAGCCATACAGGATTAAGCAGGAGGATTAAGTTGAGGTAAATGAGGATGATCAGCACCGGCATATAACTTGAGGCGGCGCATGCGGACAGCGCGGAGGTTGTTTTTAGGCAACATGCCGTAGATCGCTTGTTCGATGATGACGCGAGAATCGCGGCGGCGTTGTTCGCGGACACTACGTTCGCGCAAACCACCAGGGTACCCACTAAAATGGCGGTACATCTTTTGATCTTCTTTGTCGCCGGTTAATACTACCTGATCGGTGTTAGTCACGACTACGTACACTGGGTTGGGGGCATGTGGGACGTAGGCAGGCGAGGTTTTGCCCATTAAAAACATGGCTGCCTGCGTAGCTAAACGACCTAGGATTTGATCTTTGGCGTCTAGGTGGTGCCAAACAGGGGCAGTTTTGGTTGAGGTGGACTTAGTCATAGTTTTTTACTTTGCGGTGGTAGAGCCCAAGATGTCAACTTTAACCATACTGGCGGCGTCGCTACGCATAAGAGGTAGTTTAGTAAGCCGTAAGTAGCCACCAGGGCGGGTTTGATTGGCGGCGGCAACAGCGAGTAAGGCGGGCAAATCGGTAGGCTTGCCTAATTGCTGGAGTAATTGGCGGCGGCGATGCAGGGTTAATTCTAAACGAGCCAAGGTGACTAGAGGCTCAAAAAAGCGGCGTAGTTCCTTGCCCTTGGCTTCGGTGGTAGTAATCGAGCCATGTTTGAGCAGGCTGCTGGTTAAGTTTTTGAGCAGGCTGGACCGCTGGAAATTGGTGCGGCTTAATATTCGATTGCTATGCTGATGCTTCATCTGGGGTGGATGGGGTTACGGGCTTATTTTGGGCAACATACTCATCGCGAGATTTCATAATATCCTGTACGGCTTTTTCACCAAGACCAGGGATATCTTGAATTTGTTCCTCGGAAAGCTCTACGACTTGTTCGACGGTGGTGATACCAACGCGCTCTAGGGCATTGTGCACGCGTGAAGGCAACTGCAACAGGCTTAGTGTATTCTCGGGTTCCTGTGGCATTTCGCTGACTGGGGCTTCGATAACTTCTTCGGGGCGGACGGCGGTTAGGCGCTGTTCAAAATCACCAGCCAGTTCCTTAAAGTGATCCGTTAAAATGGAAGCGGCTTGCTTTAGGGCATCGATAGGCTTGATGGTGCCATCGGTGGTAATGGTGAGCGTTAGTTTGTGGTAATCAGTGACTTGGCCGACGCGGACGTTCTCTACTTTGAAGCTGACACGTTCAACAGGGGTAAAGATAGCATCGACGGCAATAGTGCCGATATCCCGCTGTTCGCGTTCGCGAGCTTCAGATGGCACGTAGCCACGACCTTGTTCCACTGTGCAGCGCAGTTCCAACTTGGCTTTGCTGTTGGTAAGCGTGGCGAGGTGGAAATCCGGGTTAGCTACAGTTACCTCTGGTGGGGTTTTGAAATCACCAGCCGTGACTTTCTTTTCGCCGCTGACTTCTAATACGATTTCAATTGGCTCAGCGCTGGTAGAAGATAAGCGAACGCGCTTTAGGTTGAGCATTAAAGTAACAATGTCTTCCTTTACACCTTCAATAGTTGAAAATTCATGGTCAACGCCTTCAACTTTCATGTGGGTAATGGCGGCACCTGGCAGTGAAGATAGTAAGACGCGGCGTAGGGCATTGCCAACCGTTGGACCGTACCCGGGGTGGTATGGATGGATGGCAAAAGTCGCACTGGTTGCGGAATCATCAGTGATCTCAATATTTTCTGGTAAGTAAATGGGTTGAAGCATACGTTTCGTTTAATTAATAAAAAGCTTAGCGAGCGAAGTATTCGACTATCGCTTGTACGTCGACCCCCACATTGGCCTCGGCCAGACTTGGCAAGGCCGAAACTTTAAAACCAAACTCAGCTGGGTTTAATAAAATCCAACTGGGCGATTTTACATTCTGCATGCGCTTTTCGAAATTGCTGAAAAGCGACTTGCTACGCTTGCCAACTCGTACATCCACTACATCCCCTGCTTTTAAGCGGTAGGATGGGACATCAACGGGGTGGCCATTCACATTCAATAACCGATGGGTACTCATTTGGCGGGCAGCTTTACGCGTGGGGGCAAAACCAGCGCGGTACACGGCGTTGTCCAGGCGGCGTTCGAGCAAGGTAATGAGGTGCGGACCAGTTTCTTCGCGGGAACGGCGGGCAGCGTCGTAGTAGTTACGCAGCTGTTGCTCTTGGACGCCATAGATTTCCTTGAGCTGTTGTTTTTCAGCCATCTGGGTACCGTAGCGGCTTTTTTGCTGACGGCGCTTTTGCATGGCTGGACCACGGGAACGCTTGGCGGCATCTTGCCCGGGGGCCGCTGTGGCTGGAGCTGGTGTAGTAGGAGTAGGCATATAAATAGTTTAGACGCGGCGGCGCTTAGGGGCGCGAACACCGTTATGAGGGATGGGGGTAATATCGCGGATAGCTGTAATAGCCAAGCCAGCAATACTTAGGGAGCGAACAGCGGCTTCCCTAGCGCTACCAATGCCACGAACAAACACTTTGACTTCTTCCATGCCGAAAGGTTTTAAGCGCTCCACGACATCAGCCATCACTTTTTGAGCAGCAAATGGGGTGGCTTTGCGAGCACCAGCGAAACCAACGCGGCCGGCGCTGCTCCAGGCCAACACATTGCCCTGGGCATCCGTCACTGAAATTAAGGTGTTGTTGTACGAAGACTGGATATACACAGCACCTTCACGGACTTTGCGTGATTTCTTAGATTTGCGAGAGGCTGTTTTGGCTTCAGTTACCATATGATACGGAAAATGATTAGGTCTTTTCGGCGGAAGCACGGCGGCCGCTGCCAGCAGTGCGACGGACGTTGCCACGCACAGTGCGAGAGTTGGTCTTGGTGCGCTGTCCGCGAGCCGGCAAATTTTTGGTGTGCCGGGTACCGCGGTAGGAATTAATATCTTTGTAGTGCTTAATATTCATGACCACTTCCCGCTTGAGTTCACCTTCGACTTTGATATTTTTTTCAATGTAGTCGCGCAGCGAATGTTCCTCGGCAGCTGTTAGTTCACGGGTTTTGGTGGTGGCATTAATTTTGAGACTTTTTAAAATGCGGGCACTCAACGGCCGACCAATGCCATACACACTTGAGAGCGCGATGACGATTTGCTTGTTGTCGGGTAGGTTAATACCACTAATACGAATAGCCATAATTATCCTTGACGTTGCTTATGTTTCGGATTTTCACAAATAACAAACACGCGGCCCCGGCGGCGAACTGTCTTGCACTTGGCACACATTTTTTTAGCTGAGGAGCGAACTTTCATATAGCAATTACAATAAGCGCAAGGTGATGCGGCCTTTAGTTAAGTCATAGGGCGACATGGCCACTTTGACTCGATCTCCAGGCAGCACGCGGATGCGGTGGACCCGCATTTTACCACTCAAGTGAGCAATAATTTCTTGGCCGGCATCAAGGCGAACGCGAAAATTAGTATTGGGCAAGTTTTCCAAGACTACCCCCTCTAGTTCTACGCTATCTCCCTTAGGCAAAATCCAAGACCTTAAATATAAAAACTATCCTGCCAACATGAGGATGGGTATACCAAAAGCACCAGAGTAGCGCGTCTTTTGACATTCCCAAGTTCGTGGATGGCGCGGATGAAAGAAGGTTAACCCAGGGCCGTTTAGCTGTCAAGCTTGCGCCCCTTAGGGCTGCTTTTCGGGTTGGAGGTCGAGATTGATGCGCTTTTCGATCCGAGGGATGGATTGGACCCAGAACGGTGACAATTCAATTGTGGCAGAGCGTACGCCAGGTAACCCGCTTAAGTACTGCTGCGCTTCCTTTTGATTACGGCCAGCTAATTTTTCACGGAGGCTTTCTAGTGAGAAGCGAGGAATGGTGGTGTGAGTGACGCGGGCTGAGATTTGCGCTTGTGCTTCATCCCAGTTCACATCTTGCACGGTGGTGACGTATGAAATGTCGCCCGGGAACAGCATGTAGTCTTCTGACAGCCTCTGTTCTAGTGCCGTCTTAAGGTGACTTTCTAGCGCGGCTTTTTCGTAACCAATAACGCGCACGATAACGCGAGCAGTGTAGGCAATGTTAGGTACGCGATCATTTACTTTTACTTCGGTTTCAAACGCGGGTAATTCCTGCGTCCAGCTCTCTTCTAAAATAACCCAGCCCTTAGGTAGCTCGTTGCGAATTTCTTGTTCAATTTGAGAACGTGCTGCTTGGCCGGCTACTTCCTTGGCGTGGGTGAGATCTTCTTCTTTTACCACGCTCACTGTTTCACCGGAGCCGCCAGTTAATGCTTTGTCTGCCTGGCCATACACTAAGCTTTGCGACGGCGCGTCTAGCGCCGCAAAGTTTAATCGCTGTGGAGCAATGTTGCCTTGCTCCCCCGCTTCAGCAGCCTCGACTTCGACAGTGGTGCTGCCGTTCGGCGGGATGTTGGCGCTCTTTTGCATGTAAAACAGGACATTGTCTTTAGTCACTAAGCGGCTCTGCTCTTTAATTTTTTGAGTATCGACGGATTTGTTAACTAGGGTAACGGTACCTCGAGCTTTTTTGCCAACTACTTCGGTGCTGGTGACGGAGGCGGAGTCTTTGACTTCCACTTCGCGGAAAAAGGCGGAGCCAGGCACGACATTTTCGGCAGTTGTTTCGTTGGCACGCACAATTAACTGTTCGTCGACCAATAATGGCGCTGTGCGGAGAATAAGTTTAATGCTAGCACTAGGCAAAAAGATAAGGCCGGCCATGATAGCGGCCACCGAGAGTAAACCGAGCAAAACCACCACAATCATGCGTTCGCGGTAACCCAAGCGCATGCGCGGTGCGGCAGGGGCGGCAGTATCTATGGTTGAGCGGACGACAGTGGGGCGAGATGGCGGCAAAGGTGCTACCACGGTGTTAATAGGTACCTTGCTGCCGCCACGCAGGTTGGCGATGCTAGTGGGGCGCTTAGAAGGTAATGGGGTCACTGGTCGGGAAACGTCGGTCGATTGGGGGCGGACCGGTGGACGCAGCGGCTTACGAGTAATATTAGACAGCGCCGACTCCGAAGAGTCTTCGGGTAGCGATGATTTGTTGCTTGACTCACTGGGGCGAATATCGCGCATGGGCTAGTAATCAGTAATTAGTAACCAGTAATCAGGAACTGGCCTGCCTGCTGGCAGATAAGTAGTAAGGTAAGAGGAAACGGCCTTGCTTACAAGATACCATGGTTATTTGATCTAACTACTGGTAGTTAATGTATACAGAAAAAGACCACCGGGATTCGATTGAATCAAGGTGGTCAGGATTTTAGCAAGAGAGGTTAGTTTGAATGGGGTAGTTTGGAGGCGAATATTTTTTCCACAATCCCCTTCCATGACAAGTCAACAGCTTCGATCGCGCTGAAGTCAGCTAGGATGCGTTGGGCAGAGTGGTCAAATAAAGCGGCTGTGGAAATATAGATTGTGAAGCCGAGTTGTTCATGGTTGAAACTACCATAATTCGCCGACTCATAGAGTCCGTGAAACGACCTGATGCTACATTCCACTCCCATTGCCATAAACATAGTGCACAGCTCAATGGTTACTAAGGCACTGCTGTCGTTAATGGCACGGACAGCAATGCCAACCTCTTGGCTCCGTGCCTCGTTCCAATTAAATGGAAATGAAACGGCGATATTACAAGCAAGATTATTGGTTTGCCGTAGCATCCAAATGATTGCCTTCTTAGCGTATTCAGATGCATTTGGCGAGCGAGCAACATACCACTCAAGTGCGGCCATTTGCTCATCAGTAACCAGGCCAGGACGGCTAGATTGCTCGTTGTCTGCGACGATGATCTTCGCCATTGTGCGAATGGTATCTTTTCCCTGTTCGGTTCCTAGGCGATGCAGGGCATTCACATGGTTGTCATAGTTCAAGCGCTTCACTTCCGCGTCCAGAACAGTCCAGACTTGCGTTAGAAGTCCGGCGCCACTCACGACAGACTGTTTTTTGGCTTGGTTAGCCATAGCTGAAATCCTCTTTCTTGTGGAGCTCACCCCTCACGGCTACGACATGTAGGCGCACCAGATAAGCTCCTATAAAATGAACTGCAGGTATGTTTGTATATGATTACTAATATGTCAATGCGACCTGCTGTCTTTTAAGCTGATTTGAGGTGAATTAGTATTTATTCAAACACAGCCTTGATGCGGCGGATGCCGGCGCTGGCAGCTTCTTCTTTGGTGATTTTAAATGTACCTAGTACGCCAGTGTGTTCAACATGTGGGCCACCACAAATTTCACGGGAAAAGTCGCCGATAGTATACATGCTCACGGTGTCACCATACTTATGCTCGAATAATCCAAGCGCCCCCAACTCTTTGGCTTCAGAAACGGTGGTTTCGACACGCTTAACAAGTAAGTCGGCTTTGATTTGAGTATTCACTAAGGCTTCTACGGCATTGATTTGTTCCGGCGTCATTTTGGCGGGATGGGAGAAATCAAAGCGGAGGCGTTCGGGGGTAATATTGCTGCCGCGTTGCAGGACGTGTTCGCCTAACACGGTGCGCAACGCCTGGTGTAATAAATGGGTGGCGGTATGGTAGTGAACGGATTTTTCGGAGTGGTCGGCCAGGCCGCCTTTGAACTTTTGGGCAGAGGTAGAACGAGATAAATCTTGATGCTGCTTTAATGCGGCATCAAAACCAGCTCGATCAACGCTAAGTCTGGCCTCTTGAGCTAGCTCTTGCGTCATTTCAATGGGAAACCCATAGGACTGGTATAAATCGAAGGCGGTCGTGGCGGATACTGGTGCCTTTTGGTCGATGAATTGTTGTAGGACTTGTAGGCCTTTGCGCAGTGTTTGGCGAAATTTGTCTTCTTCTTTCGTTAGTTCAGTTTTAATCTGAGCTTCATTCTTGGCCAGGTTGGGATAGGCGGATTGATACGCAGTAATGAAGTTAACAGCAATATCTGCGGTAAACGATTCTTTTATGCCGAGGTTTTGGGCAAAGCGAACAGCGCGGCGAATGAGGCGACGGACAAAGTATCCCTGGTCTTTGCTGTCTGGCACGATGTTGTCGCCAATTAAGAAGGTGGCAGCGCGGAGGTGGTCGAGGACAACGCGGAAGGCGCGAGTGTGTTCGCTATATTTTTTACCGGAAAGTTGTTCTAGGGCATGGCGAGCTTGATTAAAGACATCGATTAAGAAAACGTCCGGATTGTTATTACTAGCGGCGGCGAGGCGTTCCAATCCCCCACCGAAATCCACATTCTTTTGCGGCAGCGCCTTAAAGCCGTCAGCAGCTTTGAGATATTCCATAAACACGTTGTTGCCGATTTCCATGAACCGGCCGCAATCGCAGTTGATGTGGCACGGTTGTTGGCTATAGGCGGATTGTTCGTGTAGTTGGCGTTCTGCCCCAAAATCCCAAAACAATTCGCTATCTGGACCACCTGGCTCACCGACTGGCATGTTGTTTGGTACACCAGCGCGCGACCACCAATTTTTGGTTTCGTCGTAGTAAAAAATCCGACCATCTTGTAGGCCATTCTTTTCGGGGAAATCGACAATAGAGGCATCGATTGATTTAGCTGCAAATAATTCTTGCCACAACTTGGCACTTATTTCATCCCTAGGAATATCTAGTGATTCATTGCCGCGGTACACGCTGACATATAGATTGTGTGGATCTAGCCCCAAACGATCGACTAAAAAAGAAAACATCCAAGGGATCTGCTCGGTTTTAAAGTAGTCGCCAAGCGACCAGTTGCCTAGCATTTCAAAAAAAGTGGTGTGGCGGTTGTCCCCCACTTCATCCATGTCTATGGCTCTAAAACATTTCTGTGCATTGACTAAGCGTTGACCGCGGGGATGGGCTTGGCCAAGTAAGTACGGGACGAGTGGCTGCATGCCAGAGCCAGTAAATAATGTAGTCGGATCATTCTCTGGAACCAGCGGGGCAGAAGGCAGACGTTGGTGCTGCTGCTCTTCAAAAAAACTGAGATAGAGTTCACGTAATTCATTCGTTGACATAGTGGCCATGGAGCTAAGCCTACTGGCTTACATTCGTTTTTACCAGTTACAAGTTACACTCATGAATTTTCTAGAAGTATTTGCGCTCTTTGGTGTTTTTGAGCAACTCAAAGGCCTCTTGGGCGGTGTCGACAACAGTGTATAGATCTAAATCAGTCGGTGAAATAGCGCCATATTTTTCAATGAGAGTAGTCCGCGCCCAGTCGTTGAATGGTTCCCAAAAATCATGGCTGACACACACGACGGGTACCGCCTCCATTTTTTTAGTTTGTATCAGGGTTAAGATTTCAAAAAATTCATCGAGCGTGCCAAAACCGCCCGGAAAAAAGACGTAGGCTTGGGCGGAGGCAGACATCATGACTTTGCGGGTAAAGAAGTAGTGGAAACCAATACCCTTCTTAACGTAAGCGTTGCGCCGCTGTTCCATCGGTAATTCAATGTCTAAGCCAATTGATTCTCCCCCACCTTCGTAGGCGCCACGGTTGCCGGCTTCCATAATGCCGGGACCGCCGCCAGTAATAACAGTGAAGCCGTGTTCAGCTAGCAGACGACCAAGGGCTTGGGCTTGCTTATACCAGTGATTGTCTTCGGGCAGCCGAGCAGAACCAAAGAAAGTAACTTCTTTGCGAAGCTTGGCAAGAAATTCAAAGCCCTCAATGTATTCGGCCATGATGCGGAAGATGCGCCAGTTGGCATCTTCGGCAAAATTAAACGGACGATCAATGCCAAATTTGGCGTCGTGTTCCGTAGAGTCGTAGCGCATGATGAAGAAGGAAAGCCTTAGTACACCTAGTGTAACACACTAGCGGCGTAGCGGCGGCGCGGGCGGGCCAGCAAATGTCTTTTTAGGTGCGGCTGGCGCCGGATTTTTTGATTGCAGCGGTGCTTTAGTGGCTGGTTTGGCAGTAACTGGTGCTGGAGCAGTTTCTTTAGCCCCGCGGCGCTCTTCTTTAATGAGGGCGAAACAATCAGAGCAGTACACTTCTTTTTCCGGATCAGGTTTAAATGGTACTTCAGTGGCTTTGCCGCAGCGGTCACAGGTGGCAGCGAACAGGGGGGTATTGCTTTTCTTGGGCTCACGCTGCGGCATAGCATTGGCCGTTAGCGCAGCAGCTAAATCAGTAATTTCGTCTTTGGGTTTAGGCACCACCACGTCTTGCAACTGTTGTTCCTTGAACTTCGGACGCGGGGCCTCTCGCTTCGGTTCTTCGCGGCGGGTGGTCGTTGAGCTAGTGCGGAAATCACCACCGGGGTATTTACGATCGCCAGCGGGCTGGCGACTAGCTGGTTCGCGGTGGGTGACTGTTGGCGTGGTAGCTACTACTTTCTCGCCTTCGCTCTCGCTGACTTTGCCTTGTAGGGCCACGTCGCTCCATCGGGCAATTTTTTCTTCGACTTGTTCACGGCTGCGGCCATAGCGCTCGCGAGAAACGCTAATCACCGTTTCTTTTTTGCCGTAATCTTCAATGTTAGGCGGTATAGTCTGCATACTGAAGGGTTTGCTGGTAATACCGTTAATCATGAGTTTGACGTAGGCGCAATATTTATCCAGATTAACCAGATGGGTTTGGGTAAAAGCCGGCAGGAATTCCTTTTCTAAAAATTCCGCGTCAACCGCGCCTACCCGAAAAGAAACTATGGTGCCGACGTTGCCGAACACGGCATCGCGGACGGGCTCCTCCATTTGGGTGACGTACTGATGAGCAATAGTGAGGTTGAGGCGGTACTTGCGCGCTTCGGACAAAATAGTGGCAAATGATTCTGTAGCAAAGTTTTGAAACTCATCAACATATAAATAGAAATCGCGACGCTGATCTTCGGGAATGCTAGCGCGATCCATAGCGGCAAGTTGAATACGGTTAATTAACATGGCGCCAAGGAGTGAGGAGTTATCTTCTCCAATTTTGCCTTTGGAAACATTAATTAACAGGATTTTGCCGTTATCCATGATGTCCTTCATATCGATGGTGCTTTTAGGCTGGGCCACAATATTACGGATAATGGCGGAGCTTAAGAACTGACCAACTTTGTTTTGAATTGGCGAGATGGCCTCGCTGCGGAACCGTTCGTTATAGTTGGCGAATTCGTTAGTCCAAAAGGCCTTCACGACGGGATCGGAAATTTTCTCCACTACCTTTTTGCGGTACTTAGCATCGGATAGCATGCGCAAAATACCCAGAATGGTGCTGGAGGGGTAATCGAGCAGCGCCAAAATGGTGTTACGCAGAATGTATTCCAAGCGTGGACCCCAGGAATCGGCCCAGATCTTTTTTAAGCTGCCGACAAGGCCGGAAGCTACCAGATACTTATATGAGGGGTCGACGGCTTCGAGCACGTTAAAGGCAATTGGGTAGTTTACGTCGGATGGATCGAAGTAAATGACATCATTGATGCGCTCGGGCGGGACGGCACTTAACAGTTTTTCGGCCGTATCGCCGTGCGGATCAACTAAGCACACGCCTTTGCCGTTCACAATATCCTGCGCGATCATGTTCTCCAGCAGGGTGGATTTACCCACACCGGTTTTTCCAATGACGTACACGTGCCGCCGGCGATCGTCGGGGTAAATACCAAATTTGCGGTGCTGACCGCGAAAATTTGTTTGGCCAATAATGGTGATATCAGACTCTGGAGGCATAGATAGGCTCTAAGTATACGGTAGATTGTCGGGCGCACTACCCAAACCGGAGGTGGAGCGTTCAATGCTGGGCGACTTGGCATACTTGCTGGGGAAATGAAACATAGTTGCCAGTTCTTCGGCCGTCATCATCTTACCACTTGTATCCCCCCAAAAGTCGCGGTAGAGGTACTCTAGTAATATTTTTCGTTTACGCCAGTTACGCCGAGTGGTTTTAAGAATGTAATTGGGGCCGTTGGTTTTGGTGGCTGGATCGGGCCTAAGCGAATTGAGGTGAATGGAATTAAATTGTTTAAAGACACCAATGGTTTTACTGACATTCGGTTTGTGTAGTTTGCCAGCTGGGGCGATATGCATTATTCGCAATTTGGTTTTAAACCCACTGCGCACCACTTTTTGTAAAATTCCCTTTGACTCATCTTGTTCGGCGGGAGTCATGAATAGCCGCTCTTTTTTCTCTTTCTTTTTTTCCTCGGAAACATTGCCAGCCGCCACTTTGAGCAGCTCGCCTGGAATACTTATAAACGTACTGGTTAGCATTGAAAGAATACCGGATTTTGATTTTTTCTCTCGGCCCGCCAGCTTCAAGATTTTATCTTGGCCGGTGGTAGACCACTTGGATATTTCCTTAGCATCGACTGGTTTCACCAGCATCTGAAACCAGTAGTGTTCCCCTTCTTCACAGGTAGTGAACGCTTCAATTAATGATTGCAGCGGGTCGATGTAGCGATCGTCTTCTGCTAACGCATCCTCATACTCGAGGTAGGTACGCATGGGATAGTAATCTTCTTTGGTAAAGATGAGCTCGGTACCATACATGTCGAACGTTTTTTCTAAGTCCTTGATGCCAAAGTCCTGAGCATAGTCCTCAACCTCAACTATCGAAGCTGCGGGGTATTGGCCATAAAGCACGCCCTCAAAGAACTTACGGTGTACGGTAGGGACAACCATAATGAAGCGCACTTTATTACGGGTACACTGCAACTCACAGCTGTACCAGGCGAGCATGTAGCCTTCGAAGTACTTTTCAATTAAATCCGGGTTTTTATGGATACCGCCCCAGACTTCGAAGGCTTGTTCCATGGCTTTGGGGGTTTGCGGAGTGTCGTCGGGGACGGTGATTTGCAGAAAGGTCCATTGGATAGCGGACACGTAATCGATATGCTTGATAAAAATGTACACTTCCCAGGCAATCCATAGCACTATGATGACGATAAGCAACCAACCCCACGTCAGTAACGCGATACCTAATTGGTTAAAGATATCGAGCAGCGTAGAGAAGGTAAAAAAAGGCACAGAAAGTCGTTTAGTAATTTCTCATACAGAATAGCATATGTTGACCAATGCTTGGCGGACCAAAAAACCGCGCTGTGATGGCACGGTTTAGTGGATCGTACATAGTCAGAAATTATTTTTGACGAAGCATGTACCGGTTCTCGGGAGTGCGGACGAACCGCTTCTCGTTCTGAAGGCCCAGTAAAATAGTATTTTTCTTCACGTGGCGTTGGGCGAGGACTTGTTCAATGAGTTCTTCGCGGGTGAGGCCAGACTGGGTGCGTTTGAGCAGGGATTCTAGGACATCAGCGACGGTGCCGGGGATGTAGCCCCATTCAGCCAGACCGTAAAGCCCTCGGCCAACTAAGACGAAGCGAGCATCTTTGATTAATTCATTGTGAACGGTTTGGGGGTTGGCGTGCTTGTGATCAAACTTGGCGTCATTAATTAAATCGGTAATGCGGGTAAAGTGTTCAGGCTTGGCGTGGCGGCGTAATACGGCATACGCTTTGTCGCCCACACCACGGGGGTTAGTTTCAGACCAGCTGGATAAGCCCCATTCGCCAAATGGCGTGCGGCCAACGTGCTTGCTAGCGATTAAATGGGTTTGGACGTGTTGCTTAGGTAATTCAAGCGGCGAAGCCTTGAGGCTGGCGCTGATTTGTTCCAATAATTTCTCTTCGGTCACTGGGTGAGCCGCTTGCTCCAAAATGTCTTGTGCGGCACGGGCTACGGCTACGGCTTGATCGGTTGTAGCGTCTACCAGACGCCAGTGTGGGTTAAAGTTGTTGTCGCGGGTAACATGCTTATACCCAGGTAAAATTTCTAAATATAGGTAGACGTGTGCGGCAGATAAATCATCGCCAAACAGACGACGGCTAACGTTCACAATGTGACCATCGCTCATGAGGCCACCATGGCTAGCAAAAAGTTCCTGGAAGGCTTGGGCGATAGGGGCTAAGCTTTGCTCTAAATTCATTAAGACCTTCTTGGCTTGGGTTTCAATTTGGCGGACCCGTTCGCGAGTAATACCATACTCTTTACCAATGCTTTCTAGTGTTTCAACTTCGTTGGTTTTGATGCCAAAACGACGTCGAATTATATCGCGAGAACGCTCATCTAAGGCCTCTAGGAGGCTAGTGGTTAGAGGTTGTAATTGCAGGTTTAGCTCGGTATTAGTCATAACTTAGGATGTATAGCATATATTAAATAATATGTCAACATTAACTCTAACATAGGCTTAGATTGACTTTTAGTCAACTATAATGCGAGAGCCCACAACCATACACCTAAGGCTAGTTATTTGTCTAGTATGACTTGTTGCGAGGTGTCAGATACAACGGACAAAAAATGATGTCGGCGGGTCTCTGCCTGCCGGTGGGCTGCCGCGACTTTTTAAATGACTATGAAACTATGTGGACTTCGGGTTCGAGTTTGATGCCGTGTTTCTTGAATACTGTTTCTTGGACATGTTGCACAATAGCGCGAATGTCAGCACTTTTTGCGTGATCGCGATTCACAATAAAGTTGGCGTGCTTGGGGCTGATTTCGGCGCCACCAACGCGGTAGCCCTTGAGTCCACAAGATTCAATTAATTTACCGGAGTAGATGCCATGTTCTTTATCGGGGTTTTTAAAGAACGAACCGGCGGATGGCGCATCATAGGGCTGCTTAACGTGACGGTCGGTTAAATCCTTCTGCACCATCTTTTCGCCTTCTGTCGCATCGCCAGGAGTAAGGGAGAAGGTAGCGCGGACCACTATCCAACCGGGTTGCTGTTTAAAAATGCTGGAACGGTAGGCAAAGCTAGCTTCCTGGGTCGATAAAGTGGTAAGCGCGGGGGTAGGGTCGGGCTTAATTACTTCAATACTGGTGATGACGTCCTTGGTTTCTGTTGACCACGTGCCGGCATTGCCACGCACCGATCCGCCCACTGTGCCTGGAATACCAGCCAGCTCTTCGAGGCCACGCAATCCATGCTTTAAGGCAAAGTTCACGAGCATGCGCATAAATACGCCGCTACCAGCGGTGATTGTGTTGCCGCTATGGGTTAAGGTGCGATCTTCTAAATGAATAATGACGCCCGGATAGCCTTCATCGGGGAATACAGTGTTACTCCCCTGCCCCAAGGCCATGTAGGGTAGTTGCTGGTCTTTGGCGAATTGGATCGCAGTGATGACGTCAGTGTCACTTTTGGCGTGAACAAAAAAACGAGCAGGGCCACCCACATGCAGTGAAGTGTATCGACTAAGTGCTACGTTTTCTTCGGGTGTCATTGGATCTAAAATACTTGGCGAAGCTTACTGTCCAGTACGCCCGCTGTAAAGCCAATGGCTAGGTCGTAGGTGGCAGCGGCTTGCTGTAGTTGCTCACCTATATCATCAAGGTTAGCTAGCTGTGTCACATTTGATCGTGCGCCGGACAGTGCTTGGTACAGGCTGGTGGTAGCTATTATGGCGGCTACCTGATTATCGCGACCAGGTACGTAAAACGTTGGAGCGACTATGACGGCATCGCATAGTTCGGGCGTAAGCGCGCTGACGTATTGCGATAGAAATTGGTTAACGCGGGCAGCGGTGTGTGGTTCTACGATGGCTACAATCTTAGCATTGGGTTGCCAAGCCCGAGCGGCGGCAAGGGTGGCTGCAATTTCGGTGGGATGGTGGCCGTAGTCAGAAACAATCGTGAGGTAGCGTAGTTTGCCCAGTGTTTCAAAACGACGGGATAAGCCAGGAAAGGTGGCTAGTGCTTTAAGGCTTTGTGCAGTCGGTACACCCAAAACTTCTGCCAAGGCCATGGCCAGCGCCGCGTTAGATTGCATATGAGTCCCAGGTAGCGGCAGCACAATTGGTTCAGTTGGCGAGTCTACGGCCACTGTCGTAGCGGGCCAGGGTAAGTCGGGATGATCGTGAATAACATGTCTGAGTGCAATGACTGCGCCGCCGGGAAGCAGTTTTTTTAAAAAAGTGGCGTAGGCCTGTTTGACATCGTCGATATTCTTGAAGAAATCGGGATGATCAAAGTCGATAGACGTAATTATGATGTGGGCGGGATTAAAATGTAAAAAATGTTGGCGGTACTCATCGGCCTCAACCACGAAATATTTTCCTTGCCCAACCCGAGCATTACCTAGTGGCCAGCCAACTACGCGGGCGCCGAGTTGCACTGTAGGATCGATACCGGCGTTACTTAAAATGTGGCTTAAAAAAGCGGTGGTTGAAGATTTGCCGTGGGTGCCGGTGACGGCAATGCAGGTAAAGTTTTGAGCTAACACGCCAGCGGCCTCAAATAACATGAGCTGCGGTATTTTTTTACTTTGCGCGTATTGCCGCAGTGGATGATCGAGCGTAACGGCGTCGGTATAAATTAGGAGTTCAGCGGACTCGAGCAACGGTGTGGCTTGATCTTCGGGTAGGATGGTAAAGGCGGAAAAGTATGGTAGGGCGGCTAATTTAGTTACGTCTATGTCAGAGCCGACAATGGTGTGCCCATGGGCGTGCAGCAGCTGCGCTTGGGCTTGCATGCCAGCGCCGCCGATGCCAAGCATGAAAATGGTGGTAGGAAACCCGGTTAACATACTTCAAGGAGGCTAGCAGCTATTAGTTGCTTGGTCGAGCTGGGGCAAAACCGCTGGCCAGCCGGTAGGCCAAGGCAGCGATATCGCGGGCCGCCGCTGGGTAATCTAACGTGGCCATGTTTTTGGCTAATTCCTGCCGGATGTTTTGATTGGTGAGGAGTTCCTGAAGGCTACGTAAGAATAAATTTTTACCAAGGTTGCTGGGGTCGAGTACGCGGGCGGCACCGTGTTGCTCGTACACTTGCGCATTGCGGCGTTGATGATCGTTCGCCGCCCCTGGTAGTGGAATGAGTAAGGCTGGTTTACGTAACCGGGTTAGTTCGGCCAGCGTAGTGGCGCCAGCGCGAGAAACGACAACGTCGGCGGCGGCCAGGGCATCAATCATGGTGTCAGCTAAATAGGGGTAGACGCGGTAGGCCGAGGCGCGAGAAGAAGAAGCTAATAATTCTTGAGCGACAGTATTAATTATATTAAAGTGGCTCTCGCCCGTGAGGTGAATGATACTGGCATCTAAAATTAATTCGGGCAGCACTTGTAACACGGCCTCATTAATTGCCAGCGCGCCTTGGCTGCCACCCATAATTAACAGAACTAATTCATCAGGCGGAAAATTAAACACCCGCTTGGCTTCCCGCGTATCGATGTGGCTTAAGCGTTCCCGCACAGGGGTACCCGTGACAAATGTTTTGTAATGATACTTTGGGTACGAAGTAAAAGTGGTGGTGAAGCCGGCGGCTAACGCGGTGGCGAAGCGCGCGGAGAAACGGGTGGCCGTGCCGGGAACGGCATCTGATTCATGAACGAGCGTGGGAATGCGGTAGACAATAGCGGCTAACAGCATGGGAATGCTGCCGAAACCACCTTTGCTAATAATGACGTCGGGCATAATGCGCCAGCCATACCACAGGGCAAGCAGTATGCCCAGCGGCAGGCGGAAGCACAGATCAATAATAGTCAGTGCCGAGGCGTAGCGACGGATTTTGCCAGAAGGAATGGGGATGGTGCGGACGTCGAAGTGGGCAAAAAATTCAGTGGTCTTGGTGTCGGCCACGCCCATAAAAATAATAGTAAGCTGTTCGGGCTCGAGCCGTTTCGGCAAGGTCTGCTTTTGTTCAGCGTACAATGTACGCAAGCCCTCGATAATCGGCTCAAAGGGTACCAGATGCCCGCCAGTTCCGCCGCCGGTTAAAACAATACGCATGCTTCTATATTACACTATGCTGGTTTTTCGATGGTTGACCGGGAAATATTCAACAGGATACCAATGGCAAACAGCATACTTACCAGCGACGTACCGCCGTAACTAATAAACGGTAACGGGATGCCCGTGAGTGGAGTGAGTGCCAGGATGGCGCCCATGTTGATGAAGGCCTGGACTAAAATCCATGAGGTAATGCCGGCGGCGAGCAACTGGCCGAAAACATCCGGCGCTTTTTTGGCAATTAAGAATCCCCGCCAGCCAATAAATACAAACAGGAGAATAACCAGCGACGAACGGATGAAGCCTAGCTCCTCGGCAATAATGGCAAAGATGGAATCTCCGGCTGGCTCGGGTAGATAGTGATACTTTTGGCGGCTGCGGCCAAAACCTAAGCCGAAAATGCCGCCGGTACCCACGGCGAGTAAGGCCTGGTTGATTTGATAGCCGATGCCTTGTGGATCAAGCTCCGGATGTAAGTACACTAAAATGCGCGACAGGCGATAGCTGGCCGTGTTAAACAGAACAAAAAAGAGCGCTGCGCCACTAGCTGCAATTACGCCTAAGTGAAACAAGCGAAAGCCGGCTGCAAACACCATGGCACCGGCGATCATAATAATTGAAAACAATGTACCGATATCTGGCTGCAGAACAATGAGTCCACCAAGGACACCAATAATTATTAAAAACGGCAGGACGCCTTTGCTAAAATCACGCACGTCTTCCCCTTTCCGCTCAAGCAGGGCGGCTAAATATAAAATGAAGGCAATTTTAGCGATTTCGGTGGGCTGAAGGGTGATGGGACCAAAGTGAATCCACCGGGCAGCACCGCCATATTCAAATTGAAGCCCGGGGATGAACACACAGACTAATAAGCCAATAGTGACCAGCAAGCCGGGTAAGGCCAGGATGCGCCAGCGCTGATACGGCACAATAAAGCCTACGGCGAGGGCGAGTAAGCCAGCGCCGCCGCCGAAAAACAGTTGGTGTTTTAAAAATGAATAAATATCGCCGCGAAAGCGCTCGGCAATAACGGACGACGCAGACGTAATCATCATCATCCCGAATAAGGTGATGGCGAGGACGGCGAGGAGGAGCAAGGCATCGGGGGCGTGCTTGCTTAAGGACTTGGCGGACATGGTGAGATTATAGCTTATTAGCTAGTAGCTTGTAGCTTTTAGGTAGAAAAGGAGAAAAATAGACATAAAAAAGCAGACACGCGAGTGCCTGCAATCTGCTTTCCTTATACAACTGTGCGAATCGTTAACGAGCGAAATGTGAGAATTTCCTCAGATTATTTCCACCGTCGATCAGGAGGAAGCGCGACAAGTCGTAGCCCTGGTGGGAGTCTCGCGCAACCTGCGTGTTGCGATAACCGACCATTGGGCAGCGGATGCTCAAAGCGAAAGGTTCCATTCTTGACTCGACCCGCAGTGCCCCATTGCAAGAGAGATGCCACCCCACACCCCTCCCGAGGACAGGCAAGCCGAAAACCCAGCCGACTTAGCGTGCGTTGTAGTTGACGGGCCATTGCGGCATTAGCTGCCGGCGACCCAAACTCAAGACCGCCTAGGCGCTGGAGCAGTAACTGTAACTCGACGGCGACAGGATTAAGCAGAACTGTGGCCTCGCCGTTAAGTTGCTCAAGGATGGGGAGAATCGCTTGCGCGTCGTTTAAACTGATAGATTCGAGTTGGAGGTGGAATGGCTCGATCCGAGCAAATAGTTCATCGGGTGGATCTGATGCTGGTTGGCCGGTTGCAGTCGCGACTTGTCGAAACGCCTGAATGATCTGGGGCGGTTGTGCTCTTTTCTTCATGGTCGGCTATTCTCCTGGCAAGGGACACACTTTTCAATCGAAACTATCGTATTTGAATTTATGTAGATTACTCTTAATAATTGTTATTGTCAATAGCAATAGGTATTCACCACGAACATCTCTCCCCTCTTGCTTACTTGCTGACGAGCTTACTGGCTTATCCGCCAAAGGGCGGACCCGCCGTGCTAGCTGGCTAGCCGGCCAGCTTATTGACCGCATCTTTAAATTGATTGCCGCGGTCAAATTCGTGTTGGAATAAGCCGAAGCTGGTGGCGGCAGGAGAAAGCAACACAATATCGTGCGGTTTGGCTACTTGAGCGGCAAGGCTTACTGCTTCCACCATGCTACTAGCTTCATGGACTGGTGGTGGTTGGCGAAACTCACCGACTAGCTGGCGTCTGATGCGATCGGTGGCATCGCCAGGTAAAAAAATAAGCGCGCGGATTTTAGTATTAGCCTCGGCCTGGGCGAGGTTTTCAAAAGTTAGACGTTTATCGCTACCACCTAGGATATGCACGATGGTGTGTCGGGTTAAGGCTTGTAGCGCCGCAATGGTGGCATCGGGCATGGTAGCGGCGGAGTCATTAATGTAGGTGACGCCTTGTAATACGCGAACTTTTTCTAAACGGTGAGCTAAGCCAGTTAGGTGCTGCACGTTTTGTTTAATCGATTCGGCGGGAACATTATTTAAATACGCCAGTAAAATACCTGGTAACACATTACGTTGTTCGTGCTGGCTGGTAAACGGTATGGCATCCAAGGGAAATAGTGCTGCTCCGCCTCGTTGCAAGCGAACGGTGAGCATCCCTTTATCCGAAACAAAAATGCCTTGGCTGCCAGGAGGCAACGTGGATTCAAGGCTAAACCAATACAACTGGCCTTTGACATCACTGGCCCATTGTTGTAGTAGCGGATCGTCGTAATTAAGTAGAGCGCGATCGTGTGATTGCTGATAGCGGATAATATTTTTTTTAGTATCGATGTAATGTTCGTAGGAATCGTAGGTGTTTAAGTGGTCTTGGTAGAGAGAGGTGACCACGGCGGTCGTCGGACTTATGTTTTTGGCTGCCAGGGCTTCGAGGCGCCAGCTGGATAATTCAAAAACAACGAGTGAATCGGCTGTGACTTGAGATAACTCGCCCAGGGGTGAGCGACCATCGATGCCCACCGTGACGGTATGGGGGTATTTCAGTTGGAGTAGTCGGCTAATAACATGCGTAGTTGTTGATTTACCCTTGGAGCCGGTGATACCGATAATATTATTGGTTGGGCAGTACTCAAAAAACAAACTGCTATCCATTTCAATAGGTACGCCTGCTTCTTTGGCGAGCAGTAGATACTTAGAATGACGCGGCACGGCGGGATTGCGAATGATTAAATCGGCATTAATAAAATCTTGCTCGCGGTGCTCACCTAAAACGAGAGTAATGTTCGGCACGTCACGTAACTTAGTTACCGTGGCCGCTAGTTGTTGTGGGGTTTTTAAATCGGTAACGGTAATAATTGCCCGTTGGGCGGCCAACCATCTAATGGTGCCTAACGCGCCACCATGTAACCCGAGCCCCATCACTGTGACTCGTTTGCCTTCAAGTGCAGTCATGGCGGGAAGGGTATCTTTTTTTGGAACGGACGGATAATCCAAAACGACAGGTAGTTATGACAATTAGGGTGTTATTTCGCCACGACCGAGCAGGCCTAGGACTAAGCCAACGCCGGCACTCACAGCGGCAATAATCCAAAATCGCATGGTGACTTTGGTTTCTGGCCAGCCAAGAGCTTCGAAATGGTGATGAATAGGCGTGGATAGGAAAATTTTATGGCCTGTTACTTTTTTGGAAATCATTTGGACAATAACAGATACGGATTCCAACACCAGTGGCAAAGCAATGACGGGCAATACTAGCGCGGAGTTGGTGAGCATGGCGATAACGCCAAGCGTGGTGCCCATACTCATGGCGCCAGTATCCCCCATAAAGAATCGGGCGGGGTAGACGTTAAACCATAAGAAGGCTAACAGGGAGCCGCCGATAGCCGCACAAAACATAGCTAGCTCAACTTTGCCAATCGCAAAAGCGAGGGCAGTATATGCCGCAAAACAGAAAATGAGGATGCCGCCAGCCAATCCGTCTAACCCGTCAGCTTCGTTCACTGAAAACGCAGTAGCTACAATGACTACTAGGAACAGCGGAATGTACCACCAGCCGATTTCTAAGTCACCGAAACCGGGGATGTGTAGAATGCTCCACTCTAACTTAAAGAAGAACCACCAGGCGCCAAAAGCGGCCACGGCGGTGTACAGCATGAGGCGTTGTTTCATTTGTAAGCCGCCACCCTGTGGGCCTAACTTGCGAACGTTTAGATAGTCATCAATTAAGCCGACAATAGCAGATGCCACCAAGGCGCCGAGCGGCAACAGTGTTTGTTTACGAGTTAAAAAGTTGAGCCCAGCTGTAAACGGGCTGGCAAACATTAAATCAATAACGGCAAGCAGCAGGGCGAGAATTAATACGGTGCCCCAAATAATAATGCCGCCGCCGACGGGTGTACCGGCTTTCCCGGCGTGCAAGCGCGAGTAAATAGGCGTGGTGCCTTCGTTGCGGATACTTTTACCAAACCGGTATTTGTATAGGTAGTGCGTTAGTAGGGGTGTTAAACTGACGGCCACGATGAAAGCGAACGTCGCCGTGCCAATGACACGGGTGACATTAATCACTAAGGTGGGATCAGCAAAGCGCAGCATAGTATACGTACTTCCCTACTCTACAACTTGGGCTAGCGGAATAACAAGGTTACTTGTTCCAAGAATAATTGCGCCAGATCCATTCCACAATAATCTTCATATCTTGGAAACGCTGGGCACTGCCTAAAATGACGGCGCCGACTTGTTGACCAGCTGGGCCAGTAGTAATGATGGCCAGGTTTTCGCCCGCCTCTACGGTATACCCAGTCTTGGCAGCGACGATTGGCAAGTAGCTGCCAAGCAGTTTGTTGGTAGTTTCGTACTGGCGCTTGGTGCCTTCATTGGTGGTGAGTATTCCCTTTTGTTGTTGTAAGTACCCGGCAAGTTTTGGGTCTTTGACAGCGCGGGTGAGCAATGTACGGATATCTTGCGCCGTAGAATACTGCTCACCGCCAGACAAGCCAGTGGCATTAGCGGCTTTAGTGTGCAACGCGCCAATGGTGGGAGCGTACACATTTAATTCCCTGACAAAGGCCTCTTCAGAGCCAGCAATAGCGACGGCGAGTGTCACAATAGCATCATTGGCTGAGGCGATGGCACTAGCAGCCAGTAGTTGTTCACCGGTCACGTGTTCGCCAACGGGTAAACGAATGTTGGCACCAGAGCGCTGGGCTTTGGTAACGTCTGGTGGAATGGTAACAACAGTGTCGCCAGCCAGTTTTTGTCTGGCATACAACATTGATAGCAGCTTGATTAAGCTGGCTACTGGCCGCTGGGTGTTAGCTTGCTTGTCATACAGCACTTGGCCAGTAGTAATGTCCCAAACGAGCGCTGCTTGAGCAGAAACAACTACGTCTACAGCGGCGCCGGTGCGTTGGGGGTGGTTACTCGCGGGGGCATCTACGACTGGCTGACTGGTGCCACAAGTTGGGTTACCCGGGGTAGCTACCACACAGGTTATTGCTAGAAATAATAATTCGGCCAGGTTCATACAATATTAATTTTGGCGAGCTAGGAGTTGCTCGATCTTAGCGTGTTGAGATAAATCTTCAAAGTTGGGTAGTTGCGATACATTGGTTAAACCTACATGCTGTAAAAATTCTTCCGACACACTGTAGCGTGGTAGCTGATTGGGTTGTTTTTGGCGACGGAGCAGGCCCCGAGCGACTAGTTGCCGAATCATCCGACGGCAATCAACACCTCGAATGGCTTCAACGTCGGTGCGAGTGATTGGTCCGCGGTATGCAATAACGGTAAGAGTTTCTGCGGCCGCGGCTGAGAGCTGTTGCAGGGAGCCTTGTAAGAATTGCTGCAAATATTCCGTTACGTTGGCGCTGGTGGTGAGTTGCGCGTGAGTGTCAGTGGTGACGACGGCCAGGCCATGTTCGGCTAGCGCTGTTTGCAACTCGCGGGTTAACTCGGAGGCACGGGCGGCCGAGGCATTAATGAGTTGCCCTAACTCTTTATATGACACGGGTTCACCAGCTAAAAAAAGGAGGGCTTGAATTTGGCGTAACTCGTTGGTCATGCGTGCGGCGTAGCGGTTAAGGTGAGTGGAGCAAATAGCTTGGTTTGACTAAGTTGTACATCTCGCTGCCGAGCCAGCTCAAGGGCAGCTAAAAAAGAAACAGCTACGGTATCGCGTGCTTCTCCGGCCAATGCCTCCTGAAAGATAACGGGCTTGTCAGCGCCTAAGCGCTGACGCAGCAAGGCCACACACTCTTGCATGGTTTTGCCTCGTAAGCGTAAATGACGGGTGGCATGGCGAGGTGGCGTAATGTGGGCAATGATAGCAGCCATGGTGGTTGAAAGTTCTGATGGGGTGATCGAGGGGAAGGGTAGCGGTTGGTTGATGGCGAGGCGTTCCGGGCCTGGGAGCAACGCATTACTCCACTGGGGCATAATTTTTTGGGCCTGCTCGCGATATAGTTGGTAGATTCGTACGCGGTCAGTTAGTTGCTGAATTTCCAGCTCTTCTTCGGGTTCAAGTTCGGGCAATAGCTGCCTGACCTTTAGTAATAAAAGAGTTGAGGCCACGATTAAAAAATCAGCTCGGAGCTGTTCTTGCAATTCATGTTCATTTAAAACGGCAATGTACGCATTGGTTAGCTTGCTTAAAGATATTTGGGATAAATCAAATTTACTTTGTTGGGCTAGCTCGATTAATAGATCAAAGGGACCTTCGAATTCTGCCAATGATACCGGCGGCAAGGTGGTAGACATGGACAGATTATAGCTGATTAGGTGGTAGCTGATTAGCTTTTTCGCCATGGTGGGCGAGCTTACCTGCTTGTTATTCTCCGCGGATAGGCGATGCGGCGGTATTTGGCAAAATATTTAAAGGCAGAACGAATGTGTTCGCGCGTAGCCCAGTTAGTTAATAGGATAGAGCCGCGGCGGCTGGCCCGTTGGTGAAAATGGGAAAAGCGGGCGGCGGGTACGTAGGTTACCCGCCAACCGGCCTGCCAAAAGCGACGGCTCCAGTCCACATCTTCGAAATATAAGAAAAAGCGTGGATCCATTCCCCCAACATCTTTAACGGCTTGTGAGCGTAGAAGTAAACAGGAACCCATCAGCCAATCAACATCGCGGACGCTTTGATGATCAAAGTCCTTCATTAGGAAACGATTAATTTCAGCTTGTCCCCGCTTGGTTTTACCTAGGATAGTGCGGCGGTACATAATGGTGCTGAAGCGGTAGAAACGAAAACAGGAATATTGGATTTTACCGTTTGGTGATAGTAGCTGGCCGCCAGCGACACCAACATCGTGATGATCCTTCATGAACTTGAGCAAATTGGGAATGGAATCGGGCAGGGCGATGATGTCGGGATTAAGTAACAGGTAATATTCCCCTTTCGCGACGGCGAGAGCTTGATTTACACCGGCAGCTAGGCCGTCGTTAGTGGCGTTATCAATTACGGTGACTTCGGGAAAATCGGAGCGAATGAAGGAAACACTGTTATCGCTCGAGTTGTTGTCGACGACAATTATTTCGGTTTGCGGCGGCAAAGCCAAGCGTAAACAAGATTCGATGCAGGCACCGGTGAGGGCGCCAGTGTTGTAATTTACGATGATGATCGATAGCTGCATATCGGAGGTAGCCTAAACTATTTAGGGAGCAGGAACAACAGCGGGGCGACTCACGCTAAATCGTTTGCTTAACATGGTTGGTATGCCGGTAATAATTTCGAACCAGACTTTAATGAGAGGTGGGTACAAGATTGAAAGGCCAAAGAAGACAATTGCCCGGATGGCAATGGGGACGGCGTGTATGAGTAGTTGCAGTGGCGAGGCATTTTTAATAATTAACCACACCCAGTTACGTAAACTATATCGGGTGCGGGGGCTGCGTAGGCGTTGGTATAAGGATTGTGGCTGAAGTCCCCAGTTAAATGCACCGCGACGGCCCAATGTGCGCACGTGAACACCGGCCACAATGGGGTGATACCATACTTGCCACCCAGCGTTGGTTAGGCGCCAACCAATATCTACATCCTCTTTATATGAGAAGAAATCATTATCGAGATATTCATCTGCGCTGTAGGCCACACTTTTTAAAGCAGCGAGGCGAAACAAACCACAGGCACCGGTAACGGCGGCAACTGGCGACGGGGTACGGTACTGATCAAAATCAATAGTGTTGGATCCCCGTTCAATGCCGTTTAGGGCGGCGCTTAATATGATGCCAGTTGAATCAATGACGGTTCGTGTACCTTGCTGCTCGCTGCGCAGTAACTTTCCTTGCAGGGCGCCGATGCGTGGATCGTCGAATTGTTTTAGTAAACTGCTAATTCCTTGCCAGTTAAGGGTGACGTCTGGGTCGTGGAATAGCACGAAGGGGGTAGTGCAGGTACGTAAACCTTCATTGTGAGCGCGCGCATAGCCGACGTTGTGCGGCAACTCCGTTACGTGAGCGGAAGGTAATAACTGGCGAACCAGCTCGACTGAATTGTCGGTGGAATGGTTATCGATGTAGTGCACGACTACCTCGTTAGCTGGAATTTTGTCCAAAGCGGCTAGCCCAGCGGGCAATACGTTTGCGCTGTTCCAGCCGACGATTTGAATGGTGAGTTGAGGCATGTCTATGGCTTATAGTACACCAGTTATTTGGTCAATCTTAATGACGCATGTTGCCCCGGGGCCTGCCAGCACGGGTGCCCCTCCAAATCTTCCGGCCGCAGTCGCCCAGCCTTAGGCTGCTGGAGATTTTGGCGTCCCCCCGTGCTGTCACCCGGGGCAATTCAATGCTCAACCTAGATCAAACAGGTAAAAAACAGTAGCCTTAGCATATGCTACGAGTGAACTTTGGACTCACATTACTAATAGGTGCTGGACTGCTTTTAGTGAGGCTGTTGTCACAGCTTGAGTGGTGGCAGCGGAAGGAATATCGGCTCGATCGCGTGTGGGCCACACTGGCAGGGGAAGAGAGTTTAACCATTGTTACTCCCCTCTTTCGTTTGGCTATTGCAACCACCGTGTTGGGTTGGATTAATGTGGGATTGCAGCAGTCGGCATTAGCAGAAGCGGCAGGTATGGCGAGCGTGGTGCTATTGCTGGTGGCAGATGCGCACTGGATTCTGCGACGCGGTGTACGGCGGCCAAAGCCTTCTTTGAAAGTTGGCATTATTGGCGTGATAGTAGTTGGTTTGTTGGCAGTATTTGGTAGCAGCTTTTTAATGGAGCACTACTTTGCCCTGCAATTGGCTACGGTTGCTTTGTTGTTGCCTTTGTTGGTGGGTGTAGTAGTACAGATAGTGAATTTTCCCGTTCGGTTGCAAGCCAATAACACGATTGAGAAGGCGCGTGAGCGCCGCCGCCAGCATGCGCGAGTAAAGGTTATTGGCATTACGGGTAGTTATGGCAAAACGTCGACGAAATATTTTTTGCAACAGCTATTGCAAGACACGCCAGGGGTGATTGCCACCGCCGCCCACCGCAACTCGCCGTTGCCTGTGGCCCGGGATATTTTGCAACAACTGAATAATACAGTGACAACGTATATAGTGGAGATGGCAGCATATCGACGTGGTGAAATTCGGGAATTATGCACTATTGTTTTGCCGCAGATCGGCGTGGTCACAGCCATCGGCAACCAACACGTGGCGTTGTTTGGTTCATTGGAAGCGTTGGCGGCGACTAAGTGGGAGTTGATCGACAGTTTACCTTCGGGCGGTACCGCCGTTTTAAACGCCGATGACCCTACTATTGTGCGGCTGGCGGCTGGCATAACGCGGCAAGTGATTTGGTATTCATTGCAAGAAGGGTCTGAGCAGGCACCGGTAGTGTATGTGTCGGCAGTAACAATTGAAGCGGACAAAATTACGGCCCAATTACATTTGCGAGGTGAACAGGCGTCAGTAGCAATACCGCTGGTAAGCCGTGCGTTACTCGGCAGTGCAGTAGCTGCTGCAGCGGGGGCACTAGCGCTGGGTGTGGCACCGCACACTATTTTCCGCACCATCCAAAAATTACACACCATGCCTCGCACCATGGAGCTCAAGCAAAATTCGCGCGGAGCGAGTGTGATTGATGATAGCTACTCGGCCAATGAAACGGGTGCGGTGCTAGCAATTGAACACTTGGCTACATTTACGGAGGCTAAAAAGATTATTGTCTTAACTCCCCTGATTGAGCTCGGGGCACAGGCTAAGCAAGTACATGAACGGATTGGCCAGGTATTGGCCCGTAGCAACGCAACAGTGTATGTAACCAATAGCGCATATCAGGCAGATATACTGCGGGGCGGAAAGAGCGTGCGTGATACTTTTGCGATCAAGGTTGTTAGTGACCCGGCCACACTAGCTGCCGCCTTGTCAGAAGTGGCAACCTCTGGCAGTGTGGTGTTGCTTGAAGGCAGGCTACCAGACGTGGTTCGAATGAAAGTAATCGCCTAACCAATGAGTTTACATATTTCACTGTCCCCTAATACCGAGCCGGCAGATACTTGGCAGGCGTTCAAGACATTGTTTGCTTTTTGGCGTTGGCGTAGTCTTAAGCCAGTGCAGGCAGTTGAGAACCATTTGAGTGAGTATTTGCAACAACCAGTGGTGGCCGTAAGCAGTGGGCGGGCGTCGCTGGCAGCTGTGTTGCAAGCGTATGAAATTGGTGAAGGTGATGAAGTTATTGTTCAAGGTTTTACCTGTGTGGCAGTGCCCGCAGCAGTGAGTTGGACGGGAGCCGTACCAGTAGTAGCCGATATTGCCCCTGATACGTACAATTTGGATCCGGCGAGTGTGGCGGCGCGTATTACCTCCCAAACTCGAGCAATTGTGGTGCAGCATACGTTTGGGTTACCTGGCCCGATTAATGCCTTACGGCGGTTAGCGGATGCTAAAGGATTATTACTAATCGAGGATTGCGCTCATGCCTTGGGAGCCATGTATCAAGGGAAGTTAGTGGGAACACTAGGTGACGCAGCCATATTTAGTTTTGGGCGTGATAAAGCTATTTCATGTGTGTTTGGCGGAGCAGTTACGGCCCGCGACCACAAAATTATTGACCGAATTCGAACGCAGCAAGCAGCGTTGCCTTTGCCGCCGGTGTGGTGGGTTAAGCAGCAACTAGCTCATCCTTTGCTCATGCCCTTTATTAAACGGACATACTTTATGGGTGGTATTGGTAAGGCGTTGTTGGTTATGGCGCAGCATTTGAGAATGTTCAGTAAGGCTGTAACCAAGGCGGAGCGTAGTGGCAGTAAGCCCAACCATGTTGGGTGGCGATTCTCCCCTGCCCTTGCATTGATACTGCTGCCACAATTACAAAAACTTACTCGCTACACCGAGGCACGGCAGACGTGGGCGGCGGAATATGCGAAGGCAAAAGTGACTATGCCAGTGCTGCAAGACGGGGCAAGGCCAAGTTGGCTACGCTTTCCATTGCTAGTTGATGACCCGCGTGCTTTTTTAACGCAGGCCCAAAATGCGGGATTGGTATTAGGTGATTGGTATCGGCAGGTGATATTCCCCCTGCAAGATGAATCAAGTTGGTATATGGTAGGCAGTTGCCCAGTGGCAGAGCAGGTGGCAGCCCACTGTATTAACCTACCCACCCTACCGACGATGTCGACAACACAAGGCCGTGAAGTACTCACCTTTTTAACTGAGGCGGCGTTATGACTATTAAGACCATAGTGGATAAGGGGGCGTGGAATGCATTTGTTAAAAGCTTGCCCGACTACTCTTTCTTAGAAAGCAGTGAATGGGGCCAGGTGCAACAGCGCGCGGGCGAAGTCGTGGAGTACCTAGGTTTTTATGAAGGCGAGCGATTAGTGGGCGTGGCTTTATTGATTGGGGTGAATGCCCGACGTGGTCAGTATTGGCTGTGCCCTCACGGGCCACTTTTTACAGGGGCGAGTATGTTCGAGGCAGGTTTGCAGGCACTCGTGGGGTACGCCAAGCAGCACACGTTTCCGGCGGTGGCACTACGAGTAGCACCGTTGCTGCTTAACACCGCAACTACTCAAGCGGTATTGCGGCGAGTTGGATTTAAAAAGGCGCCAATGCATGTGCATGCGGAATTAACGTGGGTGCTGGATATTACCGAAGAGGAGGAAGCGCTGTTACAAAAGATGAGAAAAACGACTCGGCACGCCATAAAGAAAGCAGAGGCAGCAGGAGTACACATTGAAATTATTAATGATGCACGAGGCCTTGATCGTTTTTGGCCACTGTATGATCAAACGCGGCAGCGGCACGGCTTTGTCCCCTTTTCGCGCCAGGCTCTTGCGGCGCAGATTGAAATTTTTTCAGCGGATAATCAGGTGTATACGGTGGTGGCAACATACCAAGGAGCAGATGTGGCGGCTGCTATCCTGATTCATTTTGGTACAACGGTGTATTACTACCACGGCGCCTCTCAAAGCAATTTAGCCATTCCAGCGCCTCATTTATTACAGTGGCGTGCTATTCAGGAAGCTAAACGTCGTGGAGCAACAAGGTATAACTTTTGGGGTATTGCGCCGGATAATGCGCCCAAAAACCATCCTTTTGCGGGAATTACTATTTTTAAAAAGGGTTTTGGTGGCACTCCTCGTGACTACGCACCAGCGCATGATCATTCCCTCTCCTGGCGCTACCTTACACTCTGGGCAGTGGATTCGTGGCGGCGGTATCGTCGGGGTTTTTAAGCTGATACGCCGACACTAGCCCGGCAATAATCCAGAAGGCCAAGTTGGTGGGGTAAATATCCCAGATATCAATAAATAGGGCTTGGACGGCAACAGCGCTTACGAAAGCTAATGACACCATGCCTAAAGCATAGGTAGCGGGGTTTTGCAGTAAGCGGAAACTGGCGCGGCCGATGCGAATAAATAGCCACGCATACAGCAAAAGCCCTGCCAATCCCAATTCAATCCAGGTTTTAAGATACTGGTTATCTACCAGGGTGCTGTCTTTGGCCAGTTGCACGGTGCGAGAAGAGGTGCTGGCAATATCAAAGGCGGTGACATCGGTGGTGCGGAAGTTTTGGGCGGTGACATCGCCCAACCCGCGGCCAATTAATGCCCCTAGATTAGTTGTAGGCGCGACGAGACGAGCTAAATATTCTAACCTTACGGCGTTGCTGCGGTAACGGGCATCAAACGAAGAGCGTAAAAAGACGCCAGCGCTGGTGAATTGCACCACTAGTAAACTAAGCACACTTAGGCCAATGAAACCGGCGATTATTTTTTTCCACGGCAAACTGGTGCGACGGCTTCGCCAGTGACTATAGAGCAGAGCCACTAGTACAACAGCTACGGCCGCCATGAGCCCTAACCAGACGGCACGAGAATAGGTGAGATAGATTAACGGCAACGTACTCAACGCAAGTAAACCTACGCCTAGTTTTACTGTGCCTCGGGCGGCTACGGCAGCAGCGCTAGACAGGGCCGCAATTAAAATTAGGTACTCGCCGAGTACGCTGGGGTGTGCCAGGGTGGCGGATAAGCGAGGAATCCAGATGGAGCGAGCAGGGTCGAAACGCAACACCGTGCTGCTTTGGGCGAAATACCATTGGTACATACCAGTAAGTAGCACAGCGCCGTAGGCCAACAACAGCCACGTGGTTAGTTCTGTTAGTAATGCTCGGCGGCGGGGCAGATACAGGGCAACACAGTAGGCGATGAGGTATAGCCCCAGCTCTCGGGCGCGCAGTACGCCTAGAGTGAGAGAATCAGCGCGCAATGTGGCAATTGCCAGCCAGGCAACTAAGCCTAGTAGCGGTAACCATAACATATTTGGCCGATACGGTAGTTGCTTTCGCAATAGCGGGAGGCCAATCAGCTTGGCGGCAAGCACGATCAATAAAACGTCTTTGAGCAGGGTTATGCTGCCGAATGTTTGCGTAACCTTAAACATGGGTAGCAAGGGGCTGACGGTAACTAGCAGCATGAAGGCTGCAGTCGGATTTTCCCAGGCCCACCAACAAGCGGCCGCGGCCAAGAGGAGGAGTGCGGCTACTTGCGGACTAATTGCTAACGTAACAATAGCGGCAGCAGCCACTATAATGGCTGACCAGGCAATGTAACTATTGAGTGGTTGGCGGAACGTTAGTACGGATGAAGTGGCCATATTATTTGGAGCGCTTGAAGCTAGCCGGCAGCGTTAATATGATGGCGACTGGGAATAATATGGTTAACAGCATGGTTGTAGCTAACGATAAGTGCTTAGCGGCATAGCGCCAAGCCGTTTTTAGGAATGGCAACGAGCGTTGCAAGGAATGCAATTGCCCAAAACTACTGCCACCCACATGCATGACAGAGGCTACTGGCACGAAGGCGGTATCCCAGCCAGCATTTTTAGCACGGCGACAATAATCTACTTCTTCAAACCAAATCCAGAATGCTTCGTCTAATGGGCCAACCTGCTGCCAGGTAGTATTGCGAATGAGAAAAGCAGCGCCCATCACTTGATCCACTACACCCGCTTGTTCGTAGTTGTAATCACTGGCGAGGTAGTGACGGCCAAACGCAGTGGAAGTTAATGTGCTGCCTAACTTTAAGAAAAAAGCGACCATTACAGGCAGTGTTGGAAAGCGCCTGATAGAGGGTTGCAGGGAGCCATCGGGGTTAAGAAGTTTGGGGCCAACAATGCCATACCGTGGGTTATTTTGTAGCGCCTCTATCATTTTAGTAATTGCGTTGGGTGAAACTTGAGTATCGGGATTTAAAAGCAAAATGTGTGGAGCAGTAGTGCCGGTGGTCGCTACGTGTTGGGCAATTGCCACATTGTTAGCCCGGGCAAACCCAAGATTGGCGGATGAAGTAATAATGTGTACTTGCGAGGCAAGTTGATTGGTTAGATAGGAACGCAACTGTGCCACGGAAGTGTCGCTGGAGGCATTATCGATCACGACGATGGATTCAATGGTTGTAATTTCCGGCAAGGCTAGTAATGACTGCACGCACGCCGTGAGTAAGGCACCGGTATTCCAATTCACAATAATGATGGCAACTTTATTCATGGGACAGTAAAATTTTTAAAACTTTGGCAGCTGTGGCGTCCCAGGAAAATTTTTGGGCATTGGCGAGGCCTTTTTGGGTAAGATCACTTTGGTTTTGTAGGGCAGTCTGTATGCCATCGGCAATGGAGGTGGTGTTTTTAGGCTCAACCAGTACAGCTCCTTCCCCCGCTACCTCGGGCATAGATGAAGTATTACTAGTAACAACTGGGCAACCGCAAGCTTGGGCTTCAAGGATAGGCATTCCAAACCCTTCTTGTAGGCTGGGTAAGATAAAGGCTTCAGCGTGCCAGTATAACGGAGCCAGCAATTCATCGGGAACGGGGCCGGTCACAATAATACTGCTTTTGACGGGTGAAGCGGCGATACGGGCGAGAATTTGCTGTTGCAGCCAGCCATGTCCCCCGGCAATTACTAGTTGTAGCTCGGTTCGGGTTTGTTTGACCCGCTCAAATGCATCAATCAGGCGAATCAAGTTTTTGCGGGGTTGAATTTGGCCCACGTATAACAAATATGGCTTTACTATAGCCGGTAACGCTGTTTGGAGCTTAAGCTGCGCCTCACTTTTCTGTGTTGGTGAGGGTGGGTGGAACTGTTCGTGGCTCACGCCATGATGGATAACATGGACGTTTTTGGTGCGGCCATAGAAGTGGGCGATATCGGCGGCCGTAGCGCGGGAAACAGCAATGATATGATCGGCATGTTTTGCAACATACGAAGTAAAAGTGTGCAGAAGCAACCAATCTTTGTAGGTAAATTGGGGACCAAAATGATGAAAGGCTAGGTCGTGGATGACTGCGACAGTTTTAACTTTTTTGGGTCGAATGTACGGCAGTTGCTGGATGGGCATGAATAAAACATCTGGTGGGTGACGATACAGCACAGCGGGCAGGCGCAACTGCGTCCAGTATTTAGGAAAGGGCGCGATAACTTTCGTAACATTTTTAGATTCGGATACGGCAGTCACGGCATTGGAATCGAATGGAGCGAAAAACTGCCATTGATGAGTGGCGGCCAGGACCGGTAACCGAGCGGCCAGTTCGCGTGTGAAGCGAGTAGTGCCGTCGGCACGATTTGTTGCTAAGTCAGAAATGTCGAAGCCAATATTCATATTAGTGGGTCGGTAGAAGGGCCATTATTTGATCAACTCGGCTTTGCCAGGTGTGCGTAGTGGCCAGGGCAATTCGTTCGGACTTTCCTTGAGCAGGATCACGCAGGGCACTTTGAATAGCAGTAGTAAATTCGGCTGGGGTGTGTACGTAACTAATAAGTTGATCATATTCGCGTAACTCAGGTAGACCAGTGACGACAAGTGGCTTACCCGTAACCATAAACTCCCAAAATTTAAGAGGGAAACTAGCTTCATTGTATCGGCTAGACCGGTACGGAATACAGCACACATCAAAAAAGGATACATACTGGGCGACCTGAGTGTGGTCAACTGCCCCTACTAGATGGACATTGGGTAACTGGCGCAATTGGTCGAGTTTGCCACGATCATGATCTACGACGGGTTCACCAATAAGGACAAATTGCCAGGTGGGTTGGGCGGCGGCAACGCTCGACAACAAATCAAAGTCGAGTTTGTAACTATCGAGCGCCCCAACCGAACCGATAATGGGGTGTGAAATATTTTGCATGCGAGCCGTCACGGCTGCGGTAATTGGTTGGTTATGGGTGTGCAACACACTATCCACGTCGCCAGCATTGAGCACTAAGTGAACATTGGGGTGCTGTTCGCGCTTAATGACCAGGAGTTTTTTAGAAGTGACAGTGACTACATTGGCTCGTGAAAGAATGGCTTGTTCTTCTTCGGCCACACGACGAGGGTTACGATCAACGCCAGCTTGAGCAGCGTGATCATCCACGCAGTCATACAAAGTAAAAATGCCTGGAAGGGCCGATAAATACTCCGCACTTTCGGTGTCGTACAGCCATAACACCGTGCGCGAAGATACAAACCCGAGTTTACGGGCAGCGCGTAAGACAGAAGCGCGATTGAGCCAGCAGTTAATGGCCGCAATGCCTTTTACTTCGCGTGAGAACGGTAAGAGGTTCCACTGGGATTTAATAAAAAGATTTGGCGATACTTGCTCTACGCCGGCCAAGCGGCGCAGTAGGCTAGCGATAGCTTGTGGCTTACGCCAGTGCCGGATGAGGAAGCGGACAATCCAGATGCGGGGCTCAATATATAAGACAGGAGTGTGCTGCGCGACGCGGGACATCATGTGCTGACGATTTGTCCACGACGGTTGATTATAGGCGGCGCCGGCAAAGCAAATAATGGTTTGTTGTTGTCGACGGGCAGCTACTTGCTCGGGGTGAATGAGTAGTACTGTTGGAATTAAATTGTCCCGCTTAGCTTGGTACAACATACACCCTGCCAAGATCAAAAAAGCAGGTAAGCGCCACACTAGCGCTGGGTCGCCCTGTAGCCACAGAGCTGATAGCGCTAATAGCCCTAATAAAATTGCCTGCGAACGATTGAGTAATGCGATGTCGTATTTTTTCTTAGCCAGCACGACCATGCTAATGTACGCCACGCTTACCCCAAGCAGCACGGCAACACACGCACCAAAAGCACTGGGGGTAGTGGAGTACAACCAACCAATAATAGCGGCAGGCAAGATAGTCATAACACCATAAATTGCCATGCGGCTTTTAGCGTTGTTAGCGGCCACAAATACGCTGTTACTACCAATGTCTAACAAAGAATAGATGAAAAAGGCGAAGGTTAGGACATATATGAATACCTCAGCCGGGGCGTAATTCTTGCCAGCTACAAATAATATTTCAGGGACAAAAAAGATGATGACGGCCGTTAATGTCGCCATCAGTACAAAAACGCGCTGCATGTTGTGAGTGACAATGGCATTGAACTCGTGCCGCTTACTGGCAAATAGCGAACTCATCCACGACAGATTCACTTCCGATAAGGCTGCCGCAATGATAGTTAAGCGTGCGCCAAAGGCCAGCGCTATGTTCATGTAGCCTAATTGTTCGCTGGCCAACACACCGCCCAGCATGAGTAGTGGGAGTCGTTGCCACAACACAAAGAAAATTCGTGAGCCATACATGAAGACGCCGACTTGCATGACGCGTCGACTAAAGTATTTAATATCAGGCCACGTTGGAAGCTGCAGCTGGGCGTGGGGCGAGCGAATAATAATGACCAGGAAGGCTAGTACCATTACCACGGTGGTAGCGATGATGGCATAGAAGAAGCCGACGGTGCCATATGCCCAGAGAGCGTAGCCGAATGCCGCAATATTAAGGATGGCGGTGGCAATTTGAACCAAGTACAGGCTAAAGAACGCCTTCATACCTGTTAAGGTGGCGCCGAATACGTCTTGGAAGCCTTGTAAGACTAGGATGCTGGCAAATAAACGGATGTACGGCACGATTTCGGGCCGATGATAAATCGATACGGCAATGGTTTCTGCAAAGAAGAACAACAGAATAGATAGCGGAATAGTGACGGCCTGCCGGACCAGCGTTGATACCCAAATGACTTTGCCAATGTCCCGAGCTTTTTTAAGGGTGGCGATTTCACGGATGGCGCCATCCACAATACCTAAGTGCTGGAATACACCGATCACTCCCCCAATCGACATGACTAACCCTACTAAGCCGAACTGATCGGGTGGGAGTAGGCGCACCACTATTAAACTCTGGGCGATGCCCAGAACGGTGGTAATGCCCTTGGTTAAGAGGGACATAAATTGAATCCGACCCAAACTCATACGTGCATTGTAACTGGTAATTGCCAACTGGCCACCGTCTTATAAAGGAGCCGTGCAAGGGATGGATAGCTTGGCCCGACCAAAAATGCAAACTATATAGGCACAATAAGCAGAATTACATCATTTCAAAGAATCGATCTTTGCAATGAGCTGTTAGGGCTTGGGGTGATAGCTACACGGTTACTTTTGTATGCTGGTGTCTTTTGTTGTATTAATGATGGCGTCGAGCATGCCTTTAACCAAGACAATTCGCTTTTGCCAATTAAATTCGGTCGTAGCACGCTGCAGTGCCTGCTTGCCCAGTTGATCGCGCCGAACAGTATCGCGTATGAGCAGCGACATAGCTTCCTGGACGGCAGCAACTTGTGGTTGCACTAGGATGCCTGTTTGGCCACTCCGAACAGCTTCGGGCACACCGCCCGTTAGTGTGCCTAGCGCGGCTTTGCCTTGGGCAGCTGCTTCTAGATACACAATGCCAAAACCTTCACTGTCGCCTGGAAGCTCGCGAGGGGTGAGGGCAAAGAAAAGAGAATTAGCATATAGGGCTGGCAAGTCACTGCTAGGCACATCAGTTAGGAATTTTACGCGTGGGGCGACGTAGTGGCGCTTAGCTAATTTTTGTAGAGATTCAAGTTCTGGGCCATTGCCAACGATGACTAACTTAACGTCGCCAAATTGGGTTTGATCCAGGGCGGCGAAGGCATCGATTAGTAAATCTATTCCCTTGCGAGGGATAAGTCTGGCAACGCAGATAATATATGGTGAATTTAAATGATACTTCTCCCCCACTTTCTTAGATTGGTCGGCTGTTGGTGGAGAGAACGAAGCGGGGCTGACACCGGGCCAAATTTTTACTAACTGTTTCTGCGAGGCGCCTAGGGCTAGCAGGTGTTGTTTGGTTTTGTCGTTAATATAGACAATCGCATTAGCATTCATTAGCACGCGCTTGAGCTTACGACGCAGTCCGCGTTTTTGCTGCCACGTTTCTATTTCCATGGCGTACGTAAACACTACATACGGAATACCTAGATGTTTTTTAAGGTAGTAACCGATTAAGCCTTCAAAAAGGGTTTTACCGCAGAGCAGCACATCAAACGGTTCGCGTTTAAGGTTCTGATATAGCCAAATAAACAGCGGCAGCCACTTAGGGCGAACGAGCGGCCAGTAGAAGCGACGAGAAAAAACTTGTTTAATACCAGCAGCCTGGATTGATTGGGCGCCAGGTGGGGCAACTACAGTGACACTACGCGTGGGTAAGTGCGCCGCAATAGCTGTGAGGTAGTTTTCGATACCGCCTTGGCGCGGTGGCCAATTTTCGGTTAGCAGCAGTATTCGCATGCTGCTATCCTAGCACCATTTTTAGTAGGCGCGAACTAGGCTGATGCCCTTGAAGTAGTATTTGAGGATTTTTTGGAAATTCCAGCTATCATTGGCCGCGTAGCCATACGCGCCTTGGGCGCTCATACCGACGCAGTGCCCCTTGCAGGTGCTGCTGGCGTGGTGCGGATCGGACACTGATTGCAAGTGGGGGAAGCGAGAAGAGTTCCAAGCTTCCTTGGCGCTTCGGGTGCGACCATCGGAATCGGAAAAGTAGACGGTGACTAGGGGTTGATCTGCTCCCTTGTCGGCGACAATAACGCCTTTTATTTTATTGAAGATGGAAGACATGCGCGGGGTGATAATTTCATATTCGTAGCCGCGATAAATTTGATCATTTGGCGTATTACCAATATCAAACTTTTGCTTCTGGAACCGGCCGCCGGTGACGGCTTTGTGATAGAGCACGTACGTACGTGCGGCAATGCCCAGCGCCTTAATGTATTCTTCCGGTCCCTCCCCGCTCGTTTCCCCTAACCCGCGCAAATAGTATTCGGTTCGTAATTCATTGATGGCCCATAACTCATTGCAGCCATTACATTTTCTGACTTCGATGGCGCCGCGGAAGCGATTATAGTTTTTGCCGGGGTAGGTGACGGAAGGATCAGAATAGTTCTTAACTTCCATAATGGCTTGATTTAACGGAATGAAACGAATAACACCTTCGGTGTCGAATTTCACGCCGTCACCTCGTACATGATATTTTTCGTCAGACCAGCTGACTTCTATTTTGCTGCCGGCGGGGCGTGTTTTTAATATTTTTGACTGGCCCTCTCTAATTTGAAACGAGCCGTTGGCGGTGACAATAATGGGACTGCCGTCCGTTTTAAAGATGCCGATGCGGACTTCATCACCCATGGTGTGCCCGCCAATGCCAGTAATTGATTTTTTTGTTACGCCGGACGTGCTGGTAGTAGCTATCTTGGCAGCTTTAGGTGGTGGACAAATATTGGGGCTGCCTTTGCGGGCCTTTTTTGATTTATGCAGCTGCATGGAAGCCACCAGGGCGTTGTAGGTTTTAATTTCATTGCAAGCAATACGTTTGCGCCACCAGGCTTTTTCGGATTCGGTAGGGTTGTTACCGTACACACTAATAAAGAGCGGCAGGACGACCTTGATTAAACTGGTTTTATCGTCAGCTACTTTTGATAAATCACCCACGGTTGCTGGTACCGCGATAGCTACTTTTTTTTGGTACCCCATAGCGCCAAGGAGAGCATCGTAGGTGGTTTTTTCTTTCAGATCAACGCGCTTTTGCCAATAGGTTAACTCGTTTGTAGTGGGCACACGGTCATAGACGGTCTGAAAGGCGGCCGGAACTTGGTCGCGCAGCGTGGCAGCCGCAGCTGACTGGCTACTTATAGGAAGTGCCGCGCAGAGTATCGCTAGTAGCGCGTATTTGGGTCGGATCATAGATGTATATAGTACCTAAGGAGTGACACATTATAAAATACCACTTTATACAGTTGATAGTGATTAGTTTGCGTTGCCTTTATACTAATAATAGCTGGCAAACACATGCTTTACTTTAATTTATAAATGTGGTATAGACTTCTGACCTATGCAATCCCCTACTGCCCACAAACTCGTTATTATTATTCCGGCGCTCAATGAAGCGGCCACTATTACTGATGTCTTAGGCGGTATTCCGCATGATGTGCCGGGCGTGAACGCTATAGATGTAGTGGTGGTTGATGATGGTTCAACTGATGCTACGGCTAGCTTAGCGGCGGCGGCTGGCGCGGTTGTGATTTCTCATGCTCATAACCTAGGTTTAGGGGCAGCGTTTCGAACAGGACTTGATGCGGCTTTGCAACGCGGAGCGGACATTGTTGTGAATATGGATAGCGACGGACAGTTTAATCCGTTGGATATTCCGGCCTTAATTGTGCCGATTCAAAATGGTAGCGCGGATTTTGTGACGGCGACGCGGTTTGCTAAGCCTGAATACCTGCCAGACATGCCCTACATTAAATTACTGGGTAACCGCTGGATGACTCGCATCATCAATTTTTTGACGGCTAAAAACTTGACTGACGTATCGTGTGGGTTCCGTGCGTATAGCCGAGAAGCAGCGTTGCGATTAACGCTGTTTGGTAAATTTACGTACACCCAAGAAACATTTATTGATTTGTCTTTTAAAAATATCCGTATGGCCGAGGTGCCGCTGCGGGTGCGCGGTGAGCGTCAGCATGGCCGTTCACGCGTGGCGAATAATCTGTGGCGCTACGGAATGAAATCGGCCACGATTATTTTTCGAGCGGCACGCGACTATCAACCAATCTACTTCTTTGGCATCCCAGGCATCATTACGTTGCTGTTTGGCGTGTTAACTGGTTTGTTTTTACTAGTCCATTATTTACAAACAGGGCAAACATACCCCTTCCGTTCACTAGTTCAAATTTCCGGTATCTTAATTATTATCGGCTTTTTGCTATTCTTTATTTCGTTACTGGCCGACATGCAGCACCGGACGCGGGTTTTGATTGATGAAAGCTTATACTACGCCCGCAAGCGCGAGTTTGATCGCCCTAAGTAACGCGCATGGCGCCTCAAGTTCTGTATATTACCCGCGCCCATAGCGATGGCGCAGGCGGCATGGAACGCCTCAGTTTTGAGTTAGTAACGGCACTAAAAAGGGTTGCACAACCCGTCACAGTGTTGGCGCATCGCGGCAGCCGCCGTTCGTCGCCTCTTTTTATATTAAAAAGCATCCCGGCCGTATTGCGCTTGGCTCGAGGTGCTGATGTAGTTCACTTGGGCGACCCGATGCTGTCTTTTTTGGGTTGGCTGATTCAGGTGCTGTATCGCAAACCAGTGGTGGTGACGGTGCATGGTTTGGATATTACCTATCCCCTGTTTTTGTATCAGTGGTACCTGCGATTATTTTTTGATCGACTTAACTTCTTTGTGGCGATTAGCCAGCATGTGGAGCAACTGCTACTGAAACGAAGCCTACACGGAAAAATAGTGGTTATTGCCCCAGGCATTTTTGATACGTTGTACGATGAAAATCGCACTCGCGGTGACTTGGATGTTTTACTAGGCAGAGAAACGGCTGGCGTAACAGTGCTATGCACCATCGGCCGCCTGGTGACGCGCAAAGGCCAGGCGTGGTTTATCGAGCGGGTGTTACCGCACTTGCCGCCGACTATGTGGTACGTAGTGGCCGGCGAGGGGCCGGCGAAAGCTGCTATTGAAACTGCGGCTCGGCGAGCAGGTGTACAAGCTCGCGTATTGCTGTTGGGGAGAATTACTGCCGAGGCGAAACGAACATTGCTTAATACTATCGATGCATTTATCCAACCCAATATTCCAGTACCAAATGATGTTGAGGGTTTTGGCATTGTGCTGCCGGAGGCTAGTAGCTGCGGCCGATTAGTGCTGGCGGCTAACTTAGGCGGGATGAGTGATGCCGTAATCAATGAAGTAACAGGTAAGCTACTGCCAGCAGGAGATGCGCCCGTTTGGATTAAAGCGCTAGAAGATTTGCCCGCGCTGCGACAACAAACAGCTTTTCAACCGAGCGCAGTGCGCCAAGCAACACTAGATACATATGAATGGTCACGCCTTATTGCGCACTATCAGGAGCTGTATCATTTAGCGGTGCAGCACTAATAATAGTGTACGTGTGGTGGAGTGGCCCCGGTTTGTTTTGGGTCAACCAGCGTTTGTACGAAGGTAGTTTATGTGTTTGATAGGTGCAGCGCTGGTCGAGCATTTTGGTTACTGTTGGATTTTGCAGTAAGGGCGCAATATATGGATCAAGCGCGGTGCGTAGTGAGAGGGTGGTGCCGGTGGAAGTTCTAGCAACTGCGGTTGGGAAACGCTTGATAAATTCCTTAAGGGCACTCCCCTCTTCCTCAAAAATAAAATGACGCTGGCAAATGTGTGGGCCAATGTACAGGCCGGTTATTTTTTCAAAATTTATTAGCTTGAGTCCGGTGGGCACAATGTCATGCAAGAGCGTTAACCGACTAATATGGAGTGCAAGCGCATTCTCGGCGGTGGTAATAATCAGCGGGATACAATCGGCGGTGCGAATCGCGGCCGGTGAATCATTGAGATTTAATAAAAATCCGTCCCCATTATCGCCGGTTGCAAAGGTGTTAGCGACAACAGTACCGGTATGAATTTGGTTGAGGATTCGCGCAGCAGTAAACTCGACGTCGTCACTAACGCTTTGTTCGCTGATGTGCCAAGAACCTAATTGAACTGACATTACTGCAACTTATAGACCTTATAGTCTTTACTGGCAAATACTGGCTCAGGCAGCCCCACCCATATTTTCTGCTCTTCGCTGGAAAGTAATAAATAATCTCCGGCACTTATAATTGATTTTTGGGCAGTGTTATCGCCAGCGAAGGCTGATCGCAGAGTGGTAAGCGTGGCATCGTTCAGTGAAAGCCAAAAGGCATTAGTATCGTAGCTCGCGCGGAGCAAGGCACGACCAGTTAACAGCGGCACATCCCATGGAGCTCGAGGATTGGCGATGATAATGTCTTGGGCGGACGTATTGTCGGCCAACCACCAACCTACTTCACGTCGTTGCCAGGTAATACGATGCTCGTCTTGCTGAACTAGATTATCGAACGCGCTGGCAACGCTCGCGAGATTAGGTAGCAGCAAGATACTCAGGCCAATAATGGTAAGTAGCACACCGACAGCTGCCTCGCTGATTGTTTTAGTTGAAAGTAACAATTGACGTCGGAGATAAAAGAGCGCTACCACTGCGGGGCGAATCATGAACGGCACACCAATTAACAGTGCGTGGTAAATAAACCGTGAGGCGTTAGCCACTACAATATCTCGAGTTGAAAAGAGCAGCACGACTACGCTTAGTATGGCTACAACCATAATACCGATGCTTTCTCGTCCGTACCGTTGGTACTGAGTCGCAATGCCAACTAGCAACAGGAGTGTTAAAGGAGCTAGGCGTAATAGATCGTTGGCGGCGGTGTACGAAAAATGAGGCATGCCGAATGAAGCTTGGCCAGGCACAAAAAGAAGATACACCAGTAGCGCGCCAAGTGTGGTAGCGCAATTAAGTAGGCGGATGCGATTAGATACACCTCGTGAAACGGTGACAGAAACTAAGGTGATGATGAACAGTGCTATCGCCGCAGTACCCGTTACGGCATTGGCGCCACTTAATACAATTACCGTGGCTAGCGCGGCCACGAGATGACGAGGATAGCTAGCGGGCCGAGCCCACAGAAGTGCTGCTAGTAGCAACCAAAAACCAGTGAGAAAAAAGTGGCTTTGTGGATATACAAAGTTATCGGCGGAAAGGGAGATTACACCTATGGTCAGAAAACCTTGTAGCACATGCCCGTGCCAACGACGCGTGAGGCCAAGCCACAACTCCCCCCTACCTGGTTCGGGTACGACAATATCCCACAGGAGGAAAAAGAGCGGGACGGTCAACGCGATTTGTAGGTAGGTTAACAGCGGCCAAAAATGGATCCACTCTATCCCAATCCCGACTTGGCGGAATAGTTGCCCGAATGCGTGATGCAACAGCGTGGGGTACTCCAGTACCGTGTTACCGGCAAAGGGATTAGTCATGATGGGGCTGGGATCCACAATGGCTCGCTGCACTAGCGAAGCAAAAGTTACGACATCGCCGTTGTAAAACCCGTGTAACACAAAGTCGGTGCCCTGTAAGCCGTTGGCTTGGACAATAACTACTGCCCCACCGCCGACCAGTGCGAGAACAATAAGCACCACCAGGTCGCGCGGGCCGAAGCCGGCGATATCAAGCTTGGGCCGAATGCGGATGAATAACAGTACCGAAAGAACGGCGGCTAGGCCGGCTAAAGCTACATACCATGTACTTGATTGGTTAGGCGCAAAGCGGAGAATGAGCCAAGTGAAGAGGAGCCACTGAAGTTCCATGCCAACGCCAATCGTTGCCAGTAGTGTAGTGAGGCGGTGGTGACGGAAAAGGATAACGCTACCTACACTAGCCGACACGCAGATTAATCCCAGGGTTAGCCACAACATATCCATGTATCTATTGTGGCTACTGTAATCTGATTAGGGAATTGTGGCTACTGATTGAGGCGGGTTCCCTGCCTGCCGGCAGGCAGGCAGGCTGATCGCGTCACCCGCTCTTTATATGAGTGTGGTTTTAGTTTAGTCTGGAATAGCATGACGGCAACATTACTGATTCCGGCGTACAACGAGGAGAAACGGCTGCAACCTTTTTTAGCCAGCATTGTTACATACACGCATTTACATCCCAACCAACTTACGGAAATAATTGTGGTGGATGATGGCAGTAGCGACGCCACGGCAGATGTTGCGCGAAAGTTTGCGGAAGAGTTGCCCATGTTACGAGTGATTTCGTATCAGCCTAACCGAGGTAAGGGTGCGGCTATTCAAGCTGGTGTAAGGGAGGCAACGAGCGAGCTGGTTATATTTATGGATGCGGACGGGGCGACTGATATTACTGAATTACCGAAAATGCTGCGGGCGTTGGCCGATCACGATGTGGCCGTGGGCAACCGATGGCTTAAGGAATCACAAACCAGGCGCAGTTCCTGGTTCCGCCACATTGCTGGGGCTACTTACAGGCGTTACATGCAGCTGTTTGGGATTGGGGAAATTGATACGATGTGCGGCTTTAAAGGATATCGCTTGAGTGTAGCCCAAGACTTATTTAAAGATTTATTGGAATCGCGCTGGCTATTTGATACGGAGATAGCCTATAAGGCTATAAGGCGCGGGTATCGTATCGCTAATTTTCCAATCCAGTGGGAGTCAAAGGATGGCAGCAAGCTTTCGACGGGCGCGTTGCTTAAAACGGCGTTTGAAATTTGGCCGCTGATAAGAAAAATTAAACACCAGGAACGCTCACGATGATATATGCTTAATATGATGGTGGCGCTTTACATAGAAACTTTTTTTTGCTAGCTTCCTGATTCAACCTTCGATTGGCCCCTATGCGTATTGCCTTTGCGACTACTCAATCAGCTCGAGGCTCAACGATGCTTGGCCGAGTGTTGCCATTGGCGGAGGCATTGGCTGCCCGCGATCACAACGTACATGTACTAGGGCTACAGTCAGACAATGCCATGCCGTCGGCGATAACTTTCCATACCGTGGGACACGAGCCTTTTGTGCGCGAAGCTCACGGCAAAATACGCTATTCCGGCATGCATTTGTTATTTACAATGAGTAACGCCGCAATGCGAACAACGTGGCAGCTGTATAGAATTGCACCGCACGTTATTGTGATTGTTAAACCCTTGCCACAAAACACGTTCGGAGTTTGGCTGTATCGGGTGTTTCGCCCGCGAGTTAAAGTAGTATTGGATGCGGATGATTTTGAATTGACAGCGAATGTGCTGACTTCTTTTACGCAGCGGGCGGTACTCCATGTTTGTGCCAGGCTGGCGGTACGCCTTTCAAGCTACATCGTGGTGGCAACGCCTTTTTTGTCCGATCACTTTACCAGTTTGGCTGGCGGCAAAAAACCAGTGGAGTTGCTGATTACGGGCTACTCCTTACCGCGTACGCTACCCGTTACGCAGCCAGTGCTTGTGCCCACTATCCTATATATAGGCAGTGTATCGCAAAGTTCCGGCCATCGAGTCGATTTGTTGCCCCAGGTACTTGCGGAGGTACGAAAAAAAATTCCAACAGCAAAGTTACTCATAGCTGGTGACGGTGATGATATGGAGCCGCTTAAAGAAACCTTTGTTAAACAAGGATTAGCAGCCGCCGTTACTTGGCATGGTCGCTTTAGCGCTGAACAAATACCGGGGCTAGTTGCCAGTTGCAGCGTATTGATTGACCCGGTGGATGCATCGATTACCCAGCGTGCCAAGAGTAGCTCGCGGGTCGCTTTGGCGTTGGCATACGGCAAGGTAGTTATTACTAGTAATGTTGGCGTACGGGGGAAGTTGTTGCCTTTTGATTGGCAGCAAGCGTGGTTTGCGGAGCCAGGCAATGCAATGGCATATGCGGCAGCAATAGTTACTGCCCTTAATTTCCCGTTAACGCCCACTCAACAAAGCGCGCTGCGGCAACAAGCAACGCAATACACTTGGGAAAATTTGGCTCATCAGTATGAAGTAATTTTGAATACTCTATGATGTGGCTTTCATTATTTGTGGCTGCACTCACTCCTTGGGTGGTGTTGCTGTTACCTGGCATAGTCGTGGCGCGCGAAGAGGAGAATGGTACCGGCTATGTGGCGCGGGCGCTGTTATGGAGTATCAGCTTGTGGACATTGCTGTCTTTTTTGGCCGGTTTTTTAAATCTCCCGCCAGTTTACATAGTGCTGACTATGGGAATGCTTATGGTCGCACTGGGTTGGCAGCGGAGCAAGTTTACCTGGCAGCAACTGCAGAGCAGTAAGCTATTGCTTGGATTTGCGGCCAGCACGTATTTATTTTTTGGCGTGGCGTTTTGGTTTAATCACGCTGCTTTGCCGACCGGCGATAGTCAAAAGGCAATTTTTTGGGCCTCACAGGCGCTTGAGCGTACGGGATTGCCTGATTATGCTTTGGCGGCACCAGTATTAAATCGCGACCCGGTTGATTTTTATACGCCGGGATTGCACTTGCTGACCGGCACACTGATGAAATTTTCTCCCCTACCGCTAGCTACGGTGGGTTTCTTTAGTATTGCGGCCGCCATTGGCGTAGCCGTGCTCGCCATTAGTTTGACGGGATTGCTGATTCCGCAGGGCGGCAGAGCATTTTGGTACATCGCCGGCATTTTAATTTTAACTAATACTCGTTTTTTACGGTACCTGCGTGAACCGGGCTACCATTACCAAAACGTGGTGGGCGAACTATTGCTCTTTGGGTTGGTGTACGTAGGTATCTCGTTGCTTAAAAAATGGTCATGGTGGGACGTGTTGTTGGGCGTACTGACGGGCATTACGTTGCTGCTTTCGCACCAATTCTCCACTTTTTTAGCAGTGTTTGCGCTGCTGCCCATTGCACTTTTAGTGTTAGGCCACTACTTGCACAGTCATGTCCTACAACATCTCTCGCCTATTAAGCTTACGGCATTGGCGACGAGTGTTGGTTTGTGTCTTTTGGCTGGGTTTTCCTTGGGCTTACATCACAAACTGCCAGATATTTTTACGTTAACCCCCCATTTACGCCACCTGGTGGTGCCGTGGTACGAGTATCCGCGCACGCTTGGTTTCTTATTAGTGTATTTGGGCCTCGGCGGATTCGTGCTGCTGCTACGTCGTCGGCGCGATCTGCCCACGCTGGCTTTTGTGCTGTCCGCAGCGATGTTGCTACTTTTATCGTACGGGCCATGGCTGATGATTGATATTCCTCCTGTCCGTGCCCTCTTTTATAGTATTGTGCCGTTGGCGTGTTTGGCTAGTGTGTTTTTGTATTATTTGTTTGGTAAAAAGAGTGTTGTCCAAACTATCCCAGCCCTCTGTTTATTGCTAGTGCTGTTATTAGGTAGTTCGTACCAGACTGTTCGAGCGGCATTGGTAACCCAGCACGCCGTTCGCACCAACTCTACGTTACAAGCCGCCCAGATCAGCCTGATTGATTTTTTAGCAGGATCAGCAGATACACGGGCGGTATTGACTGATGATTACAATCGCCGCTCCAGTTCGTGGTTGTTATTGGCGGGACATCCCACCTATACCCGCTTGGCGGCAGATATCCGGACGCAAATGGCTGAAGCGACGCAATCGGGCGCTCGCAATGAACTCTACTTACACCACTTGGATTATGAAAAAATATATTCGTTAGGAAGCTTCCCGGAAATCACCCATTTGTTACAGAAATATAACATTGGGTACGTTACCGGTGTGACTGGCTCAACTCGCGCGGCCTTGGCGGCTAACCCTGCTCTAGCTACTGCGGCCCAGAGCGGAGATTTGACCTTGTTTGCTGCACCGTTTGAGGGAATAAAAACACCTCTCACTGATATGGCCACGTGGCTCCTTCGACCCAGTACGTTAGCAAATGATATTGGTGATGACGAAGATACGTTTGAGCACTTACCGGCTTCTTTGCGAACAACGAGGTTGTCAGACCCAGAAGTAGTAGGCCCAACGACATATCGCACTACTAGCTCCCCGATCACCGCGCTGCGTTTTAATGTTCGGGACTATGTCCGGGTACTATGGGCTAAAGAAGGTCGAGAAGTATCTGACATTGCACTGGAGTTTTTTTGGCAGGCGGAAGGCGAAGTGCCGGGGTTACGATTGAGGACCATCACCGGCAAAAGCTTGTCACTTCCGGCCCATGCTATGATTCGACTAGAAAGTGCAGAAGTACCCTTTGATGCTGATGGTTTTATCACGCTCTTTATTGATAATCCACAGGAACGCGAAGTTATGATCGATGCCTTCGCCCTCGGATTAGCACGCGTGCCGTAACTAACTTTCGCCCTATGGCTCACAAACAATCTCGTTTATCCGGCGCCTTAGCTCTGATGATAGCCCAAGGGGTGGTATTGGTGTTGGGATATATTACTCACCCACTCATTGGCCGGCTGCTGGGTCGGTCGTCGTACGGTATTTACGGCGTGGTGTTAGCCGTGCAGTCGATTGTTGGACTGCTGCTGACGCTGGGGGTGCCGGTCGCCGTGGCGCGTTTTGTGGCTCGAGATGAGGAGCATGCTCACAGCACATTGAAACAAGCACTACGTATTCAAACAATCGTGGCGTTAGTGGTGGCAGTAGGCACCTTTTTAGCTAGTCCCTTGCTGGCGCGGTTTTTGGGTGATGCCAGTTTAATTAATTACATTCGTCTCATTGCCCTGATTGTCTTTCTGCAAGCGTACTACCCGATTTTCTTACAGTTTTTAAGCGGCCTGCATTTATTTAACCGCCAGGCAATCTTAATGTCGCTGTATGCCGTGGCGAAATTGGCTGGCGCTATCGGACTGATTTATGCCTTTCAAGTGTATGGCGCCTTTGCGGGCTTTGCGGTGGGCGGCGTGTTAGCTGGCTTGCTGGGCTGGGCTTGGACCTGGTCGGCGGGGGGCCGAGAACATAAGGCGCTGCCGCTTAGATCCTTTTTGCAGTTTAGCGGCACGTACGTACTTACTTTAGTAGGCTTACAAATTTTAATTAGCCTTGATCTGTTTATGGTTAAGGCGTTGCTCCATGAAGACGCGCAGGCTGGGTACTACAATGCGGCGGTGACGTTGTCCCGGATTTCGTACATGTTATTGCAGGCTCTCGCCTTTATTTTACTGCCCAGCGTGTCGGCCCTAACGAAGCCAGGCGAGTCGCATGATAGCGCGGCCACCTTTATTGGGGATGCTATCCGCTACCTGATTATGTTAATTGTGCCGAGCGTGGCGATTGCGGCAGCAACTAGCAAGCCATTAGTTATTTTATTCTTCTCGCGTGAATACTTGCCGGCCGCCCCGGTGCTGACTGTCTTAATGATTGGTATCGGTAGCTTGGGTTTTTATTTACTGCTAACTAATATTGTGGCCGGAGCGGGGCGGGCAATGACGGGCTTAGTGGTGACAACCGGCTTAATCGGCATGAGTGCGGCTTTGGGTTACTGGCTGATTCCCCAGTACGGCTTAGTGGGTGCGGCTTGGCAAACGACCCTCACGGCGCTGGTGGGCTTGCTTATTTTATCGCTGTATACTTTCCGGACGTTTGCTATTCCTATTCCCATTCACAGCATTATTAATATTTTGATTGCGGCGGCCGTCGCCGTGGCACCCACGTATTTTTGGGTCGCCACGCCGCTCACCCTTATTATCCAGTACGCATTGGGAGCGATATTGTATGGCACAACGTTGTATCTGCTTGGTGAAATTACCCCGGCTGACATTGGCCGGCTGGTCTCGGTCCATCCTAGGTTGAGATTTATTAAAGGTTCATGAGCCGGCTGTCTTACATCGTAGCGGTAGTCGGCGGCGGCTTGATTTTACTAGCCGTAATTTTTGCTGCTAGCTTGCTGCCTCGGGGAGTACGAGAAGTGGCAGCATTAACCAATGTCCACGGTATTCCATTCGCCCAGGCTGATGATTGGACCATGGTTACTCAGGCCTTAGCTCACACTGATGTGTATTTACGTGAGCCAGTGGCTTTTAAAAAATTGGTTTTAACTTTTGAGTATGTACCACGCAATACACAAAGTCTGGCAGTAGGCGTGCGGGGAAATGCTTTTTGGTTAAGTTACGCGCCGATTACTTTCTACGAAGCAACCAGCGATCTTTCGAACGATGATACCCAAGTAGCAACGGTGGTACTACCCTTAACAGATACACTTCAAGACGTGGATCGCTCTATTGATGTGATGTTTGTGGCTAACGGGCAAACTGAAGGGTCGTTAAAGAATGAATTAGTCGATACAACCATGTGGCAAATTCGAAGTCTACAGGCTCGAACTGCCGTAGAGAATCTTCCCACCCGCGCGGAGCTAAAAGATTACTTACGCTCAGTGCTCACGCAGGAACGACCACTATGATTACTGCTGCTAAATTAAGCCTAGCCGCTACTACCCTACTTTTTACTGGCGCCCTGGTGGCAATCGCCCGCTATTTGCATCCAGCTACATTTAGTGTGGCAACGTACTCGATTTTATTGGCTGGCAGTGTTTTGTTACTGACAGCAGTGATTATTCGTCGCGCTTGAGTATGATCCGTCGGCTTCACATAGGATTGGTAGTTATCTGTGTAGCGACGGCTGTGTTTTTGCTGCACTACAGCGTGGACCGGGAGTTTATTAACTTGAGCCCGACACCAGGCGCAGCGCAGGTGGTACCACTCAAAGCGGGGACAGCGTATGAATTGCAGTTAACGGCCCGGAACGGCCCCATTACCCGGTTGGGGTTTTTCTTAAAGCCACTCCAGGAAAATTTACCAGTTGGTCTGGTGACGCTCGTAGTTAAGAAAAATGGAGTGGAAGTAACGCGCAGTAGCGTGGCCACGTCGTTTATTGATGCGCAAGGTTTTACGCAGTGGCGCCTTGAACCGCCCTTACAAATTACTAAGGCTGAAGAATTGCATGTGGCGCTAGTGCTGCCCGATGCATTGAGCGAGAAGATCGGGGTGCAGTTGCGGCTGGTGGATGACACCTTTACGGCCCGTGACGCTATTTTTACGATTGATGGCGTAACGCAACCGAATCCCATTGCTCATCAAGCCTACTTCGCCTACCGCCCAGCGTTTGCTAGTCATCTGGCGGGACTACTACTGCTGGCGGCTGGAGCGGTGTTGTATCCATTGTCGCTCAAAAAATACGCATCGCCCGTCTACGCGTTAGCGCTAGCACTGGTGGCGTACACCCCTGTCTTAAGATTAGGGGTTTCGCCGGTGTGGCCGATTTTTGCCGTGGCAGCATCTTGGTGGGGGATGTTTCGACTGCTGCGACAACGGGGAGTTGGTGTTATCCCCGCTGGAATTGGCGCCCATGCCGCTAGCCTCACCACTTATTTTGCGCTGCACTTGCTTGTCGGACAAAGCAACCTGGCCTATTTGGCGTTACTACCGCTCGTTTTTTCTTTTAAGAAGAAGCCAGTAGTTTATGGTGTTGCCGCCGTTCTATTATTGGCTGCCATTATTCCTGGGCTTGCTGCTGACAGGCTACCGGTCGCGAGCCTACGAGATATTTGGCTTGACACTAACCAAGCGGCACAGGCCCTTAAAATACCAGGTAGCACAGAGCCGTGGTGGCACTTCGGCAGTTACGTAGGTGTGTTGGGAGCTTTACTGGGTGGCTTGGGTTTATTGACATGCGGAAAAAGGGAATGGCGAGGACTGACATTGTTAGTATTCAGCTTACTGTTAATCCAGGTGGTCGGACCACGGTACTCGCCCACCGCTGGCCTTTTTGTCCCGTGGGCGTATCTCATTATTATTCCCACGTACGCGCTGGCTTATTTTATCGGATTAGGGGCAGATGCGATGCGGCGCTATCTGGGTCCTTCAAGACCAGCCACCGTCATTTTGGCTAGTATTGGATTGGTTAGTTTGTTGGACTTGTTGTACGTATTAATTACCACCCTTGAATCTTTTTACTTATGAGTTCTAGTATTGCCCGGCAAGCCGGCTTAATTGGCCTGACTGCATTCGGTGGGGCGTTGATCGGTTTTGTGTTGCAACTACTGGTGGCGTATTACTTTGGCGCCAGCAGTGCGACAGATGCTTTCTTTATGGCGTCTTCGTTATCAGAGCTGCTGACAAAACTGTTAATGGGTGGCTCCATCACCGCGGTATTTTTGCCGATGTTTGTGCAGTACTTAGCTCAGAATGAAAGAGCGCGCGCGTGGGACTTGGCTTTAAATATCTTACACATAGCAACGACACTGTTCGCCGTACTGCTCATTTTGGTTGGTGTTTTTGCTCGACCATTAGTGTTATTGATCGCACCAGGCTTTGACGCGGCTACCCAAGCCTTAACAGTACAGCTGTTATATGTTCTGTTGCCTTCCTTCCTGTTCTTTTTTCTGGTTGATTTGTTAATTGCCATGCTGCATGCCTTGCAGCGCTTTACCATTCCGGCCCTGTTGCGCATTGTCACCCCGCTTGTTTCCGTGGCGTGCGTGCTGTTGCTGCAGCGCTCGTTGGGTATTTATGCGCTAGCGATTGGCGTGGTAATCGGCGCTTTGCTGCAAGTGCTACTTGTCGCCAGTGGGCTGTTTGCTGAAGGCTGGCGGTATCATTGGCAGCTCAATCCCCGCGATCCCAACTTTAAGCGCCTAGTACATTTAGTGTACCCATTCATTTTTTCAATGCTAGTCACCCAGGCCGCCGGCATTACCTATCGCGTATTGGTTTCGGATTTATCAACTGGCAGCCTGTCGGCGATAAAGTATGCCGAAAAAATTACCCAGCTACTGACGATTATTTTTATTAGCTCCGTCACCACGGTAGTGTATCCGCGACTGGCCCGCGCGGTCGGTAAACGCGACTTCGAGGGCGTGTTGACGACCTTGGCGTATGCTATGCGCCTCTTGCTACTCCTGACCGTACCCCTCTGGATTGGGGCGAGCATGCTGCGCGAACCGATTATTGTCTTGGTCTATGGCCATGGCTCATTTACGAGTGAAGCAGTAGCTTTGACCGGGAAGGCACTGTTGTTCCTAAGTATTAGTTTATGGACTAACGCAATTAGCTCGCTGCTGGGGCATGCGGTGTTGGCATTACAACGAACCCGAGCCGCGGTGGCTGTTACCGTAGCCTCCCAGGCCGTAGCCATTACGTTATTTGTTTTGCTGGTACCAAGAATGCAACTGGCTGGGTTGGCGCTGGCTTCTTCATTAGTGCCACTATCCTCCGCGCTGCTGTATTACATTCATTTGTACCCGCTGTTGCCCTCTGCCCATCGTATCTTTTGGCAAGGCGCCCTGCTTAAAATTTCGGGGCTGGCGGTAGGGCTGGCGGGTTTTTTATGGGCCTGGCAGCAGTTGGTGCCGACGACGTCTAGCGCCCTAACAGCCTTTGTGCTGCAGTTGCTTCTCCCTTCTGGCTTTGGTGCAACTCTTTTTTTCGCTGGCGCGTACGCCTGGCGCCTGGAAGAAATGCATGATCTGATTAATTTGTTTACTAAACGATTTAAACGACTGGCCCGCGTATGAAATTTGCCGTGATTGAATATAGCAGTAAAACGGGAATGGTCTGGCGCCATCGTGATGAACATCCCAATTATTTAGCTGACCCAGATACAGAAATGGATCCGACCAGCTTTGGCTGCTACGTGTCGGCATTGCGGGGCGAACATATCCCTCTCACCGGACTAATTACTGGTCCGGTTAACCAGGTACCACGAGCCGCGCAGCTGTGGCGTAAGGTACACAAGCGCCTGACGGGAAGCTGGCCGCAATCGTATTCGTTGGATTATTTAAAAGGATTAGATGCGGTACTAGTGGTGCATCAAATCAGCGACGGCCATGAGGTAACGGCCTTTACTAAACGGCTGAAGCAAGAATTTCCGCAGCTCGTGGTTATGGGCGTGCCGACGCAGCCCTATGGGTTATTGGAGCAGCATTGGCAAAAGGACGAGAAGTGGTTAAAAGATTTTAAGGAATTTGCGACCGCTTGCGATGTTTTTATTTCAATCGTGGCCGACACGGTTCCACTGTGGCAGCAGCTGATTCAAAAGCGCGTGGTGTATCTACCCCAGCCCTACCCCGTTGAGTTCGCTTCGCAGTCCTACCAGGATGTGGCGAAGAAGCAGAAAGTGATTTATGTGGCGGGCGTGTTGAGCAGACCTGTGATTGAACGAGGCTTCCTGGTTGCTGTCAAATTACAACAGCGGTTTCCTGCATACACGATTCAATACGTAGCTGAAGACACTACCCCAATCCCGGCGTTGACTGGATTTCGTACGGAAAAAGTTCCTTTTGCGCAGTGGCGAGAACACCTTAAGTACTTAAGTCAGGTAGCATTGGTGGTTAACACCGACCACACGTTCACCCGTGGACGGGTGCAGGTGGATTGCGCGGCCGTGGGCACACCAAGTATTGGAGCGAATTCAGATGGACAACGTGATCTATTCCCGGATTTACCAGCGACAGCCGAAACGTCGGTGGCGGAATTAGTTGAGCAAGGGGTGGAGCTACTAGAGGATCCTGACTGGTATAGCGTAGTGGTAACGCGCGCCCGAGAACGGTTGCAGCCGTATGACTACGCTACCTCAGCCCAACGGCTTAATAATTTAGTGGCTGAATATTTATGAGTAAGCGTTTTTTGATCAAACACGTCGGCAACATGGGCGACATGATTTTTTTCATTCCTCCCGTGTTGGAAACTTTAAAAAGAGTCTATCCAGCGTGCCACATTACGTTTGTTACCGCCTGGGGCTTTAAAGATACCAAAGGTCGCTGGGGCAAACGTAACCAAGATGGTTTTTGTTTAGCCTTGATGATGCATAATCCTTTTATTGATCAATTAATTCATTACCACGATACAAAATTAGTGCTAGATGGCTCATTGTGCCAAGAAGAAGGCAAACGTTTCCCTACCTGGAATCAGGTCTATTACGCGACACAAAAAAATAGTGGTGAGTACGATGGCGTGTACGAACTGGACATGGGCATAGGCCACACCGAGAATCCCTTAGCGCGCATGTATGACGCAGTGGGCTTGCCGGGCGAAGAGTATAGCAATTACCAGTTGTACCTGACGGAGTCTGACAAAGCAGTTGCGGCACAGGTGATGCAATATTTGCCACGTCCGCGGATTGTTTTACTCGAAGGACTAGAGGGCACTACCACTCGTGGCTGGGATCCGGCTAAAATTCCACCGCTGGTGGCTGCTATTACCTCCCAATATGAGGTAGCGCCGATTTGGTTTGGCGGTAAACACACCAGGGAATGGCAGGGCCGCTCATTAACGTTACGGGAGAACATAGCCACGTTGCTGTATGCTGATGTGAGTATTGGGGTGTTGTCGGGGCCGTTGCATTTTGCGGCAGCCGTCGGCTTACCGACGATTACATTGTATGCGGATCACCCGCTGCATCGCACCGCGCCCGCTTATTTCTTGAATCGCTACATTAGTCCACCTAAGAAAAAACACCGAACCATTCTCGGTCCTTCAGGTTCTCAATACACACTACTTAAGCATAATGGGCCATCCCCCAACCTAACGCCCATTGAAGCGGCGGCTCAAGGTGCAATTAATTGGCGTAAGCCAGGCAAGCAAGCCACAAAAACTGGGTTAGCCGCAATTACGGTGTCGGAAGTATGTGCGGTGCTGCAGGATGTGCTGCTCCCTGCTTAAGCAGGTGTCTTTTTGATTTCTAGCACAATAACGCCAAGCAGCATGCCGAACCAGGCGGGCGGCAGTAAAAAAACACGGAACGGGTAGCCAGTTTTTGCAGCCACCTGGCTCAACGTGCGATGAGAGTAGAATTTTTGAAAGTAGCGCTCTGATGACCAGGGCCAGAAGCGGCGCAATATTTTTGGCCGTGTGAGTAGGTAATGCAAGCGATGCAAGCTGTAGGCATACGGCACACTAAGCAACACCGTGCCGCCGGGCTTCGTGGCGCGGAGGTGCTGCTGCACAATATCGATGTCGTGATCAAAAAAATGTTCAATCAATCCGGCACTCCACACCAGATCAAATTCAGCAGTAAACGGCAGGTTCCTCGCATCTGCTTTAATAAAGGAGGCATTGGTTATGCCTAAGGCGTGCTGATGGCGGCGGGCAATCTCCAGGCCGGCTTCGGAAATATCGATGCCAACCAGCCGCTTAATGCGCGGGGTAAATGATAACGTGAGTGTGGCCGTGCCGCAGCCTAATTCGAGAAACTCGGTATCGGCGTGAAGATGCGGCTTAAAGACGTGGTGAAGGCGGCGGTTATAGATGTTGCGGCCAGCCGTCACAAACGTTGACGAGCCCCCGGCGAGCCACACCCCATCCCAAATCCGCTCCCATTTAGCATTGGCTGGTAGTGGGGCTTGAGTGTGGTTTCCAGGGGTCATAGATGCGTATTTTGCCATTGTAAACCATGTATGTGATACTTAAAAATATTTGATTTTATTTAAGGCTCACGCATGACTACCTCGCCAGAAATATCACCTTTGGGTACTAGTACTAAGCTTACGGACGAGCAAGCCACTCATATTAGTATTCGAACGTCGTGCCGGGTGTGCGGTAATTTATCGTTGGTGCCGGTGCTGTCGCTCGGCAATCAATATGTATCTAACTTTGTGGACACAATAGACGACGGCGTGGCAGCTCCGCTAGAACTGGTGCTGTGCAACGCGGAGCATGGTGGCTGCGGATTACTACAGCTAAAGCATACGGTGGCCCCGGAAGTCATGTACCGCAACTATTGGTACCGCTCGGGGGTGAATCAAACGATGCGTGAGGCTTTGGCCGACATTACGGTGAAGGCGGAGCGGTTGGTTAACTTATCATCCGGTGACACGGTGGTTGATATTGGTAGTAACGACGGCACGCTGTTGCAATCGTATCGCGTGCCTGGCATTAAACGAGTAGGGTTTGAGCCGGCCACCAATCTACTGCCCTACGCAGCGCAGGTTGATGCCACTATTATTAATGATTTCTTTTCGGCCCAGGCATGGCATGCAGCCGGATTTGCGACCCCTGCCAAAATTATTACTAGTATTGCCATGTTTTATGATTTGGAAGATCCAAACGGCTTTGTGGCGGATATCGCTCATGTATTAGCACCCGACGGTGTGTGGATTTTACAGATGAGTTACCTGCCATCGATGTTGAAGCAGAATGCGTTTGATAATATTTGCCATGAACATTTGGAATACTACTCACTCCTGGCACTGGAAAATTTATTGGCCCGGCATAACCTACGCGCGATTGATGTAGAGTTAAATGCGGTGAATGGTGGTAGTTACCGGGTGTACATTACCCACGCCGCACCGGCGCCATACACCAGTGCGGCCGGCGAAAAACGATTAACTACGTTGCGCACCCAAGAGGCAGCGCTGTTACTACACAGTGTGCCGGCCTATGCCGGTTTTGCCGAGCGAGTGAATACCCTCAAGCAGCAGACGGTTAATTTTATCCGCCAGGCGGTGGCTAACGGCAAAACAGTGTACGTGTACGGTGCTTCCACGAAGGGTAATTGTTTATTGCAGTATTATGGGTTGGACCACAGTTTGATTACGGCCGCGGCCGAACGCAATCCGGATAAGTGGGGTAAGCAAACGGTGGGCACCGGTATTCCGATTGTGTCGGAAGCAGAGGCGCGAGCGGCAAGGCCGGATTACTTCTTAATTTTGCCGTGGCATTTTTTACCGGAGTTTGTTGAGCGGGAAAAAGACTATTTTTCCCAGGGCGGTAAATTTATCGTGCCCCTGCCTGAGTTTCAGATTTTGCCGGCTTAGTCCGACTGGCCAGGTTACCTAGCAGTATCCGCCAGGGCAAGAGAACGGATTCTAAAATAATCTTTTTCGACATTTTTGATTTGCCTTGATGACGATTGGGCCATTCGACGGGGTGCTCAACGATTTTTAATTTACCTTGGCGAGCGCGGTACTTGAGTTCGACTAAAAAGCCGTAGCCTTCAGCATGGGTGGTGGCAGGCTGTAAGCGAGCAATGCAGCGGCGGTGCATGGCGATAAAGCCAGACGTGCAATCACTGGTAGGTAGGCGCAACAGCGCCTGGACGTATTTATTAGCAAAGCGGCTTAAGTGGCGGCGCCAGCGAGGAATTCCCGGAAAGGACTGGTTTAAAGCATACCGCGACCCCAGTACAATGTCGGCACCACGCTCGAGTAGCTCAATCAGGCGAGGAATTTCCTTCGGGTCATGGGAAAAGTCGGCATCCATCATAATTACCGCATCAATCGTTTCGTCTGATGCCACCAGATTTAACCCTTCGATGTAGGAGCGGGCAAACCCGCGCGGGCCGCGGCGGGAAATGAGGCGGACTGACGGATGAGTGGTTGCAACTTGTTTAACTATCTCACCCGTGCCATCTGGTGAGTTGTCATCAAGGACATAGACGCGGGCGGACGGAGCAATGGCGGCGATTTCCTTTAAGATCTTGCCGATATTGCCGACCTCATTATAGGTAGGGATCAAGATGGCGGTGTTCACAAAGCTGAGCATAGCGTAAAGGGGGTGGTTAGACTAATTGACGGGGTAAAATTATACTGCAAGGCATTACTGCTCTAGTAAAAAATTATGGAGGGCGTTTTGGGCTACTAGCGCTTATTTTTTTGCTGGCGTTAGGGCTTCGGTTGTGGGGCATCGATCATCAAATTAATACAGATGAAAATAAATTAGTGGTGCCGTCGGTAAAAATGGCGCGAGGCGAACAGCAGCCTTTGCTTTACCCTAAGGGCACGTACTACCCACATCTGTACCACTATATTTTGGCTGGTACTTTTTTACCGGTCACCTTACTGCACCCTGCATTAACTTTTGATAATTACTACACCAATGTTTTTTTGCTTATCGGCCGAATTACGACGGCAGTGCTGGGAGCGGCTACGATATTTCCGCTGTATGGATTGCTTAAGCCGATGAGTAGTAAGCGGACGGCGTTGTTAGCGTGTGTGCTGCTGGCCATACTACCGATTCATGTTAAGTACTCACACTACGCCCACGTGGACGCGCCCTTGGCTTTTTTTACCACGCTCGCCCTACTGGCCGCACAGCGGACCTGGGTAAGAGGTAAAGCTACGTGGTATATCTTAACGGGTATTTTTGTGGGACTGTCGGGAGCGGTTTTATATACCGGCTTAGTGATGGGTATTGCGCTCTTGTTTGCTCACGGCAAGCACTGGCGAGCGGCTGGGTATTCCTGGCGGACACTGCTGCGCCCGGCGTTTATCATTGGGTTAGTCGCGATACCGCTGACTTTTATTATCACCAGCCCCTACTCCTTGCTCGAGCGGCACGAAGTGTGGCAAACGTACCAGCGTATTAACGAACGGGCGGCAGCTGGCGATTTGGGCTATACTCGGACATCGCTAGTGTGGCCGCTATTTAATAGTTCCTTAGATTGGGGCATTCCTTTTACTTCGGCCAGTATTTTCACTGAATTTAATCCGTTGATCATGCTTTTTGCTGCTATCGGATTACTGCTCGTGATCTGGCGTAAGCAGTGGCAGCTAGTGGCGCTGCTGGGCGGCACGGCCGTGGTGGCTTATTTAGCAATTGCTGGCTATGTCCGCATGTCGGCGATTAAACGTTTTTTACCCTTGGCACCGCTGGCCGCCGCCCTGGCCGCTGTTGGCATAGCACAGATCACGCGCGTATTGCGACTCGATACGAAATGGCAGAACTTAGTTCAAGCGGCGCTGGTTATTTTAATTGTGGCGCCGAGCTTGTACCACGTCATTGGTTTTGACCGAGCATATGCGCATGGCTCCACTCACATTGAAGCCGTCGCCTGGACGCGCAGTAATTTGCCCAAGGGCACAACGATTCTCCAGCATGGCCCCTTGGTGCTACTGCCGCCAGATGATCCTGATTACCGGATTGTTAAACTAGGCGAGGTGTATGCTAATTTTAATGTCCAGGATCCGGAAGTCAGCCATGACCGCGCGAAGCCGCTGGATGATTGGATCGAACATGAACAGATTGATGTAGTGTATTTGGATGCACGGATGGTTAATCGGTATTGGGATGCAACCTCGGTGGCACTGTATCCAGAAACGACGGCGTCGTATCGCGCTTTCTATGAAGATATTCGGCGGCGCGGCAAACTGTTGTACCACATTGTGCCAGCATTAAACGGTTTAGCCGGTCCCGAGGTGGAGTTATATGACGTTAGCCATTTACAAAATTAAATTGGCTTTATACCGACCCCACCTGATGTGTTCTACTGTCCGTCATTGCGAGGAGTCGGCGACAAAGCAATCTCATGGTTTAAACACTGGGATTGCTTCTCCGCCAGCTGGCGGACTCGCAATGACATGGTAGGGACTAGGTGGAGTTGGTATTAAACAGCTAATTTTACTATCTTTACCGTATGAGTACCGCAACCCCCTACGTGGTTATTCCCACGTATAATGAACGCACCAACATCGAGCGATTAATTGCGGAGCTCTTTGCGTTGAACGTGCCCAATTTGTCGGTATTGGTCGTGGACGATAATTCACCAGACGGGACAGGAGAGGCAATAAAGAAGCTCCAGGAAAGCTACCCACAATTGCAGTTGCTGATGCGACAGCAAAAGAGCGGCTTAGGACCGGCGTACATTCACGGGTTTCAGGAAGCCCTGGCGCACGGAGCCACGGCTATTGTGCAAATGGACGCTGATTTCTCCCATGACCCGGCTGATGTACCTCGGCTACTACAGCATTTAGCGCAATACGACTTAGTGTTAGGTTCGCGCTATAGCCAAGGGATCAGTGTAATTAATTGGCCACTGCGCCGATTGCTGATTAGTATTGGCGGCAATATTTACACTTCGATTATTACCGGTATGCCCTTTAAGGATGCGACAGGCGGCTTTAAGGCGTGGCGAGCAGCCACGTTGCAGGCAGTAGATCTACCTCATATTGTGGCGGATGGGTACGGTTTTCAAATTGTGATGACCTATCGAGCCTGGAAAAAAGGTTTAAAAATCGGTGAAGTCCCAATCGTGTTTACGGAACGCCGGGACGGACAATCTAAAATGAGCAAGGCGATTATTAGAGAAGCTTTGCTGTTAGTCTGGAAACTTAGATTCTTTGGGTGAAAGTTTGTCCGTGCAGGAATTCTATGAAAATTGAAAATTACCGGCAGTTGTTGCCGTACGCGCTGCTACTGACAATTTCGATCATCGCTCTCCTCCCTCTCTGGTTTGGTTATTTCTATGCCGTGGGCGATATGCGGGATGTCACTATTCCGCTCGAAATATTTTTTCATGAGCAGCTACTGCAAGGGCACTTACCCAGTTGGCACCCTGACATTGCTTGGGGGTTTCCAGTAATTGCCAGTGCCCAAATTGGTTTCTTCTATCCCCCATTGCTTTTTGGGGCGCTGTTCCCAGTATGGCTTAATCTACCTCTCATGGTGGCAGCACACACTGTGGCATTGCTGGTTGGTATGTGGCTTTATTTACGGCGACATGTTAGCCAGTCGGCGGCGTTGTTTGGCAGTATCTCTTTTGGGTTAAGTGCATTCGTGTGGCAGCACCTTACGCACCTCAATATTTTTTTATCTATTGCCTGGCTGCCGTGGCAGCTACTCGTCGCTACTTGGCTTGTCAGCAAATCACGGTGGCAGGCGCGGCATATTGCCGCCATGGCACTAAGTATTGCACTCCCTTTTTTGATCGGACAGCTGCAAATGCCTTTTTTACAAGCTCTGTTTATTTTTTGCTACCTGTTGTCCTGTCGCTCTCACCGCTCGCTAGCGCGCGTTACTGGCAGCATCGCGCTCATTGGCGTGCTGGTGAGTTTATTAGCAGCCGTTCAAATAGCGCCCACGCTGGAGCTTCTAAAAGAATCCTCGCGAGGACTAGCGGGCGACTTTGATACCGTGCGGGCTAACCAACACAGCTTTCCGTTATATCATCTGCCAACATTGTTCTTCCCCCGCTTTTTTGGGGCGGATGCGTCGTACTGGGGTAAACGCTTGGAAATTGAGTACGGTATTTTTGTGGGTACCCTGCCACTGGTACTGGGTATGTGGTATGTGTGGCAGCTACTTAGGAAAAAGGTAGCTGCTCCCCAGGCGCGCTTCTGGCTGGCTGCGGCTAGCATTTCTTTCTTATTGAGCCTCGGTTCGCTTTCACCCATTCGCCTTATCGGGTTGGAGCCGTCATTGTGGTTTTTTTCTGCTCCGGCGCGCTGGCTCTTATTTACCAGTCTGTCGTTGTCCGTCCTGGCGGCACATGGCTTTGATTGGGTTTTTACGCAACGGGCGGCGGCACAGCGATTTTTAAAATTAGTCTTGGCTACGCTGGCCTCGTTAGTGGTGCTGGCTACTATTGCTCTGCACTATGTCGACCGCCTACTGCCGCAGCTGATTACTAGGGTAGGCCATAGCTTTCCGCAACTCATGGCGGGACGTGACTTGGTTTATTACCAAGAAAAGTTACTCACTCTCATTCACAGCCTGCGCGCAACGAGTGTGAGTTGGCACAGTTGGTATACTTTTCTGCCGTTCGCAGCGTTGCTGGCTGGTATCGTAGCTTTACGACGTAACCGGCCGGGCGTACTGCTAGTAGGTAGCGCGGTAGAACTCTTGTTAATCGTTGGTACCCTGACACCAACTATGCCCTGGCGGCAGATACTCGCCGTACCGACTACCTACTATGCACTGCCGGCGAGTGTGCAGGCTAAGCAAGCGCGGATCATGTCGTTGCAACCCGAAGGCGATACAGGAGCGTGGTTCACCAACCCTGGTTCACGGCCCGATGCGACAGTACGTGAGCAGCAACGCCAATTGTTACTACCATTGCTGTCGACTCAATATGGTGTGGCCGGTATTCATTGGCCGGCTTCGCTTGATATTCAAGCCCAAGCCAAGGCACTGGAAGCAATCCAAGGTAGTAGCCTTGAGCAGCTAGACATGACATTGGCGGCGGCCCGCACGGTTGGTGCGATTATCGCCCCTCGTAGCCTTAGTGTGCCGCCGGGCAGCACTACCACAACTTACCAGGAAGGGTTGGCAATTTATTCACTGCCGGCCGCCCCTCGAGCTGAAGTGCTAACAAATGAGGGCGCCTCCGTGCTGGCAGAGTACCAGGCACTGTCGCCGACCCATACTCGTATTCAGGTGACCTCCCCGTGTGACTGCCCTCTGATTGTTCGTGATACTTGGTTCCCCGGTTGGGTAGCCTTTGTTGATGGCCAGCCTACACTAATTGAGCGAGCGGAAGATATCTTTAGACAAGTGCCGCTTACGCCAGGTACTCACATTATTGATTTTTATTACCACCCCCGTTGGCTCTACGTTGGGTTAAGTCTATCAATTATAACGGCACTGGGTTGTCTGTTTTTCCTTAGAAATAATCGTGATAGGTTATCAGTATGAGTCGACCCCTCCATATTGCGATTTCGGCACCAACTGGATATAACACGCGGGAATTGTTAACGCCGCTTCAGGAACTGTTAACGAGCGACGCAGCGATCGACCGCGTAACGGTACTGACGCCAGCTGCTGATCACCAAGCTGCCATTTTCCCCGATTACGCTCCAAAGTTTTCTTTTGTGTATCGGACTGGCGGGCAAGCCCACTACGATGCGTTGCTAGCTAAGCTTGCGCCTGATTTAGTCATCACGCCGACGGCTGGTTTAGATGATAAGGATACGCCGATCCTCCGGGCGGCGAAGCAGGCTAAAATCCGTACGTTCACCTTTATCGCTAGCTGGGACAACGTGTATAAGATGGAGCGGTTTAAGCAGTTCGGTAAGCCGTATGTCCTGGCGGATTATTTTGGCGTCTGGAACCAGATGATGCGCGACCACCTACTACGCGTTTTTCCTCAAATTCATCCGGAACGAATTTTTATTATCGGGGCGCCTCGCCTAGATGTTTTTGCGCACACTGACCATATCCCGACCAAGCAGGCTTTATACGATTATTTAGAGCTACCAGATGTTACGGTGCCGCTGCTGCACATTGCCACAACCGAACTGTACCCGATGGAATATATCGTGAAGACAATTCATCGGGCCCGTATTAAAAAAGAACTGCCTGAACAGTTATATCTGTATGCTTCAGTCCATCCTGGCGGTTCGCTCGATCGCCACCAGGATTATGCAGCACGCTACGGAGTGACAGTGCGTTACTCCTTTGGTCGCCGGGATAATGCGGTGTTGCCTGAGTTTATTTACAACCCAACGCCCACCGAAACATATTTATTAGTTGCTTTGTTTAAATATGCTCGTGTCTTAGTTAATCACTCTTCTACGGTGGCCATTGAATCGATGTTGGCTGACGTGCCTGTGGTGAATGTGAAATATGGGCAACGTTTTGATTGGTGGCGCTGGCGGCGATCAATGGTGTTCCGTGATTTTAAGCAGCATTATGACGATATTGTCCGCGGCGGCGGGACAACGATCGCGCATAGCCCGCGTGAATTGGTGGGGAGTATTAAGCAGTATTTGGAGCACCCGGAATTGAAGCGGGCGGAGCGGGCAGCTACAACGACGCGTATGATCACTTTTTCGGACGGCAGTGCTAGCCAGCGACTGCTTGACACTATTAAGCAGGTAGCGCTACGGTAGCGCCTTGATTTGTATGACAACCACACGAGGGACTATTAGTTTAGTTTTTGATGATGGCTATGAGGTCATCTACCGGCATGTTGTGCCTATACTTAACAAACTTAAAATTCCGGCAACGTTTGCTGTGCCGCTTGATCACGAAGCGGTGCAGCGAACCGAAGATCGACCGTGCGCGCCTTGGGAAACTTGGCAGGGCCTGCAGCAGCAGGGACATGAATTGGCGGCGCATGGTGTGACCCATCAGAGCTTTAAGATATTAGACCCAGTTACGTTAGATGAAGAATTGCGACTACCCGCGCAAACATTGCACGCCAGCACACTGGTGTATCCCGGCGGTGGTTATACCCCTGAAATAAAAAAGGTAGCAAAAGCTTACTACCAAGCAGCTCGTACTACGGAGCCTGGATTTGAAACACTGCCTCCGCATGATCCACTCGCTCTTAAAACGATCAACTACACCCGCAATAATTTTTCCGCTACTAAGGCCAATGCTCGCGCTCTGTGGGCGTACGCTACAAATCGTTGGTTAATTGAAACCTATCATTTAGTGGATGACGCCGAACTCTCACGCGTGCATGCGGTGGGCCTAACAGAATTTGCCAAGCATCTGCGATTCATCGCGCGCCTGCCCGTACGCAAGGTTACGATTCGTCAGGCCCTACATCTCCTATGAAGCTCTCGGCTATTATTATTGCCAAAAATGAGGAGCAAAGCATTGCTCGTTGTATTGCTAGCCTGCACTTCGCGGATGAAATTTTGGTGATTGATGGGGAAAGTAATGATAAAACAGTTGCGGTGGCGAAGGCGGCAGGGGCAACAGTTATCACCAACCCATGGCAAGGGTATGGTCAGCAGAAAAACTTTGGCATGCAACACGCGAAGGGTGAATGGGTTTTATTTATTGATGCAGACGAAGCAGTGCCAGAATCATTACAGCAGCAAATATTGGCCGCTACTCAGCAATCAGCTACTCACTTTTTTTGGCTGCGGATTGCTACTGTTTTTTTAGGCCGTCCATTGCGGCATTTACATGGTCATAATTTACGGCTGTTTAAGAAAGACCACGGTCGCTGGACGGAAAGCTATGTCCACGAGCAGGTGGAGGACACTACTGGTAAACAATTAACCCTCCGTGATTCGAACACTACTATTTTGGCGGGGCCATTACTGCACTACTCGCACCCGACGGTTGCCTCGTATTTATTAACGATGCATCAATACACTTCTCTGGAAGCTCAACAGATGGCAAAGACTAACCAGCACCGTAGCGGCCGGCCGGTGCGACGCAGTTGGTTTTTACCGCTCTATTTAGGGGCGCGGCAATTGGTAAAACTACTCTTCTACCGTAAAGGCATTCTGGACGGCGTGCCTGGTATCACGTGGTGCGTATTGTCGGCGTACTATGAATGGGAACTAGGTATTAAGTTTGTACGGTTAGCTTCAAAATAAGTATGCGTATTCTTCACACGTGCTTACGATATCCTCCGGCCACTGGCGGGGTGGAAACGTATGTGCACGAGATCGTAGAGCGAACGCGCAGCGTTGAAGCTCAACGCGATGTGCGCGTATTGACTAGCGCCATGCGGACGCATGGGCCGATTAGCATGCTCGCGCCCGAGTTACTGTTAGATGATCCGCCGTATGTGCAGCGTACGCACGTGGCAGCTACTCCGCTGCTGAGCTACCCACGTTTACAAGGCTTGGCGTACTATATCGGGCATCATCAGCCGGATATTCTCCACGGCTATAGCTTCTGGTATCAGCCAGCAGACGTAGCCGCGCGATATGCCCAGAAAAAGCACGTTCCTTTTATATTCCACCCGATGTACTACGCTCGGCATAAATTGACGTGGCAGGCGTACGCACATCTAATTGGCAAAAAAACATTTGCGGCAGCGGATGTGGTCGCCGTGATTTCACCGTACGAGCAAAGCTTGATTGAAGCAGCTGGTTTCCCGGTGAAGCGGTTTGAATTATTACCACCTGGTATCGACACGCATGCTTTGAGCCAGCCTCACGTTAATCCCTATGTGGCACGTGGAATTAAGGGCACCGTGTTCTTAGGTGTGGGGCGATTGAGTGCCAGCAAGGGTTTTGATACAGCATTGCGGGCCTTTGTTCGTTTGCACGCGGAGCAACCAAATATCAACCTAGTAATTATTGGGGAGGACTTCGGCGAGGAAGCGGCTCTAAAACAATTGAGCCAGGAGTTGAAGGCAACCAATGTCCACTTCTGGGGCAAGGTAGATACACCAACGCTGCTTGGCGCATACCAACATGCCACTGCCTTAGTGCAACCTTCGCATTATGAAGCCTTTGGCATAACGGCGGCGGAGGCGCTGGCGGCGGGAACACCTGTAATCGCTCGAAATGTGGCAGCTGTTCCGTATGTGGTGCCTGATGATAAAGCTGGGTTGCTGTTTAACACTGATGAGGAATTGTATAGGGCCCTTAAAACTATTGTAGCTTCTCCAGAAGCGGCTAAACGATTAGGCACGGCGGGCCAGCAGCATGTGCGGCAGAACTTTTCCTGGGAAACTACCATCACTCGCCTACTAGCCTTGTACGAGGAGCTTGCAATATGACGCCCGCCCCCCGACGAATCATCTGCCTCGCTTTATCCGGCATTGGCAATTTCTTGATGCAGTCCCCTGTCTTTGCGGCTATTAGGAAAAAATATCCGGATAGTCACTTAACCGTTTGGGTGGCTCCACGAGGAACTCGCGCACTAGCGGAGAATGATCCACATATAGATGAAGTGATTGAGTCGCCGCTTAAATTGCCATTATGGCTGCACTTACGACTGATTATGCAATTGGCTCAACAGCGTTTTGATACCGGAATTGTTTTATCACCAGGGCAGCACTGGAAGAGCGCAGCGTATTTATTTTTAGCTGGTGTGCCAACGCGGATTGGCGCTCTCTACCGCTGGCGGGGCAACCCAAACAGTTCTTTTTTACTAACTCATAGTATTAATGAAATTGATACCCTGCATGACATTGAGCAAAATCTACGCCTATTAGAGCCGCTCGCTATTACCAGTAAACAGACACCCATTCTTAATTATCATCTTGACCTTCCCGCTGCGAACGTAGCTCGTGCTACTGAAATGATCCAATGTATCGATACATCGATACAAAAGAAGTTTGTGGGTTTTCACGCTGGGTCGGCGGCGGGATTTGAATGGAAGCGCTGGCCGGTCGAAAACTTTGTTGCCGTTGGTAAGGCGCTGATTGAAAAGAATAACGCGCATATTCTTTTATTTGGCGGGAATGAGGAAAAGGAAATTAATCGGCAACTAAAAGATGCGCTGGGAAATGCCGCCACTATTATTGATGAGGATTTGTTGACGGTGGCAGCACTGATGCAGCAATGTCGCCTAATGCTATCCAATGACTCGGGGTTGATGCACGTATCGGCGGCTGTCGGTACCACTACCTATGGATTATTTGGTCCCACCAATGAACAGCACACCGGACCGCGAGGAGTAAAATCACGCGTTATTCGAGCGGCCGGCACAGTGCCTATTTATGACACGGATAAGAATTACTCCCTGCCTGGTACTTCTCATACCACGATACTAGCCATTACACCTGAACTGGTCTTGGAACAAATTAAAGTCAGCCTCTAGGCGGAAAGTCCAGTCTTTGACAAGCTAGCTTATTTACACTACTTTAATGAATCGTTTAGTACGTTCTTTGCAGTATTTCACATGGGAGAGTAACAATGTGGTTCCTTATCTTGGTCCTGCTCGTTGTCATAATCGTATTCAGTTTTTCGGCAGGTCTGGCTATTGAGGCTAGCCCTTACGGTTCAAACGCCCTTATTGTTGGTACTATTGTGGCATCACTTTTTCTACTACGTTTGGCCGACCCACGAATTGCAGCTCAAGCTCTCAATGGCGAATCTGGCTTGCTGAAGTCAGAAATTTACGAGGTAGTTGGTGATCCGGCAGCGCAGGGCGATGGGTTCCTTGTCTTCTTGAAAGATAGCGCGGGCAATACTTTAGCATATCGCCTACCGGCCAAGCCCCCGACGATCTTTAAAGTGATAGCTGGTGAGGGAGGAGGATTAATGTACGTTCTTTATCCGACTATCAGTGACCCGTTGACCGAGTAATCAAACCGTAAACCCGACCGCAACTCCACAGAGAATTGCGGTTTTTATTTGGGCAGTGATTGGTAAAACTCTTCGTGTTGTTTGGCGATGGTGGCTGGTGAGAGGTTGGCGGTAACCCATTGGCGGGCGGCGGTGCCGATTGTTTGCTTTTTATCGCTAGGCAGAGTTAGTACCGTGTGCAGAGTTTTAGTTAAATCTACAATGGAGCCAGGCGTAAAGAAAAAACCGGTAGTATTTTCCTGAATAATTTCAGTCGGGCCGCCAAGGCGAGCGGCGACAACAACCTTGCCGCGTGCCATAGCTTCAATAACGGTGCGGCCGAATGGCTCAACCCAAATGTGCGGGGCGACCACAATATCGGCATCATCATAGTCGTGTCTGATTTTTTCGGCCGCGTGCCGGCCAGTAAGCGTAATGCGAGTAGCTAACTGCCAATCATGCGCTAATTTTTCGTATCGTGATCGATCGGCACCTTCGCCCACAATCGTCAGTGTTGCATCCAGGTGCTGCGCAGCTAGCTGCTTAAATGACTGCAATAGCACTTCAACGCCTTTGTACCATTCGACAGTGCCTACATACAGTATTTTTTTACCGGTAGCGTGCATGGCTGGCTCTAAAAAGGTGGGTGCAACCGGATTATAGATGACCTGCTGTTTCACCCCGCTTAAATCCTGATGTGCCGCAATTAGCTGCTGCTGTACCTGTGAAATAAATATTTGCGCGGGAAAATGACGAAAGGCAGCAGCGCGATACGGTAGATTGTGCACGTACTGATAGGCTCGAAACAACTTACGGACGGCGCCAGCTTCAGCAATGCGGTGATTCCCCCACACGTGGGTCCAGGTACAACCAGGGCAATGTCCACCGGTACGGCTTAAAAAATTAGTGGAGCCGCAAATTTGGGCGTAGTCACGAGCAGTGACAACGGTATTGGATAAGCCTAATTCGGCTAATGCTAATGCCATGCGGAAATCGTGGGCATGTATAATATCGAACGGGCCGTGGGTAGCAAGGGCTGAAGCGAGCTGTGTAGCTACTTTACGAGCAGCACGACGCTCCAACAATGGTTTTTGGTTTGGGCTACAGGGCAGAGTGATGACGTTGATGCCGTCCACTTCGTATTGAGAGATATTAGTGCCACATGAAATAACAGTTACACTGTGGCCGCTCGCTTTGAGTGCTTGGGCAATATAATGAGTAGATAACTCTCCCCCGCCGCGGGTTACGGGGGGATAGAGCGAGGATAAGAAAGTAATTCTCATAATGAAAAATTATAACACTTACCTTAATACCCTAAGTTACACCTACGAGGTGGAACTTAGGGTTTTTCATAGTGTTAATTGCTGATACACCGCAACTTCGGCTTGGGCGGCCGTTACCCAAGAAAAGCGCTGGGCTTGGGCTAAGCTTTTTTCACAGAAACTGTCGGCATAGGCTGTGTCTTGTGTTAGGCGGGTAATACTGGCCGAGAAGGCAGCGGCATCATCAGGGCTGTGCATAATAGCTGCTTCACCTACCACTTCCGGTAGCGACGTGGCGTTACTGGTAACCACTGGCGTGCCAGCGGCCATGGCCTGGAGAGGTGGTAACCCAAAACCTTCAAATCGTGAGGGATAGATAAATACATCAGCTGCGTTGTATAGCTCATTTAAACGGCTATGAGAAACGGTATTAATAATACGAACCTGTTGGCGAATTTTTAGTCGATCGATTTCGGCTAATAGCATTTCGCGTCCGGCGGGCAAGCCTGGCTCCCCTACTTTTATTAGGATTAAGCGAGAATCTTGCTGTAAGGCATGGGCAAACGCGCGCACGGTGGTTGTGGTGTTTTTCCGTGGATGATCGGAACTAACCGCTAGGACGATTTTTTGATCGGACTGTATGCCTAATTCTTGGCGCAGCCGTAGCGCACCAATCGAATTATTGAAATCAGCGATGGGGTGAAAATCGCTATCCACGCCATTGGGAATGACAGTGATAGCGTCAGCAGGAATGGCAAACTTTTCCTGAATGGTTTTGGCGGTGTAGTAAGAAACGGCAATGATGTGATCAGCTGTTTTAATCCCACGATACAAATAACGAGCGGCTACGGCGCCAAAGCGGCTTTGCGGGTCGAGCAATTCAATGATGTCGTGAACAGTGACAATAGCAGGCTGATGGCCATAGGTAATGAAGCTTAAGCTTTGATTGGTGGCGTGCCAGATCGATGCCTCTTGCTTGCGGAGATGCGAGCGCAACGCGCGGCCCAGGTACCACCAGGCAATTGTTTTGGTTTGCAGCTTACCAGGCAGCGCTGGCTGCGTGGCCAGGGTTTGATTACCACTTTTAAGCGTTCGTTCTACCCCATCGATTTCATACGACGTCAACTTAAGTGCTGGCAGTGATAACGCCGTAATGGCCGCCCGAATTTTGGCGGCCCGATAGCCAACACCGGATTGCGGCGAGGCATTCGTTATATAAGCGATGGAGGTCATAGACGTACCACCTGTTCATAGACCTGAACGGTCTTTTCCGCAACTTGGGCCCAACTAAAGGTGGTAGCTTGCTGTGGGCCGGCTGCACGCAAAGTTTGCTTACGGGCGGTATCGTTCGCTACGCGGCCGATAGCTTCACCCAATAGACGAGTAAAGGTATCGTCTTCGAGGCGGGCGGCGACATCGGACACCGCAAAAGAAACGACTACGCCGGCACTGCCGACGACTTGTGGTAATGAGCCACCATCGCTGGTGATTACCGGCACCCCACAGGCCAGCGCCTCTAAGACTGGCAGTCCCCAACCTTCGTATACGGATGGCCACACAAATAAGTCGGCGCCAGTATATAGGGCGGGTAAGTCTTCGTACGGCACGTAGTCGAGTACACGGACACGGTCACCTAAACGTAACTCCTGCAGAACTGCCACCGCAGCCTCATACTTCCAGCCTTTTTTACCGGCCAACACTAATTGATGGGGAATATTATTTTTTTGCGCCGCGAACGCGCGCAGTAATGCGGGGATGTTTTTGCGTGGTTCCCACGTGCCGACAAACAGAATGTATGGCGATTGAATGCCGTGCTTTTGAGTTACGGCCTGCACGGTGGGGGCGGCAACGGGATGGAAATGCTGCGTGTCCGCAGCCAGGGGCGCCACTGTGATTTTATCGGGCGACACTTGTAAGTATTTTATAATATCCTGCTTGCTCACCTCGGACATAGTCAGAATGTGATCGCTGTATTTGGCTGACCGCGCCATGGCCTGTGGCCAGTACAGGCGCTGTAACAACTTTTGGGAACTAGGTAAAAATAGTGGGATGACATCGTGGATGGTTACGACGGTAGGGACTTTTTTGCGACGCGGCACATCAGCCTTAGTGAAGTGCGCCACCGCTGGCTGCTCACGGTTAATTACGCCCGGGATTTGATACTGCAACCACCAGGATGTCTGCAGCGGGGTGTGCAGGGGCACCACTACTTCCTGCATGGCAGAGTTTGTCCCTGCATGCTTCGCGTGATCATAAACCACTGTGTACTGGTGCGCTGGCTGGCGCTGCAATTCCCGCAGCAAGTTTACAATATATGTTTTGACACCCATTGAGGCGGAAAGGGAGCGGGCTTCAATTAAAACTTTCATAGTTTATTTTTTGGCAGCGCGTAACACGGACGCAAATTGCTCACTGGTTTTGGCAATATAAAAGTTAGTCACGTCACGCTGATTTGTAGCGGCTAGGCGGGCGCGCAACGCTTGGTCCGCGAAAATTTGTTTAATAGCAGTAAGCAAGGCTTCATCGTCACCGACGGGCACTAGTAGGGCATTGACTTGGTCCTGTAAGAAGTCTGTTTGTCCACCATTATTGGTGGCTACAATAGGTAAGCCAGCGTACATCGCTTCTAGAAACACAATCCCAAAGCCCTCATGTGTTGAAGCCGATACATATATATCGCTGGCTTTAAGGATGCTCATTTTTTCTGCTTCGCTAACGTAGCCGCGCAGATGCACTCGATCCGCAATGCTTAGTTCCACACACAGCTTTTGTAAGTCCTCGCGCATAGGGCCATCGCCAATGATCACCAGGTGGGCACTTGGAACCCTTGTCCATAGTTTCAGTAACTGCACGTAACCTTTGCGAGGAATGAGGCGGCCAACCGTGGCAGCTAGTGGCACACCAGTTGGTAGCTGAAGCTGCTCGCGGGTCTTAGTGGCAATAGGTTGCGGGTTTAAACCTAAGGGGATCACGGTGATCGGTAGGGTCACGCCATGTAACTCTTGGGCACGGCGTTTGGTGTCGGTGGAAATAGCCGTAGCTGCAATTGCTTGACGTGAAATAAAGCGAATCAAGTAGCGCAGTAGCCAATAACGGTGAGGCGATACTCCTTTGGTGGGATCGTAAATGTCGCCGCCAATAAAACTCACTACCAGCGGCAGTCGGAATAATTTAGCTAGCAGTACGGCTGGAAACCCAGACGGCACCACAAATTGCGCATTGATCACATCAAACGGAACTTGCCGGCATAGCCGTAAACCAGCAATACAAGCGGCGGGCACAAAACTTAGCAACGAGCGCAGGGTGGCGGTGGGTAGATGCTCACGGCCCCAGACCTTCACCCGATGAATGGTTACGCCATCACACACTTCTTGGCGGGCGAGGCCTTCATACCACGTCGTTAGCACATGCACCTCATTATTGGGCGCAATGGCCCGCGCCACATCACGCGTAGCTACTCCCCCGCCGCCGCCTAAGGGCGGATACTCAAAATTGATAATCAGGATTTTCATACAACTACTTAATTACTTGCAGGGTGGGGTTTTGGATAATTACTTTATCGGGCAACACACTGCTGAACTCGATGCTGTTTTCTCCCGGTTGCAGCGTGACGGTGGCGGTGACTGCGCGGTCATCGGATTGGTTGAGGGGTACGGGTTGGCCAGCTTGCACTAGATGGATACCCGGGTGCGATTCGGAGGGAATAGTAAAATGGATAGCCGCGGTAACGAGAGTAGGTTTGGTATTAAAGATGCGCAGTTCCGCTTGGCGAGGAATTTCGGCGAAGTAGCTTTGTCGATTCTTATCATAGCCGACGTTGTCCCAACCCTCACCCCTGACGGCATAGATACCGTCACCTTCTGTCCGTAAGTTTTGAAGAGGATATAGAAGAGCATCGTCGTACACTTCCGCAGTAAGTCCCAAGGTTTTTTCAAGAAAGTTCCGTAATGCCGTTACTTGAAAAGCAGACAGTGAATCGGGATGAATAATAACGGCCGCGATTTTCTGCCCGGCGACAACATCGGTAAACGACTCGGCTAAATCCTGGCCAAAAAATTCTAGCCGATTGTCGCGAAGGTCGGTGGTGCGAACGTACAGCAATTGGCGCACCGCGGGTAGCAACTTCCCGATACTTTCCGTAGTGTTACCGCGCTCTAGTGCAATATTATCTAAGACAATTTTACCATGGTAGTTTGAGGCGTAGAGCGACCGTGACGCTAAATCATAATTCGTGGCTGCCGGCACTTCCACGATACTCTCGCCGGTAAGCTTCGCTACGGCAGGATAGACGGCATTGGTCGCAGCCGACTGGGTAGCAGTGGGGAAGAAAAGAAATTCGGCCACAATCAGCAAGGCGACAATTATAAAACTTACGGCACGGCGGACTTGGGTCGCCAGAACTAACCCCAACAGCACACTCATTGATAACCCGACCATCACACCGGCGCGGGCCACGGCGCGCACGGCACTAAAGACGGGCACTTGCTGCAGCAGGGCGTAGGGTAGCGGAATAGGGGTGACGTACCCGAACACATGCAGGCGTGGCCCAAAACTAATGACGGCAAAGACGGTGGCGGCGAGAGCCCAAAAATGTTTATGACGCTCGGGCAGGCGATGGTAAAAAAAGAGAACGAGGAGAAGTGGTACAAACCCGAGGAACTGCGTGGCCTCGGCCACGTTGCCGGTAAAATGCTGGCTATAAACGGTGTAGAGTGTGCTCCCCCACCACGGATGGAAGGGGGCGGGGAGGACATACGAAAATAAATCGGCGGAGAAACGAATGGTTTGCTCACTACCGAGCTCCAAAGAACTTCCCGCCGTAGTAGCTTGGCGGATAGTGGGCAGGTACGAAAAACCAACCAGGGTGGCAGCGACTAAAAAGGTACAGACTAGGAGAACACGACTACGGGAGTGTTGCTGCCACCACATACGCAGCGTTGACCAATAAAATAATCCTGCCAAGACAGCGAGGAGGCCCAGCCATAATAAATAGTGATGTTCGGTCCACGCTTGGCCTACTATTAGCAGTATTAGTAGTAAAGAACGAATGAGTATTGGTTTTTTAAAAAGGGCGAGTGTGGCCACGCAAATCCAGACCAGCCAGCCTAATTGCATGGCGCCAAAGTGGCCTTGCGCGTGAGCAATATGGAATGGCAGCAACATGTAAAACAACCCGGCCACAATGGCTCCGGCTTCTTGTGTTTTTGGTGGCGCAGAACTGCTAGAGAGGCGGCTGGTTAGCTGGCGGACGAGATGGTACATACCATACCCGGCAGTTACAAATGACAGCAGCCACACCATATTAAACGCTACTGGTTGCCCGACAAGCGGCTGCAACCACAGCCATGGCCAAACAGATAAATTCACTAGGCGAGCCGGTCCGGCCCCTAAAAATTCATGTTGTATAAACGGAAAAATAGCTTCGGTGGCAACGGCAGTTTTAGCTTGTTCCCACTTATCTTCAAAGCGCCACATCGCTTGCCAGGGATCACCACCCGCACCAATGACATCTGTTTGCAGGCGGGTAATGGCCGGCAAACTTAAAATAATAGTGGCGCCCAGGAATAACCCGATAATCGCGATCTGTTTGAGCAGTAACGTGCGGAGGGGCATGGCGGGAGTTAGTTAGGACGTTTGGCGACGGCAATAAAATGCAGGGCAAATATTTTTTTATGGTCGGTGTGATCGTCGAGCCACATGGTCAGCAAGCCGGTTAAACGATTTAGCTGAAAACATAGTGGCCAAAGCAGTGGGATGCCGTACAGCGTGCCAACTAATGTAGTGGCGATGAGCCCCTGCATAAAAGAAAAAAATCCACCAGAGGGCTCAATCAACACAATTTCAAATCCCGCCCGGTCAAGCAACACCCGCAGGCCATACTTGGTGTAGCGGAAGAAGTCATACGGCTCATTGTGCAGATACATCAGGTGCGGGATCGACATTACGAAATGTCCCCCGGGCTTAAGCACGCGATAAATTTCCCGCAATGCCTGATCCGGATCAGGCACGTGTTCAAGCACTTCAGCACTAAATACCGTGTCGAAGCTTTGGTCGGGTAGCGGCATGTGCTGAATATCGCCGACGTAATCTAATTGCGGATGGGTGGGTTTAAAATCTAAGCTTTCATATTTAGTGGCAAGCGGGCTCACCACATGGCGGTAGGAAAGCTTCCCTGCTCCGGCATCAAGCAGACGGCCCTTAATGAATTCTTTTTTTATGGCCTTGCGCCGTAAATCGCGCAGCAGTGAATACCCCAAGGCGCTGCGCTGCCAAAAGCGATCGGAGCCGGAGAAGTCATTCGATGATCGTTCCCAGCCATTCTTTACCAGATGATACATAGCACTTGCACTTAATCATGCACGAAATATCAAAAAAAGGAATATGCTGACCCGACCCAATATTTACGGTGTTAAACGAGTAATGATACGATGCAGGCCATGTACACCGGCGAGCGGATTTTACCAGGCAGTGTTTTTAATGTGACTTATTATCAAAGCCTGGCAGCCTACCAATTTATTACCCCGCGGGTGGTGGGTAAAGCAGTGCTTGATGTGGCTTGTGGTGAAGGGTACGGGACGGCCGTGTTGGGGAAAGTCGCCGCCAAGAGCGTAGGGATTGATCAAGACCGCGCTACTATTGCGGCAGCACGCCAAAAGTATGCCACACCGGGAGTCAGCTTTAGGCTGGGCAGCCTGTTTAGCCTACCCACTATGCCCGAGGGGCCTTTTGACGTGGTGTGTTGCCTGCAAACCATTGAACATGTGCAGGATCACGATGCTTTTATAAAAGCACTGCAATCGCAAACAAAGCCCGGCGGCACGATTGTGGTCAGCACGCCTAACAGACGCCAATTCCCTACTTTTAACCCGTACCATGTCCACGAGCTGGACTTAGCGGAAGTGACCGCTTTATTTGCCCGGCATTTTGAGAAGTTTCAGATATTCGGGGTGTTCGGTGATCAGGCCGTGCTTAATTACCGCATGAGTAAGCAACGCATTGGCCATCTAGTGCTAGCGTTGGATTTTTTGCACCTGCGGACCTGGCTGCCTCGCTGGTTGCTGCGACCGCTATATCAACTCTTTTCCCACCACGTCATTAAGCGATTTAGTTTTTGGCGTCATCGCGGCACGGTCCAAAACATTACCGAACAAAATTTCACCATTCGTTCCACTGACTTGGCGGTGGCGTTAGATTTTATTGTAGTTGCCCAGACTTGATTCACTTTAGCAATGCTTTCTTGCTTACTTAAGGATTGGCGGCGGCAACCGCAGGTGTGGTTGCTCGGTGTGTTTATCGTTGTGGCACTGGGGCTGCATATTTGGCTGGCACACCAACTGAATATTGTTGAAGACGAAAGCGCCTACCTACAAGACGCGGCACAAATTAATTGGCACTTTTTACCGTTTCGCGAGTTTGGGGCGACTAAAGGACCACTCTTTTTGGTGCTGCTTAAATGGTGGGGGCAGCTGTTTGGACAGACAATCATGGCCGGCCGTCTGTTTGTTGCCCTAGCTCACCTACTATCTATTCCTGTCTTATATATATTGACCAAAAATATCAGCCGGCGGCCACTCATTGCTATCTTGGCTAGTGGTTGGTGGGCGTTGTCCCCAGTGGTAGTGAGCCTCACGACTAATGTGACACATATTCCGTACGAACTCCTGTTTATTTTATCGGCTTTAGCCATTCTTTCTAGTTCTCGCCCCTATCGCCGCTCAACCTTACCAACAGTGGCAGTACTACTGTTAGCGGCGCTGCTTACCCGGGCAACAGCGATTGTGTTTGCCCCCGTGGTCCTGTATGTCCTGTGCCTAAAAACCAAATCATATAAACCCGTCCTGGGGTTGCTGGGATACTTTGTGGGGTTGCTGGTAGTTTTGATCATGCTGATTTACCCGTTATATGGGTGGCCGAAAACGGCGTTCTTTTTTAATATCGATGCGACGCTTATTGCTCAAAAGCAGCGGGCCGTGTATGACATTGCTTCTCTTCAGCCCAGTATTCCCGTGGCCCTTTTTAATGCGGCGTTGCCGGTGTGGCGCGATAGTTTGCCGCTACTCGGCGCTGTGTTACTAGTACCGTTTGCTTGGAACGTTCGCCGCCGGGCGTTGCGTTTTACTTTAGCGGTAGTATGGTTATTTGTTTTTTACTACTTTACCCGCGGCGTGCTGGCTGATGTGCAGTGGACTAGTGGCCCAATGGCATCGTTACTAGCCGCCCGCGTCTTTTTAGCTCTGTGGGCTGTGGCCGGTACTATTATTATTTTAAAACCGCAGCCAGCGCGGCCACGTTTTACCCACTTAGCGTGGCTTATCGTAATTTGGTTGATCAGCTTTATTCTTTTTTACCGGGGCTGGGGCCGACAACCAACCCCTTTCTATCCACTAGAATCAATCCCAGCCTTAGCTATGGCGGCGAGCGTAGCAACCTGGTTCGGATTGACCACGGTGAGGGCTTGGACGAAGCAACTGCAGCATCTGGTATTTATTGGCGTGACAATTTTGTTAAGTATTCTAACGGTTACGGCCTATCAGCGTATTCCTCTAACCCAGTACCGCGGCACGGTTACGGTGGAGGCAGCACGGGCTGTTGCACAGCACTTGCAGGAATTGCTGCCGCGTGGGGAGGAAATTTTTACAGCGCAACCGATTTTTGCCTACTTGAGTTACCGACCAGTGTACTTGGGCCTCACGCACCCCGGTTGGTATCTGGCAGAACGGGCTGGATTTATGCCTAGTGCCATTCGCCGCGTTTTCTTTCCTGACTTTGATCAGCTAGCGACTAGTGTGGCCCGAGATATTGACTGGATGGTGGTTGATTGGCGGACGAACGATGTTTATTTTAATGACAAATCAGAACAAACTAAGCCGTTTCGAGAGTTGCTCAAGAATGATTTCGAACCAGTCGTCACGGTGCCTAACCCGGCTTCACGAGATATTACGATTTATCATCGGGTAACCCGATAAATCCAGACGTACTCTTCGCTGTTCAGGGTGATAATATGTTCGGGTGTTTGGTCCGCATAATCGCGGAGGACTTTTGTTTCCCAACGTCCCGGGGCACGGCCCTGCATGGTGCGATACAACACCACGTAGTCCGCCCCAATTTCTGACGCTGATTCCTTAGCTAACCGCTGCGCGCTCGTTATTTTTCCCACAAACCGATACTGGAATGAGCCTTCGTAGTAGGCGGCCACGAGTAGGTTGGCGGCATCTGGCTTTTGGTTTAAATAGTGGGCGGCCAATTCCAAGCCTTCGCCCCAGCCCATCGTCCGCCCGATCGCTAACTGCTTAAACCATGGATTCCGGTAGGCCAACGCATGTGGGTGCAATCGGTACAACTCAAACGTTTGCCAAATCACGCCAGCACAACTTATGACAACAAATAAACTTAACCAGATTTTTTTAGTCCGTAGTGCCTCCACCATAAGCCAGCTGCCAGCGATAGCAGCTAAAACATCCCATGCCAGGAACGTTGGCAGTAAATACCGATCGCCTTTTTTGATGGAGTACTGCATGGCTAGAAAAAAGACGAGGCCAAATAGTGCCGTAACCACAATTGTCCGGCGCACCGCTGAATTTGATCGCCAAACCAGTGGCAGGAGGAATAGTAAGCCAATGGTTACTGGCATCGACCACAGTAATAGCGCTTCAGGGTACCATTGGGGGCCGAGGGCGTGGACAGCTTGGGTAAAATGTTCCGTGCCGAAAAATGTTTTAGTCCCCTGCCACACCGCTGAGAAGTTAGTAACAATGGTTGGCAATAGTAAGACTGCCGCCCCTAGCGTAGCGGCCAGCCATATACCTATATTTTTGACAATTACCCGATGTAACGTAGGGCGGCCAAAAAAGTCACTTACTATAACGGCTGCGACAATCGGTAAAATAACTGCGCCGGACATTTTGGATAAGATCGCAGCCGCGCACGCTGCGCCACACCAGATGAGCCACTTAACATGGCGTTCTTTTTGCCATAGCAAAACACATACCAGCGATAGGATTAAAAAGCCACCTAAAAGAGCATCCATGGCCAGCACGCGAGAATGAGCAACGTACAGCGGATCGATGCTTAAAAGGACGCCAATACTATACCCGTACGGCTCGCCTAATAGCCGATTACATAAATAGGTGGTGAGAATAATTAAACCGACGATGGTGATTGCGATGGGCAGGCGGCGTGTGCCCCAGTCGGGTGAATCAATGGTGAGAGCAGCTAGCCAGGTGGTGGTGATTCCGGGGTGCGGTTGCTGGTACAACGCGGCTAGATCGCCGGCCCGTAAACCCGCTTTAAAACCTTGGGTGTTGCGTTCCCACTGAAATTCATCCGGGGATAAAAAAGCATCCAGCTGACTGATGCGAGGCAGCGTGGCTAGCAGCACCATGGCGCCATACAGGGCGATCCGCCAAGCGGTATTCATGAGTTTCAGTGTACGGAAAAACCCATCCTTCGACTACCGGGAGCATGACTCGACAATTGAGATTGTTTTGGGGCACAATCAGCAACATGGATGTTCGAGAAGCTTACGCGCATTATCTCTCCACTCATTTTGGTGGTGGGGGCCGACCAGAAGAGAAAAACTTCTTGATGCAGGAGCGGTACTTCCGTAAGAACTATTTGCCGTATTTACCCCGCGATCGCAGCGCCCGGATTGTGGATTTAGGCACTGGGTTGGGCCATTTCCTTTTCTTTTTACAACGAGCTGGCTACACCAACATCCGCGGCGTAGATGTGGGCCATGAAGTGATTGAATTTTGCCGGAAAAAGAATTTCCCGGTCGTAGAGGAAGAAATTATTACCTATTTGGAAAAAACACCTGAGCTGGTGGACGCTTTTATTATTAATGATGTGATGGAGCATCAACAGAAGCCCAGCATGTGGCGTATTTTGGAATTAATGCGCGACAGGTTAAAACCGAATGGCGTGGTACTGATTAAGGTGCCAAATATGGGCAATCCGTTATTGGGCAACGATAGTCGCTGGCTAGACATTACCCACGAGGTTGGTTTTAACGAGAACAGTATGCGCCAGGTATTATTTATGACTGGTTTTAAGAATGTGGACGTGATCGGGCCGGATATTTATGTAACTAATAATGAATTGTTTAATATTGCGTGCCGCGCGCTTGGTACGGTGTTGGATTCAATCTTCTATGCCATCTTTTGGTTTTACGGCCGGACTGAAACCAAAATCTTCCGTAAGAACATTTTAGCGATTGCCAGAAAATAAGATGGCTGGGGTGTCGTCACTTAAAACTTGGTTAGAATCACACCCGCGAGTACGTTCGTTTATTTTAACTGCTTTTATTGCGGCTGGTATTTTTTTGCCTCGATTGTGGCAGCTGGATTCATTTTTTATTCAAGACGAGCATTTATGGATAAACCGGGCACAACTCTACAGCACCGCCATGCAGCGCAATGACTTAGTGGGCGCCAGTGCGTTTGAGTTGCAAAACCACCCAGCCATTACTCTGCTTTCTACCGTCGGGCCAACAATGCAAATATATGGCTGGCAGCATGATTTGCCGGGCACCTATGAAAGCTGGCCGCTGAATAATCGGCGAGAGGCCGCCGCGTGGGCGCGCCTGGTTTTAGGATTTGTGGCTAGCAGCGCCCTGTTTGCTTTGTATCGCTTACTGGGTAAGCTCAAGTTTTTTGCTGGTATGCCCTGGGCAGCTGGTGGCATTGCTATTTTGCTAGGCCTTGAACCGTGGATTTGGGGGATTACTCGAACAGTGATTGTGGATACGTTGATGGCGATCTTTTTAGTGTTATCGCTGGTAACGGGTGTGTTAGCCCGTGAGCGGCGAGATATGCGATTTGTGGCGCTGGCCGGGGCCTGGTGGGCATTAGCGTTTTTATCTAAATCACCGTCGCTAATTATTTTGCCGATTGCTTTGCTAGTGCCAACTCTTTTACACCCACGAGAGTGGAAGCAGGTGTTGCAGCGCTTGTTGGTGTGGGTTGGCGGAGCATACCTCACGTTGATTACAGTGTGGCCGCCTTTTTTGCTGCATCCAGTTACTCGTTTTCGTGGCGTGTTTGCGCGCGTCGAGTACCACACCGCGTTAAAGGAAACATACTTGTGGCCGGGTTGGCATGTGCCTTTCTTTATGTATATTTTGTCCGGCTTTGCTGTGATTGGCTGCGTATTGTACGTATGGCAGCGATGGCTAACGCGCCGGAGTGACCGCAGCCAACTATTAGCCTTTGATATTATTTTAGCCAGTGGGGTGTGGTTTGGCGCCGTTTTATTGTATTTGCATGGCGACCATGCCCGTAAGAATGTTCCGGTATTAGCCCTACTGGCGACGGCTGGGGCGGCAGGCTGGATATTGCTGCTGCGGCGTTACCACTGCCTGCGTCCTTGGGGAGTATTGGGATTAGTAGTTTTGCAATTTGCTTTAGTCTACCCGTGGTTTCCCCACCTGCCGTCGTACCACAATGCCCTATTCCCTTCTCGTGAAGGTAAGCGACTGTTGGTTGATGTGGGTAATGGTAGTCGGCTGATTGCAAATTACGTGAGCTGGCACCCTGAACCAATTGTTGCGGCCACAAACTTACCAGGGTTGGCAGCATTTTATGTCCGCGAAGATCGACGCGGTAATTTACGTCGATTGCCGGCTCGCTTAGACGACCTGTCGCCTGAAGTCACGCACATTATTGTGCCTGAAAGTTACCCGGCTCGTATCAACTTCGACCCAGCGGCAGTATCGCTCCTGCATGACCTGGAAGGAAAACAGCCCGAAACAATATTATCTATCCGCGACGTGCCGCTCTTTAAGGTCTACCGCGTTAAGTAGTTACGCAAAGTGGCGGCCAGCAGCGTGGTATGCCTCGATAATCCGGTCGGCAACACCGTCCCATGAGTAATCGGCTACCGCTTTAGAGCGGACTCGTTCTGATAACGCGTGGCGGGCGGTGTCGTCTTGGAGTAACTGCACAATCATGTGGGCTAGCCCCTCGGTGTCAGATAAATCATGGACGTATGCGCCAAGGTTGCCTAAGATGTCGCGGTTAACCACGGTATCAAAGGCCACGGTGGGTAGGCCCGCTGCCATATAGTTATAAATTTTGCCGTTGGCCTCTGTTTGTGAACGCTTCGGTGCCACGGCGACATCACCCAGGGTTAAGTAAGCCGGCGCATCTTCATACGCAATCTTCCCCGTAATTAAAACTGTGTCGCTTAACTCCATTGCGTTGACTCGAGCACGGTAATGCTCTTCATTGGGATAGCCCATCAACAACAAATAGGCGGAAG